>Ga0207416_1000010_pt1 | contig 419241 bp, 368 predicted proteins | sample PaiPotPPM11metaG_FD_184107 | JGI IMG/M metagenome (GOLD analysis project Ga0207416, IMG submission 184107) | Iron sulfur acid spring bacterial and archeal communities from Banff, Canada, to study Microbial Dark Matter (Phase II) - Paint Pots PPM... ... | reverse complement strand
TGGTGATGGCCGCCGTCAACGTGGTCTTACCGTGGTCAATGTGACCAATCGTCCCTACGTTGCAGTGCGGCTTATTGCGATCAAATTTCTCTTTCGCCATAACTCAGCCTCTAGCTCCTAGCTCTTAAGCTTCTAGCTCAAACCCTTTGTAGCGCCGGCGCCCCGCCCGCTGTCGCCTGGGCGTCTCGCCTGCGCACTCAACTCGATCCACGCTTTCGCTCAGACCGAAACTGTCGTTACCCGCAGACTTGCGTCCGCTACCGGGCCAGCGAGACACCGGCGCTACTAGTAATACTGATACAGCTTCTTAAACTTGTGCCGCAACGCGACGTCGACGCCTTCCAGCTTCGACAGATAAAACTCGCGCATCTGCGCCTGATCGGAAACTGGCAGGGCCTCATACAACTGCCGTGCGTTAAGCCCAGACTCTCCGACCGATTCCAGGACTCGCTGCGCCAGTACCGCGTCAAAATCCCGCACGCGAATTCCCTTGCGATCCAGCTGCTTCAGGAAACTCTCGGCCTTCTCCGGCAGGAACGCCTGTTCCACTGCCGCCTTCAGCCCGGCAAATTCTTGCGCCTTCTCAACCTTGATGGCAGCCTGCTGAAAACTCACTGTCATCTCCACCAATAAAGAGATCCCTCGCAAACTACGCTCGGGATTTCGCCTGCGGGCTCTGACGCCCACTACCGGCTCAACTTCTGGAGCGGGAGACGGGAATCGAACCCGCGACCAACAGCTTGGAAGGCTGTGACTCTACCACTGAGTTACTCCCGCGAAACCCAGCTGTCAGCTTTCAGCCGTCAGCTCAACCGACTTCACCCAAGCAATCTGGAGCCGATGACCAGGATTGAACTGGTGACCTCTCCCTTACCAAGGGAGTGCTCTACCAACTGAGCTACATCGGCCCTGAAACTCCGGCTTTCAGCCGCTGTCAAACCAGTCACTCCGGGTCGCCGCTCTTGTCCGGATGCAACACATCATTGCGGCGCAACACCGACTTCACTGCAAACAGCGCCAGGATCACCAGCGTACCCGCCCGAATCTTCGGGTCGGTAATCGTGGCCCAAGTCAGCGCTCCCAGCACCACATAACAGACCAGCGCAATGGACAAGCGACTCACGTGAATCAATGGTGCACAGGGAAGGATTCGAACCTTCGTACCTCGCTAGGAGGGACAGATTTACAGTCTGTTGGCTTTAACCACTCACCCACCTGTGCAAAAATTCTCGGGCGATGCGGCTGTCGCACTCCGTCCGACAGACCACCTTGCAGGGCCGCTGGCGAGCACTCAGGCCAAACCCGCAGACCAAACGCAGCACACGTCACATTTTCATCTTCGCAATACAGGGAAACCAAGGCTCAAACCAGACACCGCGATGAACGTTGATCTGATCACTGCACGCCGGAAAAGTACGAATGGAGTGCGTTGGAAAAACCTGTTGCGCCGCTACCGAATCCGCCGTCTGCCGGAAATACGTTTCCTGGAGCTGGCGAAGGGATTTGAACCCCTGACCCTCTGATTACAAATCAGATGCTCTACCGACTGAGCTACGCCAGCAATTTCTGGGAAAGACGCGCCTTCGCGCGAACTTATCCCTCTGATCCCTTCCAGATGTCCGGGACAATTATTTAAGGTATCACAACGGGAATTCCACACGCAAGCAATCGGCTGAGCCCGAAGCGGAATTGACACCCGTCACCACAAAGGACACGAAGTCACACGAAGGATCAACGAAGAATTGAGTCTCCTTCGTGATACTTCGTGTCCTTCGTGGTTCATGGTTTCATCGCCGGAGGCCGTCGCCCCACCCCATCGCCCAGGGTGCTATCATTTTATCCCTGACCGCCTTTCATGCGAATTAGACGCGCGTTCCCCCTCACTCTTGCGCTGGTGATTGTGGCTGCAGCGGTAACTCTAGCCGTCCAACTGCGAAAGCAAGCTCCCCCCGAACCTGCGCGCCTCCTGCCCGGCGCCGATGCCTTCGTCTATGCCAACCTGGGATGGGCCCGCAAGGCCAACGGTGGAAAGCTCCTCTCTTCCGGGTCGCACGATCCGGTTCCGCACGATCCTGAATACGAGCGCTTCATCCAGGAAACCGGCTTCGACTTCGAGCGCGATCTAGACGCTGCGGCCTTCGCCATTCATTATCCGGAAAAGTGGCCTGGAGGCGGAACGGGCGGCGCTGCGTCCGAACCCCGTTTTTCCGAAGTCTTCACCGGCAAGTTTGACGGAACGAGGTGCCTGGCTTACCTGAAGCGAGTCGCGCAGTCCGTCGAAAATTACAACTCGATCGACATCTTTACTATTCCACTCTTCGGGCGCTCTTTCCGCATCGCGATCCTCGCCGTCGATACCGTGGCCGCCTCCAACCACGACGATCCCGCCGTCATTCGCGGCATGGTCGACCGCTCGCGCCGCCTGGCATCCCCGTTCGGAGGGCCGGCCCTGTTGCGGCGCTATTACCGTCGCGTGCAGTTGGCCAGTCCGTTTTGGATGATGATGCGGGTTGAACCCTTGGCTCGCGAGTCCGTGGCCTGGTCCGCGATTTTCCCTAAACCCGCCGATCTGGTGATATCGGCCAGCTACAACCCGCTGCATTTGCCGCTCCGTGTCGACGCGCTGCACCTGCGAGCCGAAGCGTGGACGAGTAGCGACGAAGATGCTCGCGACATCGCCGACAAGGCCAATGTTTATCTTTCGATGTTTCGAAGCGCCGAGGTTTCCGTCGGATCCCCGGGTACCGATGCCGACTTGAAAGCTCTGTTGGACAGCTTGCAGGTTCGCCAGGAGGGCAACCGGGCGACCCTCTCTGCCATACTTCCAGGCACGGTCCTTCGCAAGCTGGGCGAATCTCCGGAACAAGTCGAGGATCTCGCCACGCCGTCGGAATCGGCAGGGCCGGCCAAGCAGCACTGACCGGACAGGATTCGTTCGTCCCCTGCAACTAAAAGTCGCGCCGTGCGTCTTATCCCTTGGGGTAGTCTGCCGCTACAATAAAACTAATGAACAGCCTTCCGCTCCCGATCGCCGCTTTCTTTGCAGGCCTGATCTCGTTTCTCTCGCCCTGTGTGCTTCCGCTGGTGCCGGGATACGTATCTTTAATCTCGGGCGCGGGTGTCGAGGAACTCAAGTCTCCACAGGCTCAGCTCATGCGGCGAGTCATGGTGAACTCGATCGGCTTCATCCTGGGCTTCAGCGTGGTATTCATAACACTGGGCGCGATCTCCACCGAAATCGGCCAGATCGCAGCGCGCTACAAGCACACCCTGTCTATCGTGGCCGGAGTCGTCATCATTATCTTTGGACTGCACCTCACCGGAATTTTCAAGATCAAGGCGCTCTACACCGACGCGCGGCTGCACAGCGTGAAGGGCAGCAGCACTCCGATTGGCGCCTTCGTGATCGGATTCGCCTTCGCCTTCGGCTGGACACCGTGCCTGGGACCTATTCTGACTGCCATCCTGACTCTGGCCGGCGAGCAGGACACAGTGGTGAAGGGAATCCTACTGCTGGCGGTTTATTCGCTGGGATTGGCGGTGCCGTTTCTGCTGACCTCGCTCCTAATGGAGCGCTTCCTCAAATTTTATAGCCGCTTCCGCTCGCATATGCACGCACTGGAGGTGGCCAGCGGCGGCCTGCTGATCGCGCTCGGCGTGCTGCTGGTCATGGGACGCTTTACGCTGATCTCAAGCTGGCTGTCGTTTCTGAATCGTTTTGCTTTGTAGTTTGGAGGATCTGATTTATGTCGGAAAATGAAACGCCGGATGGGACGCCGGTGCAGAAACCTCACTGGTGCTGTCCAAAGTGTTCGGCAACACAAGAGAAAGGCCCGCGCGCCAATCTTGAGGCCGGAACTGTCGGCACAGTGACGTGCGCCGCATGCGGCGCGGCGTATCCTGCAACGGATGTTTATGGCGGCAAATATGACGCCGATGCTCCGGTCCCCACGCCAGCCGCGGGAAAACGCAATCCAGTTGCCCTGTTGGTGGTCGCGGTGGTTGCCGCAGCCATGCTGTTTTTTGGCTTTCACATGGCTCGCCGTTCAGACGGCGCTTCAACTTCTCTGGCTCTCACCAAGTCGGCGCCCGCGCCTGATTTCACCCTGCAGTCGTTGGACGGCAAGAGCGTGCGCCTCTCAGACCTGCGCGGCAAAGCGGTTCTGCTGAATTTTTGGGCCACCTGGTGCAGCCCGTGCAAGATCGAAATGCCGTGGTTCATCGAACTGCAAAAGCAATATGGGTCGCAGGGATTACAGATTGTCGGCGTGGCCATGGATGATTCCAGCAAAGAAGACATCGCCAAATTCGCCAGCGATATGGGAGTCAACTATCCCGTTCTGCTCGGTAAAGAGGCCGTGGGCGATGCCTACGGCGGCGTCCCCGCGCTTCCCGAAACCTTTTTCATCGGACGGGATGGCAAGATTGTGGACAAAATTATTGGCCTAAAGGGCAAGGCTGAGATTGAGGACGCGATCAAGAAAGCGCTGGATACGCAGGCCGTCAACTCGCAAGCGGCCGCAGCACCGTTGCAGCCTCAGAAGTGACAATAGGAGTGATGCCGCAATCGATCTACTATTAGGTCTGAACTGGAATGATCTTGCAAGGCAACAACTCGAAACTAATATTTCTCGCCCTGTTCGTTGTTACCGGTTGGGCGCAGGCGGGAAAAGCGCCTTCAGTTTCCATGGTGCCGGTTGGCCTGGTCACTGCTCAGCGGACCAAGCAGACTATGGTGGACTTGAATTTCCGCGTGGCGCCTGGTTTTCATATCAATTCCAACGCGCCCAAGTCGGAATTCCTCATTCCAACAAATCTGAAGATGGACGTGCCCACCGACATCATCCTGGGAAAAATTCAATATCCAGCAGGCAAAGATCTGAGCTTCCCCTTTTCGCCTGACGAGAAGTTGAACGTGTACAGCGGAGACTTCACAATAGCGGTGGCAGTGCATCCGCTGCACGCGGTGCAGCCGGGAAAATACGTGATGCACGGAGTCCTCCGCTACCAGGCCTGCGACAATGCGCAGTGCTTCCCCCCGAAGACATTGCCGGTAAGTTTTGACGTGAAAGTCGTGAAAGAGCCCCCGGGCCCCCACCACAATCCCGCCCAAAGCCCCCACGTGCACAACTAGCAACACGTAGCGACAGCCGCCTCGGCTGTCCGGCGCAACTTGATATCCTTCCCGAATTAGGATCGATACTCGAAAGATATTTCGGCGTGGGGTTCGAAAAGCGAAGCGTTGCCATACCCTAAAAATCGGGCCCGTGGTGTAATCGGTAGCACATCTGCCTGTCAAGCTCGAAGGTACGAGTTCGAATCCCGCCGGTTCCACAGCATTCCCGGTTCGGTAGGGAAGCTGACGAGGAGTCCCTGACAGGCGGACTCCTCAAGTAACCTTGACTTCAGCTTCGTACGTCTTCATAATCGTGTTGAGCTTGACAGGCTGACGTGCTTGCCCCGAGTTGATTTCCGCTCGGGGTTTCGTCTTTGTGGCCACTCGAAGACTCGCATCTTCCAATCGCTCCATAACTTATGGGCTTCTACTTGCAAATTTGTACATACACTTCCGTACATAAAATGTTCCTGCAGGAACGTTGGGGAAAACTCCAGGCGATACGTCTCAAGCCTATTGTTTTCTAAGACTTCCCGCCCTGCTTCCTCTCCACCTTCGCCCACGTATCTTTCAGCGCGATGGTGCGGTTGAACACAGGCTTCCCCGGTCTTGAATCGGGATCGACAGAGAAATATCCCAGGCGCTCGAATTGATAGCGGCTTCCAACTGTGGCGGTGGCCAGCGACGGCTCCAGCTTCGCGCTGGTAACGACCTCAAGAGAATTGGGATTGAGATTGTCGAGCACATCCTGACCTTCTTCGACGTCGCTGGGATCAGCCTTCAGAAACAGGTTCTCGTAGATGCGCACTTCGGCGTCAACCGCGTGTGCCGCCGAAACCCAATGGATTGTCGCCTTCACCTTGCGGTTGTCGGGCGCGTTTCCGCCGCGAGTCGCCGGATCATAGGTGCAGTGCACTTCGACGACCTCGCCCTTATCGTTTTTCACCACGCTCGTGCAGGTCACGAAGTAACCGTAACGCAGGCGAACCTCGCGCCCGGGCGACAGACGAAAATATTTCGGCGGAGGCACTTCGCGGAAGTCATCCTGCTCGATGTAAAGCACGCGAGAAAATGGAACCTTACGGCTGCCGGCAGCAGGATCTTCCGGGTTGTTGACCGCGTCCATCTCCTCGACCTGGTTCTGCGGATAATTATCGATCACGACTTTCAGCGGACGCAGCACGGCCATCACGCGCGGCGCGCGCTTGTTCAAGTCCTCGCGCACGAAGTGCTCGAGCATGGCCAACTCGATTGAGCCAGTCGTCTTCGAGACTCCGATCGATGCGACGAAGTTGCGGATCGCTTCCGGCGTGTAGCCACGGCGCCGGATCCCGCTCAGCGTCGGCATGCGGGGATCGTCCCAGCCGCGCACCCGGCCCTCCTGCACGAACTGTCGCAGTTTGCGCTTGCTCAGCAGCGTGTGCGTCAGATTTAGCCGGTCGAATTCGATTTGCTGCGAGGGGAAGATGCCCAGCTGCTGAATAAACCAGTTGTAGAGCGGGCGATGATCTTCAAACTCCAGCGTGCACATCGAGTGCGTAACTTTTTCGAGCGAGTCCGACTGCCCGTGCGCGTAGTCATACATGGGATAGATGCACCACTTGTTTCCGGTCCGGTGATGCTCGGCGTGCAGGATGCGGTACATCACGGGATCGCGCATGTTCAAATTCGGCGAAGCCATATCGATCTTGGCGCGCAGTACACGGGAGCCGTCGGGAAACTCTCCCGCCTTCATGCGCTGAAAAAGATCAAGATTTTCTTCGACTGACCGGTTGCGGTACGGGCTGTCCTTGCCCGGTTCGGTGAGGGTGCCGCGATACTTGCGAATCTCTTCAGCCGAAAGGTCATCGACGTAGGCCTTGCCATCCCGAATCAACTTTAGTGCCCACTCATAAAGCTGGTCGAAATAATCCGAGGCGTAGAAGAGGCCGTCCCAGTTGAAGCCAAGCCACTTCACGTCGGCCATGATGGAGTCAACGTACTCGGTTTCTTCTTTTTCAGGATTGGTGTCGTCAAAACGCAGATTGGTGTGCCCGTGAAACTCGTCCGCGAGTCCGAAGTCAAGGCAGATTGCCTTGGCATGCCCGATGTGCAGGTATCCATTGGGCTCCGGAGGAAAACGCGTCTGCACCCGGCCGCCATATTTATTGGTCTTCAGATCGTCAAGAATGATGTCGCGTACGAAGTTGGAGGGGCGAGATTCAGGGGCGGCATTCGTGCCGGTCTCCGCCTCAGTATCTGTCGTTTTCATAACTACTGATCTTATCGCAAAGAAAGGAGGTCAGACTCCCGCCGAGACCACCTGCCACGGCGCGCGCCGACGGGTGTCTTTCGCTCTGCGAGTCGGCGCCGGTAGTGGACGTGGCGCCACCGGGTCATCTCGACAAGCGGCTTCCACATTATTTGCCCATGGTCAGTACGACGCGGAACCTTGCTTTCCCGGTGATCATTTGCTGATACGCTTCGGCCGCATTCGCCAGCGGATAGCGCTCGATCATAGGACGCACTCCGCTCAATGAACTGAAGCGCAGCGTATCTTCCGAATCCTTGGCTGTGCCAGAGGGCCAGCCCTGGATCGCTTTGCGGCCGCCAATGAGCTGTAATGGCGTCACTGTCAGCGAATCAAAACCCGCTCCCACCACCAGCAGTGTGCCGTTCCCGGCGAGTCCATCCACCAGAGCGGAGATGGATTTTGAATCAGGCGCGGTGGCGAGGATGACTTGCGCTCCACCCAATTTTTGCAGCGCTTCGGCGGGAGCGCCGGCGCCGGTGTCGACATATTCATGCGCGCCCAGCTTGCGGGCCAGCGATTCTTTGTCCTGACCGCGGCCGACGGCCACCGTGCGAAAGCCCATCTGGCGCGCATATTGAATGCCGAGGTGCCCGAGGCCGCCGATTCCCTGGATGGCTACCAAGTCGCCGCTGCGGGCTCCAACATTGCGCAGTGCGTTGAATACAGTGATTCCGGCGCAGAGTAGCGGAGCGGCTTCGTCGGCTGGGAGGTCGTCGGGCATAGCAGCGACTGCCTCGGCACCGATCACCATGTATTCGGCGTAGCCGCCGTCGAAGCTGATCCCGGTAATTTTTTCGTTCTGGCACAAAATGAAATCGCCGCGACGACAGGGGTCGCACTGAAAGCAGTGGCCGCCGTGCCATCCCACACCGACACGCTGCCCGGGCTTCCACAGAGTCACATCGGGGCCGATCGCGTCGATGCGTCCGGCGATCTCGTGGCCGGGGATGCGGGGATACTGTAGTCCGGGCCAGATTCCTTCTTTGACCAAGGCGTCGCTGTGGCAGATGCCGCAGGCCTCGACCTTAATTCGCACCTGGCCGCGGCCAGGCTGGGGGATGGGACGCTCGACGAGTTCGAAATCTCCGCGTGCTTTGCTGACTTGGACTGCTTTCATGGCAGATTCTCCCGCAAATTAGGTGCAGCAATATGTTTATAGATTCACGAAGCACGGGCAGTGGATACAAAAAGTAAGGAAGCTTGCGGAGGGACAGCCGCCTCGGCTGTCCAGGCAGGGCAGTGAGCCGGGATGTGGCAACGATCAAAACCCTGACAGCCGAGGCGGCTGTCGCTACATGAAATAACTACAGGATCCGCGAGATTGCTTGCTCGATCCGAGCTAACGTCGTCTCGCGTCCTAGCACTTCCAATGTTTCAAACAGCGGCGGGGCATTCTTGCGGCCGCAGACCGCGACGCGAATCGGCTGAAACATCTGGCCTGCCTTGATGCCAAATTCCTGGGCGGCGGCGCGGAGCGCTTGATCCAGCGGGTCGTGTTTGAATTCAACGTTCGCGAGCACTGCTCGCGCCTTCTCCAGAACTTTCTTCGCCATGGCCGCATCCCCTTTTTGCGGGATGAGTTCGGAGGGGTCGTATGGCGGCAGCCGGTCGACGAAAAAGAAATCCGCGGCGGTGAGCACGTCACGCAACAGCTTGATGCGTTCGCGAATGAGCGGCGTGATACGCAGCATTTTTTCTGGAGCGACGTTGAAGCCGGCTTCGCGTACGATCGGCAGCAAGCGTTGACTGAGCTCTTCGATGGGCAGACTGCGAATGTGCTCGGCGTTGAGCCATACGGCCTTGGCGTCAAAAGCTTCCTCGGGGAGGGAGTTGGCGGGCAGGAGTGCCCGCCCCACATTTGTCGGCCCTACATCGGGTTCCTTGAAGTTCACAACGGCGTTGGCCCGATTAATGCCTTCGAGCGAAAAGGCGTCGATCAACTCCTGGCGGCTCATCTGCTCGCGATCATTTTTTGGCGACCAGCCCAGCAGACACAGGAAGTTGATGAAGGCTTCGGGCAGGAATCCCGCGTCGCGATAGGTGGTCACGCTCACGATTGGGCCGTGGCGACGCTTGGAAAGCTTAGTGCCATCAGGAGCGACCAGCAGCGGAAGATGCGCGAATTGAGGCGGCGTGAAGCCTGCGGCCTCGAAGAGCAGGACGTGCTTGTAAGTATTCGAAAGATGATCCTGGCCGCGGATGATGTCGCTGATGCGGAGGTCGGCGTCGTCGGCGCAGGAAGCCAGGTGATAGGTGGGCATGCCATCCGAGCGCAACAGGGCAAAGTCTTCGATGTCGGCGCCGGCTTTCATCTGCTCGCCGTAAACTGCGTCGGTGAAACGGATCATTTGTCCGCCCTCGCGCGGCACGCGAAAGCGCAGGGCAAACGGCTCTCCCGCGGAGGCGCGGCGATCGCTCTCCTCGCGCGAAAGTTCGCGCATGCCGGGATTGAAGAGCCACGTCCCTTGCGCGCCCGACCGTTCGCTATCTCCGGTGTGGGCCGGAGTGAAATCGCGGTAGGCCAGGCCTTTCTGAAAGATCGTGTCGGCCATTCGACGGTGCAGCTCGCCGCGTTCGGACTGTTTGTATTCTTCGTCCCAGTCGAGCTCCAGCCACTTCAATCCCTCAAAAATTGAATTGACCGAAGCGTCGGTATTGCGTTCGACGTCGGTATCGTCGAGCCGCAGGATCATGGTGCCGCCCATGCGGCGGGCGTAAAGCCAGTTGAATATGAAAGTGCGGGCGCTGCCTACGTGCAGAAAGCCGGTGGGTGAGGGTGCAAAACGCACCCTGGGCTTGCCTAACGAAGCTGAATTCAAAGTTTCAGGCATAAAGTCTTTAGGAAGAAAGCCGCGTTCGGTCCCTGTGTCCCCGACACGATTCGGCCGCGGGAGCCACTATTCTTTGAAGATTCGATTGACCTTCGATGGTACGGGCAGCCAAAACCATCGTCAAGCCAGCCGCCTGAACGATATTGCATGCAACCCTTTGATTTCAAAAACTATCGTAAGCGGCGCTGTACCTAAATCCTGTTGTGCTCCGGGGGCTTGATGTGAAAACATTGGGATACTGTTTCCCCCCGAAACTGTGCCAGGAAGTTTGGCCAGAGGTGTCTTCACCGACCCTATGAACAGTGTTTTTATTACGGCGGTTTTAATTCCGGGTTTTGTCTCGGTACTGCTCTTTCTCGTATTCACTTATCTGCACGAGCAAAGCCGGCAGCCCTATTTCCGCGCGTGGCAACTGGCCTGGGCTGCCTACTCGCTGCACTACGTTCTCGACACCTTTCCGAAATCTTCCCTGGCATTTTTTGTAAGCGAGCTTTTCCTGGTCGCGATGGCCTTGTGCATTTTCGTTTCGACGCGGCTAATGCGGGATTCGTATCACTTCCGCTGGTACGACGCGGCGGTTGCGGGGTTTGGCGTATTGCTCGCCGGTCTGACGCTGCGCGGACACATCGTGAATGGCGTCTTCCGGCCCGACGTGCAGCCCGCGATTCGGTTGGGGCTAGGCCTGGCAGCGATCCTGCTTTATTGCTCGGCGGTCTTCTACCTGAATAGCCACCGCCGCAAATCGCTGGCCTTTTGGGTGCTCGCCGTGTCGCTGGCCTTTTGGGCCGTGTTGATGGGCGTTGGGCAACTGCAGAACGGGTGGACAGAGATGTTTGGCAACGCCAGCCGTTTGTTTGGTCCGGTGCCGCAGATGCTGCTGGGCATTGCCATGGTGATGGTGCTGTTTGAAAACCAGCGCAACGCGGTGCAAGAAAATACGCTGGCTCTCTCGACTTTGGGTGTGGACCCGCGACGGTTGCTTTTTGCCGACGACCTCGTGCCCAGCATGCAGGCTGCGCTGGAGCGCTTGCGCAGTGCACTGCCCATGGGGCGCGCCGCCATCTTCATTACAGAACGCTGGCGCGGGCTGCTGCCGTCGGTACAACATGGTTTTTCTCCCGGATTCTTGGAGGCGCTGGAGAAAAGTGGGGCCGGAGATTATCTGTCCGAACTGGCTTACCGCCGCAGTGGAATCTTCACGGTGCAGCACCTGGCAGAGATGCCTGAACCGCTGCCCGTGACTTCTACAGGGACTTTCGCGGAGTTCAAGAGAATTCTCACTGAAGCGGAAGTCCGCAATCTGACCGCGGTGAGTCTGCAGACGCGCGAGCACAATTTTGGCGTGATTCTGTTTCCGCATGCGGAACGCCGAGCCTTCGGTTCGTCCGGCCCGCGGCTGATGGTGGGCCTGGCACTGCAGTTGGGGTTGACCCTCGAAAATTATGTGGTGAGTCACGACGCCCACCGCCGAACGAAGGAGTATGAACTGCTAACCGAGATTGGAAAGGCAATCAGTTCGCGCCTGGATCAGGACGAGATCATGCGCACCATCCAGGTTGAACTGGGGCAGATTTTTGATACCAGTCACTTCTACATCGCATTCCAGGAGGGAGAAGAACTCCGCTTCGAACTCGAGATCAGAGGGAATCGAGTTCTACCCAAGCGCACTCGCGAACTGAGAAATGCTTTCAGCGAATACGTGATTCGTACGGGCGAACCGTTGCTGATCCGCTCCGACCTCGAGGCTACGCGCAAGAAGCTAGGCATAAGCCATATCCCTGACCGTCCGGCCAAGTGCCTGATCGCAGTGCCGATTTTCTTGAGCAACAAGCCCGCTGGAGTGATGGTGGCGATGAATCCCGATCGCGAATTCGTCTTCGAACAGCGCGACCTGGATGTGCTGGCGACGGCAGCCGGGCAGGTTTCGGTCGCGGTAGAGAATGCACGGCTGTTTGCCGATGAGCAGCGGCGTTCGCGCCAACTTGCGTTCCTCAACAACGTGTCGCGGACTGCGATCTCCAGTGACGATCCGATGCACATGTTGAGCCAGATTGTGGGAGAAATTCAGAAGAATTTCAGTTTCGATCACATTGGCATCGGCTTGCTCGACTATGGAACCAAAGAGATCGAGATCAAGGCCGAAGCTGGGGCGACGGCGCACTCCGTGGGCAAGCGTATCCCGCTCGGAACGGGCATTCTGGGCCGCGTGGCCCGCACCGGTGAGCGCGCGCTGGTACAACATGCGTTGCCCGGCAACCTGACGGGAATTCTTCCGGATTCTCGCGCGATCCTTTGCATTCCCATTACGTATGGCGAGTCGTTGCTGGGCGTGCTCAACATTGAGAGCCGCAACGAGAATGCGTTTTCTCCTCAGGATGTGCTGATCCTCAATACGCTGGCCGACCTGCTGGCCACTGCGTTGCACAATGCTTTCGTCTTCCAGAAGCTGCAGCAGCAGTCCATTACTGACGGGCTGACGGGAATCAAGACACGCCGCTTCTTCTGGGAAGCGCTCTCTGCCGAATGGAAACGAGCTTCGCGTTCGGGAAGACCTTTCTCCGTGGTGCTCATCGACCTCGACAAATTCAAAGAGGTCAACGACACCATGGGGCATTTCGAGGGCGACCTGGTACTGGCGCGCGTGGGGCGATTGCTCGAGCAAAAGTCTCGGCAATCGAACGTGGTTGCCCGCTACGGCGGCGACGAGTTCATCGTGCTGATGCCCGAGACCGGCGCCGAACAGGCTCAGGTGCTGGCCGAACGCTTGCGCCAGTGGCTGGCCAGCGATCCCATGCTGAGTGAACATCACATAACGGGAAGCTTCGGCGTGGCCAGTTTTCCCATGCACGGATTTTCGATCGAAGACATCATCCGCGTGGCGGATGCCGGTATGTATGTCTCCAAGCGCTCGGGAGGAAATTCTGTCTCGACGGCGCAGGAATATGTCGAGGGCCAGGACTTCGCGCGGCAACGACAGCAAATCTCGGCCTACATCGAAGGGTTTCTGCAACGCGAACAAACTGGACCTGAGCATATCGAGGAGTTGACTTCAACCCTCTACAAGCTTTGCGGCGGAGAGAAGGAGTGCAACGTCCCGCTGCTGAAGGAAGCGATCGAATCCCTCAACCGGGCGGCCGAATCTCGTGAATTGCAGACCGCCGGTCATGGCGACCTGGTAGCGCGCTATACGGAGGTGATCGCGCGGGCTCTTGGGCTTTCTTCTGAAGAGACGGCTGATCTGGTTTATGCCGCCCGGGTGCACGATGTCGGAAAGATTTTTATTCCGGAACGTATCCTCAACAAACCGGGCCCGCTAAGCGATGACGAATTTCAACTAGTCAAACTGCATCCGCGCGTGAGCGCGGAGATTGTCGGCACCATCCCTCACAGCAACATGATGCGGGAAGCGATCGACCATCATCACGAACGTTTCGACGGCTCGGGCTATCCCGACGGCTTACGGGGCGAGGAGATTCCCCTGTGGGCGCGCATCATTGGCCTGACCGATGCCTATGCCAACATGGTGACCGAGCAATCGTTCGCTGCCGCCCGAACTCCGGAACAGGCTCTGGACGAGCTTTCGAAGATGAGCGGAACGCGCTTCGATGGCATGCTGGTGCGCCTGCTTCTCCGCGGGCTGAAATCGGAACGCTTGTCTTCCGGCACTGGAGACTGACCGGGCCCCACTTGCAACCCCAGGCGGGAAACCGGAAACTAGTCTGCTATGTCGATTCCTCTTTCTCTCTCGGGTAAAGTTGCTCTCATATCTGGCGGTTCGCGCGGCATCGGGGCGGCGACGGTGCGAATGTTTGCGGCGTCTGGGGCCAAGGTGGCCTTCAGTTATCGCAGCGCCCGCGCCCAGGCCGAGACTCTCGCCAAAGAATGTGGCGCGAAGGCGTGCCATCCCATTGCATCTGATTTGAATAATCCGGAGGCGGCGCATGCGTTAGTAGACGAGTCGGTCCGGCATTTTGGCCGGCTCGACATTCTCGTCGCCAACCATGGAGTGTGGCCGCCTGATGACGTGCCCATCGAGCGCATGTCCGACGAGCAGTGGCGGTCCACTTTGTCCATTAATCTCGACGGAGTGTTCGGCCTGGCGAAACATGCGGTCGCGCAGATGAAATCACAGCCTCGGAAGCATGGCGCAGCCGGACACATCGTGCTGATCAGTTCTACGAGCGGCCAGCGGGGGGAGGCGTTTCATTGCGACTATTCTGCGACCAAGGGCGCCCTTATCAGCATGACCAAGAGTTTGTCCAGTGAACTTGCGTCCGCGGGCATCTACGTGAATTGCGTCGCTCCCGGCTGGGTTGATACCGACATGAGCGCGGCGGCGCTTAAAGATGCGAAGAGCGGCGACGCGATTCGCCGCGCGATTCCCCTTGGTCGTGTGGGTACGCCAGAGGAGATTGCAGCCCCGGTGCTGTTCCTGTGCACCGAGCACGCCGGGTTTATTACTGGGGAAGTGTTCAACGTGAACGGCGGAGCGGTGCTGGTGGGGTAATTAAGGGCTAGAAAAGCCTAATAAAACCGCTGCGCTTGGGCTTGCAATTTGGCTGTTTCTTGCATCCAAGCAAGGAGAGGAGCCTTCACAGCCGCGGGCAGAAAGTCCACAGGAAACGCTACAATTCTGATTGCAAGCTCACTCCCTCAAGGAATGAAACAATTTCTTCCCATCCTGGTTTTGGTGTGTTCGGGTTGCTGCTATGCATTGGGGCAGCCGCAGAATCCGGCCCCTTCAGCGCCGTCCCAAACGGCCCAAGACGCCAGTAAGACGGGGCCCGCGATTTCTCCGGAACAGGAAGACGCGCGCAAGGCACGAGCCGTAGTCGAGCAGGGCATCCAAGCTCTGGGCGGACAGGCTTATCTCACCATTCGCGACCGCGAGCAACAGGGACGCGGCTACAGTTTCCACAACGGCCGACCCAATGGAGAAGGCGCACTGTTTTGGAGTTTCACCGAATTTCCTGACAAGGAGCGGGTGGAAATCACCAAAGAACGAGACATTGCAGAACTCTACGTGGGCAACCGGGCATGGGAAATCACTTACAAAGGCCCGCGTCCCATTGAGCAAAAAGATCTGGACGACTACCTACGTCGCCGCCACTTTTCGCTGGATACTGTTCTTCGCACCTGGATCAACAATCCCGGCGTTGTGCTTCTGTACGTTGGCATGGCGGTGGCTGCGCAACATCCCGCAACTCAGATTACGGTGATCAATGCACAGAACGAGAGCGTGGACCTGTATTTCGACAACGACACGCATTTGCCGGTTAAGAAGGCGTTCTCGTGGCGCGACCCGGTCGACAGGCAGAAAAATCTCGAAGAAGAAATTTACGAGAACTACCGACCCGTTTCCGGTGTGATGTGCCCTTATAATCTGACCCGCTATTTCAACGGGGATATGGCCAGCCAGCGCTTCCTCAACTCGGTGACGATCAACCAAGGTCTGGACGAGGCGATGTTCGATCCCAAGTCCGGCTACAACCCGAATAAAGCTTCTGGGAAGGCAAAGCGGTAAACGCCCAGCCCGGATCCGCAGAGTAAACAAAAGTAACTGCTATTTGCATTGTTGGCAACTCAACTCATGCGCCATCTGAAAATAGCAACGTCAGAGTAAGTCGTTTATTTTAATGGAAATACCATTGTATCTGACGGGCCATTGGGAGTCCCCCCGAGAGGCGCTTCGGACATTTACTGTGGCTTTTTTGCCACAGACAACTTTCTCAACTCTGGCGTAATCTACACCATTCACTAAAGCGATTCTTCTTGACCCCAGAGCAGACAATCCGCTCCGCGGTGGAGTGCAGCGGCCTAGGCTTGCACAGCGGCGCTCCCGTGGCCATGCGTATCCTGCCGGCGCCCTCGGGCACTGGCATAGTGTTCCGGCGCACGGACCTCGACGGTTTTGAAATCGAAGCAATCAGCCGGAATGTGGCGCGCGTCAGTTATGCCACCAGCCTTATGAAGAAAGGCGTCCTCATTTCCACCACGGAGCACGTGCTTTCGGCCTTCATCGGCATGGGCATTGATAATGCGATTGTCGAGCTCGACAACCTCGAACTTCCCATCCTCGACGGCAGCGCCCGGCCCTTTGTCGAGATGATTCAAAAGGCGGGCATCCGCAAGCAACGCCGTCCGCGCAAATACTTAAGGATTCGGCGCCAGGTCGAGATGCGCGAAGGGAACAAGTTCATCGCGGTCTATCCGTCTGATACGTATTGTGTTTCCTATTCGATCAATTTCCCCCATCCTCTGATCGGCAAAGAAACTTTCAAAGTGGAGCTGACCAACGGAAGTTATCTGCGGCACATTGCTGCGGCGCGCACGTTTGGTTCACGACAGGACGAACAGGCAATGCGAAATATGGGTTTGATTCGCGGCGCCTCGCGGGAGAATTGCATTGTGCTCACCCGCGATGGCATTGAGAACGGGCCGCTGCGCTTCCCCGACGAGTTTGTCCGCCATAAAGTGCTGGACCTGGTCGGCGACTTGGCGCTGTTAGGAAAGCAGATTTTGGGCAACGTCTTCGCCGATCGCGCCGGGCACGCCATGCATACGGCCCTGGTCTCTCGTATTTTGCGGGACAAGACACTGTGGGAGGAAGTGACCTTCCCTACTGTGGACCGGACCGTCGCCACGGCCGTCGGCGCCGAGGCCGCGGCTGGATCGTCTCTCTAACTCACGTTTTCGGGATTCACAATTGCTAATCTGCTGGTTCGCAGGGCGTCCCGGCAGAATCATGCAGGTCGTGAAAGTGGTCGTGGCTCTGCTGTTGCAGCAATCGTTCCAGCTCGGCGCGGGTCTGATTGATTACAGCTGCCGCGAATTGCCGCGCCGACTCCTGTCGCTCTTTCGATAGCTCTTTCACCCGCATATTCAGCAGCGGGATATCTTCCTCAAACCAGCGCAGCGTTTTTTGTACTTTGGCAATGCGGAAGTCGTTGGTTATCATGGCGTCCTCCTGCAGGAAATGATCTTCCAGATTGCCACGTGTACAGATGCGCGCAAGTCCAAAGTAAGATACTGGCGAGCAGGCCGGAGTGGCGCAGTGATTGTGTGAGAGTTGAAGGAAGTCTTAATTCTGAGGATTAGTAGTACGAGCTGCGGCCTCTGCCGCCGCCATTTTCTCTTTGGCCCCGGGAAATTCTTTTTCCATCTGTTCGTCGAGCCAGTTTTCGAGCTCTTCCTGTAATTTCTGAGGAACATCTTTGAAGCGGAATCCGGCGAGGCCCTTGACGTCGACCCAAGCGACCGCAGCTTCGACTTCGAGGTGAACGTCCTTGCCGGGCAGGGAGAATTTCAGACGGGGCGAAGATCCTTTGGGCAGTGCTTCCCGGAGCATGAGAGCAATGCCGCCTTCGCTGATATTCGTGCTGGTAGCATTCAAGGTTTTTCCTTCGAGTACGACCTTGACCAGCATCTTTACCGGCTGGCGGAAGTAGCGCCGGCGCTCCTTGACCATGAAATTCAAGGCCGCATGAAAGCAGCGGGACGCATTCAGAGCGCTGATCGGTTTCTGCAAAACGAAATTGGCGCCCATGTCAAAAGCTTGCTGGGTGGTCGTTCTTTTTCCATTGAGAATGGCAAACGCAACCGAGTTCTTATTGCTGGGAGTCTTGCGCAGACCCTGTAGAATTGCCATGCCCCCATTGAGATCGTCGCAATCGACAATCACCGCGTCGAACTTGTCGGAGATTAGAATATTGGCGCCTGCCCGCGCTTCGTTGCAGACCTCCACTTCTATCGATAATTGCTCGAGCGTGGGCCGGATCACACGCATCACCTCCGGATCCTTGCTCAAGAGCAACGAGTCCAACGTCATGTCGAGATTTTAGAGGCTGGCTGCAGAGACGCGTTAGTGACCAAGGTCGCGGAACTTCCGCAGAAGTCCAATCGAAAGTGAGCGAAGCTCCCCAGGCTTCGTATGAGTCAAGTACTCCACTATCTGCCCGCAGTGGTCAAAGTATGGGGCAGAGCTTGCACGGCGAGACCGAGACGCTTCGCCGTCCCCTTTGGCATTGGCGAGATCGGGGCACTGTGGATAACCAATGTTCTTGTCGTCGATGGTTGCCCATGCGCGATGAAGATATGCGAACGAGTCCTTTACGTATTGGATGACATCGGCTTTCGACCGCAGCTGGTCACACTGAGATCTCGCCTTGAAAGACAATCACGGCTTGACTACTGATGAGCACTTTGCGGTCAACCAACTCCACATCCATGAAGCCCGACCGCTGCGATGCTTGAAACGACTTCATCCTGGTCTTGCCTAACCGTTCCGACCAGTATTTCGCCAGGAAGGTATGCGAGCCGCCGGTTACCGGGTCTTCGTTTGTGCCACTCCAGGGCCAAAAATAACGCGAGTGGAAGTCGTAGCCGTCACCGCTCGCAGGCGCTGTGACAAGTACACCATTGATGGAATCATGCGACCGCAACAGCGCCGGGAAATCTGGTTCCAGATTCGCCAACTCATGTGGTGCAGCTACCTCCAAGAGCAGGATTTTCGTCTCGCGGTTGTACGCGACGTTGCGGACCGACGTTAGTCCCAAAGCGCGGAGGAGCGCGGGCGGGGCCTGAGCTGCATGTGTCTCGTACACGGGAAAGCTCATAGAGATCCCATCCGGCGAGATTCGCACAGCCAAGTCGAGGTTTTGGATGTTTCTAAAATGAACCGCACAGAGGCGACTTACGGAGAAGACCGCTTTGGCGGAAGCAAGAGTGGCGTGGCCACACAGTGGGATCTCCATCTTGGGTGAAAAATACCTGATGGAAAACTGCTCATTGGCATCGAGCCTTGAAATGAACGCTGTCTCCGAAAGGTTTAACTCCTGAGCTATCTGCAGCATGGTCCGATCGCTGAGAGGCGCCTCGACAAAGCAAACGCCTGCCGGATTTCCCTTAAATGGCTTGTCTGTAAACGCGTCGATGATGAATGCCTTCATTTGGGATCCAGCGTCTTTGCGAGAACATATATGACCCATGGCGCAATTCTCGTCTCGTTCACCCACGGATAAGGTTCATCATCCCTGGCGAGCGGCTTGTGCTTTGCAACTAGACTGAGACCGGCGCGCCGATAAACCTCCATGTAGTCCTCATCGGTCCACAGAATGTCCTCCGCCGGACGGCGGTCGGGGAAATCAGTAGTGAGGATTCGCACAACGTCGCCTGTCTTTGCCGTCAGATTCTCTGGATAGTCTCTTGTCAAGAACGAGGCCCACTCATGTCGGTAAATTTCCGGCGTTGAGACGATATTGATGATCTTTCCTGAACCAGCCAGCAGTCGACTCAGATCGTGGAACAACCGTACCTTCCTATCCCATCCGGCAATGTTGTCGAAAGTAAAGGCTGACAGCACAACCTCGTATTCGGCCGTTTCCAGATTGCTGAAATCGCCATCTTTGATCAATCGATAATCGCCGGCTTCATCCACTTCGCGCGCCTTTGCGATCATCGGTGGCGCAATGTCAATGCCCGTCACTTCGAATCCAAGGCGTTTCAAGAATCGTGTTGAACGTCCCGTACCACAGCCGAAATCCAGGGCCCGATTACCTTTCACGTGCTCCGCAAATATCGCCGCCAGGTCGCGGAATGCCAAGTGATACGTATTGGCGAACTCAAGTTGAGCATAAGCCTGAGCTCGTGCTCGGTCGTCGTAACAGTTGGAAGGCGTCGTGTGCGTCATGGCGATGCTGCCTCTCAGCCCCGCATATCCTTGTAGACCGCTGGGTTGACAATCTCCATATACCTCTGCGGGCGCGCCAGTGGCGTAAACCCGAACTGCTGATACAAGCCGTGCGCATCGTTGGTCACGAGCGACCAGCGGCGAAGCCCTTGCAACTCCGGATGCGCCATGATTGTTCTCATCAAGAGTTTCGATAAACCTCGCCCGCGGTGCGGTTCGAGTATGAACACGTCCCCAATATAGGCATAAGTTGCGCGATCCGTGATCACGCGGGCGAACCCAACTTGGTTATCTCCGTCAAAAACGCCAAAACACACGGCATTCTCGATTGAGCGTCGCACGATACCGCGCGGTATATCTTCTGCCCAATAGCAACAGGTTAAGAATCTGTGGATCATATCCACATCGAATCGCGCGGGGTTCATGGAAACTGTGTATTGCGGGTTCGGCATATACCTCGACGAAACTTTCTGCTCGTTATGAGCTACTCGTTTCTAAAAACTGTCCTTTACAGCTCGATCTGATAACGGATGAATGGCGACCGCTTGGCTACACGTTCGTAAAGCCGACGAGCAGTCCCATTAAATTCTTCGGTTTGCCAATACACCAGAGCTGCTCGCATTTCCCTAGCTGTCTGTTCGACGGCAGCAATCAGCCTTCGTCCTACTCGCCTTCCTCTTGCCGCCGGGACCACAAACAGATCCTGCAAATAGCAATTGCCGCCGATATTCGACGTCGAAGGATGAATGAGGAAATGTACGAGGCCCAGCGCTTCCCCTGCCGGGCTGAGGGCCAATCGACCGTGGATATCCTGACTCGTGGTTAGCCGTTTCCAGGTGAATTCGGTCACCTCCTGAGGAAGCGTTTTTTCGTAAGAGTCCAGATAACCGAACCACAGTGGCTCCCAGAGTTGGCGGTCGGCATCGCTGATTGCGCGGATTTCAAGCTCCGGCATAAAGGCGAGCCGAGAGTGGTTCATGGTGGTTTTTTTGACCATCGACCTTTTGCCCCTTAGCATCGGCAAGTTCTTTCGCAATCTTGTCCACGGTGGCAATCGTCGCAAACCGTCGCCGAAGGGCATACTCTGTCCTTTCCGAATCGCGTCGACGCCCAGTTCCTCTCCCGGTTTGTCGTGGTTCGGGATGGGGAAGGTCATAGTTGCTTCTGTAATAAAGTCCACGGCGTACCCGAGATCGGCCGCCACGCGTGCCGAAGTTTCGCAGCACTGTTCCATCTGAATCCCGGTGATCGCAACCCTGCGCACGCCCTTTTCCATAAGCAATGCCGGCAGGCCTGTACTGGTAAAGACGTTGCGGGTGTCCTTATGAAGGACCGGCTCCGAACCAAGCGGCGAAAGAAAATCCATCAACTTGTAATGAGGGCCGCCGCGCTCGAAGCCTGGGTCGTCATCGGTGTGCAGAAAATAGATCACGGGTAGACCATGCTTGCGATAAAGCTCAACCAGTCTGCCGACGTTCGTCTCGAAGTCTCTGTTGTTACGTCGCTCCCATCGAGGTCCCACCTTGAACGAATCCTGAGCATCAATGACCAGCAGCGCTGATTCTGAGATCGGAACTTTCTTGTTATAGAGCATGTTTCTCCTTAAATTAAGTCGTCGCAATCCCCGCCTTCATTTGCTCCGTGTGCCGCCTAGCATTCCTGCCGGAAACAACGCTATCCTGAGGTTTCGATAATGCTTGCTCGAAGTCGGCAATAAGATCTGCCGCGCCCTCAAGCCCAACCGAAACTCGAATCAATCCCGGCGCAATGCCCGCCAAATCGGACTCCTTCTCGTTCAGATAATGGGCGAAATTCGCCGCCGGATGCACCACCAGCGACTCCACACCGCCCAGACTGGCGGCAATCCGCGGCAGCCGCAGCCTGCCTATAACGGCGTTCGCGTGTTCATAACCGCCCTCAACCTCAAAGCTCAGCATTCCCCCAAAGCCGGTCATCTGCTGGCATGCGAGCGCGTGCTGGGGATGTGATTTCAAGCCGGGATAATGCACTGCCCGCACCGCGGGATGCCCCTCGAGGAAGCTTGCCAGCGCCATGGCGTTTTCGTTGTGCCGTTGTACTCGAAGCGACAACGTGCGCAGGCCGCGCAGGATCAACCAGGCATCGAGGGGCCCTATCGCCGCTCCAAGAATGACGTGCATATTCCATATCCGCTCGATCACCTCCGCTTTACCGAGCACTACGCCTGCAATTACGTCGGAATGCCCGCCGAAATATTTCGTCGCACTATGCACGACTACATCGATACCCAACTCCAAGGGGCGCTGATTTAGCGGAGTGGCGAAAGTTCCGTCAATTATCGTGAATGCACCCTGCGCCTGAGCGATCTTGGCCACCGCGCGCAGGTCGGTCAACCGCATTCCCGGGTTGCTGGGGCTCTCCAGAAGTACCACCTTCGTATTGGGGCGTATCGCCGAGACGAAAGCCGCGGGATCCCGCTGGTCGACCTGAGTTACACTGACACCGAACCGGGGCAGCACGTCGCGCAACAGCGTCAGCGTGCCACCATAGTGGCTGGTCTGTGCAACGACATGCATTCCGTGCTCAATCAATCCCAATACCGCAAGCGTTACTGCGCCCATTCCGGAGCCAACCAGTAGGGCGGATTCAGCCCCTTCCAGTCGCGCGACCAAAGTTTCGACCTGTGCTCCGTTCGGACTGCGATATCTTGTGTAGAACTGGGGATGGCGAGGGCGGCTGGAGCGCTCGAGGAAATCTTCCGGCGAATCTCCAGCGAAATTTGCCGTCTGATAAATTGGCGCCGACACTGCTGACGTCTCGTTGCCGTCGCGATCGGCGTGAATCAGCAAAGTCTCCAAAGACATGTTGTTCAGCCCGTTGTCCATCTCACTGTTCTCCCCAAAAGGCTATGTCTCACCGAATGCACAGACGATAACTGAAAACCCGGGAACAGAACAGATGCAGAAGCGTGCGTTACATACGGGTACAGACTACGATTCGATGCCGCCTTCCTGCACAGTAAAGTGTTAAGTGCGGGTCTCGGCGCTGCCGATAGGCGGGTTTGCCGTCGGCGGACTCCCTGTTCCGTTGCGCACAAATTTCATGAAATCGGACTCAGCCAGGCGCGAAGGATGCACTTCCTCTCCCCTGCCGAAAAACCGGCAGAAGCTCATGATGAGCGGGCGCCACTTCTCCGGATCAATATGGGGACGCGGCCCGTCACCCACCAACAGTGATTCATCCATATGCAGCTTTACGATATGCACTTCGAAGCAGTTGGCCGAGACATTCTTCCCGAACGGTCGGCAATCGTGGACGATGCCTTCCATCTGTACCGGACATTCAGCTACGCGGGGTGGCAACACTTCCACCGACGGCACCGGCGTGAATCCTGCAATGCCGAACTTATCGGCCTCATAGCGATAACCCCAGCTTTGCTTCTTTTCTGGAACAGGGTTCCTGCCCGTCGTCAGCGCCAGACGATCCACCCGGCTGACTTCGTGCTGGCTGGGCAAATTAATCACGCACTGACGCGTGCGAATCAAGTTCTCCGAGGTTTGCCCCATCGACCCAAGACCCAGCATGCAGCTCCAGCCCAGCCACCAGGCCGAGGACATCGGGGCTAGGTTTGCCGCGCCGTCCTCATTGAGACTTGAAATCAGAGCGACCGGAGTACCGAAATATAGGATTGAGGGTTCAATTGTTTTATGCATGCGCTCAACAATAGGGTGGGCCGGCGAAACGGGCTATCCGATTCTTGCCGTCAAAACGGGCCATACTGATCGAGGCAGCCCTATCGAAGCTTCCTTTTCATCGCGGGTCAGCGATAGACTACTGCGGGAGCATAAAAGATCAGATGCAGAAGCACATTGCGCCTACCGGTACAGATTTTCGTCCCTGGCGGGATGGGGAACGCCCACTGTATGTCGCGGTTGCGAGCGAAATTGAGCGCCAGATCCGGGCCGGCATTCTACGTGTAGGTGAAAAGGTACCTTCAATCAGGGCGATAAAACGTCGCTGTCAGGTCAGCGCTTCCACCGCGTTGCAAGCCTATTTCTGGCTGGAAAATCGAGGGCTGATCGAAGCTCGACCGCGATCTGGCTTTTACGCGCGCGTTCCTTTCTCCGATCTTGCCCCCGAAGCCGGATTTGAGCCGCAGCGCTCAGTGCCGCGCGACGCAGGCCTTGATGCGCGGCTCGGACAACTGCTCCGATTGCGGTCGGCCTCCGGAGCTCTGCAACTTGGAACCGCCGTTCCCAGTTCGGACTTCTATCCTGTTCGCAAGTTAAACCAGATTATCCGCCAGATCATTCGCGACAATCCGGCACACAGCTGCAGTTACGAGTTTCCCCCTGGGCATGCCGAATTGCGGCGGCAGATCGCAAAACATGCCTCGCGGCAGATCGGAAAATCGTCGTGGGAGGAGGTGATCGTCACCTCCGGCGCCATGGAAGGCCTGACTCTATGTCTTCGCGCAGTAGCGAAGGCTGGCGACGTGATCGCCGTCGAAAGCCCAACTTTTTTCGGAATCTTGCAACTCATCCAGTCGTTGGGAATGAAGCCACTGGAAATTCCGACGAATCCGCGCTCTGGAATGGACCGCAACGAACTGGAGCGCGCTCTGCGCAGGAAGCGAGTCCGTGCCTGCATCATCATCTCGAATTGTCACAATCCGCTGGGCTACGTACTCTCCGATGACGCTAAAAGCAATCTGGCTGAACTGGGCCGGCGATATAAGGTTCCCATCATCGAAGACGATCTTTTTGGCGACGTAGCTTTCGTCGAACCGCGACCGCGGACCATCAAGTCATACGATCGCGAAGGTCTTGTGCTCCTCGTTTCATCATTTTGCAAAGTGCTTGGTCCGGGCTACCGGCTGGGCTGGGTGCAGGCTGGCCGTTGGCAGTCGAGTGTCGAACAATTGCAGTTCATCAACACAGTCGCGGCACCATCATTGCCCCAACAGGTGATTGCCAGATTCTTAGAGTCGGGCGGGTACGAGCGTCATCTGCGGCGAGTACGCATTTTGCTTTCAGACCGCCTGCGGATGGTGAGCCGCGCCATTGCGCAGTATTTTCCTCCGGAGACGCGAGTCACTCGTCCCGCCGGCGGATTTCTCGTATGGGTCCAACTCCCGCAATCGGTTGACGCGATCACGGTATTCGAGAAGGCTCTTCAACAAAACATCGGCGTCGTGCCGGGACCAATGTTCTCGGCCACCGGCCGGTTTGGCAACTGCTTGCGACTGAGTTGCGGTATGCCGTGGTCCCCACGCCTCGAGCAGTCGCTCGCAATTCTGGGCAGCATCGCAGGGCGACTGGAGGTAAATAAGGAACGCAGACGAGGCGAAGCTGTGGGCGCAGTGAGATAGGGGCAAACCCGATTCTGTCGTTGCTTGTCAGCTGGCATAGATGGAGGGCTTCCAGAGTACTTTGACGAGCCGCCGCCGCCCCCACATTTTTGGCCCGAATCGGGTTTGGAGGAAATCATGTCGATCTCTTCGAAGCCGACTTCAGGCCCGGAAATATTTCCGGTCATCCGCTAAAATCCAAACTCGATCGATCAATTCTCGCAGGCACGACCCAAAGAGGAATCCAATGCTCCTCAATGCTTGACGTTGTGGAGAACGGTTACAGTCGTCGCTGCGGAACCGAGGTTGCCGGCGAAATCATTAGCCCTGAAGTGATCGTGCACTGCCGCCCGTCCGTGTCAGTGTCGAGTCGCGAAGACTGGAGTGAGATCGTGAAAGAGTAGCTTCCTCCAGACCCCAAAATCACCGGCCGGTTCGGTTGAACGGCTCCGTACTCGTCCACCACTGCAAAGGTCGCGGTACTGGAGTTGACCCCTGACAGGTTATCCGTGATAGTGCCGGAAATGCATAAGCCGTTCTAATTGACTTCAACCGCATCACACCCCGTCCGAACGAGACGCCGATAGAAGGCTGGAGGAAGTGGGTGGATGACAATTGGGGAGGGCTGCCCTACGGCGGCTATGAACAGGGCGACCTGTTGGGGCTTACGCGGCGAAGGCAAGCCTGACGGTCACTTCCTGCGCAAGCTGAGGGCGATTGCGAAGAAAGCCGGCGTCGAAGGCGCAGAGCTTCACCGCTTCCGCAAGACCTACGCCGACACGCTGCATGAAGAAGGCGTGTCGGTAAACACGATCCGCATCCGGCTCGGTCACGAGTCTCTGGACGTAACGCTCGCCTACCTCAAAGGCAAGGATGCTAGTCGGAAGAAGCCCAAGAGCACGCCAACAGCAGCAGCCTGGCGCTGTACGCGTAAAGCAAAGGACATCCACGACGGGAGATTTCTGGATCAACCCGAGATCTCCCGTTTTCGTCTTTTGGCTGCTGGTTTCCGACTTGCCCGTTACACGTTCCGAAGATCAATGGCCACGCTTCTATCCTTGAGACAACCACTACCTTGATATGTCTGAGGAGTTGACTTTATGAAGAGGGGGATCAGGTCTTCCTCATAGAGTGGTATTCTCACGTTAACGGATTTGAGTTGCCGCCCTATGGGCGCGTTAAGAGCGCTGAGAAATCACTAGCCTCGTAAGCGAACCGGTTCGGTTCCCGTGTACGCGGTCTTGTCGACACGCTCGTACATGTTGTCAATGCTCTCCTTAATGCCAGTGTCAATCGCTTCCGGAGTGTCAGCGGGCACGAAATCACTAGATCGCAGCGACTTCAAAGATGCCGCAGTGATGGTGTGCTGCAGTTCGGCGACCGACTGGCCGGCCCCTTTGCCGGCAATCACACGTCCCGTTATCTCCTCGATGAAGTTACGTCGGCCGATCAATCCATGGCGGCCGTGTTCCACCCGACCGTGTCCTGGCAAAATGTGATCGAACTCGAGAGATGCAATTGAGTCGATAGCCTTCGGCCAGAGCTGTGGATAGGAATCGATAAACCCTGGAAAATGGGAGTTGTGAAGATCGCCGGTCACAATTACCCGTTTTTGAGGGCAGAACACCACCACATCGCCTGCGGTATGAGCTAATCCATGAAACTGCAGCTGTAGCTCATAATCCTTCTCACTGATCAGATACGATTTTTCGAATGTGATGGTGGGCAGCGTGGGCTCGAAATCCTTCATTTCGCGCGCAAATGACTCCAGCTGCGCAATTCGCTCAAGCAATGGCCCCTTCTCCGCCTCCGATGCTGTCCCGCCCGCACGCTGTCGCAAGTCTTCGATTAGCCGCGCGACTTGTTGTGTTCCGCGAGGTCCGGGACTCGCGGGGTCGAGCGCAGCGCGCAACCGGGGCACCAGTAATTGGGACATCAGCTGCTTGGTAGTGTCGGTGGCCAAAATTTCGAGCTTTTCGCTTGTGGTCGCGTACGCACGATTGCCTTGCGTGTGGTCCCAATGAAAGTGCGTATTGACCAACCACCGCACAGGTTTGGGGGTCACCTCACGTTTGATTTGTCCGATTAGCGCAGCGGCAGCTGCAGGATGACAATGTGCGTCGACGACCAGCACGTCAGACGAATTAACAAAAATCGCGGCGTTCGACTGGCCGAGAGCCCAAGGGTGCGCCTGGGCGAAATAAACATCTGTTGTAATCTTCTGAATGTCAAACTGGCCTGGATTCGGTGAAGCAGTTGGCAGCTGTGTAGTTGCAAAGCCATAGATCGGCGGAAAGCTGACGGAGCCCAGAATGCCCGCTGAGAGACGTATTAGGAAATCGCGTCTGGAATGACGAACAACCATGGAGGGCAATTCTATCGTTATACGCCCATCATCGACCAATGGCGATGGTTGTAGAAAGTTGATCGTTGCATGCTGGAGACGGCTTTTCATGCAATCCAGTGCTACGAGCGGACGCGACCAGTGGTTGTGCACTCGGCTGCTACACTTGACCATTCGGAATGTTATGTGCAGAGATCCGGTCGGGGAGGAACTTCGCTGACAGACGAAAGTGTCAATTGTCGAATCGCCGCGATTCCGGAACGTTGGCGTCGAGAGCCTCGAAATATGCCTGCTTGCGCTTCTGAGCGTCGATTGCCGAGTCGAGGTCGTCGCCAACGGATTCCCACGGACGAGTGCCATCAGCCAGCGAATATCGCAGGAAGTAAGGACCGGTGAGATCGGCGGGGCAGCGCCCACGTCCGAGATTGACCTTCTGGTAGCGCCGAGTCTTGCCTTTGCCGATCTGCCGATAGAGTGTGACTGCCATATTGCCTCCAATAGGTAATACCGCGCGGAGGCAAATGATCGGAATTTGGTAGTCAGTTGGTAGTCACGTACTGTAAATAGCAGAAACTAAAGGTCTGGCTGAGAGGGAGGGATTCTATTACTGCCATTTCGAGCAAGTCGCCGTCATAACGTGCTCAGGAATCTCCCGAGTCAGACGCAGGTTCAAGACGATCGTCATCAGGTTCCCCTCGGGCGCGGCGGAGTCGTATCCGTGATAATCCTCGCCAATATTGGTCAGGGCTGCGCTACGATTGCTCTCGACCACCTTTCCGGTGCATATGGCGCCTGCATAGTCCTCGCTTGCCTGTGGCATTTCGCAAGTTTTGTCCTGGACGACAGGCTGCCAATTCGTTTTGCTCAGCGCGGCGAACAATTCTGGAAAATTCTCACCGAACATCCTGGCCTCACCGGTGATTTCCGACTCCTTTGCCTTATCGTTCAATGGGAACGCAAATATGACTTCATGGGTCACGATCTGCATTGTCGGTTCCCCGTATACCGGCCCAGAATAGTCTTCAGCGGGATTGAGGATAGCCTGTCGCACCTCGCGGCTGAGCGTCAGGTCTCCACTGACCTCAAGCTTGCCGTCAGGACTCATAGTCACGCGCCGCGACTTGAAGGTCACCAGTTTGCCTCCGGCCGGATCGATGCTGAGGTCAAACACGGAATTCGAAGGCCTGGCGGCATCCAGTTCCAGGCTGCCGCCCACACGAGCGACGCCAATATTGATCACGTTCGAGCCTAGCAAGATCCGTGCCGTCGAATGCCCGGAATCCAGCTTCCGGTTGCCTCTTTTTGCCATGGCCGGAACAGCAACGACCGAGGCGATCGCAAGGATCAGGACGATCCGTTGAGCGTATTGTGCGACTATGCTTTTCATTGTTGTTCTCCTCTCGCTTTGGTAGTCCCAGTGAGCACCCAGTTGTTGGCTTCATCTAAATGCCCCACATACGTCCGTGCTCCCCGTCTATTCCTTAAAGCGTGAAATCGAGAAAAAAACGGTAACGAACGCGGCAATTTCTTCGTCCTGGGTTCATGCGGTGATATGATCGTGCGGCTACGGCGTGGATTCCTTCGGTCGAGAGCGCCATGACCCCAGCGCAGAGTGAGTCCAAAGACGTCACGCGGCTTTTGCTGGCATGGAATGACGGCGACGAAAAAGCACTGGAGAAGCTGATTCCGGTGGTGTATAGCGAGTTACGACGGCTGGCGAAGAGCCGGATGCGGGGAGAGCATCCCGAGCACACGTTACAAACTACTGCGCTCATTAACGAAGCCTACCTGCGGCTAGTGGACTTAAAAAACATCCAATGGCAGAACCGTTCCCACTTTTTTGCCCTCTGTGCTCGGCTGATGAGGCGCATCCTGGTGGATTTTGCCCGCTCCCGCCACTACGCAAAGCGGGGAGGAGGGGCCCATGCGGTTTCAATCGACGAGTCGCTTGTCGTTTCGCCGGCGCACTCGACAGACTTGGTAGCGGTGGACGATGCGCTTGAAGCCCTGTCCAAAGTTGACGGCCGCAAGGCTCAAGTCGTAGAGCTGCGGTTTTTTGGCGGATTGACGGTCGAAGAAAGTGCCGAGGTGTTGAAAGTTTCTCCCGAAACGGTTCGTCGCGATTGGAAACTGGCAAAAGTGTGGTTGCTGCGTGAGCTCAGCCAAGGTGGATGAGATTGAACCCGGGCGATGGAATCAGATCGAGAAGCTCTATCATTCCGTAGCGGCGTTGCGGCCATCGGAACACGCCGCCTTTTTGGATCAATTCTGCCGAGATGATCCGGACCTGCGGCAGGAGGTGGAATCGCTGCTTGCCCATGACAAACAGGCGGAAAACTTCATCGAGTCTCCCGCGTTGGAAATCGCGGCGGACCAGCTTGCCTCTGGCGAAGACCAATCGATGGAGGGGCGAATAGTCGGTCACTATCGGATCCTGTCGTTGCTGGGCGGCGGTGGCATGGGCGTGGTCTACAAAGCCGAGGACACGAAACTCGGTCGCTACGTCGCTCTGAAGTTCCTGCCAGAGGAGCTCTCCAAAGATCGCCTGGCACTCGAACGGTTCCGGCGCGAGGCCCGCGCAGCTTCGGCGCTCGATCATCCGAACATTTGCACGATTTACGAAGTTAGTGAGCATGAAGGTCAGCCCTTCATCGCCATGCAGTTTCTAGAAGGTCAAACCCTCAAACATCGCATTGCCGGACACCCGTTGGACACCGAGACCGTGCTTGAGTTGGGAGTTCAGATTGCTGACGCTCTTGAGGCGGCGCACGCGAAGGGCATCATTCACCGCGACATCAAACCGGCCAACATCTTTGTTACTAAGCATGGGCAGGTCAAAGTCCTTGATTTCGGTTTAGCGAAAGTGATCCATCGCACGGCAAGAGCACCGGCCGCGGAAGCTACGGCAGCAACGGCGGCAAGCGAGGACCATCTGACGACTCCGGGTAGTGCGCTGGGCACAGTCGCTTATATGTCGGCAGAGCAGGTGCTGGGCAAAGACCTGGATGCACCTACGGATTTGTTCTCGTTCGGCGTTGTCTTGTACGAGATGGCAACCGGTACCACGCCGTTCATGGGCGACACTTCCGGCGCAATCTTCGACGCCATTGTGCACCAGACCCCGGTAGCGCCCATGCGTTTGAACCGCGCGGTCCCGCCCGAACTGGAACGGATCATCAACAAGGCGCTGGAAAAGGACGGCAAGCTGCGTTATCAGCATTGCAGCAGAGCTTTTTGCCGCTGCCGGGCGGAGCCCAGGCCGAGTATTTTTCGTGGGGCCTAAGCGATTACCGACATCCTGACGGGCTGGGCAGCGACCGTCTGGAATCGACCACATCTCATGCCATCGTTTCCGCATCCGCCTATGCCCCCTTCGGGGAACCGTATGCCGAGAATGGAAGTTATGGCGAACTTTCCTTTACCGGAGCGAACAAAGACACCCTGTGGCTGGATTACGACTTCCTGTACCGTGAATATGATCCAAAACAGGGCCGCTGGATTTCACCCGATCCGGCGGGACTGTCGGCGGTGGACCCAACCAATCCACAGAGTTGGAACAGATATGCTTACGTTCTTAATAACCCGTTGGGGTATATCGATCCGCTAGGGTTGGAGTGCTTGTGGGATGACGGCAGTTTCGATTCCGAGTTTGATGGTGCTACCGGTAGCGTGTCGGGATGTGGCGCCGCTGGCGGGACTTGGGTTGAGCTGGGACAAAACGGTAATTGGTCGGATCAGGCGAATCAGGACAACCAAAATTTGGTGACGAGCATACAAGCTGGCAACGTGAGCGAAGTAGACATAGTAGGTCTAGACGGCCAAACTTACTCAACTTTCTACAACGGCGGCGGGCAGACCACGGAAGCAATAACAGGGGATACCGCCACGTTCTACTCGTACTCCCAATCGGGGCCGAACGTGGGACCAGCCGCAAACAACTCGGATACCCATCCAGGCCTTGCGGCTTTCTACAACAATCCAGACTGCCCCCACTGTGGAGACACGTTGCGGAGTGCGGATACTGTAGGGAAGGCCGCGTTTGTTGCAACCGGCGTCGTTATAGTTGGCGTCCCATTGATCGGGGAAGCTGCAGGTTCCATTGCCGCTTGTAACCCAGGTCTTAACACCAGCAATTATGGCCACATTACTGTCTATTGCAGGGCATGGATGGCGGGTAACCTAATCGGTATTGGCTATGACCCGAAGAACGGGCTTCATGTGAATGTCGGTAATGTTGTTCACATTCCCTTGTGGCCGTGGCAATAATTATGAAATTCCGGTTCCGCAACTTCTATGTGAGGCTCGGTTCCGCTCCGACTGAAACGAACAACTTCATTTCAATCGAAAATCGTGGGTCAAGTGCTTTAATCCGAGTGGCGGCTTGCGCGGAGGAGTTCTATGTTGGCCTTGCGTTCTACATAGAAGTATCTGTGGCGATGCGCGGCGCGACTGATAGTTGTTGGTTCGAACTTCAACGAACAAGAAGGCGATTGCCAAGCGAAATCGTCAAAGGTATTGGTGTGGTAGGGTACACACGGTACGGCGCGCTCTATGGGAACATTGGGTCGGACGAGATAAGGACATTGATAAATGAGTTTTGGCAAGGTGATCGATTCAGGATAATAGGCACCTCTCAAATCCTCGCCACAACTGCGGTTGAATTAGCAATAGCGCTCGACAAAGGTCTGCATGAAACGGTAGACGCGCTACCCACAAATGTGGTGTTCGTTCTGGAGCGACGATATTTCGGTAATGAGCCGTTTTTGGTCTTGTTAGTTGACAATCGGATCCTTAATTCGACGCGCGAGCTACTCAGTCGTGCGGCCGAACGCTTACAACATGCACTCTTAGAGGTGGGGTCGGGAGCGTGGCCACCGAGACAATAGCCGCAAACAACGGAAGCCCCGACCCACGCAAGATAACAGAGCAAACACGCTTGCTCAGGCTCTCGACAAAACCAGTGTCCTAACCATCAAGAACCCCTGCGCAATGGAGGTTTTTACACGACTTCTGCGCTCGTTGGCGGTGCAGCATTGCTCGGCCTAGCGTCGGTCTCCTATGCGTGAGCAAACTATCCTACAATAATCCACGCGGGATTGACGTGGTGGCTGTTCACCCCAAACCACAGCCGAGCATGCTTACGGTACCCTTTTTGGCAGGAAAGCTATAACGCGGTCGCCTCGTTCTATTCATCGAATACATCGTGGGAGGAGGAAGAATGCTCGGAAAGCCAATTTCCTTTCTCTGTTCACGCGGACTGGTGGGCGAAATCAGGCCGTTCTGTCCGTGAACATCGTGCTGAGTGGTAACCGAATGACGGTTCGATGTCCGCAATGCCTTGGATCGAACCCCGTTTCGAAGGCTGTTTTCTGCCAGGGCTACAGATGTATCCGATGCGGAACAGAGATGGTTGCTTCGGCGATGTACGCGAGAGTGCTGTCCGTGCTCAGCATGCTAGTTAGTGGAGGCTTTTTGTTGGCCGTTCATGTTCGAGTTCTGTATTTCGTCATTTGGATAATTCCAGTGTGGCTTCTGGTTTTGTCGGTTATGGTGCGTGTGGTGCCCTATTTCGTGCCGCCACGACTGGAACTCCGCGACTCGGGTACTGTGACCACACTTGGTATTTCGGACGAGGAGCATCGAGAGCGGACGGGCAAGGTTCAATGATCGCTGCACTGAACTGGAGAAAACGGATACTTATAACTCTCATTGTGCTGGCGCTTAAGACTGCGTCAAGCTCCGAGAAGCAACTCTATCAGAAGGGGGCAGTCGTCGAAGCGCCGATGCTATATTTGGATGCGCCTCCTCCGTTGGCTTCGAGCATTGTTCCGATCAGTCGAATTCCAATCGGCTACTCGCTGCGAATCCGGGTAGGCGATTTTACCTACTTCGTGTCGGTAGTGTGCTGTCCTCCTGGCCCAAAGCATAAACCGGAATGGACGGCCGGTGACCGGATAGAGTTTCGATTCGACAAGGACAAGATGTTCGTAAAGCGTCCGATCGGAAAGGAGTTAAGGGCTAAACTTGTGAAGATCGGTATCGCTACTGAGAATCCGCCGCCGTCCCCTGTTCCCCGCGATACCCCGCAGGTGCAGTCCTTCCTTGAGCCTCCGTCAAAACAGACAAAGACTTTGCCGCTCGGAATCGACTTTGTCCGCGCTGGTGACACTTGTCTCATTCTCGACGGGGACGTGATAGCAGGCGACTTCTTCGATGGTCTTCAAGGTCATAGGAGTGCCAATGGCATTGAATTCCGCAAGGGCGGCCAGAAAGTGGAGGCCTATCCTGAGAGACTGACAGTAAGAATATTTGCGGCGCTAGGTTTCTGTTCCTCGAAGGAGAGGTCCCTGGAACGAAGTACGCCGATACTCCCTCGTCTCGACGACAACTTTATGAGATCTGTAACATTTGATGGCGCCTGGAAGCACGGCTTTGATGAAAGAGTGGCCGATATCGGGCCGGTGGTGGAAGGGCGAATAGCCAACCCAACTCGTCTGCCGAGTGACCGTGACTGGTGGGAGTACCAGTTCGAGGTTCGGTCGGAAGGTGTGAACTTAACCGATGCGTTGGTCGTCGTGCTTCAGTCGCCGGATGGTAGGTTGCTAGCGCGTCTCTCCGGCCGGGTCGGGGGTTCAGGGTAGGCTCAACGAGGCGGTCCATTCGCCGCTGATCTGGCTCACAAAAGGGCGGCGATTCGGGGCACAATTTCTCGTATTGGCGCTTTTCCACGGCGAAGGTCCTCGGCATACCTACCAGTCCTTGTACTTGGTTCCATCGAGGGCGGTGCTTAGTGACTTGGTGTAGACATCAAACACGTTCTGTCCACCCCAGGAATCGGAATCAGGATCGTCCTGCATAGATCTTAAGCCCCATTCCGTGGTCTTGGTCATCGGGTCGATGGGAATAGAGCGCAGGAATCGAATCTTCTTGCCCGCTTGGGCTTCGACGCCTTTCACCAAAGTTTCCAGATCTGGCGGATAGCCGCCGCTGTCGACCTTGATCTGAAACGCGCCTCGTTCGCCTGCCATCTTGTAATTGTCAATAGCGTCGCGCATCTCCCACAGCGCCCGTCGCAGTTGTTTCTCCTTCTCACGCTTAATCGTGACTTGCGCCAATGGCAGCGCCATCAGAGTGAGGATCGATAGAATGGTCGCCGCAACGATCAGCTCAAGCAGCGTAAAACCAATATCCGGCTTCGCAATCCGCTCGCGTTTGTAAGGTGCCTTCATTAGCTTTGGTCGCTGCTATTTTATCGCGAGTCTCCTTCTTGCCTCCAATAGAGTAACCAGAATGAACAGGGCCGGTCCGAACACCGAACAGCATCGCATGCTTCTATCTCGATCCACACGAATCAACGAAGAGACGTACGGAAGCTATATGGACGGGAATTTCCCCAACGACGCCTAACCGAAAATCTCATTAACCTTCTCCCTCGTTTGCTGACTGCGTGAGGGCTTCAAGTATCGCATTGTACTTTCCATATCGGAGTGACCCAGCCACTGCTGGACCGTGCGTAAATCAACTCCAGCCCAGAGGCACCGCGTTGCAAATGTCGCACGGAATTTGTGAAGCCAGAAGTTGTCTTCGTCCAGTTTTGCCCGTTCTGCAACCGCTTTCAGGCAGTCGAGGAAGTCCAGCTTCGGATTGCATCCCGCTGTGGGGAACACAAGGCTGCAAGTCTTGTCCGACTTCGCCCTCCACGCCTTCAAACTCTTTACCAGCTTTGAAGGGATGGGAATCTCGCGCTCTTTCTAGGCCTTCGGAGTCCATCCCCGGTCGGGCTTGTGGCTGACTCGAACCGTGGCCGCACTCAGGTTTACGTCGGACCAGTACGTGTACATGACTTCCTGTTCACGCATCCCCGTCATCAGGAAGAACTCGTACCAGAGTCGCTCTTCGGCGTCGCAGGCTTTGAAGAGCTTGTCGAGTTCTGCCGGTTCGTACATCTCAGGCTCTTCTTCGGTGTAGCGGGGCCAATCATTCTTGCCGACTAGCCCGCGGATCCCATTCGCCTTCAGAAACGTCATGATGGTTTCGAACTTGTTGTAGACGCTGCGAGGCGCCTGGTTCTTGTCGTCGCGCAGGAAGGCGGAGAATTTGAGCAAGTCCTTGCGCTCGATGTCGTGCAGGTAGAGCTTGGGGCAGGACTCGGTGAAGTAGTTCAGAGCGGTCGTATAGGCGGCCAAGGTCTTCGGCTTTTTCGTCAGTTCGGTTTCCTCTACGAACTGTGCTACTGCCTTAGCAATCGAGCGTGGCCCGTTCTTGCCGTTGTCTGGTAAGACGGGTACGCCGTTGTTGAGGGCGTTGAGCTCCGCCTCTTTGCGCTGGCGGCGGGCTGCGGCATCCTGGGGGTCTTTGCCGACAGACAGGCGTATCCGCCGGCCATTCTCGCGCCACTCCAGATAATATGCGCCTTCTGGGTGTCGTTCTTGCTTGCCGTTGACGAGAACCAGATCGGGCTTGACGCGACCGTTTGGAGACAGGACGACCGGGCAATACCGCATGGCCTTAAAGGGTTTGGACGCGTTTGGTGAGTTACTTCCTTGCTCTGGGTGTTGGCCACCGGACGATACCTCCGATTCAACTCGGAATAGCGAAGGTATCATCAGCTTACAACTGGCTGATAATAAAAGCAGTGGCGGAGAGGGAGGGATTCGAACCCTCGGTACAGGTGTTAGCCCGTACAACGGTTTAGCAAACCGCCGCATTCGGCCACTCTGCCACCTCTCCGCGGCGTGCGGATTTCCAGTCTACCACGGCCGATGAAGTGGAGTTGTGGACATGAATGTGGGAGCTCCTCAAAGCGTCGCGTCTTGATAGAGGAGCCCGGAATTCTTGTTCGGCTTTCGTAACGGAAAACAATCGGCGGCGAATTTCGTACCCGTCTCGTGGACAATGCCCTCAATCCTGAGGGGGGAGAGGAGTGGCTCCGGACGACTGCCCGAGTTGTGGCGGTACTGGATATGTTGCGAAGCCGGTGGACTTGAATGGAAAGTCTGAAGGCGTCGCGTTCATCCGCTTGAAATGTCCTGCTTGCGGGGGCACCGGTCGGAAACGCTCAATCCCACCTTCGACCGCCGGCTGACCGCACGGCCTGCGGTGCTTGCGAAAACGTTCGGAACCGGACCGTCGTTTTTCCCGTCCCAACGGTTGACGGTCCGGGCCGCACGTCCACGGCGCAACTCCGTTTCATCCATTATTTTTAAGTTTGAAATTTGGGCTCGAATCTAAGTTCGCTCTTTGTGCGCGTGAGATTCAGGCGATACCAGCAGCTTTGGCCTGAGGCCGGCGACGAGGCGACGAGGCCGTCTCCACTCGATTCCGTCCGTTGGATTTCGCGCGGTACAACGCTTTGTCTGCTGCTTGCAGGACACGTTCGGGATCCGAATCCTCTTTAGCGGAGGTCGCGACCCCGATGCTGATGGTCACGGTGAGTGGCGCTGGCATTGATTCCTTGACCAACTGCCGAATGGCGTCGCCTTTTCGCGGGCGTCGGCGAGTTCGCTGGTTGCGGCGTTCGGGCCCGCGGGGCGCCTGGCGCCGATCACCGGTTCGCATGTGAAACTCCGAGTATTCGACCGCCGCTCTTAATTGTTCCAGGTGATCCACGACTTGCGCCGTGGATTTTCCTGCGAAGAGAATGTTGAATTCTTCGCCGCCGCAACGGAAAGCTTGGCCCCCGCCGCTCACCCGCGCCAGGCGAGCCGCGACCAGGCGGAGTACTTGGTCGCCGGTGTCGTGACCGTACGTGTCATTGAATCGCTTGAAGTGATCGATGTCGACGACGGCGATCGAATAAGGAGGCTGCAACCGGAGGAGCGCGTCGTTAAAAGCACGCCGTGACGGGAGTGTGGTGAGTTCGTCGTGGTAGGCCAGAAGATAGGAGTTCTCGACGATCGAAGCTCCCAGTACGCACGCCGAAGTAACCGCGTAAATGAGCGACACGCGAGTCGCTTCGGTGTAGCGCAATGCCAGAAAAAAAGCGGTCAGGGCCCACAGCAACGCGCTGTCGACGGGCTTTTGCGTGAACAAGAATCGTCCCAGCAAAAAGAGGCCGGCTGCAGCAAACATAACCGGTCCGGCGCCCGGCAAGGAGACGGCGGTTGCGGCGTGATGCGCGTGCGGGGCAGAACCGGGTACCCCCTCAGCCGCGCGGCAGAGCACGGCCACGATCACGAACTGCACAAACAAAATCAGCCCGACGGGCGCCGTCGCTGAAACAGTGAATCCGCGCTCGTGCATCAGCGCGATAAGGATGAAGTTCAACGGAACCAGCACCGCGACCGATTGCAGCGCCGTCCATCCCGGAGTTCCCGGCGAGACGTGGCCTCCACCGAAAACAGCAATTGCCTGTTGGGCCAGAAACAGCACTAGCAAGGCGAAACAGACGCGGCTGGAGTGGAATCGCCAAGCCAGCAACATCCCTCCGAACAGCGCGCAATAGTACAGAAAGCTAAGCGCAGGCAAAGCCAGCGTCAGCCACCCGGAGTAGGCGAGCAAGGCAGCACCCAGCAGCAGAATTCCACCTGGAGCCGCCAGAGACTTTAGGCTTGTTTTGCTCCACATCCGCAAGGCGTAACTCCGTTAAAAAACTCTCGTTGGAATTATCTCTGCTGGGCAGGCACGAAGGGATTGGCCTGGAAGGTTCGCGCCGGAGCGAAACCAATGAGCACCGATTCGCATCGACTCTCCCTATTTGAAACGGAGCTCCATTCTTGCACCTACATACCTTTGGGTGAGCCTGGTTTTGGCTGCGCTTGAGCATTTTCTAACTAGACTGGCTTGTTGGATTAAGGACGGTTCACATTATGCGAATTCTTATTGCAGAAGATGACGAGGCGTTGGCGAAATTCGTTCGGCAGGGTCTCGAGGGCGAACATTACGCGGTCGATGTTTTGCCGGATGGAGAACAGGCGCGGGCGGCGGCAACTCAGTTGGACTACGACGTTGTCATTCTAGACCTTAACTTGCCGAAACTCGATGGGGTGAGCGTGCTGCGTTATCTGCGTTCGAAAAAGCCGAGTCTCCCGGTTCTGGTGCTCACGCAACGAACGCGGGTGGAAGATCGCGTACAGTGCCTGGATACGGGGGCGGACGACTACCTGGCCAAACCATTTTCATTCAGCGAACTGCTGGCCCGCATTCGGGCGCTGGTGCGGCGCAGCCATCTGCCTTCGGAGTCAGTGCTGGTGGCTGCGGACCTCAAACTCGACCGCGTGCAGCATCTGGTGGAACGCGCCGGGCGCAGGATTGATCTTACCGGAAAAGAGTTCTCTTTGCTGGAATACCTGATGCTCAATTGCGGGCGCCAAGTCACTCGCTCCATGATTATTGAGCACGTCTGGAACCTAACTTTCGATACTACGACGAACGTTGTCGATGTATATATCTTCGGGCGCTGGCAAAAAGTTGATTCCCTGCGCGGCGCGGTGATCGGGCTGGGATTTCACCGGGTTGGGGACATCGCCATGTCCTGTGGCGTGCTGAACATGATGCCCAAGAATTGCGGCAGCATCGATCCTGTGGCGTTCTGGGAGCATTCCCTGGGATGCGCCTTGGTTTGTCGTCACTTCGCGCGCAAGATTTCCTATCCTGATCCCAGCAAGGCTTACCTCGCCGGACTGCTTCACGATCTCGGCATCATCGTGAACCTCTGGGTCTTGCCGAAGGAATTCTCCGCAGCGTTCGAGGTTGCTCGTTCCGAGGGCATCCCCCTGCACGAAGCGGAACAGAGAGTTTTGGGATTCACGCACTGCGAAAGTGGCAGTCTACTCGCGGAAAAATGGGAGCTCTCTCCCGACCTGCGCGAGGTCGTGTCGCTACACCACAATTTGCAACTGTCGCGCGAACACTCTGGCCTGGTCGCGCTGGTGGAACTGAGCGATCTGCTCTGCCGTTTAAGTGGACTGAACTATGGCTACATCGAAAATCGCCAGGTCAACCTGCTGGAACAGACTGGTTTTGCCGTCTTGTCTCAGCAGTGCGCCGGTCTGAAGGATTTTGACTGGGCCCGCCTTACTTTTGAATTGGATTCCTACATGGACGAGGTGCATTCTCTCGTCCGCGCGATTTACCGCACATGAACCAGGATGATCTGGCAACTCGGACACGTGTCCGCTTGCAGAACGCCTCTCGATATATCGGGGCAGATTTTGCAGGCTACGGGTTACTGCCGACGTGCCTGACTACTTCTTCCATTCCGATCTGAAGTTCACCATGATCAAGCAACTGGCGCACTCTCCGCAGCAGCGTCTCGGTGGAAAACGGCTTGGCTAAAAATTCTTCAGGCTTTGTCTTCTGTAGTCCCATCTGTTCCGCGTATCCGCTGACCAGCAAAATCTTGAGAAACGGATTCTCTCGTCGCAGTTTGCAAGCCAACGCGCGCCCAGTCTCTCCGGGAAGAACAACGTCGGACAATAAGAGGTCCACGTTGCCGCTGTTCTGTTGGTAAAGGCATATCGCTTCTGCCGCATTCTTTGCGGTCAAGACCCGGTATCCAGCCGATTGCAGCACCTCACGGGTCACGTCGCGCACAAATGCTTCGTCTTCCACGAACAGAATCGTCTGCGCACTCCCAAATGTTCCATCCTCGTCGACGTGATTCCGGAAGAATGCCCCTGCCACCCTCGCATTTGTTAGTGCATGCATGGCCGTTTCGTTAATCATTGCTCGCTCACTCCTCGCCGCTCCCAATCCTGTGAGTCACTTCTTTCTAAGCAGATTGCCTGCCATATTCGACTGTGAAAGGCTCCGTAAAAATTGAATGGAATGCAGCACTTAGGTGAGGGGGGGCGGGGAGAGCATCATGCGGGCATCCGACTGTTATCCATTTTGGGAATGGCCGGCGGAACTGGAAAACCGATTCGGCACAACTAAACTGCCGCCGCTGCTCCGACTCCAGTTACTTTCCGCCGGTCAGAATCGTTTCATTGGGGTCGAGAACGATTTTGTGGGCATTGGCTGGCGCCTGCAGTCGAAACGAAGACTCTTCACCGTCGGCGAATACTCGGCCCAGCAGAACCATCTGCTTTCCGCCGAGTACCGCATAGACCGGGACCGAAGTCACCAGGTCTTCCGGCGCCTCTTTCTGCAAAATTGTCCCGGTCACTACCGAACCCGCTCCCTTTGGAGTGAATTTGACCGCCTTGAGTTCGAGCTTCGGCATGGCAGTGCCATTAATCCATCCTGTCAAAAACCAGTCCAGAGAATTCTTGCCTTCATAGCGCAAAGTTGATGGAAGGTCCTCTGCGAAAACGTCCAGTAGTTCGCTGTTGCTCATCGATCGGCCTTCATAACGTTCCCGGACTTTTCGGAGCGCCCGCACGAAGGGCTCCTCCGCACTTCCGCTGCTTTGGCCCTTGCGTCTTCCCTCTTGCGTCGCATCGTCTAACATCGTCCTCAGCATATGAAACAGCCATGTTCCCCGGCCATAGAGAATCTCTTCGTAACCTTCGGGAAATCGCGAGGAGAGCAAGCGCACTCCCAGGGTCACCGGACCGGCTTCCATCGGTGACGTCCCGTCTTTATTTTTCGCGATCAAATCCTGGCGATACTTCTCCATGACTTCCCGAAACCCGGTGGGATTTTTTTCTTGCAGCATCATCAAAGCGCAATAATTCGCCAGTCCCTCGGAAAACCATTGATCGCGGTAGCTGTTCCACGTGACCAGATCGCCCCACCACTGGTGGGCAGCCTCGTGCGCGGGAATGCTTTGCTGCAGCAGCGTGCGGAACGGCGGAAAATGCAGTTGTTCGCGTTGCTCTTGATCGAGAAACGCATACGACGAAAGAAACACCAGTCCCGGCCAACCTTGGCTTTCGGTGCCCGGCATCTGCGTCAGAGCCAGATGGCTGTATGGATATGGGCCGAAGCGAGCCGCGTAATACCGGATGGCGCGCGCCGCGGCATCGCCAACCGTGATCTCGGTCCGCGTCGGAGAAGGAGAACTCGGCACGAGCAACTGCCGCCGCCGATTCCCTTCAGGAGAAATCGGTTCCAGCAACTGCATTCCTGGATTCGGGAAATTCCGCTCGACCCCTGCCGCCGCGTAGGTGTCCACCGTGACGGTTCCAGCCTGGACCGTAGCAAGCTTGTACTTCCCTAAGTTAAATCCTGCCAAAGGAATCGGACGTTCCGAAAGCCAGCGCGAAGTCTGCAGGCCATTCACTTTGGCGGCCGTGCCGTCGTGTGCAGGAATCGATTTACCCGTTGCGACCAGCGTCCAGCCCGGCGGGTAATTGAACTCCAGATCGAAATCAGCCATCGCCATTCCACGATTTGGATACCAGGTTCCCCGAGCGCCCACATAGAGCAGTCCATTCCCCGCCTCGGCCAGGACTTCGCCGCCGTAAACAAATTCCAGGTCGAGTTTCTGCCCGCTCCGCGCCGGTTCCGGTAACACGACTGCCACCAGATCATTCCCCCGGCGAGAAAGCTGTGTCCCCTCCATTGCCGGATTGTGAATGAACTCCACTGGCTGGCCGTCGAGCTGGACGCTTTCAACCTGCAAGAATCGGGACAACTCAAACAGCAAGGTTCGCGGTCCACCTTCGATCACATCAAGCTGCACGCGAGCCCGCGCATGAATCCGTTTCGGTGGCTGCACCTCGGTCGCGATCGTGTAGCGCCGAACTTCGACGCGGCCCTCGGCAGCTCTTTTGGTTTCATTAGCTAGCGTGTGGCCGCGGCTGGTCGACGCCGACCCCGTATCGATCGTGGAAAACGATGTCCACACGTCGTAGTAGATATTTCCATTCGCAGCCTGTCTTGACTGTCCGGCTTGCACGTGCTCCGACGCTCGGGAGTCGAAGTACACGTCAAAAATGCCAGACTTGGTTCCTTGCAGGCGCGCATGCAGGAATTGATCTGCTGGCATTATCAAATCCGCTCGCGCCGGAGAGTTAGGATCGCCTTTCGCCGGAAGCATGCGGCTGAACGTCATGAGCAATCTCGTGGCGTCCACGTTCGCCAAATTCTTCGCGGTTTCTTCCCAGCGGTCGACAAAATCTTGAGGTTTGTCGGTTACTCGTAAATCAGGCCCCAGCTGGCTTGCCGAGTTATCGTTGAAGCGAAAATAAGCAGTGGTAAAGTGTTCTTCCAGAATTGCCATTCCAGTGAACAAGCTCATCGAGCGGCGTTCGACTTCATTCGGAGGCGTGAGCAGCACTTCGCCGTCACCCTCGAAAAACGCTCCTGTGATCCGGCCCATCACGTCCTGAGTGAAGCCGAGGGTGCCATCTTCCAGGCTGATGTGGATCGCCGGCCGATCCAGCGATGCTCCCCGCACCTGATACACCCGCGCCGAATCGAGCCCTACTTGTCCGAGTTGCAGATATAGCGCCTCGGCAGGTTTCTCCGCAGGGTTCTCAGCCGTCGCGCGCGTGGGAAGTATCCAACAAACCACAAGCGCCATCAATACCGCCGCACGCAAGCCCCTAACCTTCATTGGTACCTTGGTCACGTAGGTAGAGCCGTCCCCCATTGTTAGAATGCGCCTGAATGCGGTTACGTGTCACTATCCTCTTTATAGGACGGCTGGCTTTTCTTTGCTGGCTCGCGCTTGCCGGAGCTTCCGCTGACACGATCCATCTGAAAAATGGCCGCACCATCGTTGCCGATCACGTCCGCGAAAAAGGCGCTCACTATGAGTACGACGTAGGCGACGATTCCTACGCCATACCCAAATCGGTCGTTGATCACGTGGATGCGGGAGGAATGCCTGTCGCAGCGGGGGCCGCCAAGCTCGGCGACCTACCGGCGTTTGCGCCGGCGGACAGCCTCGCCAATGAGGGCGACCTGGTAGCCAGGATCATCAAAGAAGGCAAAGTCGACCTAGAAGCCATTGCCAGCCTGGAAAGCAAAGGTAACCCCGAATTGAGCGCGACCGCGGATTTTATCGCCGGAAAATTTGAGCTCGAACACGGCAACATCGCTCAGTCCCGCCAGTATTTCGAAAACGCGCTGCGCTTCCAGCCTGATAACGCCACCGTGCTGACGTATTACGTCGCGTTGCTGATACGAATCGGCAATGCCTCCCAAGCCCTATCCTATGCCCAACGCGCCGTGCGGGCCGCGCCGGACTCGGCCGACGCCTATGCCATGCTTGGTTATGCCCAGTTCGCCTCTGACCATACCAAGGACGCCGTCGTCTCCTGGAAGCGGTCCCTTGAATTGCGCCCAGATACAAGGGTGGAGCGCTTGCTGGCCAAGGCGCAGCGCGAGCAGAATGTGGAATCAGATTATGCCCAGGGAGAGAGCAGCCATTTCGTCGTACATTACGAGGGCAAACAGACCTCGGAGGCGCTCCGTGCCCAAATCCTGGCCACACTCGAATCCGACTATGACGACCTCGTTCGCGATCTCGGTAATCCGCCCCGCGACAATATTCTCGTTACTCTGTACACGGAGCAGGCGTTTTTTGATGTCACCCACGCGCCGGGGTGGTCCGGAGCGCTGAATGACGGTAAGTTGCGCATTCCCATCAGTGGCCTGAGTTCCGTCAGCCCCGAGTTGGCGCATGTGCTGAAGCACGAACTGGCTCACTCGTTTATCACCCATCTTTCCGGAGGCCGCTGCCCGGTTTGGCTTCAAGAGGGCATTGCCCAGTTTATCGAGCCCCGAAGCCTCGGCAGCGATGGACGCCAGCTCTCCCTGCTATTCAAGTCCCAGCGCAATATCCCGCTGAATGCTCTGGAAGGCAACTTCCTGCGTTTCTCAGGTACGGAAGCTTATATTGCGTACGCCGAATCGCTGGCAGCCGTGTCTTACATTAACGACTCTTATGGCCTGAGCGATATTCAGAGCATCCTGCAGCGCCTCAGCCAGGGCAGTTCCACCGAGGCCGCTTTGCGGGCCACGATTCATGCTGACTACGGCCAGTTGGAAACTGACCTCGCCCGATACCTCGCCGATAGATACGGCGAGTAGCCTGGTACGTTCTTCCGGTTTTTGCCGCGTACCCATTTCCTGTGCTAGCTTCAGCGTGGGCACTTTTTATGCGCTCTTTGTTTCACTCCACCGTTTCTTCTGCTCCACCCACCGTCGCGGCTGTTGAAGCGCCGTTTCCCAGGATTGTGGGAGCGGAAATCGCGGCTGACTTTCTTGGCACTCGAGTGGGCGGAGATCTGTACGATTCTCTCCGCGTCAGTCCGGAGCGGATCCTATTTGGGTTGCTTGATGTTGCAGGCCGTCGCGAAGCTAACCTCGACATCATCGCTGCCGCACAACAGACCTTTCGCAACTTCGGAACTGAGCTTTTCTCACGCTCCGATATCAACGAATCCGAGGCTATGACGGAACTAAGTTTGCGCATTAATCGCGTCCTGATCGAGGCCTCGCATGGTGTCCATCCCTGCCCCGCGTTCATCGGCTGCTATCACGAAACGTTGGGCACGCTTTGCTACGCCAATGCCGGACACACGCCAGGATTACTTCGCGACGGCAGCGGGATCACGGCGCTCGCCTCGACCGGCCTGCCACTCGGACTCTTTTCTCACGCACCTGCTGACGCTCCAACCATAGGGCTTGAGAAAGACGCTGCTCTTCTTCTGGTTTCTCGCGGAGTAATCGAGTGTGAGGGCCGTGCCGATGACTGCACCGAGGAATTCGGCCTTGAACGGGTCAAACAAGTCTTCTGTAGCGCTCCCCCCAGCGGCGCCGAGGCATTGTGCGCTTTCGTTCTGAGTTCCGTCAATAAGTTTGAGGGAAAATCCCGTTCCCACGACGACCGTACCGCCCTCGCCCTGGTGCGGACTGCCTGACGGCAGCCAACTCCCACGCCCGCTCGGGCGTCATACAATAAGCGAACTCAAATTGAGGTTGGCCCGGGCGTGTCTCCGAAGTAGTAAAATATTGCAATCGGCCCGAGCCCACCTTTGCCCGCAAGCCCAGGAAGCGTGGCGGCCACAATCATTTTATGAAGAAACTTTGCCTGATTCTTATTGCTTTGGCATGTCTACCTGCACTTGCAGCTGGACAAGTCGTCGAAGAGATCATTGCCCGCGTCAACAACCAGATCATCACCAGTTCGGAGTTTGAGCGCAGCAAGGATCAGCTCAAAGAAGAAGTGAAGCAGCAGAATCCCAGCGATCCCGACAAAGCCTTTGCTGATCATGAAAAAGACATTCTTCGCGATCTCATGGACCAACAGCTCCTGCTCGACAAAGGCAAAGATCTGGGCATCACCGGCGATACCGACCTCGTCAAGCAACTCGACCAGATGCGCAAGGATATGAAGCTTGATTCGATGGAGGCTTTGGAAAAAGAAGCCGTCAAGCAGGGTATCTCTTGGGAGGACTTTAAACAGAATAAACGCAATCAGATCATCACTCAGAAGGTGATCGGGGAGGAAGTCAGCAGCAAGCTCAACATCAGCAAAGAGGAGGAGCAGAAGTTCTACGACGAGCACAAGAATGAGATGGAACAGCCGGAGTATATTCGCTTGAGCGAGATTCTGGTTGCTCCCAAAACCAGCACGCCGTCGGTGACGCCCGAACCGAGCGCAGCCGGTTCAGCGCCTGCCGCCCAGCCGCCAGCCGATGAGGCTGCCAAGGCTGCGACTGACGAAGCCGCTCTCAGCGCCGCCGAGGCCAAGGCGAATGATCTCCTGAAACAGATTCGCGATGGCGCCAGCTTTGAAGACATTGCCAAGAAATATTCGGATGGTCCCTCCGCCGCCGACGGCGGCGCCCTTGGCATGTTCAAGCGCGGCCAGCTGGCCAAAGAACTCGAGGACCGGACTTTTGCCATGAAGGCCGGCGACGTCACGGACGTGATTCGCACCAAACAGGGCTACGTGATTCTGAAAGTTGTAGATCATCAACAGGCCGGCATTCCCCCCATGAAAGACATGCTCCCCAAAATCATGGATGCCCTCTATTTAGAGAAACTGCAGCCCGCTCTCCGCGCCTACCTCACCAAGTTGCGGGAAGATGCCTTTATCTACGTCAAGCCGGGCTTTGTTGATACCGGCGAAAGTCCGAACCAGACTAAGCCAATTGAAACTGCCGCGGCCAAGGAAGCGGACGCCAAGAAACTGGGAAAGAAGAAACACAAAAAGTTGGGTGTCCTCTGATCTCCAGCGGGCGGCGCGTGCTTTATACTCAGCTCAACCCATGAAGGACTTCTATATCTGCGATTGTTCGCGGCAGGAAAACAAGGTCATCACCTCGACGTTCGTTGTAGTGGGCAAGCAGATTAAGCCCAAGAAGTCCGGCGAGCCTTACCTGGCGCTCACGCTCGGTGACCGCAGCGGCCAGCTCGAAGCCAAGATGTGGGACAACGTCGAAGAAGTTCTCGAGGCCTTCGAGCAGGACGACTTCCTCAAAATTAAAGGTCTCATCAATAAGTACAAGAATCGCTTTCAGCTCACAATTCACAAGTTGCGCAAGCTGGGGGAAACTGAAATCGATTTCGCCGACTACCTCCCCAAAACTACCAAAAACGTCGACGAACTCTGGCAAACCCTGACGACCTTTGTCTCCTCGTTCCAGAATCCGCATCTCAAGTCGCTAGTCCAGAGTTTCATGAGCGATCCTGAAATTGCTGCCGCTTACCGCAATGCTCCCGCAGCCAAGACCCTGCATCACGCCTATATCGGCGGCCTGCTGGACCACGTCGTCTCACTGTTTCGTTCCTGCGATCTGATGTGCAGTAATTATCCCCAGATCAATCGTGATCTCCTACTCACTGGAGCATTTCTGCATGACATCGGAAAGATTCACGAGCTTACCTACAACCGCTCGTTCTCCTACACCACCAAAGGCCAACTACTCGGCCACATGGTCATTGAGTTGGAAATGTTGCAGGCCAAGCTTGCTCTGCAGCCCGGTTTCCCTGACGAGCTCAAAACTCTGATCGAGCACCTCATCATCAGCCATCATGGCCAGTACGATTTCGGTTCGCCCAAGCTGCCGATGTTCCCCGAAGCTCTGATGCTGCACTATCTCGATGACCTCGATTCGAAAATGGAAGCCATGCGTGCCCACTTCCAACGCGAAGCCGGTTTCGACAGCCCTTGGACCAGTTACAATGCATCGCTCGGCCGCCCGCTACTCAACACGGAAAAATTTCTGGCGCCAAAAACAGTCTCGCCACCGGAAGATGCTGCCGCTACTCGCGACGCTGAAGTCGAGGAATCTCCTGAGCCTGCTCCCGTCTTGCCGGGCATTGATCCTGAGCGGTAAAGCGGCGCGCCAACGTTCAAGCACCTTTGAGTGACACCATCGCTGCGATGTAGTTGCCTCTCGTCGGCCAATTCCGGTACAGTGGCAGCATCAATCCAAAACCTATTCGCAGCTTGGGGGGCATCATGCGCTCACGACTTCTGTTAACCATTCTTGGTCTCTATCTTGCGTTCGTCGTTTCGGGATGCAGCCGGAAGCCTGCTGACAGCGGAACGGCTGCCGGCGGCGATGCCAGCAATCCGAGTTCTCAGCCTGCCGCCGACAACAAAGCAGCGCCCGCGGAACGTCAGGAAGCCCGCCGAGAGCCGCTAGTTGTGCCCGCCAGAACAGAGCTAACGGTGCGACTGGGATCCGCCATCGGCTCTAAGCTGAGCCAACCCGGAGAAACCTTTACCGGCACGATCGCCAGGGATGTGATGGTTAGAGACGTCGTCGCGATCCCTCGGGATACACAAGTGACCGGCACCGTTGTTGACGCAAAGCCTCTCGGCAGGTTCAAGGGCGGTGCAGTACTTGAGGTGCGCCTCGACTCCATCAATGTGAACGGTACTGATCATCGTGTGCAAGCCGCGGCACGAACTTTTACGGAGAAGGGAAAAGGTAAGCGTACCGCCGTATTGGCCGGCGGAGGCGCTGCTCTTGGTGGATTGATTGGCGGTCTCGCCGGCGGAGGCAAAGGTGCTGCCATCGGCTTGGCGGCGGGCGGCGGCGCCGGTGCCGGCGGCGCAGCTTTCACCGGAAACAAAGAAATTGTATTGCCTGCCGAATCCGCTCTCAGCTTCGAATTGCTGCACCCGCTCGAAATACGACAATAGAACTCAACCGCGAATAACGTGAGTCACCTCCAGCCCTGTTCTGGAGGTGACTCAACTGAACTCTTCTTCGCCGAACAGGATCCCCGCGCATGCTCGACTTCACCCGTTTCGAAATTCTCACCTTCGACTGCTACGGCACGTTGATCAACTGGGAAGCCGGCATTCTCTCAGCGCTTCATAGAGTTCTCTCGGCCCATGGGAAGAAAATCGACGACGCCACTCTGCTGAAACTTTATGGAGATTTTGAGTTGCGTTCCGAACAGGGTCCGTTTCGCCCCTACCGTGAAGTGCTGGAATCCGTCGTCCGGCAGTTCGGCGCGGAGTTCCACTTCACTCCCAGCGCTGAAGAAGTTCGCTCACTGCCAGACTCTCTTCCGACTTGGAAACCCTGGCCCGACACTGTCGCCGCCCTTCGCCAGCTCAAGAGTCGTTTTCGGCTGGCCATTCTCTCCAACGTGGACGATGATCTTTTCGCGCGCACGCGACCTCAACTCGGAGTTGACTTTGATGAGGTGATCACCGCGCAGCAAGTGCAAGCCTACAAGCCTTCGCTCAAGCTTTTCGAACTTGCACTCAGCCGCGTTAATGCTCCCGCACACCGCGTTCTGCACGTGGGCCAAAGCATCTACCACGACGTCATTCCCGCACAATCGCTTGGCCTTGCCACGGTGTGGGTGAACCGTCCGTCGGCCCGTCCTGGCGTAGGCGCCGTGAAGGCCGCCGAAGCCAAGCCCGATCTAACGGTCTCAAGCGTTGCAGAACTCACTGCTAAGGCGATTCATGACTAAAAACTCGCCAATGCGGTTTCGTCGGCGTGTGCGAGGACTATGGGTTGATAGAATCCGCTGACGGTCGGCAAAAGCCAGCGCACATTCCTGAACCCAGCCTGATTCAGTGCGTTCGTCAGTTTGTTCCTCTCCAGGGCGCGGTAACCCGCAGTACTGTGAAACGTCTGCCACCCGTTCGCGGTCTCGCGTGTGATATAGAGATGAAACACATACCGAAGGTCATCGATCCAATCCCAAACCTGAAGAACAATTCGCCGTTTTTTGTTGTCGTAGTAAAAAGCAGGGCCTTGCATCTTTGGCTTTTCAACAATTAGGCGGTCGTAGTCTCGGATGCTGGCCATCAGCAAGCCTTGAGGCCGCAGCTTCTTTCGAATTTGCCTGAGCGCTCGAACAAGCTGTTCGTCGCTCTCCAAATGGGGCAGAGCGTTATCCATACAGATCACTGCCTCGAAATTCGATTCCGGAACGGAGTCCAGATCAACCATGTCGGCAACAAATGCAGGAATATCCAGGCCGCGTTGAGAAGCCTCCATTCGCAGCCGCACGACTGCCGCAGGACTAATGTCGCTCGCACTGACTGCAAATCCCATCTTCGCTAGACCGAGCGCCTGCGTACCGATTCCGCAAGCACAATCCAGAATACGAATCGTTCCGGTTGCGTTGCACTCTTGTCTGAGGATCGAACCGAGCGTTTCGGCCTGGCGTGTGATCGAGGCTTCCCAATTTTCAAAAACCAAATCGTAGTGATCGGCGAGCTCGTCGTAGCAGTCTCTCGCATCCCTGGGCATGCGGCATTCTACCGTGCCAGGCGGCTATCGATGTCTATACGAGGTCGAAAGGAAGCAGATACATCTGCCGTTGTTTCGCGTTTAGGGAGAAACGTGTCACCTAAAAATTCGCTGGCACTTTCACGACTTTCTTCTGGATCGCCCACATCACCAGCTCTGCCTTGTTGTGAATGCCCAGCTTTCGCATCAGATTGAATTTGTGCGCGTCTACAGTCTTGACACTGAGTCCCAAAAGCACTGCCGCAGATCGGACGGTCCTGCCCTCGGCCAGCAGCTTCAACACCTCGCGTTCCCGGGTGGTTAATACGCGCTTTCGCGGAAGCAGTTCTTGCGGCAGCCAATCCCCACGCCGTCTCTCCGAGATTACGCCGAGCGTTTGAGACGCGTGCGTTCTCCTTACCATTTCCACGAGCTCTTCTGCGGAAGTCTGGCGCACCGCGCAGCTCGCACCATCTGCCTGCGGCGCGGGCACGCTATCGCCTTCGTGTGTTGTCAGGAACAATATCTTGCTGCGGGAAGACTCGCGCAGAATCAGCCGCTCGGTTTGATCCGGCGCGCATTCAAAGATGTGCGCATCCGTGATCACAACCTCGGGGCGATGCTCGAATACCCTCTGTAGCGCCTCGGCAGCATTCCCTGCCTCGGCAACCACCGAAATGTCCGGTTCGTCCTCCAGCAAACGACGCAGTCCCTGGCGGAACAGGACATGATCATGCACCAGAAGACAGCGAATTCCTTTATTGGCGAATATTTCTTCGTGTTGTGTCTGTGCCGGGGGGCACACAGGTGGCTCCTTCATTATGGCCAGAGAGAATTACGATGCAGCGCAGGTCGGATTCGGCTCGAATCCCAGTTGAAAACTTGTTCCATCATTGTAACCGTTCAAGCCACCCCTTGCTTGTAAAAATGCAGTTTTTCGATGTTATTTAGCGTACTGAAGCCGGTCTCCGGTCTCGAATCAGCTCTGCCATCAGGTACAATCGAAAATTTATGCTGCGCTACTTCACTGCGGGAGAGTCCCACGGCGAAGCTCTGGTCGCCTTCCTTTCCGGCATGCCCGCCGGACTGAAGATCGATCAGGCTTTCCTCGACCGCGAACTCTGGCGCCGCCAGCAAGGCTACGGCCGCGGCGGACGCATGAAGATTGAGCGCGACACTGCCCACATTCTTTCCGGCGTTCGCCAGGGAATGACTATTGGCTCGCCCATTTCAATCCAACTTGAAAACAGAGACTGGAAGAATTGGCAGGAATCGCTGCCTGTGGGCGAGGGAGACCCGGCGAAACACAAACGCGTTGCCTCTCCCCGGCCAGGGCACGCGGACCTTGCCGGAGCGTTGAAGTATAACTTCCCCGAAGCCCGTTACGTGCTCGAGCGTGCGTCCGCCCGCGAATCGGCTGCTCGAGTTGCGATCGGCGCGATCGCCAAACTTTTTCTGCGTGAGCTGGGTATCGAAGTCCTCAGTCACGTCGTAACCACCGGCGCCGTCACGGTTCCTGACGAAGTTCCGTGGCCAAGGATTCGAGCTCTTCACGATCGTGACGATGTTCTTCTGAACTGCGCCGACCCGGATGCAGAACGGCGCATGAAAGAGGAAGTCGACAAAGTTCTCAAGACCGGGGATTCGCTCGGCGGAGTCTTCGAGGTTGTGGCCCATCAGGTCCCGCCAGGCCTCGGCACCTACGCGCAGTGGGACGAACGCCTCGATGCCCTGCTCGCTGCCGCGGTCATGTCGCTGCAAGCCGTCAAGGCCGTTGAAATCGGCGCGGGAGTAGCAGCCGCTTTTGCTGCCGGCTCCGCCGTGCACGACGAAATCGGCTACACCGGCACTTCCGGTTACACGGCTTTTTCGCGCACCAGGAACAATGCCGGCGGCATCGAAGGCGGGGTCTCCAACGGACAGGAAATCCGGGTGCGCGGCTATTTGAAACCGATCTCCACGCTACGGCGTCCGCTGCAGTCTGTCGATTTTTCGACTCGCGAGCCCGTCAAAGCGGCTTACGAGCGTTCCGATGTCTGCGTAGTGCCCGCTGCGGGTGTCGCGGCTGAGGCAATGGTCGCGCTAACGCTAGCACGAGCCGCTTTGGAAAAATTCGGTGGCGATTCCATGACGGAAACTTTAAGAAATCTTCAGGGCTACAGCCAGCAGCTGAAAAACTACTGATGATTTATCCGATCGTAAAATTCGGCAATCCAGTTCTCGAAAAACCTTCAGAACCCGTGACCGTCTTCGACGAAGGATTGCAGAAGCTTGTCGCGGACATGTTTGAGTCCATGTACGTCGCCCACGGTGTCGGGCTTGCCGCCCCGCAAATCGGCATTGGGCGCCGCATTGCTGTCGTTGATGTCACCTTCCAGGAAGACCCCAACGCCAAACTCGTCCTGATCAATCCGGAAATTATTCACACTGCTGGCAAACACACTCAGAGCGAAGGATGTCTCAGCATTCCGGATTTCCGCGAAAACGTCACGCGACCCAATAAAGTTACGATCCGCGCGCAGGATGTTCATGGCAAAGTCTTTGAGAAAACCGGCGAGGAGTTGCTCGCTCGCGCTTTTCTGCACGAGACCGATCACTTAAATGGCAAGCTCTACATCAGCCACATCAGCGCTCTCAAGCGAGATCTGATGAAGCGAAAAATTCGCAAGATGATGAAGGCGGGAGAATGGTAGAAAATTGAGAGATTGAGTGATTGCGTCATTGAGCCATTCAAAGTCGGCTCAACCACGCAACAGCCCAATCACTCAATGACTCAATCGCTCAATGACTCAATCGCTATCTCTCGTTTTCTGCGGCACCCCGCAGTTCGCTGTTCCCACGCTCGAAAAACTGGTTGACGCTGGATTCCGCGTCCAACTTGTCGTGACTCAGCCCGATCGTCCAAAGGGGCGCGGCCTTGAACTGGTTCCGTCGCCCGTGAAACAGTCCGCTGTGAAGCGGAATTTACCCATCACCCAGCCCGACCGCATCAAAACCAATGAGGAATTCCGCTCGCAACTCACTGCCCTGAAGCCAGACGCCATCATCGTCGTTGGCTACGGCCGCATCATTCCGCAGTGGATGCTTGATCTCCCTCCGCTCGGCAACATCAATCTGCACGCTTCCCTGTTGCCGAAATATCGCGGCGCCGCGCCCATCCAGTGGGCCATTGCGAAGGGAGAAACGGAAACTGGCGTCACGACGATGCGCATCGATGCCAGCCTCGACACCGGCGACATCCTCCTTCAGCAACAACTTTCCATTGCGCCTGACGACACTTCGGAAACTCTCGCGCCGCGCCTCGCCTCCATCGGCGCCGATCTGATGGTCGAGACCTTGCGCGGACTCAAAGCTGGAACCATTCAACCGCGCCGACAGGACGATTCGCAAGCCAGCCTTGCACCGATTCTCAAGAAGGAAGATGGCCTCGTAGATTTTTCCCGCTCCGCCGAAGAAATCTTCAACCGCATTCGCGGCTTCCAGCCGTGGCCCGGAGCCCACACAAAATTTCGTGACAAAAATCTGCAGATCATCAAGGCAAGACCCGCAGACCCGACACTTTCTCCCGGCGAACTCCATGCCGCAGCCGATCGGCTCGTAGTCGGCTGCGGCCACAAGACGTCACTCGAACTCCTGGAGCTTCAACTGGAAGGCAAGAAGCGCACCTCCGCCGCAGATTTCATCCGCGGCTACCGCCCGACGCCCCGTGAGAAGCTGGGTTAACTCTGTGTTCTCTGTGGTCCTCTGTGGTTAAGTTTCCGCAGCGAAAGCTACAATCTGGAACGATGCCCGTCTCCCCCGCTCGCGCCGCCGCTTTCGACATTCTCCTCCGCGTCGAGCGCGAATCGTCTTACGCTTCGGACCTTCTCCATTCGCAAACCTACAAGCGACTCTCCAGCGCCGATCATGCCCTTGCCACCGAACTTGTCATGGGCGTCCTCCGCTGGCGCTCTCGCCTGGATGCCGAGATCGCGACCGCGTCGTCGCAACCGCTTTCCAAGCTCGATACTGAAATACTCATCGCCTTGCGCCTGGCTCTTTATCAGTTTCTCTGGCTCGATCGGGTGCCGCAGCGCGCCGCCCTTCACGAAAGTGTCGAACTCGTGAAACGCGTTCGCAAACGCTCCGCCACTCCGTTCGTGAATGCTGTCTTGCGCAAACTCTCCGCCGCGCCCCGAAATAAAGATGCGGCCTCCCAGGACGCCTCCTCTCCGGAAGCCATGGCTAGTTCATTTGCGCATCCTCTGTGGCTAGTCGAGCGCTGGACCCGCGCTTACGGTCTTTCAGCGGCTCTACGCATCTGCCGACACGACCAGGCGATCCCGGCAACAGCAATCCGCCTTCGCACGCCCGCCGCGGAGCAACATCTTCGCGAGGAGGGGGTCACTCTCAGCCCTGGAAGTCTCCTGGCATTAGCTCGCCGCGTCGAGGCGGGAGACATTACAAAGACAAAGGCATTCCGTACCGGCCAAATCATCATCCAGGACGAGGCCTCTCAACTGGCCGCCGCCATCGTCAGCCACGGCTCAAACATTCTCGACTGTTGCGCTGCACCGGGCGGCAAGACACTCGCCATCGCCGACCAGAACCCCGCCGCTGCAATCACTGCGGTCGAACTTCACCCTCACCGCGCGCGCCTGATGCAAAGGCTGATGCTTGCATCGCATTCAAACGCTCAAATCCAAGTCGTAAGCGCCGATGTGCAGCATCTCCCGATTTCCCAGCAGTTCGACCGCGTTCTCGCCGACGTCCCCTGCTCCGGCACCGGCACGCTCGCCCGCAATCCAGAGATCAAATGGCGGCTCAAGCCCGACGATCTCGAAAAATTACACGATCGCCAGATCGCGATCCTGCGCTCCGCCCTTGACCGAGTTGTTCCCGGTGGGCGCCTGATCTATTCAACTTGTTCGTTGGAACAAGAAGAAAACGAAAACGTCATCGAGCAAGCCCTGGTTGAGAATCAGTCCTTTCGACTGCGCGATTGCCGTATCGAACTGGAGCGCCTGAAAGCCGCTGGCGAACTCATCTGGCCCAATCCAGCTTCACTCACTTCCGGACCTTACCTTCGCACCATCCCGGGCGTTCATCCCTGCGACGGCTTCTTTGCGGCTATCTTGGAGCGAGTAGGAAGCCCTTAATCGGTGTATCCGTGCAGATCGGTGCAAATCCGTGGCCAGTGGCCTACTGTACTTCGAAATTGACGACTGCCCCCGCGAACACCTTCTGCCCCGCCGCCGGAACTTGCGACACGATGAGGCTCGCAGGCGTAGCCTGTGCAGGTGGTGGCGCTTGCACCGGAGACGAGGTCGGCAGCGTGGGCGCGCCCGAAGCGGTCGTGTTCGTCGCATCCCCCGCAGGAGGGCTCGCCGGTGCCACGACAGTTACATTACCCAGCTTGAATCCCGCATCCTGCAAACTCCGGCTCACGCTCCCCAGTGCTTGTCCAACGAAACTTGGCATCACAAATGCCTGCGGCTCCGCCGTCCTCGTCACCAGCAAACTGATCTTGGGCGCCGCCACTTGCGCAGCATTTGCGGTCGGATTCTGGGCCAGCACTTGATCTTCTTGGATTCCGGTGGCCGGCACCTCCGCCATCGAAGCCACATCCAGCCCACGCCGGCGGATATTCAGTTCCGCCGCATGCTCGCTTTCTCCGCTCACGTCCGGAATCGTCACCCGCGTCGGTCCCAGACTCTGCGCCACGCGGACCTGCCACCCGCGCCGTACCTTGGTTCCCGGCAGTGGCAATTGCGACATGATCCTGCCCTCCGGAACTTGCGGGCTGTAGTACTGCCGCTCGATTGATACCTGCAGTCCCAGTCCTGCCACCGCCCGCTCCGCCTCCAGCGGCGGCAGGCCCACCAGAGAAGGCACTGCGACCTCCCGGCCGTGAATTGCAAAGCGCATCGCCGTCAGGGCCGACACCATCGCCACGATCACCAGCACCAACGCCAGCAATCCAAATCGAATCGCAGATTTCATATTTTGAAAACTGTTCCGCCTGTCAGCAGAATTATAGTCCGCACCTTCTCGGCAATCCCGTTACGTCTTTTCATCAAATATACGGTCCGTGGATCGCGTCAGGTCCCGCGCCCGTGCATCCTGCGAATGCTTGCTGCAATCTAACCAAGTACGGGCGTTCCAAGTTCGAGGTGCACCATGTCTTCTTCATTGGAGTATCATATTTTCGTGCCGTTGTTTCGCAACGCCTCGTTCAGCCTGTTTCTGTTGCCGGTATTTTTTGTCTCCGGCGTCTGCGCGCAGGTCAATGGTGCCCCGCCGACATCGACGGTGATTCCACCGTTAGTTGGGCGGTCGGTCAATCCGCCGACCGGCGCTCCATCAGTCGGGCCTCGCGGCTTTGCGCCAGGGCCCGGTAGTTTCGTGCCCTTCTCTCGCTCCCCTATGTTCCCATCAAACGCGAATCGCACTGGCGAGCGACGTCCGCACCATCATCATGATCAGGAATTCGCGCCCCCGTTTTTCTATACGGTCCCAGTTCCCTACGTTGTCGACTCCAGCCCAGCCGATGACAGTGCCTCCGGCGACGATGACGAATACCAGGGCGGTCCGACGATCTTCGACCGGCGCGGATCCGGGTTTGACTCTTACGTTCCGCCCGTGAGGGATGTTCCGACGCCTCACGCTGCAGCGAATGCCGCGGCTCCCGCCGATTCCGATCCCCCTCCGATACCGACCGTGCTCGTCTTCAGGAGCGGTCGCCAGCTGGAAGTCGGAAACTATGCAATCGTCGGCGCCACTCTCTTTGATCTGACTCCTGGACATACCCGAAAAATCGCGCTCGCCGACCTGGACCTGGAGGCCACCCGCCAGCAGAATGACGATCGCGGCGTTGCATTTCAGCTTCCGGCGCCGCAGGGGAATTGATCATGCGCAGCCTGCTCCTCATCGTGCTGCTCGCCTCGTTCACACCCTATATGAACGCGCAGCGAATGGCCTCGGCCCCTCCGCGATTCGCTCGAAATTTTCATCATGGCGGCCATGCGCGCCGTTTCTTCGACTCGCTGGCGTTTTACGATCCGTTCTACTCCGACTATCTCTCGAGCACAGAATATTCGGCTCAGGCCCCTGTAATTGTCGTGCAAACTCCGCCAGTGGCCCCTGCGCCAGAACGCCCACCGTCAGAACCGCTGACGATCGAACTGCAGGGTGATCGTTACGTTCGCTTGAGCGGAGAAGAAGCGTCAGGATTGCAGATAATCGATCCCATGCCGACTGCTTCCCGCCGGCAGGATCGTTCAGCAGTCGGCAGAATTCAGCCTCTCGCGCCGGAGGAGTCGGCGACGGCGATTCTCGTGTTTCGCGATGGACACCGCGAAGAAGTGTCCGAGTACGCGATCACGAACGGCATCCTCTACACCAGCGATGATCCCTTCGCTGTTGGATACTGGAACAGAAAGGTCGAACTCTCTTCTCTCAACCTGCCCGAGACAGTTAGTTCCAACCAGACGCGCGGCGTAAAATTTCGGCTTCCATCAGCGCCCAACGAAGTGGTCGTCCGTCCCTAGAAACATTACCCGCAAGATCCGGCCAAACCCGCGCATCCGCGCCTCAATCTGGTCAATACTCGCCCCCGAAACCAGCGACTTGCGTGCTATAATAAACACAGCTCCCAAGGCACATAACATACTGCAAATACAAGCAGTTACATAATTTCAGAGCAAGCGGATTCGGTTTTAACCTGACGGCCAAAAGCCGACACCTGCGAGTTAAAGAATGGCTGACGATCAAAACCCAGAACTCCCTCTCACTCCTCCTCCCGGCGGCGATGGCCCCGGTGCGTTGAACATTCAACCCGTCAACATTGAAGAGGAGATGAAGCGGTCGTATCTCGACTACTCCATGTCGGTGATCATCGGCCGCGCCCTGCCCGATGTGCGCGACGGCCTGAAACCGGTTCACCGCCGCATTCTCTTTACGATGGCGCAGATGGGCCTGCAGCCTAATAAGGCCACGCGCAAGTGCGCCCGCATCGTCGGCGAAGTCATGGGCAAGTACCATCCACATGGCAACCTCGCCGTGTACGACGCTCTGGTTCGTCTCGCTCAAACCTGGAGCATGCGCTACCCGCTGATTTTTGGTCAGGGCAACTTTGGTTCTGTCGACGGAGACCCGCCCGCCGCTGATCGTTACACCGAGGCCAAGCTGGCGCAGGTTTCCACCGCCCTTCTCGAAGATCTCGACAAAGAGACGGTCGACTTCCACGACAACTACGACGGCAGCGAGGTTGAGCCCGATGTTCTTCCCGCGCGCATTCCGAATCTTTTAATCAACGGCTCCGACGGAATCGCCGTCGGCATGGCCACCAAAATTCCGCCGCACAATCTCACCGAGATCGTGGACGCCACCATCACGCTGGTCAACAATCCCAACGCGCAACTCGCCGAGATTCTGAAGTTCGTGCAGGGCCCGGATTTTCCGACAGCCGGCATCATTCACGGCCGCGCCGGAATTTTCGAGGCTTACCGAACGGGCCGCGGGCGATTCATGATGCGCGCCAGCGCCGCGATCGAAAATCTCAACAAAGATCGCCAGGCCATCATCGTCACCGAGATTCCATATCAAGTGAACAAGTCTGTACTGATCAAGCGCATTGCGCAGCTGGTGAATGATAAGGACATCGAAGACATCTCCGACGTTCGCGACGAAAGCGACCGCGATGGCATGCGCATCGTCGTGGAACTCAAGCGCGGCGCCGAGCCTCAGATCGTCCTGAACCAGCTCTTCAAGCACACCCAGATGCAGGAAAGTTTTTCCATGATCCTGCTCGCGGTGGTCAACGGACAGCCCCGCGAAATGGGCCTGATCCAGACCATCAAATATTTCATCGAGCATCGCGTCGACGTCGTGCGCAGGCGGACTGCTTACCTGCTGCAGAAGGCGAAAGACCGCGAACATATTCTCGAAGGCTATATCACCGCCCTCGATCACCTCGACAACGTCATCACCATCATTCGCGGCAGCGCCAATCGAGGCGATGCACGCGAGAATTTAGTTCTCTACTTTGGCGGCAAGAAGATCGACATCAACACCACAGGCCGCGCTCCCAAGCTCGATCCCGAAAAGCCCTTCACGGCCAGGCAGGCCGATGCCATTCTCGAACTGCAGTTGCACCGCCTGACCAAACTCTCCATCGATGAAATTGCAAAAGAGTTGACTGAGGTCCGCAATAACATCGCTGAATACGAATCGATCCTCGGCTCCGAAACCAAGCTCCGCAAAGTCATCGTCAAAGAGCTGGAAGAAGTGAAGAAGCTCTACGGAGACGAGCGCCGCACCCGCCTCGAGGACGAAGCCGCTGAAATTGTTCTCGAAGATCTCATCGCCGACGAGCAGGTTGCCGTCACCGTCAGCCACTCCGGCTACATGAAGCGCACGCCCATCTCCACTTACCGCATGCAGCGTCGCGGAGGCACAGGCCGGACCGGCATGAAGACCCGCGACGAAGATTTCGTCGAGCATCTCTTCCTCGCCTCCACTCACGCCTACATTCTGATCTTCACTAACAAGGGCCGCGTCTACTGGCTCAAGGTCTACGAGATTCCCGACGTCAGCGCCGCTGGCAAAGGCAAGCACATCGGCAACCTGGTTGGCCTGCAGCCTGGCGAAACCGTGAAGACCATGGTCGCGGTGCGCAATCTCGAAGAAGAGAACAAGTACGTCTTCTTCGCCACGCGCAATGGCCTGGTGAAAAAATCGGAAGTGCGCGAATTCATGCACGTCCGCTCCAACGGCATCAATGCCATCGGCATCGAGCAGGGCGACGAACTCGTTGCTGCTCGAATCACCGACGGCAACCAGATCATTTTTCTGGCTAGCCACGAAGGCATGGCCGTACGTTTCGACGAAAGCCACGTCCGCCCCATGGGCCGTGCTGCCTTCGGCGTCTGGGGCATCGACCTGGATAAAAACGACTACGTAGTAGGCATGGCCACGACAACCAAGCCTGAAGCAGTAAACGTGGGGACAGCCGCCGCGGCTGTCCCGGGCGCGCCAGCGCCCGCTGCCGGAGCCGAACCTGAAGTCGTCGATGAAGCCGTCAAGGGCGACCTGATTCTCTCCGTCACCGAAAACGGCTACGGCAAGCGCACTCCCGCCGACGAATATCGCCTCACCAACCGCGGCGGCAAAGGCGTGATCAACGTCAAGACCACCGAGCGCGTAGGCAAAGTCGTCGCCATTGCGCAAGTCGACGAGACTTCCGAAGTCATGCTGATCAGCCACTACGGCAAAATCATCCGCATGGACTCGACCACCATCCGTGAATCCGGTCGCAACGCGCAGGGCGTGAGACTGCTACACATGGAACCCGGCGACCGCGTGGCGGCAGCGGTGGTGATTGCGCCCGACGCCGAACCAAATGGCGGCAACGGCGGCACGCTGATTCAGTAAGCTGCCTGCGGCGGTTTTGGTCCGTAAACAAAGAGCCTTGGTCCGTGGAATCCCACCCTTGCGCAAAGAGCTCGCAAGGATGGGGCACCCGGCTTAAAATGCCTTTCATGTCTAAGTCGATAGTGTCTGGTGAGTGAGCCATTATCTTCGCGCTGTTGAGAACAGTAATAGCGAAAGTTTGACAGCTGCCTGTACATAGCGAACCCCTAAATATCGAGCTTCAGCCGCCGGGTATAACCTGAACCTCAAGCCCCAGAGAGCGGCAAAGTTGCTGCGCAGCAAGCAAGTTCTGGTTGATCGCATGCTGGTCAGTAATAACATCAGTTGGGCTGAGCGCAATCGATGGACCGCGCGGCCAGACCTGCATAGGAAGTGCTTGAAGATAAGTGGCAAGATCCTTCGCTGCGACATGTGCGTATTGGGGCTTGGAACCAAGAAACGTCGTTACTTCGTAGCCACTTTCGACTGCCAGCACATGCGGATTGGCGCATGCATCGGGTGGACGGCAGTATTGGGAGGTATGGGCTGACATGATCCGGTCATGGAGATTGGGCTCTTGCCCGCTCTTCCTGCAATTCGATGCCAGGAGACAGAAAGCCATGCCGATGCTGAGCCGCATCAGAAGCGTGCGCTGCATTAGCCGTGAATTCTAACCCAAAGTCGGTTGCGGAGTCTGCCCGGGTTGGGGGCTCACCACCTTTGCGCTTTTCTATCGTAACGGAAAGCGGCTGCCCCAGCCTTCGTGATTTTCGAAGGGTGGGTATCAGTGCTGATCGCTCCAGGAGATTTGGACGGAATGAGATACGACCCGGTGTGACAAATTGGAGGGGGCAAAGTGGACATTTTTGAAACTTTATCTTGTAGTTGTTTTCATGGACTTAAGTGCGATCGTGTCATTTCTGCCGTTTGACAAGATTTCTGCGGATAGGTTCATTGGAGCGATTTTGCGGTGCCGACGAAAGCGTTCTCGAGATCAGTTTCCCGGACTCACCCATTCACCAGCGCCATCACATGCTCCGGATACCGCGCTCCCGCGGCTGCCTCTGGCGGAAATACCTCATTGATGCGCCGCAAGTCTTGCTTGGTGAGTTTCACCGAGAGCGCGCCCACGTTCTCTTCTAAATACTTTCGCCGCTTCGTGCCCGGGATCGGCACAATGTCATTGCCCTGCGCCAACACCCAGGCCAGCGCCAGCTGCGAGGGCTTGCATCCCTTCTCTTTCGCAATTTCCTCGACCTTGCGCACCAGGTCCAGGTTCCTCTGAAAATTTTCTCCCTGGAAGCGCGGGCTGTTGCGGCGATAATCGTCGGCGGGCAAATCTTCGAAGCGCCGGAATTGCCCGGTCAAAAATCCTCGTCCCAGAGGACTGTAAGCCACGAAGCCAATGCCCAACTCGCGACACGTAGCCAGGATCTCGCGCTCCGGATCGCGCGTCCACAACGAGTATTCTGTTTGCAGCGCCACAATCGGATGCACTTTCACCGCTCGCCGCAACGTCTGCGCCGAAGCCTCGGAAAGGCCCAGGTAGCGAACTTTCCCTTCTTTGATCAGTTGTGCCATGGCGCCCACGGTTTCTTCAATAGGCGTGCTGGGATCGACGCGGTGCTGGTAATAAAGATCAATGGTCTCCACCCCGAGGCGCCGCAGGCTGCCTTCGCACGACCGGCGCACATAATCGGCCTTCCCATTCACGCCGCGCGCATTGGGATTACTCGGATCGCGCACAATCCCAAACTTCGTGGCCAGCACGATCTCCTGGCGCTTGCCTTTGATGGCGCGACCTACCAGTTCTTCGTTCTTGTAAGGCCCGTAAACATCTGCGGTGTCCAGAAAGTTAATTCCAAGTTCCAGCGCCCGATGAATTGTGGCGATCGATTCCTCGTCGTCACGTCCGCTATAAAATTCTGACATTCCCATGCACCCCAACCCCAGTGCTGAGACCTTAAGCCCGCTGCGTCCAAGTTCGTGAATTTGCATGATGACACCTGCCTTGTAATAAGTACGAAACGATAGCTACATAGATGCCCAGGATTTTCTGAGGTTGCGCCCGAAATGACCGTGTGGGGCGGGCGCTCCCGCCCGCGAGCTCTTAAGGGATATAGCTCACGTAGAGGCGGACGCATTCGTCCGCCCCGCGAAGCACAGCGAGCGTCCCCGGACGAATGCGTCCGGGGCTACGTGTTCAGCTTACTCGTATTCGAGGTTTTGCGTTGGCTGAAACTTCGCCGACCTGCACCGCCGCGATTCCCGCATCGCCAAGAGCCATTGTCAGCGATGATGCTTCCGGGGTGGAGATGAGCAACCCTCCGGCGGTTTGAGGATCAAACAACAGCGCCCGCATATCCTGGGGCACTGCATGCTCGTAGTCGACCAGGCATTCCGCGAAGTCGCGGTTGTTCTTGAGTCCACCGGGAATGTGTCCCGCGCGCACGCACTCCAGCGCACCCTCAAGCAATGGGACTTTCCCCGCGAAAATGTGCATCGACACTTTCGACGCGAGCGCCATCTCACGCATATGTCCGATGAGACCAAAGCCGGTCACGTCGGTCATCGCGTTCACATGAAAATCGCCGGCGGCGATTACCTCTGCAGCCCGCTTGTTCAGAGTAGTCATCGACCGCACCGCCGCATCAATCCAGCCTGCCTCGGCTTTGCCTTTCTTGATCGCCGTCGAAATCACGCCCGTGCCGATCGCCTTTGTTAGGAGCAAAGAGTCTCCCGCTTTCGCCCCAATGTTCGCCAGAACTCTCTTTGGATGCACCACTCCAGTGACGGAATATCCGAACTTGGTTTCTTCATCGCGAATGCTGTGCCCGCCAATCACGGTGCAGCCCGCCTCGATCATCTTCGACAATCCGCCCGCCAGGATGCGCTCCAGAATTGCGAGATCCGCCTTCTCCGGAAAACACACCAGCGCGAGCGAGGTGAGCGGCCTTCCGCCCATGGCGTAGACGTCGCTTAGCGAGTTCGTAGCCGCGATCTGCCCGAACGTGTAAGGATCGTCGACAATCGGCGTGAAGAAATCCACCGTTTGCACCAGGGCCTGATCGGGCGCGATTTGATACACGCCGGCGTCGTCGGCATGATCGAAGCCGACCAGAACGTTCGGATCCTGTTGCCGGGCTAATTTCCCAAGCACCGTGTCCAGCGCCGCCGGACTCAGCTTGGACGCTCAACCCGCAGCTTTCACCGACTCCGTCAGCCGAAATGGCTTAGTCTCGGGCACCAAGTCATTGTAGCGGAGGAGCAGGGGCGGCGATTTCAGATTGATGATTTCAGATTGCAAATTGATGATTGCTATTTGAGCGTCGACGGCAGTGCGAAAACTTACATTTTCAATTCAAGAATCAGCCCAGGTTCTCATTCTGCAATCTGAAATCTACAATCTGCAATCCGCAGTCTGCGTTCTGCAATTACTTCACCGTCACGTCGGTGACTCGTATCTCCGGATACTGCCGGCTCCATTGCGCCGAGATGCTGTCAAACGTCAGCCGATAAGGTTCGGTCTGCCCCGGAGCCAGTGGAAAAACGCTCAGGTCCACCGGTTCGGGGTATGCGCCGTTGCTGCGGACTACTTGTAGCGGCACTTCTTCCCGCTGCGCAACTTGTCCCATGTCATCCTTGAAAGTAACTTCTACGACGGCATGAGTGACTGTCTTATCGCCGGTGTTGGTAATCGCGCCGTCAATGTAGCTGACGGTGTGGCCGATGAAATTTTCCGCCGCGCTCATCTTGAAGTCCGACAGCTTCAAGTTGGCGATGTAGGGTGACGCGATCTTGGCGGCCTTTGGCGGTTCGCGCAGTAAAAACGCGGCAGCGAGTGCTCCCGCAATCACTACGAACACGGCGATCCCAATGATCAAACGGCTGGAGTCGCGTTCTTCAGCGACCGGAGTTGGCTGTCCCAGGCTGCCCATGAAAGGAATTGTAGGCCCTTGTTTTTTGATTGTCGATTCCTACAGCTCAGGACAACTAGCTGCCACAAAAAGAAATGATCACGCCGCCGGCGACTATCAGCCCACCGCCGAGCAAGACTGGCCATGCGGGGGTTTGACCAAACCTGATGCGCGCAATGACCTGGGCTATCAGGAAGAAGAAAACCACGTACACGCCAATCAATTTGCCGAAATCCCAACGTGGCGTGTTGACCACTAATCCATAAGCAACAAGCGCGGCAGCGCCTCCCAGAAAAGCGACCGCACGGTTTATCCCGGACGAGCGATACAAGGCCGTTTGAAAGCTCGAGTCGCCGTAGGCCTCGAGGGAGGCGGCGAGCAGCAGAACTACGAAGACGCCCACGCGATGTGCGACGAGGTGGTCGAGGAGATGTCTCATAGAGGTGTCGTTATTGTATTGAATGAAGCACGCGTTTCGTTCTTCTTCTGAGAGCCATAAAAAAAATCAATTGGACGGGCGACAGATGCCGCTTTAGGTTGCTGATGATTGAGATTCAGCGCCTGGTAGTGACTGCGCACGGCTGTCTTCGTCAGCGGTTAAACGTCCAGGACAATCTTCGGAACAGATCGGGATGAAGCTTGCCGGCTTTCTACTGTTGCTCTCGGGATGGGGAATTGTCGTCTCCACCCTGCCGCTGCTGCCGTCTGTGGGTGCGCGGGCTGCATTTGTGCTGGCGGGGATGACGGTCGAATTGATCGGACTGACTCTCGTGGCCCGCGCTTATCGGGTTCCAAAAGGATAACGGGTTGGCGGCTTCACCTTTGCTCTCCGAAACCTCCGCAACGTTCTGTCTTGTCCTCATTCTGCTGGTTCCGCTGGCGGGAGCTGGGCTCGCGCTGGTTAACAGCGGACTCGTGCGATCGCGCAGTGCGGCGCACATCATGCTGGCTTCGCTTGTCATCGTCTCGGTCGCGGCGATCGCTTATGTCATCGTCGGATTTTCCTGGCAGGGAGCTCCCGGCCGTCCTTCTCATGTTCTTGTAATCGGAGGCAAGCCGTGGAACTGGATTGCCGCCGAACCACTCTTTCTGCGCGGCCTGCGGCTTGATCTGTCTCCCGCGTCACTGGTGTTGCTTCTGCAAGTTTTCAGCGTGGGTCTGGCCGCAATAATCCCACTGGGCGCGGGGGCAGAGCGCTGGAAGCTGGGCGCGGCGTGCGCATCAACGGTTTTGCTGGCGGGCTGGACTTATCCCCTGTTTGCGCATTGGGTATGGAGCGGAGGCTGGCTGTCGCAACTCGGCGCGATGTACGGGCTGGGACAGGGCTTCATCGACAGCGGCGCTGGAACGATTCATGTGATGGGTGGGCTAAGCGCTTTATCAATTGTGTGGATCGTGGGCCCACGTCGAGGGAAGTATTCGGAGGACGGAGGGCCTGCGGCCATTCCCGCACACAATGTGGTGCAGGTACTGGCCGGTTGTATGTTTGCATGGATGGGATGGCTCGGCCTGAATTCTGCGGGTGCGATCTTATTCAACCACAGCGATGTGTCAGCCGTGGTGTTGATCGTGCTAAACACCACGCTCTCGGCGGCAGCCGGCGTGTTGACCTCAACCATCGTTACGCGGATGCGGTTTGGGCGGCCAGATGCGTCTTTAGCGGCGAATGGCTGGATGGCCGGCCTGGTCGCAAGCAGTGCAGCCGCAGCATTTCTGAAACCGCCCACAGCCATTCTTGCAGGCGCGGTTGCTGGTGGGCTCGTGGTTTTTGCCATCGATCAACTGGAGTTTCGTCTCACGATTGACGATCCCGGCGGCGTAATTTCCGTGCACGCCATTGGCGGCCTCTGGGGACTGCTATCGGTTGCTGTTTTATCGGATGCCGGAAGCGGAGCCGGCGGGCAATGGTTGGCACAGCTGATCGGAATCGCGACTCTGATTGGTTTTGTTTTTCCCCTGACGCACGGTCTGAACTTGCTGATCGAACGCGTCTATCCGCATCGCGTTGAGACGGACGGGGAGTGGCAAGGAATGGATCTCTACGAGCTCGGCGCGGGTGCTTACCCTGAATTTGTGGTTCACAGCGACGAGTTCACTCAACACTGATATTGGTCTCATAAATAGTTCAGGATGTTTTGTGCTTCGTTTTGGCGGGAATGCGAGAGATAAGGGAAGGCTCAGGCGCTTCTCGGGTCCCCATGCGAGGACGCGGAGAAGTCAGTAACTACGAATATCACATCGAGAACTTTCTCGGCACGGGCCACCTCGGCTGCGTGAGAATCATGCTGAGGTACTTGTGAGCGATTACTCGTATCGCAGCGCCACCATGGGATCGAGCTTCGCTGCGCGCCGCGCAGGCAAATAACCGGCCAGTAAGGCGATGCCGCACAGAACCACCGCCACCAAGCCGAATGTAAGCGGGTCGGTCGGCTTAACACCGAACAGCATGCTCGCCATCTGTCGGGTCAATCCCAGGGCGGCGACGACTCCAATCGCCGTGCCGGCCAGCGTCATGCGCGCTCCGTCTTGCAGCACCATGCGCAAGACGTCCAGGCGCCGGGCACCAAGGGCCATGCGAATTCCGATTTCCTGCGTACGTTGTCCAACCAGATACGACAGCACGCCATAAATTCCGATGCTGGCCAACAACAGGGCCAATCCTGCAAAGGCGCCGAGCACCTCGAGGGAGAACCGTTGGCTGGCGATCGATTGCGCCACCACGCTCTCTTCGATTTCATTGCCTGACACAATTATGTCCCGGTTGCTGGCCAAGAGTTTCTGGCGGATAGCCTGAAAGAACGCTTCTGATCCGAGTGGGGTTCTGGAGCGGACGAATACACCAAACCCGCGGGCCAGACTCTTCATTCCCTCAGCAGAGCCTTGCATCACGGCCCGGTACATCTGAGCCTGCAAGGGGCTGTTGGCGTCGTCGGCCAGCCCCCACTGATTGACGTGACCGACAACACCGACAATAGTCAGGGGTATCTCGACGCGCTGGTTGGAATCACTATCAAACTCGAAAACTCGAATGTGCTTGCCGATCGGGTCTTGGCTGGTGAAATATTGTTGCGCGAAGGTCGCGTCAATCACGACTACGGGCGCGGCGTTCTCGTTGTCCTCGTCGCTTAAGAATCGGCCCCTAAGGAGTGGAATGCGCATGGTTTTTACATAGTCCGGTTCTACTCTGTATTCCAAAGTCTGCTGAATATTCCTAGAGCGCTGTGTGGGCAGCTCTTGCCCTTCCAGCAAAAACCCCCTCTCATTGTCCCATTGCATGGGATTCGCTCCGTCATTCAGTGAGCCGGTCTCGACTCCGTCCACACTTTGAGTCGTCGCTTTGATCTGGCGAAGAGCCGCCCGGATTGCATCCGGAGATTGCTTCACCAGCGAAGGTGAGGGTGTGACGTCGAAATAGGACACATTGCGCGGATCGAAGCCAGGATCGACTTTCCACAACTGCACCAACGTACGGCACATCAGCCCCGCGCCCACCAGCAGCACCAGCGCCATGGCCATTTCGCCCATCACCAAGGCGGACTGCATGCGTCTCCGCGGGCCGGCGATGGCGCGCCCGCTGTCCTTGAGCCTTCCACTGATGTCGGTCCGCGACATCCGTATGGCAGGCAGCAAACCAAACATGATTCCGGTAAGGACGGAAACCAAAATGGTGAAGAGCAGTACCGGGAGATGCAGCCCGATTTCTTCGGCACGCGGAACGCTGTCCGGGACCGTTGCAAGGGCAGCAGCGGTTCCCCACTTCGCCAGAATCAACCCGAACCCGCCGCCCAGCGCCGACAGCAGGACGCTTTCGATAAGCAGTTGGCGCAGAATCCGTATCCGGCCCGCGCCGAGGGCGGCACGTACCGAGAACTCGCGCTGGCGCGCCGTTGCCCGGGCTAACAGCAGGTTGGCGACATTCACGCATGCAATGAGTAAGACGAATCCCACCGCCCCCAGCAGTACCAGCAGCGCCGGCCCCATGTCGCCAACGATATTATCTTTCAAAGTCATGATGTTGGTTTTGATATTGCCGTCAACGTCGGGATAAGCCTCAGCCAGGCCGGCATTCACGCGCTTCATATCGTCACGCGCCTGGGCCAGCGTGACCCCAGGCTTTAACACGCCAACAGCGTCCGTGCCCCGATACGCATCTCGCGGATAAAAGGAGGGATCGGTATCTTCCCCGATGGCTTCGTACACATCGGCGGTTCTGAAGTTGAAGACATGCAATTGAAACGAAGCTGGGATGACGCCGATGATCGTGCGCGGTTGCCCCGCCACGATCAGCCGTTGTCCAATCACGTTCCGGTCCGAAGCGAACTTCCGCTTCCACAACCCTTCCGAGATCAGGGCGGTCGGGCTGGCGCCGCGCCGGTCTTCTTCGGAAGTGAAATTGCGTCCCAGAATTGGATTTACCCCGAGAATCGGAAAGAAGTTTGCAGACACGCGCTCTGCCTGCACGTTCTCCGGCTCCGCCACGCCGGTAATGCCGCCATCTGTATGGCGGTATGCGGCCATTGCCTCAAAGGAACGATTGTCGCGCTGCCAATCGAGAAAGTTGGGGTAAGAAATCGAGCCCTTGGCAAAGGTCGGTGTCTCTTCGAACATGGAGACGAGGCGGTTGGCATCGTGAAACGGTAAAGGATTCAGCAATACTGCGTTCACGACCGAGAAGATCGCCGTATTGGCGCCGATCCCCAAAGCCAGCGTGATCACCGTGACCGTGGCGAATCCTGGGCTCTTGTGCAATTGGCGCAACGCATAACGAATGTCTTGTGCGAGGCCGGTCATGTTAGGTTCGTCCTCCAGGACAAGCTGATTCCTTGGGCTGAGACAGGACAAAAACGGATCACGTCCGCCTGCAAAGCTGCGTGCAATGCTCTTACCAATAGTGCAGGGCCTAAACCTTTGATACTACAGAGATAAGAGAACACCGCTCTCGTTCGAGGTGTCCACAGTCGGACCGTCATGTCCGGACGCGAACAAGCAGCCAGCCATGGGTCAGTCTGGGTTTACGAGACGGGATGTAATTGTTAAGTGTGCTTCGCCACGTAAAGGAGCAGCCAAAAAATCACCACTGGGATCAAGGCGAGTCCGATGTAGAACAGCACCTGCCTGCTGCGCGGCCGACGGCGGTCTCTCCAGTTATGCAATTCGGGCCGCGCTGCGACTCCTACCTTGTCTTGATGTTGCAGGTCCCAGGCAAAGTCGCGGGCGGTCGCGTAGCGGTTCTTGGGATCACGCTCCAGCGCGCGATAGATGATTTCCTGCATTTCCGGCGTGATGGACGGGTCAACCTCCCGGGGCGGCACCGGGTTATTTAACAGACGATCATTCATGATCACGAAAGCATTGTCGCCGGAGAACGGCACCTTTCCCGTCAACATCTCGTAAAGCATGACGCCCAAGGCATAGAGATCGCTGCGCGCATCACCACGTTTACCCTTGACCTGCTCGGGAGAAATGTAGTCCGGAGTTCCCATGGTCTGCGAGAGCTTGGCGAAAGTGAGCCTGCGCGACTTGGCGCTGGCTGCAATGCCGAAGTCAATCAGCTTGATATTGTCGCTGTTGTCGACCATCACATTTTCGGGCTTGAGATCACGATGGGCAACGCCGCGCGAATGGATGTACTCCAGCGCGTCCAGAATGCGAACAGCCAACTGCACCGCCCGCTCCGGCGGCAACTTGTGCTGTTCATCGAGAATCTTCCGCAGCAGGCGCCCATCCACCCACTCCATGACCATGTAGACCCGGCTGCGATCATCGTCGGTAAAAACTTTCATTACGCCGGGATGATCGAGAAGTTTGCCGATTTCTTCTTCGCGATGGAACCGGTCATACAAAGCCGGATCGCTCTCGACCTCAGGATGAGGGATTTTGATAGCGACCTGGCGGCCATTTCGCAGGTCCGTGCCGCGATAAATGGAGGCCATGCCGCTGCGGGCGACCAGAGCCTCAATCCGGTAGTGATCGAGCTGATCGCCGCTATGGAGAGTCATCGTAACCGGAGTGGCAATGGCCATAGGACCGCGATTGCCAAGTAGTGGAACGCGGGACAACTCCATGATGACAGAAAATCTGTAAGGAATGCATAAAGAATAGTCAGGTTGGTAAACTGCCGATCAACGAAGCTTGTAGGGGCGGCCGCGGTACATTCCCATGCGTTCCACGCCGCGAACGCGAATCAGTTGAACGCTGACATTATCGCCGCCATCGCGTTGGTTGGCGGTATCAACAAGTTCGCGCACCGTCGCTTCAAGGTCCTTATTGCGGACGATCGTGGCGACGATCTCTTCATCTTCTACCGCTCCGTGCAGACCGTCGGAGCACTGCAACAGCACGTCGTCAGGCAGAAGCTGGATTTCGTCGATTTCGACTTTGACGAATAATCCGCTACCTAGGGAGCGGCTCAAAACATGGCGCGTCGATACCTCTTTCGCTTCCTGCTTAGAGAGGATTCCGAGTCGTAGCTGTTCGTTGGCTACGGTGTGATCGTGAGTGATCAGGCGAACCTTCTGGTTGCGTATCAGATAGCAGCGCGAATCGCCGACATGGGCAATGGTGGCGCGATCGAAACGCAGCGCACACACCACGACCGTCGAGGACATACCCGATCCCGCCGGACCCGCGAGCGCTTCTGTTTCACAAATGCGTGCATTTGCCGACTGGACAATGCGATTGAGGGTCGTGGAGTGGGATTCCATGGGCGGTGCGCGCCGGAATCCGGCGAGCACTTCCTCTACCGCAGCCCGGGAAGCGACTTCTCCCTGCCGTTGTCCGCCGACTCCGTCAGCCAGGACAAACAGCCAGCCATGAGAGCGCGCCTGTTCCGGAGAGGATGGCCGCACGTAGCCGAGATAGTCCTCATTCCGCGGGCGCACCGGACCTACATCCGAAAGTTGCGAGAATTCAACGTCAAGCATAGGACAGCTTGAGACTCGGCACGAGTTGACGAGGCCGCTTCGCGAACCGAAACCGTAATGCTACCAAGTTGCGCTACAAGCCAAAGCCTGGCAGCTTCAAGGCTGCCAGGCCCAGGGCATTTTTACTAACGCTCTGCGGTTTCTCAGGCGGCTGGAACACGGTTTTCGACGAGCGTCGTGCGTCCTGCCACCTTGCTCGCTCGTAAGAAATAAATCCCGCCGTAAATCGCCCACACCAGTGCAATTCCCAGCGCCAGTAGCGGCTCCATCTTGGTGCCGAAGCCCATGAACGGGCCAACCACGTAGAAGATCATGCAAGCGAGGTTAGCCAGCAGCCCGAACATCGGAATCGCGAGATGGCGCACGAAGTTGAATTGCGGGTGCCCGTGGAAACACACGATGCACGTGATGCAACTCAACATGTAGAGCAGGAACGTGCCGAAGTTCGAAGCCAACGTCATAGTGAGGAACGAGTTCGGCAGGCCTGCCATTTTGTCATGCGTCAAATATCCGAAGCTGGACCAGAAGCCGTGAGGCAAGGCTTGAATTGCAGCGTCGGTGGGAGCGGATCCATCGCCGAAAAACATCACAACCGTGACGCAGCCCACGATGGCGGAAATGATGGCCAGCGTCCAAATGGCGCGATGTGGAGTGAGGTTTCTGGAGTGCAGCGCTCCCATCGAGTCCGGCAACTCTTTGTCTTTGCCCATAGCATAGGTCACCCGGGCCCCGGTGTTGATGCAGGACAGCGTTGTACCAATCAGCGCGAGAAACACAGTTGCCGCCTCAGCCAACATGAAGATCCGGCCTCGACCGGGCCCGAACAGAGCGTCGCCGACCAGAATCATAAGATCGCCGATGGGCGCTGCCGAACCTCCTGCCATCGACATGCTGTATCCACTGTTGAGAACATAGTTGGCGGCGAAATACTCGAACAGGTAACAGAAACAGCCTTGTACCAGAAGCGAGGTGACGACCGCGATGGGCACGTCACGTTTGGCATTCTTCGCTTCACCTCCCATCGACGTCACCGACTCAAATCCCACCAGAATCAGGATGGCAATGGTGGCTTGAACAAACATCCATCCGAAGTTATGCATGCGCAGCACGGAGCCGCCGGTGGGGTGCGAGACAAAAGTTCCACTGGAATCCTTCTCGGGATAACTGATGTGAAACGGAACTGGCTTGCCCGAAGCGTCCATCTTGGGCTGTGGCACACCGTTTGCGTCGCGCACTACGACGTCAGTCGCCTGGCCGTTTACGGTTTGCGAAGTCGTGGCAAACTCATAGCTGTATGAGGCGCTAGTCTGGGCGTCAAACTGGTAGGCGGTGCTGCCCGGAGGATGGCTCATGCGATAGTTCAACGCCACGACCGAGAACAACAACAGGGCGCTGATCTGAATCACGTTGATGGCGATATTCACCGAGGTTGAACCGTTGACGCCGCGATGCGCGATATACGCCACGCCGAAGGAAAAGACGACAGCGATCAGCATCATGAACATCGGACCGGGATTGGTCGCGCTCATGAAATTCGGCCACAGCGTTCCCACGAGATAGCCGGAGATTACGCCGATCACTCCCACCATTACTCCCGGATAGATCCAGTAGTAAAGATGCGAGCCCCAGCCGACGATGAACTTAGCGAGCCGGGCATAGGGCCAAGCAGTGGAGTGATTCAGAAACGACTGCTCCGCGAAGTAATAGGAGCTGCCGGTACCGGGATATAGCTTGGCCATCTCGGCGTAACAAACGGCGGTCGCCAGACACAGGACCGTCGCAAACAGAATGCCGATCCACATGGCGGGTGCGGTTGAGCCCGCAGCCGCCTGGCCGGCAAACGTCAGCCAAAGGAAGGCACCGGGCGCAATCAGGGCCATGGCGTTCATGGTCAAACCTGTCAGCCCTAAGGTTTGTTTCATTTCTGTATTGGTCTCTGCCATCGGTATTCTCCTGTGATTTGTCCTCTATTCCACGAAATCAATTCCAGTCACGTGCCTGCCGCAAAGTCTGCCCGGCAAATTGGGAGGGGAGCGGCGAGGGCGCTGACACCAGGGGTTAGTTGGGTTTGAACCCAGGCCGCTGATCCCCACATCGCGCGCAACCCAGGTTCTGGCTGCGCATAATTAAACTGTGCATTCGACCTCCATCACTCCTTCGCACCCAGCTGTCGAATGTAAAAACCGAACTCTCTGTGCTACCCGTTCTCAGAACATGAACCCCGCTTCAACAACACCGCGTGGTTGGTTAACGTCGTTACCAACGAGACCGAAAACGCTACCCGGGGTCGAATTGGTAGCATGAACAATCGCAAGGTCCGCGCGAAGGAAAAACGCGTCTTTGCGATAGGTCGGCGTCACTGTGAAGCCAAAGGCTCCACTGCCGGGACCATAGAGCAAGTTGATCGTGCCGTTGCTGACGCTTCCCGTACTCTTGATGTATTCAGGCCGGGCTGCCAGCGAAAATCCGCGCTTGAAATTGTAAGTAAGCAGAACCGCCCCGCCCTTGGTGCTCGCTCCTCGCGCTATTCCAATCTTGGCGTTGGTGGGAACGTCGGTGTACTGAAAATACGGCTGAACCACCCAACTGCCCTTCGTATAGCTGTAGATCAAGTTGTAGATTTGCGAATTGTTCAGGTAGAGAGGCGTCGCAAGCGTATTCTTCGCGTAAGCTCCGGCATTCCCGCCGCCCACGAAAGCCAGGGAATTCGCGGCATTGAAGGCGTAAGTCAGCGAGCCTGACAGCCATGTGTAGCGGTTCGAGTAGAAGCCGTCATTCCAACTCAATGCGCCGGTCCACTTCTTGTAAGTCTCATTGAGCTGAACCCCGCGGTTAACGGCATTTTCCTGATTCCAAAGCAGGCCGCGCTCGATGTTCATGTTTTGAAAGCTGAACGTGTACTCGGCCCCGATGAGCGTTGGCAACGCACCAACTTCTACGTTGAAATTTCCTTTAACAAATTTCAGATAGCCTTGCGGAAAAGGCCCATAGATGTTTTTGATCGTATCGGCGGTCGAGAGGTATGGCACTCCAATCGCCGGCAAGTTATAGGCGCCGCCCTGCAAGTAAAACTGCCACCAGCCCGATGTTTTTTGGACGAAAACCTGGGCGTTGCTGACGTCCCAGTGAGTGGGCGAATCGCCTGAAACATGATTACCCTCGGTCCAGCCGATGCCGCTCAAAATTCCGGTAACCGCAAGTTTTCCACCCTCCATCTCACGCGGTGGCGCGGTTTGCAGCGGTCCTGACATCGAGGGCATAGGCAAAGGCTGCGGATCCGCGGGCTTCGCCTGAGCAGCAGTGTTGTCTGCGGCCGTGGGCGCAGACTTAGGGTCCGAAGGAGGATTCTGTCCCAAGGACGGAAGCGCCACTAGCGCTAAAACCAGAAACGCAAGCAAAAGTCGTATCCGCGAAGTAATATCCCTCATCTAGGTTTCTCGCTTTCTCCCCCTGGTGCATGCAACCAACGACTGTGCGCGTTAGATGCCAGCACGCGAACCTTAGCGAGCAACCGAGATGGAGTCCAACGCATACTTTTTATGCGAAGGATCGAAAGTTTTTTGAAAACTAGAATTTATGCCAGCAATAAAGGAAAGTTATCGCCAAAGCTGGGATTGCCCGCTAGAAATAGCGGGTCGAATGCGCCTTAACAAGCTTAGAACGCGCAGGATCAGGCGTTTCGCAGCTCCTGGTGCGGTCTTATCGGGAACGCGATGGGGAAATCGAAGGGAACAATCTAAGCGCTGGAACCTTGCCGGCGTTCGTCAAACCGCCACGCTCATCCCAGAAGGTTATAGGTGCGATTGATATTTTTCATAGGCGCAAACTTTGGGTAGGGATGCGCCAGACGATATGCGGTTGTCCATTCTGGGCGACTGTAAGTTACATCGTGCTGATGCGGATGTAGCGACGCAAGTCAGGAAGCGATACAAGAAGAATGTATCCTGCGAATGCCAGAGTTGCTGCACCTGCCACCGTCAACACCGTTTTCATAGAGGCTCCTTTAGGACTGCGACGGTTTTAGGATGAACTTCCAATCCAAAAGGAAGCTTCCGAATTAAGTCGCTGCCTAGGTGAGTTCACGGTTTCCTGCGCGCAGAGATATCGAATGACAGCCTGAGTTCATCCTTGAGCTTCACTGTTCCAGCGGCAGCGGAAACCGGCCGGATTTCATAGTCGCTCTGGTAGATCGCAAAATCCCCAGTGGCATGGAGCACTTCGCCATTCACCGAGATCCGCACCGGCACCGGTTGATTCCGCTTCACTCCGTGCAGCGTCAGATCCCCATTCAAAGTTCCCCGATACTGCCCTTCTCCAACCTTGCTGGCGGTTACACGAGAGCATTCGTACACAACATCAGGATAGGAATCTGACTCAAGCACTTGCTCCTGCATGGTCCGGTTAATCTCTTCGCGATCCTTCTCACGGATATCATCGGTAACTGTCAGCGAGGCCGCGTGGATGACGATTCGCAATGAGCTCTGTTCGATCGCGTCGGGATGAAACAAGATCTCGCCTTCGATATCGGGAATTGCAATAGTCGGACTATGACCAAACGCCGAGAGCAATCCGGTGGCAAAGGCCCGAACAGAGAAATTACTTTTGGTGCTATCGATAGAATAACGAACCGCCGTCTGCGGTATGCCTGCCGTGGACAAGCCTATCCCCCTGATTTCTTTCAAAGCCGCTTTCCATACCGATTACATGGCTCGGAGTTTTAGATACCGATCCAGATCAGGCAAAGCCGCCTGAGCCAAATCCCCCAAGCCGATCCGTCCGAGATAGCGTCTCGCGATCGGGCTGGAAAGAATTAAACCTGTACCGAACACGACCAGGGCCACTCCACTCAGCATGAGTAGCGTGTCTTTGTCATTCATGCTTCCGTTACCGTTTTGACCCAACGCCATCGCAGTCTCCTTTTGCCGCAGGATTATTCACCGGCTGAGCCCGGACCACCTTTGTCCAGAGTCTTCTTGATTAGAGACTCCACCAACTTGACCCCTTCTTCCACTGCGGCCTCGACCGCCGCGCTGAGACCCATCTGGCCTTCTTCTCCGCCGAGAGTTTCCGGTTCGCATCCGACGAGCAGCATGTTCTTTACTTCAATGTTCATGGCGCGCGCCATGCGCAGCACGTTCACCGGATTCATGGCATGAGCTTCCACCACAGCCCGCGGCGCCGACGGATCATCCGGTGCTTTCAAATCAGGCTCGATGACATAGAGCGTGCCTGGGGTGTCGCCGTGTGGACAAGCGTCGACGAGGATCGTGGTTTCGTAGCCATCCTGCAGCGCATAGGCGAGGTCGAAACCACGAATGCCGAAATCTTTCACCACGACGCCCTCGGGCAACTGCCTGCCAGCCAGTCGCCGAGCGACTTCAACCCCGAAGGCGTCATCTCCCAGAAAGATATTGCCGATTCCGGCGACAAGGATCGTGGGTTTTCGCGCTGCCGTCGTTTCGGCAGTTTCAGCCGGCGAAAGTGGTTCGACTTCTTCCGCGTCAAAGAAGAAGCGGTGGCCAGGCTGGCGAAGTAGTCCCATATCTTTTCCGGGATCGTTATCCAGCACCACGCAAACGTGTTGCTTGCCCTCGTAGTCCTGCTCGATGCATTCGATGGTCGCAGTCTGCCCAGCCAGCGCGATATCCATTACGTCGCCGCCCGTGCGGGGGTGCAGACGGACGCGGCTTCCGGTTCGGACCTGGACGCCGGAAATTTCCAGATGATCGACTGGAGTCTTATCCTCGAGCAGTTGCCATTCCCATTCGTTCATCGGCTCTCCTCCTTAAGCGGGCGGAGTCCGCGCAGCACGCCATGCAGCTTCATCAGCTGCTCAACCGGCATGGTCTCGGTACGCTCCAACATTTGCCGCGCCCGCTCGTCCGATTGACTCATCTCCAGCTTCTCGTCGTCGGTGAGAGTCATGATTCGCAACGATAGAATCTCGTCTATTTCGGTGCCGTCAAACAGATCGCCCGCGCTTTCTGGCGCGATCTGGGGATAGTCGTAAAGGATGATCGGCGAGGAGAGTACCGTGTCATGCTGGTCTTCGTCACCGACGAGTACCGGCCAGGTGCCTACATTCTTACAACTTGAGGCGACCTCCCCTAGTGTTTCCGGAGGAGCAAGCAGCGACACAAATACGCCATCTTGAACGCCGAGAACCGTATGCGTCGAGACCAGCGAACTTAACAGAGCTTCTTCGCGGTTCGTCTCGCTTGTAACTGTGAAGTGAGTGGTGTTGCGAATTCGCACGCTCAGCTTCGAAAGCCCGTTATCGTGCCGAGCCGCCGATATTTCTATTTCGCCGCAAATCGCTTTTCCTTCGCGCACGAGAACGCCGCCGATCTGGCCGGCGGAGTCGCGCAACGGCTCGACTTCTTTCTGCGCAGGAAAACGAAAATTGTGGACGATTGGATTGGTGGCCAGCGCCTCGACGTTGCAGACTGGCACGATAACTTCGCGCTCCAAAGCTTCCTGCCAAGCCTGATAGACCCGGCCGTTGACTTCGAACTTTTCTACCCACCGCACCTCTGGGATCTCGCCCGGCAAAAGCTCGCTTACGGAAAATTCCAACTGGCCAACAGAGCGTGTGCTGAGTTGCAGAAATCGCACGCGGACCTCAAGTGCGGTTAGTGAACTGCCTTCGACCACGCATTCCGTCTGCATCGTCGAAGCTTCGGTGCCATCCACCGCATCGCTGTACGACTGCGGGCAAAGCACACCAAAGTTCCAGCGCTGCTGATTTTTCACCGACGACGGGCGATACGGATAGAGCATGTATCCCTCGTACAGCACTGCCTTCGCGATCTTGTCGACCGTCGCCAGATTCATCACATCACCGTCATTCCATCACCGGCTCTTCGACGGGAATGATGTTCTCCAGAACCTCTTCCCACGTGGGAACCCCATGCCGTACTTTGTATTGATACAAGCGCTCAAACGCATCTTTGTGCAGGCACAGCCATGCGCTGTTGGGATAGTAAGTGTCCATCATGTCGCGCCAGATTTTTACCGGAAGCCGGAAGCGCGCTTCCTTGTTCCAGGAAATTGGAGAGACTTGCAGGCCGCCTTCCGGTGCCGCATAAAACACCGTGCCGCTGAACTGAAGGCAAACGGGCACCTCGCCATCAGCCAGGCCATGGAAATATTTCGTCGCAGCCACATTGAAATCGAAAGTGCAGGGCACTGGAACGTCGGCCACCGTCGTCCCCTGGAATGAAGGGACGACGATGCTGGCATGCGTCCACAGCAAATTTTTCAAGGTTTGACCCCAGCGGCTGGGTTCGTCAAAGAGATCGCGAAGCCTCGCCTGGTCGTCCGGCGTGTATTTACGGCGCGTGACCTCAAGCTGAATCTGGCAGCGCAGCGCAACCGTGTGGATGGTCTCCTGCGCGCCGGAATTGGTCAGGCGAAGCTTAAAGGCCAACGTGGGCGAGGCCGCATGCTGCACGACCTTGGCTCCGTCAATCTGAAAACTCAGATCAGGCATGGGATCCCTTTTCCACGGCGGCAGCACCGTCGATCGCGATGGCCCGGTTCTTCAAGTCTGTGAAGAATTGGCCAAGTTCCTGCCAAACTTCCGTGCCGCCTGACAGCCCTTTCCAATACATGCGAATCAAACCCACGAGCTTGTAGCACTCGTCGATCGGAAGCAGATAATATTCCGGGGCCGCATGCCCCCGCGAGTATCCCAAGCGGTTCGCGAGAAGGGCTTCCACGTCGGGCTCCATTTCGTTTAACGCGAGATTTCGGGCCGCAATGTCGTTCCATGATTCCAGCGACAGCAGCGACTCCATCGCTCCCGCGGGACTGGGATACATAGCAACCATGCGATTCTCGAGGCTGTTCTTGAAGAAGAAGGCCATGTTGATCGGAACCATTAAACTGTCCCACTCGGCATCGCTGAGAGTGAAATCGGGAAGCACGGACACCCGCCGTGGCGCGCGTTTGAACTTGACTCCCTGGCCGCTAAACAGAATCGCGCATGCTTCGCAGGTGCAAACGAGTCGTCGTTGGGCCAGTTCAATGAGGTGGGGATGGTCTGGCCGAAGTTCTAAGCTGCACAGCTCACAACGCTCCATGGCACGCCGCTCACGGCGCGCAAACTGACGCAGTATGCCGAAGCCATCGCCCGACTGTGAGAACTGGCCTGCACTCATGGTTTCTGCTTCCTGCAGTTTTTGCCGATTAGTCTCCAGCCTGCGGCTCCAGAACCGCCGACGAATGCGTATTTGGCGCGGGAGTGCCAGTCATCAACTTGTCCAAAGCCACAAATCCGGAGGCTGGCTTTTCTTCAAATCCTTCAATCACCAGAGAAGTCAGGTCCGGCGCGGCTTCGTAAATGGCGCCTTCCAGACTGGACTGCAAGGTCTTCGCCGTTGAGCTGCAAGTGTGCGGGCCAATGTCAACCCGCAGGCGAACAACACCGTCCGTCACGTCTACGATTTCCACCTCGCAGCCTTGCTTGCGCAGTTGCGGCCGAATCTTGTCTACCGCCCTTGCAACCCGGGTTTGAATATCGTCGGGATGGAGGCCATAGAGAATCAGCACGCTGCTCACCAGCGGATCGTGGCCCAGATGGTTAATGATCTGCATGCCCGGTTCACCGGCCTGGGCAACAGTCTCAAGCGCCTTTTCCAAGGCAGCGGCGTGCAAATCCATGACCGATTGCACCAATTGCTTGGTGGAAGCTCGCACCGCGGGATCGGCGATAGACTCGATTTGCTGCACGAGTTCGCCGATCCGCTGCATGTCTTCACGAAATTTACTTTCCGTCACCGATGCTCCTTCGCAAAACGTTAGTCAGTCATCTCAAGTAATCAACATCGACTAGACATGAGAGCGGCAGGTTCGTCACCGGAGTCCGAAGAGCCACCGCTCTCACTGTCAACCATGGTGGAGGTCATGGTTGTAGGCCAAACATCGGGGAATGATGCGTCTCGAGCACCTTGCCATTCCCCAAATACATATGCACACCGCACGGCAAACAGGGATCGAAACTCCGTACCGCGCGCATGATGTCAATGCCCTTGAATTTCTCCGGGCCGTTCTCCTCGAAGATAGGAGTATTCTGCACGGCATCCTCATACGGTCCTGGAGTGCCGTAAATATCCCGCGGATTCGCGTTCCAGGGCGTCGGGGGATAGGGATGATAATTCGCAATCTTGCCCTTGCGGATTACGACGTGATGCGAGAGTACGCCGCGCACTGCCTCGTGGAAGCCGCAACCAATGGCTTCCTCCGGAACCTTGAAGTCTGTCCAGGTTTTAGTTCTGCCGGCGTGGAGTTCTTCTAGCGCTCGCTCCGCAAAATAGAGAGCCGCCGAAGCCGCGTAGGCCTGGAAGTACGTTCGGGCGCGGTCTCGCTCGATAGCATTGCTCCACTTTGGAATCTTCCATTCAAACTCAACCTCGGGTTTCGATGCGGTTTTAGGCAGGTACATCTTCACGCTGCTACCGGTGGACTTGATGTAGCCGATATCCACGAGGCCGGCGAGTGCCGTCGCCCAAAGCCTCGCGATCGGACCACCGCCAGTGTCCAAGGCGAGATGGTCATTCGTCCGCTTATCGAACCATCGCGGCGACATGACCCAGGTGTACTTGCCATCGAAGTCGCGCTTTTGCGGACGAGGGATCGTGGTCTGATTCCACGGATGGTTCTTGTCGACAGGATTTCCAAGAGGATCAGTCTTCACGAACGTCTCAGAGTTCTTCCAATCGTCGTAGTAAGAACTACCCAACAAAATCCGTATGTTCAGGTTGATATCTACCAGGTCTGTTGTAACCAGTTTGCCGTCCACGACCACGCCAGGGGTCACGTACATCCCCCGGCCCCACTCCGTCATATTCTCGTACTTGTAATCGCAGACTTTCGGATTCTGGAACGATCCCCAGCATCCGAGCAAAATGCGGCGGCGGCCCACCTCTTCGTATCCGGGCAGTGCCTGGTAGAAGAAGTCGAACAAGTCGTCGTGCAGCGGAACGACTTTCTTCATGAATTCCACATACTTCATGAGACGGACGATGTAGTCAGTGAACAGCTGAATCGTGGGCACGGTGCCAACGCCGCCCGGATAAAGAGTAGAAGGATGCACGTGACGTCCTTCCATCAGGCAGAACATCTCGCGGGTCATGCGGCTCATCTGCAGCGCTTCAAGGTAAAACGATCCGGTAAACGGATTGAGCGCGGTCATGATGTCGGCGATGGTGCGGTGGCCGTGCAGATTGGAATTCGGCGCCAGCGTCGACTGCGCTTTCGTCCACACCTTCGGGTTGGTCTCCTTCACCATCTGCTCGCAAAAGTCGACGCCGACCAGGTTGTCCTGGAAAATATTGTGATCGAACATGTATTCGGCGGCTTCGCCGAGATTGACAATCCATTCCGCAATGTCGGGAGGGCGAATTCCAAAGGCCATGTTCTGCGCGTAGGTGGCGCAGGTGGCGTGATTGTCGCCGCAGATTCCGCAGATGCGGCTAGTGATGAAGTGGGCATCGCGCGGGTCCTTGCCCTTCATAAAAATGCTGTACCCGCGAAAGATGGACGAGGTGCTGTGACACTCGACCACGTGGCGATTCTCGAAGTCGATTTTGGTGAAGATGCCGAGGCTGCCCACGATCCGGGTGATCGGGTCCCAATTCATTTCCACCAGATTCCTCTTTTTGCCGGCAACATCCTTGGTTGGTGCAGTGACGGTGCTCATAGTCGCTCCTCTACGTTCTCAGTAGGCTCTCGGGTGGTAACCGGTGGTCAGCTCCGCGCGCGGATGACGCCACTTGGGTTCTTTGTTAACGGTATTTTGAGTGATCGACCGCAGAGCACGAACGGCGCGGCCATATGCGCCAACCGCAGCGCTCGAAACATGCGCCCCCGGCGGCTCATCCATGAACGGCATGAATTTGTCAGGGAAGCCAGGCATGGTGCAGCCGATGCAAATGCCGCCGACGTTCGGGCAGCCGCCAATGCCAGCCATCCACCCACGCTTCGGGACGTTGCAATTCACTACCGGGCCCCAGCATCCGAGCTTCACGATGCACTTAGGGGAGCCGTAAACTTCGGCGAAATCGCCTTGCTCGTAGTAGCCGGCGCGGTCACAGCCTTCGTGCACTGTCTTGCCGAAAAGCCAGGTAGGACGAAGTTGATCGTCGAGCGGAATCATGGGCGCCAGTCCAGCCACCTGGTAGAGAAGGTAGAGGACAGTCTCCATGAAGTTGTCGGGCTGCACAGGGCATCCGGGAACGTTGACGATTGGCAGGCCTGCCTTCGAGCGCCAGTCCCAACCGAGGTAGTCCGCCAGACCCATGCACCCTGTGGGATTGCCTTCCATGGCGTGAATCCCGCCGTAAGTAGCACAGGTTCCGCATGCAATCACGGCCAATGCTTTGGGGGCGATGCGATCAATCCACTCATTGGTGGTAATTGGCTGCTTGGTATTTGGATCAGTGCCGAGTGCTGCCCAGTAACCTTCCTTCTTGATGTTTTCGTTTGGAATGGAGCCCTCCACCACGAGAACAAACGGATCGAGCTTGCCTTCCTCCGCCTGGTACCAATACTTCATGAAGTCGTCGCCGACTTCATAGGCCAGCACGGGATTGTGCAAGTGCACTTTCGGAAGTCCGGGAATTGCTCCCAATAAGACATCTTCAATGCTTGGCTGGGTGGCCGCTGTAATTGAAACTGAATCTCCGTCACAGCCGAGACCGGCGGTGATCCAGAGAATGTGCACCTCAGCGACTGGCGATGGTCTTTGTGTAATCCGACCGTACGGGCCTGTTTCCGCTGCCATGACCGGGTTCTCCTTTCCACGATTGCGTTAAACGATGAAGGGCCGATTCCTCCAGCGATAGAAACCTGCGTAGAAAAATTCAACGAGAGGACGTTTTACTTGGTTCCGTCCTAAAACTTGATGTACGACGCGGGTAGGATCAAACAATCTGGAAGGCGCGACAAGCGGGAGGGCCACTTTTTCGCGGCGAGGGGAATACTACAAAAATTACCGGGGATCTCCCTAGGGTAATTTTCTTAAATGAGGCCCTGTAAGAAGGCCGACTTGCGCAAAACTAGCCAGCTTTTTCGTTCAAATTCCATTGAATGGCATGTTGCATAAGCTCCCGGGCACTTCGTAGCGACAGCTTCTCTTTGATATGCGCCTGGTACGATTCCACCGTCTTTATACTTAAGTGCAATTCTTCCGCGATCTGCCGCGTCCCGTGGCCTTCTCCGATCAGGCGAAACACTTCCAGTTCACGGTCGCTGAGATCAGAGATGGTAGAGTTCCGCAAAGTACCAGTACCGGTGATGTAGTGCTGGAGTAACTTGTTGGCGACACGGTCACTCACGTAGATTTCCCCATTCAAAATGCGACGTATCGCGACCAATACTTTTTCCGTCGCCTCTTGTTTCATGATGTAGCCGTTGGCTCCCGCGCGCAACGCCCGCTCTGCATAGATCAACTCATCGTGCATGGAAAGGACGAGCACGGGCAGCGTGGGATGCGTGGCGCGAATGTTCTTCAGCAGATCCAGGCCATCGGGGCCGTTCAGCGAAATGTCGACGATAAGAATGTCGGGCCGGGCCGAGGCCACTACGAGCACAGCGCCGGTGGCGTCCTCCGCTTCGCCGCAAACTACTAGATCCGCCTCACGATTGACCATGAGCGTCAGACCTTGGCGGACGATGGGATGGTCATCGACGACCAGGATTCTTTTTTTGACGCCTGGGATATGCGATTTGTGGGGAGTATTCATATTTTCTTGTTCATTGGGTTCGTGTCGTCGCCAACTGGGAACAAACACGTGACCATGGTCCCACCAGCTCTGATCGGCTGCACTTCCAGCGAACCGCCGACCATTCTAGCCCGGTAATTCATCAAATGAAGACCTACGCCCTTATACCCCGGAGCAATTTTGCCGATTCCGCAGCCATTATCCTGGATCGTCAGGGCCCCCTGATCCTCCAGCGCAGCCAGGCGAATGACGATCTGGCTGGCGTGACCATGCTTGATCGCGTTGTTCACCGCCTCCTGGGCAATGTAGTAGAGATGGGTCGCGACCGTGTCATCATGAATCAACACCGGAGCAAGGCACTGAAAGCGGCAGCTGACCTTAAATAAATCTTCCACTTCGCCCGCCCACTGTTCCAACGCGGACATCAATCCTCGAGCATCGGAGACTACTGGCAGCAGACCTCGCGCGAGTTCTCGTGTCTTGTGAATGGCCTGGTTGACTAGGTTCACGATCTTGGCAGCATCGCTGGCCTCGGGCAAGTTTCTTTCCACAAGCTTTTGTTCTTGCACCTTGCTCATGAAGGCGATGCCGGTCAGATGCTGGCCGAGGCCATCATGCAGATCCTGTCCAATGCGACGCTGTTCGCGAGTGCTGATGTCGAGAATCGTTTTCTCCAGCTGCTTGCGTTCAGTGATGTCGCGAATCGCGCTTGAAACCAATATCCCTTCTTCCGTTTCCAGAGGACTGAGGCTGATCTCGACGGGAAATTCGTGACCATCTTTATGTAAACCGTAAAGTTCGTTGCCGGTTCCCATAGGCCGAACGCGCGGCTCTTCAAAAAAGCGATCGCGATGTTGGGAGTGTCGGCTTCCCAGGTGCGTTGGCACCAGCAGCTCCAGGGGTTGGCCCAACAATTCCGCGCGGCGGTAGCCAAATAACTTTTCGACTTGTGCGTTGACGAGAACAATGCTCCCCTCACGATTGACGACCACGACCGCATCGGGTGCCGCTTCCAGCAACCCGCGGAATTTCGCCTCCGCTCGTCTTCGCTGTGTGACATCAATCCCCGAAGCGATGATGTATGGGGCGGCATCCCCGGCGCCGGGAAGCAGGGTAGTGGACCACGCAATCAGTCTCTGCCGCCCGTCGCGGCCGACCCAGCAGCCCTCGAACTCTTGTGGGCTCTGGTCGGAGCGAGTCTTTTCAATTAAAGCCTTGAAATGAGCTCCCTCTTCTTCACCCCCAAACAGCTCCCAAATTACTTTTTCTTGAACTTCCGCGAAGCTGTATCCCGTCCTCTGCTCGCAGGCACGATTGAAGCGGAGAATTCGGCCTTCCGGATCGAGCACCATCACCAGAGCGCCCACCGTATCCAGAATTGCAGAGACAACGTTGCGCTCCTTCTGTAACGCCTCTTCCGTTCGTTTCAGATCGGTGATGTCGAAGCCCACGCCGTGGATGAACCACGGTTCACCATTCTCTTTGCGAATCATTTTGGCTTCGCAGTGAAACCAGAGCACGCGGCCATCCCGCGACAGCACACGATAGGCCGAGCGTAAAGGATTTCCGGTAAGAAACATCTCGGCTGCTTCGACGCTCCAGCGTTTCTTGTCGTCGGCATGAATTTGCTCGTACCAGCGAACTGGATCTTCCAGCCACTCTTCCTGCGAAAAACCCAGTGCCGCTTCGATCTGGGGGCTGACGTAAGCCTCGCCGATGCCGCGATCAAGATAAGCCATGAAAACGACCGCCGGAATTTGCTCCACCAGCGCGCGGTATCTGGCTTCAAGGTTGGGAAGTTGCGCATCCTGTGCTTCACCCGCACTCGGATGTTCCGCTGGGTATACGATGTGTCTCGCGGTTGCCGGATTGTGGCGACGAAAAACGTCAGCCAGATCTTGAAGAATTTCCTCGGCCTGAGAAGGATTCAGTTCCGGATCGGTCACGACGGACGATCGATCCATCGAATCGCCGTTCGTATTGTTGGGCCACGAAAACGAAACCATTTTCACCTGCAAAGAACCGCGACCATTCATAACGCGACCCAAGTTTGACTACGTTCTTGGTTGCGTCTTGCTGCTCGCCGGTTTACGCCAGCTGGGTTCTTTGTTCAGCGAAGATTGCGTGAAGCGCCTTAAGGCGTGGATGGCGCGCCCGTAGGTTTGAACCGCAGCGGAAGACAAAAGAGACCCCGGTGGCTGGTTCATAAAGGGCATGAACTTGTCGGGAAAGCCGGGCATGGTACATCCAATGCAAATGCCGCCGACGTTCGGGCATCCGCCGATGCCTCCCATCCAGCCACGCTTTCCTACGTTGCATTGCACCACCGGGCCCCAGCATCCCAGCTTCACAATGCACAGCGGAGATCCGTATTCCTCCGCGAACTGCGCCTGCTCATAGAAGCCACCGCGGTCGCAACCTTCGTGAACCGTATTGCCAAAAAGCCAAGTAGGCCGCAACCCCTCGTCCAACGGAATCATGGGCGCGCGGCCTGATGCCATGTGAAGCAAATACAAGAGTGTCTCCATGAAATTGTCGGGTTGCACGGGACATCCGGGCACGCACACGATCGGAATCTCGGCTTTCGATTTCCATTGCCAGCCCAAATAATCCACGAGCCCCATGCATCCGGTGGGATTGCCTTCCATCGCGTGAATTCCGCCATAGGTGGCGCAAGTTCCTGCCGCAATCACCGCCCACGCTCGAGGAGCGAGGCGATCGATCCACTCACAGGTCGTAATCGGCTGCCCGGTCTTGCGATCGGTACCTAAAGCCGCCCAGTAGCCTGTGTCCTTATTGTGTTCATTCGGGATGGATCCTTCGACTACCAGAATGAAATTTTCCATCTTGCCCTCCGCGGCTTGATGGAAAGGCTTCAGAAACTCATCGCCATTGGCCATGGCGAGGAAGGGATTGTGCAGATTAACTTTTGGTATCCAAGGAACTTGTCCGCGCACGACATCTTCGATGCTGGGCTGAGTGGCCGCGGTCACCGCAACGGTGTCGCCATCGCAGCCCAAGCCGGCAGTGATCCACAAGACGTCGAGCTCAGTAACGGCGTTGATCGGCGCAAACGCCATGCGGTGCTCCGGGGGGATGATAACCCTTTCAGGCCCAGAGAGGAAGAAGGATCACTGCAGGGAAGGCTTACTCGAGAGCCCGAAGGAAAATTGTGGATGCCGAACAAGCCTTTAACCGCAAAGATCGCGGAGCAAGGCCGCAGAGATCCCGAAGAAAGGATGCGGAAACGGACCAAGAAGTTGTTATGGGCTTTTCTCCGCGCACTTTGCGTTGTTTTTCTCGGCGATCTCTGCGGTCAAAGGCTCTTCGAAAAGACTCTTACTAGCGCACCGCCCAAGCCAATCCGTCAGGCTGCTTTCCCGCAGAGATTTGCCCGACAACTTCCAGCGTCTTCAAATCCAGCACCACGACCTTGTCGTTCATGCTAACAGCCACATAGGCGCGTGCACCATCTGGAGCGATCAGGATTCCTGCAGCCCCGCCGCCCAGATTGAACTGCTTCACTTCTTTGCGAGAAGACGCGTCCATCACCACCAAGCTAATGCCGCTGCTTCCCGCGCCCAGACCTGAGATCAGGACGTGCTTCCCGTCCACAGTAAACTTCAAGCGGTTGGCGCCCTTCACCGCGATCGGCAGAGTTTGAATTGGTTTCTTGGTAGCAACGTCGATAATGGTGACTGTCCCGTCCCGAGCGTTGGCCGCCCATATTTCTTTTCCATCTGGCGACACGTCGAAGCCTTCAACACCATTGCCCGCCGGCACATTCGTCACCTCCCAGGTCATACGCGGCCGGCCCGGAGGCTGACCTGCGCCTTGCGGAGGCGCGCCGCCGGGCGGACGAAAACCACCGTTCGGTTGAGCAACGTGATCGATGATGCTTATCGTCGCTGAGTTCACGTTCGACGTGATGATCTGCTCGAGGTTTTTGGAGACGGCGATCATGTGAGTGCGGTCCTGGCCGGTGCCGAGAATCCAATCCACATGCTGGCTCCCAGGATCGTAGCGGCCAATGACTTTATTCGTCTCCGCCGTGAAATAAAGCTTGCCTCCGGCGAAATCCAGGCCGTGAGTGGAATGCAACGCACCCAGGTCGATCGGAGAAATCGCTTTACGGTCGACCAGATCGACAACGGAGATAGTATTAAGAGCGCTATCCAACCCGCCGTAGTTTGAGATGTACGCGAGCCTCCCATCGTCGGATGCGACGATTTCGTGTGGATCCGGACCGGAGGGTATGCGCTGAAGTACTTGTAGTGTTGCAGGATCAACGATCGCGACGGTATTGTCACTCTTTGCCAACACCAGAAGCGTCGCCGACGAGCTCTGCGCGAATGCAGCACTCACCATGAAAATCGCCGCGGCCAAGCATCCGGCCATGCGTAGAAAGAGTTTCGTCATTATCATTACTCCCGATTCAGGCAAGCTAGTTTACACCGCTCTTCCCGACGCCGCGCCTGAGGCCCAGGCCCACTGAAAGTTGAAGCCGCCGAGCTGGCCCGTTACGTCCACCACCTCGCCGATGAAAAAAAGGCCGGGAACTTTATGGCTTTCCATCGTCTTGGCCGATAGTTCATCGGTGTCAACTCCACCGGCCGTTACCTCGGCTTTCTCATAGCCTTCGGTCCCTGCCGGTACAATGGCCCACGCATGCACCTCACGCTCGAGATCCTCCAGCGCATGGTTCGTCCATGAAGTAGGCGAGTGCAACTCCAGCCAGCGGTCTGCGAGGCGCAGCGGCAGTGTTTTGCGGAATTCTGATCGGAGCACCGCCAGTGTCCGAGGCGTTTTTGGATCGTGGAAAAATGCTGTAAATCTCTTCTCGGGTGCGACATCGATCTGGATCTTCTGCGGCTTTTTCCAATAGGAGGAAATCTGCAGAATCGCGGGACCGCTCAGCCCGCGATGTGTGATCAGCATTTTCTCGCGAAATCGCTGCCCGTCGCACGAGGCGATTACCTCGGCGGAAACACCCGCTAGATCGCAATAGCGGGAACGGTCGTCCGCGTCAAGCACTAGGGGCACAAGCCCGGGCCACGGATCGCGAATCTTCAGCCCGAACTGTCGCGCCAAGTCGTAGCCAAAGGAGGTCGCGCCGATTTTAGGAATGGATAGGCCGCCGGTGGCCACGACTAGAGCGGGAGCATGGAATTCCGCGTTCGCCGTGTGTACGGCAAATTCTGTGCTTCGGCTCACCTCGTGAATCTTTGCGTTTAGGAAAATGCTCACGCCGGCAGACGAGCATTCCCGCTCCAGCATTTCCAGAATCTCCCGTGCCGAACCATCGCAAAATAATTGGCCTAGCGTCTTTTCGTGATACGGGATGCGATGCTTTTCCACCAGGGCGATGAAATCCGCCGGCATGTAGCGAGCCAGCGCCGACTTGGCGAAATGAGGATTGGCGGAGAGAAAATTCTCGGGCTGGCAATGAATGTTGGTGAAATTGCAGCGTCCGCCGCCGGAGATGAGAATCTTCTTTCCCAAGCGGTCAGCACGCTCCAGAACTGCGACGCGGCGGCCGCGCTTGCCCGCTTCAATGGCGCACATCAGGCCTGCTGCGCCGCCGCCCAGAATCAGTGCGTCGAATGAATGAATCACGGCGATCACATATAGAACAGGCTAAGGCGCGGCAGATTGTATTTTTCCAGAAGGCGCTTGTGAACATATTGCCGTTGCAGTTGATCGATCTGCGCCGCGGACATCTTGCTGCGGTAGGGAACCAGATCGCGGTCGGCCTCGGCTCGGACCGCAACAATCTCTTCATCAGGAGTCGACGCCACCAACATCGCAAAAAGTTTTTCTTCCAACACCGTGAGGCGGCGCTCGAGATCTTCTAACCGCGCCCCTGGTTTCGCTTCAATTTCGTCGGCCAGATCGCGCAGAGTTTTTGCGGCGCCGAGCGCAAGCGCGGAGACCCCGCCTTTCTGCGGCAAATTCGCCGCCGCCAGCAAATTGGCGTTTCGGCGCAGGAATGGCGCGAGTACTTCCGGCTCAAACCCTTGTCCACCGCGGGATCTCGCTGGTGGCGCAGATTCCCCTGAAGCCGCGCCAACGGCAGCTTCTTTCATATCCTCCGCCGCGGTCAGCACCGTCTGCGAGCAGTACGCCAGGCTGTTTACCTTCTTGGTTTTCGACGGACGCTGAGCATAGCGGTCAAATGCCTCGTCGATGCCCCGCAGCACGGCCTGCAGAGGAATGCCGGCATCTTTCCAGGTTTCGATGAGTGCCCAGTCGAGAGTCGAAAGCAGCAGCCCCCCGCCCCGGCGCTGCAGGAAACGCTCTTCAATCTCACTGAAATAGTTGAAATAATTTTTCACGGCAGGTCAGCGGACTGAGCGTGAGGATGCAGGCGCCGAAACTGCGTCACCATTCTTCGACTTCGGTTCCGGCGGTTTTGATGAAGCCTTCGATCCGGACTTCGACGCCGGGTTCGCCGAATCTTTCCGCGCGGATCCGTTCCGCTCCCAAATGATGCGCAAGCCTTCGAGCGTTAGAAAGTCATCCACGTTCTTGATGTATTTCGATCCAGTACCGATCATCGGTCCTAGCCCGCCGGTTGCGACCACGCGCGTCTCCCGGCCCAGCTCTGCAAGCAGCAGTTCCAGAATCCCATCCACCAGCCCCAGATAACCGTAATAGAGGCCCGACTGCAGGCTGCCCACAGTATTCGAACCGATCACGCGGCTGGGTTTGCGAATCTCGACGCGCGGCAAACGCGCAGTGCGTTCAAAGAGCGCGTCCGCGGAAATGCCGATGCCGGGGCAAATCACTCCGCCGAGATACTCGCCCTTCGGCGACACGCAGTCGAACGTAGTGGCTGTGCCGAAATCGACGATCACGCACGGACCGCCATATTTTTCGAAGGCCGCGACCGCGTTAACAATGCGGTCGGCCCCCACCTCCGCCGGATTGTCATAGTGCACCGGCATCCCGGTCTTAATCCCCGGTTCAATATAAAGAGGTCGCAAATTGAAGTAGCGCTCGCAGACCTGCCGCAGCACGGGATCGAGTGGCGGAACGACAGACGAAATCACGATGCCGTGAATGCCCTTCGACTCAAGGCCAGCCATGGAAAACAAGTTGCGGAAGAGCACTCCGTATTCGTCGACCGTGCTCGTGCGGGAGGTGGCGACGCGCCAGTTGGCCACAAGCCGTTCGTAGCGCGGAATTTCATCCTGCTCGCCAGCCGGATGAACTTTGGCCACGCGGGCGAAGACACCGAGCACAGTATTCGTATTGCCAACGTCAATGACGAGAAGCATGTTTTTTAAACGTAGCGCCGCCGTCCTGGCGACTGTCCGGCGACGCTAGTTTTCCCGCACGGTCCCGCTTAGCACCGTTCGAATTCCGCGATCTGTTCGTACCTGCAAGAACCCGCGCGAATCGAGGCCTTCGGTGGTTCCTTCGAAGGCTGAACCATTCTCTTCGATACGCACCGCTCTTCCTTGAACCCACGAGGAACTGTCAGCGAAACGCCGCAAAATCGACTCTCGGGCGCGCGGGTCCTCCAGCAAACGCCGATACTCGCGATCGAGTGATTTTAGCAAAGCCCCCGCCAACTCGACGCGCGACCATTCACTTCCGGTCGCGAGGCGAAGCGATGTCGCGTGCAACTCCTTGGGAAAACTTGCTTGATTTATATTGATGCCGATCCCCACCACAATGTAGCGGACGCGGGTCGCCTCAGCATTCATCTCGGTGAGAATGCCGCAGACCTTCTTTCCGTCGATCAAAACGTCGTTGGGCCACTTCAAGTCGGCACTCGCCCGCGAATCGATTTGCTGAATGGCCGCCTGCACCGCTAGTCCCGCCGCGAGCGAGAGCACCAACACATCCGACGGCGGAAGCGTGGGCCGGACGACCACCGAGCAATAAATCCCGGTCGAGCGCGGAGACTGCCACGAGTTGGCGCCGCGCCCACGGCCTTCTGTTTGTTCTTCAGCGAGAAAGACGCTGCCCTCGGGAGCGCCTTCCGCGGCCGCGGCCATGGCCGCCGTGTTAGTCGATCCAATTTTGTAGAAATGGTGGAGATGCTCGTCGAAAATCGTGCCCCTCACGACTGGCCGCAGAATCTCCGGCAAAAGCAAGTCCGGGACTGAACGCAGGCGGTAACCGGTGGCGGGATGGCCAGCCACATTCACTCCCAAGCCGCGTAATTGCTGAATCAAACGCCATACCTCAGAGCGATTCGAGGAAATTTCCTGGGCAATTTTGGTTCCGCTAGCGACGACGGTAGCGTGCTCCATGAGCAGACGCACGATGCGGCCGAGCCGCAGATCGGTGGGCTGTGGCTGGTGCGCTGCTGGAGTTTTTTCCCGCGAAGACGGCTTACGAGATTTGGCGCTTTTAGCGATGCGGAGATTATGCGCGAATTGCGGCTAAACAACAATCATTGCCTCAGGCTGGAACGACCCGCATGCTCATATCCACAGCCTGTGGCGAATGCGTGAGCAAACCCACCGAAATGAAATCGACGCCACTCTCGGCATAGGCGCGAACATTATCAAGACGAATTCCCCCTGAGCATTCCACCGGAATGTGGCGGCCGTCCTTTTGGAATTGGGGCTGCGCGCAGCGCTCGACGGCGCGGCGCACATCCTCGACCGACATGTTGTCGAGCAGAATGGCCTCGCCACCATGCGCCAGTGCCAGCTCCAGTTCCTCCAGCGTGCGAACCTCAACCTCGATGATCTGCGAACCGCGGCGGTTGCGCACGGCGCGCTCCAAAGCCGGAACGATGCCGCCCGCCAGGGCGATATGATTATTCTTAATCAGCACTCCGTCAGAAAGGTCGAGACGGTGGTTCTGTCCGCCGCCGCAGCGTACCGCGTTCTTGTCGATCACACGCAGGCCGGGCGCGGTTTTGCGCGTATCCAGAATGCGCGCCTTGGTGCCCGACACGGCTTCCACAAATTTGCGAGTCAGGGTCGCGATGCCGCTCATGCGCTGCAGAAAATTCAAGATGACGCGCTCACAGGAGAGAATCACGCGTGCATTGTGGCGAATCACGGCTACGGATTGTCCCTTGTGCAGTCGAACACCGTCGAAAATCTCGGGATGCGTGGTGACCTCGTAGTGCGCAGTCACGGCCCCGTCGAGCGCCGCGTATACATCGAGGATGCGGGCCACGCAACCGATTCCCGCGAGAATGCAGTCTTGCTTGGAGACAATTGTCGCAGCCGCACGCTGGTTGGGATCGATGCAGGCGTAACTGGTGGCATCGCGCGTCGCACGGTCTTCGAGCAGCGCATTCTCCAGCAATGTCGTAAGGCGTCTTGAATTCCAATCCATAGCCGGTACACGTAGCGACAGCCGCCTCGCCTGTCGAGCGGGGCGGACTGCTGCTTCAATTCACTGGCAGCCTAACTCCTTCAGCTTACTCTGCGTCTTGGTAAGCATCACCGCAAGTTCCTGTTGTTGCTTACGCAGGTTCTCGACCACGGTCGCAGGAGCTTTGGACAGGAACTGTTCATTGCCCAACTGCCGCTGGCCGCTGCCGATACCGCGTTCGATCTTCTCCAACTCTTTCTTTAAGCGGTCGCACTCGGCAGCTACGTCGATTTTTTGCTCGTAGAGCAGATGCACGTCGAAGCGGGCCGTTCCGCGTGCGCCGGTTCGGTTTGCGAGCGAGCTGTCGACAAACGTGATTTTCTCGACGCTTGCCAGCCGCTCGACCGCGCCCCGATTGTGATCGATCATCTTGCGAATCTCTGGCTCATGGGCAAACACCTCGATGGGCACCTTCACCTTGGGTTCGACTTTCAGTTCGGCACGGAGATTGCGGACGCTCACAATCAAGTCCTGCAGGATCGCCATCTCGGTCTCGGCGCCGAGGTCAAACTGTTCTTCACTCGCTTGCGGATATTCCGCGAGAGCGATCGATTTGTATGGAACCTTGCCCTCATAGATGGCCTGCCAGATCTCTTCCGTGATAAACGGCATGACCGGATGGAGCAGTCGCAGCGATGCGTCGAACAAGTTCACGAGGTTGGCACAGGCCGCGCGAGCCCCGCTTTGATCAGCGCCTTCTTCAAAGTTCAGCCGCGGCTTGATCAGTTCCAAGTACCAGTCGCAGAACTCGCCCCAGAAAAAGTCGTAGATGCGATTGGCGGCCTCGTGGAAGCGATAAGTGGCCAGCGCTTCGTTCACATCGGAGACAGCACGATTGAAACGCGAAAGAATCCAGCGGTCTTCAAGCGTGGCACTTTGAAATCTGGCAACGCCCTTGTGGGGCGAGCCTCCTTCAGTTGTCGCGGGCCGTAGGCCTGGCTCGATCCTGTCCACATTCATGAACATGAATCGCGCGGCGTTCCAAATCTTATTGGCAAACGCTCGGTATCCACCGGTGCGGCTTTCACTAAAGGCGATGTCGGTACCCGGTGCGGCCATCGCCGCCAGCGTGAACCGCGTCGCATCGGTGCCGAAGCGTTCGATGATGTCCAAGGGATTGATCACATTTCCCTTCACCTTCGACATTTTCTCGCCGGCTGCATCGCGCACCAGCGAATGAATGTACACTTGCCGGAAAGGCACGCTGTCATTCTTCTTGTCTTGCCAGCCGCTGGCCTTCTTGATGGCTGGATCCTGCTCGTGCCCCTCCATGAAGTGGCAGCCGAACATAATCATGCGGGCTACCCAGAAAAATAGGATCTCGTATGCTGTGATCAGGAGCGTCGTGGGATAGAACACGGCCTGATCGCGCGTCTTTTCCGGCCAGCCGAGTGTGGTGAACGGCAGCAATCCCGACGAGAACCACGTGTCGAGCACGTCGGAACTCTGCTCCAACTTCGCGCCACCGCACTTTGGACACTGAGTCGGTGCTTCGCGGGCGACGATAAATTCTTTGCAACCGTCGCACTTCCACGCTGGAATCCGATGTCCCCACCACAACTGGCGCGAGATGCACCAGTCATAGATATTGTTCATCCAGTTCAGATAAATCTGGCGATAGTTGTCGGGGACAATCGTGATCTCGCCGCTCTCGACGGCCTCTTTCGCGCGCTCGGCCAGCGGCTTGATCTTGATGAACCATTGCTCGGAAAGGCGGGGCTCGACGATGGTTCCGCAGCGGTCGCACTTGCCGATGGAGAGTGCATAATCTTTTTCCGCAACCAGATATCCCTGCTCCCGCAGATCAGCCAGCACGCGCTTGCGCGCCTCGAAACGGTCTAGCCCGGCGTACGGACCGGCGTTCTGGTTCATGTGCGCGTGCTCATCCATCACGTTGATCTGGGGCAGATGGTGACGTAGTCCGGCCTGAAAATCGTTAGGATCGTGCGCCGGAGTTACCTTCACCGCGCCCGTGCCAAATTCCGGCTGCGCGAGTTCGTCGGTGATGATGGGAATCTCGCGATTCATCAGCGGTAACAGAACTTTTTTCCCATGCAGGTGGGTGTAGCGTTCATCTTTCGCGTTGACCGCGATCGCAGTATCACCCAGCATCGTCTCGGGCCGCGTAGTCGCCACGGTGATGAACTCGTCCGAGCCCACAACGGGGTATCGAATCTCCCATAGCTTTCCCTGCACATCTTCGTGCTTCACTTCGAGGTCAGAGATCGCAGTCTCGTGCCACGGACACCAGTTCACGATGTAATTTCCGCGATAGATGAGACCTTCTTCATACAAGCGGACGAACACCTCGCGCACCGCGCGCGAAAGATTTTCGTCCATGGTGAAGTATTCGCGGTCCCAGTCGACGGAGGCGCCCAGGCGCTTCATCTGGTCGAGGATGGCATTGCCATAGAGCTTCTTCCATTCCCAAACGCGCTCCACGAATTTTTCGCGCCCCAGCTCGCGGCGCTTCTTGCCTTCTCTTTCGAGCTGCTTTTCCACCATCATCTGCGTTGCGATGCCGGCATGATCGGTGCCGGGGAGCCACAACGTGATGAAGCCGCGCATGCGATGCCAGCGCACAATAATGTCCATCTGCGTCTGGTTAAGCATGTGGCCCATGTGCAGGCGGCCGGTAACGTTCGGCGGCGGCAGCAGCAGCGTGAAGACAGGGCGCGTCTCGCCCTCAGGCGGCGTCTTCACCGAGAAGAGTTTTTCTTTGACCCAGTACTCAGCCCAGCGCGTTTCAATCGCGCCCGGCTCGTAAGCTTTAGGCAACTCGTGTGGCATCGAAGATTCGTTTAGGGCTGGCACTCTGCCCCTGTCAGCCGAGCACAATTCGATGAAATCCCTATTCAGAGATGAACTTTGATCTTACAGTCGAGAGAAAAGAAGGGCAAACCCGGCGGGGCCGCGGGATGGTGCAACCGCTTCACCGTTTAGCGCCAGCCGGCTCTTTCTCGCCTATGCGTTTGCTGACTTCGAATTTCATCTTGCCGGCTTTCTTGTCGGCGTCGACGATCACGTGATCGCCGTGAAGAATTTCGCCGTCGAGAATCTTTAGAGCCAGCGGATCCTGCACCAGCCTTTGAATGGCGCGCTTCAGCGGACGCGCCCCGAAGTTCGGGTCGTATCCCTGCGTGAAGAGCAATTCTTTCGCTGCGTCGGTGAGTTCCAGCGAAATCTTGCGGTCGGCGAGCAAGCGGCGAACATCTTCCAGCCGCAACTCGATGATGCGCACCAACTGCTCCTTGCCAAGCGGACGGAAGACAATGATGTCGTCGACGCGGTTCAGAAACTCGGGCTTGAAGTGCGTGTGCAACAGTTCCTGCACCTGCTCGCTGGCTTTCTCGAACTCCTGCGGGGTGTGAATATTTTCGGCCAGCAAGTAGGCGGAGCCGACATTTGACGTCATGATGATGATCGTGTTCTTGAAGTCCACCACTCGGCCTTTGCCGTCGGTCAAGCGGCCATCGTCCATGATCTGCAACAGTACGTTGAAAACGTCGGGATGCGCTTTTTCGATTTCGTCGAAGAGCACCACTGCGTAGGGGCGTCGACGCACCTGCTCGGTAAGCTGGCCGCCTTCTTCGTAACCGACGTAGCCCGGAGGCGCGCCGATCAGGCGTGCTACCGAGTGCTTCTCCATGTATTCGGACATGTCGATGCGCAGCATCGCGTGCTCATCGTCGAACAGGAATTCGGCGAGGGCGCGCGCGAGTTCGGTCTTGCCGACTCCGGTTGGGCCGAGGAAGATGAACGAACCAATGGGACGCTTGGGATCACTGAGGCCGGCCCGGGAACGGCGAATGGCGTTGGCAACGCGCTCCAGTGCGGCGTCTTGCCCCACAACGCGCTGTCGCAGCCGCTCTTCCATGGTGACCAGCTTTTTGACTTCGCCTTCCAGCATCTTTGAGACCGGGATTCCGGTCCACTTGGAAACGATGCGCGCGACATCCTCCTCGTCGACTTCTTCTTTCAACATGCGCGTGCCGCTTTGCGTCTCCATTTGCTTGCTGAGTTTGGCCAGTTCCGCTTCGGCCTGGCGAATCAAGCTATAGCGGATTTCGGCGACGCGCTGCAGGTTGCCTTTGCGCTCTTCGGCCTGCTCTTCGATCTTTAGTTTTTCGATCTGTTCTTTGAGGGCGCGAACCCGGGCGATGAGATCTTTCTCTTTTTTCCAGCTCGCTTTGAGCGTGTTCGATCTCTCGCGGATTTCGGCGAGTTCCTTCTCGATGACCGTGAGGCGCTCGCGCGAATTCGGGTCATCTTCCTTTTTCAAGGCCTGCTTTTCAATTTCCAGTTGCATCGCCTTGCGCTCCAGTTGATCGATGTCGGTAGGAAGCGAATCGATCTGGATGCGCAACGACGCCGCGGCTTCATCGATCAGGTCGATGGCCTTGTCGGGCAGAAAGCGGTCCGTGATGTAACGGTGCGAGAGCGTGGCCGCGGCCACAATGGCCGAATCTTTGATGCGCACGCCGTGATGCACCTCGTATTTTTCCTTGAGGCCGCGAAGGATCGCGATGGTGTCTTCCACGTTGGGTTCGCCGACGTAGACGATCTGGAAGCGTCGTTCGAGCGCAGCATCTTTCTCGATGTACTTGCGGTACTCGTTAAGCGTTGTCGCACCGATGGCGCGCAACTCGCCACGTGCAAGCGCCGGCTTCAGCATGTTGGAGGCGTCAATGGCGCCTTCAGCCGCGCCGGCCCCGACCAGCGTGTGCAACTCGTCGATAAAGAGAACGATCTCGCCCTGCGAATCTTCAATTTCCTTCAGCACGGCTTTGAGGCGTTCTTCAAACTCGCCGCGATACTTGGCGCCTGCCAACATCGCGCCCAGATCGAGTGCGACCACGCGCTTATTTTTCAAAACTTCGGGCACGTCGCCCGAGACGATGCGTTGGGCAAGGCCTTCGACGATGGCGGTCTTGCCGACGCCGGGCTCGCCGATCAGCACAGGATTGTTCTTGGTGCGGCGCGAAAGAACCTGCACGACCCTACGGATTTCTTCATCACGTCCGATGACGGGATCGAGCTTGCCGCGGCGGGCTTGCTCGGTGAGGTCGCGAGCATAACGCTCCAGCGCCTGATACTTGGCCTCGGGATTCTGGTCCGTGACTTTTTGCGATCCACGGACTACGGTGAGCGCTTTCAGAATTGCATCGTAGGTGGCACCGGCACGGGCAAGGATTACCTGTGCCACGTCACGCTTAAGGTGCGTAATGGCCAACAGCAGGTGCTCGGTAGAAACGTATTCGTCCTTAAAGTTAGACGCTTCCTGGAAGGCCTGCTCCAGCAGCTTGTTCGATTCATTGGAGAGCGTCGCCTGGGCCGCCTGGCCTGAAATCTTGGGAAGCTTTTCGATCTCGCCGTAGACTTGGGCGAGCACGGCCTGGGGGCCGATGCCAATCTTTTCCAGCACAGGTGGAACAATACCTTCCTTGTCTTCGAGCAGTGCCGCGAGCAAGTGGAGGGGCAGGAGTTCGGGATTGCCGTGTTCGGAGGCCAGCTCATTCGCACGCTGGACGGCCTCCTGCGCTTTGACGGTAAATTTGTCCCAACGGATGGGCATGGGGAACCTCAGATTTTGTCCTTGGGAAATTTAGTAATTGAGTAATTTGATTGTCCGATCGTCGCTTTCGGGTTCAAATTAGTCGACTACGAAATCTCGCTGATGAAAAAATTTAGGGAGGCGATGAGTTTTGCCGCCTCCCTCGAAAAGAGATCAAGCTGCGCTCGATGACCGGGCCAATGGGCCCGGTCCCACACGAGCGGTTGTATTACGCGGCTTTGCTGGGGCCTTTGCCTTCAAGAGTCTTCTCTCCCTTGGCGCTGCCCACATTGACCTTGATCTGTTTCGGCTTAGCTTCGGCTTTCTTGGGCAGTGAGATCTTCAACACGCCCTTGTCGTAGGTTGCCTGAACGTTGTCAGTGTCCACGGTGTTGGGCAGAGTGAAGGTGCGGGTGAAGCTGCCATACTGGCGTTCCACGCGGCGATAGTTCTCTTCTTTCTCTTCTTTCTCGATCTTGCGGTCGCCGTGCACGGTGAGCAGGTTATTTTCGACGCGAATGTCGATGTCCTTCTCGTCGATTCCGGGCACTTCGACTTTCAACGTCACGTTGTGCTCATCTTCGTAGACGTCGACTGCGGGGGCGAAGCTCGATGCGGTCAAAGACTCGTCCCGGCCTTCTCCGCTGTACGATTCGCGAAATAGGCGGTTCATGCGATCCTGCAGGGTGGAAAACTCACGGAACGGTTCCCAACGGGTAAGTACTGTCATAGCTAAAATCCTCCTTCAGAAATTGGTGTCTCAGAAAGTTCCAGGCTTCGAGAGGATAGTCCCGAAAGCCGTCATTACTTCATTTGACGCTGCATTAGCGTAAAAGAAGCATAAAAGTTGAGCGATTTATTGTCAAGTACTGTTTGCGCTGTGTTTTCATTAACTTACTACAGCAATTACGCACTTTAAATAGGCTGTTTCCGGTATATTCAACAGGACCGGATGGTCCTTTGCCTGTCCTCGAACCTCGAGCACCCTGAGGGTTCGATGAGCGTCCAAGGCCGTGTCAGCGAGCATTTCAAGGAAATTGGACTGGCTGACATGATAGGAACACGAGCAGGTCACGAGCACGCCGCCGGGGCGGAGCATCTTTAGAGCTCGGAGATTGAGTTCCTTGTAGCCCCGCAAAGCAGCATCGAGATCACGCTTGCTTTTGGCAAAGGCTGGCGGGTCGAGAACGATGGTGCCGTATCGCCGGTTGGTGGCGGCGTAATCCTTGAGCAGATCGAAGGCGTTGCCCTCGATCCACTCGATTTCGCGACCATTGAGGGTGGCGTTCTTCTCAGCCACTTCAAGAGCAGGACGCGAGCTGTCTACGCCGGTCACCTGAGAGCAACGCGCCGCTAGATGCAGGGCAAAGCCTCCCTGATAGCAAAAGACGTCGAGAGCCTCTCCCCTGGCATATTGCGCGGCGGCAGCGTAGTTCTCGCGCTGGTCGAGGAAGGCGCCGGTTTTCTGGCCTTCGAGCGCCTCGTAGCGGAACTTCACTCCGTTCATAGTGAAGCTGGTCGCAGATTTCTGGCCTTGCAACAGGCCTGACACACGTGGCGGAAGGGTTTCGAGTTCACGGACGCGTGGGTCCACTCGTTCGACAATTGCGGACGGACCCAGACGATCGGTGAGTTCCGCAAGAACGGTCTGGCGCACGGGGTCGGCATCCATTCCCTGGGTGAGGATTTGCAAAGAAAGAATGTCAGCGTAACGATCGACGATCAAGCCGGGAAGGAAGTCGGCCTCGCTGAAAATCACCCGGTAGGCCTCAGTGTCATGGATCAGCGGCTGGCGATACTCAATCGCCTCGGCAATGCGCTGGCGAAGCAGGGTGGGAAGGTCCGCAACCGGATCGGAGGAGATCATGCGGATGGCGATCTGCGAGGAACTGGAGTAGAGGGCAGTTCCCAGGGACTTGCCACGCTGGTCGGAGACGCGGACTAGCGAGCCGGGGAGGACGGAATCGGCAGAAACAATGTCGGAGCGGTAGACCCAGACGTGGCCGGTTTTCAGGCGGCTGGCTCCGCGTGGGGAAATCTTCACAGTTGGAAGTTTCTCAAGAGCGGCAGCGTTCGGCATGCAGTCATCTTAAAACGTATAGGGCCGTGATGCCGAAGGCAGGTCGAGCTACGCTCGACGACCGGGCCAATGGGCCCGGTCCCACACGTGCAAAGCTTGACAGCCGAAGCGGCTGTCGCTACGTGAGATGATTAGCTGGCGGCTTGTTCGGTGGGGGCGGCTGCAGTCTGGTGCTTGGCATGCGAGCCCGCGGCGGCTTCATGACGGGCAAGGTCCAGGTCGAATCTCAGCGAGTCTAATGCGACCATGGGAAGCTCGGTGCCGAAGGCGTCGAGTTCGTCTTCGGTCCAGCCGCCATTCAGGCGCGTGGCGTCGGTGATGTCCTCGGGGAAGGCGTGGCGATAATCCCCTTCGCGAATGAGGATGTCGCCGATGAGACGTCCGGTGTGGACGTCATAGACGCGGCGGCTGGCCTGGCCATGCCCGTTGGTCAGGCAGAGAAATACTTCGCCGATTCCATTGAATTCCGAACGGTAGTACCAAGCTTGTGGCGCGTCGATTTTGGGATGATGGCGTTTGGGGCGGGTCGTCGTTGGCTTCTGCTCCGCCAGTTCGTCGGCGGGATTGAAATAAAGGATTCGCTGGCAGGAATCGCAAACCACCATCTGCTGGCCGGATCGAACCTCGTTGTAGGTCTGCGGACGAAGCATGACGCGGCAGGCCATACATTTCTGATCCCGCACTTCGGAGATGCCGCTGCCGCGAAACTTGGATACACGCTCGTAATGCCGCAGCAGGTCCTCGTCGATGCCGGTGCGAATCTGGTCGCGTTTGGCGCGCCACTCGGCCAGAAGCTTTTCGTCCTTGGCAGTTACCTGGCGGGCCTCTTCTTTTTCCTTCTCGATTTCCGCGGTTTCGGCTTTTAGCTCGGCTTGTGCGGCCTTGACTTCTTTGTCGCGGGCGTCGGCGTTGACCATCAACTCGAGAATCTTATCTTCGTTGGCGGCAATTTCCTTTTCGGCGAACTGGATTTCGTGGAGCAGCGCCTTGTACTGGTCGTTGGTTTTGACGTCGAGCGACTGGTCGCGGTATTTCGAGATTTTGCCGCGAAGGTCGGTGATGGCGGTTTCATATTTGCGGCGCGAAGCTTCATCGGCTTTGACGGCGGCCTGGGCTTTTTCCAGTTGCGCCTTCGTTCCTGCCAGCTTCTGCTCGATGACAGTAACACGTTTGGGAAATTCAGCGACCTCGTCCTGCAGACGGCGGATTTCCTTGTCCGTGTCCTGCAGTTTCAACAGATTTTCTATATCAGGAAGCATTGCGTCTATTTGATTCTAGCACGCGATCTACGCGTCTACGGGCTTGATTGGGTCAGTAGATCGAAGAGAAAAAGCCCGCCACAAAGTGCTCAGAAGATCACGGAGGAAAAGCCGCGAACATGACGGCATCGTTAGTACGGTGCAAGTGCGGCTTCGGCAGTGTACACTCGTTCGTTCACGCGTTGAGAAATCTGCTGTTATTTCTTACCCGAGGTCGCTTCTTGAAAAGACAGCATTGCCGCCCTGCTATTGCCCTGCTCGCACTTATTTTCGCAGCCCTGGCTTTCATCCCCGCCGTGCCGCAGACCGCCCCCACCAAGCCACTCACCATTGAGACCATGTATCAGCCGGGAGGGTTGACCGGTCGCGCGCCGGAGACGATGGAGTGGAGTCCGGACGGCACCAAGCTCACATTTGTGCAGCGCAACGAAAAAGGCGAAAAAGGGGAATTGTGGTACGTGGACGCGGCCACGGGCGAGAAGAAGGTGCTGGTCAGCGCCACGAAACTAGCGTCGCTGGATCCAGACGTAAACAAGGCGGTGAAGAACGAGCGCGAGAAGGAGCGGCGGACCCGCTATCACGTCGCAGCGTATTTGTGGGCGCCAGATTCGAAGCACTTGATCTTCGATTCGCAGGGACAGCTCTGGCTCTACGATCTGGCAACCGCGACCGCGGTTCAGTTTACATCCGCCTCCGACCCTAGCGGAGACCCCAAATTTTCTCCTGACGGCGGGCACGTGGCTTATGTGCGCAAGCACAACTTGTTCGTTCGTCCGGTGAGCGGGAAAGATGAGAAGCAATTGACGAAAGACACCGGCGACGACCTGTTAAACGGCGACATTGATTGGGTCTACGCGGAAGAGTTGGGAGCCCGAAGTAATTATTTCTGGTCGCCCGACAGCAAGGAGATTGTCTTCCTGCACATGGATGAAACCAAGGTTCCGACTTATCCGATCATTGACTGGCTGCCGACGCATCCCAACGTAGAGTACGAGAAGTATCCCAAGGTAGGCGACCCGAACCCGGTGGTGAAGCTGGGCGTGGTGGACGCGGATAAGAGCAAAGTTCGCTGGATCTCGCTGAGCAGCGATCAGGATTCGTACATTCCGCGGTTCGGCTGGGTGCGCGACGGTGTGATTTGGGCCGAAGTGCTGAAGCGCACCGAGGACAAGATGGACCTGTATTTCGTCGACGCGAAATCAGGGAAGTCGCGGATCGTCCTGACCGAAACCACGCCCGGCGCCTGGATTGACTTCGAACATGTCGAAGTTCGGTTCCTGAAGTCCAAGGGGCAGTTTCTGTGGCCAAGTTGGCGGGACGGGAACATGCATCTCTATCTTTATAGCTTTGACAAAGAGAACCCGATGGCGGCGGAAGCCAAGCTGGAGCCGCAACTGACCAAAGGCGATTTCGAGGTGCTGGGAATTGAGGGCGTGGACGAGACCGCAGGCACTGTATTTTTTTCGGCGAACAAGGACGATCCACGGCAGGTACAAATCTACTCCGTGCAATTAGACGGCTCGGATTTCAAAGCGCTGACCACCGAAGAAGGAATTCATTCTGGAAACTTCAGCGATGACGGCAAACATTATTCGCACACGTTCTTCGGTCCGCATACGGCGACGACGATTACGTTGTGCGCCGTAGGAGGAGAGTGCAGTCCGGTATGGAAGGCGCGAGACGCCATTACGGAATATGGGCTGCGGGCGCCGAAATATCTGGAGTTCAAAGCGGACGATGGGACGACGCTGTATGGGCGGCTGCTGCTTCCGGCGGATGCCACAACCAATCCCAAGATTCCGCTGATCGTGAATATTTACGGAGGACCAGCGGCGCAGATGGTTCGCAAAGGGGCGCCGGATCCGTTTGACGAAATTCTCTCGCGAAAAGGCTTCGCCATTTTTGCCGTGGATAATCGCGGAACCCCGGGGCGCGATCGAAAATTTCAGACCGCGATCCGGCATGAATTTGGCGCGATTGAATTGAAGGATCAGCTGACCGTGCTCGATCAGCTCTTCGCGCAATATCCGCAACTCGACAAGAATCGCGTCGCCATCTGGGGATGGTCGAACGGCGGTTCCATGACGCTTTACGCGATGACCCATTCGGAGCGCTTTCGCGCAGGCGTCGCGGTGGCCCCGGTGACCAATCAGGTGAATTACGACAGCATTTACACCGAACGCTACATGGGCCTGCTCAAGGACGACAAAGCTGGGTACGAACAATCAGATGTGACCCAGGATGCGGACAAATTGCACGGCGCGCTGCTGCTGGTCCACGGCACCAGCGACGACAACGTGCATTTCCAGAACAGCATTCAGATGATCAACGCACTCATCAATGCGGGAAAGCCGTTTCGGCTGATGGTTTATCCCAACAAGACGCACAGCATTGCAGGCAAGGACGCGCGGGTGCATCTGTTCACAATGATTCTCGATCACTTTGAGCGCGAACTGAAGCCGAGCACTGCGCAGGCTGGTGGTCAGTGATCGGATTTTCAGGCCGTTTTAGAGATTTCTGACGCCGCTATTTATGCCGGCCTGAACCTTTGCGCGGCGTTTCTTTGGAGGAGCTGTCTTTCAGCGAGCTATCTTTCGAGGAACTCTCTTTGGCCCCGCTCTCCTTAGACGAACTTTCTTTCGATGAGCCGTCTGATTTTGCTTTGTCGTCCTTCTTGTCCTTCGAATCTCCGCTGCCAGACGCGCCCGCAGAGGACTTTTTGGCGTAATCCGTGACGTACCAGCCGGACCCCTTGAACTGAACGGCGGGAGCGGAGATCGTCTGTTCGACCCGGCCGCCGCATTCGGGGCATTTCGTGATCATCTTGTCAGAGAACTTCTGGATTTTTTCGAAGCGGTGACCGCACTTTTTGCACTGGTATTCGTAAAGGGGCATGAGTGTGAGACGGTTGTGAGGAACAACTCAGTTCATATTGATTTTAGGGGTGCGCGGCGATTGCGTCAATTAACGAGAGTGGGACGGCGCACCCTGTTTGTCGGGGCGCAGTTTGCTCGCCTACTCGCCGCCGACGGTGAGGCCGTCCACTCGAATCGTCGGCGCTGCCACCGACCCGCGGAATTCCAGATCATTCGCAATCTCAGAAATATTGAAAAACAATTCCTTCAGATTCCCCGCCACCGTGATCTCTTCCACCGGATACGCAAACTCTCCACCGGAAATCCACATCCCGGATGCTCCCCGGGAATAATCACCGGTCACCAGGTTCACGCCCTGGCCCAGAAATTCCGTGACATAAAGCCCTTCGTTGATTCCGCCGATCAATTCCTTCGCCGTCTTCGCGCCCGGCTGTAGAAAATAATTCCCCGGCCCGATCCCGGGCGTTCCCGCCAGACCGCGCGAAGCATTCCCCGTAGTCTGCAAGCCGAGTTTCTTCGCGGTATAAGTATTGAGCAGATAAGACTTCAGCACTCCGTTCTCAACCACCACGGTGCGCCGCGTAGGCACGCCCTCTCCGTCGAACGGACTCGTCCCGAAGCCGCCTGCCATCGTCCCATCATCAATAATATTGACGTTGTCCCCGGCAATTTTCTGCCCCAGCTTGCCCGCCAGAAACGATGCCCCACGGTACACCGAGTCTCCATTCACGCCTTCGAAAATGTGCTCCAAAATCGACGTGGAAACCATGGGATCGAACACCACCGGCACGCGAGCCGTCTTCGCCTTGCGCGCGCCCAACCGGCGCAGCGTCCGCTCCGCCGCAATCTTACCGACCTTCTCCGGAGCATCGAGCTTCTTCAGCGTCCGCGCCACCGAGTACCAGTAGTCCCGCTGCATAGCCCCGGCTTCGGTCTGCGCAATCGGCACCGCAGCCACTGAGCAATAAGACCGCCGGTACTCGCCCACAAACCCATGCGAATTGGCCAGAACTTTGTGCCCGGTCGCCGCGTCGAACGATCCGCCTTCCGAATTCTTGATGCGCGGATCGAAATCAAGCGCGGCCTTTTCCGCGCGCCGCGCGTAGTCGATTCGATCCGCTCCCGGCAGCGAATAAACGTCTTCGTGATAGAGATCGAGATCGCCGGTTAACGCTCCGAGTTGCGAGGCCTCAGGAATTCCGCCAAACGGATCTTCCGACGTTATCTTCGCCAGTTCCAACGCCGACTTCACCATCCGGTCAAGCCCCGCGCGCGAAAAATCGCTGGAGTATGTGCTGGCCGCGCGCTGCCCAAAAAACACGCGCACCCCAATCGACTTCGACCCGGATTCTTTCAGGGTCTCGACCTGCCCCATCCGCACGAGCGTGGAAAATTCATCGCCTTCGCGCACGACGCATTCGGCAGCCGTCGCGCCGCCCGCCATTGCACGCCGCACAATGTCCTGCGCAATCTCGCGCAAATCAGTTTCTATTTTCGGTTTTTGAGTTTCAACTTGAGTAGAAGACATAAGAAAATTCTTTACCACAGAGTTACGGAGGCACGTAGAAAGCAAGAACTGGGAATTTCGGAATTGGCTCTTTTTAGTTTGACCCGTAGAGCCCAAGTCCGAACCCAACAAAATAAATCACGATCGCCGAGAGCAATATCGCACCACAGACGCGCAGACTACGATCAAGGCGACTTTTTGGTTCCCCAGTCTTAGAAGCCAAACTGCTCCGCCACAAATAGGCAGCGCCAAATGCCAGAGGCAAGAGTCGAAACCAGCCAACAATGTCAGTATTGATCATCAAGCTGCAATCTCATCCGGCCCGCAAATTGCACATTTCTCCGTGTCTTTGTGGTGAAAAGCCTTACTGCATGAATCCGCCCGGATCTTTCCTTGCAGTCCCACCGACCGTCAGCCGATCGATCTTCAGCGTCGGAATGCCTACTCCCACCGGCACAGCCTGTCCATCCTTGCCACAGGTGCCCACGCCCTCGTCGAGTTTCAGATCGTTGCCCACCATCGAAACCCGAGTCAAAACATCGGGCCCATTGCCAATCAGCGTGGCCCCTTTAATCGGCGCAGTAATCTGACCGTCCTCGATCATGTATGCCTCGGATGCCGAGAACACGAACTTCCCATTGGTAATATCCACCTGCCCGCCACCAAAATTCACGGCATAAATCCCGTGCTTCACCGAGCGAATAATATCTCCCGGATCATCCTGCCCCGCCAGCATGTAGGTATTCGTCATGCGCGGCATCGGGATATGCTCGTAGCTCTCCCTCCGGCCGTTGCCGGTATCGGAAATGCCCATCAGCCGCGACGAAAGTTTGTCGCTGAGATACCCCTTGAGAATTCCGTTTTCGATAAGCACAGTTTCCTGCGTAGGCTCACCTTCGTCGTCGACATTGAGCGACCCACGCCGCCACGGCATAGTCCCGTTGTCGACCACGGTGCACTTTTCGCTCGCGACTCGCTTGCCCACCAGTCCGGCAAATGCAGAAGTCTTCTTCCGATTGAAGTCCGCTTCCAGTCCATGTCCCACGGCCTCGTGCAGCAAAACTCCCGGCCACCCCGGCCCCAGCACCACTTCCATTTCGCCAGCAGGAGCCTCGCGCGCATCCAGCTGCAAAATCGCCTGCCGCGCCGCTTCTTTGGCGAAAAATTCCGGAGTCTTCTCCCCAAAGAAGAAATCGAGCGCCACGCGTCCTCCACCGCCCGACGAGCCGCGCGCCGAGTTCCCCTCCGTCTTCGCGATGCACGACACGTTCATGCGTGCAAGCGGTTGCGAATCCTCCGCAAAAGTTCCGTCCGACCCAACCACCAAAATGTTCCGCAATTCGTCCGCGTAACTTGCCCGCACTTCCTGAATTCGCGGATCATAGGCGCGTGCCGCCTTGTCGCCCCGCATCACCAGTTCGACTTTCGCGCTGATCTCCGCGTCCACCGAAGGTAGCGTCACCGGATACAGACTCCGCGCCGCCGCTTTCTGAAAGCCGGCCACAGTAGTCTTCGCTGGGGCGCTCGCAATTAATGCCGCCGTACGCGCCGCATGCAAAATGCGATCCGCCGAAAGATCGTCGGTGTAGGCGTAGCCTGTGCGTTCGCCGGAGACAACGCGCACTCCGCATCCCGCCGAGATCCCCTGCGACGCTGACTTCACCATGGATTCATCCACCATCAGCGACGTGGACGAAAGATATTCGAAATAAAGGTCGGCATAGTCGCCGCCCGCCGATAGAGCCGCCGAGAGATAACGTTCCAGATCGTTCTCGGTCAAGCCGTAGTGTTCAAAGAAAAATCGTTGCTTATCCAATTTTTGCTTATCCAAGCTCTGTTTATCCACGTGAATTAGATGCCGGCGAGTTCAGCGAAGACTCGGAGCAGGCACTCCCCTTTGAGCTATTATCCCATACGAAATCCGATCCACCTCCGCTCCGGCAACTCTTCCACACCTTCACCGATAACCATGGTCACTCGTCACAGACTTCGCCCCGCCCAATGTGGACAATTCATTCGTGACTCCAGACGCCCTCACCCGCACGGTACAGGAATTTCTCAGCGACGCCTCGGGCGCCGTGGTGCTCGAGAACGGCGCCGTCACCTTTGATCTGGGCCAGGCCAAGTACTCGATCTCCGGCGATTACAATAAATGCCTGCTGCACCTCTGGTCCGCCGAACGCAACACGGTGCGCCGCGTGCTCGACGCTGAAATAAAGAGCGGAGTCTTGAAACTGGCCGTGCAGCGCCTCGGGCAGGCGCGTCCCACCCGGCTGGAAATCTGCCGCGAGCGCGATCGCCGCACGCCCTCGGCAAAGAAGGCCGCTCGGGCAAGTTATGAACAGAAACTGCGCCGCGCTCTCGATCGCCACTTTCCCGGATTCGCCGTCACCCGCCTCACCACCGCCGTCGACCTGGAGAAATCCTTTGGCCCGATCTACGCCCGCGGTCTGCTGCGCAAGGGCCAGTCCGCCTTTGCCGTTCTGGGAGTCAACGCCTCGGAAACGCAGGCGTCCATCGATGCGTCGCTTACCTTCGGCATCCTCTGGCTCGAAGCCTGCCGCCATTCGTCAGCAGGGAAGTTTCTGGTCGAGGGCCTCCATCTGTTCGTGCCCCATGGCTGTTCCGCGCTCGTCCGCGAGCGCATGGCCAACCTGAATCGCGCCGCCGCGAAGTGGAGTTTGTTCGAGTTGAACGAGCGCGACAATGTCTTGATGGAAATCGACTGCACCGACCGCGGCAACGTGGCCACCCGCTTGGTCCACGCCACCAACGAAGCCGCGGCGCTCGAACGCTTCGCCGACTCGATCGCCCGAATCAAAACCATCCTGCCCAACTGCGAGGTCGCTGTTCTCTCCGCCGCCGAACTTGCGTTTCGCTGGCGGGGCCTCGAATTCGCCCGCGCCCGCATGGGCGCCGAGGTCGCCACGTTCCGTAGCAAGCAGGAAGTCGTTTTCGGCGTAGGCGCCGAAGAGCACGTTCTCGAAGAACACAACTGGCCCTTCTTCCTGCAACTCCTCTCCGAGGTCCGCGACACTCGCCATCCCTACGGCCAGCGGCAGCATCCGTTGTTCCGCTTGCGCCCTGAACGCTGGCTGGAGTCTTTGGTTGTCGCCGATGTCAGCGTAATCGACGAGCGCCTCGATCCGCAGTCGCTCTATTCGCAGGTCCCCGCCTTCTCCGCCTCCGACCGCGCCATGCTCGACGTGCTAACGTGCACTCACGATGGTCGCCTCGCGGTCGTCGAACTCAAGGCCGACGAAGACATTCACCTCCCGCTCCAGGGCCTCGACTACTGGTCCAGAGTCGAATGGCATCACAGTCGTGGAGAATTTCCCCGCTTCGGATATTTTCCCGGCCGCGAACTGTCCACCGAAAAGCCCCTGCTGTACCTGGTGGCGCCAGCCTTACACATCCATCCCGCAACCGACACTCTGCTCCGCTACCTCTCCCCCGAAATCGAATGGGAATTCGCAGGCATTGACGAACGCTGGCGCGAAGGCGTAAAAGTCGTCTTTCGCAAGCGCCCCGAACATAGGACAAAACGTGGAAGCGAACTACTCAACCGCGCCGCCAGTTGAAGCTCTCGGCATATCTGGTTCACGCGTGCTCCTTACGGATGTCTTCTCTCTGTACCGGAACCAGTTTCCTCGCTGGTTCGCGATTACCGCGCCCACCTCGCTTCTGGCCGCTGGCGTTCTGTGGATGGCGGACCAACAGAATAAGAGCAATTTATCGAAGCATTCCGCCGCTCGAGATGAAATATCACCCCGGCGCACTCGCCACGACAATGGCTTTGCGTTTTGGCAGCTTTTTCATCAGTTGGCTTCTGGGCTGTTTTGCCTTGGCGGGAATCGCCACGGTAGTAAATAATCTCGATACTGAAGACATCGATTCAGTTTGGAGATACGACAGCCATCCACGCGCGCGTGAACACTTTGGAGGGTTGGTTCTTGCCGCCCTATTCACCTTGTGTTCCTTTGGCGCGGGCGTGGCTGTCGAGGAGTTCGTTATTTTTTCTGTGGTTCGGCTCGTTGGCTGGTCGCACTTTGCGCGATTCAACTACGGAGTTTCGCTCGTTGGCGCCGTGGTGGTCGCGAGCATCGTGTGTTGGCTGGGAATGAGCATCCCCCTCATTGTTGCCGGGAATGTAGGAGTATGGGCTGCTCTCAAGAAAAGTGTGGACCTTAGCAACGGCTATGAAGGTGCCTTGTTCTGGCTAGTCGTCCAATCCGTGGCCGGCTCCTTCGTCGCTTGGTATGCAACCTACTATGGGCTGAGATTGTTGTTTCCTACCGATTTTCGACAGACGCTCTGGTACGGCTGGCTGGTTTATATCGCCGCTGTATTAGCCAGCGCGGCGGTCGAGCCTCCACTCTTCATCGGCTTTTCCTTGCTCGCGAATCCCGTTCAATTGAAAACCTCAGCCCTTCCACGCCCCTAACAACCGCCGCAAATCTACCAACTGCGCCAGGTGATACGCGTTGTGATCCGCCACCAGCAACGCCTCCCGCAAAATCGTCTGCCCATCACCCCAGGGAATCCGCGCGAACAAATCCGTCTTCGGGTTCGCAACCAGATCCCCCATCTCCTTCAGATCACTGCGGAACTTCCGGACGCTCTCATTCCACGCAGCTGCGTTCGGCGGAGCTTCCGACTTCGGCCAATACCCCCCCGGCCACTTGGGCGAAACATGCTTCGCATTCCGGCTGAACTCCAGGATGTCCCACTGCGCCAGCCGCAGGTGTTCCAGCAGCATCCATGCCGTATGCGGAAACTTCGCCGGCTTCAGCCCGCGCAGCTTCACCGGCAGATCTTCGATAACGTCCTCGAACTTGGCATGCGCTCCTCCGCCTGCCAGAAGCTCAAGAAGATGTTGCCGCAACGATTGCTCCTGATCGTTCGTCATCCGTTATTCCTCCTCACGCAACAACCCAGTTTACGTGAGGGGAATCAGGAGGTATGGCGCGGGTGGAAAAGAGATGCGCTGCAAAGGAGGCCTGCCGGAAAAAGTTCGCGTGGAAGAGCGGCACTTCAGGGCCGCGTTAAAAGCGGAAGACGACGTGGGCTTTGCCCTGTGGAATTCCCTGTCAAATATCAGCCAGCTATTTATTCTGCGCGTTCGCGCTCTGCGACGACGTTTCCTCGCCCATGCCCCCGATTGCGTCGCCAGACAGCACTAACTCGACGCGGCGGTTCTGCTGGCGCCCTTCCGATGTATCATTCGACGCAATCGGCTCGCTCTTGCCGAAGCCGCGAGCTTCGATCGCGCTCGAAGGAATCCCCTGCTGCACAAAGTAATCGCGAACCGACTCCGCCCGTCGCTCCGACAATTCCTGGTTGTATTCGTCGCTGCCGACGCTATCGGTATGTCCCTCCACCGCAACGTGCAAACTGGGATAAGCCAGAACGATTCCCGAAACTTTGGCCAGACGCTCGCGCGCTCCGGGAGCCAACTCAAAGCTTCCGCTGCGAAACAGCACGTCCGACATATTCGCGATCAGCCCGCGTGCCGAATCGCGCGTCGCCAAGATCGAATTAAGCTGCTGCAGAAGCCGTGCGCGTAACTCCTGCTTTTCTTTTTCCGCCTGCAGCCTCAGGCTTTCCGCCTGCTGCCTCAGATTCTCTGACTGCGCTGCCGCAGCGCGAGCCTTGTCCGTCTCGGCAGACAACACCTGCTGTTGAGCCACCGCTTCGGCCTTGGCCTTTTCCGCCGCTTCCTTCTGCCGCGAAGCTTCCTGCGCCGCCGCCAGTGCTTCCTGTTTCATGCGCTCGGCTTCGACTTTAGCCTGCTCGGCTTGAGCGCGAGCTTGTTCGGCTTGAACTCGAGCCTGCTCCGCCTGCGCCCGTGCCGCTTCTGCATCCGCTCGGCGCTTGGCTTCGGCGTCGGCATCCGCGCGGGCCTTTGCCTCACGCGCCGCGGCCGCGGCCTGCGCTTCATCTTCCGCCTTCTGCTTCACCGCCATCAGCCGCGCTTCTTCCGCAGTCTCGGTCGCTTCCTTGGCCGCGACTCCCACTGTTTCCTTCTTCTGCTTCTGCCGGTAGAGCTCTTCGGCGTGCAACAACTGCTGTTTGGCTTTCGGCAGAATGGCGCTGGCGTACTTGTCGCCCGCCGCGATCATCGCGATGCGCACCGCATTCCGCGCCTCAAACAATTCCAGCGGGGTCTTGGTATCGATCCCGAAAATCGCGTCCTGAATGTGTGTGTTGGTCGACGAATACGTGCCGCGGGTCACCAACTCGTACTTGGCGTCGATATTTTCGCCGCCGCCGAGCACCGACGCGCTTTCCATCACCACCATGTTCCCAGGTTGCGTCACCGCGAAATAAGGCTCCGCCGTCACGATCATTCCAAACGTCTGCAGATCCGTATACGCTTTCAGGTGCGCGCTGCCACTATGGTTCAGCGTGAGTTCGCCGAGATTCACGGGACGCCCTTGCGGCGAAACTGCCCAGGCGACGTAGGTCAAATACTCCAGCCCAAACTTGGTCGCGTCTTCCAACCCCTGAAATGTGGCGTCGATCTCGAAGTTCGTCTTCTTTCCTTCCACTTTCGCTTCGCCCGAGGCGCGTCGTGACAAATCGGTTCCCTGAAAATCCACCTTGGTGGTCCCGCCCTGCAGCCGGTAATGCACTGCCTTGGTCGTTCGCGAGACGGTGCTCGCAGCCGCAGGGGCAGCGCTAAGAGCAGCAGTCGTCCCAGAAGCAGGAGTTTGCGTTTGCGCAGACGCAAGTGTCGCTACCGCGAAAACAGCAACGGCCAGAGAAGTGTTTTTCACAGTGATCTCGATCTGGGGGAGATGAGAGCTATTTAATCTTCTTGATAATCTTCGTTGATATGCCCAGGAATGAAAAGAACAACAAGGGATAGCCCTTTAGTAACAAAGGAGTTCTCCTCCGTGCCCCCTTTGGCCTGTGCCTGCCCTGACGTAGGAAGGGTGGTTGAAGCTTTTGACTTGAGCTAAGGCACAAACGCCATAGCGCCCTTAGGTCCTACCACGAGCGCGCCACCCTCCGGATAAGCGCTCACCGCATTGAATCGAATCCCTAACTTCTTCTTCCCGCCAATGCGCCTCGGATTGTTCGGCGGTCGCAAGTCAAACACAAAGTCCTCGCCGACGATAAAAAGTCGCTCCGGCGTCACCGGCTGCAAGCCTTTCTGTCTCACCAAAGCCGCCTGAAGCGCCGCCTCGTTCACCCTCCGGTCATAAGCCACAGCGGAAAAATAAGCGAGTGGTTGCAATCCAGAAAGGGTCCACGTCTTTCCTCCATCTTCGCTGAATGCCAGGTTCGGCCCGTCCTCCTTGGGACGCTTGTAGTCTCCACCGGCAATCACGCCATGCATCGCGTCGCGGAACGCGATCGAAAAGATTCCCGCTGAATCCTGCCCGTGCATCATCGGAGTATCGAAAACCTCCCAGCTTTGTCCGCGATCCGCGGAGTGAAACACGCGCGCGGTTTTGCCACCACTAGCAAACCAGATGTTGGAGTCCGACATTGAGTGGATGATCGCTATGCAACTATTCGACGCCGCGAAGGCTCCCTCGCCCTCCACCGCCGCGGGCATCTGCGCGGGGGCCATCGGCTTCCAGTTCTGCCCATCGTCCGTCAGAAGAATTTCGAACTTGAGTTTCCCGGATTCATCCGGAATGGGATCGCCCAGCACCACTCCATGCTTCGAATCCCAGAACGCCATCGAGTCGAAGAAGCCCTTGGGATTCGCATTGGTGAACTGAAGCTGCCAATGTCGTCCGCCGTCGCCGGTGTGGTAAATCCGCGACTGCTCCGCCGGCCCCGCCGACATCAGAAATGCCTCATCAGCCGAGAACGCCACGACCGCGCGAAAATCAAGCCCGCCCGCATCCGGCACCTGCGCCGGCGTCCACGTGCGCCCGCCATCCGTTGTGCGCAGAAAAGTCCCGTGCGTTCCGCTTGCCCACGCGATTTGGCGTGAAACCGCACTGACCCCGCGCAAATTTTCTGTCGTATGTGAAATCTGCACTCGCGGCCCAGATTGTGCCAACGCCGCGGCAGCGACGAGCAGTATCCATAAATAGCGCATGCGGAATTGTCGCAGAAATTCAGGTCCCGGAAATAAAAGAAGAAGACGCGCCCGCCCGCCTTGCCCCAAGCGGCCTGCACCGCTACAATCCCAAAAGCGCGCTTCCCGGTTGGTCTCGTAATCTGTCAGACGGTTACAACCAATATTCGTTCTCGAACCTCATAGATGTAAGTTAGGTTCTTTCACGTCAAGCTTCTCGGTCTTCAATACCTTGTATTAACACCGGCGCCACCGGCAACTTTGGCCTAATCGGCGTCGCCAGTACGAACACAGAATTGAATCATTCTGAGGAGAAGTCTATGCGTCGAATTTCTTTTGGCCAGACCGGTTGCGCGGCGTTACTGCTTCTGGCCACCAACTGGAGTTTTGGCCAGACCTTGAAAGTTCGTCCCCCCGCCGGACAAGACGCTCCACAAGTAACGCCGGACGAAAAAGAGCAAGCTGCGCCAGTGATCGAAGCCGCACCCGTCAACGTGCCCATGAGCGTCCCCTCAGGCACTCCGATTAAAGTCGCGCTCGATTCCGAAGTCCGCATCCGCGAAGTTGGCCAGCCCATCCACGGCAAGACCACCGAACCGATCTACGCCTTCGATAAATTGCTTATCCCTGTAGGCACGCCAGTCAACGGCAAAGTCTCCGCCATCGAGTCCGTGCCCAAAAAGATTCGAACTCTGCAAGCGCTCGACGCGAATTTCTCTCCCGTGCGCGCAGTACACGTGCAGTTTGATGAACTCGCAATGCCGGATGGCCGTCGCCTGCCCATTCGGACCGTAGCCTCCCCCGCTCCAAACGGGGTCTTGCGCTTTGTCCCAGCAAATGAGAAGGCGAAGACGAACAAGATCCACGATGCTGCCGGGAAAAAAATCAGCGCCACCCGCCAGCAAATCCGACAGCAATGGGCTGACCTGCAAAAACAGATCCACGAGCCCGGAAAAGTACACAAGCTCAAACGCCTCGCTGTCGCCCAGCTGCCCGTGCATCCCCAATACATCGACGCGGGCACTAGCTTCAACGCCGACCTGCAACAGCCCTTGGATTTCGGCACCGAATCCGTGAAACCCGAACTGCTCACTAGTGTCGGTACTCCGCCTCCGTCAGGCAGTTCCGTGCATGCTCGTCTGCTGACGCCTCTCAGTTCTTCGACTTCGCATAAGGGAGACGCAGTCGAGGCCCTGATCACCGAACCGCTCGTCGCCTCCGATCACTTGCTTTTGCCCGAGGGCAGCGTCATTCGAGGTTCTGTGATGCAGGTGCAGCCCGCCCGCCGCCTGGCCCGCAACGGCCAACTGCGAATCCTGTTTCACGCCGTAGCCCCGCCCGACGGCCTCGAACAAAAGGTTGTTACCAGCCTGGAAGGCGTGGCCGTCGCGAAAGGTGAACATCTCAAGCTCGACGCCGAAGGCGGAGCCCAGGTCACCACCCCACGCACCCGGTATCTGACCACCGGCATTCAAGTCATGCTAGCGGCAGCGGCAGCGAATCCCGATGGCGATCACGATCTGCACGGCGGCGGTGGTGGAGGTGGAAACATTGGCGGCGGCGCAGCCAATGGCGCCTCTGGCTTTCGTTTCGTTGGAATGATCGTTGGTATTCTCGCCCGCAACCGCGTGGTTTCTGCCGGCTTCGGCGCTTATGGCGCCGCAAACTCTGTGTACACCCACTTCCTCGCGCGCGGCCGCGACGTGGTCTATCCGAAAAATATGGCAATGGTGGTTGGATTAGGCGCACGCGAATCGAAACCCAATTCCGCAGCCGCTCCCGAACATCCAACCGATCAAGCCACGGTGAAAGATTCGCCCACCGGACAGTGAGCGCGAAGGTTTACCGGCAGTGTCTATGCGTCGTCACTTCGCCGTGAAGTCGGCGAACGCAGCAATCTTGCCCATATAAATCCGCAATGTGCAGCGGTTACCGACGTGGGCAAAAGCCACTTCCAGTGTCTGCGAGGGCTCGTCCACCCGCGCCGTCTCCATGGCAGCGCGCGCAATATCCTGTTTCTCATCGTAAGCCGCACCGGCCGTGACATTCTTATTCACTACCAACGTCCATTGTTCTTTCGCTGGAATGGCGTAGACCGCATACGCCCCAAGCGGAATTGTCGAGCTCCCAAGAGAGAGTTGCGCCTCGGTAAACAGAGTCATGGGTTTGCCCCCCGGAGCCCACGGCCTGCCATTGGCCGGTCTCTCTTTATTCGCGGGAACGGCACTGTAGCGCACATAAACTTGTCTTCCATCGTCCAAATTGCAAGTCGTGGTGGAAGTGCCGGCGCCGTCAGATTGCGCCGCCAGCCACGGTGTCCACAATAACGATATGAGTACAGCTCTCCAGACGAATGTGGCAGACATGATCGGAAAGCCCTCCGCGCAGAAGTGTAATGCCCCACAGGCTTTTAGGGAAAGCATTTTAGCTGCAAGAGCTTAAATCCAGCCACGGATGAGCCGTTCGTCGTGCGTCTTCGGTGATGTTCCCCCAGCCCCCAACGCTTGTTACCGTCACCTTCAGGTACACCTGCATCAGGTACCGAGCAGGCGATCCAATCGAGGGAATCAATGGCGAAATCAAAATTAAGAATTCTTTATGGCGAAGGCGATGAAGAGGTATTGAAGGCGCAAGCCGCAATATTCGAAAAGGCCGGGCACTCCGTGCAACCGGCCCTCGGCCGCAAGGCCGTGGACGAGGCCATCCGCAAGGGTGCGTTTGATCTGGTCATGCTCGGTGCAACCCTGACGCGCAATGATCGTCACCATTTGCCCTACATGGTCAAAAAGGTAAGCACCGAAACCAAAGTGCTCGTCATGCATGCCGACGGCACCCGCCATCCCTACGTGGATGCCTGCACCGACACCGGAGCAAGCATGGAAGCGGTGCTGAATCGCATCGAAGCTATGAATCTCACTGGCGCCATGCGCGCCGCCGCAGCCGCAGCGGGCCGCTAGCTCGAGCGATTATTACTACGAGCACCTGCGTTAGGAGTCTTATTAAAAATCCGCCCTTTCTCATTTCGAGACGTCTCGCGAACCAGCGAATGCACGACTCCCCTCAGTCAACAGGTGGAACAGAGAGCCGCCCGCAACCAAAGCCCGTTTAGTTAAAACTGGCAAATTGAACCCGAAAGTGGCCGAAAGCCATCGAGCGCGGCCACTCTCGCCCCACGCCAGCTCATTTCGCCGAAAACTTAAAAACCGTCTTCTGCCGGAATGTTTCCCCCGGCTTCAGGATTGTGCTCGGGAAGTCCGGGTGATTTGGCGAATCCGGGAAATGCTGCGTCTCCAGGCAAAGACCATAGCGGCGCTTGTAGACGTGACCATGCTTTCCGGTCACACTGCCGTCGAGGAAGTTTCCCGAGTAGAACTGAATGCCAGGCTGTGTCGTGGAGACTTCCAGCACGCGGCCGCTGGTCGCTTCATACACACGCGCAGCTAGCACCATCCCCTCGCCTTTTCGATTGATGACCCAGTTGTGATCGTAGCCGTGACCAAGGACGAGCTGTTCGTACTTATCGTCGATGCGGGCTCCAATCTTCGTGGACGTTGTGAAATCCATGGGCGTGCCTTTGACCGCTCGAAGTTCGCCGGTAGGTATCAGATTTTTATCGACCGGAGTAAACCGGTCCGCATTCAGCATGATTTCGTGGTTCAGAATATCGCCATTCCCTTCGCCGGCGAGATTGAAGTAACTGTGCTGGCTGAGGTTGATCGGCGTCGCTTTGTCGGTCGTAGCTTCGTAGTCGATGGCCAATTCGTTGTCATTGGTCAAGGTGTAAGTCACTTTGACCTTCAGATTGCCCGGCCAGCCGTCGTCTCCATCTTTGCTGAGATAAGTGAAGGCGACGCCAGTTTTGCCTTTAAGCGGTTCGGCATCCCAGACAACTTTATTGAGGGTTTTATCGACGCCGCCGTGCAGCGTGTTGGGCCCGTCATTCTTGGGTAACGTGTACGTCTTGCCGTCGAGTGTAAAGGTGCCGTTGGCGATACGATTGGCATAGCGCCCGACGATGGCGCCGAGATACGGAGGATTCGGAATGTAGCCTTCGAGCTTCTCGTGACCGAGCACCACATCGGCGAGCTGGCCCTTGCGGTCGGGGACGCGAATCGAAACGATGATGCCCCCATAGTTCATGGCATCTACTTCCATCCCATTTGCGTTCTTTAGCGTGTACAAGTTGATGGGCCTCCCCTCGTGCGTGCCAAAAGGTTTCTGTTCAACCGGTTGCTCGTGTCTCTTGCCGGCCTGCGCGAAGGCAAGGCCACCGATTGTCAGGCTCAAAAGTGCGGTTACGGTCGCGAGTTGTCTTGGCATCATGCGGGAAAGTGTACTACGACGAGCGCACCTGTGCGGCAACATCGTTACCAGTTACTTGACCAGCAGACTCATTCAACTTGGATTCGATTTTGGCGCGGCAGGAACCGCACAGCGCTGCCTCCCGCAAGTCGATCCACTCTACCGCGTGCGATGAGGCCATCACGCAGCGATAGTCCTGGCAATGATGAAGCTCGAGAGTATGCCCCAACTCGTGGATAGATTCTTTCAGAAGCCGCTGGCGAAGCAGGTCGTCATCGCGATCCAGGCCATAGAACTCCTGGCGCAGCCGGTGCAGCGAAACGACGGCGCAGCGGCCTGCAATTTGCGCTTCCCCGAAAACATACTTGAGGATCGGGATGTAAAGATCGACCTCGGCAACGGCGAGGAAACGCCAGTCCTGCGGACGCACTAGAGCCTGCATGCGTTGCAGGATTTCAGAGGAATGATATTGCTGGCGCTCGGGGTGATAACAAGGAGTGGGATCGAGGACATAGGGCAGGATCTCGCAAGCCACTTCGAGACTCCCGGAAATTGCAATGCTCAAGTCCCGGAGAATTGAGACCTCAATTTTCCCCACCGGAAGCAGGAGCAGTGTGTTCATTCAGGCCAGCTTCTTCGCGCCTCTTGATCAAGGCTAAGCCGCGTCAGTTTCGACTCTCCGCCGGAGTGCGCGTCCAACCATAGCGCTTGAGCTTGTGATGGAGTGTCACGCGGTCAATGTCCAGCACATCGGCGGCGCGGCTTTGGTTGCCGCCGCACTCTTCCAGAACTCGAAGGATGTGGACGCGCTCGATTTCATCCAGACTCCTGCCGCTGGCAGCAACCGAGGGCAACGATTTAAGAATGAAGTCCTGTTCACGTAGCTCCGGCTCTTGTGCCACGACCATGGCGCGCTCCACGGCATTTTCCAACTCCCGTACGTTGCCCATCCACGGCTGCAGCTGCAACTGGTTCATCGCACTCGGCGAAATGCGCGTGATGTGCTTGTTCATGGCGAGCGCAAACTTGCGCACAAAATGTTCGACGAGCGGCGGAATGTCTTCACGGCGTTCGCGCAGCGCCGGCAACTCGATGCGGAATACGTTGAGCCGGTAGAAGAGATCAGGACGGAACGTACCCTCTTCAATCATCCCTTCGAGATTCTTGTTGGTGGCGGCGACGCAGCGGAAATCGACCTTGATGACCTGGTTGCCGCCGACACGGGTAATCTCCCGCTCTTGCAGGACGCGAAGCAGGTCGGTTTGCGTCTTCAGACTGATGTCGCCGATCTCATCGAGAAATACCGTACCGCCTTCGGCGATTTCGAATTTCCCTTTCTTGCGGTATTGCGCGCCAGTGAAGGCGCCTTTCTCGTGGCCGAAGAGCTCGCTTTCCAGCAGCGTCTCAGTAAGAGCTCCGCAGTGGATGACGACCAGGGGATGAAAGCGCCGCATGCTCGCAGCGTGAATGGCGCGCACCACCAGCTCTTTTCCCGTTCCACTCTCGCCCGTAATCAAAACGTTGGCATCGGTAGGGCCGACAGTTTCGATGGCTTCGAGCACTCTTCGCATCGCCGCGCTCTTACCCACAAGTTCGCCGGGGCGCGTAATTTCAGCGACGGTTTCGCGCAGGCGAACGTTTTCTTTTTCCGCGCGTCGGTGGGCCAGAGCTTTTTTCACCAGGTGCGCGATCTCGTCCGGGTCGAGCGGCTTGCTCACATAGTCATACGCGCCGTTCTTCAGTGCAGTCACGGCAGTTTCCACCGACGCGTAGCCGGTCATCATAATAACGATGAGGTCAGGATCCATTTCGTGCAGCCGGCGCTGCAGTTCAATGCCGTCAGTGCCGCGCATCTTGATATCGAGCAATGCCAAGTCCCATTTATTTTCGGCCATGCGGGTGAGGGCGTCGCTAGCGCTCTCGGCGGTTCCGATTTCATAGCCTTCCTCCCGAAACCATTTCCCGAGCGAATCGCGGACGCTAAGTTCATCGTCGACGATCAATAATTTGCCTTGTGTTTCCACGTTAATCACCTCCTGCTAGCACTAGCGGCAATTTCGTTAGACGTGGGCGATGCGATCTTTCCGCCCTCCGCGTCCCAGGGCAGAGTTACGTTGAAAGTCGTGCCGCGGCCAATCTCGGACTGGACCTCAATGCTCCCGTTGTGGCGCTCCAGAATGCTGTGGCTGATGGCCAGCCCCAGGCCGACGCCGCGTCCCGTTTCTTTCGTGGTGAGAAAGGGCTCAAAAATTCGTGGCAGGATTTCCGCTGGAATACCGGAGCCGTCATCGCGCACCACGATGTGGACCTGATCGGGTTCGTGGCCAAAGCTCGTCGTGATCCATAAATTTCCGCCCTGCGGCATGGCGTCCAGCGCATTCATCACCAGCGCCAGAATCACCTGCTCCATCTGGGCGGCATCGCAGAGCACTGGCGGGAGATCGGGATCGAGTTGCGGCTGTACCTGAATGCCTGCGAGATCCAGTTGGTGTTGCACCAAGCGCAGCGACCGGTCAACCACCTGGTTCAGGTTGGTGGCTTGCAGGTTCATGGGCGTGGTGCGGGAAAAAGTCAGCAGATTCTTCACCAGATCGCCGCAGCGCCGGCTCTCCGACACGATCAGGTCGAGGGAGTCGCAGATTTCCTGATGGCGGACACTCCCAGCTCCGTCGCCCGCGACCTCGCGGCGGGCCGCCTCTTCTCGATCAATCCACTTGCGCAGCAGCTTGGCGTAGGTCAGGATGCCCGAAAGCGGATTATTGATCTCATGCGCCAGCACCGCCGCCATCTTTCCAATCGACGCCATCTTCTCGGTGTGCAACGCGTGTTCGTGAGCGCGCTTGAGTTCGCGCGTCTTCTGCTCCACCCGCTGTTCGAGGGTATGAGTCCAGGCGACGTTCTCCTCATGCTCCGAATGCAACCGCAGGCTCATATCATTGAAGGATGTGGCCAGGTCGCCGAGTTCGTCGTTGGATCGCACTTCGATCTGATATCCCAGATCCCCTGCGGCCAGGCGTTGGGTGCCGCGTTCCAGCCCTTTCACTGGCCGGCCAACGACTTGCCACACAAAGAACCAGCTCAAGAGCGCGATTAGCAGTAGGGCGCAGCCCGTGTAGACGATCATGCGCCGGCTGCTTTCGGCGACCTGAACGTCGGTCTTGGCGAGCGAAAGGTTGGTGTCGAGGACGCCGAGGATCCGCTGCTCCGCGGGATGCGCGTGGCAGGCGGCGTTCGAGCACGCAGGCTGGTTCTCGATTGGAGTAATAATGCCGAGCACGCGAGCTCTCGCGGCGTTGCGATAAATGCGGAAGCGATCGGGGCGATTCAGCCGCGCCAGCGGTTGCGACTGCGCATGGCAGGCGTAGCACGCTTCAGCGGTCTTATCGACAACATGGTTCTGCTCGGCCGCATCGGTGGTGTAGGTGATCGTGCCTTCCTGATCGAAAATTCGGATCTTCTCGATGCCAGGCTCGGCCGCCATGGTCCGCATCAAGTGGTACAAGCCCTCGCGATCGTTACGCAGCATGTATTCAGTGGTGCTGTGCCGAATGAGGTCGCTGATTCTCTCCGCGCTGAGCAGCGTGTTCTGTTCCAGGTGATGGCGATGCAGACGGACGTTCAAATATCCCAGCAGGGCGAAGATCACAACCATCGCGCCAAGCAAGAGTATGTTCAGTTTGGCGCTCAGCGTAAGACCCAGGCGCAGCCAGCGCTTGCGAGTTGGTTCAATCTCCTGCATGCTCCATCACCGCCGAAACATCTGGCAGAGCGGAGTCCCGCTCGGCAAGCGGCTCCAGCGCCGCTGCCTCTTTGGGGAAGATAGGCAAGTACTTCACTGCAATGCCGAAGAGGGCGAAGCCGCCGGCAATGATCATGCCGGTCACCGCCAGCTCAGTCCATTTAGGGAAGTAGCGCACTCCCGTGGACCCTTCAAATCCGGTGATACTCACGTTCATGCGGTTAGTAATGAACCCGAGAACCACGAGCACTGTGGCAAAGTAGAGCCCGTTGGCGCTCGACCGCACTCTGCGCTGCACTAACAGCGCCAGGGGCAGGATGATGGCGAGTGAGATCTCCAGCCAGAAAAGGTACATCTCGTATCCCGGGTGCAGCGCCAGTTTCAGCGCTCCCCGATTCGCCAGGTCCTCGAACCGGAGGATCGCGTACACTCCCAGCACCACTACTAGAACGCGGCCTAGTTCCTGCAAGACAGGCAACTCGAGTTGCAGCCCGAAATGTTTCGAACTCAGCGACGATTCAAAGATGGTCATCGCCAACCCCACAGCGATTGCCGAGAGAAAGAAGAACACCGGCAGCAGCGGGCTGTACCACAAGGGATAGAGTTTCTCCGGAACGATCAGATACAGCGTGCCCAGCGACGATTGATGCAGGGTCGAGAGAATCACGCCGCAGATCACCAGCGGAATCAGAATGGCGCGCACCACCTTTAGTGGCTTTTGCAGGTTGAAGCGCTCCAGCACGATCGGCGAGAATTCAAGCGCCAGCACCGTCGTGTAGAGCATCACGCAGTACGCCACTTCGAACATCACGGAATGCGGATTCCGCATAATGAGCGGATGCCATATGTTGTAGGGCTTGCCCAAATCGAACATCAGTGCCGCGCACACCAGGATGTATCCGAGAAATGCGGTCAGAATCGTGGGCCGAATAATCGAGTGTAGGCGCTTGATATTGAGAATGTGAACCGCGGCAGTAAGGGTGAATCCGCCCGCGGCCAGCATTACGCCGCAGAGTACGTCGAAGCTGATCCAGATGCCCCAGGGGAATTGATCGCTGAGGTGCGTCGAAGCACCCAGACCTTGCGTGAAGCGGATGAAGGTAGCATACAGGCCGGCCGCCATCAGAAATAGAAAGACGACTTTCCAGAAGGTGAACTTGAACGTTGTGAAATTGAAAGTCGAAGTGCGGGGCATTATCTCTTCCTCCCATTCTTGTTGGCGGCGTTCGTCTCCGTCGATTCGCGGCCTTCAACAAGCGCTACCTCTTCGCGGCGGTGCGTGATCCACCAGATTCCGCCCAGCACCATTCCACCCAACGGAACGAAGTCGGGAATGTGCGACAGCACGCGGTAAGTGAGCATCGGCATCGGATCTTTGGAGAGGTTGCTGCGGTAGCCAAAGCTCTCAAACGGAACCGCGGAGAGCAGCAGCACGGAAGTCCCGCCGACTTCCTCGAGTCCGTAAATGTGGTCCACATACGTGCCGGGATTGTCGCGAATCCTCTTCTGAGCCTCGGCGATCAATTCGTCGCGTTCGCCAAACTTGGTAGCACCCGTGGGACAGATTTCCGCGCACGCGGTCGGCTTTCCCTGGGCAACGCGGTCGGGACACATCGTGCATTTTTGAACATTTGGAACCAGCTTGCCCCATTCGTACTTGGGGACGCTGAAGGGACACGCGACCATGCAGTAGCGGCATCCCATGCACTTCGAAGCGTCGTAGGTAACGGGACCGAGCGCCGTCTTTTGGATCGCTCCCACCGGGCAAACAGAGGCGCATGAGGGGTCGTTGCAATTCATGCACAGCCGACGCATGAACTTGTCGTTGCGCGTCAGCACGACCGTCATTTTGTGGTCCGACTGGATCTGTTCGGCGGCGATGGCGTCGTCGTAAGGGAGCTTGTTCTGAGTAGCGCAGGCCTGTTCGCATTGCTTGCAGCCGATACAGATCGTCGAGTCATATAAGAGTGCTTTGCTCATGAAATATTTCTCCGGACGCAACGCTTCGACGCCGTGCCCGAAATCCTTTCGACCGACGCCTGAGCTGAATGAGGAATGAAGGAGCGATTACCGGCGTAACCGCAGACGGGAATCGGACCCGCACGAGCTGCTTACCTCATCAGATCGGAGGCTGTCGCGAAATTCAGCAGCTTCAGACAGTTAAGATTCTCAACAACGGCGTGATTTTCAGCCGTGACCTGCATCACCCTTGCAGGTGACGCTGGTCAACCGAGTCCGGAGGGTCGATTTGAACGGTCGAGCGTTGCTTTTTGTAGCAGCACTGTGAGGCGGAACGCATCAGTAGGGCGCATCGCTTCAACATCTTGAAAGCACGTCACTTCAGCGGCGCAATCATTGAAACGTTTTGGTTGCGAATGCTTTTCCTGTTGCGATCTTCATCGGCTAATCGATGCTGCATTTCTGCTCACTCTCCACGACACGTCGAATTCCTACTCTGGTATCTCGCTGGCACCATTAGAGATGAAGGGAATAACCCCCGCATTCCGCTACTTCGTTTGCCTTTGGCCTGGCGATTGCCTTTAGGAAAAGTGTGAGTGACCCAGAAGAAATGGGAACTCCGGCCGAGGTGGGTTATGACAGTCATCATGGTACTTCTGACGTTCGCACTTTTTCTACTCATTGATTATGTACGTGGACAGAAACTGGTAAAGCAGCCCGCTCTTCGAACTGCTCCACAGGAAGCGGTATCGCATGTGGTTCCAGCGATGGTTGCGGGCTTCCAGGTTCCAGACAACGTGCGCTATCACGCGGGGCATACCTGGGCGCTGAGCGAGAGTCGCGAGCTCGTGCGGGTCGGCATGGACGATTTCGCCTCCAAACTGGTGGGAAAAATTGACAGCATCGCCCTTCCGCAACGCGGACGTTGGGTTCGCCAGGGTCAGAAGATCTGGACCATCTTCCGCGACGGCAAGTCGGTGGACATGGTCTCGCCGATCGAAGGCACGGTGACCGACGTCAACGAAGCGGTAGCGAAAAATCCGGAACTGGCGCGCAAGGATCCTTACGGCGACGGCTGGCTCCTGACCGTGCAAGCTCCCGATTCCAAAATCAACTTTCGCAACCTGATGGGCGGCACACTGGCTCGGTTGTGGACCGAATCGTCCGCCCTGAAACTGCACAGCAGAATGCCGATGATGGCGGGTGCGGTAGCACAGGACGGCGGCGTTGCGGTCGATGACATCACCGCACACATGCCCGATGAGGATTGGGCAACTCTGACCAAAGAATTCTTCTTGTCTTAAGAGAGACGGAACACCGTCAAGGACGGCCTCGCCCGACCTCTATGAATCGCCGCCCGGGATCATCCCGGGCGGCTTTTTGTACAGGGGTGAATTCAGTCGGATAAGACGTCTTCGGCGACAGGCCGCGAGAAGGAACGAAGAATCCACGTGCCTACCAGCACCGCGGAACTCAGCATAATCACACGCATATATTGGGCAACCGGCAGCGCAGCGTCGCCAAAAATCGTGCGCAGCAATCCAAACGTCGCACTGCTGGCACACAGAACAAAATACAGGCGCTCTTTCGTGCCCCGCGAAATACTCACCAGCCAGGTCAGAATTGACGCAACCACCAGATAAATCGCGATCAGGATCAAGTCGGCAGTCGCGACGAACCCAGGAAGCAGAATCCCCGCCTTAGGCGAAGCGAAGCCGTGAATCGCAATCCCCAGAAAGACGACCGAGTGAATGAGAGCGATCAAAGCCCGCTTGCGATTGGTGAGGATGCCAAACTCGTTCATGCGATGATTAAGTCTCGCCGGTCCACGCTGAATTGAGGTGTGACCCGTCGTACCCCAATCTGTGATTTTCATCACAGAACCGACGCGCTCTCAAAAACTAGCGCCGCCGCCCCGGCGGCTGTCCGGCGGGCGTCCCGCCCGCCGCGCCGGGGGCGAGGACGCCCTCGAGACAGCCGGCAAGATGCTGGCGCCACCGTCCTGTCTTCCATTCAGCCAAATCGCGGTGATACCATCGCGGGCGTTATGCCCACCCGACCTTCAATTCTGCTTTCGCTCCTGTCACTGACTCTCGTCGCTAATGCCGCAGCCCAGTCTCAGCCTGCCCCAGCCCATCCGATTGTGCTGCACGCCGCCCGCCTGCTCGACGTTAAGAGTGGACGCATGCTCAAGCCCGGGGAGGTCCTGATCCAAGGCGAACACATCGCAGAAGTCGGCACTTCCGTCAATCATCCCGCCGGCGCGGAGGTGATCGACCTCGGCGATCGCACTCTCCTTCCGGGATTAATCGACGCGCACATCCACCTTTTTCTCCACTCCGGAGCGGAAGACCTGCAAACCGTGCAGGAATCGGTGCCGCAGCGAACCATCACGGCCACGCTGGCGGCGCGCGATGACTTAATGGCCGGCTTCACCGCCGAGCGCGACATGGGGACCGAGGGCGCAGGATCCGCCGATACAGCCGTGCGCGACGCCATTGATCAAGGCCGCATTCCGGGTCCGCGTCTGCGCATCAGCGGGAACGCCATCAACATCCTCGGAGGGCACGAGGATGCGATCGGCTACAACCCCGAGCAGCGCGTTCTGCCCAACGCCAACTACGCCAACAACGCGGACGAACTGATCGCCGTAATGCGGCAACAGTTCAAGGAGGGCGCCGACTTCATCAAGATTTATGAGACGGGAGCGGACTCGGTTCAGAACGGAAAACTCACGACGCCATACCAGTACACCGAGCCGCAACTCGAGGCCGCGGTCAAAGAAGCGGCGCGCCTGGGCCGGCGCGTAGCGGTGCACGCCACCGGAGAGCCCGGAACGCTTTTCGCTGCTCAGGCAGGAGTTGCGTCAATTGATCACGCCGATCAATTGAGCGACGAAACCATGCGCCTCATGAAGCAAAAACAGATTTTTGCTGTACCTACTTTCACCATCTTCGAATACTTCGCCGAACACCCAGCCACGCCTCAGCAAGGCGCGCGCCAACACCAGATGCTCGAGATAAAGATCAACGAATTCAAGAAGCAGATCGCGGCCGCAGTCCCCATGGCCGTCGGGTCCGACGTAGGACCCTTTCCTCACGGCACGCAGGCGCGCGAGTTTGTGCTGATGGTGAAATACGGCCTCTCGCCGCTGGCGGTGCTGCAGGCCGATCTACTCAACGGCGCAAAACTGCTCGGCTGGGATGGCCAGATCGGATCACTGGAGTCCGGATATTTCGCCGATCTGATCGCTGTCCCCGGCGATCCTCTGCAGGACATCGGAGTGCTGCAGAACGTCGGGTTCGTCATGAAGAGCGGCGTGGTTTATAAAAAGTAACCGCCTCTGCTGAACACGCAGCCTGTTAAGAAAAGCCCAGAGATGGCGAAAAGGCGCTCAGACAATTGTCCAACGGCCACTTGCAGAGAGCTTTTTCTTATCACACGGAGGCGCTCGCCTTTCTCCGCTCGCTCCGCGGATGTTCTTTGCGAACTCCGCGGTTAAAAGCTTTATTCGATGGTGGCAATCGAGTAGCCAGTACAGTTTCTAGGCGATAACCGATCGATTCGGTGGCCATGATGAGTAAACTGAAAGCCAGACATGCAAAAGAGTGCACATCCGCCCCTGATTCTTATTAAAAACGGGAGCTAAAGAGCTCATTTGTGAGCAGTTTGCCTCAATTCTGAAGTTTGACGGTGGATGCCCGATTGCCCCTTCCTATGTGCCACGCCGGTCTCGGCGGGCACCTATGACCTCTCGCAAATTCTCTGAGTTCTTGACCTTGAGCGTCGCTGTCTTGGTGTTTTGCGTCGCGCTTTGCTCCTCTGTGCATGCTCAGACTGTCCCAACCCAGCCTCTGCTCGCCCAGGGGCAAGGACCGTCGGTGGACGCACCCACGTCATTTGTGGAGGCTTCCACTGCAGTCGTAACCAGGCCCTCGACCGTCGGCGATCAACACAAGTTTTGGGATAAGCGAAATTCCGCTCTATTCGTAGCTGCTGCAGCTTTGAATGGCGCCGACTTCACCGTAACTCGCGCCAACCTGCAAAGTGGCGGACAAGAATTGAATCCGATGGTTCGCGTCTTCGGTCGTTCCACGGCGGGCCTCGCCGCGAACTTCATCGGAGAAACGGCTGGCATGGTCAGTATCAGCTACTTCCTTCACAAGACCGGCCATCACAGGCTCGAACGGATGACTTCGGTCGTCTTCATCGGAAACTCCGCCACCGCCGTCAGCTACAGCCTGACGCATCGCTGAAACCTACCGCAACCTACAGACGGCGCGCTCGGGATCGCGCAGTCTCTTCGTTTTCTCTCGTCATGCTCGGCAAAAAGCTCGCGGCACGCGCCCCGATTGCCTCATGACAAGCGAAGCCCGTCTAGTTTCGCCATATCCCCTACACCCCGCAACTCCCCAGCAAGTTGGTAGTATTACTCCACCAAACTATCGGGGCGAAAAAATCCGCCACCCAGACATTCAGGCAGAAACAGATTATGAAAATCGCAAATGATGTTACCGAGTTGATTGGCCACACGCCGCTGGTGCGGCTGAACAAGGTCACCGAAGGCTGCGTCGCCGAAGTCGTGGCCAAGCTCGAAAGTCAGAATCCCGTGGGCAGCGTGAAAGACCGCATCGGCGTGAGCATGATTGTTGACGCCGAGCGCCAGGGAAAAATCCAGCCCGGGAAAACCGTCCTCATCGAGCCGACCAGCGGCAACACCGGCATCGGTCTCGCCTTTGTCGCCGCGGTCAAGGGTTACCGGCTTATTCTCACCATGCCCGAAACCATGAGCCTGGAGCGCCGCGTCCTGCTGCTCGCTTTTGGCGCGGAAATAGTCCTCACTCCGGGCCCGCGCGGAATGACAGGCGCCATTCTCAAAGCGAAGGAAATTCTCGCCAACACTCCCGGCGGCTACATGCTGCAACAGTTCGACAACCCCGCCAACCCCAAAATTCATTTTGAAACCACCGGGCCGGAAATCTGGAACGACACCGATGGTCGCGCCGACATTCTCATCTCAGGCGTGGGCACAGGCGGGACCATCACTGGCGTTTGCGAGTACATCAAGCCCAAGAAGCCATCGTTCAAAGCCATCGCGGTCGAGCCTACCGACAGCGCGGTTCTTTCCGGCGGAAAACCGTCTCCTCATAAGATTCAAGGCATTGGCGCCGGATTTATTCCCAGCATCTTGCGCCGCGACTATATCGACGAAGTCATCACCGTGACCAACGACGATGCCATCGCCATGGCCCGCCGCCTGCCTCTCGAAGAAGGCCTGCTGGTAGGGATTTCGTCGGGAGCGGCCGTCGTCGCCGCCTTAAAAGTGGCGCGCCGACAGGAGAACAAAGACAAGCTGATCGTGGTCGTTCTGCCCTCGTTTGGGGAACGCTACTTGAGCACCATCCTGTTTTCAGAGTTGCGGGATAAGGCGCTGCAGATTCCCACGGCAGCGATTCCGGCTTGATTCGAGTGATCCATGCCGCACCTGCTGTCGCTAATTCGCGAAGACATAACCACGGTGTTGGAGCGCGATCCCGCGGCTAAATCCCGCCTGGAAGTGTTCCTGTGCTATTCCGGTTTGCACGCGGTCTGGTTTTACCGCATCAATCACTGGCTGTGGAATCATCGTCTATTTTTGCTTGGGCGATTCCTGTCGCAGTTCGCCCGCTTTCTTACCGCTATCGAAATCCATCCCGGAGCAAAAGTCGGACGCCGCCTGTTCGTCGATCACGGCCTGGGCGTGGTGATCGGCGAGACGGCGATCGTCGGCGACGACGTCACTCTCTATCAGGGCGTGACTCTGGGCGGCACCGGCAAGGAACACGGCAAGCGCCATCCCACGCTCGAAGACAGCGTGGTTGTCGGCAGCGGCGCCAAGATTCTGGGCAACATTACCGTCGGCCGCAACTGCCGCATCGGCGCCGGTTCAGTCGTACTGCGCAATGTTCCCGAAGATTCCACCGTAGTCGGAGTGCCCGGACACATCATCTTCCGCGAAGGCAAGCGTGTCGTCATTACCGATCCCAAACAGATCAACGATCCATTGTCCGAAGCCCTGGCATCGGTGGTGACCGAGGTCAACCGGCTGCGCGAACGCGTCCAGCAGCTTGAGGGCTCGGAAGCCAAAGGCGAACCGCTCTCGGAGTCGCTGCAGAGAATCATGGAAGATGTGGACTATCAGATCTAACGCTAGTTGCTCTTCGCTAAGCTAGCGAGACTCTCCACGCGAGCCGGCAGCACTGGAGGCCGCACCGAATCCGGGTTCCACTCAAAAAGAAATTGCGTGGCGGGTCCACATATTCTTCCCTGGCACGGGCCCATTCCGCATCGCGTGTACAGCTTCGCCGCGCGCCAGCTCTTGTGCTCTCGCAACCGTGAGCACGGAACGTCCTCGCAGCGGCAGACAATGGTCTCGGCCGAGGACAAGTCCTTCAGTTCGGGACGCAGGCGAAATGTCCGATCCAGCAGGCGGGCAAAGTGCTGCGTCTTCCGCCGCTCCCCGAATAGACTTCGAGCTCGTTTACTTTCGCCGGCAGCGGCAAGACCGGCGATTTGTCCCTCGACCAGGGCCAGTTCCACGCCTCCAATCCCCGTCGGTTCCCCGGCGCAAAAAATTCCTTTGATCGAGGTTTGCTGCAAGTCGTCCACCTGCACGTAGCCGCCGCTGATCTGGCATCCCAACAACAACGGCAACTCGACGTTTGGAACCAGGTGAAATCCGCAAGCCAGAAAATCGCACGGGATCACCTCCGTCTTACCGTTTCGTGAAATCGTGACGCTCTCCAGACGCTGCCCGCCGTGCGCAGCCAAGGGCCAGCTATTCGTGGCGTATGGAACGCTCGCGAGCTCTTTCCTCAACTGAAGCCCTTGCGAAACTTTCGCCGGATGCTTCCACAGGGAAGCCCCGAACCCCGCCAGCCGAATCCATGACGCCTGTTCACAGATGATCCGGATCTCCGCGCCCTGCTTCCGCAAATAAGCCGCAACTGCCAGCAACAGCGGCCCCGTCCCCGCAACTACCACGCGCTTGCCTCGAATCGGCAGACCCGACTTCACCATCGCCTGTAAGCCGCCCGCGCCCATCACATTCGGCAAAGTCCAGCCCGGAAAAGGCAAAAACCGTTCCCGCGCGCCCGTTGCCACCACCAGATTCTGATAACGCAATTCGCACAGATCGTCGTCCCCTTCGGCCAACAGAACCCCAGTTTCCGGCTGATCGAAAACTCTTTTCCCAAACGATGTAGTAACGTTTGCGGATCGCAGCCGCTCACTCCATCTCGCGGCTTCTACGGTCTCCACACCATTCAAGGCTCTTCGCCAGATCTGACCACCCGCGCTCGCATTGTCATCCACCATACCAACCCGAGACCCGCTCTCCGCCGCCAGCGCCGCGGCCGCCATGCCTGCGGGACCGCCGCCAATCACCAGCACGTCGAACCGTTGCTGCGAATCGCTATTCATCGGTTTCTACTTCCATCCCCGGCTCACAGACAATCTGGCAACTTCGGCAATGTCGCTTTCCATTGATAGAAACGCGGCACTCGAAACAGATCCCCATCCCGCACAGCGCCCCGCGAGGTTCCCCGCTTACCGATACCCGACAGGCTTGCCCAGCCATCGCCACCGCAACCGCCACCGTCGCACCCAAGGGCACTGACACCCGCGCCCCGTTCACGCTCAACGTGACGTCGCGAGCCGCAAGATTAGGCGTGGACATGTTCCTCTCCGGCTCGCGACGGCAAGTAGGGCTCAATCGGAATTTCCGCGGTCGCGCCCATGATCCCATCCACCAGAATTCTCGCCGTCGCTAGCGATGTCGTGATTCCCAATCCCTCATGCCCCGTCGCTAGAAACAACGACTTGTCTTCCGGCCACGGACCAATCAGTGGCAGCCTGTCGCGCGTAGCCGCGCGGAATCCGGTCCAGGTGCGTACTGCCGACATCGGTCCCAGCGCCGGCATATATTCCTGCGCGCGCAGCAGCATACGCCTCAAAATGTCATGGTCAACCTCTTTATGTTCCGCGCCATATTGCCGAGACGAACCGATCAGGATCTGCCCCGTCCTCCGCGGCTGCACGTTGAACGCAACCGAGTCATTGCTCACCGAATGCGCGCTCTTCAAATAACCCAGTTCCACCAACTGGTGCCGCAAAAAGCCGGGATACCGATCAGTAATCACCAGGTGTCCCTTGCGCTTCTTGATCTGAATTCCATTAGTCAGCTCCGCCGCCCAGGCGCCAGTCGCATTCACAATGATTTCTCCAGCGATCTCAATGCCGTCCGACAACCGCACTCGAGCTTGCCCAATCTGTGCGACGGATGCGCCCAGCTGTACCTGTGCCCCGAGCTTCTGCGCGCGCTCCATCAGAAACCTCGCCGCACACGGCGGATACAACACCGCATCCTCCGGAACCAGAAGTCCTCCCGTCATCCCCTCGCGCAAGTTGGGCTCCAGTCTCTGCAACACCTGCGCGTCGAGCACCGTCGTGGGAACGCCCAACCGCCCGTAGTATTCGTGCTTGCGCCGTACCTCGGCCATTTCTTGCTCGTCGGCCGCTACCCAGATCGTTCCACACTGTTCGTATTCGACATCGGGCGGCAACTCCGGACGCAGCGCCTGCCACAGCCGCTGCGAGTAGCGCGTCAGGGCAAACTGCGCCTCGGAATCGTCCATCGCTACAATGTGCCCCATGCCGGCAGCCGTGGCGCCGCTGCCCACCACGTCCCGGTCCACCACTGCGACTCGCAAGCCGCGACGCGCGAATTCGTCGGCGCAAGCCGCGCCCACGATTCCAGCACCCACAATGACCGCATCAAAACTCTTGCTGTTCATGTTCCCAGCCAGGGAGAACCGCTCATGCCCGGATTTTCGACAGGGGTGGGCCGCACGCTTCGTATTTTAGCTGCATCCGAAATAGATCAGCTTCTCGTCCCATGGATGGCCAAATCACGAAGACTACGAAGTCACACGAGCCAATCACCGATAAAACAACCTGCTCGTGATACTTCGTGCCCTTCGTGGTGTTGGTTCAGCTGTTGCAGCGTCTAACTTATTCAGACCCCGCGCAATCCTTTGACAAAGGCAAGCAGGTCCGATAATGTTCCGTTTTGCGTAAACGTTTACAAGCGGATCTAGCCGCTTAGTTTTTTGAGCGTTGCACCCCTCATTTCTCGATGCTGCTGAAGACACTGCGAGAAGAAGTCCTGGAAGCGAACCTGGAACTGGTTCGCCGCGGTCTCGTGCTTTACACTTTCGGCAATGTCAGCGGCATGGATCGCGGCGAAGGCCTGGTTGCCATCAAGCCCAGCGGCGTTCCTTACGAGGAACTTACTCCGGCCCACATGGTGGTTTCCGATCTCACCGGAAAAATTGTCGAGGGAAATCTCCGCCCTTCTTCCGACCTGCCCACTCATCTCGAGTTGTACCGGCGTTTTTCTACCATCGGCGGAGTGGCCCACACCCACTCGGAATTCGCCACCGCCTGGGCGCAGGCGCAGACGCCCATCCCCTGCTTCGGAACCACCCACGCCGATTATTTTCACGGGCCCGTCCCGGTGACCGAGTGCCTCAGCGCATCTCAGATTACGGGGGATTACGAACTGGAAACCGGTGTTGCCATCTGCCAGGCGTTTGCGAATCTCGATCCCGACGCTGTTCCAGCGGTGCTCGTAGCAGGCCATGCGCCCTTTTGCTGGGGCGCTAGTGCCGGCGCCGCCGCCCACAACGCGGTGATTCTGGAATACGTGGCCCGCATGGCCAGCCACACGCTATCGATCAATGCTGAATCCCGGCCGCTGGCGCGCGAATTGCACGACAAGCATTTCTTGCGCAAGCACGGCCGCAATGCCTACTACGGACAGGTCAAAACCAAATGAATCCTGCTCTCGCGATGTTGAACGTCCCCACGCTGGTTCATCTCTCGCCAGTCGACCTCGTCATCATCGTTTTCTATTTCGCGCTCGTGCTGGCCATCGGCCTGTACCTGAAAGAGCAGGCCAATACCGGCGAGGATTTTTTCATGGCCGGCCGGGAGATGACAGCTTGGGTCGCCGGCCTCGCCTTCCTGTCGGCGAATCTAGGATCGCTCGAACTGATGGGCTGGGCCGGCAACGCCTATAAATACGGCATCCTCGCGGCTCACTGGTATTGGATCGGCGCCATCCCCGCCATGCTGTTCCTGGCGTTGGTGATGATGCCCTTCTACCACATCTGCAAAACCCATTCCGTTCCCGGATATCTCAAGCTTCGTTTTGGATCCGGCGCCCAGGCGCTCTCTTCGATTTCTTTCGCCTTCATGACTGTGTTGATGAGCGGCATCAACATGTATGCCATGGCCGTCGTCATGCGCGTCGTTCTTGGCTGGGACATCAACGTCAGCATTTTGATTTCTTCCGTCACGGTCATGATTTATGTGGCTCTCGGCGGTTTGCGTTCGGCCATCTTCAATGAGGTTCTCCAGTTCTTTTTGATCTGGGCGGGCGCACTCTTGATACCGATTCTGGGCTTGATCGAAGCGGGCGGCTGGACCGGGCTCAAGGCAAAAATCCTGCAGAACCTTACGGAACTGCACGTGGCCAACCCCGGTGCCTACACCCATGCGTGGTCAACTTTGGGCAGCTTTACCGACAATCCCATGGGGATCAACTGGGTCGGCATTGTATTTGGCCTCGGGGCCGTCATCTCCATGGGTTATTGGACCACCGATTTTCTGGTCGTGCAGCGCGTGCTCTCCGCAAAAGATTTGCGCTCCGCCAAACTCGCCCCCATCATTGGCGCAGCTTTCAAGATGATGGTTCCGTTCATCGTGATCCTTCCCGGCCTGCTCGGTCTCGCTTTGCTCCGCGATCCCCACACCGGCAGCCTGCTGCGGCTTGTACCTGCGGATCTCGCCTGGTCGAAAGCTGGCCAGGCACAGGGCTTGCATGGTTATGACGAGGTCCTGCCTCTAATGTTGGCACGCTACTGCGGACCCGGCCTGCTTGGTCTCGGCATTACCGCTCTGATCGCAGGCTTCATGTCGGGGATGGCGGGCAACGTTAGCGCCTTTACCACGGTTTGGACCTATGACATCTACGGCGCCCTGATCAACAAAAATGCGTCGGACGAGTCGAAAGTGCGCATGGGCCGCTGGTGCACCGTGATCGGAGTCATCATCAGCATCGGCACCGCCTACCTGGTGATGAATGCCCAAAGTATCATGGACTACGTTCAGGAACTGTTTAGTTTCTTCATCGCTCCGCTGTTCGGCACCGTGATCCTCGGCATGCTTTGGAAACGGGCTACGCCAGCCGCCGGCTTCTGGGGCCTCTTCGCCGGAACGCTCTCTTCGGTTGGCATGTATAGCTGGGTGAAACTCGACCCCAGTGCGGTGAAATACGTCGCCCTATCGTCCCATGCACAGGATCAGGCGCAGAACATGTTTCGCGCGCTGTGGTGCTGGCTCGTGTGCGTCATCGTCACGGTAGTGGTCAGCCTGGTGACAAAGCCCAAACCCGACTCCGAATTAGCCGATCTCGTCTATGGTTTAACGCCCATTCCACACGAGGAAAAAGTCTCCATGTTCCACAGCCCGGTTTTCTGGGGCGTCGTCGTGGCGATTGCGTTTGTCATCTTGCAAATCATTTTCTGGTAGGGGGAGAGTATGAAAGTCGGTGGCTCTTTATCGATTTGGTTCTTTATTGGAATTTCTCTCGCCGTGAACGGCGCGGTCATCTTCGGCACCGGCATCTACGAGTTGCTGCATCCCCCGGAACATCAGGTTGTGCTCTACAACTTGCACGCCAACGTCTGGTGGGGAGGAATATTGTTAGCCTTGGGCCTATTTTTTAGCCTGCGTTTTTCGCCTGCGCGGGAACGCGCGCGCCTGGCGAGCAATTCATAATTTGTTTCTTAAACTGGTTCTCGAATTTTGAAAGAAGGCATTTTTTATGGCTGACAGAAAGATGACGATGGGCGTCATCATTGGCAACCGCGGTTTTTTCCCCGACCAGTTGGCCAAGACCGGGCGCGAAGAGATGATTCAGGCGCTGGCCAAGGCCGGCATGGACTGCATCGTCCTCGGGCCCAATGACAGCAAGCATGGCGCTGTGGAAACTCACGAGGAGGCCAAGCGCTGTGCAGCTCTGTTCCAGAAGAATCGTGAAAAAATCGATGGAGTGATTGTCTCGCTGCCCAACTTCGGCGACGAGCGCGCCATTGCCGACACCATGCGGCTGGCACGACTCGACGTTCCCGTACTGGTGCAGGCCACGCCCGACGATGCCAAGAACATGACGATCCTGCATCGCCGCGACAGCTTCTGCGGCAAGATGTCGGCCTGCAACAATCTGCGACAGTACGGCATTCCATATTCCCTCACGCGCCTGCACACTGTCAGCCCCGATTCGCAGGACTTTCAGAACGACTTGGCGTGGTTCGCTGCGGTTTGCCGCGTGGCCAACGGCATGCGCAATCTGCGCGTAGGCAGCATTGGCGCGCGTCCCACCGCGTTCAACACTGTGCGCTACAGCGAGAAGCTGCTCGAAGCGCACGGAATTTCCACAGAAACTCTCGACCTCTCGGAGGTCTTCGGCCGCATCGCGCGCCTGAAAGATGATCATCCGGGAGTGCAGGCCAAGCTGGCCGAAATCCGCAAGTACGTCACAACAGCCGGAGTGCCTGACGCGGCGCTCATCAAGATGTCCAAGCTCGGCTACGTCATTGACGACTGGATGAAATCAACGGACGTGAAGATCAGCGCGGTGCAATGCTGGACTTCCATGGAAGAATATTTTGGCGTGGTCCCCTGCACCATCATGAGCATGATGAGCAACAACCTGCTGCCCGCCGCCTGCGAGGTCGATGTCTGCGGGACGATCAGCATGCACGCGCTGGCGCTGGCCTCGCAGACCCCGAGCGCGCTGCTCGACTGGAATAACAATTACGGCGACGATCCCAACAAAGCCGTCTGCTTCCACTGCAGCAACCTGCCCAAGCATTTCTTTCAGGACGTGCGCATGGATTTTCAGGAAATCATCGCCGGCACCGTAGGGAAAGAAAATACCTTCGGAACAGTCGTTGGCCGCGTGAAGGCGGGGGCGATGAGCTTCGCGCGCTTCTCCACCGACGACACCGCAGGCGTGATTCGCGGATACGTGGGAGAAGGCTCCTTCACCAACGACTCGCTGAACACATTCGGCGGCGTAGGCGTGGTGCAGATTGCAGATCTGCAAAAGTTGCTGCACTACATCTGCGAAAACGGCTTCGAACACCACGTAGCCGCGAACTTCTCCACCACAGCCGCCGCCATCCAGGAAGCCGCCGTCCGCTACCTGGGCTATCAAATGCACTACCACGGAAACGCCTAGCAGCGCGCGTAGCACCGAGTAGCGCCGCCGTCCCGGCGGCTGTCCGGTGGGCATCTCGATGGTTCCCGCACCCGAGAGATCAGGTCACGTAGGGGCGGACGCATTCGTCCACCCTCGGGTTCAATCTTCTACGAGAATGCCGCCGCCAACCCCGACGTTAAGACCTTCCACACCAAATACCACCCCACCACAATCCAAATCGCCGTCGAGCGCTTCACCTTGCTGGTGGACGCATACCCAATCCCAATCAGCACAATCGTCCAGATAGTGATCACGTCGAGCGCCGACGCCATTCCACGCAGAAACTTTCCCGTGCTCGCAGCATCCAGGTAATAAGTGACGTTGGTTCCCACCGGATTATTGACGTCGAATCCCTCAGGATCGACTCCCGCGAATAACGCGACGGTTCCCAGGATCGCACCGACGATGCCGGGCAAGCCCGCATACATACTGATCGCGTAAGCCTGGCCAAACGTAGTCTCAGCCCCGGCCGCAATCTTGAACGTGGCCCACAACACGACCGTCGAGATCAGGGAGAGCAACAGTATTAACACTGGGCTCCCGTAGGCAAAGATGCGAGTGAGTTTGCTGGAAAGCTGAATCTGCCTGGCTTGCTGGTCGGGGGGTAGTTTGTCGAATTGTTCAGCGCGCGACGAGTGCGCGATCTGATTGCGGCTGATCTGGTCGAAGCCGATCTGCCGTCCCATGGAATACACAAACAGCAGGGAAAAGATGGCGATCAACAACCACGGGGCCCACCAGCTCGCGCTGCGGCGCAAGTCGGTAAATGTTTTCGAGGGCGCGATAAACGTATTAACAATGCGCGCCCCTTGCGATAGTGGCGCAGGCTGAGGTGTTGAAGCCGGCGGGGCCGGCAGAACCGGAGCAGCGGCCATGAATGCCTCCTAAGATTCGTGGGAATTTTATTCTTGCGCAGGCGCCTACACAAGAACTGCCCTCGACAAATTCACGGTCGTGTAACGAAAGATTTGCCCGTCACACTATGGGATGAGCGAAATCCGCGCGGCTCTGCGAAAGTCGCGAATCTCGGAATTGAAGTTGCCTCTTGCGGTTGGAGGGGGCTCCGGCGTCGCATCGCCAAGACGCACTTGCTGGCAAGTTGTACTGCCCGGATAAGATGGTGCGCATGTCGAATGTGACGCCGGTTGTCATTGCGGTCCTGGCCGCGGAACTGGTTCCGGCCGCGGCCTTTGGATTCGCCGGCGAACGCCTCACTGCGGCCGTCGCGCGCTTGCCTTTGGTCGTGCGCGTCACGCTCCCGGCGCTGTTGGCGCTGCCTTACGCCGTTATCGCGGCGTCACATCACATGTTCCATTGGCAATGGTTTGCGCTATATGCCGGTCTGCCGGTCGTGATGGCCTGGCTGCTCGCGCGAGGCGCGGCCGCCGATCCCGAGCAACGCGGCAACTGGCGCGATGCCGTAATCCTTCTCACTCTCGGCCTGTCCGTCGATCTCCGCTGGTTCGACGTAGCCTGGCCTGACGGCTTGCGCGGCCTGAACAATCTGCTGTTAGTCGATGCGGGCCTCTACGCCTTCCTCGCGATCCGCCGCCTGAGCGGCACCGGATTCGATTTCCACCTGCACTGGAGCGACTGGAAGACAGGCTTGCGCGAGCTACTGTTTTTCGCGCCCGCCGTGGTCGTGCTCGGACTCGCACTCGGTTTCATTCATCCCCATGCTAACGTGCCCCCCGCGGGCAAGGCGCTTGTCACCTGGGCAGGTATTTTTGTTTTTGTCGCCGTTCCGGAAGAACTTTTCTTCCGCGCCTGGGTACAGAATCTTCTGGAGCGCCGTGTCGGACGGCGCACCGCTCTGCTCATCGCCTCGGTGCTCTTCGGCCTCTCGCACTTCAACAAAAGATCGGCACACTTCAACTGGCGCTACGTGTTGCTGGCCACGATCGCTGGAATTTTCTACGGCCGTGCCTGGCGCGAACGCCGCCGCGTGCCCGCCTCGACCATCACCCACACCTGCGTCGATTGGCTCTGGTCGTGGTGGTTCTAGCGTCAAAAATGTCGCACGGATATGCCTTCCTCACGGAGCTTGCTGAGGCCCGTGATACCGCAAATATCCCAAGCCCACCCGCAGGTGATGGTGTAGCGAGTCAGGCACGCAGATAGCAAAACAGAGGCCCAGCAGACCCTGGGCAAGGCCGAGAGAGTAGAGGTTCTGATATCGCCGGAACAGCGCGCACGAAATCGCTCCCCACACCAGCGTCACGACAGTGAGCCATAGATTCGGCAAATGTGCCAGCGCAAACAACACCGCAGCCACTCCAACCGCCGCGTTTTCGCCGCCGAGAAGCCGCATCAGCCGAGGCATGAAGTAGTCGTTCAACAGAAATTGTTGGTAGAGCGTCCACAGCACGTACCCCGTCACGTGCTTGAGGTCGCTTTTATACAGCGGATGCAATGTCCCGATGCGTTTCGCCACCAGCACGCTCAGAGCTGTGACAATCGCGGCGGCGGGAAGAATCCACCAAGACCGCACCAGCCCGCGGCGCCCGAGACCGAGTTCGCCCAGACTGGGCCGGCGCGCCAGCACGATCGCCAGCGTCACAACCAGCGCGACGGGAGAAAGGATGCGCTGCGGAAACTCCGGCATCCAGATGATGCCGACGATCAGGCCGTAACCAAAGATCAGCTCAATCAGATCGCAAGCAGAATGAGACTTTAGACGGGACATTAGGAGAGTATGGCATGGGGAGGTTCGGCGTCGAGGCTCCTCTCTGCGCTCCTCGGACAGCCGAGGCGGCTGTCACTACATGAGTTCCCCTACACCAGCAGTTCCGGCGTAGCCTCAAGCAAACTGCGCGTATAAGGATGCGCCGGCCGCGCCGTGATCTGCTCCGTATCGCCGACCTCTACAATCTTCCCCCGGTACATGACTGCGATCCGCGTCGAGAGATAGCGCACCACCGGCATGGAATGCGAAATGAAGAGGTAAGTGAGACCGAAGTCGCGCTGCAGTTGCGCCAGCAAGTTCACGATCTGCGCGCCCACGCTGACGTCGAGCGCCGACACCGGCTCGTCGCATACGATAAATTTTGGCCGCAAAGCCAGCGCCCTCGCGATTCCGATGCGCTGCCGCTGTCCCCCGGAAAACTCGTGCGGATAGCGCGTGCGCGCAGATTCATCGAGCCCCACTGCACGAAGTAGTCCGCCGACGCGAGTGCGAATCTCGTCCTTCGCCCGACCAGAAATCCCCGAGCCTGTCTCGGCGTCGAAACGCCCGCCATTCCCGCCTGAAACTCCATGAATGATCAGCGGCTCGGCAATGATGTCTTCGACGCGAAAGCGTGGATCGAGCGAGGCGAATGGGTCCTGAAAAATAATCTGCATGTCGCGGCGCAGCCGCCGCATCGCGGATCCGCGACTGAAGGCGTGTCCACTCCCCGACAGGTTCACCAGGTCGCGGCCATCAAACAGAATCGATCCCGAAGTCGGCTCGATCAGCCGCAAAATCAGCCGCCCCAGCGTGCTCTTGCCGGAGCCGGATTCCCCGACCAGCCCCAGTGTCTCCCCCGCGTGGATATCGAGCGAAACGCTATCGACCGCGCGAACTCCCCCGCGCGGCTTCCCCCCAAACGGCGATTCGCCATGCGAGAAAACCTTCGTCAGGTTGCGGACTTCAATCAGCGCCACGTTGCGATGCTAGCAGCACCCGGGCCACAGATTTGCACGGATTCTCACGGATACCACCTTCTAGTAACCAGGCCAAATCCGCGTTCACCCAGCCGCCAGCATCGGCACCGCCGCCAACGCGGCCAGCAGTCCCACAAACTTCCAGCGGCTGAAATGTTCTTTCAAGACCAGGCGCGCCAGCACCACCGTCACGGCAGGATAGAGCGAAGTGATGACCACCGCCTGGTCCAGTCGCCCGCGCTCGCTGGCAACGACGAACAGAGCAGTGGCGCTGATGTCCAGAAATCCTGCCAGCATGCCCAGCCCGATGCGCGGCCGATCAAGTGTGATTGGCGCGCGCGTCACCACCACCGCCACGGCCGTCGCCGCAAGCGACCCGATGCGTGATATGGCGGCGACCCACACTGGAGAGCCCTGCGCCTGGTGAATGCAAAGATAAAAACCGGCGAATCCCACTCCGGCAAGCGCCGCCATCCCGACTCCGGCTGGGCGAACCGACGATCTTTCTCCCCCGGACGACTCCGGGCGAGTGATCAGCCACAGTGCAACGACGGCGAGGACGAAGCCGCAAATCGTCCACCGGCTTGGGGTGCCTTCCAGTGCTACGTCCGCCAGCGTCGGTATGGCTGCACCCACCAGCGCTGACACCGGAGCTATGAGTCCCATCTTTCCCGCCGCCAGAGCGCGATAGAAAATGGCGAGCGAAAATCCTCCCGAAATTCCGGCCAGAACCGCCCAGACGATACTCCTGCGCGAAGGAAATTCCCCGTGCGCTCCGAACGCAATGGCAAACATCAGCACCAATGCGCACACGTGCGAAAAGGCCGTCAGCACGAACGCATTCGCACGCCGCGACGCATATCCCCCGGAAAAATCGGACGCACCCCAAAGAAACACTGCGCAAACGCTGTAAGCCGCAGGCGCGAATTGGTTCACCGGCAACACGCCCGAAGAGCGTACCACGCCGTCTGATTTTGACTTACGTGGGGACAGCCGCCTCGGCTGTCCAGGCGAGCGAAGCTCGCCTTCTTTCCAGCGACTCGGCCTCCGCCACTCCATTTCCGCATGTTAGAATTTCCACAAGCATTCCAACCGCGATCTTCAGGTTCTGAGGCAAGTTTGATCGAACTGGCACCGTCGATTCTTTCCGCAGATTTTGCCCGGCTAGGCGAGCAAGTCCGCGCCGCAACCGAAGGTGGCGCCAGTGTCATCCATGTCGACATCATGGATGGTCACTTCGTTCCGAACCTGACCATCGGTCCTCCAGTGGTCAAGTCACTGCGCAAGGCCACGAAGTTGCCGCTCGACTGCCACCTGATGATCGAAAATCCCGACGACTTTATACCCATATTTGCCGAGGCCGGCGTCGACTGGATCTCGGTGCACCAGGAAGCCTGCCGGCATTTGAATCGCACTCTGCATCTCATCAAGAGCCACGATTGTCTGGCCGGCGTCGTGATCAATCCAGCCACGCCCGTGGAGACGCTTTCGGAGGTGCTCGACATCGTCGACTACGTGCTGGTGATGTCGGTGAATCCCGGCTTCGGAGCCCAGAAGTTTATCCCCTCAACCCTGCACAAAATGCAGCGCTTAGCGGAGATTCGTCGCCAGCGCGGCTGCCATTTCCGCATCGAGGTGGATGGCGGCGTAGCGCTCGACACCGTCGCTCAGGTGGTACGCGCAGGTGCGGAAATTCTCGTGGCAGGCAACGCCGTGTTCGGCAAAGGTGATCCAACCCAGAATGCGCAAGCCTTGTTGAAGTCGGCAATGGAAGCCACACTGCAGAAAGTCTAACGTTGTTGAAGCAGGCCTTGAACCAGCGGCTAGTGGTCAGTGGCCAGTTCAGAAATCCGAAGGATTTTACTGGTCACTGATCACTGATCACTGGCCACTCTCAGAGGTCTTATGTCACGTCGAAGTCTGGTCATTGCTGTATTGGGCCTGCTGCTGATCATTACCAGCGCCTGCACCAACAAGAAGTCTGTCAACCCGCTGGCCAATGTCGGCTCGAAGCAGCCCGACAAAGTCCTGTTCGACAAGGCGATGGACGCCATGCGCCACAACCGCTTCGACGTCGCACGTCTCACGCTGCAAACCCTAATCAACACCTACCCCGATTCTGAGTACATCGCGCGCGCCAAGCTGGCCGTGGGTGACTCCTGGTATGCAGAAGGTGGAACCGCCGCGCTGGCACAGGCCGAGCAGGAATATGCCGACTTTGAGATCTTTTTTCCCAACATGCCCGAAGCGGCCGAAGCGCAGTTGAAGATCGCTAACATCCACTACCAGCAAATGGAAAAGGCCGATCGCGATTTCACCCACGCCAAGCGCGCCGAGGACGAATACCGAAAGATGATTCTGCAGTATCCCGACAGCAAGCTCGTGCCCGAGGCCAAGCGCCGTCTGCTGGAAGTGCAGGAAGTTCTGGGCGAGCGCGAGTTTGAAATCGGACGCTTCTACTACCTGCGACAATCCTATCCCGCGTCGATCGCGCGCTTGCAGTCTTTAGTAGAAAAATATCCGCTCTACAGCCGCGCCGATGAAGCGCTCTATCTGCTGGGGCAGGATTATGAAGGGCAGATTGCACGCATGCGGAGTGCGCCCACTTGCGATGCGAAGGGCCTGCCGCGGGGCTGCGCCACCGAAGATACGAAGTCGCGCTTCATCGGCGAGTTAAGCAAGAAAGCCTCGGAGGAATACTCGAGGATTCTGACTCGTTATCCGCTGATGGACCGCGCCGACGACGCCAAAAAGCGCTTGGCAGCCCTGCATCAGCCGATTCCGCGGCCAACCAGGGGCGAGGTCGCGCGCAACCGGGCCGAAATGGAAAGCCGCGGCGCGAGCTCTACCGTACAGCATTTGATGGGGATCGTAAAAAAGGGACCTGATGTGGCAAACGCCTCCAAGGTGGGCGAACCCTCGCTCGTCGAGGCCGAGCCGATTTCAGCAACCTCCGTCATTCGCAATGAATCAGCCGCAGTCTCAACACCGGGTGAGAAAAGCGTAGGCGTCGAGATTGTGAATCCCGATCAGCCCGCACCCGATGCAAACGCGCCAACTCCGGATGCAACTCCAGCGGGCGCTTCTCCCTTCGGAAACGCCGCTGCAAGCGCGCCAGCCACGTCCGACGCCAATGAACTGAAGCCCAATGCAGGCGCCGATCCCAACGAATTAAAGCCCACAGATAGCGGAAGCGACCAGGCGCTGCCTCCGCCACCGCAGGTGAATGAGATTCAGGGCCAGTCGTCGTCCCACACCGCGAGTGCCGATGATTCGACACCCGCCACCGACGCCGAGCTCTCCAGCAGCAAGAAAAAGCACAAGAAAGGTCTGAAGAAGGTGGTCCCGTTCTAAACGATCCCGTTCTAAGCGAGTAGTCCGGTTCTTCGGGGACGACTAATCGCCGTTGAAGCAAAAGCTCTTCTCCAAGTGTCCTATTCTTGAACTCGACGCGAGCCGCGAACGCGAATCTGCGCCGCAAATGCTTACCAGCTGAATGCTAAGTGCTGACTGCTGAAAGCCGAAAACCCAACACTCAAGACCCAAGTCTAAGCAAACTCCATACTTCCGCCGTCCGCACTCCTCGCCCTGCGCACTAGGTGCTGACCACTGGTAACCGGTTACTTCCCTTCCGCGTCATTGACTTAGAGTGTGGCTCGGGTTACCTTCGCGTTATCTCCCCGCTTCAGAGGAAACCTTTGGCTAGGAAGATACTGCTCGCCGATGACAGCGTGACCGCCCAGAATATGGGGCGGAAAATCCTCGCGGACGCGGGGTACGAGGTCATTACCGTCAACAACGGTTCGGCCGCTCTGAAAAAGATCTCCGAGCAGAAACCCGATCTCATCGTTCTCGATGTTTACATGCCTGGCTACAGCGGGCTGGAAGTGTGCCAGCGGCTCAAGGAAGCCGCCGAGACCTCGCGCCTTCCCGTGCTGCTGACTGTGGGCAAGCTGGAGCCTTTCAAACCAGAGGAAGCCAAACGCGCACGCGCCGATGCCTTCATCGTCAAGCCCTTTGAAGCCAGCGAATTGCTGAGCGCCCTAAGCAAACTCGAAGACAAAATCGTGCCCCGTGGAGAGTCCTCGAAGCCAGGCCGCTTTGCCCGTGTGACCGCGGCGCTCGAGGAAGGGAAGTACGACAAGTCCGTCGCCATCGAAGAGGACATCGGCTGGAAGAACCGCATCACTTTCCCATCCAAGAAGAAAGACAAGTCCGCGTCAGAGGACAGCGACGAGGCAGCAGTTTACAACCCGCCCGACAGCGGACGTAAATCTGCCGAGAAGCGCTACTCGAAACTTGAGGAACCACGCGTCGACCTTGGAGCCTTAGCGCCGGAAGGTTTGCCCAAAGATGTGACGCCGGAGGAGATCGCGGCATTAGCGGCAGCCGCGGCGCAGGTAAAAGGCAAGATCGCCGAACCTCAAACTACGGATTACTCGGAAGCCCGCGTTATAGAGACGGATCAGACGCCGCCTGCATCAGCGGTCCCGCAGGAAAACGCAATAGTCGAGCAGAAGTCCGAAGAAAAGCCCGTCGAAAAGATCGAAGACAAAGCTGAAGTCTTCGAAGATAGGTCCAGCGAAGCGGCCAGCGCGGTCGCTCCCAGCCCTTCCGATGTGATCGCCGCGCTTGCCGGCCTGAACCCGAATGCTGCCGCACCGCACGACGCAATTCTGGAGACCGAACCCGCTGCAAACAATCCTGCCGAACCGGCGGAGAACGAACCGGTCACCATGGCAGTGGCGGCAAAAACCGAGTCGGGAGGCGAAACGCCGCGTTGGAAAGCTGTATCGGTTGCGCTCGATCCCGAAGAGGCCATGATCTCTCTCGAACAAGAGATGCAGAAAGCTTATGCGGCTTATGCCGCTGCCGAGACTGGACATGCGGCATCAGTTGCGGCGGTCTCCGAATCTAGCTCGGTCGAGAGCGCTCCCGCAACCGTCGCTGCGTCACCGGCAGAGCCCGCGTCACTTGAGCCCGCGGTTTCGATTCCCGCTTTGCCTGCCCCAGAAGCTGCGCAGGAATTGACCGCGTTGGCCAGTGCTTCCACCGACGCGATCCGCGCAGCCGTGCAAGAACTTGAAATGGTCGCGGAATCCTATCTTGGCGAACCGGCTTCGCCCGCAATCGAGCCCGCATCTCCGTCGCAGCCCGCGCAACTTACACCCGAGACTCCTCAGCCTGTACAAGCTATGGCCGAAGAAGCGGCGCCTTCGCCAACCAAACCGTCGCTGCCCGAAGCTGCTAATCTGGATGCTGCAAGACTTCCAGAGTCCGATTCAAAACCCGAAGCCTCAAGGCCACAAGACCTGATCGCAGCCTCTGCTCCCATCTCGCCAACTTTCGTCAACCAGACTCCGACGGAGCACACAATCGAGAGCCAGGCGTCCTCGCGCACGGAACCCGCAGCAGACGGCAGCGCGCACGCCCAGGACAAAGAGGCCGAATCAACTACGGCTGCAGCGTGGGCAAGCTGGCGGCGAATCCGTGAGTCTGGCGATCCCAAGGAAATGGCCTTCCAGCACCAATCTCCTCAGGATTCCGCGGCCATGGCGGTTGCTGCTGGGGCCGAAAAAGCTCCCGAAGAAGCTTCGTCAGAATCCGAGTCCGAGTCGGCGGAAATCGCTAACATCGTCGACAGCGTGCTCGCCGACCTGCGGCCGAAGATCGTCGAAGAGATCTCCCGCAAGATGGGCAAGAAGAAATAGCAGCTTTCATCCCGCCTCATCTCGCAAGCGCGTAGCGACGGTCACATTCGCCCGTCGGCTTCTCCGGCTCACTTCAAATCAAAGAGCAACACTTCCGCGTCCTGTGTCCCTTTGATAGTGATTTTCTCCTCGTCGCTAATGGCCGCGCCATCGCCTTGCGCCAGCGGTTTTCCGTTCAGTTCCACCGCGCCGCGTGCGACCTGAAGCCAGCCATGACGTCCGGCGGCGAATTCATGCTTCACCTCTTCTCCAGACTTCAGCAGCGTGACGTACAGCTTCGCATCTTGATTGATCTTCACCGATCCCTCACTGGCATCGCGCGACGCGATCAGTCGCAACCTGCCGCGCTTCTCTTTTTCGGGAAAAGATTTCTGCTCGTAGCTCGGCATAAGGGCAGCCTTTTCGGGCTCTATCCAGATCTGCAGCAAATGCACTGCATCGGTGGTTGAGGGATTGAACTCGCTGTGGCGAATGCCGCTGCCTGCGGTCATGCGCTGGCCATCGCCCGGCAAAATGACCGATCCAGTCCCCAAACTGTCTTTGTGCTCGAGTTTGCCCTCGAGCACGTAGGTGATAATTTCCATGTCGCGATGGGGATGCGTGGGAAAGCCGGTGTTGGGCGCAACCCAATCCTCGTTGATGACGCGCAGCGAGCGGAATCCCATCCATTTCGGATCCCAGTAATCACTGAAGCTAAAGGTGTGATGAGTTTTCAGCCAGCCGTGGTCTCCGCCACCACGCTCCTGGCTGCGACGAATCTGAATCATGACGTACTCCGTTCTTTGCTTAGTAATTAACTTATAACTATTAGATGCCGGAGGGATTCAGGCCGGCTCGTGAGCGCGGAGCAGGCGATTTTCATCGCGCAGACTTGACCAGGATGAGCTCAAAACGGGGAAGTTTACTGGTTAGTGCCCTCCCCCTTCCCTCCCGGTCTCTTAGAATCATCGGGTTGACGGGATTTTGGAAATTAGAATGACTATACACTTGACGTAGGAAAGGTCCGAAAAAGAGCCGCGCAGGCCCTCGATGCCTTAAACGCCCTCGGGGTGGCGCTAGCCGATCACGACCACCAGTGGACATCTAGGGAGCGTTGGCTATACCAGCGGGCTTCGGCGTGGCTTACTTCGGTTTCTTCTTGTGATGGGGATTCGGCGGCATAAGACTTACCCCAAGTTCCGATGCTTTCGTATATACCGCCGCTGTGCTTCTTCCGAGTTTGAGTCCGATTACCCCAGTTGGGGTATCTTCTCGGGCAAGTTGTCTCAAGTACCGTTCGTCTTCTGACTTCCATTCTTTACCAGAATTGCGAAGGTATTTCGGTTTGTCGGGCATATCGTGCTCGCTTTCTAGGGGAAGAAAGCCGTACGGTTTCCGTACTGTGCTAGGCTCAGACTATGCCCGATGACGTAACCGTAGACAAGACCAAATTTGATGCCTTGCTGAAGAAGATGCTGGAAACCCCGCCTCTGCCGAAAGCAGATGTAAAGGTAGCGAATCCGAAGCCGAAGAAAAAGAAGGCTACTTAACTTCTTCGGAGATGACTTCCAAGTGGACTTCTTTGCCGTTGAACGTTACGAGTAATTCGTGCCCGTCTGGTTTCATGGGAAGGTCTTTACCTACGGGCAACGGAGGGCTACAGGATAGGGGCTTGAATCCATCCTCGTCCCTTGTCCCAATGCACTCGGCTTCTATCGTGGATTTACCGTGACGGATCGTGTAAGCCGCTGTTGAGATATTGTTTAGTTGCTTACTTGCCCGCCATTCGTACTTCTGTACTGTGTAGGTATCCTGATTGTCACAGGCAAGAAGTACGAGCGGTAGAAGCAACAGCATCTTTTTCATAAGTTATGTACGTTTACCGTACAAGTTTGATGTACAAAGCAGATGCCCCAGAGGTTAGTCCGGGGCACCCGTTTACTTCTGCCGCCCGGACTTGATTTTTCGCGTCAGATCGTAGACCTGAAGCGCGTAGTATATCGCCTCTAGAGCGTTTACAAGTGAGTGCATAAGGCACCTTCTTGGATGAAATCGGCTTGCGCCGCCCAACCACGCTCTACCTTGCGCGTAGAGTCGGAAGCGACTGTACTCCGCGCCTGCTTGTACATCAATCCCTTTTAGAAAATCTCCCGCGTCAGTTTCTTGTACGGCAGAGGCTTTTTCTGCGTCAGTTCGCGGGCAATCTCCTGAAAGATGAAAGGTTGCATCTTGCGGCGGTTGTAGCGCCAGCAGAACTCGCTCAGATATGAGTCAAGGTGATCTTGGCTCAAGTGATGATAGGAGCCGATGACGCCCCGTTTGAATAGGGAGAACGCGCCTTCTACTGTCTTGGCGGACAGTTCGCCAAACTCATCTAGTTCGGACTTGTGGTTGATTACCTTGTGTTGGGCTACGGGCACGATTGACGGGACAACCCATCCGTAAGTCGGGTGACCATCCGTTACCACTTGAGAAGCGTTCGGGCTAACCTTGGCTTGCAGGATGGGTTTCAGGGTCGCGGCCTTCGCGTTGCTGATCCGTTGCATGTGGACTCGCCCGTTACGCTCTGCGATTCCGAGAATGGAAATCTTGGCATCCTTCGCGGCTTTGACGCCTTTACGGAGTTTCTTGCCGCCGAGATAGGTTTCGTCAATCTCTACGACTTGACCCTGCCCGCCTAATGGAGCGGTTTCCAGTTCCGACATAGCCTTGCGGATTCTGTGGCAAAGGTGCCATGCGGTTTTGTACGGGACGCCGATATGACGCCCGACCTGAAGCGCCGAGATTCCTTTCTTCGCTTCGGACATCAAGGCCATTGCCATAAACCATTTCGTCAGGGGCAAGTGGGAATCGTGAAACAGGGTGCCCGTGGTAGCGCTGAAATGTAGTTTGCAGTCGGCGCATTCAAACAAGCGGGCGGGCTTCTTGGTCTTGCCTATCGTGTCGATCCGATACACCTTGTCATGCCCGCAAGCAAGGCACTTAACACCGTTGGGCCAGCGTTGCCCGACCAAGTAGTCCAGCGCTTCATCTTCCGTACGAAACGTCTTTGTGACTGATAGGAGATTCACAATGCCTTCTTTGCCTTCTCAACAGCATCACATGACTTCTCTCTCGCTTGTGCAATCGCTAACGAAAGCGATCCAAACATGGCGAGGCACGATGGAGGAACGTCGCCCGCAACTTGTGAAGAGGCATTACGAAATAATGCGGGAATTGGAGAATGAGCTCGCAGCGACTCTACTTCCCGGCTCAGAGCCGTTTGCCAAGGAATGTTCTGTGCTGGACTCCAATTTTCTTGGAGAAGAACACGAAGAATCTCATTCTCAAGGCAAAGAAGTTCAACTTCTTCTACCAACTTCTGTAGCGAATTGATTTCGTTGTCCATGCCCGCAATCATGCCACACCGCCGTTCCTAGGAGATTCATAGTGATTCGATTTCTTTCCGTAATTTTTCGTAACGCCCGTCGAGTTCTTTCTTGGCTAGGTTCGTGGCGTCTTGTGCGTCGGCCATACTCATCTTCAACGACGGATGAGAAGTCGTTGCGAGAAGAGTGGTTCGCAAGAATTCAATCTCCGCCACCAGAGTCAGCAGGACTTGCTTTACTTTTACGTCTTCCATGCCCGCAATCATGCCACAATCGGTTTCCTAAGTCAAGTATATAATCATAGAAATTAGTTCATGGGGCTCAATCACTTGCGGGCAAAATCTTGAGCGCCAAGGTTTTAGCTTCGTGCTGTCCAACTAGTGACGAGCCAGCCACGGCTTCGCCGTCACGCAGAATGACAGAACGTCCGGGTGCAGCGCAAGGTCAGATGTCACACGTTCTGAGCGGAGCCTGTGGATTTCCAATTCGTTCTTCGTCACGGATTCACACGGATCGACACGGATCTGCAAGAAGCAGAAATCCAATGATTTTCGATCGGTGAAAATCCGCGGAAATCCGTGGCGAACGAATCCTCTGTGGCACACTGAACGGATGCACCAACTTACGCTCGGCGACTTTGAACTCAGTGTTTTTTCTGACGGCACATATCCGCTCGACGGCGGAGCATTCTTTGGCGTCGTGCCCAAGGTGATGTGGTCGCGCAAAGTCGCGGCCGACGACAAGAATTACGTCACCGCCGGTCTCAACTCGCTGCTCATCCGCACAGACGGACCGCGCACCGGCAAGCAGACCGTGCTGGTCGAAACCGGAATGGGCAACAAGCTTTCCGAGCGCATGATCAAGTTTTACGGCCAGCCGGCAAAGCTGCTCGACAATCTTGCGGCGGCCGGCGTCGCACCCGAAGATGTCGACATCGTCATCAACTCGCATCTGCATTTCGATCATTGCGGATGGAACACGGTGCGCGACAAAAACGGCCAGATCGTTCCCACATTCCCGCGGGCGAAATATTACGCGCCGGAGGGCGAATGGCAGTATGCGCGGCGTCCCAGCGAACGCGACGCCATCAGCTTCATCCCGGAAAATTACGATCCGCTGGTCGAGAGTGGGCAGATGACGCTGCTCAAGGGTGGCGAAGAAATTCTCCCCGGCATTTCGGTGAAGACCTTTCCCGGTCACACGGCCCACATGCTGGCGGTGATTGTGAATGGTCGTCCAGGTCTTGAAAGGTCGGAGGCTCTTGAAAGGGCGCCCAATGAAGGGGCTTTAGCCCCTGAGGGCACAATCGCATGTTATATCTCCGATCTGATACCCACGACGGCGCACATCGACCTCACCTGGGGCATGTCCTTCGATCTCTATCCGTTGCAAACGATCGAGAGCAAGAAGGAATATTACGCGCGAGCTCTGCCGGAGAAGTGGCTGACGGTTTTCACGCACGATCCGAAAATGCCGTGGGCGTATGTGGAGAAGGATGAGACAGGGAAGCTGGTGGCGCGGGGAGTGTAGATGATGAGTCGAAAATTCCAGTTCACGCTCTTCGCCGACTACTTCCAATTCTATCTACAAGATGAGAGTGTCGATGGAGACCTTTCGGACAGTTGGACGCAAGAGGCAGTCGACCGTCTTCTCGCAATCGCCCCTGGCACGATCGGAGTGGGCACGGTTCGCAACATGAACGTTCCCGTCACGGTAGAAATCGAAGATGGCCCACTTAATGAGGATGCCAGTGTTTGGGATCAAATCAACGAATGCACGATTGATGTGCCGTCGGGTCGCCTCGTGATCGCGGGATGCACGGATTACTTTCCGGATGCTGCGCGAATCGAATTGTCTCCGGGCTCGTATCGCGCACGGATTTACTATGGCAATCTCAGTGAGCTAAGCACGGACCAACTAAATGGCACTGACCACTACAGAATCGTTCTATGGAGGGGAGCGCCGAGCCCACTTAACACGATCAAGCAAAGAACAAAAACGAACGCTCAATAGCGCGTCAGCAAAATGAACGGCTTGTTGATCAATCGCGGGCGAGGGCGCCCGCGCCACACAACCGGGCTTCGAAGAATTCTTCTACGCGGGCGAGAATTTCGGGCGCGCTTTTTGATTCGTAGATCGCTTTGCGTAGGGCGGCGGCCGACGGGAAAGGCCCCCACGGCTTTAGCCCCTCAGGGGACTCGTTGATTCGTCGCCAAGCCGGTCTCGGCAGCTAAAACCGCACACAAGCACTCGGGCTTTTTCGGCACGACTGAAGTCGTGCCCTTACCAGTCGAGCTCTGGGGCGGCGCGAAAGGTCAGCCCGGTTGAATTCCAGCAGACTCGGCAATTGCGCGGCTTCGCATTTCGTTCTACCATCCGAAGCAGTGGCTACCGCGAAAAACAATCCCAATCTTAATGCTAACCGAGCGCGCCTGGTTTCCGCTGCGCCCGTCGAGGACGATTCCTCGTTTGAACTGAAGCTGCGGCCGCAGCGGCTGACCGAGTTCATTGGGCAGAAAAAGGTAAAAGACAATCTGGCGGTTGCCATTGAGGCCGCACGCTCTCGCGGCGAGGCCATGGACCACGTGCTTCTCTATGGGCCTCCGGGGCTGGGCAAGACGACACTGGCGAACATCATCGCCAATGAACTCGGTGTCCACTTTCAGCCGACTGCGGCGCCGCTGCTGCAGATCAAGGGCGACCTGACCGCGATCATCACCAACATGCAGGATAAGCAGGTGTTGTTCATCGACGAGATCCATCGCCTGCAACCGGTGCTGGAAGAGTTGCTCTATTCCGCGCTGGAAGATTACAAGCTCGACATCATCATTGGGCAAGGACCGTCGGCACGGACGCATACGCTGGAGGTGAAGCCGTTCACGTTCGTAGGCGCGACCACTCGCGCAGGATTGATTTCCGCGCCTTTGCGCTCCCGCTTCGGCATCGTGCTGCGCCTCGAATTCTATGCTCCGGAAGATTTGCAGGTGATTGTGGAGCGCTCGGCGGAGATCCTCGGAGTTGAAGTCGACGACGCGGGCGCGAAGGAAATCGCCAGCCGTTCCCGCGGGACGCCCCGAATTGCGAATCGCCTCTTACGCCGGGTGCGCGACTACGCCCAGGTCCGCGGGGCCGGGAAGATTGACGAACCCACGGCGAAGGCAGCGCTGGAAATGCTCGAAGTCGACCATTACGGATTCGACGAAGTTGACCGGCGGCTGCTGTTAACGATTATCGAAAAGTACGAAGGCGGCCCGGTGGGAGTGAATACTCTGGCCGCCGTGCTGGCCGAAGAGCCTGACGCCATCGAAGAGATCTACGAGCCGTTTCTGATGCAGATTGGATTTCTCAACCGCACTCCCCGAGGCCGCGTCGCCACGCAGTTGGCCTACGATTACTTCAAAATTGCGCCGACTCGCAGGCAGAGTTCGTTGTTCTAGCGGTTTTGATACCGCGCGCTTTGAACCTCCGCGCTTGGGGTGAAAGCTTAGATACGCTATCGGGTTCGACCAGCCCCACAAAACATATTTTCCTGTTTTGTCTGCATGCTCATAGTGTATCTTTCTCACTTCCACCGAAGGGGGCGGGGGAAAAGCCGGGGGATTTTTGCGTCTGTCTCGAGTTCTGGGTCAATGGGGCCGTTTTGCGGCGGAAGTTGCGGTCGTAGCTTTGCTTTTCCTTCTTGCGACAGATCTTCACGCCTTACCTTCGGCCGCGGGATCCCCATCTCCGCAATCTATTTCCACCCTGCAAGATTCGCAGTCTACTCCCCAAAGTTCTCCACCGCCCTCGGCGGCCAAGCCCGCGCAAGAAACCAAGCCTTCTCCGCAGTATCCTCCGCCTTCGGCGCAGCTGCCGGAACCTCCGATTAAGAATCCCGACGTGCAACCGGCGCCGAAGCCCGAGGAGGCCACGCCCTCGCTCACCATTCCGCGCCTGCCGGGTGCTCCCGCCCTGGACGACTTTCTGAGCATGCAACCGCAGGGCGGAGTCGCCCAGCAGATGGCCAAGGTCACCGGCTTCACGCAACGCAATCCGCACGACGGAGAAAGCGTTTCCGAACCCACCGACGCCTATCTCGGCTACGACCAGAAAAATCTGTACGTAGTCTTCGTATGCTTCGACGATCCCCGGGAAGTGCGCGCTCGCATGTCGCGCCGCGAAGATGTCTACGACGATGACCAGGTGGAGATCATTCTCGACACTTTCCACGACCGCCGGCGCGCCTACGCCTTCCAAACCACGCCGCTGGGCGTGCAATGGGACGCGATCTGGACCGAGGCGTCGCGCGAGGAAGAAACCAGCGCGCACTTCGACACCTCGTTTGATACGGTGTGGGATTCGCGCGGCAAAGTCACCGGCCGCGGATTCGTTGTGTGGATGGCGATTCCCTTCAAGAGCTTGCGGTTTCCGGCTGCTAAACATCAGGACTGGGGAATCATTTTGTATCGCGGTATCACGCGCAAGACCGAAGATTCCTTCTGGCCCCACGTTTCTTACAAAGTCGAGGGACGCCTGGGCCAGGCCGCGACTCTCTACGGGCTCGAAGGAATTTCTCCCGGCCACAACATCGAACTGATTCCTTACGGTGTGATGCGCGGATTTCGCGCACTCGATACGCGCGACTTCACCAATCCCTACTTTCAGAAATCCACCGTGCACGGCCAGCCTGGGCTCGACGCAAAGTTTGTCATCCAGGATCACTTCGTGGTCGACATGACGGCCAATCCCGACTTCAGCCAGGTCGAGTCCGAAGATCCGCAGATCACGGTGAACCAGCGCTACGCAGTTTATTTCCCCGAGAAGCGCCCATTCTTTCTGGAGAATGAAGATTTTTTTCGCACGCCGCTGGATTTATTTTTTACTCGCAGCATCGGCGATCCCTCGGCCGGAATCCGCCTCACCGGAAAAGATGGCCCATACTCCGTAGGTCTGATGGCCGCAGATGATCGCAGCCCTGGCCTCGCTGTGCCGGATAACAACCAGTTCTCCGGCATCCGCTCCTATTTCTCAATTGCCCGCGTGAGCCGCGACATTTTTCGCCAGTCCAACGTGGGCGCGCTCTACACCGATTGGGAATGCCCTACCACTGGAGAATTCAACCGCATCGGCGGCCTCGACACGCACCTGAAATTCAATCCCAACTGGACGCTCGACGGCCAGGCGGTCGTCAGCTCGAGCAATCTCAACCTGAACTGCGAGGCCAACCTCTACCCGTTCAGCTCCGGCAATCGCGGCAACAATAATTACTACGCCGGCCCCGCCGCAAAGGTGGAACTGCGTCGCGATGGCCTGCACTTCACCTACGACGGAATTTATAACGACATCAGCCCGGGCTTCGTTTCCATTCCCGGGTTCGTCAACCGCGTCGACATTCGCGAGACGAACCAGCAGGTCGACTACCGCTTTCGCCCCAAGCGAGGTTGGATCGTGGATTGGGGTCCGTCGCTCGCCGTTCGCTACGATTTCGACCACACCGGCCTGCGCCTCGACGCTGACTACGTTCCCTACTTTGCGATTCAGGGGCGAGGCCAGACAGTCATCATCGTGCGTCCCTACGAGGATTTTCACGAGCGCCTGCGTCCGCAGGATTTTTGTTTCTACGGATTTTCCATTTACTGTCCGCCAACGGTTCTGGGCAATCAGGACTATCACGAACACACCAGCGGAGCCTCCGTCCAGACTGGCTACTTCAAGAAAGCTACGCTACAGGCGAGCTATTACTGGGGACAGGGTGTGAATTTTGTCGCGAACCCCGCCAATCCCGCGCCCTATAACCACCCTTTCCTGGTAAACGAAGCCAATGCCCAGGCCTCGCTCACCATTCGCCCGATCACGCCGCTGAAAATTGAGAACAGTTACCTGTTCGAGCGTCTGCACACCGACAACAATACTTTTATTTTCGAGCGGTCCCAGGTTCCCGGCGCGGGCCGCGGCATTTTGAACGACCACATCCTGCGCAGTAAATGGAACTGGCAGTTCACTCCCCAACTTTCTATGCGCGTGATTTTGCAATACAACGGACTGCTGGCCGGAACTCCGGGTGTGGGCTCTCCCTACACCTACCTCCCGACTCAGAAGGAATTCAATGCCGACTTCCTCGTGACCTACCTGGTGCATCCCGGCACGGCGATCTATGTTGGCTACAACAGCGACCTGAAGAACCTGAACGTGCAGCCGGGCGTAGGGGTGTTCCAAACGCCGCGAAACTACATCAACGATAGCCGCCAATTTTTCGTGAAGGTTAGCTATCTCTTTCGATTCTAAAAAGCTGTCAGCTATCAGCCGTCAGCTTTCAGCTAAGCACACATTAATTCCAGAATCTTCTCGCGTCCCGCAAGATAAACCAAGGCTACATCAGCGAACTGAGCATGGATATCCTCATACCGTTTCATCAGCGCTAAAATTGCTTCAGCCTCCGTGCCAGCCAGAGACATCAGCTCAAGAAAAACACCATCGATGCTGCGCAATAGTTGCTGAACCGCCCGCGGAGAGTTTCGCAGGAGCCAGGCTGCCTCAGTAATTACCGGCCAGCACGAAAGCAATGGACTTGGCATTTCGCGAAGCGCGTTTACGCAGGCAGTGTGGTATTCGTCTTCGCGCGAGAGAATGGCAACCAGCGGACCAGTGTCCACCAGAATCCGCCTCATTTGTCTCGGCTGAAGCCTTCAAAGTGACGGCGATTGGAACTCAGGTCCTTGGCAGCGCGTCGCACGCAGCCAATCAAACCTGCCTTTTCCGCTACTTCATAGGCGGAGCGCGACTGGCTTCCCCGGCCGAGATAAGTCTCTAGCGCAATACGTACCAGATCCGAAGGAGTCTGTCCTTTGGCGCGGGAACGGTCCCGAAGGAGAGTTCCCAGCGTTTTAGGAACGCGTACAGCAATTCGCTGCAAAGCCATAGATAGACAATTGTCAGACAACCGAAAGCCAAACCCAGCTTCATCCCTTCGGCAAATGAATCGAACCACAACTAAGACCCAAGACCTGGCGCCAGCGCTACAATATGCGCGTGCCCTCACCTGAGATTCACGGGCCGTCTGCTGAAGCCGAGAGGGAAGTCTCGCATAAGAATCACCGCCATGCCGTCTACGCGTCGGAAACGGCGGGGCTGTTGCTGATCGCACTTGTTCTGCTCGTCCTAACCCTGGTTCGCTACTGGCACGAGATCCACTGGAGCCTGCGCTGAACGTGGCTTCAGCACCCAGCGACACCGCTCCACCCAAAGCGCTGCTGGCGGTGATTCTCGGCCCGACGGCCAGTGGAAAAACAGCGTTGTCTCTCGCGCTCGCGCAGAAATTTAACGGCGAGATCGTCAACTGCGATTCGGTAGCCATGGTGGCCGAATTCGACGTCGGTACGGCCAAGCCGAGCGCCGCCGAACGCGCCCTTGTGCCCCACCATCTTTTCGACGTCGTCGACCCGACGCACTACATGACTGCCGGCGAATATGCTCGCCTGGCGCGGCAAGTAGTCGCGGAGATTAACGGGCGGCATCGTTTGCCGATCATGGTCGGCGGCACCGGGCTGTACTTGCGCGCTTTACTCGAAGGGCTCTTCCCCGGTCCCCAGCGTTCGGAAGAGTTGCGCGGGCGCCTTCGCGAAAGCGCCGCAAGCCGCGGTTCCGACCATCTCCACAGAATTCTCCAGCGCTTGGATCGTGCCGCTGCTGAAAAGGTCCATGCCAATGATGTCCCCAAGTTGATTCGCGCGATTGAAGTATGCCTCGCGTCACGTCAGAAAATGTCCGAACTATGGCAGCACGGCCGCGACCCGCTGCGCGGTTTCCGCATTTTGCGGCTCGGTCTCGATCCGGATCGCACTGCTCTCTACGATCGCATCAACCAGCGTGCCGGCCGCATGTTTCAGAACGGATTGATCGAGGAGACTCAGCAACTGCTCCAGAAGTATGGCGCAACCGCTCGGCCGCTGGCCTCCCTCGGCTACAAGCAGGCCGTTCAACTTCTGCGCGGCGAACTCAGCCGCGAGCAAGCGATCCAGGCCGCCCAGCAAGCCCACCGCAACTACGCCAAGCGCCAAATGACGTGGTTCCGTCGCGAGCCGGAGGTTACGTGGTTAAGGGGTTTCGGCGACGATCCACAGATCCAGCAACAGGCTCTGCTACTCGTGGCGGAGAGGGGTCTTGGGTTGTAGGTGTTAGGTATTGGGTCTTCTGTATTTGGGGTTGCGGTTAGAATCGAGCCACTTTTTCACCGCTATTTTCTTTTCTATCATGAAGTCCCAAAACCTAACGCCGAAGACCTAAGACCTGCCCTTCTGCTATCGTTCCTGCATGCCCCGAATCTTCTCTGCCATATTTCTTATCGTGACACTCGTCCTGCCCGCCTTCTGCAAGAACAAGCCTCCGCACAGCGCTCCCGCGGCCGCCTCCCACGACGACAAGTGGGCCGAGAAGACGCTGCACAAAATGACCGTCGAGGAAAAAATCGGGCAGGTCTTCATGATCTGGTGCCGCGCCAGTTTCCTCAATGTAGAGAGCCCCGAGTACCTACAATGGCTCGACGCCATGCAGAAATATCACGTCGGTTCGTTCACCGTGTCGGTTCACGTCGATGGACCATTTCTCCTGCGCACCGAACCCTACGAAGTCGCCGAATTGCTGAACCGGCTGCAGCAAAAATCCAAGCTGCCATTGCTCTTCGCGGCCGACTTTGAGCGTGGGCTCTCTAACCGCCTGCTCGGCGCCACCAACTTTCCCCACGCGATGGCCTTCGGAGCCGATGGCAACATCCAGGACGCAGAGACCTTCGGCCGTATCACAGCCCAAGAAGCCAGAGCCATCGGCATTCACTGGAATTTCTTCCCCGATGCCGACGTGAACTCGAATCCCGCCAATCCCATCATCAACACGCGTTCTTTCGGAGAAGACCCCCAACAAGTCGGCGATCTGGTCGCGGCCTACATTAGGGGAGCGCACGAGGCCGGCATGCTGACTACGGTTAAACACTTTCCCGGTCACGGCGATACTGCCACCGACTCCCATCTCGGTGTCGCCAGCGTGAACGGGGACCGCGCGCACCTGGATTCGATCGAGCTTCCGCCCTTTCGCCAGGCCATCGCCGCCGGCGTCGACTCGGTGATGGTCGCGCATGTTACCGTCCCCGCCCTCGATTCCGATCCAAACCATGTCGCCACCATCTCGCCGCCGATCATTTCCGACCTGCTCGAAAAGCAACTCGCATTCAAGGGCGTCATCGTGACCGATGCCCTCGATATGGCTGGGCTGACGCATCTTTTCGCCAGCAACATTGGCCGCGAGGCCGTGGAGGCCTTCAAGTCCGGCAACGACCTGCTGATCATTCCGCCTGACCTTGCCGCCTCTTACGAGGCCATGCTCAGAGCCGTTCGCTCTGGTGAGATTTCCGAGAAGCGCCTAAACCTCTCCGTGCTGAAAATCCTGAAGATGAAAAGCGCTCTCGGCCTCAACAAATCCCGCACCGTCAATGTCGGCGCCATCGCGACCGCTGTGGGCAAACCCGAAAACATCACCTTCGGCCAGCAGGTGGCCGACGCCGCCATCACCCTGGTCCGCGACAATGGCAAACTTCTTCCCCTGAAATCCAAGGGAACCGCCGCACCCGCGCTTCCGTATATGACCAGAGAGGAGACCCACAACCAGGTGCTCGCCGTGCTTTTTTCCGACGACGTGCGCACGGATTCCGGTCGCGCCTTCGGACGGGAGTTCCGCGCCCGCATTCCGGACGCGCGCGTGATTTATGTGGATCCTCGCATCGCCGCGGGCATGACCGACGAGGTTCTGAAAGCAGTCGACGAGGCGCAAACCGTGGTGGCTGCCGTCTATGTCATTCCGACGGCAGGCAAAATCGGTAACACGATGGCGATGACTGATGCGACCGGCACGTTGCTGCAGCAAGTACTCGATCATGCCGCCGAAAAGACGGCGGTCGTCGCTATGGGGAACCCTTATCTGGCCAGCGATTTCCCCAAGATCGAAAATTATATGTGTACGTTTTCCAACGCGAGCGTCTCGGAAATAGGCGCGATCAAGGCGCTGTTTGGGGAGATTCCGATTCGCGGCCATCTACCCGTTACCATTCCGAATGTCGCGCAGCGCGGCACCGGTCTGGAACGTCCGGCGCGCCTCGCCAAAGGAGGGTCTCCACATGCGCAGAACGCAATCTCCAATCATTAGCAGTTCGGTTGTCGCCGCCCTTATTGCATTGCTATTGTCCGCCTGCAGCATCAACGTGAAGAAGCAGCAGAACGGCGAGGACAAGCAAGTCGATATCCAGACTCCGGTCGGCGGCATTCACGTCAGCAAAGGCGCTAACGTGGCTGACGTTGGGCTGGCCGTCTATCCTGGGGCGCGGCTGAAACAACAGGGGTCCGACGGCTCAGACAAAAGTGCCAACGTGGATATTTCGAGCTTCGGTTTTAGGCTGAAGGTGGTTGCGTTGCAATATGAGTCCGACGATGCTCCTGCCAAACTGGTGGCCTATTACAAAGACCAGCTCCAAAAATACGGGCATGTTCTCGAGTGTCACACTAGCCACCTTGATCTGAATCCGGATGCGAAGCACTGGGACCATGATTCTCATGAACTGACCTGCGAGGGATCGAGCGGCAACAAGATCGAACTGAAAGTCGGCACCAAAGAGTACCAGCACATCGTGGCGATTGAGCCTGAGGGCAAGGGATCAAGCTTCGCGCTCGTGTATGTGCATGCTCACGGCAAGGACGCGGAGATCTGAATTCTCGGCGACGTTCTTGAGGAGGATCGTAATGTTTCGTAGTCTGATACTCGCGCTCGCAGTGACTGTGGCGATACCCGTTCTAGCTCAGGATTCCGGCAACCAGAACAAGAATCTCGACGTTCGCAGTTCGGCTGGCGACCTGCACATCGGCAGCGATGCGGATGCACGCAAGACGGGCCTGCCGCTTTATCCCGGCGCGCGCCTCAAAACTGACGATGATAATAAGGGCCAGGCGAATCTGAGCATCTTGACCGAAGCGTTTGGAATGAAACTGGTGGTCGCCAAGTATGAGTCCGACGACGCTCCCGCCAAAGTCCTCGACTTCTATCGTGACAAGCTGAAGAAGTATGGCAAGGTTCTGGAGTGCCATTCCCAAAAACACGGTGGCAGCATCGACGTGGACGACGATAGTAAAGAGTCCAAGGACGGCAAGGACAAAGACAGCAAGGAATTGAAGTGCGACGAAGACTCGGGGCCAGTCACCGAATTAAAAGTCGGCACTGAAGACAACCAGCACATTGTCGCCGTCGAACCTGGCGACGCGGGCAAGAGAACGACCTTCGCGCTCGTCTACGTGCATACCCGCGGCAAGCGCGGGGAAATTTAGACGTAATTGGGTTCGCAGCAGTTGAATCAATGAGTGGCCGCTCCGGTCCTTGCTCCCAACGCGCGCCCTGCGGTACTTTCAAAGAGCGCTCCTCAATCCCTGATGGAACAGCCCTGCTACAAGTGCGGCCAGACCGTGGAAGAAGGCGTACCTTTCTGCCCCCATTGCTCAGCCCCGCAGATACGAGTATTGATCACTGAAGCCGCGGCGCCGCCGCTCGCTTTAGCGACTGCCACGGCGTCGCGAGACTCTGCAGTTCTCCCGGCGTCGCAGACTGTCCCCGTCCTCGCTCTTCCCATGCAGTGGTCCGACGCGTTCAAGCCGTGCGCGCTCGCAGCGCTGGTGGCCTCATTACTGATGGCGTTGGGCCTGAACCCGTTCGTAGCCATGTTCAGCGTGGGATTCCTGGCCGTCGTTTTTTATCGTCAGCGGCGGCGCGAAATCGTTGTGAAGGCCACGGTCGGAGCCGGACTGGGCGCGCTCGGTGGATTGCTGTGGTTTGCAATGTCGTCTGTGCTGGAGACCCTGTTCGTGATCTTTCTGCACAGAGGACCGGAACTCCGCAGCCAGCTCGTGCTCAGGATCCAGCAAGCTGCCTCGCAAACCACCGACCCCCAGGTGTTGGCCATTTTCGACCGCCTTAAGACCGAGGGTGGGCTTGAGGTCTTAATGGTGACGGGTCTGATTTTTGCCTTTCTCGCCGCGATCGTCTTGGGTGGTCTCGGCGGCGCGCTGGGCGGGGTAATCCTGGGCCGCCGCGACAAATCCTGATCGCCTTTTGTCGGCATTGCTTGGCGCCGGTCTCGTTTAGCGCCGGCATTCCTGCCGGCTGTCGCGAGGGCACGTTGCCCTCGCGTTCGGACGCGAACAGACTGCGAGAGCAATAACTGCATCGCCGACCCAGCGTGTCTCGCGCATCTTGCAGCCGCTTCTCCTGCCGCGTATGATGCACGGTTTGCACTTTTTCCGATGAATACTCCCGCACGCGGTTCGCTGCTCGGGATCGAACACCTCGACGCGAAGGAAATTCTGGGCTTGCTGAAACTGGCCCGCCGCATGAATCCGCTGAAGGCCCGTCCGCTACTGCGCGGCAAGCGGATCGTGCTGCTGTTTTACGAAGCATCGACCCGGACCCGTTCCTCATTCGAGTTCGCCGCGAAGGCGCTCGGCGCAATCACCACCCTCGTGCAGTCCTCCGGATCGAGCATCGAGAAAGGCGAATCCGTTCTCGACACCGGCTACACCCTGCGCGCGGTCGGAGCGGATTGCATTGTCATGCGCCACCCATCAGCGGGCGCGCCGCACCTAATGGCGCGGCATCTCGATATTCCCATCATCAATGCCGGGGACGGCATGCATGAGCACCCTTCGCAGGCCCTGCTCGACGCCTTCACCATCCTGAAACACAAGAAGTCGTTCCAGGGACTTCAAGCCACCATCATCGGCGACATCTTGCACAGCCGTGTCGCCCGCAGCGCCTGCCACCTTCTCACTAAGTTTGGCGTGAAGCTCACGCTCTGCGGTCCGCCCGAGTTCGTCCCCGATGTGGCCGCCACGCTCGCACCGGGCCTGCGCGTCACCCGCCACCTCGAAGACGCGCTTCGCGGAACGGACGTGATCATGCTGCTGCGTGTGCAAAAAGAGCGACTGGCCGGCCAGAAAATTCGATTGCAGGACTACATTGCACGCTACCAGATGACCAACGCGCGCCTGAAACTAGCCAAGCGCGACGCTGTCGTGATGCACCCGGGCCCCATCATCCGGGGCCTGGAATTGACCGCCGAGGTCGCTGACGGCCCACAGTCGGTGATCGTCGACGAAGTACACAATGGCGTGCCCACACGAATGGCAATCCTGGCTCGGGCCTTAGGGAAGGCAAAATGACCCGCAACTTTCGTCATCTCCATCCGCCCTATCGCCCGCGCCGTTGTCACCAGCGCCGTTGTCACCAGCGACTTTGTCATCCTGAGCGCAGCAAAGGACCTATGCACTCACTCGGCGCCCAGAAGAAGTACACAGGTCCTTCGCGCAAAAAACGCGCTCAGGATGACACACGAGTTTTGCGAAAATTAACGATGGAAGCGTCCCTGAGGAGTTGCGGATGACTCGCCGCGAAAATGCCAGCCTGTTGATCAAAGGCGGTCACCTGATCGATCCGGCGGCAAAGATCAATGCGCCGATGGATATTCTATTGCGCGAGGGCCGCGTCGCCGAGGTTGCTCTCCCGAATAAGATCCGCGGAAGTGCCGATGAAAAGTTCGACGCGCGCGGCCTCATCGTTGCACCCGGATTCATTGACCTGCACGTCCACCTGCGCGAGCCTGGCCAGGGCTACAAAGAAACCATTGCCAGCGGCACTACAGCCGCTGCTGCCGGTGGGTTCACGTCGGTCTGCACCATGCCCAACACCGCGCCCGTAGTTGATACTCCAGAATGGGTCGCTTGGCTGCGCAGTCCCGAGCGCGGAGCCGTGGTCAACGTCTTTCCCATCGCCGCCGCCACGCGCGGCAGCCGCGGAGGAACGCTGACCGACTTCAGCGCCCTGCAACGCGCTGGAACCGTTGCTGTCACCGACGATGGCAAGCCCATCCTCGACGACGACGTGATGCGCATGGCTCTCCGCCTCGGCGCGGAATTGAATCTTCCCGTGGTGCAGCACGCGGAAGATACGCGGCTCACGGAGAACTGCTCGATGCACTCCGGCCCCACAAGCTTTCGACTTGGCCTGCGCGCCATGCCCGCCGCAGCCGAAGCCGGAATCGTGGACCGCGACGTCACGCTGGCGCAGCAGATTCGGGAATCGCGCCTGCACGTGGCCCATCTTTCCACCGCCGACGCGCTGAAGTCAGTACGCCGCGGTAAACGCGCGAAAGCCCGCGTCACTTGCGAAGTCACGCCGCACCACTTCACTCTGATCGATGAGAACGTTGGCGAATACGATACCAACTTCAAGATGAACCCGCCGCTGCGCTCGGCCACCGACCGCGAAGCGATCGTCGTCGCGCTCTCCGACGGCACGGTGGACGCCATCGCTACGGACCATGCCCCGCACGCTGCGCACGAAAAGCAAGTCGAATTCGAACGCGCTGCCTTTGGGATTACCGGACTGGAAACCGCACTGGCGCTGGCGATCACCAAACTTCATCGTGATCACAAAATTCCGCTGGCACGCATCGTCGAGCTCTTCACCGCAGGCCCGGCCCGAGTCTTTGACCTCCCCGGCCGCGGCTCATTGGCCCGAGGAAGCTTCGCCGACGTGACCATCTTCGATCCTAAGAAGCGTTGGACTTTCGAAGCCGCGAAATCGCGTTCGCTCTCGCACAACACTCCCTTCGACGGCTGGCAATTCGTAGGAAAAGTCGCGGCGACAATCGTTGGCGGGAAGATCGTATACCGCGCCGATTGATCGCTTGACCCGTTTGTGCAGAATTGCTGTATGTGGGGACAGCCGTTCTCGGCTGTCCGGTCGAGCAAAGCTCGGCTTCTCGTCACTTCCCCAAAATCCCCATGCGCTTTCCGACGCTCTTGAGCACTTCCAGCGCCCGCTGCAACTCATCCATCGTGTGCGTCGCGGTCATGATGGTGCGGATGCGCGCCTTCCCTTCCGGAACCGTCGGGAACGCAATGCCCGTACCGAGCACACCTTCCTTGAACAGTTCGCGCGAGAAGTCCATGGTGAGCTTGCCGTCGCCGATAATGATGGGCGTAATCGGAGTCTCACTGGCTGGAGTCGTACGCCCGCCGACGTCGAAGCCCAGCAGTCCAAGTTCTTTCTTCCAGAAGCGCGTGTTCTCCCAGAGTGTTTCCATGCGTTCCGGTTCGTTCTCCAGAACGTCGAAAGCCGCGATGCACGTGGCCGCTACCGATGGCGGATGCGATGTCGAAAACAAAAACGGACGCGCGCGATGATAGAGAAAATCAATCAGATCGCGCGTGCCGCAAACGTATCCGCCCAGTGCGCCAATTGCCTTCGATAGCGTTCCCACCTGAATGTCGACGCGACCGTGCATGCCGAAGTGGTCGATGGTGCCGCGTCCGTTGCGCCCCAGCACGCCGGACGCATGCGCATCGTCGACCATCATGATGGCGCCGTATTTCTCCGCCAGGCCGCACAGCGCGGGCAGCGGGCCAATGTCGCCGTCCATCGAAAAAACGCCGTCGGTGATCAGCAGCTTTTTCCCTGGCTCGCCTTTAACGCTGGCCAGTTGCTCTTCCGCGTGCACCATGTCCTTGTGGCGGAAGACCAGGATTTTTGCCTTCGAGAGCCGTGCGCCGTCGATGATCGAGGCGTGGTTGAGCGCATCGGAGATGATGAAATCGTCCTTGCCCAAGACCGCCGAGACCGTTCCCGCATTCGCCGCAAAGCCTGACTGGAATACGACACACGCCTCCACGTTCTTGAAGCGCGCGATCCTTTCCTCCAGTTCCATGTGGATTTTCATCGTCCCGGCTATCGTGCGCACCGCCCCTGACCCCACTCCGTATTTGCGGGTCGCCTCCAGCGCCGCCTCTCGCAGCTTCGGATGCGTGGTTAATCCCAAATAATTGTTCGACGCCAGATTGATGACCTTTTTCCCGTCGAACGTGCAGACCGGCGCCTGCTCGTCCTCCAGCACGCGCAGCTTGAAGTGCGTGCCCTTGGCCTTGAGTTCGTTAAGCTGGTCAGTAAGGTAGGAAAGCGGATTGGTTCGGGTTGCGGTAGTCATGGAAAGCCTCGCCACGGATTAACACAGATTCAAACGGATAAAGACGAAAAGATAAGTCTAATCCCAGGATGGAGCAAAAACAGTGGCCAAGCAATTGATCGAAGTTTGAGTTATCCGTGTAAATCCGTGCAATCCGTGGCTCAAAACATGATCGGATTGCCGGTCGCAATGCTGGCCTCGCACAGGCGCTTCATGCTTTGAAAGAACTCCTTCTCTCCCTCGGTCAAAATGTCGCTGGAGCCGAGCACCAGGTCCACTTCGCGCAACAGTGCTGGCGACTCTTTTGCGGGGATCCAGTCGCCCGTATGCGTGCCGTCATACACGACCTGTTTCAACAGAATTGGGAACTTTGGCCCGGGGTTTCCCTGCAGGCCGCGCAGAAATTCCCGCAGATGCTGGGCGCGTGTAATGTTGCCCAAGCTTTCGGAAGCCAAATAGCCTTCGTGATCGCACGACCCCTGAACCCACTGGTCATGGGCCTCCCATTCGTCTTCGGTAGGATCTCCCGACAGCGAAGGCGAGCCTGCCTCATCCCACGTAAACCTGTCAGGAAATGGATGCGGCTTCGCTCGCCCATCGCGAATGCAGGTGCAACGTACGAATGCGTCGAGACTCATATCTTCTTTCGGTTGTAGTCTGGTGCGCAGGTTGCACCACGGCTAGTCGTGCGCAAAAGTGCCCGCTCCACACGAAGCTAGCGCACGCCGTTGGGATATACCAGAATCTTGCTCGCTTCCCCGGTCTTCAGCCGCTCCATGGCCTTCGAGAAATCTTTCATCGCAATGCGATCCGTAATTACCGGATGCAGGTTGAGCTTCCCGCTCTTCAGCAGCGCGGTCATCTGGTACCAGGTCTGGTACATGCGGCGCCCGTTGATGCCCTGCACGGTAATTCCCTTGAAAATGATGTCTTCAGAAAAATTCAACGAGATCGGCTTCGAGGTCAGTCCGAGCAGGGAAATTCTTCCTCCCCGCCGGACGATATCGAAAGCGGTGCGAATCGAGTCGGGATGGCCAGCCATTTCCAGCACCACGTCCACGCCCAGCCCGCCAGTCTTCTCCATCACGATCGCGTTGACATTCTCTTTTGCGGGATTGAGCACGTAGTCGGCCTTCATCTCGCGCGCGACCCGGGCGCGGTGCTCGTTCACTTCAATGGCAAACACCGAAGTCGCGCCCACCGCCTGGGCTACGGCAATCGAAAATAATCCAATCGGCCCACAGCCCGTGATGGCCACACTCTTGGCCGCGATTTCTCCGGCCAGCACGGTGTGCACCGCATTTCCCAGAGGATCGAGAATCGAAGCGTATTCCAGGGGAATCGCGGGATCGAGCTTCCAGATATTCGACTCCGGAATCACGACGTACTCGGCGAAGGCGCCGTCGGCGTCCACGCCGATGATTTTCACTTTCTGGCAAATGTGGCTCTCGCCAGTGCGGCACTGCAGGCACTTTCCACAGGCCACGTGCATCTCCGCGGAAACGAAATCGCCTTCCCTGACGCTCGTGACCTCATCGCCAAACGCAACCACTTCCCCGCAAAACTCGTGCCCCGGAATCAGCGGCGGATGAATGCGGTTCTGCGCCCAACGGTCCCAGTTATAAATGTGAAGATCGGTGCCGCAAATCGATGCGACTTTCACCTTCACCAGTACGTCGGTGCGTCCGAAAGAAGGGATTTTGACTTCGCGTATCTCCGCGCCTGGCGCTGCTTCTGGCTTGACCACTGCCAGCATTGTTGAAGCCATCATTGCCACCTATGAGTACTGTCTCGGAACGAAAACTATATAAAACACAAAACATATGATTTTAGCACCCTGCGCCGCGTCGCTCGGTGATGGCCTGGCATATAAGTCGCAAGGCCGCAAACCGTAAACTCGACAACCGCATCGAAGCACCGGCCTTTCCAGGACGGAGGTTGGAACTCTTGCGCGCTCGTTCTCTTGCGATTTTGCTGCTCTTATTCTGTATTCTTTCCGGCGCCCCATTATCGGCATCTCCGGTAGCCGTGCGTTACAAAGAAGGCTTGCTTCACGGCTTTCTCGTGCTCAGCACGCTCGACGGCACCCCTCTTGCCGAAGGCGACCTCACCCAAGTACTTCAGGGCAATCGCATCACTAGCCATCTGATCTTCCGGTTCAAGGACGGCTCACGGCAAGAGGAAAGCGTCATCTTTTCCCAGCGACGTTATTTCCGGCTCGTCAGCTACCACCTCGTGCAAAAAGGACCGGCATTTCCGCATCCCATGGAAATCACGATCGCGCCTTCCACGGGAGAAGTCACCGTCAGTTACACCGACGATGACGGTAAAGAAAAAACGGTAAGCGAGCGCATGAAGCTGCCCGCCGATCTCGCGAATGGCATCGTTCTAATTTTGTTGAAGAACCTGCTGCCCGACCCGCCGCCTCTTGAGGTATCGATCGTTGTCCCTACGCCCAAACCGCGCCTGGTAAAACTGGCGATCAGTAGTCCGGGTAAAGATTCGTTTACCCTGGCAGGAGCTGGCCGCGAAGCTCAGCATTTCGTCATTAAAGTTCAGATCGGCGGAATTGCTGGGCTCGTGGCGCCGTTACTGGGAAAGCAGCCGCCGGATTCGCACCTCTGGGTTGAGGGCGGGGAAGCCCCAACTTTCGTCAAGTCCGAAACCATCGCTTATCTCGGCGGCCCGATCTGGCGCGTTGAGCTGGTGGCTCCCGTGTGGCCCAGAGCCGCAGCGCCGGAATCAAAGAATGGTGCCACCGAGAAACACTGACGGGAAGAAAGTGACTGATCTATTTCTCCCGCACTACGCCTCTCTCGAACTTGTGCGCCACCGCTTTGTGGTCTTTGAATTCTTCCGACTTGCCCCGCGGAATGCTCAGCGTCTTCCACTCGCTCGACCGCAGATGCTTGGCCAGGAATACGATCTGCCCAATGTGAGCAGCGTAGTGCGCAATTTGTCGATTGATGGCTTGCAGCACAGTGTGCGGCTCTCCCCGAATCGTCACCGTGCGCATCACGTCTTCAGGCTTGAGCGCCTCGATGGCGCCCTGCACGCAAGCCCAGCCTTCTTCCCACCAACGCATCACGTCAGCCCGCGTGGTCGCTCCGCTCACTTCAAACTCGTGGTCGCGAAAACGGTCCGGCTTTTCGCCGTCGCTCGTCAGGAAGTCGGTGAAGCGCGAGCGCATATTGCCAGCCAGATGCTTTACTAGAATTGCAACCGAGTTCGACTCTGGATCGAGCGTCAGGAAAAAATCGTCATCGCGAAGCTGTGCCATCGCGCCTTCGCCCATGCGCTTGTACCCGCGCATCTGGCGGCGCGCTTCATCGATATATTGGGCAGCGAGATCGATCGCCATCGTGCCTCCTCTCCTTACTTCCTTCCCCATCCCCCGCCACCGGGAGTCTCAATCGTAACCCGTTCGCCGTTGCGCAGACGAGTGCTGAACTTCGCCGGCACCGTCTCGATCGAACCATCACGCCGCGTGATGACAGTCTTCCCCGCAGCACCGTCAGCTCCTCTTGCGAGTCCCCACGGCCCGCGCGTGCGGCGATCAGCCAACAGAGTCACCTCGCAGTCGGTCAGCACTTCAATCTCGCGGACAATGCCGTCACCGCCGCGGAACTTTCCCTCGCCACCGCTGCCCGGGCGCAGCGAATACCTGCGCACCCGCAGCGGATATGCATACTCCAGCGCCTCCGCCGGGGTGTTCAGCGAATTCGTCATGTGTGTATGCACGCCCGAAACCCCATCCTTGCTGGGCCGAGCGCCCATTCCTCCGGCAATGGTCTCGTAGTAAGCGAAGGGCTCGCCGGTGCGCGGATCGATCCCACCGATGGTCAAATTGTTCATCGTCCCCGATGCCGCAGCCGGGATGCGATCAGGAATGGCTTGCGCCAGTGCCCGCAACACCGCGTCGACGATGCGCTGCGACGTCTCCACATTTCCCCCGGCAACTGCCGCGGGAGCTCGCGCGTTCACGATCGTCCCTGCGGGCGCGATGACTTGGACCGGCCGCATCAGCCCCGCCGCGGCGGGAACGTCGTCCGCGAGCAGGCAGCGAAACACGTAAAAGCATGCCGAGTAAGTGATCGCAGCAACTGCGTTCACGCTCCCCTCAACTTGCGGATCGCTGCCACTGAAATCGACGGTCACCATGTGGCGCGGACGCCCCCGTCCGCGAGTAGCGCCGCCGGCTTCGCCGGCTGTCGCGACGGTAGCCTGCCGTCGCTTCTCGCCAGAGTGATGAACTGTAATCTCAACGGCAATCTTGATCGCCCGCTCGCTAATCCCATCACCATCCAGAAAATCCTCCGCCCGATACTTACCGGCGGGTACGCGCTGTAAAAACGCGCGCATCAATTCCTCGGAATAATCCAGCAGATCGGCCCCAGCCCGCCGCGCCCGCCCCAAGCCATAGCGCGAGCACACCTCGCGTATCCGCTCAGCACCCGTATGGCAAGCCGCGATCTGCGCGCCTAAGTCGCCTTCGCGTTCTTCCATAGTGCGAACATTATTGAGCAGCATCGCCAGCACGTCCGCATTCATCGTGCCCCGCCGCATCAATTTCACCGGAGGAATGCGAACGCCCTCCTGGTAGATCTCCCGGCATAGTCCCATCGAGCCGGGATAAGCGCCGCCCACATCGGCATGATGCGCCCGAGAAGCCACATAAAAATCCGGCCCAGCGTGGCGCGGACCTGCCCTGAGCGGTAGTCGAAGGGGCCCTCGCCCGCGGGTTTTGCCAGATTGCGTACGCCCCACATACACCGGCGCGACCAGCGTGATGTCAGGCAAATGCGTCCCGCCGCGAAAGGGATCGTTCAGCATCACCACATCCCCAGGCTCCATCGCCCCCGCATCAATGGCCGCTCGGACCGACATAGGCATCGACCCAAGATGTACCGGCATATGATCCCCCATCGCGATCACGTCACCGACACTATCGAAAACTGCGCACGAGTAATCCCGACGCTCCTTGATATTCGGAGAAAATGCCGTACGCCGGAGCGCCGCGCCCATCTCCTCCGCTATGGAGTGATACAGGTTCTTGAAAATTTCCAGTTCAACCGGATCGCGGCGCATGACGCGCAGTGTACTACCAGCCGTTGGTTGTTTGCCGTTGGCCGCTAGCAAATTGCCGGTTGCCCTCGTGGCGTTCGCAATTTGGCTAGCGACTTACGACGGACGACCGCGACGGCCAGGAAAGAAAATCCGCATAAAGCCGCAAATTTGTATTGACACGTCGGCTACGCTGCCGCAATATCTTGGGATACAGAACGACGCCCTACCACAAATAGGGTGGTTGCTTCAAGTACAAGGGCCCTAGTCGAAAAGCTTTGCAAGGGAAAATCGTTTCACGGAGGAACTTTCATGGCAACGAAGAAGAAAGCAAAAAAGAAGAAACACTAACCGTCAGCGAGACGCTAACTCGCAACCGCCACGAATTTCACTGGCCTCTTAAGAGAAGCACCTCCTAGGAGGCTTTTCCTTTAGGACAGCCGCGAAAAAAGACCCGAAAAAGCAACGGTTGGGCTTCAGCGTTTACAATACCCAAAGAGTGGCAACCCCTGCTTCACTCTTCGCTCATCCGAGTTAAGACGCCGTTTCCAGGGAGGTGCTTGTGCCACACTTTAGTGTTTGGTTCTCTCGTTCCCTCGTACTCACCGCGTTAGTCTCTTCGGCATGCGGCAGTGGCCGCCAACTGCGCACGGTTTCTCTCAACCCGCCCGCCGCGGATGCGCAGAGCTTTCCCGGCGGGAAAGTCCCCTTTGTCGCAACTGGCATATTCAGTGACTCGCCGACTCCAGTAACCCTCACGAGCAAGGATGTGATGTGGTGCATCGGGGCCAGCGACGGCAGCTGTGTAGGCAACATCAACCCGGGCGCCACCGTCGATCAGACCGGCATGGCTCAGTGCAACTCTGGGTTCGTGGGGACTGCGACCATCCTGGCAGGAAAGCCGTCGTCCGTCATGGGAATGCCCGACACAGGTTCCCAACTTAAGGTGTTCGGCGCTGCCAAATTGACCTGCCCTTGAACTACCGGACGACGAAATTCTTAGAAGGCGCGCTGCACGTGTGTCACAATAGGCAGACCACGCGGGTTATGCCGCGGTAGCGATCAAAATGGCGGCGCGCAAAAAAAACTCGGCGAAGCACAAGGCGGATGAAATCCTAATTCCCGACAAGCTCTATTTCCGCATCGGCGAAGTGGCTACGCTCTGCCATCTGCCCGCTTACGTCCTGCGTTTCTGGGAGTCGGAGTTCCCGCAACTCAAGCCGGTCAAGAGCAGCACGGGTCAGCGCATGTACCGCAAGCGCGACGTCGAAGGCGTCCTGCGCATTAAACAGTTACTCTACGAGCAGGGATTCACCATCTCCGGCGCCCGCCAGCAGTTGCGCGCAGAAACCAAGTCCGACAAAACGCAATCCGCAATCCCTTTCCCTACGCACTCCGCTCCCGAAATCCAGAACATCCGCCAGGGCCTGCGCGAGATTCTCACCATGCTTTCCACGCGACGCACAGGATAGTCGCTGCAACGAGGGCAAAGTAAAAGAGGCCCCGCATTTCTGCGGGACCCCTCATTTTCGCTCTTCTCCAGCGATCTCGGGTATCCTTCGCGCCCTGCGGTCAAAAGCTTTACCGCAGAGAAGGCTGAGGATTTTCTGAGTGCGCAGAGAACAAATTGATTAGGAATTGTTGGCCGAAGCTTTCAGATCCTGACTGGCCTGTTGCTGTCCTTTCTTAGCCTCCGTCTTGCTGTTCGTGGCGGGGCTCAGGGTCTGAATGGCTTTCCCCAGACTCATGGTCTTGGTGCCAGTGGCAGCGGTGGCGCTGGGTGCGGCCGAGCAGTTAGAGCCACTGGGCGCCGCTGTTCCGGTCATGTTGCTCTTTAGGCAAGCAAAGTTGATGCCCAGGTTCTTGCTGACGTGGGCTGCGGCCACACATTGTCCCAGATTCTTAAAGCCGGAGCAGGCCTGCTGCGCCGATTCTCCGGTCAGGGAACCGATCTTGCTCGAGAGGCTCTTGTTCTGGGTCAGGAGCTCGTCCATGGGCTTGCCGTGGACTGCTGCCGTGCTGCTCGCGCTATTTGTGTTAGCGCTGGCATGGCTGGTGCCACCCATAGCATTGCCGGGTCCGGTCCCGTGTCCATGCTGCGCGAACGAGGGCGCACAGTACAATGCGACCGCGATTGCCATAACAACAAAGCGTATCTTCTTCATGGGGTCTCCTTGTTTCGTTCTTTCGTACTTACTGCTGATTGCCGCGATACAACTGCCGCAAATTGATGCCGATGGAGAATGAGACCGAATTCAGGTCGTATACAAGGCTGCGGGTGAAGCCGAGTTCGAGATCCACCTTCCCCCGCGGGTTGCCGTCAATCCAGGCAGAAAAGCCGTCATCCTGGGTCAGGCTGGCGCTTCCCGTCGTCTGCTGATTCTTCACAATCATCGGTCCATGCTGAACGGACCCGACAGCTGCCTGCCCAGGAAGCACGCGGCTGAACACCGTCTGCTGTCCGCTGGGCAGGATGTCGTACCCCGATGCGCCAACACTGATGAACTTCCACACGTCGTAGCTGGCGCCGCCCTGGAAATGAGTGTTGAAGCCCAGAGTCGTGTAGGGTCGGAGGAATAGCCGTGAATCCGGGATGGTGTTGGCGATGCCCAACTCCACAAACGGTGTCAGGTCTGAAAAGGCATGCTCAATACGATTGGTCCAATCAAACGTAGCGCGGCCTGTGCTCAAGCCTTTCTTGCTGTCTCCTAGCGGCGCGGCTCCGGTTAGTACAGTACTGAAACCTAGCGCCCGACCGGGATACTTCAGGTGCAGCGCCAAATATGGATTGCCCAGGCCGGTGGTCGAGGTCCCACCCGTTGTCGAAGAAGGCCTCACGAAATAGATGGGCGCGCCTAGGGCAAGCCCGAAGTGAGGGTTGAAATCATAGCCGACGTTGGAGTTCACCTCGTAAATCTGGCCATCGGCGTCGGACGTTCCCCCGAACTCCACATACGATGTGATTCCACTCTCTTGCGCTGCGGGCTTGGCTGAAGACTGGGCTGCTGCGATTCCCGCAAGCGTGGTTATCGCCACGATAGCCAAAACAGAAGTTCGCGTCATGAAATTTGAGAAGCCTCGAATGAAGTTTTGAGTTGCGCCAGAGCGGTAGAATCTGGCCTTACCAAAGTCACCCCGAGGTAACCTTAGCGGCCGTGCTCCAGTGTTCTCGCATGTTCTGCTGCTTCTTCACGAGGGGCAAGTAACGAAAGGCAAATCAGGGGTTGGTCCAGAATCACTAGACGGGTCAAGCAGGAGGTTCTGCAAGTGCCCAGAAAAGTCTCATCAGCCGGGTGCGCTGCGAGTTTCTTGCTATGCCTCCACCCAATTACTTCGCTCCAGAATCGTCGGCGGCTCATAGGTCTTTCCTCGCGCCAGCTTGCGTTCCTCCCGCCGCGTTGTCCATAGCAGCACCGGACCGAGCACTGCCGGAAGCATTCGGGAGACGATTCCGGATTCCTGCCGGAACTCGCCCCGCAGCGCCCGAATCTTTTCACTCACTTCGCGATCCACTTTCCGGAATTGTCGTTCCATTGCCCATAGCGCCGAGCTGTAGACTCCGCTCAGCCTTCCCATCTCGCGCGCAAACCGCGTCCGCACGCGTGCATCTGGGGAATCTTTGTAGCGCTTCCATCCTGACATCAAAGTTCGCGAAATGCGGTACAGGCTGGGGCCGTTGAGCTGAAAGTCGCGCCAGAATGCCCAATCAAGAAAGCGTTTGGAATCCTCCCGCGAAATCGCCGCATGCTTGAAGTTGAATTTGAACTGGCCGTGCACGTCGGCGTAGTCCACATCGCGAAGCAGCCGTCCCTCTTCTGCCATCTGCTGGTACAGCGGAGTTCCCGGCACCGGCGTGTAAAGCATGAACTGGTGAAAGTCGGTGTCATGTGACACCGCGTGTTCGATTTCCGCCAGGATGTTATCCGGCGTGTGATGCTCCAGCCCAATGATCGTCGATCCCTGAACGCGAATCCCATGCTCGCGCAACTCGCGCGTAAGCTCGCGCGTGTCCGTTCCCTGCAGCTTGCTATAGCCGGCCTTGGGAGATTCCAGCCCCATCCACAGCCACGACACACCCAGTTCCACCAGTTCCTGCATGGTGTATTTGCGAATCGCATTGGCCGACGCAAACACCGACATCGCCCAGCTCTTATTTCCTTCCTTCATCAATTCCAGAAGGCGCATGGCGCGCTCGCGGTGCAGCAGGAAATTCTCGTCCATCACGAAGAATGAGTTCACCTTCAACTCATCTTCCATGCGGCTCATCACTTCGAACAATTCGTCGCCGCTTTCGAAAAAGTTGACGAACTTTCCCTTGCCTCCGAAAAATGCCGAAGTCGTACAGAAGTTGCAGCCCATGGGGCAGCCGACCGAAGGAATGATGGTCGCTGCCGTCGCCCCCTTGCGCTCCGGAAGTCGGATGCCCATAATCCGCGTGCGCATGCCGGAAACGATCGCCGGATGCCGGATCGGCGCGCTCTCATCTTCGCCCAGATAGCGGCGCATCCACGAAACACCTTCGCCTTTCACAATGAAATCGGCTTCAATCATCGTTTCGATCCCCGGAATGGCCGCCACGTGCCCGCCGACCACAATCACTGACTGAGGGGAAAGATCCCGCGTCATGCGGCACATCTCGCGCACTTTGGCGACGTTCACAATAATTCCCGTGATGCCGACCACGTCATATTGATTATTCTTTAATTGGCGCGCGAAGTCTTCACGCGTAGGAAAGTCGAGCACCGCGCAGGGCGCTGAAATATTCGCCTGGATCATCATGATGCCCCAGGACCGATGAAACATGCGCAGCGAAAAACTGCCCTGCGCGCGTGTGACTTGATTGTGATAGAGCTCCATCGGGTTGATGTAGCGGCTGCCGAACTCGTCGTCCTGCGCATACGGTCCGAAGACCGAACTCAGCAGAACGCGCGCGTTCGTTCCTTTGGGATGTCTTTCGAAACTGCCGTAATGAATTTTAGGATGGCTGACAGCAATATTGCGGGTATGAAGTTCCAATTCTTTTCATCATCCATTTCCCCCCACATGCCGTTACTGCAATCGTAATCGTGCGCAGCCGCGCCGCAACCTCCGCGCCAAGAAAACACAAAAAGATTACAAAGGCAGGACACTGTCCAAACGTAACTTAAGAAACCTCTAGTAGTGCATACGAACTTGAACCGGACTTGCCTTGTAGCCTAGAATCGCTGCGCCATGGGTTCCGAACCACTGGAGATCGAGCGTCTCGACCGCGGAGTCCTGAGCCTCCATGGTCCGCTGACCATGGAGAACGTTTCGCCCTTCATGAACGCCGTGCGCCGCGAAGACGCTCCGACCATGATTCTGGATTTCAGCGGCGTGCCCTATCTCGATTCTTCCGGGCTGGGATCGCTGGTCAGTGCGTGCACTTCGTGCGCCAAGGCCGGACGCCGCATGGCGCTTACCGGCGTGAATAAACGAGTGTTGAAGGTTTTCGAGATTACCCGGGTCGAACAGATTTTCCTGATGTTCCCCACGCTCTCCGACGCGCTCGAAGCATTCACCAACGCCGGCACAGCGTAAAAAGCTCACGCAGAGACAGCCGCCTCGGCTGTCGGCTGAGCACAGATCGTGTGGGGACCGCCGCGCTCGGCTGTCCAGCCGGACTCGAACAGCGCGATCCTATGCCACCCGAGGCGGAGTGGCCTTCTTGCCGCCCGCATTCACCGCATCCAGCCGGATGCGCGTGACCCGCGCCGTTTCCTGCACCAGATCGTTGGTCATCTTGGCGCCATCCCCGGCCATCACCGAACCGGCGGCCAGGGCGAAACGCAAGGCATCGGCCTGATCCTCGAAGTACAAAACGACTTGTCCCGACATAGCACTTCTCCCTGGGCTCGGAGCCCTCAGTCGTGAGCCACACGACTTGGAAAGATCACCTGAAGAACAATTCCAATCAAACCGCAGTGCTTAGACGAAGGACGCCGTTCGATCTTTTATTGATTCTCGGGGTCAACCGCGTCCAAGTCAAAGTGATTCTCTTGGTTCCACTCACACACTAGGCCATCCTTCGGGGGATTTGGGCGGAAAACGGCTAACGGCAGGTCGGGTCAACCGTCTTAGACCAGGGTGTGCTCCGGAAGGTCAGCCAATGCGAGTCTCGTTCGGTTTAATCGTCCTGTTCCTCGTTACCAGTCAGGTTTGGCGGCAGGCCGCTGGCGCCGCGACGCTCATCGGTTCCTGGGAAGGCGAATCCAAATGCACGGTATCTGACTCCCCCTGCCATGACGAACATGCCCTCTATCGCGTTACCGTCGACAAGAAGAATCCGGCTCAACTGAATATCGACGGCTACAAAGTCGTCGAGGGATCACCGCAATTCATGGGCGCGCTTACCTGCCAGTATCACGCCGAGACGGCCATTTTGAGTTGCACCGGGAACACTGGTAAGCAAGACGACTGGGAGTTCCACGTCGCCGGCGACACTATGACAGGCACGTTAACGGTCGGCGCCGAGAAAACGCTCTACCGCCGCATCAATGTTCGAAAGAAATGATGCGATAGGGGTTTCCTTCGTGAACCTTCGTGTCCTCAGTGGTTAAGCGCCTTTGACTCCAGGAGCGAGGGCGCCCAAGAGCTATACTGCCCGTGCATGTCAGTAATAATCTCGATGCTCCGCGGCGTGAACCTTGGCAGCCACAACAAAATCAACATGTCCGCTCTGCGCGCCCTGTACGAATCCTTAAAACTCGAAGATCCGCGCACCTACGTGCAAAGTGGCAATGTCATCTTCCGATCAAAAGAGAAGATCTCGCCCGCACTCGCCAAGAAGATTCAGAATGCAATCGAGCGCAAGTTCAAGTGTTGTCCCGAGGTCATCCTCCGCACCACGGACGAACTGAGAAGTGCCATCGCCGCTACCCCGTTTCCCGCCAGCCGCGGCTTAGAGCCCGGCAAAATCCTCATCACCTTCCTCAACGCTGAACCCGGCCCAGAGGCGCAAACCACGCTGCTGAAGCTGAAGAAACATCCCGAGGAAATTCATCTGAAGGGCCGCGAACTCTACATCTACTTTCCCAACGGCGCCGGCAGATCCAAGCTTCCGTGGTCGACTATCGCAGAAGCGCTGAAGACACAAGGCACCGCCCGCAACTGGAACAGCGTCACCAAGATGTTGGAAATCGCCGAAGAGATGGAAGCCGCAGATTAAATCCCTGAGACCGAGCGTCGAAGCCGGTCGTCATGGCTGATGGCTGACCGCTGAGAGCCGGCAGTTCATTCTCCCAATCCGCTCCACGCCATGCGATGAAACAACTCGTCCATTTCCTTTGGATCCGCCTTCATTCCTTTGTCAACCCACCAGTCGAGCAACGAGAAAAAGCTTCCCGCGAGCGCGTTGGCCTGGGCCGATCTCTGCGCCGGTTCAATCTTCAGGCCCGCCAACTGCAGTCTCTCTTCGATCGAACGCGCAAAGAATCCGCGACCCAGTGCGTGCACGTCACTCACCTTCCCAGACCTCAGCAACGCGGTATAGAACTCATGTGCTTCGCGAACGTGCGTGAAGAATTCCTTTACCGGCAACAGGCGTTTCGGGGACGCTCCTCGACGTGTCAGCGCCGTGGAACAGTTCTCAAAAAAATCTTCCACATCACTTAAGAACAAATCGTCTTTGTCGCGATAATGAACGTAGAATGTGGAGCGCCCCACTCCCGCGCGGTTCAGCACTTCCTGCATCGTAATCTCTTCAAAATTCTTCTCGCGCATAAGCGCAACCAACGCATCACCAAGCCTGTCGCGCGTGCGTACTACGCGACGGTCTTTTTTCCCATGAGAGACTGCGGTCTTTGATCTCCGTGCTTTCATCACCCTTCATTCCTGGACAAATTCGCCGTCTTTGTCCCGTATCGCGTGACTGTTGCAAAATACGCTTTCCCGGGCAAGCGATTTCTGTCTAGAGTATCGATCATGACAGACGATCGTAAAGCCGGAATTGCTCTCATCGCCGGATCGCTGGGCGGCATTCTAACCATGGCAATACACCCGACGGGAACGGCCTCGCTAAGCGCGGACCAAATCGCGCATCTGGCGATCGTCTCCGGCGCCGCGCACTCTCTTGCCATGGTGAGTGTCCTCTTGCTGTTCTTAGGTACTTGCGGGCTGGCGCGGCGCTTAGCCGCAGCCGACCGATTTTCTTTCGCAGCAATCGTCACCTACGGTTTCGCCTGTGTCTCGATCATGATCGCCGCGGCGGTTAGCGGATTCATCGTCCCGGATATCATGAAGCACATGATCCGCGACGTTTCTGCCGCTGCACGCGAGTGGCAGATTGTGATTACCGGCATTTTCCAAATCAATCAGGCCTTCGCGCGCATTTATTCGGTCGCCGCCTCGATCGCAGTGATTCTTTGGTCCGTATCGGCGCTGCGCAACGGTGGACTCGGTCGTGGTGTTGCCATTTACGGCTGCATGATCGCCCCACTCATCATTCTTGGCATCGCCATCGGACACTTGCGCCTCGATGTTCACGGCATGGCCGCTGTGATGTTCGGCCAAGCGATCTGGTTCATCGTGGCTGGATCGCAGTTGTGCGCTCGCCCGGCCGACGGTGTGTCGCCCTAACCAGGCAGCCCATGAGATGGCTGGTCTTCAAACATGATTGAGCGAGTGCGACACTAAGCATTCTCGAACTCAAAAAAGTGCGCAATCGGTTTGCTGACTTGACACCCACAACGATTCGGCCATAGCATTCATCCCCGGCATTCTTCTTCGCTCATGCCCTGATGGTTGGGCTCTCGTTTCTCAACACGTTCGGCTTATTGATCATGGGCAGATTTCAAAGAACACCCATGCTTGGCCGGACCGTTGTTCGACTGCCACTTCCAAACTAAGTCGGAGGTTTCAATGAAATCGAAAATGCCGATCGTTGCTTCTTTGCTGGTCCTTGGTTTTACGGCGACTTTCCTGGTCTTTCCACTGGTTGCTGCCCCGCCGACCACCCCGACAAACATCGACGTTAGCCAACTTTCCAACAATGAGTCCGAAGAGGCAATTGCAGTCAATCCAACCAATCCGAACAATATTGTGATCGTCACCAACGTCGTCGTCCCGGCAGCGGGCATGTTCGCGGCAGTGAGCTTCGACGGCGGTTCCACCTGGGCCACCAGGATCATCGGAAACAACGACAACCTGGGAGCCGCATGTTGCGATCCCAGCTTGTCGTTCGACGAATTCGGCAACCTCTTCCTCGGTTATCTTTTCAACGTTGGCAACACCGTGCCAATCGCGCTTAGCACAGATGGAGGCCTGAGCTTCAACATCATCGCCAATATCGCAAAACCCGCGACCTCGAAGACGCAAACCAGCGACGAGCGCCGCGGTCTGTTCCGCTTCGTCGACCAGCCTACAATCGTAGCGGGACAAGGTGAGGTTTGGATCGTATTTAACGGTGGCGGTCCGATCGTAGCCACGGGTGCGCCGGTGACCGGACTCGGCACGGTGGGCAGTTTCATTCCCGTTGAGGTTGTTGCCGGCACCAACAATTGCACCTACGGAGACGTCGCCATCGGTCCTAATGGTCAGGTAATGCAAGTCTGCACGCTGACCGAAAGCGGCCAGGGTGGAGGCAAAATCTATGTGAACGTCGATCCCGATGGCCTGGGTCCGGCTGGATTCGGCGATCACAGTATCTTTGTGGTCGACACTCACGTGGGAGGCTTCGATTTCATACCGGCTCAGCCGGACCGCTCAATCGATGCCGAACCCGGCCTTGCTTGGGATCGTACCGGTGGTCCGCACAATGGACGGGTTTACCTGGTTTACACGTTCGAGCAGAAGAACGAAAGCGACAACATGGACATCTATGTCCGTTATTCGGACGATGACGGCGCGACCTGGAGCGCGGGCGTCCGGGTGAATGACGACAACACGGTGAACAGTCAATTTCTTCCGAAGATTTCTCTTGATCCAACAACCGGGAATATCGCGGTCAGCTGGTATGACGCCCGCAACGATCTTGGCAATGGCGGGCCCGGTGACACTGACGGTATCCCCAATGACGATGCGCAGATCTGGGGCGCATTCAGCACCGACGGCGGGCAGACGTTTACCAAGAACATTCAGATCAGCGCTGGGACGTCGAACTCTCACGACGCGCAGAATGGCATCGATTACGGCGACTACTCGGGGCTGTCGTTCTACGGAGGAATCGCGCATCCGGCATGGTCTGACAATTCCAACAGCACCGGCAACAATCCTGACGGCACTCTACACCAACTCGACATCTATACCGCCAGCGTCCCGGTGCGTAGTCACTGATCAGCAGATTGGACGGGGAAGCCTATTGCGGATCTCGCAACAGCTTCTCCGTCTGCTCTATTCGATGAATTTTTCGGATTGAATGGTCGGGACGGGCAGATTTGAACTGCCGACCCCTCGCACCCCAAGCGAGTGCTCTACCAGGCTGAGCCACGTCCCGACGAGAAAGGATTCCACCGATGCGAGCGCTGCCATGAGGCAAGCTCTCGCCCTCCGTGGAGGGGTTAACTCTGCAATTCTACACTACAGCCAAGGACAATAGGCGTCCTGTGAGCCCTGACAACATGGCTTAAAGACGGCTGCGAGCAACCTCTCGGAAAGGCCGCGTCGCATCCACATTTTGTTTTGACGCAGAAGTCTGCAGGCCATTAAATAGAGACGGGCGAAATTTTTCGCCAAGGCGGGGTATGCGGGCAAAAGTGACGATACTGGCAGCGATCTTCTTGTCGAGCGCAGTGTGGCGGGGATGCAGCGCAGGAAGCGGAGGAGGCGTGGCAAACGGAGGCGGAGGAACAAACATGACTTCTGCACCAACCATCTCCACCGCGACCGCACAAAATGGCGCGTTGATCGTCAGTCTGGCGTCAGCAACCTCAGGCGCGGCCATTTTTTACACCGTTGATGGAAGCACGCCAACTCCTTCTTTGCAGCGGTATCAAGCACCTTTTCTAGTCGCGTCGAATCTCACGGTCAATGCGATTGCTATTGCCGCCTCGCTTACGCCGAGCACGGTTACGAGCCGGAGTTTCGCTCCTAACATTCCTTCCGGGACGCTTGTTTGGAGCGACGAGTTCATGAACAACACCGGCGCGATGGCGCAACCCAATCCCGCACTCTGGACGTACGACACTGGCAACAGCGGTTTTGGTAACAAAGAACTGGAGAATTACTGTGCCTGGGATTCGTCCACGCCGCCATGCAGCACTGCGAGTCCAAGCGCGTATGTGGGAACGGACGGCTATTTGCATATCGAAGCACAGCAGCCTGCGCCATCGGTGTACACGTCCGCGCGCCTGAAGACGCAAGGCCTGTTCAGCTTTCAGTATGGCCGCTTTGAGGTGCGTGCCCGCGTGCCGGAGGCGCCAGGCTTCTGGCCGGCAGGGTGGCTTCTTGGTAACAATATCGCAACAGTAAATTGGCCAGCCTGTGGGGAACAGGACGTGCTGGAGCGCGTGAACGCAGCCGCCACGCCTGATTGGAATTCGGGCGCCATCCACGGAACCGGCTTTACCGGCGGGACGGGACTCGGTACGCTTTATCACTTTCCCGCCGGCGAGACCGCATCCCAGTGGCATACCTACGGCATGATCTGGTCCAAGGGGAGCGTGGCATTTTACGTTGATGATCCTGCGCACCCGTACGTCACCTACACGACCGCAAGCATGAAGGGCCTCAATGGCGCGGTTTGGCCATTCGATGCCGGGCAGAGCAATTTCATTATTTTGAATCTTGCGATTGGTGGAGATTGGCCGGGGCCGCCTAATGCTTCCACGCCGTTCCCCTCCGAGATGCTGATTGACTACGTGCGCGTCTACAAGAACTAAACGCTCGTGCGATTTCGCACCGCCAGCCAATTCAGCAGCCCAATCGCTATCGTCACCAGCAGGATCAGAGACTGACCGAAGTCCACGCGCGTCACTAGCACAATGCACATCAGGGTGCCGAGCCCGGCGAAGAGATTGCCAGCGGGCAAATGAAAGCCGGCGCTTTCTGGATGCTTCCGCCGCAGCACCGGAAGCGCGGCACAGCAGACGGCGTAGTAAAGAAGTCGCGCAACCGCGGAGAGCGTCACATTCCATTTGAATTCGCCGCTGAGCGCAAACGCCCACACCAGAGCGGCGAAAAACAAAATCGAAACATAGGGCGTGTGAAAGCGTCGGTGAATCGCGGCAAACACTTTTGGAAAATCTCCCTGCTCGGCCAGCGCGAAAGTCACTCGTGGCATGCCGAGAATTTTCGCGCTTAGATATCCATAGAAGGAGATCAGAGCGCCCACGGCGACCAAGCTCGCACCGAAAGAGCCAACCGCGATCCGCGCCACGTCAGCCAGCGGCCGCTCGCTATGCGCCGCGTCGGGAAGGACACCGACTACGACCCACTGGATGAGCGCGTACACGACCGTGCAGACCAGAAGGGCAGTGAACAGTGCGAAAGGAGCATCGCGGCGCGGATCGTTGGCCTCGCTCATGGGCGCAAGGGCGGTCTCGAATCCTCCATAGGCGAATACGAGCAGCAAGACCGCCTTCATCCACTGGCTGGTGGTAACAGTGGCCAGCGCGGCAGGCGAGACTCCGCCGGCATGAGCGTGCAAGACGAGCAGTCCCATCGCAATGACCGCAAATAGCGGTAGCAGCTTCGCGGCGGTAAAACAGTTGCTGACCTGCGCTCCAGCCCGCACGCCACGTACGTTGATGAATGCCAACACGCCGACGAGTCCCGTAAGAATCAGAGCGCGTGGTAGGGGCTCCTTCGCGTGCGGCCAGAACTCGCCCAGATAAATCACGAACAGGTTGGCATTGGCTGCTGGGGCCGCCACTTGCCCCAGCAGAAGCATCCACCCCATTTGAATGCCCATGCCGCGCCCGAAGGCGGCGCGAGCATAAATGTAGGGGCCGCCCGCCTGCTGAAACCGCGACGCGACCTCAGCAAAGCAAGCAAAGATGATGCCCATTCCGCCCCCGGCGAGCAGCACCGCCAGAGGGCTGAACTTCCCGATCAAGCCGGCAACCGTGGAGGGCAGTCCGAAGACGCCGCTGCCGATTACCGAGTTGACTACTAACGCGGTCAGGCTCCAGCGGCCAATAGCTCGCACCAATTGCTGGTTACGTTGGAGAGATGGCGCCGTTTCAGGCATCGCGTGGTTTTATCACAAATCGCCAGAGCTTCGGCAGCAGAGACGGCTGTGGCCGCGTGATTCTTTTGCGAGAAGGTGACTTTCGACCGAGGGCGCGAGCACTAACGGTGTAAGGCAGAAATCACGCCAGGGGAATTTGTATCGTGACCGTCCTAAGAGTGCGTGGAAAGCCGCGTCATTCAAGGGGTTTAGCGCTGTGACTATTTCTCGGACCAAAGTAATGGGCAGAATTACCAAAGGCGCATGCCCGTGGGACATCTATTCGCTTGCGTTTGCCGATGAGATGTTTGACTGGCAAACGGAATGGCCATCGACGACATGGACGACCTTCATCTCCGAATCGCGCGCGTCACCGAGGATCTGCGGAGCATCCAGCAGGAGCTCAACTGCGCCGCGATGCAGGCTCCCAGCGATCCGGAACTCATGGAAGCGCTCAACTCGCTTTCTGAGACGGAGCCCATCGAGACCCTGCGTTCGGCTCTCGACCAGATGCGCCATTTCCTCTGGTTCTATTCGCAGGTGATGAGTAACGAACCGGAACTGGGAGACAAATTGCGCCAGGCCGGGCCGGCGCAGAACGCAAACGATGAAAAACCGAAGTCAGGAAGCACGTTCCTCGACCAACTCTCCCGCGCCGACGAGATCATGCTGCTCCATCATCTGGCCGACGCCAGACGCCGCAAACCAAACTAGGTCTCACCATACAAGCGAAACCAGCTACGCCTCCGCAACTGCTTCAAGCGGCCTGAAAGCCTTGCCCGCGAATGATTGTCTTTAACACTTCACCACTCTGGCTGAGCACATTGAAGTCAGCGACGCTACCTGCAGCCAGAATTCCGTGATCGCCGGCTAAACCCACGGCTTTCGCCGCATTCAGCGTGGCCGCCCGCACCGCGTCGCGTAAATTCCAGTTGGAGAACTGCGTCACATTGCGCACGGCGCGGTCCATGGTGAGCACGCTTCCGGCGAGGCTGCCATTCGAGGTGCACTTCCCATCCTTTACGTCGACTTCGATGGGCCCGAGCTGGTAGCGCCCGTCCGGCATGCCGGTTGCAGAAATCGCATCGGTGATGAGCACAGCGCGTTCGCGACCCTTGGCCAGCAGGAAAAGCTTAACAATGGGCGGCGCCACATGAATTCCATCGACGATAATGTCGGCCGTCAGGCGATTATCGTCGAGTACTTCGGCGATGATCCCTGGATCGCGATGGTCGAGCGGGCGCATAGCGTTGAAGGTGTGGGTAGCGTGCCGCGCTCCCGCGCTGACTGCATCCTGCGCGATTGGCATCTCGGCGTCGGAGTGCCCAATGCTGACGCAAACCTTTCGCTGCGCCGCTTCCGCAATCACTTCCATCGCACCTGGAATTTCCGGCGCAATGGTCAGCACGCGGACATGCCCGCGTGCTGACTGCCACAGACGATCGAAGATTTCAATCGTGGGCGCGACCAGGTTTTCCGGCGGATGCACTCCCCGCCGCTTGTGGCTGAGAAACGGCCCCTCGAGATGAATGCCCAGCGGGCGAGCTTGCGCAGACCCATCATCGGTGTCAGCGGCTTCAATCGCATCGGCCAATCGTCCCAGGGCCGCGCAGGTCGCATCCAGCGGCGCCGCGACAGTGGTTGGAAAATATCCTGTGACACCGTGCGTGGAGAGAAACCTGCCCAACCGGGGCAGTTCGGAAGGCAATGCCCGCATCGCATCCAGTCCAGCTCCCCCATGAATGTGAATGTCGACAAAGCCTGGCGCCAGCACCACGTCGCCGAAGTCCACCAGCGAAACGTTTCCGGGAACTTCTTTCTTCGATCGTGAGGAAACTTCGCGGATTAATCCATCCTCAACCAGAAGCAGAGGGTCATGGATCTCCTCCACAGGAGTGTAAAGTTGCCTTGCAGTAAATGCAGTTCGCATGAGCAGTGATCGGGAAAGCGAAAATCTATCCTAGCGGTCGATCCCGTTTCAGACAACACGTAGAGATGGGCAGGGCGTAGGGCGTAGTCGCAGCGTAGCGTCAAGGAGTTCGATGTTCCCAGAACCGGATGGGGAACGTGTGTGAAAAGCCGGTGTTATAATTTTGTGGTACGCAAGCAGTTCCCTGCGGGGCGCAGCAATCCCTCCAGCGTCCTGCACAAGTCGGGGAGTGGCTCAGCCTGGTAGAGCACCTGGTTCGGGACCAGGGGGTCGGAGGTTCAAATCCTCTCTCCCCGACCATTCTTTTCAAGCACATAAGCGCTACTTCTGGTTTTCCGTCTACATCGATGTAGACGATTTCGTAACGGTGCTGTCCTCAAGGGCCAGCCTGAAAGCATCCCGATGTGCCGGGATCTCAATACGATCTCCGTTGACATCCCTCTATGGCTTCTGCAGAACGATAATGGATTCTTTTTCAATTTTTGAGTTCGATTTGATAGGAAACTGCATGACTCGATTCTTGATCCGGTATCGAGATGTCTTCACGTGCCTGAACCCGCTCTCTTTTGCAAGCCAGGTTATTGTCCCAACGGTGGGAACTCGACTGCCCCCTGTCTCACTGTCGCCAACCACGATTACGCAGTGACCTCGGGTCGGTAGGTAGTCGTGAAATATAGCCAGCCTCTCCTTCATGGTCTGAAAGTATCGCCACAGAATGCGCGCTTTCTTCGATCTTTGTTGTGCCTGAAGATCAAGAAGCAGTCTGTCAATTGGTGCATAGCCAAGTTTGGGCGGTATGAAAGCGACGTCACTGACTGTGCTGCGTCCGATAAACTTTTTGCTAAGGCTGATCGCCCCCTGCTCATCGAGAAATCGTCCCAAAAAATATTCCAGGCGGTGACGTCGCCAATACTCAATGGCATTGCAATAGGGCGGGGAAAATAAAATCAGATCAGCCTGGAAATCTGCTGCAGGATTAAACCTCAGAAGGTCTGCGCAGTCGGCTTGTTCATAATATGCGGGGGTATCGTACGTACCCTTTTTCCGAAGATAAGCGGTATATTCTTCCATTCTCCGAATCGCGAGTTCGACGCGTCGCTCGAATTCGCGAAAGACATCGATCGGATATCCGCGCTCAATTCTTTCCCTCATGTGCTTGGTGATCTCGAGTCCGCTGACAGGGCTGGGGTCTGCGAGACTAATCCGTCGGACTGAACTAAGGAGACACGCCAAGAAGAAGCGGCGGACAGCATCAGATCTACTGGGCAGACCGCCGTTGAAAATCGAGTGATCGATTAATGCGTAGTCCACGAGAACGTACCGACGGAACCAATATGTGAGTCTCTCAAACTCACGTGCCTGAACTCGGGTCAAATGTTCACGCATAGCGTTCGACCGAATGTCACGAAACTTTCGGATTTCAACCTCTGTTTCACTCCGGCGGAAGCTGTTAAGCGAATCCGACAAGTCGGACCATGCGGCCCTTAGGGTAGCCCCGGAAATCGGCGTCGTTTTGACTCGGGTGAAAAAAGAACTTACCGGATCGATGTCGAGTGATAAAGAAGGAATTCCTGCTGCTTTCGCTTCAACCGCCACCGTTCCGACGCCCGCCATCGGATCTAATACGCCTGTCGGACGAAATGACTGCAGAATATGTTCAACTAGTGGCGGATGGAACTTGCCTGGAAATCGAAACCAATCGTGGGTGAAACGATAGCCATGAGAAGAACGCCAATTGAGTAGGTCGGTTTTGTTTACCATGTCAGGTGAGTCATCTGTTTGCCTATGCGCTGACATTCTAATGCTGGCGTTTTTCTTTTTGGGTTGCCACCCTGAGAGCTGGTGTCGCTGGGTGCGCCTTGGATTTTCCGCCATCTGGAGCCGTTTCAGCTGCAATACGCGTCATGGCTTCGAGGATTGTCTCGACAGGTGCTGTCACGCTAAATTCGTACGACTGTCTGTCCTTGACCACTACCATTCCGGTGGTAACTGCAACCGCCTCCAAAATATGTTTGATTTGTTCTTTTGTTATGTGACGTGAGGTAAGGCGACTGTCACCAACGAGCATGCCCGGGTCTGGAAAGTTTTGGTCATGTTCGGCGGATTTATCGTGCGCAACTTCGAGCACTAATTTCATGAGTCCCAGATCTGGCAACTCTCGCCACTTGGCTTCGATGAAGTCTTCAAGCTGGTCCGGGCGGTTCACGGTCGTCAAAATTTCCGCAACTTTGTCGTAAGTGAATGGTCGCTTCTGATGCAGCCTTAACATTTTTGCGATGGCAGACACCGTAAGCAAGGGCAGCTTTCCCAATGTTTCCCTCAGCAACGCGCTGTCTCCACCCCCCTTACCGTCGATTTGATATTCGCGAGCAATAGCGATGGCAGATGTGCATCGAGATTCCTTCTGCTGCCGAGCTACGGTCGCTTGGCTTAGTTCGGTGTGTGTGATAACGCCCTTGGTTCCCTTCGCTTCGATGGATATTCGGAGATTAACCGAGCCAGTTATCGGAATTGCTACGATACCATCGGGGTTGTCCGATCCGCCAATGCGTCGCGCTACGAGTCTCATGCTTCTGAACGCATTTACGACTGCATTCTCGAAACGGGTCCCGCCTTCATAAGAAGCATTCTCGATCTCCTGGATGTGTTCTTCCACTGGATCTCGGATGAAGCCAGCGGCACTACGTAACGCCGCGTCGATCAATTCTTCAATTTCTCGGATAATCGCAGGAGCAACGCCCTTTGCAGCGAGATATCCTTCCGCAAGTTTGTGTCCCGCGATGATCTCTCCTATCATGCGGCGCAGTTGCTTCTGTCGCTGTTCACCAAAGTCGTCCAGAGCAGCGATAATAGGATGATCTTCATTGACTTGGATGGTGTGTGCTTCCGCGTCGTATCTGGCTGCCGGACCGTCTTCACCGAGCGTTACGAAATCAATATCAATATCCGAAACTCCGCCCGGCGGAAGAACACCTTCTCCCAAGCCTTCTACCGCAAGAGGGGCCAAAAGGGGGGAACCGCTTCTGATCTTCGATCCGAAAGACTGCGGTGTGAAATCTGCTGCTTCTTCTTTTTCCTCGGCTAATGAGCGGGTGAAATTGAACAGTGTTCGCATTACTTCCCGAGCGATCTGCGCTTTGGGGCTGTTTTCCGACACTGCGTTCCGCTGCACCAGCAAAATTTCATCCAAACCGGGAATTTCGACTCGCGCTAAGAAGCGTCGCCAATAGGCGTGACTCCTTGGGCTGATTCCAAAGAGTTCGTCTTCCGGATTGACGAGTCTTCCAGAGGAGTAGATTGCGAATCCATGATTCACGTAGCCACGTTCATCGAGCTTCTCTGTAGTAAGTGTTTGATTGGCGAGGACTGCGCTACCGGCAACAGGGCCCAGTAGTGGAACATCGATGGCTTGTATCTGTTTGTCGGTATTATTTGGGTCGGGCATCTTCACGAGTTTGATTTTGTAAAGATCAGGGGAGACGTCAGCAAGGTTTTCGAGACGACGTTCGATTAGCCAATACTGCTGCAGATCATTCTCCAATTTCTCGCGGAAGGTTTGATTCAAAACTTCAACCGTAAGTTCGATGTTGCCTGGAGAAATTTGGCGTTCAGGAACAACTTGGTTCTCGAGGGTTACCTTGAAATTTTTGTAGATTGGAAGAGCGGTGGAAATCATTCTGCGTAAAATCCCGATTTTCAGAGCGCGTTCAAAATTGCCTTCCTCAACCTCTTCAACCACCGCCATCGTCCAGGTGCCCCAATTGCGCTTCCATGGACGCGGGAGAGTCCCGAGAAATGGCTCCAGAAGTTTTTGCGCCTCCGATTCCTTCAATTTGTACACCGTGAACCGAGGTGGGCCACCATCACCGCGTCCTTTGATCTCATCCTTGCCAACTGAAACAATACGAGTCACGCCTTTAACAGTGGCAACATGGGTCAGTCGCCGTCCCAAAGCATAAGCAGCCAACTTGCCAACACCAAACTTGCCAATCTGTAGTCGATCATTGTCGATTCTGCGACCTTTGCTATCGGGTTTCTTGGGGCTGTCTGCTACGTGCCAGAGACTCCGAAGTCCCTCAAGGTCCATCGATTGTCCATTGTCCAGAACAACAAGTGCCCCTTTCTTGTCTTTCGGCAACTTAACGTGGCTTTCCGTTGCGCCTGCATCGTAACTGTTGCAAACGAGTTCCTCGATTGCTTTTCGTGGATTTGTATACAACTGTGCAGAAACATGCCTAATGATGTCGTAGCTTATATCGACCCTGACGTCACCCTCCGCGGTGGCTTTGCCTTTGAAGATGGAGCGTAGGTCGGACATTATGGGAATTATCACACGAAGCGGATGCGAGCGAAAGGCGCATGAATCCACGCTGATTTTACCGGAGCTTCCGTCGAAAGAAGCCACAAGGGCCATCTTCTCGCTCCACCAGGATTCATGCGGTTCTCCCGCCTTGCCAAATCGGTGGACGTCCTTTAACAATCATTGGTACCAAAGAGCACATCACACACGAGGAGGGGATAACGAGGTCTGGATTTGCCTGTGCAGTAACCCGATTCTGCAATCTAGGCTTATGATATGGGCGAACGAAATTATGACGCAGGCGGATGCTCAAAATCGACTGTCGAAGGCGCTTGAGTCGTTCAGCAGAAACGAACGAAAGCTGCTGGAGAGCGGGGTGAGAGAAGACGCCCTGTCGCATCGTTTAGCGATCCACGTTGCTCAGCAGTTTCCCGGATGGGACATCGATGCTGAATACGACAAAATGCATGTGGACGGTATGCCTTCGGCCAAGAAATACATTGGAATCGATGGTCGCGAGCGTGATGCAATCCCGGACATTATTGTCCACCGACGACAAACAATGGACAACTTTCTTGCCATTGAGATAAAGAAGATCGGAAACAGGCGGGGGCGGGACGACGACTTTGCAAAACTGAACGCCTATCGAGGGCAGCTCGGTTATATTTTCGCTGTGTTCGTCGAGGTTGGGATGGAGAAAAGAGTCCCCGCATTCAGAATTCAATTTGTTTAGCAGCTCAGACAAGCTGACTCGTTACCGGTATCTCTTGAAGCAGCACCTTTTCTTGTTTGTTGAGCGCCTTGATAGATCTGGCAGCTCTTCTCGCGAGACCCTTCGTGATGTTATCAAGCTCGATAATGAGACTTTTCTCCGAATGACCATTCCAAGACCCTTTACCGAAGTATAGGGTGTAATTGAGCAGCCCGAGCCCTAAGAGGGTATTGTTGACTCCTTCGATATTCTTGTACTCGGTAAGGATGCGATACATAGACTACCTCATCCTCGAAACCAACGGTTGCGCCAAGCGGTGCGGTAGGTATCTAGGTATGGCTAAATTCATGAATTCATCACTGTCTTCGATCTCGACATTTGCGCTGATCCCGTGGACGTAGCCTCCCGAGACTTTCCGTGTCCAAAATACTTGCTCACCGCTTGCGCCGACGCATGTGCCTGCGCGCGCTCGATTGAATGCTCGCCGCAGCCTGAGCAAATACTCCTTGACACTCTGACGACAGACCCCCAAGGCATCCGCAAGCATCTCGGTCGTATGTTCAGTTCTTGAATGGAGCATTAGGTATTCCGCCAACTCGCGCAGTTTCGGTCCAGCCTGAATCTGTACTTCAGCGCAGCCGGTCTTAACCGAAATCTGTGCGACGTGACCGCCGCAGCGTCGGAGAATAATGGTTGGAAGATGCTTCTCCATGCGACACTGCCACTGGATTTTCTTCACGACCTCGACGATTTGCTCCGAATAAGCGCGGAGAAGATAGTGAGCGCCGAGTTTCTCGAAGGCGACTGCTACCTCCGGGCCTTGTGAAAGAAGAGACAACGCCATAAATCGTGGGCACTCGATGCCCTTAGCGGCGCTCGCATTCTTCAGCTGCCTCACGAAATTCTGCGCCTGACTAAAATCTCTGCCCGTCGTGACGATCGCGACCTTCAATGTGCTTCGCAGCGTCGAAGCGTACCGCAATCCTACGCTCGGCGACTCGGCGTGCAGCACTCTCCATCCGGTCGCTCTCTCTAAATGAGCCAGAAGGGTCGCCGTCGAATCCATGCTCTTCTCATTGAGAAGAATCGCCGATTCGGTGCCGGCTTGGACGCGCAGCATCGATGCGAGGCCATCTCGATATGGAGACTCGAAATTCAAAAAGAGAGAACCCCCGAGGTGAAAGCGTCCGAGTCTCGAGGATCACCGCTTTTCGGCGCGGCGCTCACCCGCAGGGCGTCGGTCAAATTGCAACTTTGGTTGAGCCCTTTCAACTCGAGGTACCGCATCAACTGTTTCAGCACCCTCCGCAGCGCACCCGAATCTAGGCACGAGAGCTTCGTGTGAAGCTTGCCGCCACCCGCGAACTCGATGCCGATGAGCGGGTCAGGCCGCGACGAATCGACAACATCGACGAACGCGAATCCAGCCACTAACAACGCGTTGATCGCGTCGGCCTTCCTCCGATAGAAAGCGGCGCGAGCAGGGTTACAACTGGCTTTGGCTCGACGGTTGGCGTTGAAAGCGCGCGTCTTCAGGTGGACAATATTGGCTGGAACGAGGGCTGGATCGGCCAAGTCTTGACTTTTTAAAGACTTAGCTGCATAAGGTAAGAGAGGTGCGTTCGCTGCTGGCAAGATTCCACTCTCCTTGTCGGTAGCGGCCCGCATCTTGCGGGTGACGGGCCTAGTCGTCTGATCACGACTAGGCCCTTTATATCCGTGGCTGACGTGAACTGGAATCCAGCAACTTAGAATAAACTGTTCAATTCCAGGTGAGTTTCACTTGCAATAAAGAGGTTCTGGGCGTGCAGGATGTCGGAAATGTCCCAGTCGATGGGAAGAAAATTCGCTCGCTAAGAAAAGCTAAGTTTCGCTCGCAAGGAAAGCTGCTCGACCGCATCGCGAAGTTGGGCGGAACACTATCCCTGCATGAACTCAGCAACATCGAAAACGGGCGAAGCCCGACTATGCGTCGGATGAACTTCGATTTCCTCCGGCGGGCACTCGATGTTTTTAGCTTCCAGATCGAGCGAGCGAGCGATGGAAGTGAACGCTCCATCGTCGAAGAGTCTGAACGCGAATATTCCGAACCAGTCCTTTCCCCAATCGAGCTGTATTGCGAAAATCAGCTATATAAAGCAGAGAAGGTGAGAGCCCATGTTTCCGCGGTCCGGTTATGGGGTGCCGGAGATCATTTCGTAACTGAGCAGCATTTTGACGCCACCTACGTTCATCAACCATTCAAAGTTCATTCGGACCTTAAGAAGGCCCGTGATGAGTGGATCGTCCGCAGGAAGAAAGAAACGGAAGCGAGTGGGCAACTTTTTTTCAATGGCCCTAATCTCCGTCTTATGTCGTTTCGTGACACGGTAAGCACCATATCGGGAACACCGCGGGAGCAGCCGCGGATCGAGGTGCGGCTTGGACCGGTGGAGTGGTTCGACTTCGCAGGTTTGAATGGCAGAATGCGCGGAATCCTAGATAAGCCCGCAGATTTTGAGAAATATCTTAAACTCTCAGAAATTCTCAAAAGTAGGAACGTAAGTGATAACAGTATGCTCACGAATATCGTTGATTGCAACGTGACGATCATCACGACTGACGGTTACGCGGCCTATCAACTACGAAGCACTTATAACGAATCTGTTCCTTATACGCTGTCCTCATCTGTCTCCGAAAACGTCAATCGTTACAAGGACGATGTCACAAAGCAGGGTAAGGCGGGCTTTCAGCTTGTGAACCCCGATTATGAATCCGAAAAGGAAGTCAAGGAAGGTTATAAGCCTCGTGGTGTACCGCATCCGTTTTGGACAGCAAGGCGCGGAATTGGAGAGGAGCTTTCCACGTCACTTCTAGATTATCTCCAACCAAACGCACTCAAGCTAACGGGGATTTGCTACAACCTGGAGGGCTACCACCCAGATTTTCTCTTTGTCGCCGCAATCGATCTCACGAAGAAAGAAGTAGAAGAGAAATGCCAAAGAAATCCTGGCAAGGGGTTTCGAGAAGTTGGCGAACTGCGGTTTACGAGAGCGTGCATCGACGACGAGACCGAGAGGCTGCTTGCGCAGCCCGGATGGGTTGCAGGCGATGAAGCATCCTTGTTCCGCGCGCTGGAGGTGATTGAATCGCTCAAAAAGCAGGGCGACTATCCGAATGTCTTTAGATTGCTTAGAGATCGCTCCTCGGGAGGATGATCGGTTAGGATACCCACTGTTTATAAACTGTCAGCTTTTTGGTCGGCCCCTCAGAATTACGATGGACCATTAAATTTGGTCTATTCATCGTTTGGGGGCCGACCAAAAAGCTGCGCTCAGGTGTCGGTTTTCTTCTCACTTCGCGCGAGATGCATGAGAGCCAAAGCGGCGGCGTCGAAGAGAGCCTGAGTCGCAGGTTCGTTCTGCCAGGGTTTTCTTTTCTTCGGCAACCGCCATGCCAATTCAGGAAAATGAGCAACGACCGCTTGAGAGACTTCGTGCTTGTTTCGTCTCCCAAGGTCTGAAAAGTATTGTCGTAGCGACGAAGCACTAATAAAGCGCAGTGTAACCGACCGCCTTCGCGCCTCTTGCTTCAGCACGTCAAGTGTTGCTCTTACCGAAACCTGGTGGCGAGCGATTTTGGTATTGTGACGCGAAAGGATGAGCGATGGAGCAAATAGTTCACTGAGACGTGCAATTTTGTGCCGCAATGCTTCCTTGAGATTTCCGCGATATCCGGATACTCCACAATCGAGAATGATGTTTGGCTCCTCAATCAGCACAAAGCCGAATTGCTGTGCGCGGATGTCGATCGCCAAAATGTGCAGTGAGCGAGATTGCATGAACATCGTTCGTTATTCCTCTGGCAATGCGCGACGTTCGTCAAGCCATGCTAATTTCTGAGCGATAAGAGATGCTCGCGCGGCCTTTCCGATCCTTTCCTGCAGGTGGCCCTCAAGCTCCGAAAGCCGTGGGGCGATGGCTTGCTCCACGGCCATACGGAGTCCCGGGAAGAGTTCGGAAATGGGGATGTGGAAAACCACTTCGTAGCCGATGGCTGTAAGCAATGGTGGAATAGTGACTGATTGTTCGTGTCGAGAAACTGCGCCTTCATTTTTGTATCCAAGAATGCGCGCGAGTTCCTGCTGGCTCAGACCAGCCTTTTTCCTGTGGTGGCGAATGTGGTTCCCAGCGTGCACTATAGTCGTTTACGCACTGTGAGTTACGGTTGGTAGTTTTCGACCTCTCTAGATATAAAACGTATCACGTGCTACTTAGTTGCAAAGGCACTAAGTCCTGCACGGCGTGCAAGTTTCAGGAAAGGGGTACATGAGCATCAGCATTTTGTCCCACAGACCTCTCAAAGGCAGGCTGCATCACGGCATAGGAACCTGCACGCTGCGCATGATTTGATGTCGTCCACTCTCTCTAATTGCATCCCGCGCAATATGGGGCACCTTTCACGTTCTTAGCGAATGATTAGGATGTCCTCATGTTTAGTCAGAAATCCCAGCGCGGCCGATTGCAGGAAGGCATGATTTCCAAACCCGAGGGCGATGCGTATTTCAATAAACAGCTAGAATTTGAAAAGCAAATGCTCGCGGAGATCTTGCTGGACTTATACGAAAGTAAGTTAAAACGGGAATCGTGCGGCCTTGACGCGGAGCACGAAGGGCCTACGATTAGGGAAAGGTTGTAAACAAAGCTTGTAACTATGTTGAGATGAATGGAATCGTTTACGTTCGTGTTTCCTCAAAGGAACAGGTTGCTGGAACCTCCTTGGAATCTCAGGAATTCGCGTGTCGAGAGTATGCCGGCCGTAACAACGTCACGGTGCTTCGTGTGTTCGTCGAAAGAGGGGAGTCTGCGAAGTTTGCCGACCGCACGCAGCTTCTCGAACTTTTTGATTTCTGCCGCGAACGGCAGAATGCCGTTCAGGTGTTATTAGTTTGGAAGGTTGACCGTCTCGCGCGAAATGTCGGGGACCACTTCAACATCAAAGCGAGGCTCTTGAAAGAAGGCATCCGAGTTATCTCCGTAACCGAACCGATAGATTCCAAGCCAGAAGGAAAACTGCTCGAAACGATTCTCGCAGGCTTCGCCCAATTCGATAACGACCTGCGGGCAACACGCACGGTACAAGGTATGCGCCGCAAAATCCAAGAAGGCATCTTCCCATTTAAGCCGCCGTTGGGCTATAAGACTATCAATCAGCGCGGTAGCAAGAAAACGGCACCTGATCAACCTGACGAGCCGACGTTTAGTTTGCTTCGGCGGGCCTGGAATGAATTTGCCACGGGTGCGTATACTCAGGCGGAGATTCTTCGCATGATGTGGCACTGGAACTTGCGGACGGCAGGCGGGAAACCGGTTCCCAAGCAAACGCTCAACGACATCTTGCATGATCCGTTTTATGCCGGAATCATTCGCGACCCGTGGTCGGGAGAGGATCATCCAGGCCGACACTTGCCGATGGTAAGTCCCGAGGTATTCGCGAAAGTGCAGGAGGTGACGCGTCTCCGGAACCGCTCCCCGCGCCATCAAAGTATTCGGCCCGAGTTTCCGCTCCGCATGTTCGCGCGATGCAGCGCCTGTTCGCATTACGTGACAGGGAGCCTTTCGCGGGGTCGCTCCAGGCACTACCCTTACTACCATTGTTTCAATCATTCATGCGAAGAGCGGATAAATCACGCAACCGAGATGGTTCATGGAGAGTTCGAAGGCTTTCTGAACGCGATTACTCCCGACCGAGAAGACCTTCAGGATTTGGGGCACTACGTAATGCGATTGATCCGTGAGCGCGCGAAAACGGGCGCCGTGGTCGCTGAAAAGAGAGGGTTGGAGTTGAAGCGAATAGCAGAACAGCAGCTGCGATTGGTAGAGATGAGGGCGAGCGATGAAATAACGGTTGAAGAATTCACTGCGCACCGCGAACTGCTACGCGATCGCCAGATGTCTTTGCAGGCGACGCGGGCGAATCGCAATTACGACGAAGTCCGCATTGAGAGTCAGATTGAAACGATCTGTGAACCACTTTCTAGGCTTCCTGAGACGTGGAAGGAAATGGACCCTACAGTTAAGCAGCGGTTCCAACGAATGATTCTCCCCAACGGTTTTCTAATTGGAGGAATTGGAACCGCTCAGATGGGTTGTCTTTTCTGGACTTTTGTCTCATCCGAGCGAGAGAAGTCCGGTATAGTGGCCCAAGACGGACAGTTTTGGAACCAATTGATGGAAGATATCCAGCAATTTGCAAATGTGTTTACTAAAAACTATTCCGAGCCCGCTGCTTAAGTCGTGGTTTGCATTCACTCAAGTTTATAGGCTGATCTCCCAACTAACAAGGTGGCTGTATTTGCACGAGATACAAGTGAATTCTTAATCGATATGCAGGGACTTTACTTCCATTTAAAGGTTTGTATTGAATGGGCAGATGAAGACGCGAAGACCGGTCCCTTTTGGGCACAACAAAAACCGCGCTGTGAGATTTTGATACTCAAGCGCGGGGTTGAAGGAGTTAAATCTGTTTGCGTCGGGCAAACACCCAACGAACGTCAGGGTCCCACATCTCGTCGATGCCACCATAGTTTATCTCGAGCCACTGGCCGTCCTCGCCGCGATCCACGGAAAACACGACGAGGCTTCCTTCGGAATCAGCAACCGGCTCCATTGCCATCAGGATCCACTCATCCATTGGCTGATCAGTGTAGGCGAGCCTGAGCTGTGGGCCGACTTCCGCAGGAACAAGGTCAAGGCCGAGTTGTCTTGCGCGAGAGTAAATCGTGCCGCGGCGGGTCGCTTTCTGGAAGCCAAGTTTGGCGACAGTGGCGAGCACGAGCTCGATTTCAGCTTCTGTGTCGGCAAGCGGGACCTTTTTGAGGACGTCCACTGCCCAGCCGCTGATGCGGAAACCGTTGCTTATGAGAACCTTCGAGAGGTCCTCACACGATTTCTGCATCCCAATCTTGATTGTCTTCCACGTTTTGGTTTGGCGTGGACCGGTGATTGCGGTGCCGTCATTGAACCAACAGGGTTCTTTACGAAGGAATCTATTGAGCTCACTTTCCCATACTTGTCCATTGTCTCCGCCAAGATTTACAAGTAGTTGGTTGAGCGGTCCGGCAAAAAAAGCGCGGAGCGCCGTGCTGAGCGAACGTTCCATGGTCAGTTATCCTCCAGCCAGAGGACTACTTCTGTAGTCATAGCCAAAAGACACCTAGGCGAGTGTCTTGTGGCTATGACCACTCAAAAGCTATTTAGTTATCAAGGTGAGAACCACATCATATCTAATAGATATACAGAGATCAAGGGAGGAGGGCATTTATGACTATGACTGCCCGGTTTGAGGACTATCGAGCGGTTGTAAGGACGTTCTGGGCGGGATATCGATTTGGATCAGATGGTTCCGGATCGCATAGGCAAATAGGTCGAGAATGGTGCAGAGGCTGAGTTTCCGCATAATGTTCTTCCGGTGAGTCTCAATCGTTCTTACACTCACGCTCAGTTGGGCAGCGACTGCTTTCGAGCTGTTGCCCTCGGCCAGCAGCTGAGTTATTACGCGTTCACGCGCGGTTAATCTAGGCAGCTTGGGAGCTTCGCTCCGCGAAATCGCTTGCCCCTCTTCGAGAAAGCCCGCCAGCACCAGATCGTTCACGCGAGGTGTGAAGAACATACGTTTCCGCCGCAGTGCTTTTATCGCGGCAACCAGATCGCCGGCGGAGTCGGACTTCAACACGTATCCGCGCACTCCCGCTTTCAGGGCTTCGCCGATCACTGCCTCCGAATCTGCGTCGGTAAACATGATGACCTTTAGTTCAGGATCTTTCTCCAGCAGTTGCCGAGTGGCGTCCACGCCATTAAGGTTTGGCATATAGTGGTCCATGATTACGACATCGGGCTCCAATTGTACGGCCCTTTCGACAGCTTCGCGACCGTCGGATGCCTCTCCGCAGATTTCCCACCCGGAGTGCGTGACAAGCAGGGCGCGTAAACCGAGCCGCATAATTTCGTGGTCGTCGACTAACAGGATTTTTAGTGCCATGATTTCACCCCAAAAACATACAAGAGATACTTGTTTTCCAATGCTTCATAGAAATAGGGGGATTAATGCTACCACGAATGGGTTTCGACAGATTGCGGCCAGTATGGATCGAACCAGCCATTGCAGCTTTTTCCCTGCTTTTGCGCTCTCTCCGGATATTTGCTGCGGAACATCTGGGCGCCTGCAGGGTCGGCTATCGAAGGGTTAACTCTCGATGCCCAACCCCCCCTGCATCCAAGATTCGAACCTAGTCAAAAATTCGATTCAATAAAAATGGGGCTTCGAGGTGATACGGCGTGTAAGGCGCTGCGGGGCCAAGAACCTGTTCTTGCAAAGTGACTCCGTTTGCCAGCCGCGCAATATCTCCCACCTTTCATTCCTCCGCCCGCGCTATAGAGTGAGAGCACGCTTCGATCCGGGGGTCGGGATCGAAGCGTTTGCGGGAGGGGAAGGCCCGAGAGCGATTTTTACACGGGAAATGATTGGCCCAATATCATATGTAGGAGGTAAGCGCGCACTCGCGACGCGTCTGATTGAAATCTTCCCGCCGCATACGACATATGTCGAGGCGTTTTGCGGGGGCGCGCAACTTTTTTTTCATAAACAACCTTCGAAGGTTGAAGTCCTGAATGACCTCGACGGCGAGATAGTCAATTTCTTCCGGGTGTGCCAACTGCATCACGAAGAGTTGCTCAGATACTCCCGGTTCGTGCTCGTCAGTCGCCAGTGGTTCGAACTCTTGCGAGCCACCGATCCCGCGACCCTCACGGACGTCCAACGCGCTGCGCGATATCTATACTTGCTCAAGAACTCCTTCGCGAGCATCGTGCGACATCCCAACTATCACTGGCACGTGGTTCAGCCCCCAGGCTTCAACCTCGAACGCCTTCCTCGGATCATTGAAAACGCTCATAAGCGACTCGAACGGGTGCAAATAGAAAACCTGCCTTACGAGAAAGTGCTCGCGCACTATGATCGAAAGGAAAGTCTTTTCTATCTCGATCCTCCCTATTTTGGCCGAAAGCTTTACCGGTACAACCTTGCGCCAGCCGACTTCGAGCAATTGGCGGAACGGCTCGCGACGATTCGAGGGAAGTTCGTTCTTTCCCTAAACGACGTACCCGAGGTACGCACTCTGTTCCAGAACTTTCAGATCTCGGAAGTCGATCTCCCGTATACGAGCCAAAAGGCATCGGGGCGGCGCTATCGCGAGCTTGTAATTACAAATTTCAAGCCCCGTAAGCCCTCTAAGTAATCGCAACGAGAAACGGAGAAAATTGCAGAAAAAGCCAATGAAACATCAAAGTATTAGATGCTATCCACAGCGGCACTACTTCTGTGCATAACCAATTGAAAATGGCGAATGGTACCATAAAAGCAAATCCATGCTGCGATCGCCACTCCTTCGCAGGAATATCCTCGTGGCAAATGTCGCCCTCCTTTTGGGCGATTTTTTATATACCAACCCTAGGAAACGGAAAATAGAAACACGGCACTTGGCAAAAAACATTTTGGTGGGTGGGCTGATTGCCATCTTCGTTTTTTCGCCGATAGCGTCCGCATCCGCGCAAAGCACGACCGGGCCAACAACCACGAGCCCTCCCACGGCCGCCTCAGTTCTGCCGAGTTCGTCAACCAACGCGCCGTCGCCCGCTTCGACAACTCCCACACCCACAAGCAGTCCAACACCTGCATCGCAGAATACGGCGCCTGCTTCTGAGACTGCGGCTCCTGCCCCTACAGCTTCTAGCCCTGCATCACCAAGCACTGCAAGCGCACAATCCGCCACGCCCACTGCAGCACCCGTCCCGTCGTCGCCACTGTCGCCGTCTGGCCCATTGTCACCAAGTGGCCAAGCGCCTGATATTCAACCCGTCGTGTATCCCTCGTTCAACCAGAATCAAGTCAAAATCGATAAAAATACGGGAGCCCTCAACACGACGTTTCCCATCGATATCCCACCCGGCAGGAACCATTTACAGCCCAATCTGGACCTTGTCTACAACAGCCAAAATACCCAACAGGGAAGTATTTTCGGGGAGGGCTGGGCGATCAATATCCCACATATAGATCGGCTTAATAAGAGCGGCGTCGATAAGCTCTATAGTACGAGTTCCCTCAATTATTTCACCTCGTCCCTCGACGGCGAGATCGTGTCGACTTCAACCGTAAGCTCGACTGCCACGTCTTATGTCGCCCGTACCGAAAACGGTTCTTTCAACAAATACACATATACGAGCTCCACGAACCAGTGGCTCATGACCGACAAAAACGGAACGCAATATACGTTCGGCTCAAGCACGGACGCACTGCAGAACGATCCTAATAACGCCTCGAACACGTATAAATGGATGCTGAAGCAGATTAAAGACACGAACAACAACGTCGTCACGTATAACTACACGAAAGACTCCGGTCAAATCTACCCTTCAAGTACCTTCTATACCGGTACGCCCACGTCGACCGGCATTTTCGAAGTCGATTTCAAGCTGGCGACAACGACCACAATTGACAATGCGACTTCCTCGGCCACCGGTTTCGCCGTGAACACCAATTATCGCGTGAGCGAAATTGACGCGAAATCGAACGGCACGTGGGTGCGAAAATACGTCCTCGGCTACACGGTTGGCGATAACGGTTATACGACGCTTCTCCAATCAGTTGCCGAATCCGGCGAGAATGCGTCGGGAACGGTCGTATCCTTGCCCTCGTCGACTTTCAACTACCAGCTCCAGACTCCCGGCTGGACGAGCTCTTCTACCTGGAACCCGCCTACTCCCTTTGTCGCAAATGGCGGCGGAGACAATGGCGTGCGGATCGGGGATGTAAATACCGACAATCTCACCGACCTCATCTTGAATGGCAGCTCGACCGTCAATAACGCAGCCGGATGGACAAGTTCTTCAACGTGGAACCCGCCGATAAACTTCGTCACGGGTGGTGGCGGCGACAATGGCTACCGCCTGACTGATGTTCTCGGCAATGGACAAGCCGCTATCATTTCGTGCAACGGGTCGTATGTCAATAACGGGGCCGGATGGACGAGTTCTTCCACATGGAATACGCCGGTCTGCTTCGCGACAAACGGTGTCGGCACTGGCGCGATCCTCGCTGACCTGAACGGCGACGGCTTGCCCGATATCCTCTACGGCACTTCAAGCAGTACGGCAGTTGGGTCGTCAACGAAAGCATTCCAAGTCGACACGAGCAGCACCCTCACGACTAGCCTGCAGGACTATTATAAGCTCGAGGATACGACTGATTATTGGGGAACGAATAACCTGACGAACAATGCGACGACGACTTTTGACAGCGGGAAGGTGAACAATGCCGCCGACGGCGGTTCGACGAATAGCGCGAAGTACCTTTCCGTCGCGAGCAACCTTGGCGTGACGAGTACCGTAAGCATTTCCTTGTGGGCAAAGTTTGCGGGAACGCCCGTGAATAACCACCAATACACGATGTTCAGCGCTGACAGCGCGTCGACCAACGTCAATTACCAGCTCATGGCGTGGTACAACAACGGCACAAAAGAGATCGCTGCGTATCGTGCAAAAGACAACGTCGCGGGGGCCTATGCGACCTATAATTTTGCTTTTGACGACAACGCATGGCACCACTATGTCCTCACCTATGACAACACGACGGTAACCCTCTATGTCGATGGAGTGAGTCAAGCTACAACTGCACAAAATGGCTCAGGAAGTGGTGGATCGAACCACGCAGATATCTTGAGCGACGGCGGCACGCAATACTGGCTAGGAGCGATTGACGAAACGGGGATCTGGAGCAAGGTACTCTCTGCGACGGAAATCTCCAACCTTTATAACTCCGGCAGCGGCCAGACCATGGTGACGAATACGCCGTCGTCGACCAATTACATCGCTTATTTGAATACCAGTAATGCCTGGGCGACAAGCACTATTTGGACGCCACCGGTTCCTTTCGTGACAGCAGGAGGGATTGACGCCGGTACGCGGCTCGTCGACGTGAACGGCGATGGGCTTCCAGACATCGTCCAGGGTTACACCGATGCGAGTGGCACGATCCATGATGTTACCTACCTCAATACTGCTACCGGCTGGGCGACGAGCACGGTTTGGACGTTACCGACCTCCACCGCATTCGTCGCGAATGGCGGGTGGGACAATGGGTATCGGATCGCAGACGTAAACGGCGACGGCTTAGCCGACATTATTTCCGATTACACGGACGTGAGCGGTAACGCCACGACTTCGGCGTATCTCAACACGGGGCACGGCTGGACGAGTGATCCCATTTGGGTGCCGCCAACGGTCTTTTCATCGCTCGGAGGCTATGACCAAGGTGCGCGGATCGTCGACGTCTTAGGAAATGGCATGCCTGCTGTCATTTCGGGATACACCGACGCCATCGGTAACCACTTTGCGGCATGGGTCAACAACAATGCGATCCGGGCAGATTTGCTGACATCGATTACATATCCGCAAGGAGGCAGCGCATCCATCCAATACATGGCGGCGTCACAATTCCTTGGGAGCGGGGGAAGCATCACGAATCACGTTCCCTATCCCGTCTATGCGGTATCGAACATCACGACGAGCGATGGCTCCGGGAACACTGCATCTAACGTGAGCTACCAGTACGCGAGCGGAACCTTCTATTACAACAGTCCCACCGATCATCAGTTCGCCGGGTTCGGTTTCGTTACGCAGACTGACGCTGCAGGCAATGTGACGAAATCCTATTACCATACGTCGAATGGCACTGATTCCGCGCGCGGGGAATACAACGACAATTTCTGGAAAATCGGGAAACCGTATCGGATCGAGAATTATGACAATGCGAACAACCTCTACAAGAAGGTCATTAATAGATGGGATAGTTTCAGTCTGGGCGGTAACGCCGCGTTCGTGAAGCTCGCCACTTCGACCGAAGAAGATTACGACGGACTCTCGACGCACAAAGATTCGGCAACCGCATACAGCTACGACAATACGTCCGGCAACCAAACGCAGAAGGTGCAATACGGGCAGGTGACGGCGAACGATGATGGTACGTTCACCGACACGGGCAGCGACCTATTGACGACGGCCTATACCTACGCCTCAAGTACGAGTTCGAATGTCATCGGAAAACTCTCTGATGAGACGCTCACGAACCAAACGAGCACCAAGATTCAGGAAACCCAATACTTCTATGACAATCTGGCGCTGGGGAGCGTGAGCAGCACGGCGAACCTTACGAAGCAACTCGATTGGAAGAGTACGAGCACCTATATTACGACCGTCCAGAACACGTATAACGGCTACGGGCTCGTCACCCAGAGCCTCGATCCGCGGAACAATACGAGCACGTTTGCGTATGACTCGTACAATCTCTACCCAGCGACTTCGACGAATGCGTTAAACCAATCGACTGGTTATCAATACGACTATTCGACGGGCAAACCTACGCAGACCGTCGATCCGAACAATCTCACATTCCAAACGACCTATGACGGATTTGGCAGGCCTCTCACCGTACTCCAGCCTGACCAGAATACGACCTCAACACTCGATACGAGTAGGACGTTCACTTATACCGACACGGCGAATGCAGTGAGCGTGCATGAAGCGGACTACCTTACCGCTACTTCGACCGTCGATACCTACACCTACTATGATGGCTTGAACCGTTTGATCCAGACACGGAAGTCGGCAACCGATGTAGGGATATATAAAGTTGGAGACAAGACATACAACAATATTGGTCTTCTCCAGAAGGAATCCTTGCCGTATTTCATGAGCAGTTCCACGCAGAGTTCGGCTACGGGCACCTCGGCGCTCTATGCTGTCTATGCCTACGACCCTCTGGGACGGGTGCTCACGATGTCGAATGCCGTGGGCACGACAACGTACGCCTATGCGAATTGGAAAATCACGACCACCGATCCGAACGGCAACACGAAAGACATCTATGACGATGCCTATGGCAACCTCTCGCAAGTTGGTGAGCACAATGGGACGAGCACGTACACGACGACATATTCATACGATGGACTTAAAGATTTATTGAACCTCACTGACGCGAACGGCAACGTGAGAGGCTTTGCGTACGACGGTGTAGGCAGGATGGTGTCTTCGACCGATCTCCATTCGACAGCGACGAGCACCTATGGCGTTTGGACATATGCGTATGACGACGCCGGGAACGTGACGACGAAAGTTGATCCGAAGAGCCCAATCCATTACCTATGCCTATGACAACCTGAACCGCGTGTCGAGCGAAAGCCTGGGTGGGGTTGCAAAGATTGCCTATACCTACGACTCTTGCACTAATGGCGTCGGCCGCCTCTGTTCGGTTTCGAGCACAGATGCCGTTTCGCTCACGACAAAGACATATGATCCGGAAGGGAACCTCGCGAGCGAAACGAAGAAAATCGACGGGACGAATTTTGCGACGAGTTATACCTATGATCGCCAAGGCAATCAACTGACCATCACGAGTCCCGATAACTCCATCGTCCAGTATGTCTACGGGTCCGGGGGACTCGTGACGAGCGTGCTCGAGACCGAACCGAACAGCAGCTCGACTACGCTCGTTTCTTCCGTCGATTATTCTCCGATGGACAAGATTACGACGCAGACCGATGCGAACAATGTCGTGACGGTAAATACCTATGACAACACCCGTCTCTATCGTTTGTACAGTACGGTGACCACGGATAACAGTTCCGGATTGGGACAGATGGCTCCGGTTGGAGGCGGAGGCGGCGCAGGACGATTAGGTCCGCTTGGGCCGGGTGGTGCGTCAACATTTTCGTGCACTGGCGCAGAAACGACTTATACCGTTCCCGCAGGCGCGACGAAGCTATTGATCACTGCTTTCGGCGCCCAAGGAGGAACGCCAGCAAGAGGCGGTGGATTAGGAGGCGAGACGTCAGGAACTCTTGCCGTTACCTCAGGCACTGTCTATTACATCAACGTTGGTTGTCAGAATGGATATAACGGCGGAGGCGTTGGAGGCACCGATTACAACAATACGAACAATGGCGGTAATGGCGGAGGCATGACATGGATTTCGGCGAACAGTAATTTCACGACATCGACGGTGATACTCGTCGCTGGCGGTGGGGGAGGCATTGGCGGCAACGGTGGCACGGGAGGTCCCGGCTATGGTGGTACGGGAGGTGGGTTAAGCGGTAATGGTGGCACCACGGGGAGCGGAGCGTACTGCGGAAGTGGATATTGCGCAAGTGGAGGCAGCGGTGGCACTCAGACCACTGGTGGTATCGGTGGCACCCCTGCCGGATCGCAGGCTTACGATGGGGTCGCTGGGGGTGCTGGCTATGGCGGGTTTGGTGGCAATGGTAACTATCTTGGTGGCGGAGGTGGAGGCGGTGGTGGAGGATTTTTTGGCGGCGGTGGTGGCGCAGGCAATGGCTACAATACTGGCGGTTTCATGGGTGGCGGTGGCGGAGGGGGATCGTCATACACTGCCGTTTCGAACTTCCTTACCGCAACAAGCACCGTGGCAGGCGTGAATTCGGGCGACGGGTCTCTCACGATTACACCTATTACACCGCTCACGAACCTCAATCAGTATCTCTTGAATACCACGACAACGTTGAGCGCAGGAAGCTCAACCAGCTTGGGCGGTGTTACATTCGGCGCGACCCTCAATTCCAATGCGACCGCCACCGTTCAGCTCCAGGTTGAAGTGGAACCAACGGGGACTGTATTTACGAATGTTCAGAATGTGACGTCAAGTATTTTCGTGACGCCCGGAAGTAACGCGACGGCGACATTCTGGGGTCCCTCGGGATACACCGGCGGATATCATTGGCAAGCACGCCAAGCCGATTCGCTTGGCCACACGAATATTTGGCAATCATTCGGGTCAAGCTCCACGTCAAGCGATTTTATCCTGGTTGCGAGCGGCACATTCAATCCAACTCCGGTCATTACTTCAACTACCCAGTATCGCTCGGACGGCATCACGGTTTTGAATGAAGGAAGCTCGACCAACAAAAACTCGGTGGTGTTCAGCGCGAAATTGGTTTCCTACATCGGGCGAAACATGCAGCTCCAAGTTGAAGTTGAACCATCGGGCACTGTATTTACGAACGCGCCCAATGTCACGTCGAGTCCCTATGTCGTTTCGGGCAACATTGCATCGACAACCTATTTCGGGGCGAACGGTAATTATCACTGGCAGGCGCGTGCGATCGATGTTTTGAACAACACGTCGACCTGGCAAGTATTTGCCCCGGCAGGTACATCGACCTCGACAACAACCTTCAATTACACGGGATCCGATCAGACATGGGCTGTCCCAACACAGGTGACCTCAGTAACCATACAAGCGTATGGAGCGAAAGGCGGATGGGCGCAATCAACGAGTAATAGCGGAGCGAATGGCGGGAGCGTATCGGGAACACTCGTCGTGACTCCGGGAACGATATATCACGTGATGGTGGGGTCAATCGGCTACGCCGGTTCGGCGTCGACTTCAGCAAATCCAGGATTTGGCAACGGTGGCCAAGCTGGGGGATCGAGTGGCACTGGATTCACGGGAGGAAATGGAGGAGGATGTAGCGGACTTTTCACGAGTGCTACGTATAGCACGAGTACAGCCATTCTTGTCGCTGCAGGCGGAGGTGGTGCTAACTCTGGTGGCCCATCTGGAGGTCCGGGCGGTGGCCTCACGGGGAGCGCCGGAAGCAACCCAGGCGGTGGTAACGGAACGGCAGGAGGCGGAGGAACCCAATCGGCAGGTGGCTCCGGCGGAAGCGGCGGAACAGGGGCTGGTAACGGGACGGCCGGAGCAGCCATTCAAGGAGGAATTGGTGGCAATGGCAATGAAGGTGGCGGAGGAGGCGGGTGTGGATATTACGGTGGAGGAGGTGGTGGGGGCGGAGCAACGTCCGGTAATGGTACGAATGCCGATGGAGGCGGTGGGTCGTCTTTCATGTCTTCGTCGCTTACGGCAACGAGCACGGCATCAAATGCGTGGAATTCTACGGGAACGGTGTTGCTCACCTATAAGCCTGCTGCTGCAACGTCGACCGATTTCATAATCGCCGTACCGCACATCAACTTCACCTTCCCGGCACAAGGAACGACGACCCAGAATTTTGCAAACTGGCAATTGAATGCTGATACGGTAACCTCGACCGATAGTTATTCATTGACGGTCAACTGGAATAACACGACCGGCGGCCCGGCACAGACGTCGACGATTAATGCGAGTGGTACCCAGCTTATTTCAGGTGTGAACGTTCCGAAACCGACATCGTCTTTGGATTACACGTTCGACTCGGTCCCAGTCTTGATAAACGCGACGGCGACGCTCTTGGACGGTTCGACAACGAGCGCCACGAGCTCCCTTAGTTTCACCGAAGTCACGACATCGACTCCGGTTGGCTGTGGCCCAAAGACCATTCAATGCATTACTTATAGATATGACAATGATGGGAATGTCACCCAAATTATCGACAATTCCACATCCAGCGCGGCCATAACGGTCAACTATACCTACGATTCTCTAAATCGCCTTATCACGGCGTCATCCTCCAATGCCGCGAGCGGTCAGAATTACCTCAACACATTTACCTATGATCCTGTCGGCAATATTCTAACTGGTCCTGCAGGCAATTATTCGTATGCCGGACAGGGTTATCCAGATCCAGACGCCTTAACTGGATTTTCGCCGTCGAGTACGAACAGCACTCCTACCACCGTGACCTTCAACTATACGGGAGCGATAAAGTCCTGGACGGTTCCCACGGGCGTCACCTCGATAACGGTAAATGTCGTTGGCGGCGACGGGGGTAGCTTCGGCGCGAGTTACGGTGCGACAGGCGGCTCATCCACTGGAACTTTAGCGGTTTCTCCAGGACAAGTTTATTACGTCGCAGTCGGTGGTCATCCCACAAGTAGCGTAAATATCGGAGGTTACCCAGGAGGTGGAAATGCCGGAGGTACTTCCGGCGGCGGAGGCGGAGGCATGACGTGGTTTGGCACATCAGGAAGTAACGCTACGGGTACGGCTTGGCAATCTCAGGTATTGCTCGTTGCAGGAGGTGGCGGTGGCGATTGCGACTGCATCGCCGGAGGGAACCTCGATGGAGGTGGCGGTGGGGGAAATACGGGAGGAAATGGCGCAGGGACGCAAGGAGGCGCTGGTGGCAGCGGCGGAACCCAAACAGCCGGCGGAGCGGGAGGCACTCATACCGGAAATGCCGGAGGAACGGGAACTGCCGGACAGGGTGGAGGAGGTTCCACTTCTCTGAATTACTCCGGCGGAGCTGGCGGAGGTCTCTGGGGCGGTGGTGGCGGGAATACGGGCGGTGGTGGTGGCGGTTCGGGATACGCTTCGTCAACCATGACTGCAACCTCGACCGCCCAGTTTAGTAATAAGGCGGCCGCGAATGGTGCTGCCACGATCACGTATACGCCAGCAGCAGCGGTCGCGACTACGACCTATACCTATGACAACAATGGCAACCTCACGAATGCATCGGGCAGCATCGTATATACCTGGGACTACCGAAACGAACTCCTCACCGCTTCTTCCTCGGGCGCGACATCAACCTATGGCTATGACTATACGACCCAGCGGGTGAAGCTCGTGAGTGGAACCTCGACGACATATTATCCAGAGACGACGTACAACGTCACTGCTTCGACGACGGTCAAACACATCTTCTTTGATGGCCTGTTGCTTGCGACCGTTACGAGCGGAACAGTTCGGTACGTTTCGGGTGACATGCTTGGCGGATCGAATATTATCACCAATGCCTCGGGCACTATTGTTGAGACACTGCAATATTTCCCATATGGGAAGATAAGAATCGATAACACGGCGGGATCGTATGCGGGCGAAGTCAGAAAATATATCGGGCAAGAATATGATAGCGCGACTTCGCTCAGTTATCTTCAGGCGAGATATTACAATGGCACGCAGGGACAATTTATTAGCGAAGATCCGGTGTTTGTTTCCAGTCCGCAAAATCAAACTCTCATCGATCCGCAATCGCTGAATAGCTATTCCTATGCCGACAATAATCCGATAAGAAATAAAGATCCGACAGGGCAGCAGGTGTGGGAAGAAGCGCTTACCGCGTTTGGTATTCAATTCGCCCGGGCTTATCTCGTCAACCTCGGAATCGGTCTCTTCCTTGCGAGCAACGCGAACTCCGTTCCGAGTAATATTAGCCAGCCATCGCAAATAAATAACAATTCCACTCTTGCAGTTTCGCCCACCCTCTCTGCTCCTTTCACCGCACAAGACTATCTGAATGTTGCCGGAGAACAAATATTACCAAGCCTAGCTGGCCCCGGGGGTGGAGAGATCGCCGAACGTCTATTAGGTCCGGGCAGGAAGTTGATCGGGAGCGCAGTAGGCATTGGGGCTAGTAGCTTATTGCAAGGCGAAGTTCAACGTGGTTCAACTGGGCAAAGCCAGCAACAAATCTTTGTCGGTGCTGTAGTTAATGCGGGAGCTAGTTATGTAGCTAACCAAGTTGTCGGCGGCGTTCGGGGCGCAGACGTTCAAAGCCTCAATACGAATTTCGTTACCGGGGCTCATATGCAGAATGAGGTTCAAAACGGAGTTGTATCGCAATCATTGGTGAGCGTCGCAGGTCCACCGATCCAGAGTGCCCTCTCATCAGTTCTTGGCCAATTGAGCGGTGCCCTGAGCGCTTTGTCGTCGCTCTTATCTGTACAAAGCGCGAGATGAAGAAGACCTATTACGGCTCCGCGGTTCTGCCAATAATAGTCTTCGTCGTAGGCACGCTTTGGGAATTCGTATTCCTGACGCTCCAAGGCACATTCTGGGTGAATAGAGTGAACTACCTCGAATTCATTCTAGAGTGGGGTCTGTTCTGTTTTCTTATCTGGTCTTCGATGATGATTGAAATGAATCCGCCAACCATGACCCGAAGGTTCTTTTTCCTGTTTCCCTCTACGCATAATCTTTCCGAAGTAGAAGGGGCGCAAGAGGTGACGGCTACGGACATTTACGGGACGGACAGATTCACGCAGATCAGATTTAAGAACGGCGAAAAGTGGAACTTGGCGATGTTCAGCAAGAAGGATGTCAAAGAGATAATGGACACTGTCCGAAAACACTCCTCGTAAATATTCTCCATACATCAACGCATCACAAAGGTCGAAATAATAAAAGAACAATATGGAAATAGTTTTTGGGACAATCTGTTTTATCGGAGCAATTCTAAATTTTGTTTTTTGGAAAAAACATCAAGATAAAGATCTCTTGTGGTTCGCGGTAATTAGCTCAATCGGATTTCTCACTGCCTTGATCGGCTATTTCGTAAAGTATGTTTTTCTGATACCTGCAGATGCTTTTTTTATCGTCAACTCATTTTTCCTTATAGTGAATTCCGTGGCGTTTGTATCGCTGATCATGATCGGCTTTAAAATGCTGATGAAAAAAAAATTAAAGACTCCTTTTCTATCAGCAATACATTCATGAAACAAAAATTATTGCAGGTCGGCATCGTAGGGGGAGTGGTGGTTGCGGTTACCCTTGGTATGGCATTAGTTAACTTTTCTTCCGCCCAGACCGCCAGTTCATCCCCGGCGCCTTCATCAACACTATCGGCTGATATAGCGCCTTCCGCGCCTTCAGATCAGCCGTCATCATCTCTGTCGACATCATCTTCATCCAATCCGGTATCACTTACACAATCTCCTTCATCAAGCACAACATCTTCTACGGACGCAATACCCTCTTCGACGCCGACTAGTTCCGTGCAGATTTCTCCATCAAGTACGCCCTCCGCCACATCAACGCCGATTGTTGTTATTCAAGCAGCTACTTCGACTCCGACCTCAACCGCAGTGTCGTCCTCGAGTACGGCATCAACATCAACCTCCACCCCGATTCAATCCGATGTTTTAATCGCCTCATCGACGATTGCTACGTCTTCAGCTCAAATGTCATCGATGCCGATGGCGTCTTCATCTCTCAGTCCAACGGTGCCGTTATCTTCGACTGAATTAACCGCAACATCATCAAGCTTACTAACATCCGCCTCGACTCCGACGAATCTCACCGCCTCTGCGGTTTCGGCCTCTCAAATAGACCTCTTGTGGAACGGCTCCACGGGGATCGCGGGATATAAGATCTATCGCGGCGGGTCGCTTTTGACGAGCGTGTCAGCTTCAAGCTCCGTAAGCGCTGGATACATCGATAGCGGCCTTTCGTCGAGCACGGCATATAACTACACCGTCGCTGCATATGATTCAAAGGGCAACATTTCACCCCAATCCAACCAGGCATCCGCGACGACTGAGCCAGCTCCGCCCCCGCCGTCGACGCGTTATGCGGTGTGCGATCAAAGCGTCAAAAATGTTCCGGGCAATTATCCGACCATCCAAGCTGCTATCGATGACGCAAGCGTCGGAGACACGGTGAAAGTGGCCGCTGGGACCTATAACGAAAACATAAGACTCAAGAGCGGTATTTGTTTGGAAGGCGCGGGCGTTGATCAGACGATTATTTCGAAAAGCGGCGCTTCCGGAATACTCGGCATTGGCGTTTCCTACGTGATCGTCAAAAATCTCACTGTGGGAAATAGCGGGAGTGTGAACGCGGATGGAGGCGGAGTCAGCCTTTCGGGATCGACGAACATAACCTTGCAATCGTGTCGTTTTACGGGAAACATCGCCGCGAACGGGGGTGGAGTCTTGGCGTCGGAAAGCAATGTTACCGTCGATCATTGCATCATTGATGGCAATACGGCTCATAACGGAGGCGGCGGGATCGTGACAGAGTCGAACTCCGCAGCGGTGCTTACGAATGTCACGGTAGTCAACAACGCATGGTCAAATGCTCTCGGGAACGGCGGCGTTGGAGGGGTTCAGCTTTATGGATCGGGTTTGCAGATAGCCAATTCGATTATTTGGGGCAATAACCAGAACGTTGCCGGTGGTAGCGCGAACGTGAGCAACTCGGATATCGGTGGATGGTCTGGCGGGGCAAACAATATCACCAGCAATCCCGATTTCGTTTCGGCGACCGACTATCACCTCCAGGCAGGCTCACCAGCGACGGGGATGGGAGCGTATTAACCAGGCCCGAACTAAAATGTTGAATTTCTCCGATTGGGAGGTTGTACTCAGTAATCTCGTCGACGCCCTGGCCGACGCGCAAGAGATAACCGCCGAGCTCGCGGTAGCGATGCGCGCAGAAGCGCACCAAACTTGGACTGAAGCTGAACGGCTTTCAAGAGAACTGAAGAGAGAGGATAAGCATAAAGCTGCATCGTAGGTCGCGATAAATCCTTTCGTCGACTTCTCGAAAAGTAAAGGCCCATTATCTGCCCCCACTGAGAGGTCGACGCAAGGATTCTTTTCTGATCTCCTTCATCCACAGTTCTGCTTGTCGCGCAAAATCTCCTACCTTTCTTTTCCTCATCCACGCATTAGGCTGAGCAAGGGCCCGGATAAACCGGGCCCTTGGTTCTTTTTATATCTTTGTGACGATCCGGCTGTTACCCGGTTTTGTCAGGGCTCCCTCGACAATTGCAATCACGATGATCCACTTCTTCGAACATCTCATTGCAGCGATCTGGAACCGCCTTCGCGGGCGGGGAGGCGAAGTGCGGCAAGAGGGCGGAAGTCTCGATCTTGGATTTCGGATCGTGGACGGCCGCACCGTGCGCTCGCACCTTACGCTCGCGAACGCGCGGCGCGCAATGCACATCGCAATCCTCGGCAAGACCGGTAGTGGCAAGAGTTCTCTCATGCGGCACATGATCCAACAGGACATTGCCGCGAGTCGCGGCTTCCTGTGCCTCGACATTCACGGGGAGCTCACACCGTTCGTCATGAGAACGATCAACGCCCGAGAGCGCGGTGAGCGCCGCCACTTGAGCGACAGGCTCGTTCTCGTGGCACCCGCAGACCGGGAGATGTCGGTCGGCCTCAATCCTTTGGAACATGCGGACGACTTCGTTCGTGTGGCCGAGTTCTCCCAAATTCTCCGACAGCGCTGGTCGCTCGATCACTTCGGGGCGCGTACGGATGAGCTCTTGAGGAACGCTCTCTATGTGCTCGCTGCAAACGGTCTCACGCTTGTCGAACTCGCACCGCTTCTCACCCATACCGGCTTTCGCGCGGCCTGCATGAAGAAGGTGCAGAATGCCGAGGTCCGCCAGTACTTCGAGCTCCGGTTCGACGCCGTGAGCGAGCCAATGCGGGCCGTAATGCGGGAGCCGATCCTGAATAAGACTTCGGCCTTCACCGCCGATCCGCACTTCCGCCACATCGTGGGGCAGGAACATTCAACGTTCTCGCTCCGCGAGGCGATGGACGAGGGCCACTGGGTTGTCGTGAATCTAGAGAAAGGACGCCTCGGCGAACATGCACTCACCCTCGGAAGCCTGATTCTGACCATGCTGAAGAACTCCTTGTTCACCCGCGAGAAGCGATCGCTCTTTACCGTCTACTGTGACGAGATACAAAACTTCGTGGCACAGGAGAGTGGCATCGAAACGATGCTCTCCGAGGCGCGCAAGTTCGGCGTCGCCTTCGTCGCGGCCAACCAGTTCCTTGACCAGTATCCAACGGAAACCCGTGCCGCGATCCTGGCGGTCGGCACCCACGTCTTTTTCCAGCTTTCGAGCGCCGACGCAGCGCAGGTTGCTCAGGCGCTCGATGGGGGGAAGCCGCTGGCCGAGCGGCTGAAAAATCTGCCTGCGAGACACGCCATCGCGAAGAGCTCCTCGGACCGTTGGGCGGAGATTGCAGTGCCTACGGTCCAGGAACCAAAGGTCGACTACACGGATCTGCTCAACCGGACACGGTACACACGAGGACGGGTGCGCGCCCACGTCGAGCGCGACATCGCAAAACGCCACGCCGTCTTCGCCCGCAGTTCCGATGAGGTGCTCGATGCCTGGGAATGACCATTCGGGCCTCATCGTGCAGCCGCGAGACCGGCGCTTCTTCGAAGAGCTCGGAATCATGCGGGTCATCGACCGGGAGCAGGCCAAGATCGTCGCCGGGTTCGGCTCCACGACGAGAGTGAACGCGCGTCTCTTGGCACTCACCAGAGCTGGGCTCCTGCGTCGCTCGTTTCTTGGCACCGGGACGGGCACGAGCGGCGGCAGCCGCAAGGCGCTCTATGCACTTTCGGAGAAAAGCGCGCGGCTCGTAGGCGTGCCTCATCGCGGGCCGCGCCGCAAGCTAGACGAGACGCTGGTTGCCGATTTCTTCGTGGAACATCAAATGGCCGTAAACGAGATCTATTGCGCGTTGAAGTACCGCGAAATGCCTCAAGAGGGCATTGCATTCCGCCGCTGGATCGCTTTCTATGAGCCGGTCTCGCAGGGGGTCCGTCTAGTTCCAGACGGATATGTCGAGCTCGTTACGAAGTCGGGAGTCCTGGCGGCATTCCTTGAAGTCGATCTCGGTCATGAAAGAGGCCCGGTTTGGAAGGAAAAGGTTAAGAACTATCTCCAGTTGGCGCTCTCCAACGACTTCGAGCGCCGCTTCGGACAGAGCCGCTTCCGGGTGTTGGTCCTCGTGACCTCGGACCGTCGGATGCACTCTCTGCGGAAAATCGTGGCGGCGACCACGCAAAAAATATTCTGGTTTGCCAGTCTCGCGACTGTTCGGGACAAGGGGATTCTCGCGCCCGTGTGGTTCCGACCCATCGGTGAGGAGCCCAGGCCGTTTATCGACGAACGCTCATGAAATATTGCTACGAATGCGGACGAATCACGGCGGGTGAGCCGCTCTTCTGCAATTTCTGCGGAAGAAGCTACGACGTCAAGCTTTGCTCCCGGAGACACGTGAATCCGCGGGCGGCCGAGGTTTGCTCGACGTGCGGCAGCCGCGAACTCTCGACTCCGGGGCCGCGGGTCTCTTTCCTTTGGAAGATCATCGGCTTTCTCGCGCGAGCGTTGGTCGTTCTGCTCATGGTCTACGTCCTCTTGGCCATTCTCTACGCGCTGCTCGTGGAGCCTGGGACCAGGGGCGCGTTGATTGCACTGGGGCTCCTCTTGATTGCGCTTTGGTTCATCTGGGGGATGCTGCCAAATTGGCTCCGACAGTTGGTACGACGGTCGTTGGGTAAGAAAGGACGGCGCGATGATCAGTAATTGTGGGGTGGGGAGCGGATGCCATGAGGAAGAGCGTAAGTCACGTTTCGTGATCGACGCCAACCGCAGGCATGGGTTGGGCTTTTCTCAATTTCGCCTAGGGCAGTGCTGCCCGCAGCATTGCCCTAGGGTTAGGCGCGTGTCATGAGCACCGCACCGGACCTTTTGGGAGAACCGCTCACGATCGCCGAGGTGGCCCGTTTGCTCGGCTGTTCGGTCTGGACGGTGAGGCAGCGGCATCTGCACTCCGGATTGCCGTACTTCCGGACGTCGAAGACGGGCAAGCTCATTTTCTATCGCCGACAAGTTGTCCGCTGGATCATCAAGTCGCAAAGCCGTCGGGAAGGTACTGTGGGAATGACCTCGCGCAAGGGCTAGCCGCTCGTGCTTCCTAAGAGAGTTTGCTCCGGCGGCAAGATTTCCCACCTTTGCAGCAGCAACGGGCGCTATACACTCAGATCGACACTTCGATCTACAGGTGGTCGAAGGGTCCCTTTCACAGATAGGCCCGTCTGCCGGTCTACGGCGGACAGCCTTTCCAGTTCATTTACAACACTCCCATAACGGATGGGAAAGGGCAGAAGCTCTTTTCCCATCCGTACGTTCTTCTTTTCTACCACATCGTGACGGGGCGCTTTGAAGTGAGCGCGATGCTCACGGGTTGTTACCCAATTCTGACAGGGTGTCCTCAACAATGCAGATGGGGCCAGAGTTTACCAATCAATCGAAAGGGAGGATGCACGTGAGCTTGTGTCACAAGCAAGTCGTGCACGGATCCTTGAAAAACCAAGAAAAGGAAAGGAGGTGAACAGGAATGACGCTCTGGAAGCGTGGCAACGTGTACTGGTCGTACAACTGGATCGACGGTAAACGGTTTATGAAGTCGACCGGAACCGGTAACCGTCGTTTGGCTGAACGGATTGACGAACGGTATCGGGAGGAAGCGAATCTCGCACGGCACGGTGTGAGCCAGCCCATGCCCGACATGACGTTCGCTGACCTCGCGGCGCGCTTCCTTGCCAATGGCATTCCGAAACCGTATCACCGCGATCGACTGAAAGTTTTGCTGCCCTTTTGGGGCGAGACGCAGATCGGACGAATAACTAAGAATCTCGCGCTCGATTATCGCAAGTGGCGACATTTAAGGCGCCAACTTAGGGAAAGCACCGTGAACCGCGATCTCGAATGTCTCCGCCACTTGCTTTTTTGGGCCGTCGATGAGGGTTTGTTGCTCACGAATCCCTTAGGTCGCCTGCGCCTCGAACGCGAACGTAAACGAAAACGACCGGTGATGAGTCTCTCGGAAGAGGATCTACTACTCAGTGCGGCAAAACCCCATCTTCGTTCGATCATCATCGCGGCGCTCGATGCAGGTCTCCGGCGTGGCGAAATTCTGACCCAACGGTGGGAAGATGTCGACTTCGCTAGGCGTTTGCTCTTTGTAAGTAAAAGCAAGACCGCCGAAGGTGAAAAGAGAGAAGTCCCTATGCCGGGCAGGCTTTTCAACCTGCTCTGGGACGCGAGGGAAGATGAAGGACTCATTTTCACTTTCAAAGGCGAACCCATCCATTCGATCAAGACCGCTTGGAAGACGGCGCTCACACGCGCCGGTATTCCTCGCTACCGATTTCACGATTTGCGGCATTGCTACAACAGCAGGCTTTTAGAGGCCGGCGTGATTCGCGAAATCAGGATGAGCTTGATGGGTCACTCCTTAGGAGACGACCCGCAGGCGACGTACAGCCACGTGGAACTGCCAGCCAAACGCGATGCCATTCGCAAACTTGAACTGTGGCTCGCGGAAGAAAGAGTACGCATGTTGCAAGAAAGTCAAAAAGGAGAGAAATGATGTGACTGAAGATCGAAAGCTCAAATTGGTCGTCGCGTACGACCGCAACCGCAACGAGTATTCGCTGGTGGAGCACAACCAGACGTCTGAGGAGGTCCAGAGCTTTCTCAACCAATGGACGCGCCACCTCCGTGAGGGCAATTCGTTCATCGTGCTCGATCAGACACGACGGCACGCGACCGAAAAAGCCCAGAGCTGCCGAGCCTGCCGCGATACGGCTGCACGCTCGGCCCGCCTCGAACCCCAAGCAAAATTCATAAGGAGGAAGAATGACGCCACCGAAGCCTAAGGACACGGGAGCAGCCCCGTCCCCAACAACACCGACAACCGCGACGACGACCCCGACGCAACGGAAGCCCTGGGTGAAGCGAAGTCCAGTCGACATCATGCTCGCGCAGATCGACCGGCTCCGCGACGATGTCGCCGCGAAAAAGGAAGAATACGAAACAGCCAAGCGCCAGCTCGACAAGCTCGAGGCGGTGCGGAAAGCCCTCGAAGGAACCTAGCTCTTTATTTCAGGAGTCTGCCTACCCGGCGGCTCCTTTTTTGTGGGGAATCACAAATGGTGCAATTCGTATCAACATTATGCGTTTTGGCGCTCGCCGTTCTTGGCCTTCTCGTGACGATCGGTGCAGTGAGTACCAAAGAGGCGGGAGCCATGCTTGGTCGGGGCTTTGGAGCCGTCCTCCTGGCTGTGTATGCGCTTTGCCTGCTGAAAGTCGTCTTGATGGCGGCGCTCAATCTCCTTAAGAGTGCGGTCCTCGTACTGGCAATCGTCGTTATCGTCCTTGCGGGAGTCCTTACAGTCGCGTGGTGCATCGCAGCGCGCAGGAAAAGATTGTCGAAATCAAAACATGACGGAGGAAGTTATGAATAAGTTGAAACGAGTCGTTCATACGTTGCGAGAGGAATGGACGAAAATCGACTGGGAAAACTTCGCGTACCAGACGGTTCTTGCTTGTCACGACGAGTCACACGGCATTGAAGCGTGCGCCCATCACTTGCACGCATACGAAGATCAGTTGCAGCCGGAGCTGTCCAGCTTGCATTCCGACCTCGCGATCCTCCGTAGCCGCGGCTCGGCATTACACGAGCATTTGTACAACCGCCCGCTCCCGGCTAGCGATGCCGCCCTTCTGACGCATCGAACGCACGTGCGCCTCGTGTTTGGACTGTGTGCGATCACGGCTGGTGCCTGCTTGGTTGGCAATCTGACGACGTTCGTGCTGCTCGGATGGTCGCCACTCATCGCGTTCCTGGCAGCAGTATTCATGACAACACTGCCAGTCGGACTGGGGCACCCGGCTTACGAGCGACTGGTTGCTGGCCGTAAATGGTTGCAGGCCGGTCTCATCATCGCGATAGCCGCTCTCGGTGTGGCGGCGTTCTATGAACTAGGTCAAGCGCGCCGAGTCATTCTCGATAAGGCGACCGCAAGATCGGCAGCGAGCTCCTACGTCGATAACGCCGACCCTGACCAGACTTCGGAGACCGGAAGTAGACCAAGGGACAGCGAGACCGAAGTGCACGGCACCCTCGGCGGGGCGGCATTTTTGATCACGATGGCTGCTGAGCTCGGTCTCGCGTATCTCGTGGGGCTTCTCGTGAAATTACGCACGGACCAAGATTACGCAGCCTGGAACGAACTCAAAGCTGTGGTTGAGGAAATCGCAGTTTTGGAGGAACGAGTGGCCGAATTGCTTTCGCGCATCAAGCGCGCCAAAAGGCAGTGCATGGCTGGAATTCGGCGCGCACAAAGCGCGAGGAAAAAACGGAGGACGCCCTACCACAAAGCTTTGACTACCTTGGTGGTCCTCGCGCTCACGTGTGTTCCTCGATCGCACGGCCAAGTGATTCGACGTGAGGAAAGCACACTCATCGACAGCAGCGCGTCTATTTCGAGACAGCTTTTTCGAGAATACGTGCGCTCGACCAGAGAACTTCTCAGCGCTGAGCCGCCGAACACCCGCGTCTGGGTGTCGAGCATCGTGGGGGATTCATTTGGCGCCCAAGACATCGTCGTAGGTTGGACCCCAGAAGTGCACGGCGTCTTTACCGATGATCTAGACCGGGCGCGTCAGCAGCTCGCCAGCACCTTCGTGACGAAATCGTCCCGTTTGGCACCGACAGCGCAAGCAACCGATATCATCGGCGGTCTGTGGCACATCAAAGCTTTATTCGAGTCCTCTTCGCAGTCGCCTCAGGCAGTCGGCAGAGCATCCGTCAGGATCGTCAACATCTTTTCAGACATGAAAAATGACAGTCGCGATTTTTCGATGCCTGACCTGCTCGCACTAGGGCCTGATCGAATGCTGGAGCGCGTGAAAGGGACCGATTTGCTGGTGCCGTTGCCACGATATAAGGTGTATGTCTACGGAGCATCGACAACGGGACTAACTCCGCGTTCGTGGATGACGATCAAGCGGTTTTGGGAGCTATATTTCGCGGCTGCTGGTGCGGAACTCGTTACGTATTCGGCGGAGTGTGATGTGCAACGTTAATCGCATTAGATCGCAGGGCCTTTTGCTCTAATTTCTGAATCAGGCTACGATGAGAATGCGCGTTTCAGAACCTTGGGAAATAAGGGCTTATCCTTAGAAACTGCGCTATTATCAGAAGTCTTCTCCCCTCTATATATAAAGGAAGATGCCAGTCCTCACTGAAGCTGACACTTGTCGTCTGTACGTCCTTCCGAAGCTCTACGGAGCTGGGTGGACCGACGAGCAGATAAGCGAACAGAAAAGTTTCACTGACGGTCGCATCGTCGTGGCGGGCACGAAGGTAAAACGACGACCACAGAAGCGCGCGGATTACCTCCTGCGGTATCGGCGCGATTTCCCAATTGCGGTAGTTGAGGCCAAGACGATCTATTCCCATCCTGGCGACGGACTCCAGCAGGCGAAAGAGTACGCACAAATTCTCGGCCTGAAGTTCGCATACGCGACGAACGGCAAAGGCATCGTCGAACACGATTTCCTCACCGGCCGTGAGAGAGACCTCGATGGATTCCCAGGCCCCGACGAACTCTGGGGACGCCTTCGCGCAAGCGAAGGGATCGACGAGAAGACCGCCGAGCAAGTCCTTGCACCGTATTACCACCTTTCCGGGAAGTCGCCCCGCTACTATCAGGAGATTGCGATCAACCGGGCAGTGCAGTCGATCCTGCAGGGCAAGCGTCGGGTCCTTCTCACGCTCGCCACTGGCACCGGCAAGACGGTCATCGCTTTCCAAATCTGCTACAAACTCTGGAGTTCTCGATGGAACCGAAAGGGTGAATACCGCCGCCCCCGGATTCTGTACCTTGCCGATCGCAACGTGCTAGTCGACGATCCCAAGGACAAGATATTCGCACCATTCGGAGACGCGCGGTGGAAGATTAGCGGTCAAGCGCTCAAAAGCCGAGAAATGTATTTCGCTACATACCAGTCAATTGCGAGAGACGAACACCGTCCGGGACTCTACCGAGATTTTCCGAGAGACTTTTTTGATCTGATCATCGTGGACGAGTGCCACCGGGGCAGTGCGCGGGACGAGAGCAACTGGCGTGACATTCTAGAGTATTTTGAACCCGCATTCCAGATCGGAATGACAGCTACACCGCTGCGGCAGGACAACAAGGATACCTACGCGTATTTCGGCAATCCTCTTTATACGTACAGTTTGAAGCAAGGCATCGATGATGGGTTCTTAGCACCGTACCGGGTCCATCGCGTAGTCTCCACTGTCGACGCTGCGGGTTGGCGACCTACGAAAGGGGAACTTGACCGTTACGGTCGGGAGATCCCGGACGGCGAGTATACAACGAAGGACTTCGAGCGGCTGGTTTCGCTCAAGGTCCGCACGCAAGCCATCGCAAAGAATCTTACCGATTTCCTCAAGAAGACCGATCCGTTCGGCAAGACGATCATTTTCTGTGTCGACCAGGAGCACGCGGAGGAAATGCGGAAAGCGATCAACAACTTCAGTGTCGAAATCGTGAAAGAGCATCCGGATTACGTCGTTCGTGTGGTTTCCGACGAAGGGCAGATCGGACGGGGATATCTTGATCGGTTCATGGACGTGGAAACGCTCGTGCCGACGGTCGTCACGACATCCCAAATGTTAACGACCGGAGTCGACGTACCGACGTGCCGCAACATCGTTCTCGCACGAGTCATAAATTCTATGACCGACTTCAAGCAGATCATCGGTCGAGGAACTCGCGTGCGCGATGATTACGGGAAACTCTACTTCAACATTCTCGACTACACCGGCAGCGCAACCCGATTGTTTGCCGATCCGGACTTCGATGGCGAACCGGCTCTGATCACTGAAGAGGAGATGGACGCCTCCGGGAAACAGGTGGAGGTGAAGGTGGTTGGGCCGGAAAAACCCGAAGAACCCGAGGATGTTGAGTTTAATGAGCACATAGACAGAGAGCCTTCCGACGCTCCGCCCAAGAAATATTATGTCGACAAAGGCTCTGTGGAGATCGTGGCGCATTTAGTCTACGAGCTCGATGGGAATGGGAAACAACTTCGGGTGGTTAAGTTCACTGATTACACCGCTGAAAAAGTACGCAACATGTATCCCTCCGCCGCGGTACTTCGCACGAAATGGAGCAAGTCCGAAGAGCGAGCAGAGATCATCCAGGCGTTGGAGGACAGGGGAATATCTTTCGATGAGCTCGTCAACGCTGCCAATCAGCCCGAGGCTGATCCCTTTGACCTTCTCTGCCACGTAGCTTTTAACGCACCGTTGAGAACCAGACGTGAGCGGGCAGAATTGCTACGGAAAGATAAGAAGAACTTCTTCGACAAATACGCGCCGGAAGCACGACAGGTTCTCGCGGAGATGCTGGAGAAATACATCGAGTACGGTACGGCACAGTTCCAGATCCCAGAGATTCTCAAGGTCCCGCCAATTTCAGAGCGCGGCACCGTGCCACAAATAGCGGCTCTCTTTGGCGGTGCCGAGAAAATGCGAGAGGCTGTCACTGAAATGCAATCCCTACTGTATGCCTCATAATTCTTTCAACCCATGACTCCACGCAAAACCAAACTTGAATTGCCGAAATCCACGGCTCAGCAACTCGGGAACATTGTGAAATCCTGTCGCGACATCATGCGAAAGGATAAGGGCCTCAATGGCGACTTGGATAGGTTGCCAATGCTCACGTGGATCATGTTTCTGAAGTTTCTCGACGACATGGAACAAAGCCGGGAGGAGGAAGCAAAGCTCGCGGGCAAGAAATTCCGCCGAGCCATCGATCCGCCCTATCGCTGGCGGGAGTGGGCGAGCAAGCCGGATGGTATGACCGGGCCGGAGCTCATCGCGTTCATCAACCAGGAGGAGGCGGTGCGTCCGGACGGGAAGAAAGGTGCGGGGCTCTTTGCGTATCTGCGGTCTCTCCAGAGTATGAACGGCGACCGCCGGGACGTCATCGCTAAGGTCTTCGAGGGCACCGTCAACCGGATGATCAACGGCTACCTCCTGCGCGACGTCGTCAACAAGGTGAACGAGATTCACTTCACCTCCCGGGACGAGATCCACACCCTCGGGCACCTGTACGAGAGCATGCTGCGGGAGATGCGGGACGCGGCCGGCGATTCCGGCGAGTTCTACACGCCGCGCGCACTGGTGAAATTCATCGTGACGGTGGTCGATCCAAAGCTGGGGGAGACGGTGCTCGACCCTGCTGCCGGCACCGGCGGATTCCTGGTGGAAGCGTTCGAGCACCTGAAGAAGCAGGCAAGAAAGGCCGAGGATTTCACGAAACTGCAGAAAGGGACGCTCCACGGCGTCGAGGCGAAGCCGCTGCCGTACCTCCTCTGTCAGATGAATCTACTTCTCCACGGCGTTGAATATCCTGAAATAGACCCAATGAACGCCCTGCGTTTCACGTTGCGCGAGATCGGGGATAAGGACCGGGTGGACGTGATCGTGACGAACCCGCCCTTTGGCGGCGAGGAAGAACGGGGAATTCTGTCGAACTTTCCGGAAGATAAGCAGACGGCAGACACAGCTCTGCTTTTCTTGCAGCTCATCATGCGGAAATTGAGGCGCTCTGTCGGTGGTTCCAAGGGCGGCCGGTGCGGCATGGTCGTGCCCAACGGAGTGCTTTTCGGGGACGGCATCTCCGCACGGATTAAAGAGGAATTGCTTAAGGAGTTCAATCTGCATACGATCGTGCGGCTACCGAACGGAGTATTTGCGCCGTATACGTCGATTCCCACGAATCTACTTTTCTTCGACCGAACGAGGCCGACGAAAACAATCTGGTATTACGAACAGCCGCTGCCGGAAGGTCGGAAAAATTACACCAAAACGGCGCCAATCCAATTCGAGGAATTCGCGGGTTGCATTGCATGGTGGGGGAAGCGCAACGAGAATGAACGCGCGTGGAAAGTTAGAGTAGCTGACGTACTGAAGTATGACGGAGACGGAAACCTCTTGTCGGTCAATCTTGATATCAAGAATCCTACCGCCAAAGAGGACATCACCCACTTGCCGCCAGAACAGTTGGCCGAGAGTATCTTGCAGAAGGAACAACGGATTGCTGAGATTGTGACAGGCATTAAAGAGCTTCTCGCGAAACAAAGCGCATGAGCAAGAACTGGCCAAAGGTGCGTCTGGGCGAGGCATTGCTGCCCGTCAGCAGACCTGTGATGGTAGACCCAATCACGACATACTCTATGCTTGGGGCGCACTGGTATGCGAAAGGCCTTTACACAAAGGATGTATTGCCTGGTTCCGAAATTCAAGCAAAACATCTTTATAAAGTTAAAAAAGGCGACTTCGTCTACAACCGCCTGTTTGGATGGAAGGGCTCCTTCGCAATAGCAAACGATGAGAATCACGGTTGCTATGTATCTAATGAATTTCCTTGCTTTACAGTTAAATCAGATCAAGCTGATGGCACATACTTGTGGAGATACTTCAGTCTTCCCTCTGTATGGGATGAAGTCCTAAGCCTTAGCACCGGCGGTACGCCAACTAGTAGAAATCGTCTTAAAGAAGAACAATTGCTCGCCATGGAGATTCCGCTTCCTCCATTGTCGGAACAGCAGCGGATTGTGGCACGGATTGAGGAATTAGCGGCGAAGACTAACGAGGCTCGCGACCTGCGGAAGCAATCGGAGGCGGCGGCGGAGGCGCTCGTGGGCGCAAGTGCCGCAAAGCTGTTCCAAGAGTTCAACCAGCGACAGCCAATCGAGGCAATCGCTGAGGTACGTGGCGGAATCCAGAAGGGGCCTCACCGTGCTCCGGGCGCAAATCCGGTTCGATATCTCACGGTGGCGCACGTTCAGCGGAATCGAGTTCTTATGGACGACCCTCGTTTCTTCGAGGTAACAGCCGAGGAATTGGAACGCTGGCGACTGCTCTCCGGCGACGTTCTGATTATCGAGGGTAATGGTAGTGCCGAGCAGATTGGCCGCACTGCGCTGTTTCGCGGAGAAATCGAGAATTGCGTTCATCAAAATCATGTCATTCGTATACGCCCCAATCAGCAGAGGATGTTGCCAGAGTTTCTAAACTCTTTTCTCAATAGCCCAGCAGGACAAGACGCGGTTCAAGGTCAAAGCCGTACCACAAGCGGTCTTCGCACGTTAAGCGTCGGTCGGATCAAAGCAATAGGGGTTCCCGTTCCTCCGCTCTCAGAGCAGCGCCAGATTGTCGCCTACCTGGACGGGCTAAAAGAACAGGTAGATAGATTTAGGACGTTCCAATTGGAGACTGCAAAAGGGCTCGATGCCATCATGCCTTCGATTCTGGACAAGGCGTTCCGTGGAGAGATGTAATCCACTAGTCTTAAAGAATGAGGAGGGTCGATGTTAATACTATTCGCCCATTCGACAGTCTCTAGGCACAACTATGAACTTCCGACATAACAAAACTCATGTCACTTCCCGTCATTGACGTTATAATCAGCGAGATGTGTGGGAAGAGAAACTGCTTTCGGTGCGCTCATGTTTCATTCCTGCTCTAAGAGATAGGCCGTTTGCACATTACTCTAGTAATACGCAGTAACCTTCCAAAACCTTGACACGCTGAGGGGCGGATCGTATCGTGAACTCATGCATCGCCTGATTCAGACACCCGAAAATGGGAGGCTGAAAAGCGGTTCACATCGGAGGATGCTATGGCCCAATTGACCTCGTCGACGCGCGTTCCTTAAGAACAACAACCCCTGACAATCTTCTAGTTAGGCGGACTCAAATTTATCCGGACCAGTGTGTCCCGATGCGGAGTCCGAAGCGGCGAATTCAGTAATTCGACGATACGGCATAAGTGTGCCGCTATCAGGAGGGATCTACCAATGTTGAACGTCACGAAGCTGTCAATCTTACTTGCTTTACCAACTCTTCTGTTCGTCTTTGACGCACAGGCACAAAATTCAACCCCGCAGTTCGGGAAACATCAGTCTGAAGATCAACAGCTTGATCAACAAATGCAAAAACTGGATCAAGAAATCCAACAACTTGATCAACAAAAGCAGAAACTTGATCAGCCGAATGGGTCTGGAGACATCTCGGCAATTTGCAAAGCGACTGAATGTGCGGCGGTCTCCCCACAGGTGGTAGTGGGAGCTACGATACTCTCTGTCGTCGTCGGAGAACTGAACAAGTCTCAGCCCTTTGGCCCTACAAATACGCTGATGCAGGTTTTCCACGCTGTCGGTGACGGCGGTCAAGCTGTCGGTGACGGCGTTAACCATGCAAACAACGAAGTGCACCATTTCATTAACTGCTTGGTCGGATGCCACTGAGCGGCGGACCTGCAACGTGCGTTATATTGTGTGAGGGGTAGCCGCCGTTCACGGTTTGGATAGCTCCGACCGGGATGGCGGCTTCTTTTTAGCTGGACCTTTTCGGCATCTGGTTGCTCGGTACGAACTTGGACTTGCGGTGAACGGGTGGCTCAATTTTCATGTTCTTCTGGGCGCACGCACCACAGATATCCCCTGGGCAATCTGTGCTCGCAGATCGGAGTTGGCTTGTCATCACCGTCGTCATAACTTACGGCTTCATCGTACTCGCTCATAGAAAGTTCTCCCCATCAGACAATACTGTGCGACGCGGCTGGTGCGGGTGAATCTGTCGTCACTCACAAATTAGAATCCTGTGTAGACGATTTTGTAGCGGTCAAAGCACTCCGGTTCACCAAAATTCAACAGCATTCAAAACGCGTCCGCAACGAAAACAAAATAAATCTCTTAGAATCTACAAATTTCAGGAGAGTTCAATAAGGGATAGAATCTGGTTCGGGAACAGGTGCTCTACCCGACGGAACTCCTTTAGAGTCAGCAACCCAAAATTCCACAGTTGTTGAAGTTTGTTGAACTCCGTCGGACTAGGAGGCTTTTGCAGCTACAAAATCGTCTACAGTGCCAAATCTCTTCCACGGTGAAAACTTCTAAATCATTTATATGCAACGGGTCAGCTTTGCAGCACTTTGATCGACCACCTGGGGTTGCACCAGAGGGTCGACTCATGATGACTATGAAATCGGATTACCGTGCCATGCGAGACTATGTGCTGAATGAACGGAGTCGCAGACTCACTTCGCTCCCTAAAAATCAGAGGAGAGAGCCTTTTAGTCAGGTGCCAGGGTTCGGAATTCGTAACAAGTTGTCGCGGGCTCGTAATTCTTGCATTGGTAATTCATCGCCGCAGTGTATGCGTATGTCACTGAAACACTGTGGATTCCGGGCACCAATTTATTGTTCTGATTTTGTAAATTGGAGAACGGCTAACAACTAAGCAGCAGCTGTGAACCTAGCTTTTTAGCGAGGGTGTCCTTTGGTACTTGTACTCCTTTGCCAAGATTTTTGGCGGCCTCTCGCCTAAAGCGATTCAACAAAACGATCGCTCATTCCCATACTGGGCCTACTCTCAGCTTTGCAGCGATTGGTGGTCACTGCGAAGAATGTGATGTTTTTACTTGCAATTTGTATAAATTCTGGAGTTAAATGCCGTTTCATCGGGGGATCCTAGCCAGAGATAGTTGAGCGATGGCTTGCTTGGGCTTTCGAAAAAGCTCCAACTAACTACCTTGAGACAGGAGGCGAGAATGATCAATCAACCTTCCCAGAAACAGACTGGCCGCTGCAGAATCGAAGCCCCACTATCGGATTGAGTCACAAAATTTGCGGCCAGGTTTGGCTACACCAGAAGGGATCTCGCCAACTCAGCGGACTTGCACTGGCGTGTCATGATCCGATATGCCAAGGACCATGGGTATGATCCAACGGGCGTGGAGGAGTGGGTGATGATTGTATCGCAGAGCGGCAATGTTGATTTTTATCCGCATTGGATTCCTGAAGACCCCAACGGCAAATTTGATCGAGGCTGGTCAGACCGCACGCCGCTTAAGAATCCACCCGACTCGCTAGACGAATTGTAAGTGACCAACAGGCGACGAACGTTGGAACAATTCAAGAGGAAGAAAACCTTCTTCAGATCGCGAGGAAAGAGGTAACGTGGCCAAGGAAAAAGATAAACAACGCGGAATTTCTACGGAAGAGTTGAAGAAGCTGCAAGGCAAATTGAGAGATGGCGTTTTGCGAGACATACAGTCACTCGATCCAAAGGCGGTCGCGGTCCTCTCTGTTAATACTCAGGTTCGCGCGGACTTCTTTAGCGACTGGCATGATCGGTTTAGGGATGGCGGTGGCTTTGCGGACGGTTGGGGCAAGGCCGGGGATCAGATGTTGGGGTTGACCACAACGATGAATCCACGCGCACTAGCTAAGAGCGGGCCTGGCTCTACTGCAAAAGAATAAGCTCATGGGGGAAGAGTGACACTCAACCTTCTCGTTGTTCAGCCAACCTCGCTCTGCAACCTGAACTGCCGATATTGCTATGTTCCGGGGCGGCGAAATGGCGCACTGATGTCGGATCAAACGTTGAACGTGCTGTTCGAGAAGGTTTTCAGCAGTTCACTACGCGGGCCTCAGCTGGAGATTCTGTGGCACTCGGGAGAGCCCATGACGGCAGGGCTGCCATTCTTCGAACGCGCGGTGGAAATTGCGGAGCGACACCGCCCTCGTGACCTTTCAATCACACACTCCATTCAAACGAATGGCAGCTTGATCAACCATGAATGGGCTTCTTTCTTCAAGGCACACGCCTTTTCGGTTGGAGTGAGCCTTGATGGCCCCGAATGGCTTCACGACGATAGCAGGGTAGATTGGTCGGGCCGAGGAACGTGGCGAAGTACTATCCGCGGGATTGAGCTGCTCAGGTTAGCTGGGATCGAACCTGGAATCCTTTGCGTGCTAACGGCAAAGACCTTATTGCACCCGAATGAACTTTTCGCGTTTTTTGAGGGATTGCATGTACGCTGGGTTGGCTTTAATGTCGAAGAGGTCGAGAACGCCAACGTGTCCAGTTCTCTTGCAATGCTGCCCTTAGACGAAGTGTCAGCGCGATACCGTGCGTTCCTAGAGCGCTTCTTCGCACTTTGGCGACGCTCCGGAAGCCCATTCGCTGTGCGCGAATTCGATGACATCGTGAATGTGATCAGACACACCCACGACGGCGAAACTCACTTCCGGACTCCAGACGAGACGCTCGGACTTGCCATTCTCACCGTTCAACGAAGCGGGGACCTGTCAACATTCTCTCCTGAATTCGCCGGTGGAGTGTGCGCCGATCTGAACAATTTCGTCATCGGAAATATCCACGACTGCGACCTCGATCGCTTGGACGATGACGCGATATACTTGGAAATGCGTCGGCGTGTTGTAAATGGCATAAGACAATGCGCGGCACAATGTAAGTGGTTCATGTTCTGTGGCGGAGCGTACACGTCGAACAAGTACTTCGAAAATCATAATTTGGCGTCGACTGAGACGACTGCCTGCCGACTACACCGCCAGGTGCTTGCCGATGCATTACTAGGGCAAATCAAACAGTGGGTTTCGCTCGACTCGGTCGGGACCGTTGAAGTAGCGGCGGTTCCATAGTTCGCCATAGGTCCGGGCTCGCCATACGCCATACTTTTCCTAAGACTGTGAGCGGGATTTATCTTTCGGACTTCATTTTGAACAGCCTTATCTTCCGCAAACTAGGTTCGAGCGTGGAATTTGGAGAACGCTGTAATGGTGTGACTTGTTTGCAGGTGGGAATTCGCGGGTTGTGAATGAGATTCGTTACGAATTCCGAACAAGACTACTAAAAACGTACAATAAAATGTCCTTGACAGTAGAAATGCTTCGGGATAGTGTCTCGGACACTTCTCTCGGGGCCACCACAACACTTAGCAAAATGACGGAGGTCGACAATTTATGTCGATCACGGGATCACGTTCATCGCTAGAGCCGCAAGCCTCAAGCTTCCTCCAGTCGACTGTCAAGTTTCGTTCGCCCGCTTGTTTGGGCTTGAGCGCTCATAGGGGAACCTTCAGTAAGTGCATGTCGACTATGGCGGCCAGTACTTGCCTCGCGCTGCTCACCGCTTGTTACGGCGTGACGGTTGATAAACCGACAAACAATAGCATGGTAAGTAATCCGGTTGCCGCGTCCATTTCGCTACGTAGTTATTGCAACAATTTTCATGTAACCCTTGATGGAACCGACGTCACAAACCAATTCACATCTCCTAGCTTTAGTCCAGCCACGGCGGTTTTCAGCAATCTGCCAGCCGGGCACCACACACTAAGTGCCAGTGCGTACACGGACATACCGTGCTCAGGGGGACCTTCAAGCGGGGCTTCCAGTACATTCACGGTCATCGGCCCGTCCTTTGCACTGTCCGCTAGCCCCAACCCGCTGACACTCATTCGGCAAAGCAGTAAGACGCTGACCATCAGTGTGACGCCGAGCGGTGGCTTTAACGGGTCTGTTGCTGTAACGGTTTCTGGCTTACCGACCGGGGTCACTGCTTCGCCCCCAGGCAACATCTCCTCGGGGGCCAGTGGGACAACGACAATTAAAGCCGACGCTACGCCTATCGCGGGCTCTACCACCGTTACTTTGAATGGAGCCTCCGGCAGCATTATGGGTACCGGAACTTTCACGGTCATCATCGCAGCCCCGAGCATCACTTCAGTCAGTCCTACCTTGGCGGCTCGCGGCGGAACGGTCACTGTTACGGGTACTAATTTCGATTCGGCGACCTGCACAAACAATGTTGTATTGGTGGGGACGGTAACGGCCACGCCCTCAACCTGTACTTCAACAAGCTTGACGTTTTCTGTTCCGCCAAATGCGCCGTTTGGCAGTCAGCAGGTTAGTGTGAAGACGAGTGGACTGAACAGCAGCAATTCCAAGCAGCTTGAGGTTGCCAGGCAAACCGGCAATTTTGTCGAGATCTCGAGCGCAATCGAGGGAAACGTGTCTAACGTAAACTGTTCAACGGGCGCTGTGCAGTTGAATGTCTGTGGACCCAATTGCCCTGGGTCAGCAACACCATTCCTGGCCACTTATAAAAAGGCTGGCGGTCCACAGATTGGACAACAAATACCGTTTCACCTCAACAACACGCGTGTGGCAGGGCTGGGGGGTGCCGGCTTCAACTTTTGCAGTACCGGTGTAGTTCTTGATGGCGATGCTACGGGATTTTCGCCGCAGCTAATGGGTATTGTTTTCCTTGATCTCGGAAGCGGGCACACCTTCCCGCCAGGTGGTGAGTATACATTCAACTTTGTCACCCCGAACGGAGCATCATCCTACACGCCGAGAATCTTCCAAAGTCCTGACGGGACGCTCATAATTGTCGTCACTGCATCAAGCATAGGACCTACCCAGCTTACTGCAGCTGTATTCGATTCATTGAATCCTAACAATCCTCCATCGACGTCTTGTCAGTCGGCAGCAGTTTCCAGTACCTTCTCGGCATCGGTGACTAGTAGCAACACGATCAGCGCTTCTCTGGCAGGAACAACATGCACGGTTCCAATTCAGTGAGTTGTCATCGGGCTGAGTTGTGGTCGAAGAGTTCGTCCTGGTTTACATTCAGGATTGAAGCGATTGCAAGCCGGTTGTGCCTGGAACCATTTCGGCTGCTCACAGGTGGTTCACGTTGTTCGAAGGCTTGAGCGGCAAGGAGTCTGGTCCATTCGGGAGGATTCCCACCGGGTCGAGTCACGAGCAAACTGAAAGGAACCGGATTGCTTTCGGTCGGCTGGTTAGCGACATGATGAATGAAACAAAGGAATTCCGATGGCGGGCCGATGGTCGAGATCGGTCCGGAGAGAATGTTAGACCGTGCGAAATCGAACGGGCCCATCGTTTCCGTTGAGCGGCAAAGTCAACATCGTTGAGCTGTCCCGAACAGCCTCACGCCGCAAATGTGGACGACAGTGAAAAGCTTTTGGACCGCCTACTTCTCCCTCGCCAGGGCAGAGCTTGAATTGTACTCGACCGATTGCAACGCGCAGCGCTTCGGCGGTTTTGCTACTTGCTAACTACAAAACTTCCTCCAGCCGAGTACATGTTGCTACCTCCGATGTTCGTGAATGTATTCCCTGAGACGGTTGTCACTCCAGAGTCGGCCATGATGCCGTTCCCGGCAATCCATCCGAAGCTGGTGTCGGAGATATTCCACTGGCCGTAGGTTTCGACAGCATTGGTCGCGATGTTCGTAAACTGCGAGTTGGTTATAGCGAAGCGATCGAACACGCCGGATGCTGGTGCGTAAGGGGCGATCCCCGCCCACATGTTCGAGCATTTCAGGTTATTGATGTTCACTGCACTCACGTACTGCACAAATTGCATACAGTACTCCGCGATCGGACTCCCACCCGGATAGTCGATTGTGATGTTCGAGAAATTCAGAGCAGTGGCAGGTGTTGTCGAACTTGCACCCTGGATGTAAACCCCCCATGCCAGTGGACTTCGGATAACCACGTCGGAGATGCTGATAGCGGATATCGGACCAGTGAAGCGCTTAACAATAATGCCTTTTGTGTCGCCTGCTGCGATCAGGGGCTCAATTGTTATGTTCGAAAGATCATCTTGCGAGGTTGGGGCATAATCATCCGACTCAACAATGACCGAATCGATGCCGTGGCCCCTCGCGTAGACCCCATCTACCGTCGAGTTCGTTCCCTTGAGGACGAAGCCGTGACAGTTCATTACCGTAACGACATTGTGGACATACGCATGATTCACATTCTCGACCAGCATGCAGTGGGCCGCAGCGGTGGGGCTATAGCCGAGGCAAGAGACATTCTCGATCCTCGGTGATTCGACTTGTCGAGCGCCGAGCACCTGGCCACTGTTGTAGATCCCAAAAGCGTCCGTTGCGACTCCGCCATTGTTGGCGTCGATATATGCTGGGCCAGCGTCTACGCCAAGAGCTTGCACCGTAAGATAATCTGCTCCTGTGGATGCAGGAAGATGCCCCTGCACAATGGTTCCTCCGCTCAATGCTGTAAAAGTAGAGTCGTAGCCTGGCATGCCGGAACCTTGAATTGTGATGTTTGGTTTTGTGATGACGTCTGTGGAGTTATAACCGCTGCTCCATGTCCCGATTCCTAAAGATACTATTCCTCCGGTAGGCGGAAGACTGTCTACCAGCTCCTTAACGGTTTGGCCTGCCTCCGCATACACGGTCGGCTTGTTCATGCTACTCGGGTTTGTCTCACATGCGAAACTAACAATCAGTGCTCCTTCGGCCAGAACCAGTAAAATCAAGTTGCGCATGAATTTCCTTTGGTGATCAAATCTCTCGTTCGCGACAGTCTGCAAATGTGTAAACGTAACGCCAGAGTATAAATCAAATACCCTGCACAGGGTTTGTTGCAGGTATACAGCGAGCAAATCGGGACATACCAGTGAATTCGGCCACTCAGGCGCTACATCTCAAGCCAGCTCGCAAGTCCAACAGCCACTACACCTAGCCATACATTAGTGCTTTTGTTCGGATTTCGTAACAAATGGTTGAAGAATTGTGACAGGCTCTCTTTTTTGTTGACATCCCTACCTATGCGTAAATATTCTGCTTCGCAATCAGCGAGGTGGATTGGCCCATTAGAGCGGCGGATCTCAGTTCCGTTAATCCTGCTTCGCTGCTTCCCTTGATGTGTGAAACGGAGTGCGCTGCCAGTCGTGGGCAGACGCATAGTGCGGGCACGTTGTCGCATCGGTGATCCGACTGCTATGTCGGAGGGACCATCTGTTCAGTTCATCAGGAGGAAGCTTTATGTTGCGACGTATCGCGGAGTCATTCTCCCTCTCCTTAATCACATCGCGTTCATGCACAGGACTTGCGGCTTGGTTTGCGCTTGCGCTCCAGATTATCAGTTTTGTCTTGTTTTCCGGCTTCGCCAAGGCTCAAAGCAATTCAGCCGCAGGAATCCTTCCATTCTCGACACATGAGTTTGGGATAGATTTGGCGACTAGCAATATCACAACAATACTTCCTTTAAGAAGCAAGGTCGGCAAGATACCGTTCGCTTATGCCATTACCTCGAACTCGCAAGCCTATAAGAATGGTTCCCATTGGATTGTCTCGACCGGGTTCTACGGGCATCCAACCGGCGCGGCACAGCTTATTAATACAGTAATGAACTACACGCAGAACTCTGCAGATTGCCCAACGACAACTTGGTATCACATATCGTTTACCGATGCCACTGGTGCACAACATCCCATTCCGGCAGGATTCCAAATATCAGTGTGTCAAGGAGGATCTCTTCCTCCAGTGACGACAACCGATGGTTCCGGCTATACATTCGTGGTTATGGATCAACATAGTGGTCCATGGATGCTGTATGACGCCTCTGGCAACGGAGCTGACATGTTTTCTGGAGGTTATGAAAAAGACCCCGATTCTACGCAGATCAGTGCTGCCCAGAGCGGTAACGTAACGACATACACCGACACACTGAACGCAACCCCAATCGTCGCCACAATCAATTATTCCAACGAGTCCTTGGGAGACACTTACAAATATACCGATGTCAATGGGAACACACAGCAGTACGCCGTGTCGTACTCCTCCTTTTCAAGTCTAGGGACAGCCTTCGGGTGTACCGGCGTCACCGAGTGGTCATCGGGGTCCTTGTACCTTCCTACACAAATAACCAGGCCAGATGGCACCAAGTACACTGTTTCGTATGGGTCAACCGGTCGCGTATCAAAGATTGTCTACCCGTGGGGCGGATACATTTCGTATTCTTATTCAGGCGGCAACAACGGCATCAATTGTTCCTCAGGAGTTGTTCCTGTGCTAACTGTTACGGCAAATGATAACAACGGTAACAGCAACACATGGACGTTTAATAATTCAAACAGTAGCAGCACTCCTGGAAATTTCACGGTCACTGAAACCGATCCGGCGGGCAACCAGACGGTCCACAATTTTGCAGGGGAATACCAGACGCAGCTAGCGGTATATCAGGGCGGTTGCCCCACAAGCATCACGGGCTGCGCGGGCGGCGGAACCCTGCTGAAGACGGTCACCACTTGTTACGGAAGCAATGGCTCGGCTCCGCCCGTTCCACCGAACTGTGCGGCACCCTCAGCGGTCCCGTTTCTACCGATTACCGAAACTGACGTTTACACTTCCCTAAACGGTTCATCGGCCAGTATCCTTAAAACCACTTTTGACATCTACGGTAACGCCACCTCCGTTCTCGCTTATGATTTCGGTGCAACCACGCCGACCATTCAAACCTTCACGAGCTACGGTCAGTCGTGGAACGGTACTTCCTGCAGTGCGTATCCCTCCGGCACATACATTTACACGACGCCCTGTTACAGCCACACCGAGAATTCCTCGGGCGCCGATATTGCCAGGACGCAAATCACCTACAGCAATACAGGCCATCCGACATCCACAATGAACTGGGTGAGTGGCTCGTCGTGGCTGACAAGCTCATCTACTTACAACTCCAACGGTACGGTCGCTACAGCCACAGACGTGAGCGGGACCGTCGCTACGTTTGCCTACAACGGCCCGAGCGGGTGCAACGGTTTACTTCCCACTTCGGTCACTACCAGTGGTCTGACTACCTCGAGACAATGGAATTGCGACGGCGGAGTGAAGGTGAAGGACTTCGACGCGAACGGGAATGCCACGATCTACGGTTACGTCAACTCGTCGGGAACTGCAGATCCTTTCTGGCGTGCGAGTTCTATTACCGATCCGCTCAACAATGTGGTATGGACGAACTACGGCACAAACACTGTCGAAACAACGAGGACGTTTGGTTCCTCGACGGAGGACTCCATTACCACTGTGGATGGGTCCGGTCGAAGAATTCGCACGCAAACTCGGAATGGGTCGTCGTACGACACCGTCACATACAAATACAGCTACAGCGGCACGGGCGCGACTATCAGCACCTCCGTGCCTTGCTCCGCAGCGTTAGGCGCAGATTGCACTACGGGATTCACCGTGGCGGCATACGATGGTAGCGGCCGTCTGTCCTCCACGGTCGATGGTGGCGGCGGTACTGTAAACAACACGTATACTCAAAATGATGTAATCAGCACCTTGAGTCCTCATCCTAGCAACGAAAATAACAAGACCACACAAGTTGAATTTGATGGTCTGGGACGGACAAAATCTACTTGCCCTATTCTGTCTAGTGGAGGCAGCTCTTGCGGACAGTTTGCAGGGGGTTCTGGTATTCCCACCACGTACACGTACTCGTTATCTGCCGGGAGTATAACGACGCTTGCGACCCGCGGTGCTGAAACCCGTACAACAGTAAAGGATGCTCTTGGACGTGTTATTTCCCAGACCACTCCGGAGGGCGGAACCAAGACTTACATATACGATTCTTGGTCTCCTGGATTGTGTGGGTGGACTAGCCAGCCAGGACAATTGATGGCGATTAACAATCCCGACGGTTCGCTTAGCTGCTACGTGTATCAGAGCGGCCTAGGGCGTTTGTCAGATGTTGGGTGGAGCGGACCTGCAGGCAGTCAAGGTGAGTGTAAGCACTTTCGATACGATACAAGTGCAAACGGTATAGTCAGCGCTCCAGGTACGATCAATAACGCCGCCGGTCACATGGTGGAAGCGACAACGGATAACTGCACTGTGTATCCTCCTACGAGTGCCACGATCATCACTGACGAATGGTTTAGTTATGACAAGCTGGGAAATGTGACCGATGTTTGGGAGTTGACTCCACATTCCCTTGGCTACCTTCACACGTTTGCGTCTTGGTATCCCAATGGGCAGCTGAACACACTGAATAGCTCTGGACTCGGCACCACTAGCGGCATCACTGGTATCGGCGCTCTGACGTATGGTTTAGATGCCAATGGAAAACCGAGCACTACAATGATGGGATCGAACCCTATCGTTGCTGGCGTGACGTATGGCCCTGTCGGTCCAACTACCATAGATGTAGGCGCTGGCACCGATCAAGACGTGTACACCTACTCTCCGAGTACAGGCCAGATGACTAATTACAAGTTTTACGTTGGCTCCGCGAATGTAAATGATGCGTTAACCTGGAACACAAACGGAACACTGGGATCGCTAGGGGTTACCGACGGATTAGACGCTGGGGGTAGTCAGACCTGTGCGTTTGGGTATGATGATGTCGCTCGATTGACCTCTGATAATTGCGGTTCCGTGTGGGCGCAGACTTTTTCCTACGATCAGTACGACAACCTGACGAAGTCCGGTAGTTCGTCCTGGAACCCAGGCTATAACACAAAGAACCAGTATTCAAGTGTTGGAGCAACATACGACGCCAATGGCAATCTGACATACGACGGATACTCACACTACACTTGGGATGTTTTTGGTAAATTGACCGGGGTTAACGTTGGCGGAGCTATTAACTGCGGGAGCAGTGGTACGTGCGTCACATACGACGCCTTCGGTAGAATGGCCGAGGAGAATCAAAGTGGGTTGCAATTGATTACTCTTTACAGCCCGATAGGAAAGATAGCGCTTGTGTACAATTACGCTAACCAAGGCATCATATATGTCTACACCGCAGAAATTCCGCTGCCGGGAGGGGGAACTCTTGCTGAAGGTGGTGGTGCTTTCTACCTTCACAAAGATTGGCTCGGGACTGCTAGGGTAGGGCAATCTGTGCCCTCCAGCGGAAATGGTAGTGTCTTCTATGACTACGCGTTTGCACCCTATGGAGAAGAGTACGACAAATTCGGTCAGTCTTCGATAGCTGGTGGCTTTACAGGCGATTGGTCGTACCTTATCTTCGGTGGCCCTTTATATGACACGCCAAACCGAGAGCTTCACAATGGTCAGGGCCGCTGGCTCTCTCCCGATCCGGCTGGCGCGGCATGGAACCAGTACGCCTATACGACAAACCCGAACAGTTTTACCGATCCCTCGGGACTGTGTCCAGATTGTCGTATCGAACGGTTCGATGCCCTTGGGTCTCAATCGGAACCATGTTTTGTCAGCCCAGGCTGCATCATGATAACCGGTTTCGCAACCCCAAATGAGATGCAGGCAGGTTTGGACACTTATTTGAGCAGCATTCCGGGGTACTACGCGCAAGGGGGAAATTTGTGGGTGCATACAGGCAGCACCTTTGTTCCTGGCTACTCTGGAAACTGTCCTCCGTCGGAATCAAACGGCTGCGGCAACTTCATGGGTACCATTGTACCGACATGGGTAAACCTTGGATCGAATTCCAGTTCGGGTAGCGGGACCAATGCCGCAAACAACGGAGGACTGCTGGGAGGGCTATGGAGTGACGTCACTAATTGGTTTCGGAACGCCCAATTTGTGGGGGCGGGGGGGAGCCTATGGATTGCTCACCCGAAATACCCGCCGGGCTGGTCCCCAGGAGGCAACGTCGTTTCAGACGGGAAAAACAGTCACATATGTCTTTCACTAGCATCCGGTGGAGTTGGAGCGAAGGTCCCGGGTGGATCTGCCGGGCCGCTTTTCGGGAATCCCTCGAAAGCCTTCGGCATAATTCAAGGTGCTAGCTTGAACATAAATGTCAATTTCATTCCAACGCCTATTGGCTTTGTAGGTGGGCAAATGATTATTTCGTCCGCGGGTGTTCTGGCGGGACCGACAATTGGAACTTCCGGAGTCTCGGTATCAGCAAGTTATTCATGGCCATGCGATTAGCCTTCAGGTTTTTACTGGAACTCGCTATGTCTGGCGCGTTCATAGCGGTAGGGTTGTTGATTGCCTTCTGCCCAGCCATATATGCGCGATGGATACGTTGGTCCAATGTGGAATACTATGCGCCGTGGCTGGTTCGCGGACTAAATGTCTATAGCTGGCGCTCTAGGTCGGTCGGTATCTGGTTGGCGCTCTTCGGTGTTGTATTAGCTATCATGGTTGTGCGGATTCATTGGTTCCAATAGCGACCTTTCAACTATAACTCTTCCACGCTACTGGTCTTATAGTCGGGGTCGCGACGAAGTCCTCGCAAGGATTCCAACTTCAAACCTAGCGTACGCTCAGGCTGAAGAGGTGATGAAAAAACTGAACCGCTGCTCGGACGCTCGGACAGTGTCAGTATGAGAAACATCCTGGTCGAAACGGTCCGATCAATCAGCGCCACGAATGCGACGGTTGGGGCTGACTACATGTCGATCATGCTCGCGGAGCCGCATCTTTTGCGTGCAGATATAGAGTTCATCATCGGCAGCTCTGGCGATTCCCATGGTGGACCGGTGTATTCACCGTGGGTTATTACACCAAGAGTACGTTCACGAGCCGTCAGTCTTGCTCGGTGGATGGGAAATACATAGTGGTCCTTGGACTATCTATCTCAAAGATGTTTCTCCGAGGTTTCGCAACGTGGGCAATCAGACGCCGCCAAAACGTCCTCGATCAAAGGGCGCGTGTGCTCGCTAGAGAAATGCAGGACCGTTCTGGGCGCATCTATGCTTCACCTTGTATTCGCCTCCGACAATGTAGACGATTTTGTAGCTGCGAAAGCACACGACTGCAATAAGTTTCAACAGGTTCTAGCGCCGAGCTGCAAGCGATTCAATATCAATCAATTACGTTCAACAAAATTCCACAGATTTGAGCAGTGTCTTGAATCTGGTTCGGGACCAGGGGGTCGGAGGTTCAAATCCTCTCTCCCCGACCATAATTTATGTTTGGGTTAGCGATTCGCCTTCTCCGACGTGTTTTGTGACGTAACCGTCTTCCTCTTTGCTCCTGCTCCCGAGAGCGCATCGATTGCTCGCCTTTTGGCTTCTAGGCGAACATGCGAGTAAGTTTTGTGCGATTGCCAGTCCACTTGCCGGGCAACTTCCCTGCACTCCCTGGAACAGTTCAAGTGAATCAGCGGTTCGCGGTCGCTGCGGAGGCGGCTGGGGCGGGCTTGAGCGGCGGAGGCAGGGGCAGATGAGCAGTGATCCCTTGGCCCTCCGTGATTGTGTAGATGAAATCGGCGGGGACGTCGCGCAGCAATTCGGTCTGGCCGCCCGGCCAGGTAACTTCGACCTTCTCCATCTTGTCGGCAGCCCCCAGGCCAAAGTGCAGCCGCAGGTCGTTCTGCGAGAGATAGCTGCCACCGCCCCGAACTTCGTTGAACTGCGTATCTCCGGCAGCATGAATGGTCACCCGCGCGCCGATAGCGGCACGATTGCTCTTGGTTCCAATCAAATGAAAACCAACACGGTGGTTGCTGTTGCGGGTTTTATCTATCAACAGCGATGGCGGCTGGCCGATGTTGAGCACGAGAATGCCAATGTTGCCGTCGTTATAAACGTCGCCAAAAGCAGCACCGCGGCGCGATTCCGGCGGGATGTCGAACACGCCTGAGGGTTTGGAAATATCCTCAAAGGTTCCGTCGTGATTGTTACGGAACATCTGCATGGGTTCTTTGTAGCCAGGGCTGCCGGGGATCGCATCCACTTGCGGATAGACATGCCCATTGGCGACGAATAGGTCCGCCCATCCGTCATTGTCGAAATCTGCGAAACCGGCTCCCCACTTAACATAGCGATAGCTTGGCTGGCCGAGTTTCGCCGGCCAGGACATATCCGTAAACGCGCCTCCACCAAGGCTCCGGTATAGGTTGTTGACTTGGTCCGTGTAGTTGGTGACGAACAGGTCAAGCTTGCCATCATGGTCGTAATCGGCGAAATCCACTCCCATGGAACCGAGTTCCTGGCCGTCATCCCCGAGGGCCACGCCAGATAGCATGCCGACCTCATCGAAGGTGCCGTCGTGCCGGTTGTGGTAAAGGAAATTGGGCCCCGCGTCGTTGGCCAGGAATAGATCAGGCCAGCCGTCGTTGTCGTAATCCGCCCAAATTGCGCCCAGACCATAACGGTGCTGTGGATCGTCCATCCCCGCTTTCTTGGAGACATTTTCGAAGGTGCCGTCACCGCGATTGTGAAACAGATAGTCGCCTTCGCCTGGCATCCCCCAGGGTCCGCATTGCACCAGCACGCCCTTGAAGCGGCAGAATTTTTCGTCGCTGCCGAAGGCAGGAAGATGGTCCATATCTACGTGGACATAACGGGAGACAAACAAGTCCACGTGGCCGTCGCGATCATAATCGCCCCAGGCGGCGCCAGTGGCAAAGCCGGTAATTCCGCCAAGCCCGGTCTTCTCAGTGACATCTTCAAACTTGCAGTCGCCGAGTCCGCGATAGAGGACGCTGTGTCCATAACCGGTAACGAACAGGTCCAGATTGCCATCGTTGTCGAAATCGGCCACGGCGACGCCCATGCCCCAACCTTTCACCCTGAGTCCGGCTTGCTCGGTGATGTTGGTGAATTTGCCGTCGGCGCCCTGGTGATAAAGCGTGACCATCAGGTCGCCGGCGGCGCGGTAGTGGTCAACGCTAGATCCGTTGGTTACCACGATGTCGAGCCGGCCGTCGTTGTCGCAATCAAAGAAGCCCACTCCGCCGCCCATGGACTCGACGATGTAATGCTGCTCCTTGGAGGCCAGGTGTGAAACAGTCAGCCCGACCTGTGGCGCGACATCCACGAACTGGGGAACCGGTGCGGCAGAGGCGTTATTTTGGGCGGCCAACAAACAGGAGGACAGCAGCAGAACACCGCAAATGGAAAGAAGAGGACGCCCGGGCATAGATAATAACGTCAGGAGCTCGGTCATTTTACTGCGGAAAGATTGGTAATGGAACCAACTCGTGGAAATGATGCGGCGCGGATGTCGCGGGCTGCAATTGGTGGCACGGGGCTCGCGTCTCTTTCTCGACCTGGGACGTTGTCGCAAATTAGGCGTGGTCCACGGCGAAAGATGCATCGCCTATAAAAGTACGCTCCGTTGGTGCTGGGCCGGTCGAATCCCGAACTACCAATTCGGGTTCAATTACGATCTTGGGTATCCAAGGTGTGTGGTCTTCGAGTCGTTCGAGCAAAGTGCGTGCTGCTGTTTCACCCATTTTTTCTAGCGGCTGTCGAACGGTGGTGAGAGTTGGGTTGTTGTGTACAGCAATTCTAATGTCGTCGAAGCCCACCACGGAAATATCTTCAGGAACGCGCAATCCAGCTTCCTGAAACGCGTGGATGGAGCCAATGGCAGAGATATCGTTATACGCAAACAGGGCAGTAAAGGGCCGCCCGCGGGCGAGCAGCTTCTTGGCGAAGGGATAACCCAGTTGCGGCGTGGCATCGTCGCTCTCAAGCTCTATCACAAGGCTGGCCGGCATGCCGACGCCTAGTTCCGCAGCAACTTCGCAAACGCAATCCCAACGATCCTTTGAATCTGGGCTGACGTGAGCACCTTTCATGAACCCAATGTCCGTGTGGCCAAGCTCGAGGAGATGACTCAGGGCCAGCCAAGCTCCCCGGCGATGATTGAGGACGACATTTGTAACATTTTTTAAACGGAGGTGCCCAGGGACGGCAACCGTTGGTAGCGGCAAGGGGCGCTCCATAATTGTGTCGATCGTAATGAAGCCTTCGACGCCGCGATCCAAAAGAAGATGCGAATAGTTTTCAAGGAGCTTCGGATCGTGACGGTGAGCGACCGTGAGGAAAAAGTAACCTTTCTGCCGAAGGTAGCATTCGATTCCACTGATAATCGGTGAACCATAGAAGTCGCCGATTTCTTGAGTGACCACTCCGATCATGTATGTCCGTTTGGTTCCTAGATTGCGCGCGTGAAAACTGGGACGATAGTTGAGCTCACTGGCGGCCGCGAGAATTTTCTTTTGGGTATGCTCCGGGACGGAGCGGGAGGCAGCGGATTTGTTCAGGACCGCGGAACAGGTTCCTTTGGTGAGTCCGACGCGGTCGGCCACCACTTGCAGAGTCACAACCTGGGATTTCTTCCCACTTTTGTGCTTCCTTGCGTTCATATAGCTATTGATCCTAACATCAGCGGCCTTTCCAGCTACCGGACCTGAGGCGAGCTGTGCCATTCAACATGCCTGATTACCTCAAGAATACCGGTTAGCTATTGCGAGAATTCTTTAGAAAACCGTTTTTTTAGCTTGACAACAGAAGGCTGCTTGCCGTTAAATCCTCCCGTCTCAGTAGTAGTGCAAAAGTATTAGTCATCGAAAAATGCAGAATTTCTAATAAGCACCTGCAGTAAACACCGTCCTCCAGGAGGCAGTCTATGGGGTCTAGGCTGTTGAAGCTGATCGCGGTTCTAGCACTTTCCTCAAGCATGTTTTTGCCGTCTTCGTTTGCTCAGAAAACCTCCGGAGATCTTGTCGGAACGGTCACTGACCAGAGCGGTGCTGCAATTCCAGGAAGCGCACTGACGCTGACTGACCAGGCTACTGGAACTGAGCGCAAGACCACCTCGGACGTCCAGGGCAGTTTCAGCTTTCTTCAACTCACGGTCGGAACCTACACGCTCACTACGACAAAAGATGGGTTCAAGACGGTGACGCAGAAGGATCTGGCAGTGCACGTCGCTACGGTGACGAATACCGCAGTGCATTTGCCGGTAGGCGCGATCGCGGAAACTGTGACCGTTGAGGCCAGTGCAATCAATTTGAACACGGAAAACGGTGAAGTGGGCAACGTCATGCTGAGCGAGCAGGTGAGCCAATTGCCGCTGAATGGCCGCAACTTCATCGAACTGACCACACTGATGCCGGGCACCGCTGTGGGAGGGGGCTTCGACAATAAGAACAAGGGCTTGCTGGCGGGGGTTGATATCTCCTTCAGCGGCGCACCAGCCAACGCCAACCAGTGGCAGGTGAACGGGAGCAACAATAACGACGAAGGTTCGCAGCGCACCATTCTGATCTATCCCTCGGTGGACGCCATTCAGGAATTTAAGATCCTGCGCAACAGCTATGGCCCAGAGTATGGCGGGGCTGGCGGCGCGCAGATCAACCTTGTCACCAAGGCGGGCGGGAACCAGTTTCACGGCGATGCCTACTATTTCGGGCGCAATGATGCGCTCAATGCCGAAAACTATTTCCTTGGCCAGCAGAAACAGAACTGCCTTCCCGGCGATCCTGTCTGCGGAAAGAAGAACTATCTGCGCCGCAACGACTACGGCTACACAGTAGGCGGCCCAATCAAGAAGGACAAGGCCTTCTTCTTCTGGTCGGAAGAGTGGAACAAAGAGCGCCGCGGCCAGGTGCGGCAGGCGTGGGTCCCGACGGCAGCGGAGCTTGGGGGTAACTTCAACGATATCGCGGGTTGTCCCGCGAACTCCGGCGCCCCCCCGGTACCGCACGATCCGACTACCGGACTGCCATTCACCAACAACACGATTCCCGCCAGCCAGCTCAGCCCTGCCGGCGAGGCATACCTTTCCCAGCTTCCACTGCCGAACCTCAACAATCTCTGCGCCGCACATGACTGGGTCTCGCAGGTGGGAATTCCGCTGAACTGGCGCGAAGAAAACGTCCGCGGCGACTTGAACATCACCAAGCGCATGACTTTGATGATTAACTTCACCAATGAATCGTGGGTGAATCCATTGCACGGATATGAAGAAGGTGGCCTATGGGGCGATTCGAACTGGCCGGCGGTGAGCGATTCATGGTCGCAGCCAAGCAAGATGCTAGTAGCCAAACTAACCACGGCCATCGGCTCCAACAAGGTCAACGACTTCGCCTTCTCCTGGGGGGCCAATCGCATTAACATCACCCAGGCGGGCGATAATCCGCAACTGCAGAAGCAGATCGTTTCCGCCATGCCCCTGATTTTCCCGACCAGCGGGAAACTGCACGGCAACCAGCTTCCGGAACAGATCTGCTGGTGCTCGACATATCTCGGCACCCTCGGCCCTTGGGGCAACCGCCAGGATCTGTACACCTGGAAAGATGATTTCTCCATCTCGATCAAGAGACACACCTTCAAGGTGGGGATCCTCTACGACCAAAACGCCAAGGATGAGGAACAGGGCGAAGAGGCTGGCGGACTATGGGGCGCGGCGGGCTACAACGTGCCGGGAAACAGCAACGCTAGTCTTTCGGGCAAGGGCTATGCCTGGAGTAGTCCGACGGGCGGCAACCAATGGGCGGACACGATCCTGAAGAATGTGCTCTGGGGAGCGAATGAAAACTCGAGAAATCCCATCAGCGATCCTCGCTGGCGCGATGTCGAGTTCTACTTTGGCGATACCTGGAAGGTAACCAAGAGCTTGACCTTGGATTACGGCTTCCGCTGGTCGTTTATGCCTGACGCATGGCTGGCCGATAACAAGCTGGCCACCTTTGAACCGTCCGCGTTCAATCCCAACCTCGTAGATCCCTCTACTGGTAAACCGGATGCCAATTCCCCCTGCAACGGCATTGTGTTGGCGGCGGGGGCGCCTAATGGCTGCGCGACACTGGGCTTCCCTGGAGGTGTCTACTCCAAGAATCGCAGCATTGTCCCCTCAAATTACCACCTGATTGCGCCGCGCGTCGGTTTCGCGTGGGACGTATTCGGCCACGGGAATTGGGTACTGCGCTCAGGGGTTGGACAGTTCTTCACTCGCGATCCGATCAGTGGGACTAGCACCCGCCTCGTCGGCGCAAATCCGCCGTTCACGGTTGGTGTCGGCCCCGAGCGTACGCTTGACGGCCCGACCTTTACACAAAACGTGAATATGTATGATTATGCCGTGGGCGGCACGGCAACCCAAAGCGTATCGCTGAGCCCGAACCTAGCCAATAGCTGGCAGTGGAACTTGACCACCGAAGTAACGCCGTTCCACAATGCCAAGCTCGAGGTCGGTTACGTTGGCCTGCGCGGCATTCACCTCGCGACCTATGAGGATATCGATCAACTGCCGCCACAGAACCGTCTGGCTTGGATTACCCGCCCGAGTGGGAACAATGAGAACAGCCTGTTCCCCTTCGGCGCCAAGTACAGCGGTGCCCCCGGCGCCATCTACCAATGGACCCATAAGGGTGATTCCATTTATCACTCACTCCAGTCGCAGTTTACGCTGAAAATGGCCCATAACTCCATCTTCCAGACGAGTTATACCTGGTCCAAGAGCATCGCAAACACCGAAACCGATTATCCCAATAACCAGGACGGCATTGCGGATCTCTACAATCCGCGCGCAAGTCGTGGACTGTCGGACTTCGATCGGCCCCATGTTCTCTCGTCGAGCCTGGTTTACAACCTACCCGGTCTCGAAGGGCGGAATAGTTTTCTGAAAGGCGCTGCCGGCGGATGGGAAACCAGCACGGTGGTAAGCGTCGCAACCGGCAATGCTCTTACCATCACTGGCGGATTGCAAGGGACTACCTGCGTCTCTCTCGCAAATGGGGCACCATGCACCGGGACCCTCGGCGCGGATCCCTGGGGAGTGGTGGGCAACGGTGCCTTCACGAATTTCAGCGTTCGTCCACTGTCTACAGGCGCGTCTTGCTTCAGCGGAAACAATCTGCAGTACATCAGCCCCAACGCCTTCACTATGAACGGTTATGTCCTCGGCCAGGCGCCCCCCGGCCAGATTGGTCAGTGCCATGGTCCGGCCATCCGGGATGTGGATTTCGCGCTCGACAAGAACTGGAACATGCCGAAGATACTGGGCGAGAGTACTAAACTGCAATTCCGCCTGGAGTTCTTCAACCTGTTCAATCATCCGATGTTCCGCTACGGCAGTTCCAGCGCTGATAGCAACCAGAACCTGCACTTCGTAGGCCATGGTGGGCAGGTCGTGAATGGCGTCGTAACGGGAACTACTCTGCAGACCGGATCACCTTTCGGCAACACGCCGTTCTCGAGCAACCTGGGCAACCGCGAGATTCAATACGCCTTGAAGTTGATCTTCTAAAGGCGCTCGCGCATCGGATTAGGGAAAAGGTGGGCTTGACTTTGGTCCAGCCCACCGTTTTAATTTAGCGCAAGTTCATTCCTTGAACGGAAACGGGGCCTTGGGCGGTGGTCAGCCGCGCAGTAAAGGGTGAGTGTAAAACTTGGAGACCAACCGCGCTACTTTTGGTCGTCTTCGTATTGGTTTCTGTTGTTGTTGCTGAAATCCCTGCCAGAAGTCGAATTTCCGAGCTTATCCGCCACGATCAATTGCCCGCCGCTGAGCAGCAGCTCTGGGACGTCTTGAGCGCCCATCCGGACGAAGTCTGGGCGCTGGAGCTGATGGGCGAGCTGCGTGCCCGTCAGAAACGCTATGCCGAGGCCGAGGCGCTGTTCCATCGCGTGCTTGAAATTGACCCGTCCAGTCTGGAGCCGCAACGTAGTCTGGGAGCTTTGTACCAATCGGAGGGTAAAGCGGCGGAAGCAATCGCGGCCGAGCAGGCGATCGTGAAGAGTGTACCTCACGATCCTGATGCGAACCTGGCGTTGGCCACGCTGTACGAGCAGACGGGCAAGTATCAGGAGTCAGCGGCGGCAGGGGAGCGCATCCCGCTGACATCGCGCCCAGCGGGTCTTCTCCCGCTGCTGGCCGATGATTACTTCCAACTGGCGCAGCCCCAGAAGATACCTCCTCTGGTCTTGCAGGTGTTGCGCCTGCCGCCGGCGAAACAGGGAACGGCGCTCGATTTCGTGGTGGTGCTTCTTCAGAACGGCTACGTCCAGGACGCGTCAAAGTTGATGCAAACGATCAGGCCAGCCAAGCCCGGCGGCGGTTACGTGCACGTCCTGGCACGGGTTCGCGAAGCCGAGGGGCGCAAACCGGAAGCACGGCAGTTATTGGCTGAGGCGCTCCGCATGCAGCCGAAATCGTTCGACATTCTCTTCGATTCCGCCCGCTTTGCCGCCGAGGAAAACCGCTGGAAAGATTCGCTGGAGCTGTTGAACCGTGCGGACGCGGTCAAGCCGGACGACCCCGCCGTCCTGATGAAGCTTGCGGTCGAATATATGCAAATGGGAGAGCTTGAGCGCGCCAGGTTGGCATCCAAGCGCTTGTATGATCTGGAACCCGACAATCCAGATGCACAGTACGTCTATGGCAGGATATTGCAGGAGACGCAGCGGTTCCAGGAAATCCTCGACCCCTTGGCGCGGAAAATGGTGGCGGAGCGGCCCAACGACCCGCACGCCCTCTTTCTGCTGGGAATGGTTGACTACGACCAAGGGAACGATGCCGAATCCCACCAGGAGTTCACCCGCAGTCTGCAGTTCGATCCTAAGAACAATGACACGCGGTATTACCTGGCGATGCTCGATGAGCGCGAAGGAAATTTTGACCAGGCTCGGAAGGGGTTGGAAGAGGTGGTGAAGACCGACCCCGGCCACGCCGGTGCCCAACAGGAGCTAGGGGTGATCCGGCTGCGCCAGGGAGATGTAGGTGGCGCGCGCACAGCCCTGGAAATCGCGGTTAAACTGCGGCCCGATGTGCCGCAAACACACTACCAGTTGGGGCTGGTCTATGCGCGGCTGGGAATGACTGAACAGGCAAAGACACAGACGGAGACATACCAGCAATTGCATCAGGCCTTGAATGACAAGCTAAAGCGCGAGATCTATCCGCAATCCGGTAAAACGAAGTCTGCCCCACAATGATGCCGCTCCCAATCAGCCGAGGAATATTCGTTGTTTTTGCATTGGTGTTCGTGATGCCCATTTTTGCTGCCCAGGCGCCCGCCCAAAAAGCGGAATCCGCCGCCAAGAGCACAGCGCCGGCGTCTAGAAGCGCGCCGCCCAAAATTGACAGCGCGCAACAGCATTTCGACTCCGCCCAGACCTATCAGCTAGCCGGAGATTTCGAGGGCGCAGCAAAGGAATATCGGCGGGCGATCGCCATCGGGCTCGACCACCTCGGCAATCTTCGCGCTGCCCGGCACGATTATGCGGGCGGGGAGCAGTTGCTCCAGCAGGCGCTCGCAGCAGACCCGGATAATCCAGATCCAGCCGTGGACCTCGCCATCACCGAGCTTTATTCCGGCGACATGTCGAAGGCGGAAACGGACGCGAAGGCGGTACTGCAAAAGAATCCGGACCATGTCCGCGCTCGTGTCCTGCTCGGCAAGATTGATTTTTTGCAGGGGAACTATCAAGCCGCGGCGGACGAACTGCAGGCCGCGCTAGCTCTGGCCACGGATTTTGACGTAGCGTACAGCCTTGCGTTGGCTGATCTGGAACTGAAGAAAACCTCACTGGCGACGGTGCTCTTCGACGAGATGAAGAACTCGCTGCCCGAGAGCGCGCAAGTGTACATATTGATCGGGCGGGCCTTGTTGGCGACCGGCTATCCGCAGCAGGCGACGAGAGAATTCGAGCACGCGACCGCGCTGGACTCAAAGTATCCGCAAGTCCACTTTTATTTGGGGTTGGCCGCTCTGTTCAGCGCGCAAGCGCCCGACGTTCCGCGCAGCGAGAGCCAGTTGGAGCTGGCCAAAGCCGAAACCTCGCTGCAGGAAACAATAAGGCTCCAACCTCAGGACTCGCGGGCATTTTTTTACCTGGCCCGATGCTACGCGTCCGAGCAGCAATGGGCAAAGGCGGCCGATGCCTATCGCTCCGTAATCAATCTGACGCCGGCTGCGCAACAGATGGATGCCGCGATGGCGGGCGCCTATGAAGGACTCGCTGAAGCGCTGCACAAGCTTGGCAAGAATGCGGAGGCCGATGCGGAGTCGGCGAAGGCGCAGCGGCTTCGCACCACGCTTCAGAAAGATAGGGCAGGCGCGGGTGTAAGCGATACTGAGAAGGCGAACGGTGACTCGAATCAGCAGGAACTTCAGTCCATGATGTTGCGGCCCGGCGATTCCGAGCCTTACGATGCCAAAGCGGAGGCAGCGTACATAAAATCCGTGTCGCTTCTGCTGGGACAGGCGTATCACAACCTGGGGGTGATTGACGCCCGCGCGTCGCGTTACACCCAGGCCGCTGAAAAATTCTCGCTAGCGGCGAAATGGGAGCCTTCGATCCCCAGCTTGGACCGCAATTGGGGCCTCGCCGCGTACCGCGCGGAGAAATACGACGAAGCCGTTGCACCCCTGAAGCGTGAGTTGCGCCGCACCCCGAATGATCTCTCCATCCGAGAGATGCTCGGCCTCTGCTACTACATGACCGATAAATTCGCCGAGAGCGCGGCGACGTTGCGTTCCGTGCTCGATCAATTGCCGGACAACGCAGGCCTGCTATACGCTGCCGGCACGTCGCTGGTGCGCAGCGGTGATGCGAAGAATGGCGCGCGCGTTTTTTCGCGGATGCTGGAAAAGGACCAGAACGTGCCGGCTGTACACCTGATGCTGGGTCAGGCGTACGCACAGGAGCAGAATTATCCCGAGGCCCTGGCGGAGTTTGCGCAGGCGCTGCGCCTCGATCCGCACACCGCCGAGGCGCACTATGGCTCTGGAATGGTGGCACTCAAGCAGGGAAAGCTGGATACGTCCGCGGATGAGTTTCAGCAGGAGCTATCGGTCAATCCCGGCTACATCCCGGCAGAATACCAGTTGGGATACGTCCGGTTGGAGATGCATCAGGCCGACACGGCCGTCCCGCTATTGCAGGACGTGGTGAGTCGGCAGCCGACTCATTCCGATGCCCATTATGAGCTGGGGAAGGCCTTGCTGGAACAAGGAAAGCTGAAGGATGCCATTGAGGATCTGGAAACCTCTATCCACCTGCACCCGACGGATTACGCTTACTATCAACTGAGCGTCGCATACCGGCGCGAAGGGCGCGCCAATGATGCAGAGCAAGCCATGGTGATGTACCAGAAGCTCAGGCCCAAGCCTCATGTCTCGCAGCAATAACTGGCAGGCTGGTTGGAGAAGTACCTCTATGAGGCGGTTCGTGGTGCATAACGGGATGTTGCTGCTCTTCGCCGGTGGCCTTGTCACCGCGCAGCAGCCCACTCCTCCTCCGAAAAACCCTGGGCTGGTGCTCCACGTAACCACGCGCCTGGTGCTGGTGGATGCTGTCGTCCTCGATAAAGAGGGCCATCCGGTGAAGGGCCTGAAATCGAATGACTTCACGGTGACGGAAGACGGCGTTCGTCAGAGCATCGCGTCGTTCTCCGAGCGCGATTCTGAGCACGCGATAGCGCCACCGCCGGCGATCCTTCCTCCGCACGTGACGACTAACCGCCCTGCAGTAACCCAGACGAATGCAGAAAACGGCACGGTAGCAGTGCTGCTGCTCGACGGTCTCAACACTCCCGCTCAAAATCAGGTGTACGTAAAGCAGCAGATGTTGACGTTTTTGGCTCGGCAATACGATCCGAACACCAGGCTGGCGGTGATTGCCCTGACCAACAAACTGACGGTGCTGCAGAATTTCACGCAGGATCCGCCTCTGTTGCGAGCGGCACTGGGCCGATACCTCGCTGAAACGCCAGCGCTCGCGCGTAGCGGTGGCCAGATGGAAACGCCCTCAGCTTCTGTTCCTGCGGCAACTGTCAATTTGCCGGCACAGGCCAAAGGTGGACCCACCGGCAGCGGCCCGGACCCCGGGCTTCCTGCAACGCTCGCTGCTGGCGGAAGCAGCGCCAGCATTTTTGAAGACATTGCCTACATGATGGACCGCTTTGAGCGGGAGTCGGAAAACTTCTCGCGCGACACCCGCATCTCGGCTACCCTTGCGGCTTTAGAACAAATTGCTCGCTTCATGTCCGGACAAAATGGACGCAAGGTGTTGCTGTGGTTTTCAACCGGCTTCCCGTTTTCTGTGGTGGGAGATTCGCCCAGTGCCATGGAGACGGAAAGAAATTATGGCGATCAAATCCGTAGGACCATCAATCTGCTGAACGATGCGCATGTGGCCACATACACCATTGATGCGGGTGGGCTGGTACCGGAAAGCTTAGGGGATCCAAGCCTCAGCGGTCGTGATAGTGAGGGTAAGATTCACCTCGGCATAGACGCCAATCGCGCCTTGAGCCACGAAGCCTTCGAACGATTCTCCACACACGACGCCCTGGAAACGATTGCCCGCGATACGGGCGGGCGCTACTTCGGCAACCGCAACGATCTTGATCAAGCCATTCAATCGGCGCTCACAGAATCAAGTGCCTATTACATGCTCGGCTATTACCCAAGTCAAAAAAAGTGGGACGGGAAGTTTCGCAATATCAAATTGCAGGTCGACCGGCAAGGCACACAATTGCGTTACCGCCGCGGATATTTCGCGGTGAACCCTTCAGATTGGAGAAAGGACAACGGCGACCGCATGCTGGCGGCGGCTTTAACAGCGAATTCGTTGCCTTCGACGGAAATAACCTTCATGGCTCGGGCGCTGCCACCGCAGCCAGATTCGGATACGGTGGTTGAATTTGCGATAGATCCTTCCACCCTGTCGTTTCAAATCGAAGCCGGGAACCTGCACCACTGCATGCTACAGTTTGAGGTACAGGCGTTCACCCCCGAAGGCAAGCGGGTAAAGACGGAAGTCCAGACCGCGGAGGCATCACTGCCGGAGCCGACTTTCGAAAGGGTAAGCAAGCAGGAACTGCCCATGAGCGTGCCTATCCGACTGGCGCCGGGGAAGTATATTTTGCGTCTCGGCGTGCGCGATAACCTCACCGGATTGTTTGGAACGGCAGATTTGGCATTGGAGGTTCCAGTCAAGCGGGAAAGCAAGCGGTAGCGCGGCATTTCAGAACAGCAAATCATCGCTGCTGGCCGTCCAAGTGGGTCTATAATTTGTCAGTTTCTGAGCTTTCAGCTCGCGAGAATTTCGCTCGAAAAGGCGTTCCGCACGGCGAGATGGTTTTCTTTCAGCAAAGGATGGAGGGACAGTCATGAGATCGAGTCATCTTTGGTCGCTCACTCTGGCGCTGGCCTTTTTCTCGGCGGCCAGTGCCGCACAGCAGCCGACCACCATGAGCGCGGGGTCTTCTGCCGGAATCACCACCGTAAGCGTCCGTGTTACTTACCAGCAGAGCCACCGACCCGCATCTGGACTGCGAGTAGAGCTGATCTCACCGCTCGGGGGAGTTGCGGGTATACGGACAACCGATGGAAATGGCGGCGCGACCTTCGACGGCGTTTCCAGCGGGCGTTTTCAGGTGCGGGTAAGCGGGCCCGACGTCGAGACAACGAATAGCGATATCTTTGAAACGGGTGGCAGCCAAGGGGGACCGTATATCACCGAACACATAGAGGTTCGGTTGACCAACACCGTTATGAGTGAGATGGGTAGCGTAGCTGTCGCAGTCATCGTTCCAGAACCTGCCCAGAAAGAATTCAAGTTGGGATTGAAGGAAATGGACAAAAAGCACTGGGAGGAAGCCAAGAATCATTTTCAGAAAGCGATTGCTGCGTTTCCGAAATACGCGGACGCGTTCAACAATCTTGCACTGGCGGAAATCCAACTGAAGGACGGCAAGGACGCCGTGGAATCGTACCGTAGCGCCACGCAGATTGATCCGACTCTGCAGCAAGCCAATCTCTATTTGGGTCAGTTCTACTATGAGAACCGGCAATACAAGGAGGCCGAGCCGTATCTGCGGCGCGTTGCTGCCGACCAGCCTAAGAGCGCGCAAACCCTCACCGCGCTTGCCAACGTTCAGCTCCAAAACGGCGAAACCGAGCTCGCCCTCACCAATGCCCGCAAAGTGCCGTCCCTTCCCGACCACAAGCAGTTTGCGATTTCACACCTGATCGTGGCGCAGGCGCTCACCGGAAAAGGCCAAGACAATGAAGTCGCCAAGGAATATGAAGAGTATTTGAAGGAAGCGCCGGACTCTCCTTTGGCGCCCCGGGTGAAGGATGCATTGGCGAAGCTGAAGCCCAAATAAGAGCGGCAAGAGGAATGGCCGAGTAGCTCCCGTTGCTGTCATGGGGCTGCAACCTCGCCGTGTAAAGCACCACCGCCCCATAGCCACATCCCATTCGCGTTCTTCCGTTTCGTTGGTCTACTTTACCGGAGCCGCGAACTCTTGATTATGGTCGATATGAATTCCGCACCACTTAATCGGAAGCTTGGTTATGTCCTCCAGTTGCGTTACGACGCGATGAAGCTGTGCTTGTAGACGTCGAGGTTGATCAGGGTAGAATCGATGATCCCGAATATGGCGAAGTCTGTCTCGATTCTTGGCGTGCTGCTCCTGACCACTCTAGTGGCGTCTCGCTCCTTCGTAATCTCCGCAGAGTCACAGTCGCGCAAGAGCCACGAACTCAGCACTGCAACTGAAATTCGGCTGATTGATCCGGGGTGGTGGCCGACCAAGGGAGCTTTTGCGCGCGATCAATATGTGGGCTCGGAGACTTGTGGACTCTGCCATCAGGATATGGTTGCCACGCAGACGAATACGCCTATGGCCCATGCGGTGAAAGCGGCAACCGCAGATGCGTTCACAAATATGCCCCACTCAATGCACTTCCGCACCGGGCCGTACGATTATTCGGTCTCCCAAACGGCGACCGGAGCAGAGTATTCGACCACCAATGGCGAGCAGTCCGCGTCAGCGGCCTTGAGCTGGGTATTCGGGGACAGGCAGTTCGGGGATACCTTTCTGTATCAGGAGAATGGGATCTATTTTGAGAGCCGGGTGAGCTACTACAGGACTCTGAACGGTTTGGATTTGACAACCGGAAGGACTCGGTTTCAGCCTAACCGCATCGACACCGCACTCGGCCGGCGTATGTCCCCGGATGAGCCTCCGTTGTGCTTTGGCTGCCATTCCACGGCCTCCAGTACGGATGGTCAATTTCGGCCCGAACGGTTGATTCCGGGCGTCACCTGTGAAGCATGCCATGGTCCGGGAGCACAGCATGTGGCGCAGATGAGCCTGGAACATGATGCTCGGACTTCGACGCTCATTTTTAATCCTGCGCGCCTCAGCCCGGCCGACTCGGTGGATTTCTGCGGCGCCTGTCATCGTACTTCGGCCGATGTCACCTTCAGCTTCATAAGTGGGATTTTTAACCTGCGGTTTCCAGCCTACCGCTTAGAGCAAAGCCCTGCTGGGGAAATGGCGATGCGCGACTCACCTGCACAGCCTGCCACGACGCCCACAAGCCCAGAGTGCAAGATGCTGCCTTCTACGACAAAGTGTGCATGAGCTGCCATTCGCCCGCGAGCGGCGCCGCGAAAGACCGAGCTCATGCGATCGGCGCCTGCAAAGTTTCAAACCACGAGTGTGTGAGTTGCCATATGCCGAAATATACGATCCCTTCCATGCATACCGACTTCACGGATCACAAAATAGCAGTCCACGGAGACCAGTTCACCGAATGAGTAACCAGAGCAGAAGAATAATCAGAGCGGCGCGTGTTGTAGGCCTGACGCTGGCCTGGATTCTTCCGCTTTTCCTTTGCGGAGTTGGGCTGCGGGAAACATCGGTGAACGCACAAGAGAAGGCGGCGCAGCCACGGTTTAAGAATCTGCAAGTATTGAAGGACATTCCTCCGGACCAACTGATTCCTGCGATGCAGTTCATATCGGCATCGTTGGGCGTCGAGTGCGAGTTCTGCCACGTTCATGATGGCTTCGATAAGGACGACAAACCGTCGAAGCAAACCGCCCGCCGCATGATCCAGATGATGTTCACCCTCGATGCGGACCAATTTCACGGGGAGCGAGCTGTAACTTGTTACACCTGCCACCGCGGTTCTGCAAAGCCCGTGAGTATACCGATGGTCGACAGCACAGCGCCATACGTTTCCGAGGTTCGATCGGCAGCGAACCCGACGCCTCAAGCTCGGACAAATTTGCCATCGACGGACGACGTAATCGAAAAGTACATAGGAGCCGTTGGAGGAGCTCCGGCAATTCAGAATGTGTCGAGCCGCGTTGAAAGCGGTACCGTCTCTTTCGGCGTCGGACCCTCCTTCCCTATTGAAATTCTTTCTAAATCACCGTCGCGACAGGCCATGATTGTGCATTTGCCCGCGGGAGATACCTCCACGGTAATTGACGGTCAGAATGGGTGGATTAGGTCCCCAGCAGGCCCTGTTCGCGACATGCCTCAGGCAGACATCGAAGGAGCCAAGCTGGACGCGGATTTGCAATTTCCAATCAATGTGGAGAAGGCGTTCCAGCAATTGAAAGTCATAAGAACAGAAAGAATTAGTGACCACGACGCGATCCTGTTATTTGCTACGAACGCGTCCGGCCCGCCCTTGGAGTTGTATTTCGACCGAGAGACCGGGTTGTTGCTCCGGCAGCTGCGTTTTGCCTCGTCGCCCCTCGGTCTCAACCCCACCCAAATCGATTATGACGATTACAAAACATTCGATGGTATACAAGTTCCTCTACACCTGGTTATTACCCGGCCTAATCGAACGCTGAACATCCACTTGCTTCAAGTCAAGCAGAATAGCCCCGTAGATGAGGCGGAGTTCGCGCGTCGGTAGGCTCTCGGCGCGTTCTCAGGCGCTTGTAAAGGTTTGGCGGAAAATCACATTGTCCCTCGCCACAATTCTGTCCGGCTTTGAAATTAACAACATTGGGGTGCACGGGGCGTGGGCGGACTTTACCTTCTTCGAAAAGATCTCGAACGTAAAATTCGACTATTTTCGCCATAACATCGTCAATCAGAAGCAGATCAAAGCTCTTGCCGATACAGAAGCAAGTTTGCGGGCAAGGCTGATCGCCGCGAACCCCCGCATGCAATCCCAAATTTACAAAATTCTCCGCCCGGAGCAGCAAAAGAAACTCAGCGATCTCGAAAGGACGCATGGGGCAGTCATATCGGAGGGTAAGTAAAGGAGCAATCACGGTGAGATACAGATTGCAGGCTACGCGACAAAGCTGGGCTCGGAGCTATGATTTTGTCGAATCGGCGTAGAGAAGATGTCGCACCTTCGGCTCGCCAGCCACGTAACTGGAAACGCGTTGCTCCACTTCACGATCCGCTTTCGTCTGGCGCTCGTGTTGACGAAGATGTTCTGCCCACGAGTGCACCATGAATATTTCCACAAACCGATTGGCCACTTCGGTGTCGCGATAGATTCCCCACTGATAGGCACCATCGCGACGCCTCGTCCGGGCATATTTGCGGATCGCCCCGATAAACTCTGTTTCGTGTCCTAAAACAACCGAGTATTCGATTGTGACCAGAACCGGGCCCTCAAGAAGCTCGGCGCCAACCTCCTTGACAATCACGGGCATACGCCAGTGATTCCAGGGAGTGAGATCTGCCGTAGAATCCGGAAGCCTGGCGATCAGCGCAAGTATTACACTCCCAACAGTTCCGAACCCGGAACAGATGAGAGCGAGCCCGATGCCCCGTCGCTGAGCCACACCGCCCCAGAGCGCACTTCCCAGCGCAAAACTCCCCATATAGACGAGGGAGAAAATTGCCAGCACTCTTGCTTGTACCCAATCCGGGGCCAGGTTTTGGACCAAAGCATTGATGAGCGAAATGAATAGAACCCATGCCGCGCCGCTCACGAAAATGACCGGAGCAAGCGCACTCAAACTGTGCAAACGAGCGATCATTATGATCCCGACGCCCACGATCGCAACGCCCCCTGAGACAATCGTTTCCGTCGAGAAACGAGCGCGTAGCCTTTGCATAATCAAGGCGCCGCCAATCGAACCTGCCCCAAAGCACCCCAGTAACACCCCATACCCGATCGCACTGTCATTCACACTCCGGGCCACCGAAGGCAGTAGCGCAAACAGAGTGCTGGTAAAGAACATGACGATCCCAGTCCGAACCAACACAGTCAGAATCGCAGGCGAGTTGCGGACGTAGCGAATGGCCGCGGCGGTGGCTCCGGTCAAAGTTTCTGCCGGGGCTGTCCGCTTGCGAACGGGTCTCTTCCATCTCGCGACGACGAGAATGACTCCAAAAAACGACACGACGTTCGCGACGAAAGCCGTTGCCACGCCTGCGGCGGCGATCACCGCGCCCGCTATTGCGGGCCCCACAGCTCTCGCGAGATTAAATTCGATTCCGTTCAAGGCCGAGGCCGCCGCCAAGTCGTCCTTGGAGACCAATTCAGGCAGGATGGCGCGCCAAGTGGGATTTTCAAACGCATCTCCAACGGAGAGCGCAAATGTCAGCGCAAGCAGCAACCAGGGCGAAGTGAGGCCGCTGATCGTCAGAACGGCTAGAATCAATGCCACCCCCACCATCCAGGCTTCGGTATACAAAACGAGTCTGCGGCGGTCGAAGATATCGCCGGCGGAACCCGCAGGCAGAGCCAGCAGGAAGTAAGGCAGCGAAGCGGCAGTTTGTATGAGCGCGACATAACCTGGGCCGGCGCGCAGTGAAACCATCAACCACGCAGCGCCAACGTTCTGCATGAACGTGCCAATATCGGAGACAAGATCTGCGACCAGCAGATGACGAAAGATCGGAACCCGAAGTGGCCGCCCTAAGCCTGCCGAGTCTCCTGCCGCCAGGTTTTGTTTTGTATCGGTCGCCAATTGGGTGCTCGAAGAATTAATTCGGACTTAGGCGGTTCTTGCTTCTTCGTCACTGAGAGGTGTAATTTCAGTTTCCGCTTTTGCCGCGTCCGCTTTGGTCGGCGGTTGGAGTGCAAACTGACAAGAACCTCTGGCTACTTCTCTCCCCAATGCACGCAGTTGCTCGGTCAATTGTGCGTCCTGAGCTAGGCCCTCTTTATCGAATGCCTTCCAGGCCTGCGCAATCGGCATCACCAGAGGAACCGCCCAGCCTCTGAGCGCCCGAACCACAAACTCCATGGTGTTTACGGCTTGCAATCCTTGCATGCCTCCCGCAGTGCTGATGAGGCCAATTACCTTGTCCGTCAGGTAAGGAGGATTTCGGTCGCTGAGCAGCTTTAGCCAGTCCAGTGCGTTCTTGAAAGAGCCACTTATCGTTCCGTTGTACATCGGACTGCTCCATATAAGACCATCCGACTTATGGATTGTGTCGCACATCCTGCGCACGGACCCGGGTGGGTTGTTTTCAGCCCCAGGGTCATACATCGGCAGAGACAGTTGTCGAATATCAAGAAGATCCGTTTTCGCACCAGCGTCAGCCGCGCCTTGTAATGCGATTTTGAGGGCAGCCAAACTGCTGGAGTGCTCTGCCAGTGATCCTCCTAGACCAACTACTGTCAGTTGAGATTTCATATCCGCGTTCTCCTCAATATGCCCATTGTCTTCCGGCTGGAAATGCTAGCACGAGTTATGCCGCCACGCGCATGGCGCCTTCTAAGCTAAGGGATCTGCAAGGCGAACCGAGTCGGAGTTAGTTTTGGCAATTTTTAGTTCAGATCGCGGTGCGCCCTCCATCGACAGCGAGCTTCGCGCCGTAAATAAAACTGGAACGATCTGTGGCCAAAAAGACAATTGCTTCTGCGATTTCGTCGGGCGTGGCTGGACGGTGCGCCGGTCCCTGGGCGGCCAACTGCTCGAGACCCTCTCCCATCGCGTCCGTGCCTTCCGTGCGCGTTGGTCCCGGGCTCACTGCATTGACGCGGACCCCGCTCGGCCCATATTCAGCAGTCCAAGTCTTAGTCAACAGATTGATCGCAGCTTTACTCGAACCATACAGGCTCATTCCCGCCGACCCGTATTCGGCAGCCATGGTCGAGAGGTTCACGATCGCCCCTTTGCCTCTTTTGGCCATCAGCGGAGCGAGTTCAGCGACCAGGAAATACGGCGCCTTCACATTAAGCGAAAAGACACGATCAAACTGTTCCTCCGACATTTCGTGCGTGGCACCGAAAGGATAAATCCCAGCATTGTTGATCAGAATATCGACGTGGCCATTCCCTAGGTCGACCGCTTTCTGGGCCACTTCGCGTGCGCTCGCTGCATCTCGAAGATCAGAGGCAATGAAATCCGCTTTGCCGCCTGCTGCACGAATTTCGTCGACCGTTTTCTTCCCACGCTCCGTGCTGCGTCCTACGACCAAGACATGAACGCCAAGCTGGGCCAGTTTATTAGCCGTGGCGCGACCGATTCCGCTCGTTCCTCCAGTGATAAGTGCTGTCAAATTACCGTTCGCCATGTGTGAATCCTCCTACCGGAGTCGTGACCGATTAGACTCAATCTCAAGCACATCGGTTTCAATAGCCTGTCACGAGCGACAAGAATCATTCCAGAATTCGCGAGCCTTAGTGGACAGAACAAGCCTCTAGAGTGTGCCGCAGAATGTGCCGTATGCTTCGAGCCCATGCGCGCCCATACGGGCTTTTTTGCTACTTTCGACAAAGTGCTTCCGTGCGGGCTAGGTCGTGGGCAAGCAGCTGGTTTCAGATGGTGTTCGTTGCTGCTCAACGCACTCCGGTGCGTCAACTCTTAATCAGTAGACCTAACATGCCGCCCGTTCCGGATTTTTCGGTACACCTCGGTACAATTGAGGCGGGAAAAAGAGTGGCTTTCTGGCCCCTAAGCGACGCCAGATGAAGCACTTAGATTTTTTTGTCCTGCTCTTGGCTCGGGAGCCGGGGGTCGGAGGTTCAAATCCTCTCTCCCGACCAATTACTTCAACAACTTGCAATCCTAGATTCATGACACGACTGTGTCGCTCGAACATTGGCTTTGATTGTAGGGTAGGGCGTTAGTGAGCATCCATCATGCGCTGTGGGAATACGTCAGTCTTCAGTTTCCCCCAGCCGGAGAGTCGGGGATTCGGTTCGGCAGCAGACGCCAAAATGCTGCCACAGCCGGAACCAAGGGCTGTGCGCGAGCTTATCGTCGTGCCTGCGATTGGCAGCAGCGATGTCGCTTGCGCTGAGTGGCCTAATATCCGGCGCTTCGAACATTTCTTGCAGCTGCTCAATCTCGTCAATGATGCGCTCAACATCCATGCGTCACCAATCATCTACGAGAAAGCAGGGATGAGTCAAACCGAGGGCCATTGGTGGTTCGTGAGCGAATCGTGTTCGACCAATCAATCCTCCCACGTCCGCAACTAACACCCCCTGCTCTTGCCCACGGGCAGTTTCGTTGGTTGGTTATAGGGATAAGAGTTCGGCGTTGTAAGATTTTTTCGGCTTACCGTTTGGATTCGACTTCTTATGCTCGTCCTACTCGTATTGTTGTCGTCCTGGCTGCTCTTTCGCGCGGTGGGAATGGCTGGTGTGCATGCTCTCGCCTCGTGGCAGAATTCCGCCCGGTATGCCCTGGTCGTGATGTTCATCTTCACCGCAACGGCTCATTTCAACAAGATGAAACATGATTTAGCACAAATGATCCCGCCATATTTTCCGCGTCCCCTGCTGATCGTTTACGTGACGGGCGTTCTCGAACTTCTCGGAGCGGCGGGGCTGGTAGTTGCGCAATTCCGCAGGCTTGCGGGCGTATGCTTGATTGCGCTTCTCGTCGGGATGTTTATCGCCAACGTCAATGCGGCACAAAAGGGCGTTACCCTCCGCGGCAAACCACCAACGCCAGTTTGGTTGCGAGCCCCAATGCAGGTTTTGTTCATTGCCCTTCTCTGGTGGTCAACCCAGACATAAACCGCCTGTTTTTGGTTCCTGTCAATGCTGGTTCTCAGCGAACCTCTTAGACGACGCAGACTAAAGGTAGTCCACGCAGCATTCAAGTCCGCGCTGGCACCCGATTGAGCCAGGGCAGCACTTCCGCACCCCGGCCTTTCATCTTGGTGCGAACGTAAGCCAGACCCAGCATCGCGAGAAAAATTATCAGCAATCCCACGGAAGCGCCCCCGATGGTCATAACATGCTTCGGCAGGATCGACACGCGGCCGTAGACGAACTCGATGTGCACCCAGTACACCAGCAGCGACGCCTGCCCCAGCAGCATGAGCGGACTGAATCCCCACTGGCCTGCGCCCCAGTGGCACCAGGCATAGCTCGCGCTCAGGATCACCAGCAACATTCCGACCCGGATCAGAAAAAAACTCGGACTGGTACGCCAATAATCGTAGACGGAATAAAGTTGCCGTGGCTGCGCATCGAGCCAACGTGCGAATTCCACCAGCACGCTGCCGGCTAGCCCGAAAAAGAAAAATGTCCGCGCTCCCTGCGCTCGCGCCCAGGAGCTTTGCAGGATAAATCCCACGGCCAGGCCCGCGAACGCGAAGGCCGTCCACGGAAAAATGGGAAACAGGTGTGACTGCGGGATTCCAAGATTATGCACGCCATTGACGTAAGACTCGATTGGCCATGGGAGCCAGTCTGGTCGCCACGTAGTCCAGAGCGGCGGGGTCAGCAGAGAAATAAGCAGCGCCGTTCCTCCGGCGGTCAGCACCAAAACCGTGCGCCTGCCTGGGTCGCGCCTCACCGCCAGAGCCAGCCAGCAGACTACTCCCATCAGCATCATCGAAATTCCGATGGTGTTGAGAATGTCAACCCGCAGCAGGTCGCTCTTGGGCGCCCATCCCCAAGCCACCAGAAATTCCTGAAGGCGAAACAGTAATGCGAAGCCGAAGATTTCCGCCCCCCGAAGGATCGTGCTGCGCGCGATCTCCCCCGGCGGAAGATTTCTCTGTCGCAGTTTTTCGGTGACCAAAGCAAACGAAATTCCGGCAAGGAACAGAAACAGCGGGGCCGGAAACGTTCCTCCTAGCTGCGAGTACATGAAAAAGCGGCTTTGCCGCGCCTGCGGGCTGAGCCAGGAATCGTAGCAATGCGTCTGAAACATCAGCAGGCAGGCCAATCCGCGCATCCAATCAATGTAGGCAAGCCGGTTTCTTGCGGCCGGTGGAGGTTTCATGCGCGGTCGATTCAACCCGGAAGTATAAGGCCAGCAGGTCCGAATCCCACCTGTTTTCTAGGGTTCTAGTGCCGCTTTCACGGCCCTTTCCACCAACGTTGTCCCTTTGCGTTCGCCAGAACTTTCGTGCAATTGCCGGGTTTTCAACATCGTACCTTTGTCATCTTTTGTCAGCCAGACAACCTTCTGTACAACAGTCTGATCGAATAAGAACGAGCCGTTATACACTAAAAATACTAAGGATATGCCCATACCCCCCGGAGTCTCCATGCGCTTTGTGAAGTCGGTGTTGCTTGCATTTTTGATCGCCCTTTTTTCCGGCCCGAGTTATGCCGCCACAACGGATCGTATCCCGCGAGAAATCGACGCCGCTCAGATGGTCGCCCTGAAGGGCAACGTTCATGGTTTTGCGCAGGCCCGCTCCGATCTCGGCCGCGCCGACTCCAGCAAAATGCTTCACGGGGTTACCCTGGTATTCCGGCCCTCCACTGCGCAGCAGCAGGACCTCGACAACCTGCTGGCCCGGCAGCAGGATCGCTCGTCTCCCAACTACCACAAATGGCTCACACCCTCCCAGTTCGCCGACCGCTTCGGCATGACCGCTGCCGACATCCAGCGCGTTTCCGCCTGGCTGCAATCCCAGGGTTTCGCGGTCACCTCGGTTTCCAACAGCCGCAACGAGATTTCTTTCGACGGAACTGTTTCGCAGGTTGAGGTAACGTTTCAGACCGAAATACACAACTACCTGGTGAATGGCGAGATCCATTTCGCCAACGCCACCAACCCATCGGTGCCGGCCGCACTCGCGGGATCAGTGCTGGCCATCGGACATCTTCACGACTTCGCCCCCAAACCGCGGGCAAAAGTCCGGCCCCATCTAACCTCCTACGTTAGCGGCAATCACTTCATCACGCCGGGCGACTTCGCCACTATCTATGACGTAGCGCCCTTGTACAGCGCCGGTAGCGATGGCACCGGCCAGAAGATTGCCATCATCGGACAGAGCAGCGTCAACACTACCGACCTCAACAATTTCCGCAGCGCCGCCGGCCTGCCCGCAAGCACGGTGCAGATGGTTGTGCTCCCGACTACGACCTCCACACGATGTGCCGGCGATGAAGGCGAGTCCGATCTGGATCTTGAGTGGTCAGGCGGCGTGGCTAAAAACGCGACCATTGTCTTCGTCTATGCCGGACTGAGTAGCGGGGATACTTGTACCAGCCGCAACGGAAAAAGTGTCTGGGATGCCCTCGACTACGCCGTGCAAAATAAAGTCGCGCCATTTATTAGTACCAGCTATGGTTTTTGCGAAGGCGGTGCAACAGGTCAGTCGGGAGTGGGCCCGGCTTTTGCCTCGACGGTTCAGGGATGGGCCCAACAAGCGAACGCCCAGGGCCAAACCATTGCGGCCGCCTCTGGGGATTTCGGTGCCGCGGACTGCGAGCCAAATAGCACCGACTCAAGTGGCGCTTCGGCGACACAAGGCTTGGCGGTTGACATTCCCGCGGCGATTCCCGAAGTCACCGGCATGGGTGGCAACACGTTCAACGGCGACGCTGCTGGCACGCTGACCGGAACCGCTCCCAAGACCAATGCCAATGCCACCACTTATTGGTCCGGCACCACTGGGAGCGTCGACACCATCTCGTCGGCACTTTCCTACATTCCGGAAGTAGCCTGGAATGACACCGTTGCCGACCTCGCTACTCCCGGCGGTACGATATCGGCCTCCGGTGGCGGCGCCAGCATCTTCTTCGCAAAACCGAGTTGGCAGACGGGGACTGGCGTTCCGGCCGATGGCAAGCGCGACGTTCCGGATCTCTCGATTGCTTCTTCACCCAATCATGATGGCTACCTGGTCTGCTCCGAGGACGCTTCCGACGGTTCGATCCAGGCGAGCTGCACCTCGGGTTTCCGAACCGGCACGGGCGGGACTTTCAACGTGGTCGGCGGAACCTCAGTCGCCGCGCCGACTTTTTCAGCCATTCTCGCTCTTGTCAACCAGGCCCTCGGCACCAGTGGCCTGGGAAACGTGAATCCCAACCTTTACTCATTCGCCGCTTCTACTCCCTCGGCATTTCATGATGTGACCTCGGGCAATAACATGGTCCCCTGCACCAGTGGGACGATTAATTGTCCCTCGGGCACCACTCAGATCGGCTTCACTGCCGGCACTGGCTACGACCAGGTCACCGGCCTCGGTTCTGTGGACGCCGACAAGCTTGCCACCGCCTGGCTCGCCACGGAAACGCCGATGTTTACCCTCGCATCCACCGCTCCAACCTTCCAGGTAACGCAGGGCGCGAACGTGAATGCCACGGTCAACGTAACTTTCGCCAGCGGTTTCTCCGGTACGGTCACCTTCACCTGCAGCGACCCGGCGCCCGGATCCGTCTGCAACGTCCCTGCCCAAGTCAACACCTCAGGGCAGGTCAGTTTCAACATCACGACCACCGCCCCCACAATCGGATCGCTCCAACACTCCGATCGCGGCACGCCAATTTTCTACGCCGCGTTGTTGCCCGGATTGCTGGGCATCGTATTTACAGCCGGGATGTGCCGCGCTTCGCTGCGAGGCATTCGCTTCCTGGGATTGATTGTGGCTTTGGGATTTTCAACCCTCTGGCTGGCCTCATGCGGCGGCAGCAGCGCGACCAATCGCACCGGCGGAACTACAAAGGGAAATTACGCGATTACCGTAAGTGCCAGTTCCCCAGGCGCCCCCACCGAATCCACCACCTTCCAACTGGTAGTGCAGTAACGACTCATAGTGGGAAGGCGTATAGGGAAAGGGTAGTGTGGGAAAGATTAGTGCAGGGCGGAAAGTACTTTGACCCCAGTTTAGATTTAAGGTTTTCTCCGCGTACTCAGCGTCGCCTCTGCGATCTCAGCGGTGAAAAGCTTTTGAAGTGATGTGGGGCGGGCACTCCTGCCCGCCGAGGTTTTGACTTATGTTGGAAATTTAGCACCCGGACCGTCGAAGAAGTTTCCGGCCCCCATCACTTCTCCGCAGGCGGCACATACTCCTTCGGCTTAGCCGATCCTTCCCCGAAGAAAAATTGCTCCAACTGCTTCACGATAACTTCCTGATCTTCACGCCTCGCCGGATTCAGCCGGTATTCATTCAGCAGCATCTTGCAATGTTCTGTCCACATCCTCCAAGCTTCCTGCGAGACGTTGTCGTACACCTTCTGTCCCAACTCGTTGTCAAACGGAGGCTCATCCAGCCCCGGCATTTCCTTCTTGAACTTCACGCAAAAAACATTGTGCGCCATGATATCCCTCAAAATTTGAATTAGTGCGAATCCCGAATTTCCATGCTTTGAATCAGGCCATCCCGAATCTCGTACACATGCTGCACCATGTGATCCACCAGCAGCTTCCCTGCCCGGTCGTGAACCACCTGGTGCACATCAATCGCAATCCTTCCGTCAGGTTCGCGAGTGAATTTCTGCGGCTCCACGCGCGGATCAAGCACCCCAAACTGACGTGTCCAGTAGTCCCGCACCGCAGCGGTCCCCAGCACGCGTCCACCCTCCATGCCATTCGGCCAATCGACACTGGAATGCATCACAGCGAGCACCGTCTCGATCTCACGCCGGTTGAACGCTGCGTACACTCCGCGAAGCAACTCAATCTCCGCCGCCACCGTCCGCACTTCCGCCATAAGATACCCAAAAGATTATCTTACACGGAGAACAGAGCCTCAGGAGCGAGCCGTGCACCTCGGTCCGCTCAGGCGCTCAGCGGGATAGGCGATCTGTGAAGCGCAGCGGCGATAAGCGATCTGCACACCAGCGCAGCGGCAGTAAGCGATCTCGACAGCCGCAAAAGCGGCGAAAGAATGCAGCCCACAGCGCAAGCTGTGGGTACGGAATGGGAAATGACCAAGCCCCGGAAGGGGCGAAAGAAACGCCACACGCAAACTCCCGGGACGCGTAACGGAACGGCTATTATTCACACGGCCGTTCTTCCCCGCTTCCCGTCCGCCACCAACCAACCGCCGCCACGGCCCACACCGCTAACAACGGAATCAAACTCTCCAATCCCCGCAATCCCGCCAACTGACCCAGATTGAATGCCCCCGAACCCGCCTCCCCAACCGTCAACATCGACTCGCGATTCGACGCGACCTGCCCCGACCAAAACGCCGGCCACACCGCATGCACCAACGGACAACGATCCTGCATCGACAATTGCGAACTCGTCGCAACCACCATCAGCGCCACGAGCACACTGCACAGCGCCAATCCCATCAGCACCCGCCGCCACGTTGGCGTGGCCCGTCCCCATGCCACTGCCAGCCCCACGTACAGCAACGGAATACTCGCGCCCGCATACCGCGGCCCGAACGACAATCCCGCCTTCCACCAGTAGAATGAAGCGTTAAACAAAAAGTAATAGGCCACAATCGCACCTGCCGCAACCGCCGCTGCGCGATGAGCCTTCTCTTTTCCCAGCCACCAAAGTCCGATGGGCGCGGCCAGCATCACCGGCGAAGCAAAGAACATTCCACGCGAGCACCCGAACAAAATTTTCAGCAGCCGGTCAGGATGAGGATAAGTCAATCCCAAATACCCCTGCCGCTGCATAAAGGAAAAAGAGTTCGGATCGTAGTACGCATAGCTCGGACGAAACGTCCCAAACGCCGCGTGTAAGTAGCCGAGCAGCACGACGATGCAAACCCCTGCCCCGAGGCCCACACCCGCAACCACCCGCCAACGTGTCAAATTCCCGCGAGGCCACGCCTGTGACAATGCCAACGCCGCCAATATCGCCGAAGTCGGCGCCGCTGGATATTCCGTCACCGTAGCCCAACCCGCCGTCACTCCCACCGCGAGTCCCCAGAAGAAATCAGCGCGCGCGCACTGTCCCTCGCCCAACTTCAATGCCGCTGCAAACGCAAAGATCAGGCACGCTCCCACCAGAGCATGCGCCCAGAACAAACTCGCATACGCCCAGATTGGTGTACCCAGACTCATCACCAGCGCGGCAAATGCCGCGCCACTCGAGCCTTCTCCGAATCGTAGCCCCAGAAAAAACAAGCACACAGCCGCCAGCGCAGTCGGCAATGCGACCGCTCCCGCACTCGCCACATACGACAGCGCTACCAACCCGCGCACCGATTCCGGATCCACTCCCACCGTCCGCAACGCAGGCCTGGCACCGAGGGCAAAAGGCAAAGCCAGAAACACCACCCCCGGCGCCTTATCGGAATAATAATGTCCCCGAAAGTGCGCCTTGTCCTGCGTGTTCTCGTGGTAGGCGTCGATTTGCAACGTGTGCCGCTCCACAATGGCGCGCAGCAAATCGAAGCGGGAGTTCTGATTCCATCCCCCGCCCTCATAGAAATAAATAAACGAGAAGAAGCTTACAACGCCGAGCAGGATTGCCTGGGTCCGATAGGAAGGAGATTCTTCTGAAGGGGGCCTCATCGAATTTTCCGAGCCTGATTTTCCCTGTCTCGCCCGATGCGCCCTCGCGCCGCCGCATCATTCCGACTGCGGCTGATCTTTCATTTCAACGGCTGACCCGACGCCAAAAGATATTCCCCGACGATCCTCCGGGTTTCCTCGTCCATCGCAGTCGCAGGCCCCGTGACCCCACTCGACGCGGCCAGTTTACCTTTCACCCCAATGTAAACCGCGTCGTAGGCCGTATCGCCCAGATTTTCCACCCGATGCTTGAACGGCGGATACCAGCGCACCTCTCCCGCCTTCGAGTAAACCTCGCGCACCTTGCCACTCTCATCGGTAAAGCGCAGATGCGCTTCGGTAAGACTCACCACCACTCCGCCCGGATGATCGTGCAGCACAGACTTTTCATGCGGCCCGTAGTGTACTGACACGACATCCACGCGCTCATTCTCGAAATTTCTCCGATAATGCTTCGGCTCAACCTTGGTGGGATCCTGCGCCAGGCTGCACGTCGCGGCCAGACACACCAACGCCCCCGCCCAGAATAGCTTCGACCGCATCCCTGCCTCCTGTCCGAGTTTCCTGATTATCTTGAGAGACCTACGCCACTCTACTTCCCACATTCTGGAGTGTCAACGACCAGCGCTGAACAGCGCCCCACACTGGTAAATCTGAGGGCAGTACGCGTGTTGAGATGGAGATTGTTGGAGAGGAGAGGAAGCTATGATGGGCCCACCAGGATTTGAACTTGAGCTGTCTTGCGGCGTGAGCGAAGCGGGAGCCCGCAGGAGAAATCCCGAACAGAGCGAGGGACTCAGTGTCTTCGGTTGTCTGGTGGGCCCACTAGGATTTGAACCTAGAACCAACAGATTATGAGTCTGCTGCTCTAACCGTTGAGCTATGGGCCCGCGAACTCAATCTAGCATATTCGCGAACCCACAGCCCATGCCGAATGGCCCATTTCTCGCGTCCTTTGCGAGAAGTGGGGTTACTACTTAGTGAGCCGCCACCGCCTTCTCCGCTCCCAACCCAGTGTTCGAACGAACCAGCAGTTCGTTGAACTTAACCTGTGACGAAGGTTCGTTACTGATGAGCGTGCCCAAGATCGCGCCGATGAATCCCAACGGAATACTCAAAATCCCGGGATTCTCCAGCGGGAACCATGGCTTCGCCTGAATCAGGTGCCGCGCCGTTCCTGTCACCGTCGGCGGATCGATGCCCATCAAGCTTGGACCAATCAGGATCAGCCCAATCGACGCGAGCAGTCCCACGACTAGCCCCGAAACCGCGCCCAGCGTATTGAACCGTCGCCAGAAAATCGACAGCACAATCACCGGCAGGTTCGCCGACGCCGCCACCGCAAACGCCAGCGCCACCAGGAACGCAACGTTCGCAGTCGGGCCCAGCACGATGGCAATCCCAATCGCCACCGCGCCCACCACAAACGCCGAGATGCGCGCCACCATCACTTCTTCTCCCGGCTTGCGCTCGACTCCGTTATGAATCACGTTGGTCCAGAAATCGTGCGAGAAAGAAGTTGTCGCGCTGATGGTCAATCCCGCCACCACCGCCAGGATCGTGGCAAACGCGATCGCCGAAATGAACGCAAAGAAAATCGACCCGGCCAACGCATTCGCCAGCAGCGGCGCGCTCATGTTCGTGCCCCCGTGCGTCTTGATGAAGTCCGGGCCCACGATGGTCGCCGCGCCAAATCCCAGGAACGTGGTCATGATGTAGAAACTGCCGATCAGCACCATCGCCCACACCACGCTATGCCGCGCCGTCTTGGCGTCGGGAACGGTATAAAACCGAACCAGAATGTGCGGCAGTCCCGCCGTCCCGAAGATCAACGCCAGTCCCAGCGAAATCAAATCCAGCGGCCCGTATGGCGGCTTATAACGAAGCCCGGGCTGTAGGAAGTCCTTGACCACGGTTGCCCCTTTCGCATCGTGATAGGTCACGTGGGAGATGGCTCCAAAAAATTCCCCAAAGCTGAAGTGGAAGTGCGCCATCACCAAAATGCTGAGCAGGAACGTCCCTGCCATCAGCAGAATCGCTTTGATGATCTGCACCCAAGTGGTCGCCAGCATCCCTCCGAACACTACATAGACAATCATCAGGATTCCCACCCCGATCACCGCCTTGTTGTACGTCACATATCCGCCGAGCAGCAGTTTCACCAGCGCGCCGGCGCCCACCATCTGCGCGATCATATAAAACGTGCTCACCGTCAGCGTGCTCACTGACGCCATGGCCCGCACCGGCCTCGGCTTCAACCGGTACGCCAGCACGTCTGCCATGGTGTACTTGCCCGCATTCCGCAGCGGTTCGGCGATCACCAACAGCACCGTCAGATACGCGACCAGCCAGCCCACCGAAAACATAAAGCCGTCGTAGCCCTGGAACGCGATAATTCCCGCGATCCCCAGGAACGACGCCGCGCTCATGTAATCGCCGGCCACCGCAATTCCGTTCTGCCATCCTTTGATTTGCCGGCTCGCCGCAAAGTACGCGCTCGCGCCCGCCGATCGCTTCGAAGCCCAGTAGGTAATGCCCAGGGTGATCGCAATGAACACCAGAAACATAATCAGTGGAATATTTGACATGGCTTACTGGCCTCCCCTTGCATCCTCGGCCTTATCGAGAATGTCTTTCGCGAGACGGTCAAAGTTATTCGCAGCTTTGACGTATAACCCGGCAATAATCCACGCCACAAAAAATTGCGATAGCGCGAACAGGTACGCGAGATTCACCTGCCCAATTACTTTGGTCGACATGAATCCCGGCGCATATCCCACCAGCACCGGCAACGCAAAGTAGTAAACGACGAAGAAGATGAAAGCCGGCACAATGAACGTCTTCTTCGTCGCCATCAAATCTTTAAATTCCTTGCTCTCCGCAATCTTGTCCCAAGTCAATTGTGAAGCTTGATACTGTTTCGGTTGAACCGCTTCTAAATCTCGTACGGCGTTTGCCATAGGCTCTCCTCGTGGCTGACGTCGAACTCGCCACATTTGTGGAACGTGAATTCCGTGGGCGACCACCAAACCGGGACAGCTTACTCCCGTTTTGCCCTTTTTGGCAGCAAATCTGTTTTTGAACGATTCGTTGCTCCATACCGTCCGCGAGTTCTTGTCGCGCTCGCGTGTCAAACTTCGTCTGGGGCTCGGGCCTCGCATCCCGACTGGGGTGTTTCGGCGCAAGGGAAGCCACAGTAGGGCAGAGGCATTTCCCGCGATGTGCCGAAACGCACGCCCGCATGTGATTGAAATCACGAGCTTAAGCCAAGCTGTTCCGGGTGCCCTATTTCTCGCGTTCTTTGCGAAAAGTGGGCTTTTTCGCTTGGCTCCTCGAATGAAGCCCGTCGCCACTGCGGATTCAGCAGCCTTCCGCAGTGACCGCCCGCTGTGCTGTTCGCCCCGCCCCCTAGGCCAGCCTCATTTCTTCCCTTGCGCAGAAACACCCCAACCTGTGATCCTAGTCACTGCCCGACAGCCCGTCCGGCGGCAGAATCCCCTTCGTCTCTTCGGGGCTTTTGCCCTTCGCTCTCAGGAGGTTTTCGCATGAGCGCGCTTCCCCTCACCAAGCCAGAAAACATTTCCAACCTCCTCACCCTCGATCAGGAATACGCGGCACCCGCGATCGTCGCTGAAAATGTGCTGCAAAAAAATTGGACTGCGGAATGCAAACGCTCGCTGAAAGATCCCGAAGGTTTCTGGGCGGACTACGCGCAACGTTTCGAGTGGTCACAACCGTGGAGCAAGGTCCTCGAGTGGGATGGCGTCCATCATCAATGGTTCACCGGAGCGAAAACCAATATCACCATCAACGCGCTCGATCGCCACGCCAACTCCGACCGCTGCAATCGCGCCGCTTTCATCTGGCTGGGCGAGGACGGCTCCGAGCGGATCGTCACGTACGGCCAACTCTATCGCCAGGTCTGCCGTTTCTCCAACGGCCTGAAATCCCTGGGAGTGGTCAAGGGCGATCGCGTCGTCATCTATATGCCACTCACCATCGAAGGCGCAGTGGCCATGCTGGCCTGCGCCCGCATCGGAGCAATCCATTCTGTCGTCTACGCTGGCCTCGGACACACCGCGCTCCGCGACCGCATCACCGATGCGCAGGCGAAGATTGTCATCGCCGGCGATGTCGGCTTCCGCCGCGGCAAAACCATTGCCCTCAAAGCCATTGTCGACGAAGCTCTCGAATCCCTCGACTTCGTCCAGAAAGTCATCGTCTACTCCCGCGCCAAAACCGAAATCACCGGCCCGCGCGAAATCGATTTCAACGACCTGCTCAAGTTCCCGCCCGATTGTCCCGCGGAAGAGATGGACGCCGAAGATCCGCTCTTCCTGCTCTACACCTCAGGTTCCACGGGCAAGCCCAAAGGCGTCCTCCACGTCCATGGCGGATACATGGTCGGCACCACTTACCATCTGGAAAGTTTCTTTGACGTCGGCGAGCGTGACATTTTCTGGTGCACCTCCGACATCGGATGGGTCGTCGGCCACTCTTACATCGTCTATGCGCCGCTCTGCGCCGGCGTCACCACGTTGTTCCGCGAAGGTGCCATCGACTTCCCCAACCCCGGCATCGCCTGGGAGATCGTCGAGCGTTACGGCGTCACCAAAATGTTCACCGCCCCCACCGCGTTGCGCATGTTTATGCGTTACGGCGAAAGCTATCCTGCCGCGCATGATCTCACCACGTTGCGCGTGATCGCGTGCGCCGGAGAGCCGCTGAATCCGAAGCCTGGCGTTGGGCGCAAACCCATCTCGCGGGCGACGGCAAATGGGGCTATGTGATCGACAACTGGTGGCAAACCGAGTTGGGCGGACCTGCACTGGGAACCGCTCCTTCGATGGCCATGCGTCCCGGCAAAGTAGGAGTCGCCGTTCCCGGCGCTGAAGCCGATGTGGTCGACGAAGATGGGAAGCCCGTCCCGCCCAACGTTGGCGGACGTCTCGTGCTCAAGCGTCCCTTCCCCTGCATGCTGCGCACCGTCTGGCGAGATCCTGCCAGATATGAGCGCGACTGGCAATTCTTTCCCGGCTGCTATGTAACCGGCGACGTCGCCATGAAAGACAAAGACGGATACATCGCGGTCCTGGGCCGGTCAGACGACGTGCTCAACGTCGCCGGACACCGCATCGGCACCGCCGAAGTCGAGAGCGCGCTGGTCTCTCATCCCGCAGTCGCCGAAGCCGCTGCCATCGGCGTCCCCGATCCGATGAAGGGAGAATGCATTAAGGCTTTCGTCCAGGTCCGCTCCGATCACGTCCCGTCAGACGCGCTGGCCGCAGCGCTGATCGAACACGTAAGACGAGAACTAGGCCCGATCGCAACCCCGAGTTCACTGGAATTCGTAGCGTCACTCCCAAAAACACGTTCCGGCAAAATCCTCCGCCGCTTCCTGAAAGCCAAAGAAGCCGGAGTAGACGCCGGAGACGTAAGCACCATGGAAGGATAGTTACTCGTGTGGGGACGGACGCATTCGTCCGTCCCCTGCAGCCGATGCTCATGTGGCGACAGCCGCCTCGGCTGTCCCGCGCAGCCAAAGGCGAGCGGCCGCGAGCAAGCGCAAATCCGCATTAACCATGTCATCCCGACCGGAGCCGGAGCGCCAGCGACGGCGGAGTGGAGGGACCTTGAGTTGAAGTACGACCAACCATTCGCGTCTCGCAGACCGCTGAAAAGAGTCCACTCAAAATAACCACAAACGAAAAAGGCGTCCCCGTGGGAACGCCCCAACCCGCAACCTGAAAGAAACCAAAAATCTGAGATCTGAAATCTAAAATCTGATTTTCCCTAAGCCCCCACGCCCTTCCCCATCCTCCCGGCCTTTGCCAAATCCCGCAACGATGGCACCGACTCCGGCTCCGTAACCCGACTTTCCGGCAACGACCCGCCCTTAAACGCCTCCACCAACATTTCAATCGCCAGATCGGTATTGGGCCGAATGAAAATCGTCGCCGCCAGTGTTCCATTGCGCACCCAGGCCTGCCCGGTCCTTGGCATCCCGTCGCAGCCCGTAATCGGGATCTTCATCCACCGCGCGCGCTCGCTCTCGGCGATTTCGCTGAACGCTTTTCGCGCGCCCATCGCCATGCTATCGTCCTGCGCTCCCACCAGGTCCATGCGGCTCTGCTGCGAAGTCCGCAAACGCAGCCACGAACTAACCGTCCGATACGCGCTCTCCTCCGTCCAGTTCGCCCGCATCGTCTTCACTTGTATGTTCGCCGGCTTGGTTTTCAGCATCCCCGTCGTTCGCTCTTTCGCCGCGGAACTGTTCGCTGGCCCCTCGATATACAGAATCGACCCGCCATTGGGCAGCAGCGCCGCAAATTGTTGCCCCTGAATTCTTCCCACCGCGTCGTGATCGGAGCTTATGGCAAACACCGGAACCTTATAAGTGCGTCGCAACTCCCGGATGTAGTCCACCTCATGATTCAGTACGACCCACCCAATCCCTGCCGCCGCCGCTGCCCGCGCCACCTGCGGAAACGCGGTGCCACCGGCAGGTTCGAACATGATGGCATCGGGACGCGCCCCCACGGCACCCTGAACGTAATTCAGCAATTGCTCGCTCTGCGCCAAAGCATCATTGTTCGCGTGAATAATTTTCACATCCACGCCCAGCCGCCGCCCGGCCTTCTCCGCCGCCGCAGCCTGCTCTTGCTGATAATCGTTATCGTCGTTCGTAAGGGAAACCACAAAGGTGAGACGCTTCATAGGGGACCTAAGCCGCATCATAGCCCTTCATCCCCGATAACGAATGTGACCAGAGTAATGGTGTAAGCGTAGCGCCGGCATCCTGCCGGCTGTCGCGAGGGCACCCTGCCCTCGCACTGTCAGCAGCACGCCAAACTTCTTTGTTTGAAGGAAGAAGTTAAGACGTTCCAGCCCCAGCCGCAGTCCCCTTGGGCTCTTCACTCAGAAAAGACTTCAAATTCGTGTCCAGAATTTCCCTGCTCGCGTCGGGCAGGTTCACGAAGCGAAAAGGCTGCATCCATCCTTGCGTCGCCCACATGGGAAACAGCATCTGTGCCTTGCTGCGAATCGTCGATTCGCGAAGATGAAAAATCAATTCCACTTCCAGCTTCTCATCCAACGGCTTTTCCAGATGGATAACTCCGCCCGAAGTAGAAAGCTGATGAAACGCCGCCCGCACCGACCGCCGGTTCGGCAACCGCACCAGCGCCAGCACCGATCCGCGCAGCTTTACGCGAAACGGACGATCGACGGGTTGATTTCCGCTGGCAACCGGCTCTGTCGGGTTGACCTGTTCGGCCATATCCCAAAGTATGGCAGCCACGCCGACCGTGGCGAAGTTACGAAAGAACAAGAAGGATGATTGGTTCTTAGATTGCGCCGTGTGAAGAAACTTTTACTTGCGCCGTGGATGCGCCTCGACGCCTTCCGTGAAAAGATTGTAGGGCCAAACTTTCTTGTTAACGGTCACCTTCGCAGCGTCGTCCGCCTCGCTGTTGGCCACGTTTGGCGCCGGCCCGTCCTTCGCCGCGCCATTCCAATCTTCCGGCGGATTCGCGATCTGCCAAACGTTCCCCTGGGTATACAACGACGCACCCACCAGAAAATATTTGCCGTCAGTTCCGAGCGGCAGACAGTTTGCCACCCGCGCGGTGACGCTGCCACCGCCCGGCAAATCGCTAATCATGATGGGCGTTTCGATCTGCAGCGCGCGCGTACTTCTAAATCCGCATCCCATCGCGCTCACCACCAACACGAGACATTTCTCGGCAAATGGCCGCCTTCGATCCAGACTGGTCACGCTGACCGGAAGCTCCGCGCGCACCCGCGTGCTGCGTCGCACCGCCTTGGGAGTCAGAATTTCCATCGCAAATGAATGCCGCAGACCGTAGTCTCGAGGAAGAATCGCACCAAGTATTCTGCCAGACTCCCATCGCCTCCATAGGTGACCAAGGTAACCGCCCACGTACCGACAGCCGCCTCGGCTGTCACGCGCCAGCATTTGGGAAGGGCACGAGTTCACTCGTGCCATAAAGCCTGCACAACGATTGTCGGCTTTAGCCGCTGAGGTACGCTTCTCGGCCCGCCGTCATCGCCGCGCATTCCGCCGCGCCTGTTTCACGCCCGCGCGAATCCCACTCTCCACCACCCGCGCGTATCCGCTCGCGTCCATCGCCGCCATCGTCGTGGCCGCGATCCCGCCGGGCGTTGCCGCTTCCTGCAACAGATCGTCCAGGCTCTCTCCGCTCTCGCGCCAATATCCAATCCCGTCGCACAGCGCGTGAGCCGCAGCCAGCAACGCCGTCTCACCGTCAAGCCCAGCAGCCTGGGCGGCTTTGGCCAAGGTCGCAAGCGCATGATAACCGTGCGTGGGCGACGCGGCCGCTGTGATCGCATCCATCTGGGCTTCCCGCAGTTCGACCACGGCACCCACGCGCGCAAACAACTTCCGTACTCGAACCCGCTCGCTCTTCCGAACGCTAGGGGCAAAACATACCGGCGTGAATCCTCGTCCCATTCTGCATACCGGACTCGGCATCGCGCGCGCCCAATGCACGGGACCGAGCCATGCCTGCAGATTGCGCAACGGAACACCCGCCGCCAGGCTCACGCATAACTTCGGCGCCTCAACTCCGCACGCCGCAACCTCCTCCAGCATTCCCTTCACCGACGCCGGACGAACCGCCACAATCAGCATCTCCGCCCGCGACACCGCCGACTTCAAGTCGCGCGCAATCTCCACTCGCGCTGCCCGCCGCAACGCCCGCAGCTTCTCCGGATGGCGGTCGTACACCACAATCTCTCCGGCATATCCCGCCAGCCGCAACCCCGCGACCAGCGCGCTCGTGATTCTCCCTCCACCCAGAAATGCGATCGCCATCACCGGCTCGCCAACCCTCCCGCGGTCTCGCCTCCATCCATCGTGTACACGTGCCCGGTGGCGAACGCCGCGTCCTCCGACGCCAGATACGCAAACAGCCCCGCAATCTCCTCCGGCGTGGCGTGGCGCCGCAGCGGAATCTTCTGGTTCACTTCCTCCAGCATCGCGTCAGAATATTCCCGGCGCTGCATCGGCGTCAGCACGTATCCCGGCGCCACGGCGCACACCCGCACCTTCGGCGCCAGCTCCAGCGCCATCGACCGCGTCAGCTCAATCACTCCCGCCTTGGTCGCGTTGTAGTCGGCGTAATACGGATATCCCATCACTCCGTTGGTCGACGCGGTTTGCAGGATTACGCCGCTGCCGCGCTCCCACATGTGCCGCGCCGCGGTCTGCGCCACGTAGAACATCCCAGTCAGATTCACCGCGATCACGCGCTCCCACTCTTCCGGCGTGATGTCGAGAAACTTGTGCCGGATGCTGATGCCCGCGTTGTTGATGAGCACGTCGACTCCATCCATCTGGCGGATAGCCTCGGCAAAGGCCGCTTCCACCTGCATCAGATCGGTGACGTCGGCGATGATCGACTCGCCCAGTTGCGGCAAATCGTGCTTGATGTGCTCGCAGGCCTTGGCGTCGCGATCGAGCACGCACACTCGCGATCCCTCTTCCAGAAAGCGCGCCGCCGTAGCCGCGCCGATCCCGCTCGCGCCACCCGTGATCAGCACGCGCTTGTCTTTTAACCCTCTCATGTCAGCAGTCCTCGCATGCAGTCCTCCCTCGCCTGGACGATCGTCGCCTGGACGATCGTGTGCTTCAGAATTGTGGACTAGTCAGAATAGCGATGGAGAAGGGTTGTGACTAGGAGCAAGGAAGGCGCGGGGCGGGGCAGTTGGATGGGACTTGGCGGGCGGCGGATTCTTTCCTTTTCGGGAAAGTTTACTGGTTAGTACCCCCACCCCCCGTACCCCTCGGTCTATTGCAATCACCAACTTGGGGGGAAATCTCCAAAAAATCCAACGGCTAGAACGAGTTACGGGCAAAATCTTGGGAACAAAGGAGTTAGCTCGCGAATCGCGCCCAGGCCGTCAGAGCGTATACGTAAGCATTATCTGTTGGAGACAGCGAAGTCAATGGAAATAAAAGAGGGTTTGTCGCGCAGGTCCCGATTTGGGAACCGCATTTTCGGTCTCTAGACTAATCTAGACGAGAACGCGGGAAGCCGCTGTGTTTTCCCGAAAATTCTGGATTGGATCCGACAGCACATCCAACCGATGCGCTAGGAATCATTGGTAACGAGATTTGTGTTGTCATTCCGACCCTGAGCGAAGCGAAGGGGAGGAATCTGCTGTTGCCCATGTGGGGACAGCCGCCCCCGGCTGTCCAGCGGCCCAGGTGTATCGGGCCGCTTGCCTGAGTCGACCCAAATGTAGAGCGGACAACCCTGTCCGCTGCCGTTGATCTTGCTGTTGATTCTTAATCCTGTCATCCCGAGCGAAGCCGAGGGACCTTGTGTGCCGAGGCTCATGTAGGGACAGCCGCCCCCGGCTGTCCAGCGGCCCAGGTGTATCGGGCCGCAGCCTGAGTCGACCCAAATGTAGAGCGGATACCCCCGTCCGCTGCCGTTGCTGTTGCTGTTGATTCTCAATCCTGTCATCCCGAGCGAAGCCGAGCGACCTTGTGTGCCGAGGCTCATGTAGGGACAGCCGCCCCCGGCTGTCCAGCGGCCCAGGCGTATCGGGCCGCAGCGCAGTTCATCTTGATGTTGCCTTTGATCCCGTCGAACTCCGAGCCCTACCCTCTTTGCATTTTCCCGCCCCCCAGTGTACAAAGGACGCGTCAGGACGGGGGTCCCGCGGCCAATGCCGTAGGACCCTTTTCTTTTGAGAAACGCTTTCTATGATTCCGTATGGATCGATTAAATTCGGCTGGGCGAGTGCGGAAGACGAAGGCGCCTCCGACCCCAATCTGCTTCTGGCAGGTTTTTTCGATATTAACGGGATATCCGGCGAGGCCAGAGAGGGCCGCAAGTTTCTCGTTCTCGGCTACAAGGGTTCGGGCAAGTCAGCCCTCAGCGAGCACCTGCGGCTAACGGCAGACAGCGATCCTCAATTCTTTGCAATCCCGACGTTCTTGGCCGACTTTCCATATCACGACTTTGCACGTCTTTTTCCCGGCGACGATCCTCAGGCAAAGTTCCCGACCGCTTGGGCATGGCTGCTCTTAGTGCGCCTGTTCGAATCTCTTAGTCAAGACGAAGGAAGAGATCCGAACACCGAATTTGAGAAAGCGGTCGACGTTCTAGCGAAACTTGGCGTGCTACCAAACCGAAGTCTCCGTGAGGTCGTCCTAACGTCTACAACTCGCACGTTTAGGGTCAAGCTTCCAGTTGTCTTTGAATCTGAATTTCGCCGTGATCGCCACGAGCAAATACTCAAATTTCCCTACTACGTCGAACACCTCAAGGCAATTATCAAGAACATGCGCTCTCGCAGCCAGCACCTGCTGATCGTAGATGGCCTCGACGACATCTTCACCGCAGAGAAGATTCAATACGATTCTCTAGCTTCCCTACTATTGGAAGTATCGAGACTGAACGCCATGTTCGCCAAAGAAAACGTACCCGCGAAAATTTTGCTGCTATGCCGCACGGACCTCTTCGAGAAACTACCCGGCGCAAACAAGAACAAGTTGCGACAGGACTCAGCCATCAACTTGGACTGGTATCATGACCCCCGTCAGCCCGGAGAATCGAACCTCGTCAGACTCGTGAACCTAAAAGCGCGAGTAACGGACAACTCACTAGCAGACGTGTTTGCAGCTTATTTCCCGCCGCAGATGAGGTTGAGAGGCGGCCGGGGAAGGCGGGTCTTCAGGCAATCAATCGTACCGCACCTGCTCGAGTTTACGCGGCATACTCCTCGGGATTTCATTCAGGTCCTAACACATATCCAACCGTTTGACGCAGCAGACCAATCCTCAGGCTTAATACGCAGAAGACTCAGGGAAGACCAAGTCCAAAGCGGGCTTCGCAGCTACTCAATCGATTACTTCCTTCCCGAGATAAAAGACGAACTCGTCGGATACTTTCCAGCTTCCGTTGTTGAAGCAGCATTCTCGCTCATTGGGTCACTCAGAAAACGAGAGTTTACCTTCAAGGAGCTTTGCTCGAAGGCAGAGGAGCAACCGAGGTTCAGCGAACTGGACATCCCTGGCATAGTCAGCGCACTCTTTGAGTGCAGCGCGATAGGCAACGTGAACAGCGCGAGAAGCAGGCGGGGCGCTGTGTACTACACGTGGAAACAGGAACCGAAACTCTACGCTCGATCTCCAAGAGAAACTCCTGCTCCATAAAGGGATGTGGCGCGCACTTAACGTCGGCTGATCCAATTGTCCAGTGCCGGGTGCCCCATCCTGATCTCGCCGCCCTTTGGCGAGATTGGGGTGGTGATCTTTGTTTTCTTGGGAATTTGAAATCATGCTAAATATGGCTTAATCCTGCTATACAATATCAATATGAGGAACACAAGAACGCTTTCCGTAACCCTTCCGCCCGACATGCTGAAGCGCGCCCAATCCATCGCGAAGAGGGAGAGCCGCACAATGAGCGAACTCATCCGCGAGGCTCTCCGCCATTACGAACGCCGCTCCTGGTGGGACGACATCAACGCCTACGGCCGCTCGAAAGCTGGCCGCCAGGGCATCGGCGAGCAAGACGTAGACCGCCTCGTCCACGAACTGCGCGCCTCCAAACGCGCAGCCAAAAAGTGATTCGCATTGTTCTCGACACGAACGTCATCGTGTCGGCGCTGGTCTTCGGCGGCACACCTCGGGGCGTTCTCGAACTCGCCGAAGCCGGGCAATGCCAGTTCTTCTACTCTGAGCCGATTCAAACCGAAGTTCGCCGAGTCCTCTCGGAAAAGTTCGAGTGGCCGCAAGCCATGCTCCGGGAAGTCTTACCGGTCCTCTGGAGCATGGGCGAACTCGTCGTTCCCCGCACGACCGTCGACGCCGTCCCGGACGATCCCGATGACAACCGCATTCTCGAATGCGCCGTCGAAGCACAGGCCCAAGTCGTAGTCTCTGGGGACCATCACCTGCTAGCCGTACAAAAGTACAAATCCGTCTCGATCGTTACCCCGCGCCAGTTCATCGAACTCTTCCTCTCGACCTAAACTCGGGGCGACTCCGAGGAGAATGTTTTCCACAACCTTCCACAGCCCAAGCCTGTGACGAACGACCTTTACTGAGAACATCTCGGCATGCCAAAGTGGGCTATGCAAAGCGGACTTGGCCCGATCCCCACCTAAGTCCTTTAAACGGAAGATTTTGCCCGTAAGTTGTTGCAGCCCTTAGACTTTTTCTCGGCATATAGTACTTGACACAGGAAACTTTATATGCTAGAGTTCTTCTAGTTGCAAAGGACTCTATCATGAACTTGGCCGACATAATCCGAGAGTTCCACGATGAAGAGACCTGCATCTGTTTTTTAGAAACAAAGCGATGGCCGAACGGTGTGGAATGCCTGAAGTGCCATTCCAAAAACATCAGCTGTATCACTTCCAAGGGCAAGACTGGTAAGCCCCGTTTCATCTATGAGTGCTTGGCGTGCGGTAATCAGTTCTCTGTAAAGTCTGGCACGCTCTTTCATGACAGCCATATTCCCTTGACCAAATGGTTCATGGCTATTGCGGTTATCTGTCAAGCGAAGAAAGGAATCAGCGCGAATCAGGTCGCTCGCACCATCGGAGTCTCAGTAAAGAGCGCGTGGTATCTGTGCCACAGGATTCGTGAAGCAATGGGCGGCGATGGCTCTCTGCTTCAGGGTGTGCTGGAACTGGACGAGACATTCGTGGGCGGTCGCGTGAAAGGTCGCGGCGTTTGGTACGGCAAGAAAGAGAAAGCTGTCGTGCTCGGACTGAAACAGCGAAACGGTCAAGTGAGATTCGTGCACGCGCCAGACACCAAGGGTGATACGTGGAAAGCAGCCATCAAGACTCACGTAGATATGCCGAAGGTTGCGCAGATCATGACGGATGATAGTTCATCGGTGTCTCACGCTGTTGAAAGGGAGCATGCGAAGCATCACGTCGTGAATCACTCTAAGGGTCAGTACGCATTCGAAACCGCATTCGGACTGGTGAGCACGAACAGCGTGGAGTCCAGTTTCTCTCTGTTCAAGCGTGGTTTAGTTGGAAGCTGGCACAAGCTGAGCAAGAAGCATTTGTCACGATATTTGCAGGAGATGGAATTTCGTCACAATAACCGCAAGAATCCTGCAATCTTCGAGGACATGCTCAGCGGGATCGCCGCGAAGCAGCGCCTTACTTTTCGGGCTTTGGTGGACGGTCAGAACGAGCAGGAATCACCGTTTTAGGCTTATGTTTCTTGCTTGTTTTGAGTTGTTTTTTGGGTAAGGGCTTGGTTTGCAGAAGTTTATCAATCACATTCTCAAAATCTTTTTTGTCAAACTTTGGCTCTTCCATGTTAGGCTACACAGTTTTAGAATTGCGGTGGAGGCGACCCGATTTGGACGGGCATCTCACGGTTTTGCGGACCTGCGCTCTTCCAGTTGAGCTACGCCCCCACACAAATCCGATGCGGTGTTGAACCGCACCGGAGCTAGAAGTGGAATTCAAACTACGGTTTGTGTTCCATCCACTGAAACCGCCAGCGTCAACTGGCGGTTTTCGTTTTGAGGCTTGGTTGTCGGTCTCGGCGGCGTGGACTCGCAGTTCCGCTGTGCCTATTGGCTTAACTTCATATTGCGTCATTGGGTCAGTCTCGACGGCGATTCAGTCGTGTCTCTCATTGCCCACCGTTTGTCGGCCAATCGCTCAAGTTCGCCAGTCTGCCCCATTCCAACCAGTGCAAAGTGAATCGCCCTCCCTGGTTTTTTTTCTCCGAAGTTGTAGTCGGTCTTCGCGATCTCGCCCTTGATCTCTTCGAGATCAAGAGGCCGCCGCTGCGCCTCAAAGACATGAACAATCAGTTTTCTCAAGCGTCCGGTGTCGCCATCAGGAAATAACGGCACAATGGAGTTCGCGTACCGATCCTCTTCATCCTTCAGGAGTGCCTGTATGCCCTCCGCTTTTTCGCGAACCGCATCAAGTCGCGCTTCCAGAGTGCGCTCTTCCGTCAAGCACTGGGACAGACGCTCTTTCAGGTCTGATCGAATGTCGCGCATAGAAACATACCTCTTCAATTCGGAGTGTACTCCCAGAACTGCGTCGCAGCCAAAGAAAATCTGCAGTCTAGAGTAGTTCGGCTTCCGTAAAGTGGAAAACTCTGGGGTTTTCTACTTAGAATCAATGCGTTACAGGATAGGAGTTTCGCAGAACTGACGGCCCTCTACACACTTTTTCCACAGATCGTCCACAAGACACTAGGGGCTAGTCTCCTGCGTCAACTACTATATGCCGCTTTTTCTCGATTTCCCGCTACATCGATGATTCCAATAGACCCCGGGGGGAGGGGGGTGGGGGTACTAACCAGTAAACTTTCCCAAAATCGTTCACCTCGCTGCCGGCGAAAACCTGCCGAGCTTTGCTCGGCCCGGACGGGCGAATGCGCCCGTCCCCACACGATCAAAGGCAACACCCAGATTGTTAGATCGGTTTGCCGCGGAAGAAGTAGACGAGTTCGATGATGAGGATGACGACCACCATCAGCTCCAGCACGAAGGCGCGGCTTTGGTTGAATTGCTCGACCATGAAGCGGTAGAGATCTTCGGCGGTCTGCAGCTTTTCTTTGACCAGGTCTTTGTAGTCAGGCACTCCGACTTTTTGCGCGCACAGTTTGTAGAGCCTGGCCGAGAACATGTCGCTGAGGAACTTGATGGCGTTGTCGGCGCGCTCGGTGAGTTCGTTGACGTCGAGCAGCACGGTGTGCAGCTTGGAGGCGGCGCGCGCCGTCCGCCAGCGCGACCACCATCCGGTGCCGCCGACTTCCAGGAAGTCGTAGACGTTTTCCAGCTCTTTGGTGAGAAATTCGTCGTAGTGGCGGAACTCGAGCAGCTGCGAGTTGGCGTACTGCAGCAGCTGGATGGCGGTCTCGGCGCCCGCGGGCGTGTCGTAGATGAAGGCGGCGTTCCAGCCAATCACGGCCAGATCGTTGGGATAGTAGGAAATGCGGGAGAGCAGAATTTCCTGGCGCTCGTCGTCGGAGAGCGGAGTCATCTCGCCGCGCACGACCTGCGAAATCCGGTCGGCATGCTCGTTGAGCAAGTCGTTGGCCGAGGGCGCGCCTTCGATCTCGCGCACGTGGAAGATGAAGTAGTCTTCCTGCAGCCACTCGCCCTGCTTGAGGTCGTAAGGCTTGACCAGCGCGGGAGCGGCGCGCTCCAGCTTCTGCGTGACGATGCGCGTGGCCAGGGTTTCAAAGTTGGTGTCGGAGGTCCAGCGGCATGAAAGCTGCACCAGCGTGTCCCAGCCGCCGGAAAAGGGCAGCTGAAAGACCAGGCTGACGACGCCGTAATCGTAGTACTTGATCTGCCCGTCGAGGCGCTCGCCGCTTTCGAGCACCAGCGGCTCAAGCGTCTCCTCGACCGGAGGACGCTGATAGCGCACGTAGCCCGGAGCTTTTTGCTTGAACGTGGCGTCGGCGGTGCGCGCGCCGAGAATGTTGCGCAGCACGTCGAGGCGAATCTCTTCGCAGACGTCGAACTGGATCAGGACCAGGACCGAGCCGCGCAAGGGAGAGGCTGCCGTCGGTTCAGACGAGGTCAAGGTCGCGGAAGCAACTTTGTTGCTGGCAAGGGTTGGAACGGAGCGATCCATAGCACGTCGGATGAGTCTCGGAAGAAGAGGAGCGTGAGTCTCAGTCCATTGTGGCAGAAACCGGGTTTATGGGAAATAGGAGCTCGGGAAGTCAAGAGTTAGAAGCAGAATGGAGCACATCTCCGCGCACTCAGCGAGCCTTTCTCAGCGAACTCAGCGGTTAAAGCCTTTCGCCCGTTGACTTTCGCTCAGGCGCTGCGGTTGCGGGTGAGCTGCCATAGAAGTACGCTGCCCGCGGCGATGGCTGCGATGCCTGCGCCCGCCCGTTTCATGGAGGACTGGATTTCGGCGTCGCGCTCGCGAACGATCGCCGACTCGGGGAAGGGATCGGCCGCATTGGGCGGGTCGAGCGCCATCTGCAGAACTTCGGCGAGATGCAGCGCGTGACGGTCGGTGCCTTGGGCGATCTGCTCGCGGCAACTGAATCCGTCGGCGATGATGAGCCAGCCGGCAGGCGCTTTGCGCACGGCGGGGAGAAGTTCGAGTTCGCCGATCGCCGCGGAGATCTCGTATTTGTCGTGCTCGAAGCCGAAGGAGCCCGCCATGCCGCAGCAGCCCGGAGCGGGAGACTGGAAGTCGATGCCGAGGCGGCGCAGCAAGGATTCTTCGGCGGTCATCTTCATGATGGATTTGTGATGGCAGTGTCCGTGGAGGAGCGCTTTGCGGCGGAGTTGCGGCAGAGGAGCGTTGCCGGAGTTGCGTTCGAGGAACTCGCTCAGCAGGAATGTCTGGCGGGCGAGGGCTTGGGCACGCTCGTCGTGCGGGAAGAGGTTGAGTAGTTCGTCGCGGAAGACGGCGACGCAGCTGGGCTCAAGTCCGACGATGGGGATTCCGGCTTCGATCTCGGGCTCGAGTTGGTCGAGGATGTCGAGCAGCAGCGATTGCGCGCGGTCGAGCATGCCGAAGTCGTAGAGCGGACGGCCGCAGCAGAGATTCGCCTGCGGGAGGATGACGTGGTATCCGGCGGTTTCGAGGACATCGACGGCCGCTTTGGCGGTGGCGGGAAGGAAGTAGTTGTTGAAGGTGTCGGGCCAGAGGAGAACTTCAGCGCCCGCTTGCTTCGCATCTCGGGGCGGACGAATGCGTCCGCCGCTACGTGTGCGGTGGAACCATTGTTTGAATGTTTCGGGGGCGAATGCTGGGATCGAGCGCTGCAGGGGAATGCCTGCAACTAGCTTTGCGATGTCGCGCAGGACCGGAAGCTGCGTGGTGAGGTTGACCAGGCCTGGTGCGTTCGACGCGATGCGCGCCCACAGGTCGATGTTGCCGAAAGCGTAGGCGCTGCGCGGGCGGATGCGGCCTTCGTAGTAATGAGAGAGGAATTCGGCTTTGTAGGTGGCTACGTCGACGCCGACCGGACAGTCGCTCTTGCATCCTTTGCAGGCCAGGCAGAGGTCGAGCGATTGCTTGACTTCTTCGCTGCGCCAGCCGTCGCGAATGACTTCGCCTTGCGTCATTTCCCAGAGCAAGTGCGCGCGGCCACGCGTTGAGTGCTCTTCCTCGTGCGTGGCGCGATAGCTCGGACACATTACGCCGCCTTCTTCGCGGCGGCATTTGCCGACGCCTACGCAGCGCAGAGTGGCGTGCGACAGGCTGCCGTGGTCGGCGGGAAACTGGAATCGGGTCGCGGGTTCCCACGGAGCGTAGTTGGCTCCGAGGCGAAGATTTTCGTCGAGCTTGTAGGGATCGATGAGCTTGCCGGGATTCATCTTCCAGTCCGGATCCCATGCGGACTTGAACTTGCGGAACGCCTGCATCAGTTCCGGGCCAAACATTTTGGGGAGCAGTTCTCCGCGGGATTGGCCGTCTCCGTGCTCGCCGGAGAGTGAGCCGCCGTAGCCGATGACCAGATCGGCGGCTTCTTCCATGAATTTGCGGAATTTGGCGATGCCATCTTTCGATTGCAGGTCGAAATTGATGCGCGTGTGCACGCAGCCGTGGCCGAAGTGGCCGTAGAGCGAGCCTTTGTAGTTGAAGTCGGCCATCATCTTGCGGAGGTCGCGGAGATAGCCGCCGAGTTTTTCGGGAGCGACCGCGGCGTCTTCCCAGCCTTCCCAGTTCAGCGGTTCTCCGGGGACGTGTGAAGTGGCGCCGAGGCTCGACTCGCGAACTTCCCAGATGCGCTTTGCGCGGGCGCCTGAATACAACTGCACTTTGGGAGGCGTCGCGCTGCGGTTGAGGGTGCCGATCAGGCGGAGGGCTTGCGACTCGGCTTCGGATGATGTTTGGCCGCCGAACTCGACCATGAGCCATCCACCGCCTTCGGGGAGCAGTGCGAGTCCTTCGGCGTTGATGCCCTTCACGCGCTCGTAGTGGACTAGCAGGTCGTCGAAGCCTTCCAGGCCGATGGGCTTGTGCTCCATAATTTCGGGGACGTGGTCGGCGCATTGATAGATATCCGGGTAAGCAACGACGGCGAGAACGCGCTCCGGCGGGCTCTCGACCAAGCGGCATGTGGCCTCCAAGACCGTTGCGCATGTTCCTTCGGAGCCGACTAGGGCGCGAGCGATATGAAATCCATTTTCGGGGAGGAGGTAGTTCAGGTTGTAGCCGGAGACGCGGCGCGGGATGTTGGGGAATCGCTGGCGGATTAGATCGGCGTAGTCGTTGGCGATTTGCTTGAGAGAGGAGTAGATCTGATTGGCGCGTTTCGAATCGCTGCTGCCGGACAAACCTGGACGGACGAATGCGTCCGTCCCTACGTGAGTTGGTGCGGCTTTCGGCGTGCGCGGGCGAGACGCCCCCGCTACAGCCGGCGGGTCGCCGGCGCTACCCGAGACCGGGCTACCAGAGACGGCGCTACGAATACAACCTTTGCCTACTTTCAGGCGGGTGTTGTCGTAGGTGACTATTTCCAGTTCTTCGATGTTGTCGTCGGTCTTGCCGGCCATTACTGAGTGGACGCCGCAGGAATTGTTTCCGATCATGCCGCCGAGGGTGCAGCGGTCATGGGTGGCGGGATCAGGGGCAAAGGTTAGGTGATATTTTTCGGCGGCGTTGCGCAGGTGGTCGAGCACGACTCCGGGCTGCACGCGGGCGATGCGGCGCGCGGGATCGATCTCGAGGATTTTCGCCATGTACTTGGAAAAATCCAGGACGACGGCGACGTTGCAGCACTGGCCTGCGAGCGATGTGCCGCCGCCGCGACAGAGTAAGGGCGCGCCGAATTCGCGGCAAACCGAAATTGCGGCTAGGACGTCGTCGGTGTCGTGGGGAATTACCACGCCGATAGGGACTTGACGATAGTTGGAGCCGTCGGTGGCGTAGAGGGCGCGGCTGCCGTCGTCGAAGCGAACTTCGCCACGGACCTGGTCACGCAGAACCTCGGCAAGTCCCGCAGCGTCAGTGCGCGAGGGCTTCGAGGCTGGCGCGGGAGCTACCACTTTGTCTGGCATGCGCCGATTCTTTAATCTGAGGATTTCTTAGTCACGTTGGTGATTTGAAGCCTGGTAGTGTTGCCGCTGGCCTGGATGTTGATTGTGACCATGTTTTTCTGATTGTTGGAAACGATGGTGCAACGGTTTTGGTCGGAACTAGTCACCATGGCCCCGGGGAATCTTGATTTGTAGAAGCCGCACACCTGGTCGGCGCTGTCGTGAGTTTCAAACATGGCGGTGACAGTGCGGATGCCTCCAAAGGCAGCGGAGGATGCGCCGTTGCGTTGAACTTCCGCTCCGGGGTAGAGATCGATGCCGAGGTCTTTGGCGGCCTGATCCGGATCTTTGGAAGTTTCGACGGCTCCGAAGGGAGTTTCTACTTTTACGTGATCGCCGTTTTGAGAGACGTGAGATCTTTTGGCGATGTGATAGCCAATAATGCCGACGGTCGCCACGCCAAGGATTCCGAAGGCAACGATGATGGCGACGACGATCAGGATTACTTTCAAGGCGCTGCTGCCGCCGGTGGGAGCCGGCGCAACCGGAGGGGTTGTCGGTGGAACGCCGGGAGCGGACGCTCCTGCAACGACGGGTGCGCCGCATTTGTTGCAGAATTTTGTTCCTGGATTTAGAGTCGCGCCGCAAGAATTGCAGAATGCCATAGGTCACCTCGAGCGCTGGTGGGATTAATCGACGGCGCGAGTATACCGCATACGGCCGGGAGAAAGCTTCCGGCGGATCGGGCGATCGATGGTGCGCGGCCGGGGCGGCCGTGCGACAGCCGGTGGGGTGCCGGCGCTACTGTGGAACTGCCGGGCTGCGCCCGGCGGACAGCCGAGGGCGGCTGTCCCCACATACAGACAGCCGAGGCGGCTGTCTCTACGTGGATCTATTGAGCATCAACAGCGGACGGGCGAATGCGCCCGTCCCCACACGGGCCTATTAGCTTTAGGTGCGGGTGGCGTAATCGGCCATGGAGAGGGCGATGAGGATGAAGAGAAAGAAAATGGTTGCGATGACGACCAGCTTGAGCAGTCTTTCGTGAGCATGCCTGAGGTGCATGAAGAAGAGCGCGACGATGAGCGCTTTGATGGTGGCGATGGTGAGGGCCACGACGGCGTTGAAGCGGCCTAGATCTATGAATGCGGCCTCATAAGTGACAAACGTGCCCACCAGCAGGGCGATCCAAACGCTGAAGTAGGTTTTGAGCGGCGAAGATTTTGAATGATCAGACATAAAGAGCCTCATACTCGACAAGCGTTACCGATGCCGGTCGATCAAGTAAAGCAACGGGAACAGGTAAATCCAGATGATGTCGACGAAGTGCCAGTAAAGACCTCCGATTTCCAAGGGGGTGTGATATTCGGGAGTGAAGCGGCCCTTCCAGGCCATGATTAAAAGCCAAGTAAAAATTCCGAGTCCCACAATCATGTGCAGGGCGTGCAAGCCGGTCATGATGAAGTAGAGGGCAAAGAAAATTTCAGCGTGGCGCGGATTGGCGTACTGATCGGGGTGACCTGGGATGGGAACATGATCGAAGCTGAAGGATGCGCCGGGAACGTGGTGCTCATCGAATTTTTCTTTGTATTCGATGCCCTTGATGCCGAGGAAGGTGAGACCAAAAAGCATGGTCAGGATGAGGCTGCCAATCATCAGCGAGCGCCGGGCGGTCTGCGCACCCCAAATGGCGAGCACCACGGTCAAACTGCTGCAGATGAGGACAGCCGTGTTCGCGGCACCAAGGCCGGCCTTAATCGATGAACTGGCAGCGCCGAAATCTCCAAAATACAAGCGGCGATAAATCAGGTAGGCCAGGAAGAGCCCGCCGAAGAACATAACTTCGGTGCCAAGGAAGATCCACATGCCGAAGCTGGCCGCATCGCGCTGCTGCTCAGGTTCGGCGAAGTGATGCAGCAGTTCCGGGTGGTGCTCCTCTTCGTGATGAAGGCCAACGACGGTGCTATCCGGCAACTTTGACCTCCTGCTTATGACCGCCGTCGAGCTCGTCGTAGTTGTAGGCTTCCCAGGTTACGACGGGCTCGGTTTCAAAGTTGAAAGTCGTGGGCGGCGATGACGTCATCCATTCCAGGCCAGCGGCATTCCAAGGATTGTCAGGCGCGGGCTTGCCATAGCGCATCGACCACAGGAAGTAAATCATGGGGAGCAGGTAGCCGACACCCAGGACCGTAGCGCCGGCGGTCGAGAGCACGTTGAGTACCTGGAACTCAGGCATGTGGCTGTAGTCGAAGTAACGGCGCGGCATGCCGAGGTAGCCGAGAATGAATTGCGGGAAGAAGGTCAGGTTGAATCCCAGGAAAACGATGAGCGCCGCGAGCCGCGCCCAGCCTTCGGGATAGAGGCGGCCGGAAATTTTCGGCCACCAGAAATGCATGCCTCCCAGATAACCCATGAGCGCGCCCCCGACCATGATGTAGTGGAAGTGGGCGATGACGAAGTAAGTGTCGGTGACGTGAACGTCGATGCCCAACGCGGCGAGGAACAAGCCCGTCAGGCCGCCCATGGTGAACAGGCCAACGAAGCCGAAGGCGTAGAGCATGGGCGCGTCGTAGTGGATGGAACCTTTATATAAGGTTGCGGTCCAGTTGAAGACCTTGACGGCGGAAGGCACGGCGACTGCATAACTCAGGATCGAGAAGATGAGCGCGGCGTAGACGGAAATTCCGGCGACGAACATGTGATGCGCCCATACCAGAAAGCCGAAGACCGCAATGGCGATGGACGAAAACGCCACGAAGCTATAGCCGAAGATGCGCTTGCGCGAGAAGCAGGCGATGATCTCGGTGACCACGCCCATCGACGGCAGAATCATGATGTAGACCGCGGGGTGCGAATAGAACCAGAACAAATGCTGGAAGAGCAGCGGATCGCCGCCGAGTTTGGGATCGAAGATGCCGAGATGCAGGGCGCGCTCGGCGACGACCAGCACGAGCGTGATGGCGATGACCGGCGTACCGAGAATCTGAATGATGCTGGTCGCGTAGTGCGCCCAGATGAACAGCGGGAGACGGGACCAAGTCATTCCCGGAGCGCGCATGCGGTGGATAGTAACGACGAAATTCAGGCCGGTGAGGATGGAGGAGAATCCCGAGACAAAGATGGCGAGTCCAGCTTCGATGACTTTTGTGTTACTGAACGCCGTGCTAAATGGGGTGTAGAAGGTCCAACCGGTGTCGACGCCACCGGTCAGCATGCAGTGCACCATCATCAGGCCGGCGATGATGTAGAGATACCAGCTCAGCAGGTTAATGCGCGGGAAGGCGAGGTCTTTGGCGCCGATCATCATGGGCACCAGGAAATTGCCGAGCACGGCGGGAATCGAGGGGATGAGGAAGAAGAAGACCATCACCTGGCCGTGCATGGTGAAAAGTTTGTTGTAGGTGTCGGCCTGAACCAGGTCTCCGGCGGGTGTGAGGAGTTCGAGACGGATGAGCAGGGCGAAGAGGCCGCCGATAAAAAAGAAGAACGTGATGGAGATCAGATAAAGAAGAGCGATGCGCTTGTGGTCGGTGGTGAAAAGCCACGAGCCGACGCCGTAGTGCTTATTCAGATAATTTTCGCGCTCAACCGGTTGAATTGTTGCGGTAGCCATACTTATTGCACCTGACTTCCTGAGCCTTTGTCATTGTTCTGGTCGGCCGTGGCGGCTGTTTTCATCGGCGTTGCCACGGGTTGGGATACAGACTTCACATACGCCACCAGGGCGTTCAATTGCTCTTCGCTCACCAGTCCCTGGAACGTGGGCATGACCGGCTTGAATCCATTGACGATTTTGGCGCCGGGATCGAGGATGGATTCTCGAATGTAGTTTTCGTCGGCGGTGACGGTGCGTCCGTCGGCCAGTTGCACGGGCTTGCCGAAGACTCCCTGCAGGTTGGGGCCGCGGCCTTGCGTATCGGAACGATGGCAGGTGGCACAGCCGAGTTCGGCGAATATCTTTTCTCCAGTGGCGGAGAGTGGGCCGCTGGTGCCGCCGCTCATCCAGGCTTCGAATTGCGAGGGCTCCATGACCACGATGGACCCGATCATGCCGGAGTGCTGTGTGCCGCAGTATTCGGCGCAGAACAGGTGATAGGTACCGGGCTTGATGGCGCGGAACCACGCTACGGTGTAGCGGCCCGGGAGCACGTCCTGTTTCATGCGGAAAGCGGGGACGAAGAAGCTATGGATGACGTCTTGCGAAGTCATGATGAGTTTGACGTCGCGGCCTACGGGCACGTGGAGTTCGTTAATCTCGCGCTGGCCTTCGGCGTGTTCCAGCTTCCACATCCATTGTTTGGCGACGACGTAGACTTCGGTGGAGTCGCGGGGAGGCGTGCGGCTCTTGAAATAGACGACCGCGCCCCAGGCGAAGATCACCATGAAGACGAAGAAGGGGATAACGGACCAGGTTAGTTCGAGTGGCGTGGAGCCCTCGATCTGTTCGGCGAGAACACCGCGGCGGTGGCGATAGCGCGCGGCGAAGTACATGATGGCGACGAAGATCAAGAGCGTCATCATTCCTGAGACGATGAGCAGGAAGATGAAGAGGGCGTCTACGTTGCCCGCCGCCGTGGAGGCCCTTGCGGGCCATAATGGAAAGTTATCGAACATAGGTTAAGTCAGTGACAACTTTGTAAAAGAAAACGAGGCCCACGTAGGGACGAGTGCATTCGTCGGTCCGGCAGACCGAGGACGGACGAATGCGTCCGTCCCTACGCAAGGCCCCTTGGCTTCGCTCGGGATGACAATTTCTCGCGCGTGATAACTATCAGAGCGCATTGGTGCTATGACCTGCCTTTATTTCGCGCCAAGCTTTTCGCGGTGGCGCGTGTTTTTCCAGCCAGAACAAAATCAACAGGAGCGAGCCCAGCACCAGGATGGTGAGGGCAGCTCCAAGCCGCAACATGTTGGTCACGATCGCGCCGTATTTTCCGGTGGCGGGATCGTAGTGATAGCAGTAGAGCAGGACTTGATCGACGGCGTTTCCGATCTTGCCTTGCGAGGCTTCTACCAATCCCATGCGGAGGTCTTTCGGCGGAAAATCTACGCCGTAAAAGTAGCGCGAGATGCGGCCTTGCGGCGTCAGCACCATGATGGCGGTGGCGTGTGCGTATTGCTGGATCTTGGGATCGTACTGGTATTGGAAGCCTACGGCCTTGGTGAGCGCATTGATCGATTCCGCGGGGCCGGTCAGGAAGTGCCAGCCGGATGCGGCGCCGGGACGACCGTAGCGCTTGAGGTAGTCCTGCTTTTTGGCGGCGGCGATGGCGGGTGTTTCCTGCGGATTGAAGCTGACCGTGACGACATCGAATTCGTTGCCGAGGTCGAACTTCACCATTTTCATGGCGCCGGTCAGGCCGGAGAGAACCTCACCGCACAGCATGGTGCAGTTGTAGTAAACCAAGTTCAGGATCAGAGGCTTCTTGCCGAAGTAATCTGCGAGTTTGACGGCGTGTCCGGCGTCGTCGACGAAGGCGAGATCGGGTGGCACCTGGGCGTCGAGATGTTGCTCGATTCCGACGTTCTGCAAATACGGCGGGCGAACGTTGGCGGGCGGGGACATGATGCCTTTGGTCATGGCCTGTCCCCAGACTTGGCTCCAGGCCGTCAAGACCACGAGCATGAGCGTCATCTTTAGTCCGCGCGAGATCCCTTCGGCAGGCTCAAAGGAGGCTCTTCGCTTCGCCTGAAAGACGGCTTCGCTCAGGACGATGCTCCGTTGGGACTGGACGCCGGCAGTCGAGCTTCGCTCGACCGGACAGCCGGGGGCGGCTGTCCCCACATGGGTTGCCGCGGACGTTGAATTGTAATTGTGACTGCTCACTTCTTTGTTCCCTTCTTTGTTCCTTTCTTCTCTTCCTTCGACGTCGGGGTCGCGGACGATTGGTTCGATGTTTGCGCGCGCACCGGTAACCCGCGCTGCGCTAGCAAGTCCATGGCGCGGTCGATCGGGATGCGCACGGTTCCGGCCTTCTGATCGACCCAATCGTAGGTGCTCAGGGTTTGTGCTTCGTCGATGCGAATTCTGTCGAGTTGATTCCGCTCGTCGATTTCGAGCTGCGGAGCGGGAAAATTCTGCTTCAAATAATCTCGGTAATCTGCCGACAGATGGCGTGTGTCCGACGGAGCGTTTGTGACCAGCGGACTGACCGGGGCCTGCTGCGCTTTGGAGGTTTTTTCCAGATAGGAGTACAAGCCTGAAACTATGAAGTGGACCAGCCCTCCCGCGACCACCAAGGCCAGCAAGAAGTACACAACGGGAGCGACGCCGACGTCCTGGCGCTCGTAGCCGCCGTTGCCGGGCGAATTCGCGGGATGGGTTTCGTTGCTCATGCGTTTTCCGGATGATGATGGTGCGGCTGTAGAACTTCTACCGCATCGGGATCGTATGCTGGCAGCAATGGCAGCGAGCCCAGGTTGCGGAAGAAATAGAAGAGCCAGAAGCCGCCGATGGCAATCGGTACGACTACGTCAGCCACGGTGGCGGTGAAAGTTTTCGAAAAATTTGGCTCGATAATCCAGAACAAGTCGAGATAGCGCATCAGCATCAGCCATACTGCCAGCCACACCAGCTTGTAGATGTTGCGCTTGAACGGGCGCGACAGCAGGATTCCGAAGGGAATCGCGAAGTGGAAGATCACAATGAACAGGCCGACGTATCCCCAGCCGCCGTTCAAACGCCGCATGTAATACGTGATCTCCGATGGCAGGTTCCCCGCCCAGATGATGAGCCACTGCGAGTAGTTGAAGTAGGCCCAGACCATGATGAAGGTGAGCATCCACTTGCCGTGGTCGTGTACGAAGTCGGGCTTCAACATTTCCGACATGGGCTTGTAGTTAAAGAGAATGCGCTCGACCACGACCGCGAAGCACATGGCGGACAAAACTTCGCCAATGAGAATGACCAGTCCGAAGATGGTGGAAATCCAGCTGGGATCGAGCGACATGACCCAGTCGATGGCGGCGAACGAAATGGTGAAGCCGTAGAGGATGAGGCCGGGGCCGGCGACTGCTTTGAAGCGCTCAGTGTTGTCGGGAGCGCCAGCGCGGTCGGTTTGCTTCGACCACTTCGAGAGTAAGAAGGAGAGAAGGTTCCAGATCGCGAAATAAAAGATGGCGCGGAGAATGAAACCGTTCGTGGTGAGATAGGTTTTGGTGATGTCTTCGAGATGTTCGCGTAGACGCTTGTCTGAGACCTGGTCCAGAGGCTGCGCCCAGATGTAGAGCTTGTGCATCCCGAGAATGACGGGGATGAACAGCAGCGCCAGCAGCGGAAGGGTGCGCATGGCGGCGCCGAGAATCCGACGGATGACCATGCCCCAACCGCCGCCGGTGAGGTGGCGAATCATGAGGATTGCCATCGAACCCAGGGCTACGCCCAGCCAGCACATGAATCCCAGAAGATAGGCGCGATAGAACTCCTGCGGCCGCACAAAGGCGAGGATGAGCGCGATAATCCCGAAGACGACGCCGACGATCAGTGACCGCTGCGCAATGGTCTTCACCACCGGCGGAGGTGTCAGATCGAGTTTGACAGGCGCCGCGCTCATTTCTCTCCCTCGGGTTTGGAATTGGTCTCGGGCAATACTGCCGGCAGACTGGCTCCCGTGCCGGGTTCACGGAACCTCGGCACTTCGGACGGAATCTTCTGGCCTGGGGGCACATCCGACATGGTCGCGTTCTGGCTCAACTGCAGGGCGCGAATGTAGGCCACGATGTCCCAGCGATCTTGCGGCGGAATCTGCGAGGCGTAGTCGGGCATGATTCCGAAGCCTTCGGTCATGATGTCGAAGAAGTATCCCAGCGGAGCCTTCTGCAGGCGCACGATGTGGAACGACGGCGGCTTGCGAGAAAAGCCGCGCGAAGGTACGAAACCGTTGCCGTCTCCCAGGCGCGAGTGGCAGGGGGCGCAGTAAATATTGAAGCGCTCGCGGCCGCGGTCCAGGACTTCTTTGGTCACTGGGAAAGGCATCATGTCGCCGGGATTGTTGCCAATCTTTCCGGTATAGAAATAGGTGTCTTCGTGCAACTGGCGGCGGGCGACTGTGCCTTCCACCGGCGGACGTTCGGAGCGCTGGTCGGGGAAGAAGTCGCTGCGAGAGAGCGGATTCTGGCGCGGTTGGACGTGCATGTCGAGGCGGCAGGCGGCGGTGAGAGTGATTGCCAGCAGCAGGCAGAAAAGCTTTGACCACGAAGGACACGAAGGTCCACTAAGGAAGGCCCATGGGGCTGGCTTCCGTGGGCAGCCAACGAAATTCTTTGACCACGAAGGACATGAAGGTCCACTCAGGAAACCTGGACGGGCGAATGCGCCCGTCCCCACACGGCCCTTTTTGCGGAAGTGCGGCATTAGCTTGGCACCTCCGAGAGTGAGCGGGGGTTTAGGGCTTCGAGGAATTTGCGCGTGGCTATGGGATCGTACTTTTTGTCGGTGGAGAACACGATCAGGAAGAAGCGATCTTTCGAGGCCGAGGAGAAGCGCTCGACGTTGAATACCGGGTGATAGGGCATGGGCAGGCCATTGAGCGCGAGCATGCCGAAGACGGCCGAGATTCCGGCGAACAGAATTGTCATCTCAAAGGTGATGACGATGAATGCGGGCCAGGAATGCGGCGGCTTGCCGCCGATGTTCAGCGGATAGTCGACTGCGGACATCCAGTACTGCATCAGGTATCCCGTAAGGCCGCCAACGATGCCGCCGATCAACACGACCAGGGGAACTTCGTCGCGATGAAAGCCGATTTCTTCCGCCAGGCCTTCGACCGGGAAGGGACTGTAGGCATCGATCTTTTTGTAGCCTGCCTGATGCGTGGCGTGCGCGGCGTCGACCAGCGCCTGCGCCGAGTCGAACTCGGCCATGATGCCGTAGATGGGATCGCGCTTCATGACCTTATTCCTTCACCTCCGCTTCGGGCAGAAGGGTGCGCATTTCGAAAATCGAAATTGCGGGCAGAATCCGCAGGAACAGGAACATCGCGGCCAAAAACATTCCGATGGTGCCGATGTAGGTCATCCAGTCCCAACGCGTGGGGTAGTACATGCCCCAGGAAGAAGTCAGGAAGTCGCGATGCAGGCTGACGACCACGATGATGAAACGCTCAAGCCACATGCCGACAAGAATGACGCCGGAGATGAAAAACAGTGCGATGGGACTGGTGCGCAGCCTACGAATCCACAGCACCTGCGGAATAAAGATGTTGCAGATCAGCAGCATCCAGTAGGGGACGGCGTAGGGGCCGTGCAGGCGGTTCCACAGCGTGAAGGCGTCGTAGCGATCGCCGCTGTACCAGCCCATGAACCCTTCGATGAAGTATCCATAGGCGACGATCAGTCCGGTGGCAAGCATGACCTTGGCGGAATTCTGCAGGTGGCGCTCGGTGATGAAATCTTCCAGGCCGTAGATTTTGCGGATTGGAATGGCGAGCATCAGAACCATGGCGAAGCCGGAGTAGATGGCGCCAGCAACGAAGTAGGGCGGGAAGATGGTGGTGTGCCATCCGGGCACAATGCCGACGGCGAAGTCAAAGCTGACAACTGTGTGAACCGACAGGACGAGCGGAGTCGCGAGGCCCGCGAGCAGCAGGTAGGCGGTTTCGTAGCGGTGCCAGTGGCGGGCCGATCCGCGCCATCCGAAGGAGAGCATGCCGTAGATAATTCTGAGCGCCGGCTTGTCGGAGCGGTCGCGCAACGTCGCGAAGTCGGGGATCAAACCCATAAACCAGAACAGCGCGGAAATTGTGGCGTAGGTGGAAACGGCGAAGACGTCCCACATGAGCGGACTGCGGAACTGCGGCCACACGCCCATGGTGCTGGGATAGGGGAACAGCCAGTAGGCGAGCCAGGGGCGGCCGACGTGGATGGCAGGGAAGATTCCGGCGGAGGCCACGGCGAACAGAGTCATGGCTTCAGCGAAACGGTTAATGGAATTGCGCCATGACTGGCGCAGCAATAAGAGGATGGCGGAGATCAAAGTTCCGGCGTGGCCGATACCGATCCACCACACGAAATTGACGATGGCGAAGCCCCAGCCGATGGGGATGGTCACGCCCCAGATGCCGATTCCCTTCAGGAACAGGTATCCGATGGCGAACAGCAGCATCATGGTGAGCATGAAGCAGATGCCGAAGCCGATGAACCATCCGTTGGAGGCGGGACGGGTCAGCACGATGGCGCTGATTTTTTCCGTGACCGTGCCGAAGGTGTGGCCCGGCTCGATTACGGGAGCGCGCTCGAGTTCGGTCGACGATTTGTATTGCTCGCTCATGCGTTCTGCGGAGTCCCTCAGGGGCTAAAGCCCGAATGCTTTTTCGGCCCTAACGGCACGGCTGAAGCCGTGCCCTTTCAAAAACTCTTCTCGCCTCGCTTCGCTTCGGCGCGACGGACGAATGCGTCCGTCGCTACGTGGGACTTTTCTAACTCCGGGTTCGGATTCCTTACCTCTGCCAGGTACGTTGTTCTTGGGCGGGTGTTTAGTTCGCCCAGGAGGCTGTAGTTTCTGGACTGCGCTTTTAGCTTTGAAACTTTGCTGTTGGGGTCGTTGATGTTGCCGAAAATAATGGCGCCTGCAGGACAGGACTGCTGGCAGGCGGTCACGAGTTCGGCGTCGTTAATTTTGCGGTCTTCGCGCTCGGCATCGATGCGGCGCTCGCTGATGCGCTGCACGCAGTAGGTACATTTTTCCATGACGCCGCGGCTGCGCACGCTGACGTCGGGATTGCGCATCATCTTATATTGCGGCGTCTCCCAATCCTGGAAGAGCAGGAAGTTGAAGCGGCGCACTTTATAAGGACAGTTGTTCGAGCAATAGCGCGTGCCCACACAGCGGTTGTAGACCATGTCGTTCAGGCCTTCGGTAGTGTGGTTGGTGGCGCCGACCGGGCAGACGACCTCGCAGGGCGCGTTCTCACATTGCATGCAGGGCACGGGCTGGAAGAACGCTTTGGGATTGTCGCGGTCGCCCTGGTAATAGGCGTCGACGCGAATCCAGTGCATATGGCGGCCGAGGACGGTCTGCTCCTTGCCAACCACGGCGATGTTGTTCTCCGACTGGCAGGCGAGGATGCAGTTGTTGCAGCCCACGCAGGAGTTGAGATCGATGGTCATGCCCCACGCATAGTCTTCTTCTTTGTAGGGATAGGGCTTGTAGAGCGAGAGTTCGTAGGGCGTCTCTTCTTCTTTGGCGAAGTTGGGCTCTTTGCGATATTCCTCGAGCGTGGTTTCGCGAACTAGCGGACGGTGCGCGCCGTCGGGCGTGTCCATGCTCTGCATGCCTTGTGTGGATGCGAGCTTGTAGGTGTCTCCGGTCTTTTTTATTGTGACCCCAGAAGCGATCCATGGCGCGGCGGTGGTGCGCAGGGCGTAAGCGTCGAAGCCTTGGGCGGTGCCGACGCGTCCGGCGCGCTTGCGTCCGTAGCCGAGCGTGATGGTGACGGAGTTGTCGGGATGTCCGGCTTGAACCCAGACGGGGCCGGTGATCTTTTTGCCGTTCAGTTCGAGTTCGACGACGTCTTCAACTTTGATGCCGAGGCGGTTGGCCATCTTGGGACCGACGAGGACGGCGTTGTCCCAGGTAAGCTTCGACATCGGCTTGGGGAGTTCCTGCAGCCAGCCGTTGTTGGAGAATTGGCCGTCATAGATGGTGGGGTCGCGGCGGATGTTGAGTTCGATGGCGTTGGGGTCGGTGGGGTTGGATTCCTGTGGCGCGGCTGCTGATTTCGCGCTCACTGACTTCGAAGCAAACGCAGTTCCTTCGATCCAGCCGTCATGCAGCGACTTGCGCCAGAACTGCTCGAAGTCAGCTCCAGTATGCTGCTTTTGCCAGTAGGCGCGAACCAGGTCGTAGCCGGTCGCGTCGGCTTGGCCGGAGAACAGTGCTACGAGTTCCAGCGCGCTCTTGCCGTTGTAGAGCGGAGCGATCAGCGGCTGAATGATGCTGATGGTGCCGTCGTAGGCGCGGGCATCGCCCCACGATTCAAGTTTGTGCGTCGCATTCACGTGCCACTGGCAAAGTTCGGCGGTCTCGTTCTGATAGAGGCCGTAATGCACGCGCAGAGGAACCTTGCCGTTCTTCAGAGCGTCGGCAAAATTAAGATCGGCGGGGGCGTCGTAAACGGGATTGCCGCCGAGGATGATCAGCAGGTCAACTTTGCCGCCGTTCATGTCGGCGACGAGATCTTTGATTGATTCGGTCTGGTTGACCGGGTTGGCGTCCACCGGATCAGAATAGAAGACGGTCTTGCCGACGTTGCCGAGCTTCGCATTCATCGCATGGGCTAGAGCATGAACCGAAGGAGGCAGATGATCTCCTGGGATCACGGCAGAAGATCCCGAGTGAGCCGCGAGGTCGGCTGCTACCTGCGCCGCGTAATTGGAGGGCCAAGATCCAGCACCCTGTCCGTAGACTCCAGCGACGGACGCTATGAATCTTGTAAACCCGTCGAACATCCCTGCCTGCATCGGCCACCGATGATCCGCCTTCACTCCCGTTGAACTTGGCGTGCTCTCGATGACATACAGGCGGTTCATGTTGCCGCTGTCGGGATTGCGGCGGCTGGCGAAGTCGCGGATGTATTTTGTGTTGCCGGGAAATCCGGCGTAGAGGAAGTCGGCGTCGAGCGAGACGATGACGTCGGCTTTGGAGAAATCGTAGCGCGTTTCGACCGGCTGTCCGAAGGCGAGCTTCGCGCCTTCGAGGACGTTGTCGCGATTGACTGGCTCGTAGACGTGCCACTTGGCCTGGGGATACACCTTCAGGAAATTGCGCAGCTGGTCGGCGAGCGTGGGCGAAGAAATTGTTGGCGTGAGAATGCGGATGCCCGCGCCTTGCAGCGCTTTTTGCGCGCTGAGCGGACCGCGGATCGCGCTGAGGAATGCTTGCCACGAGCGCTGGTCGCCCATCGACATCACGCTCTGCGAGCGGTCGGGATCGTAGAGGCCGAGGATGGAAGCCTGGGTGAAGATGTCGGTTCCGCCGAGCGAGGCGGGATGCAGATCGTTGCCTTCGATCTTTGTGGGGCGGCCGAGATGGCTTTCCACCAGAACCGGGCTGGCGTATCCGCCGAGCGTGACCGCGGTCGCGTAATACATGGGGCGGCCGGGAATTACATTCTCGGGCTGGCGTACGTAGGGGACGATGGGTTCGAGCGGCAGGCGCACGCATCCGGTCATGCCGGCCAGGCCGAGCGATGCGCCCATCACCTTGAGGAAACCGCGGCGCGAGACGGAATCGACCCATTCGGAGGCGCCTTTGGGGAATTCGCGGTGCAGGGCTTCCTGGAAGTCTTGGCTGCCGGCGAGTTCTTCGAGGCTGCGCCAGTATTCGGGGCCGGTTTTTTCGGCGGCGTCGTGGGCCGTGGCCTGGTCGATACGCGCGCGGACGGAGGCCAGGTCCAGTTTTTTGCCGGGGCAAACGTCTTCGCGCTTTTTGATCTGGACCAGATCGGCCGGGTTTTTTTCGTTCGTCATGCGTTTACGGATTGCGTTTCTTTCGCCCCTACGGGGCTCCTTCGAGATTTTGCGTCCTTTCCCACGGCTTGCGCCGTGGGCTGCATTCTTTCGCCGCCTTGCGGCTTACTTCTCGTTCCTCGCTGGCCTCACTTCAGCGGTGGCAGGTGCTGCAGGTTGTGATGTCTTTCACGCTGCGAACTTTGTACTTTTGGATCAGGGCCGTGCCTAGATTGACCTGATCGGTGTAGCTTTGGCCGTCGACTACCACCGGCGTCGAGCCGGATGGCGGCTGGTAGCGCATGTTGAATACCTGGTCACGCGGGCGCAGATGATTTTGCGGGGCGCGATGGCAGCCCAGGCACCATTCCATTTGCAACGATTCCTGCTGATACATCAGTGGCATCAGGTCGACCGGACCGTGGCAGGTGTTGCAGCCCACTCCTTTATTGATGTGAATGCTGTGATTGAAATAGACGAAGTCGGGAAGCTGGTTCACGCGCGTCCACTGCAGCGATTCGCCCGACCTGTAGCTGGCGCGCACCGGCTCGAGCAGATTGGCATTGGTCCAGATCTGCGAGTGGCAGTTCATGCAAGTTTTCGTTGGAGGGATACCGGCAAAGCTCGAAGTCTCGACCGAGGTGTGGCAGTAGCGGCAGTCAATGCCGAGTCCGGTGACGTGATGCTGATGGCTGAAGGGAACCGGCTGCGTCTTGCGCACGCCCGCGTAGGTGACGTAAGGCGAACGTTGAATCTCCATCGCGACCCAGGTCAGCGCGGCGAGAACAAAGACCGCGCCAAAGATGGTAGCGCGCGACAATGTATTCGTACTGCGATGAAAGATCTGCGACATTCCCTTATGAAATCTGGCTTAAGAGACCCGGCGGATCGCCCGCGATGCGGTTGATTGAGTTAGTTCGGTGAAAAGAAAACCACCCACTGGTTTTCTGAGTCGTTTGCGAAACCAGAAATTATAAATACTTTCAACGAAGTTTGTCGCGTTTTTGGAGTTTCGAAGCAGAAAAAAATTTCAATTGGAACGTCAAAAAAAATGCTGAGATTTTCAACGTGTGCGCGAACGTACGGTGGGAAGCATCAAACCCGGCTTCGCTGGCACGAACTGCTATCGCAGATTCATCACCATCAGTTTGGGTTCGGTCATCTCTTCGATGGCGTAGCGCAGGCCCTCGCGGCCCAGGCCGGAATCTTTGACGCCGCCATAGGGCATTTGATCGATGCGGAACGAAGGCACGTCTCCGGCGATGACGCCGCCGACTTCAAGTTCTTCGTAGGCCTGGAAGAGCAACTTCGCGTCGCGCGTGAAGACGCCGGCCTGCATGCCATAGGGAGAGTTGTTGACCTGGCGCACGGCCTGATCAAAATCTCGGTAGGGCTCGACGGTGACCACGGGGCCAAAGATTTCCTGGCAGTTCACTTTCATCTCGGGCTTGGTTCCGGTGAGCACCGTGGGTTCGACGATGAGACCTTGGCGGCCGCCGCCACAAAGCAAGCGCGCGCCGGCACGCACGGCCTCGTCTATCCAGGTGACGGTACGGATGGCGTCGCTCTCGCGGATGAGCGGGCCGACGTCGGTGGAGGGATCGATCGGGTCGCCGACTTTCAATTTCTTGACGCCTTCGACCAGAAGATCGGTGAACTTTCCATACACTGAGTGTTCCACCAGAATGCGCTGCACGGAAATACAGGTTTGACCGGCGTAGGCGAAACCGCCAGTGACGCAGCGGTCGGCGGCGTAGGCGACGTCTGCATCGCTGTGAACGATCACCGCGGCGTTGCCGCCCAGTTCGAGAACGACTTTCTTTTTTCCGGCGCGGCGCTTGATGTCCCAGCCGACGGGGACGCTGCCAGTGAAACTGATGAGTTTGATGCGATCGTCGGTGACCAGAAGGCCGGCATCTTCATTCGATAGCGGAAGGACATTGAGTCCGCCATCGGGCCAGCCCGCCTGCTGCACGCACTCGGCGAGAAGCAGCGAGCAGAGCGGCGTTTGGGGTGCGGGCTTCAGCACCATGGGGCAGCCGGCGGCAATGGCGGGAGCAACTTTATGGGCAACGAGGTTGATCGGGAAGTTGAAGGGCGTGATGCCGGCGATCGGACCGAGCGGAAAGCGGCGCACGATGCCCCAGCGTGCGGCGGTGAATTCCTGCCAGTCGAGGGGAAGGACTTCACCGTAAATACGCGTGCTCTCTTCAGCGGCCACGTTGAAGGTGAAGATGGCGCGTTCGACTTCGATGCGCGCGCCCTTGATGGGCTTGCCCGCTTCCTGAGCCAAGGTGTGGGCAAATTCTTCTTTGCGTTCGAGGATGGAGGCGGAAATTCGGCGGAGTACGCGCTGGCGCTCGAAGGCCGGGAGACGGCGCGTGGTCCCGAAAGCCTTGACGGCGGCGGCGATGGCCGCCTCGGCGTGTTCACGCCGGCCCTGCACGACGCGGGCAATCACGCTGCCATCGTAGGGCGCGCGGATCTCCACGACGTCGCCGTCTTCTCGCCACCGGCCATCTACGAAAAAACCGTGGGTTGCAACGGGCGCGATCGTCATCTCTGACATGATTTTTTCTGGCCCCCAGAAGAACGACTGAAGCAATTATAGGATGATTGGGAAGCGGTGGGGGTTTTGAAAAAAAATCTTCAACCACAAAGGACACGAAGGTGCACGAAGGAAATCATGCTTGACCGTACAATGGGCTCGGCCTGATGACTACTTCTATTAGGACGATTACTGAACTTTCGCAGCGCTTACGGCGTTGGGAAGTATCTCCCGTGGAGATCACGCAGGAGTGCCTCGAGCGTATTGAGCGCCTTAATCCGGCACTCAACGCGTTCATCACGGTTACGGCTGAGTCGGCGTTGGCTGAGGCGCGACGGGCGGAAGCTGAGATTCTGCGCGGGGAGTGGCGCGGGCCGCTGCATGGCGTGCCGGTAGCGCTGAAGGATCTGATCGATACGGCGGGGGTGCGGACGACTGCGGCCAGCGCGATCTATAAGGATAGAGTGCCGGAGCAGGGTGCGGAGGTTGTGCGACGGTTGCAACAGGCCGGGGCGGTCATAGTGGGGAAGAACAATCTGCATGAGTTCGCTTACGGCGGGAGTTCGCTGGTCAGCTATTTTGGCGACGTTCACAATCCGTGGGATCTCGGGCGGATTGCGGGCGGATCGTCGGGAGGGTCGGCTGCGGCGATGGTAGCCGGTCTCGCTTACGCTTCGATCGGGACGGACACCGCAGGTTCGATTCGAGAGCCGGCGGCGCTTTGCGGCTGCGTGGGACTGAAGCCGACGTATGGACGGGTGTCGAGCCGGGGAGTGGTTCCGCTTTCGCTGTCGCTCGATCACGTTGGGCCTCTGGCCGCGACGGTGGCGGATGCGGCGATCGTGCTGCAGGCGGTTGCTGGGTACGATGCGGCGGACATCACTACGGCGGATGTGCCGGTGGCGGATTATGTGGCTGCGCTGCGTGAGGATGCGAAGTCACTGCGGGTGGGTGTGCCGCGTGAATATTTCTTCGACGATCTGGATGTGGAAGTGGCTTCTGCGATGGAGCACGCGCTGCGTGGAATCGCAACGCTGGTGGAGGAAGTGAAAGACGTGCGATTGGACGTACCCGTGGACCGCAAGCTGCAGACGGCAGAGTCCTATGCGTATCACGCCGAGAACGTAGCGAAGTGTCCGGAGTTGTACCAGCCGGAAACGCTGCGGCGCATCCGGGCGGGGGAGAAAGTTTCTGCGGCGGAATATATACAACGGCGGCGCGAATTGGATGAGGCTCGTCGCGGCATTGGCCAGATCTTTGCCGATGTAGATTTGCTGGTGACGCCGACTATGCCGATGCCTGCGCCTGCAATCGCTGATTTGAAAGCCGATCCCGAGGCGCTGCGTCCGGCGGAACTCAAGCTGTTGCGCAACACGCGCCCGTTTAATGTGTGGGGGCTGCCGGCGATTTCGGTGCCATGCGGATTTACGCAGAGTGGACTGCCGATTGGGCTGCAGATCGCCGGGCCACATTGGCGGGAGGATTTGGTTTTGCGGTTGGCGCATGCTTATGAGCGGACCACCGCATGGCATAGGCGGCCAGTGAGCTGAAGTGACCAGCGCTAGCGCTGCGGGTCGGAATGCCTTGCGGCGAATGGGTATACAAACAGGATGGCTCATGCGGCCGTAAACTTTCACTTCTGGCTCTGCTTAATGCTTGGCAGGAAGGCTATTCACGAAGTCGCTGATCTGTGAGATCACTTCCTCCTCGCGTGAGAGGAATATGAAGTGGGTGGCGTTGGGAATCACGATCACCTTTGCATGGGGCTGCTCGCGAAAGATAGAAATCTGCGCTTCCTCGCGACTCGTTTCTGCGGCTCGATAGGCTGCGAGTTTTACCGGGTCGCTCGTTTGACTTGGATAGGGAGCTGAGGGATAAGAGAGAATCGCTAGAAGGGGGGTATCGATGGAGTGGAAACGTTCTTCTTCGAGCATGATTGATTGGTTCGCGCGCCCGTGCCCAAGCCACTCGCCGACCCTTCCGTCCTCACCGATACGATGAAGCTGGCGCACCTCCGATTCGGGGATGATGCCACCGTAGTAGCCTTTCATGTAACTCTGGAAGGCAGAAATGCTGGCAAGGTCACTGGCGTTCGGAGAGGGGCCCGTTGCGCCTTCGACTTCGCCTCGGAGCTCGGCAAGGTTCGCCTGAAACAGCGCCATGTCCGTCAGTGTCTTCGATATGAGACCGCCATCGTAGAGGTTCTTTTGTAGTGCCGAAAGATCGTCTCTGAGCTGCGCCAAAGCCGGTGTGTAGTCGCCATGTTTGGGGTTGTAGAGAGCGAAAGTGCCTGAGGCATCGAGATAAATGAGCGCCGCAGCGCGCCCTGGATGGTAAGTGGAGACGGCGCTCAGTTCTTCTCCTGCAATCGAATGCCCGACCAGTACAGGATCAGCGATGTGCAAGGCGTCAAGAACCGCGACAACATCATCTCCTAATCGCCTTGCAGCATAACCCGTTTGAGGCGCGGACGACTGACCAAACCCGCGCCGCGTGATCCCAATGACGTGATAATGCGCCGCGAGTTTCGGCCCTAAGCTGTCAAAAACGTGAGCTGTGCTTCCGAGACCTGCGAGAAGTACGAGGTTGCATCCGGTCCCTCCCCAGTCGAGCACCTCGAGCTTTACATCTGGCTGAACGGCGACGAACTGGGTTTTGAGCGCAGTCTCGCCCTGAGACGAGGGACCCTTCTGGGCAGAAGCTGTGCAGGCTATCAGTGCAAAGACAATCATCCGGATCTGTTGACCCATTTACATCCCCTCAACTTTACTGTCTTGCAATCCTACCGCCTCAGGATTTGCTGGTCTCTGGTCTTGACTTGCCAATTAACTAACGATTGAACTTTCGCTGACGCCATTTTTGTCCGCTACTTCGAGAGGTCGCGGGGTTCTTTGCAAGGAACGTTGTCCGATTCCGCGTGCGACGTTTCCAGGGCAGGATCGATAGTCAAGCGTACTTCGACCACAGCATCGGGGCAATTCTGAGTTGTTTGGATGCTGAAACCCACCGGCAACAAGTCTCGATTCGCTTCAATGTATTGATCGATGTAAGTGCGGTCATAGATAGCGCCCTCGGTTAGTTTCCACTCGGCTCGCAGCCTTGCGGATACTTCCTCATCGGCCACAATGTCGAGTTTTCCCATGTGGTACTGCGGTCCCTCTAGGATCGAGATATTCAGATTTGCTGTTCCGTTTGAGGCGAACTTTGTATCGGGAATAGTTATAAAGTCGAGGAAGCCCTCGGTACCGTAAAGTTTGCGGAGGCTCTCCAGTCCGCTGGCGATTTTGCCTCTCGAAAACAAATCACCTCTTCTTAGCGGGAATTGTTTTCGCAGCCTCTCCGAGGAGAAAGCGTGATTCTCAACGAACGTGATCTCTGCGAGTTTGTAGCGAGGACCGTCTGAGATCTCAGCTTCCAGCGTCACGCGCTTGGGAACGCCCAACACGTCGCTCGGTTTGAATTCGAGGTTCTTCACCTCCACGGCAAAATATCCGCGATCCTGAAATGCGGCTCGAATCCGCTCTTCCAACTCTTCCGAGCCCTCATCGAAGCATGAGCCTATGAAATCGCTAGTAATGTTGGCGAGTTCAATTGCACCGATTGTCTGCGTGCCCGTGATGGTGAAGTCGGTGATGAGGAACCCGGCATTCTTGCTGGAGCGGTGATCGGTCGCGCACTCCGCGCGCAGAAAAGTCCCCGAGAGGAAAAGAGCGAGAGACAAAGTCCATGGGGTGAGCCTCATGATGGCTCTCCTTGGCTTGCTGATGGAGTGGGATTCCGCTGGCTTGAATTTCGTTGCCCGATCGCGGGAGAGAGTTGCCGTCGGTAGATACTTCTCGATCGGGGTAGGGATCCTTCGACTCCGCAAGGGCTTCACTTCGTGAAACCCTTGCTCCGCTCAGGATGACAGACGGTCCGCTCCTGGATGACGAGCAGTACATTGGCGATGACAGGCGGACTTTCAATTTGAGGCCCACGCTCCTGTGAAGGCCGCTCGGCTTCGCCCTCGCTGGACAGCCGAGGCGGCTGTCGCTACGTGGACTTCTTTAATCTACTGTTCTTACATCGTCTGGAAGCATCAGGGCGAAGGAGCAGGTGCGGGTGGTCATCGAGCAGGAGAGCGTGCCGCGACGGAAAACTTTTACCGGGGTGTCGTCGGGGAAGGTGATGTGGTAGTCGGCGGTGCGGAGGGCTTCGCTGAAGGATTTCAGCTTTTCGTCTCCGCTGACAAATTTCACCGAGTCGACTTTCGCGACCGAACCTCCGCCGCCGCTCAGGAGGATAAAGAAATCGGCGTTGCCGGTTTGCGTGGCTTTGCCCAGGTCGATGGTGCTGAGGTGCTGCAGTTCGTCTTTGTAGCGGGCGACGGCGGCTTCGGCCTTGGCATCTCCGCCAGCGAGCGAGGCCAGGCGGCCGCGGGTTTCGGGAGCGGGGCGCAGTCCATTCATCGACAGCGCATAGGTGCGCAGCGCACGATCCTTGTCGCCTCGCTTCTCGTAAATCTGTCCGAGATGATCGCCCACCTCGGCGTGGTGACCTAGTTCCCACGCGGCTGCAACGTATTTTTCCGCTTTGCTGAGATCGCCTTCGGCGAAGTGCACCCACCCCAGCGTATCCCAGTAGGCGACCAACGAGGAAACCAGGGTCAAATCTTTTTGCGAGAGGCGGTCGAGCGAGACGTTGCGCAGAGCGGCGGCCGTGGCTGACACCGCGGACTCGGCGTACTGCTGTGCGCGATCGAGATGAGCGTCTTTGAGCGAAAGCTGGTAGGCGATATTGTTCCACGTACTAGGCGTGGCGGCGAGTTCGACTGCATGATCGAACGCCGCCAGGGCTTTGTCGTCCTGCCCGAGGTTGAGGTAGGCGTTGCCCAGGCTCACCTGCAGATCGGGATTGTTCGGGTCGAGCGACGTGGCTTTTTCAAGCTCGGCCGCCGCCAGGTCGTACTTGTGCCACTCTTCGTACATCGCGCCCAAGTTGGCGTGCGCGAACTTGTCGAGCGGGTTGTTTTCCAGTTGTTTATTGAAGGCCTTTACGGCCTCGTCGTATTTACGCTCGTTCCAGTAGACGCGGCCAAGATTGTTGTAGGCGAACTCGTCATAGGGATTGACTTCCAGTTGTTTCTGAAAACTTGTAATGGCCTGGTCGTCTTGGCGCATCGCGAAATACAGGAGGCCGAGATTGTTCCAGGCGAATTTGTTTTTGGGATCGACTTCGGTGGCGCGCTTCAAAAGGACAATCGCCACGGGCAGATTGCCGCTGTCGGCAGCCGCTTTGGCACTGTCGACCAGATCCTCCGCCTTCATGTCGGCGGGAGGAACCGGGGCGCCCGCGACCGTGCTCTCCACCGATAGTTGCTGTGCGAGATCGGAGCTGACGGCGCGACGGAAGGATTCATAATCGGCGGATCGCGCGACGGGCAACTCGTCCTCGTGGAGGACCAGCTTGCGTCCGGCGGTAAAGACGGTACCGTCCACTTTGTAGGTGGCTTCGTATTCGGCGTAGTCACGCTTCAGCGAGAAAGCCAGCGGGAGGTGCGCGGTGTACTTAGTGGGCAATTCCAGCTTGATCTGGTAGGAGTACTGGCCCTTCGGGCCGAGCTTCAGGGGCTCGGCGTCGTCGTCATCGCCGCCGACTTCGGGCAGGTTGAATTGCACCAAGGGTAAAACAATTTCTGTTTTCTTCTTGGACCAATCGAGGAAGTTCACTCGGGAGACATCGTAGGACATGGTGAACGGTTCGCGTGTCGCGGCGGGATCGCTGATCTTGAGATTGGTGATATCCCCGCCCAGGCCAGCGTTCACATTTTCTACAACTCGTTGCCAGTTGGCTTGCGGCACGCGGCGGAATACGGAACGCAGCAGCAGTTCTTCGTCGCCGCGAAACTCGTAGTGCACGTGGGCTTCGAGCTTGCCGATCTCGTTAATCTTTCCGTCGATCTGCGAGATTTCGCTGTCGGGCATGGGAGTGTCGGCGGGCGTTTCTTCGAGATGCGGCGCCACCGGCGACGGCGGCTCAGCCGGAGGAATAACCAACGCCTGCTTCTTGCGCAGCGTGTAGGCCAGCAAGCGGAAAGGCGCGACCTCGCTGGTGGTATCCATCCAGACTTCCTGCTTGTCGTTTCCTTTGCCCAAAGGAAGCATGGTGATGACATGATCGAACTGCGAGGGCGAAGGAACGTCGGGATCGAGTTTGCGAGTGGAGTTGATCAGCACCGAGGAGGCATGCAGGCCTTCGCCCTCGAGCAGAGAAGCGAGCAGCGTGTGCTTGTCTTTACAGTCGCCGTACTGGTCGTGAAGCACATCGGCGGCGGCGTGCGGCTGGTAGCGGCCGACTCCGAGCGAGAGGCTGACGTAGCGGAAATTTTTGGCCACGAAATCGTAGAGGGCTTCGGTCTTTTCCAGGTCGCTGTTCATGCCCTTAGTTAATTCCTGGGCCTTGGCACGAACTTCGGGCGAGGGGGCGCGGCGGTCTTTTTCCAGATTCGCATACCAGCGGCCAATCTGCTCCCAGCTTTCGAAGGTCGTCAGCTGGATGTCAGGCTTCTCATCGTCGGGGCGATGCTTCTTTTTCTTTTTATCTCTTTCTTTGGCTTTAGCTGAGTCGTCTTCCCGCTCGAGATGAGAACTAGACCAGTGATAGATGCGACGTCCGTTTTCTTCGCTGATTTTCGGCTCCATCCCCGGCTTGCACTTCAGCTTCAGAGAACGTCCGGCGGGCACATCCACGTCGAGAGTTTCGTCGAGGGAAATGTTGCTCTTGTCGAACTCGTATTCGGCCCAGAATTGTCCGGCGGCTAGCGGTGTATGAATTACCGTGACCATGTCGTATTCCAGGACTTCGCCGGGTCGCAGGCCGGGGACGGTGATGTGCTTCTGGCGGTAATCGGTATAGACGGGAGCTTCACGCTCGATGGGCGCGCTCAGGTCTTGCACGGCATCGTCGCCCGCCTTGACCACGCTGCCATCTTCTTTGAGGACGCGAACGTAGGGGATTTCGACGCGCTCGTTCGCGGAGTTGTAGCCTTCCAGCAACTGTCCCCACTGTTGCACCCCGGCTTCGCTCTGCACGCGAATGCGGGCCTTGGTCTCTTTGCGTCCAGTACCGTCAGCCTCAAAGCGGTAGTTCGAATGCATCTGCTCGATGACGAACGATTCTTCGGTATAGTCCGGGGGCTTGACCGCGTTCGCGGCCTTTTCGGCGGTCGTTCCAGTTGGGATCTTGTCAGATTTTTTCGACTGCTGCGGTGTCGTGGACTGCCCGGCGGGAGGGGCGGACCCTGGTGAGGTTTGGCTGGGCTGCTGGGCACTGCCGCCGGCGGTCAGCAGGCAGGAAAAGAGAAGAACGAAGCAACGGTTGCGCATAATTGAATTCAGAACGAACCTTTGTAATTATCCCACGTTGGAGCGAGTTCGAGAGAAGCCTGGCAAAACAGCGAGGACGAAAGTCACATCTGCCATATCGCCCCTTGGCAGAGGATGATCGAAGCAGTGCTTCTTTCCTCGGGATTGAATTGTGCACCGGCTTGGCGCTTCGTCCCGTAAACTCTGTGCACGATGGAAGTATCTTAGGTCAGTCCCTTCATGATACTCCGTGTCCTTCCATGGTCCGGGTTTCTCGCTTCCCGAGTGTTTCGTCCACAAAAATCTGGAGTATACTGCGAAGAAGTTTCAGAAATTGTTGCGGGAAAGAGTGCAATCATGGCATTGAATGCGGTCGAACAGGTGGCAGACCAGGTTCCGGCGGACGATTTCCAGGCGCTCGAAGACAAAATTTATCGCACCATAGAGCTGTACAAAGCGGCACGGCAGGCCCAGGCTACGGCGGAACGCGATGCGCAGCGACTGCGCCAACAAATGCAAGACCGGGAAGAAGAGCTGGTCACGCTGCGGCGCGAGACCGTGCGTTTGAAGAAAGAGCGGGAAGAAATTCGCGGGCGTGTCGAGAAGATGCTGGGACAGATCGAATCGATTGCTGAGGCCAGCTAAGCAAGGCGATTTGCGCAGGAAGAGACGTAGCCAGCCACGTCTCTATGACAAACGCAGGCTAAAGACCCCCACGGAGAAAACGGTTTATGGCTACCGCGACCAAAGATCAGGTGGTGAAAGACCCGCAGAATTCCAGCGTGCGCGTGGAGATTTTTGACCAGGCGTATAACCTGCGCGGCTCCGATCCAGAGTACATTCTGAAGCTGGCGGAGTATGTGGATGCGAAGATGCGCGCCGTGGCCGAGGCGACCAATACCATCGACACGGTGCGGCTGGCCGTGCTGGCGGCCCTGAATATTGCCGACGAATATCACCTGCTTAAGAAACGGCAGGACGTTGGGCCAACCGACTACCTGAAGCGGGCGCATCTATTATCCAATGCGCTGGACGAAGTGCTGGGCGAGAAACGCAAGGCAGGGTAGTCTGCGGCGTGCCGGGATAGGCTTCTTCGTTTTGAATCTGCTCTTTCTGATGCTGCTCAGCAACATTGCCCTTCCTCAGGAAACCACTCTCCGTTCCCAATCCAATGTGGTGCTGATTCCGGCGCTGGTAAAAGATCGGCAGGGTGGAATCGTATATGGCCTGCAAGCCAAAGACTTCATCGTGGAAGACGATGGCGTGGAGCAACTTGCGCGCCTCGACGAGGCGCCGGAAGGGCAACCGATCTCACTGGTGGTGGCTATTCAGCGAGGACGCCGTGCTGCCTATGAGTTCCCAAGGATGCAGGGACTGAAGTCGATGCTGGACCCGCTGTTCGCCCTCGGAACGGCTCGAGTTGGGGTGGTAGAGTTCGACAGCCAGGTTGAGATCACCAGGGATTTTACACAGGATGCGAGCCTGGTGGAAGACGAGTTGAGGAATCTGCAGCCAGGCGATGAAGGTGCCGTAATTCTGGATGCGGTCGACTCGTCGGTGAACCTGCTTAACCAGGAACCAGAGGATCGGCTGCGCGTGTTGTTGCTGATCAGTGAAACGCGGGACCACGGCAGCCAGGGAAAGATTAACGACACGGTGGCGGCGATCGGGCAAAGCAATGCTGTAATGTACGCGCTGGCATTCTCCCCCGCTCTCTCCAACATCCTCGACACCGGGCGTGGGACGAACAAGAACGAGATGCACAACGGCGTCGACTTCATCGATCTCCTGAATCGGACTGCACAGGCCATGAAGAAGAACGTCCCGAGCACGATCGCTTCCCTGACGGGCGGTGAGTACGAGTTGTTCGCGACGCGAAAGAAATTCGAAGTTCGGATGAACGACTTTACCAATCATCTGCACAGCCGCTATCTGTTGAGTTTCGCGCCGAAAGACCCGCATCCGGGGCTGCATCAGATTCGCGTTCGATTGCGTGCTCAATCGCCGGAATCTGAGGGCGGCACCGTCCTGGCGCGAACCAGCTATTGGGCGCAAGCAGCTCAGCAATAATTTGGTTCGGTAGATTCGTGAAACTCAAATGCAGGACCGTGTCAAGAAATTTCCCCGCTTGGCAAGTCCCATTTGTGAACTGGGCATTACTTTGGTAGCAAGCGGCCTGCCAACTTTTTGCAGGCTTCCACTTGCCAAGCGCGCGGCTTTTGCCTAGCATCCAACATGAAAGCCGGCCTGCCGGGTTGGTGATGGCGGTAACCGATTTTTGAACCAATGCTGAATGAACGGGGACTCGACTCGAACTAGGATCCGGTGAGCGACGCTCCGCCATGCGGAGATGCCTAAAGGGTCTCGGCGGGTTCCCAACGTCTACCGACGGGTTCATTCTCGGCCCGTCACACGGCACAGTGGGTCGGCTTGATAAAACCAGCCATTAGCTTTTAGCTCTTGGCTTTTAGCCAAAAGCTAACAGCTAAGAGCCAATAGCTCACTCCTGTTAGACTGTTCAAGTAGCAAATCCCTTGATTCACGCATCTAATTAGACTGTGTTCCCACAACTGTTTCACATCGGGAAGTTTTTCCTTCCGACGTACGGATTCCTTGTTTCTTTGGGCGTCCTGATCGGATTGTGGATCAGCGTGCGCAATTCCGAGAAGCTTGGAATTGACGGCGACAAGGCGTGGAACCTGGGGATTCTGGTGGTCCTGTGCGGCATTGTCGGGGCCAAGGTGCTTTACGTCGTCAACGAGTGGAGTTACTACTCGGCGCATCCTGGCGAGATTTTCAGCATTAATACGCTACAGGCGGGTGGAGTTTTTTCGGGAGGTTTGCTCGCCGCATTCGCCGCCGCAGCGTGGTATGTCTGGCGACATAAGATGCCTGCGCTCGGGACATGCGACGCCTTCGCGCCCGGCCTCGCGCTGGGGCACGCAATCGGACGCATCGGCTGCTTCGCCGCGGGATGCTGCTATGGCAAAGAGACGCATCACTGGTGGGGTGTGACTTTTCACAATCCGCTGGCCAACTCGATTACCGGGACGCCGCTCGGCGTGCCGCTCGAACCGACACAGCTGTTCGAGTCGGCGGTGGAGCTGGCGAATTTCTTCTTCCTGATGTGGCTGCTCAAGCGCAGAAAATTCGACGGCCAGGTGATTGGCGCGTTCATGTTCATCTACGGCGTCGCCCGATTCTTCCTCGAGTTTTTGCGCGACGATCCCGGCCGCGGGTCAGTCTTTGGGGGCGCAATGTCAGGCACGCAGTTGATCGCCATCGGACTGGTGCTTGCCGGCGGATTCATTTGGTGGCTGCGCCCCGGGTCGAAGTCAATCCCGGCGCGGACCGTCAGCGTCACGCGATAGCCCAGCAAAGCGTCTCTTTCCGATACTGCTGACTGCGATAATTCCCTGTTCCCCGCCCGCGCTGATCACCACGGCATCGATCTCCATGCCGTTTTTCACGACAACGAAATTTGCCACCACGGTCGGACGGCCATCCGTGAAATCCAGAGTGAAGGCGCCTGTACAGTCCGGATTTACGGAGTAGGTCCCATTGGCCGGAGTATGGGTAAAATCAGCGACAACTTTTCCCGCAACCGTCACCGTATCGATCTGGGTGAGATTGCCGTCACCGTCGAATTGGGTCATAGCTACCCCCACCTGTGGTCCGATCGGTCCTTTTCCGGCCAGTTTGTTTCCTGTGAGAGTAAATCCATAGGTACCGGCAATGAGTCTTGCGTTGCAACGAGGAGACTCGCTCTGGGCGAACCCGAGATTGGAAGCTGCCAGGAAAAGCATGGTGAGACCAGCAAAGCGTGCGGCAAATTTACGGTTCATACGCGCCTCGACTTTCATAGTGGCTGCCTCTCGGCAGCACGTGGAGGGCATAGTGCCTCGGGTTGCCGCGGGAAGCAATGGAGAACACCTGTAGAAATTCTTAAGATGAATCGCCAGGCTAGCAATTCGCGGCGGGCCGCACAGGGTAAGATGTCTGGCAACCCGGGCCGGAATCCCCTCCACGGCGCTAGGCTTTGGGAGCAGTCATGCTGAAGTTCGGCGATTTTGAACTCGACGAGAGCGCTTACGAGCTGCGGCGCGCCGGCCGCGCCCTCAAACTGGAGCGCATCCCGATGGATCTGCTCTGCCTTCTTGTACGAAACGCGGGGCAACTTGTGGGCCGCGACACAATCATTGAAAGACTATGGGGCAAAGACATTTTTCTGGACACGGACAACAGCATCAACACTGCGGTTCGAAAGATCCGGCAGATTCTGAACGATGATCCGCGTAATCCCAAATTCGTGCAGACCGTGCCCGGAAAGGGCTATCGCTTTGCGGCTCTGGTGACGGACGGATCACGCGCCACGTCCGATCTGAATCGCAGTTTGGAGCTCAGCCAGCGAGTGATGCTGGCCGTTCTTCCGTTCGAGAACTTGAGCAACGACATGGAGCAGGAGTATTTCAGCGACGGTCTGACGGAGGAAACGATCTCGTACCTGGGCCAACTCGACCCGCAAATCGTTGGGGTGATCGCCCGCACCTCGTCGATGGCATACAAGCGAACAACGAAAACGATCGCACAGATTGGGCGGGAACTCGGAGTGAACTATGTCGTCGAAGGCAGCGTCCGGAGGGAAAGAGAACGAGTCCGGATCACGGCACAACTGATCCGCGTGAGCGACCAGACTCATCTGTGGGCCGAGAGTTACGACCGCGAGATCGGAAGCGTGCTGGGAGTGCAGACCGAACTCGGCGTATCAATTGCAAAGAAGATCAACATACAGCTAGGCGGGAAGGAGAAATTTGTATCCGCCGCCGCAGCGGAAACGAATCCCGAAGCTCACGATGCCTATCTACGGGGAAGATACCATTGGGCCCGGAGGACGCTCGCGGAAACCCGCAAAGCCATCGAGTATTTCCGCAAGGCAACAGACGTGGACCCCACTTACGCGAAAGCTTACGCTGGACTGGCTGACTGTTACGTCACTCTGCCCATAACCAGCGATATGAAGTCGAAGGACTGCTTTCCCAAGGCCGCAGCGGCGGTGTCGAGGGCATTGGAACTGGACGAGAATCTGGCGGAAGCGCATACGTCATTAGGGACAATTCGCTTCTGGTTCGACTGGAATTGGTCGGGAGCGCACGAGTGCTATCAGCGCGCGCTGCAGATCAATCCCAATTACGTGGTTGCCCGATTGTTTCGAGCGCATTGTCTTTCGAACACGGGGCGGCACGAAGAAGCTATCGCTGAAATCCGTCGCGCGGTTCGGCTCGATCCGCTGTCTCCGATTCTTAACACGCTGTTGGCGGAATTTCTCTACCACGCCCGGCGGTATGACGAGGCTGTCGCGGAGTTTCACAACGCGGTTGAGCTTGCGCCAAGATTCTGGGTCGCGCATGTGAACTTCGCGAAGGTCTACGAACAAATTGGGGAGTATGGACGCGCCATGGCAGAGTTGGAGTTGGCTCGCACATTTTCCGAGGGAAACACCGAGCCAATTTCCCTTCTGGGATATGTATGGGCAAAGAGTGGACGGCAGACTGAAGCAGAAAATATTCTGGCGGAATTGATCACATGGACCCGCCAAAAGTATGTTCCACCGCTGAACATCGCTCTGGTGTATGCGGGCCTGGAAAAGCAGGAGCTGATGTTTGAATGGCTGGAGCGCGGACTTCAGGACCGCGACGTTCATATGACATTTCTGCGCGACCCTAAGTGGGTTGGATTAAGGGACAATCCGAAATTCAGAGAGATATTGAGTCAAGTGGGACTGGATGGGGATTGAGGTCGCCTGTCCGGTTAACGCGACGCAAGCCTGTAGTATCCTTCCCTCCGAGTGGCGGAAGCATCTCCAATTCTCATTTCTGTTGCGCCGGACGATGCCGGAAAGCGCCTGGATCAGTGGCTGGTGGCTCATCTCGAAGTCAGCCGGGCGCGGGTGCAACAGCTTATCTCCAAAGAAAAAGTTCTGGTGAATGATGCTCCTGCGAAGGCCTCACTCAAGCTGCGAGGCGGGGAGCGTGTCTCTGTAATCAGTTCGGCGGAGCGGCCTCCGTTGCGTGCCATTCCCGAAGAGATTCCGCTGGACATTGTTTATGAAGACGACGATCTGGCCATCATCAACAAGCCGGCAGGAATGATGGTGCATGCGGGTGCCGGCGCGACAGAAGATCAGCGCAATCGCGGGACGCTGGTAAATGCGCTGCTCCATCATTTTGCGACGCTGTCGGGCGTGGGCGGCGCGATGCGGCCGGGCATCGTCCACCGCCTGGACAAGGAAACCAGCGGGCTGATCGTGGTGGCGAAGAACGATGAAGCACATCAGAAGCTGGCGGCGCAGTTTGCGCGGCGCGCAGTGAAGAAGACTTACATTGCGTTGGTGCACGGTTGGGTGAAAAAAGATCGGGGAACAATCTCGGCCAGCATCAGCCGCGACCGAGTACGTCGCACGCGCATGACGACGCGGGGAACTGACGGGCGCGAGGCGGTCTCGCATTACAGTGTGCTGCGGCGGTTGGATACGCCGTTCGGAAAGTTCACCCTGGTCGAGGTCAAGATTGATACTGGGCGGACCCATCAGATTCGTGTGCACATGGCGTCGCTGGGGCATCCGGTGGTAGGCGATACGCTCTACGGGGCGCCGCGCGAGATGCGGGCGAGGCGCGGCCGCGCGACCGACGAAGGCGCCGCTATTTCGCTCTCGCGAAATTTTCTGCATGCGGCGCGGCTGGAACTGGCGCATCCGCGCACCGGGAAATCGATTGCGCTGGAGAGTCCGCTTCCAGAGCCGCTTCAGGCGTTCCTCACCAGGCTCGAAAAGGACGTTACCGGCAGCGTCTCTACGGCAGGTTGAGGCAGGCGGGGCTTGCCGCGGGCGGATATAATATTCCTAGTGATGGAACCTTTGGGGACGAAGATTATTACCAGTTCCGGCGTGCTTCTTCTGGTGCTTCTGGCGGGGAGCGCAACTGCACAGTCGGCGCCCCCAAAGTCGACTACTCCAACGTCCACGGCACAGGCTACGCCCTCTCCAGATTCTGCGGCGGCGCCGGAGCAGAAGCCTTCCGATCCTAATGCTCCCGCGGGCGATGACGCCCTCCCCAGGATCCGCGCGACCACCAACGAAGTGAACGTAGTCTTCACCGTGACCGACAAGCATGGGCGGCGTATTACCGATCTGAAGCAGAGCGACTTCCAAGTGCTCGACGACAACAAGCCGCCGGAGGAAATTCGCAGCTTCCACGCGGAGACCAACCTTCCGCTGCAGGTCGGCCTGCTGATCGACGCCAGCAATTCGGTGCGCGACCGCTTCAAGTTTGAACAGCAATCCGCCATCGAGTTTCTCAACCAGACGATTCATCCCCGCATCGATCAGGCATTCGTGGTGGGTTTCGACGTGACCCCGGAGGTGACGCAGGACTTCACCGACAACACGGAATTGCTGGCACATGGAGTGCACGAACTACGGCCCGGAGGCGGCACCGCGCTTTACGATGCGCTGTATTTCGCTTGCCGCGACAAGCTGCTGAAGGGGTCGACAGGTGCGACCGTGCGGCGGGTCATTATTTTGCTTAGTGACGGTGAAGATAACCAGAGCCACGTCACCCGTGAAGAAGCCATCGAGATGGCGCAGCGCGCCGAGGCCATCGTCTACACCATCAGCACCAACGTGAGCGGCACCAAAGGGCAGGGCGACAAAGTGCTGGAGCGCATCGCCGACGCCACTGGCGGGCGCGCCTTCTTTCCCTTCCAGATTCGCGATGTGTCTAACGATTTTTCCGAAATACAGGACGAACTTCGCAGCCAGTACGCCGTTTCCTACAAGCCGGCGAACCTCAAGCCAGACGGGCATTACCGCACCATCGAAATCGTGGCCAACGACAAGAAGAATCTGCGGGTGCGGTCGCGTCGCGGATGGTACGCGCCGGGGCGTTAGCGCGGTCATCGGGCCTCAGCCGATTCCTATCAGAATCACGTGGCCCCGGACGCATTCGTCCGGGGCGCTCGCTTCGCTCGGGCGGCGGACGAATGCGTCCACCGCTACGTAACCAGTAGTCGGGATGAATTTTCTTCTTACACAGGGTACAATCTGCGGCGCGCTCTCGTCGCGACCTCATGCCGGGATATTCTGGAACGCCGCTGCCGAAGAAGCTGGGAATCAAGCCGGGGGCGCGGGTTTGCCTGGTCGATACTCCCGACGATGTGCGTGCTGAATTGAAAACCGCACTAGCCGGATGCGGAAGCGTTAGTAACGGGAAGGGCCCGCTTGATTTCGCGATCCTATTCACAAAATCAGAAACGCAATTGCCGCAGGATTTCAAACGCATCGCCAAGCTGCTTGCGCCCGCCGGAATGCTATGGGTCAGCTGGCCCAAGAAGAGTTCGGGCGTGGCCACGGATCTGAATGAAAACATCGTGCGGGAGATTGGACTCGCTGCAGGGCTGGTGGATATAAAAGTCTGTGCGGTGACTGAGGTCTGGTCGGGATTGAAATTTGTGCGGCGCGTGAAAGATCGTTAAAGATCGCTGAATAGTTTCCGCACCACTCAGGAGAAAGAAAAGCATGGTTCGTGTGGGCTTGATCGGATTTGGATTGGCAGGGCAGGCGTTTCATGCGCCGGTGATTCGCGGCGTCAAAGGAATGGAACTGGCCTGCATTCTCGAACGCCGTGGGAACAAGGCGAAGGAAAAATATCCCGAAGTCCGCGTGGCGCGGACGCTGGATGAAATGCTCTCCGACAAAACCATTGGTTTGGTCGTGGTGGCCACTCCGAACGATTCGCACTTCTCCTACACGAAGGCCTGCCTGGAAGCGGGACGCGATGTGGTGGTGGACAAGCCATTCACCCCGACGATGGCGGAGGCCGAGCAACTGGTGCGCCTCGCCGCCGAGCGCGGACGCCTCGTGACCGTGTATCAGGACCGGCGCTGGGACGGAGATTTTCAGACGATCAAGAAGTTAGTGAAGTCGGGTGAATTGGGCACGGTGGTCGAGTACGAGTCGCGCTTTGACCGGTTTCGCCTCGAGAGCAAGCCAAGCGCGTGGAGGGAGCGCCCGGAGTCTGCAGCTGGCGGCGTCCTCTGGGATCTGGGGCCGCATTTGATTGATGGAGCGCTGGTTTTGTTCGGCGAGCCCGAGACGGTTTGGGCGTCGGCATTCTGCCAGCGGGCAGATTCGAAGATCGACGATTCGTTCGACGTGTATATGGAATATCCGCGGCTGCGAGCGACCCTGCGCGCTCGCACGATTGCCTATGCTCCCGGGCCTCATCTGCTGCTGCACGGAACGGAGGGATCGTATTTGAAATCGGGGATGGATCCGCAGGAGGCGATTCTGCGCAGCGAGAGCTGTCCTGACGGGCCGGATTGGGGAGACGATTGGGGTGTCGAGCCGGAGGATCGTTGGGGAACTTTGAGCCGGGTGAATGGGGAGACGCGCCGGGTAAAGACTGAGCGCGGAGACTATCGCGAGTTCTACGCCAACGTGAGGGACGCGATCGAGAAGAAAACTCCGCTGGATGTGACACCGGAGCAGGCGCTGCGTACCATGCGCGGGATATTGCTGGCGCATAAGAGTAGCCGGGAAGGGCGGAGGGTGCGGTGGACGGAAGCCGTGGAGTAACGCCGGCAAAGTAGCGCCGCCGTTCCGGCGGCCGCGGGCGGGACGCCCACGGGACAGCCGGCCAGTGGCTGGCACTACCAAAAGCCGCGGGCAAGAGTGCCCGCGCCACATTTAAGCTTTCATTACTTTTTGGAAGGCGGCCTGGAAGCGCTCCATTTCGGCTTGCGTTCCTACCGTGATGCGGACGTACGTTGGCATCAGCGGCCAGACCCGGCCAATCAAGACGTTTTCTTTCGCCATGGCTTCCCTCACATCTTTGCCGGGGCGCTTGGTGTCGAGCATAAAACAGTTGGACTCCGAAGGAATGTAAGAGTAGCCGTTGCGCTCGAGCCACTGAAATGTCTGCTGGCGAACGCCTGCGTTGATGCGTCGCCGCTCCGGGACAAGGGTCGTGTCCTTCAGGCTGGCGATGGCAGCGGTGACGGCGGTCGTGGGCATAAAGTTCTGTCCACCGCGCGCCACAACTTTTTCCAGTACGTCCGGGCGGGCAATCACAAATCCACAGCGCAGGCCGGCCATGCCGTAGACCTTGGAGAACGTTCGCAACACGATCACATCTTTGCCGGCTTTGACCAGATCGAGCGCGGAGGGCGCTTCGCTCAAGTGAATGTAGGCTTCGTCGACGATGACGATCGAGTCTTTGGGCTTGTTGGCGACGAGCTCCTCGATGTCCGAGTGCGGAGTCAGAGTGCCGGTAGGGTTATTGGGATTGCAGATGTAGAAGACTCCGGCGTCGGGAGCAGTGGCCAGCATGGCTTTGACGTCGTGCGCATATGACTTCGTAAGGGGAACCTTCACCACGCGAGCGCCTGAAACCGCAGCCATCATCATGCCCGTCTCGAAACCCGGATCGGCGGTGACGTAACTCTTCTGCGGCGATGTGAATGCCAGCACGCTAAGGCAAAGTGGAGGCGTTGAGCCGGCGGTGCTGTAGATGTAATCAGGATTCAGGCCCTCGCCTTGGGCGAAGGTGCTGACGAGTTCGTCGGTGAGATTGTCGGAGTAGCGTCCGCCCAGCGGGATGATTGCGGAGATTGCGTCGCGCGCGGCCTGGCAGGGGCCGAGCGGATTCTCGTTCGAGTCGATCAGCACCGCATCCTTTGAGTGGGGCGGGCGACGATGAGCCGCCGCCAGCATCGGTTCACTCATGATTTGGAATGCAGCGGCGGCCGAAGCCGCAGCCGACAAATGCAGGAACGAACGCCGGGAGAAACGGGACATGGAACCCTCCGCAAGGGAGTGTATCAATTGCAGGAAATCTCAACCAAGAAATCTCAACCACAGAGGGCGCAGAGGAACATAGAGGAGAGCCTCTGTGGAACTCTTTGTCCTCTGTGGTTGAGGGTTTGACTTAGTCTTGTTTGCGGCCGGCGTAATAGCCGGCTCTGGCCTGGATTTTGTAGCCCTGCTTGTTCTTGATCTCAAGCTTGCGGTAGCTGCCGTCGAGCTTGGCATTGGTGGGGGTATAGCCGATGTTGTACTGGCTGCGCAGTTCCGCGGCAATCTGATCGAAGGCTTCTTTGAGCTTGTCGAACTTATTGCCCACGTTGATGACGCGGCCGCCCGTCGCCTCGGTTAGCTTTCGCATGTCGGATTCGCCGGAGTAACCGAACCCTCCGTAGAATCCGCGATCGGCGCAGAGCAGGACATAGACGATGGAGTCCGCTTTCTGCGCGGCTTCAATCGCGTCCTGAATTTTCAACCGGCTGCCTTCATCCTGCCCGTCCGTCAGCAGCACCATGGCTTTACGGCCGACTTCCTTCGACAACATGTCATGGGCGGAAAGATAAACCGCATCGTAGAGCAGCGTTCCCGGCGAATTATGTTGTGGAACTGGACCGCCGCCCATGCCCGGGATTCCTCCGCTGCTGTAATCCACGTTCACTTTGGCTTTATTCAGCGCGGCCTGCAGGCGGTGGACGTCGCGGGTAAAATCCTGCAACAGGTCGACGCTGATGTCGAAGCTGATCACGTAAGCTTCGTCCTTGTCCGTCAGGATCTGGCGGAGGAAGGCGCCGCCTACTTCTTTTTCCATGTCGATGACGTTGCGCTGGCTGCCGCTGGCGTCGATCATGATTCCCAGGGTCAAAGGGAGATTGCTCTCGGCGGTGAAGTACTTGATCGTTTGCGGCTTGCCGTCTTCGGCGACGTCAAAGTCTGCCTTGGTCAGGTTGGGAATGAGCGCTCCGTGCTTGTCTTTCACGTTAAAGAAAAGCTGCACGACATTGACGTTGACCTTCAGGGTCTCGGTAGGTTCTTGAGAATCCTCGGATTTCTGGCCGGTCGAAGCTGGTTGCTGGCCTGGCGAAGCTTGGGCGGGAAACTGTTCTGCAATCAGCAGAATGGACGCCAGAAGTAAGGCAGCCATAAACATTACGGGCAAGACTCGACACTGAGAAATGAGAAGCTTACGCATCCGGGACTCTCTCGCGGTTCTTTGGTAGTGTTAGTCTAATACTTAGATGCACCAAATGGACTCGCTCAGGCATCTTACTGGACGAAAACTGGTCGTTTTTCGAGGGGACGAGGGCATGGCGCCAGTGACGGGAAGGGAAGCTCACGGGTTCAGGCTGATAGCTTTCACGCTGTTGGCGATGGCGACCCTTGCCCTGCCGTTGCCGACCCTGCTGGCGCAGACTCAGTCTCAGCAGCCGTCCAATTCCCAACCCTCGCAGGATATTCCCGACGCGCCCTCGACCGTTCAGCCGCCGGCCCCCAAGGAGCAGCCCGCCTTGCCGCCGGACGCGAGCCGCAGCACAAACCCCATCCCCTTCCCGGGCGAAGCGGCACAGCCTCCGGATCAACCAAAGGAAACGCCGCCCCCGATGCCGCCGGTTCAGACAATTCCTACGGGCAGCAGACCCAGAAATCAGATCAATCCCAAGGAAGATCTCTACACGATTTCGGTTTCAGCCAACGTGGTACAGATTCCGGTCATGGTCAAGGACTCGAGCGGCCGCCGGGTCGAAGGCCTTCTTCCCAAGGACTTTATCGTGAAAGAAAACGGTAAGGTGCAGACGCTGTCTTACTTTACCAGCGACCCGTTTGAACTTTCTGTGGCGATTATTCTCGATACGGGCATTTCTGACGTGGCCCTGCAAAAAGTGAATCAGACTTATGCTTCCCTTGTGGGCGCCTTCAGCCCTTATGACGAGTTTGCGCTTTACACCTACAGCAGTACGGTCACCCAGGTCACAGACTTTACGGGAAGGCCGCAGAGACTGACCGCGGCGCTCGACCAAATCAAACTGGTGCGCGGCAAAAACAACGGCCCGCCAGTATTGGGAGGACCACTGGGACCGAACGGACCGACGGTAAATGGGGCGCCGGTAGGCGGACCGATCATCCAGCCGGTTAACACGCCGCCAAGAGAGTCGTACGTCTTGAATGATGCCATCTTGCGAGCGGCATTGGACCTGAGCAAGCGCGAGAAGACCCGCCGAAAACTAATTTTTGTCATCAGTGATGGAAGGGAGTTGGGCAGCAAGGCCAGCTACCGCCAAGTGCTTCGCGTACTCCAGACACACGATATCCAGGTAAAAGCCGTGGTGGTCGACAGCAGTGCGCTGCCCGGATACCGGCAGATCGAGAGGCTTCACCATCTGCCCCTCCAGGGCTATAACGACCTGCTCCCGAGGTACGTTTCCGCGACCGGCGGGGGAGAAATCATGCCTGAGCTGTCACGCAACGCGATTGAAGAGGCGTACGTGCAGATCACATCCGAAGCGAGGAACCAGTACACGTTGGCCTATGTTCCGAAGGCGGTCACCGGCCCAGCCACCTATCGCAACATTGAGGTTCTGGTGGATAAGAAGGGGCTGAATATCTACAGCAAACAGGGGTATTATCCCGTTCCGTCGGCTCGTTAAGGTACCCGCGAGCATTGGGAGTCACCTGAGTAACCTGTGTTGGGGCCGTTCCATATGATATAAAGACCGCGAGCCTTCATAAGGAATTGGTGTGCGCGGCAGACCCGGGAGGGCATGCCCGCATTTTGAGGAAAGTCTTGAGTTTCATCAACTTCGCAGCTCGTGAGATCAATTGCAAGATCGTGTACTACGGCGCCGGATTAGGCGGCAAGACCACGAACCTGCAGGTGATTTACCAGAAAACGGCGGACCAGCAGAAGGGCAAGATGATCTCGCTGGCCACCGAGACTGAGCGTACGCTGTTCTTCGACTTCCTCCCGCTCGATCTCGGCTCGGTGCGCGGCTTCAAGACGCGCATTCACCTCTATACTGTGCCTGGGCAGGTCTTTTACGACGCCAGCCGCAAGCTGATTCTTCGCGGCGTGGATGGCATTGTCTTCGTCGCCGATTCTCAGGAGCAGCGCATGGACGCCAACGTCGAAGCGCTGGAAAACCTGATGTCGAATCTGAAAGAGCACGGCTACGACTTCAATAAGATTCCCTACGTGCTCCAGTTGAACAAGCGCGACCTGCCAAATATTCTTCCGGTGGATATGCTCTCCACTGAACTGCGCAAGAAAAGTGAACCGATCGTCGAGGCGGTCGCCTTCCAGGGCGTAGGCGTCTTCGAAACGCTAAAAGAAATTGCCAAACAAGTGCTGACAGAGTTGAAAGCAGGCGGCTAGGAATTGTGTAGCGCCGGTCTTGGTAGCGCCGGCATCCCGCCGGCAGTCCGGTGGGCGTCCCACCAATAAAGCCAACACATCAGCCAATATCTTCCTAGTCAGCGGCCTGCGGCGCTGCCCCCATGTAGTCACACACCAGGACGGTAAGATCATCATCCTGCGACGCCGCCCACTTCTGAACGGTTGCAATGATCCTATCGGCCGCATCTGCCGGCGCACTCCCGGAAGTCTGACGCAACAACGAACGCAAAGACTCCTGCCCGAAAAACTCGCCATTTGCGCTGGCCGCTTCCACAATGCCGTCGGTGTAGAGCAACAGCCGGTCCCCGGGATGCAGCGGCTGCGCCGCGGTCGAATAAGTGGCAAAATCGAACGCTGCCAGCATCAGGCCATTCTCCGCGACGTCCATTACGTTCCCGTCGCGCAGCAGCAACATGGGCGGATGTCCCGCCGCAGAGTAACGCAGTTCCCGCGCCGCCGAATCAAGATGCACATACGCGGCTGTTACAAATTGATTCTGCGTGTTGCCGCACAAGGCCGCATTCATTCCCGATAACAGGCCCGAGGGATCGGCTGCGTTCTATCGCTGCGCCGTCGCGGCCAGTTTCACCATGGAGGCGATCAGCGCCGCGGGCACACCGTGCCCGGAAACATCGGCGATGAGCAGTCCAGCGCGGGTGTCGTCGGCGACGATGAAGTCATAGAAGTCACCGGCCACTGAAGTCATGGGAACGTAACGCGCAGCCACGCGAAAATTGGCCGATCTCGGAAACTCCGCTGGAAGAATTGAGAGCTGAATGCGCCGCGCAACCTCAAGTTCCTTCTGAATGTCGTTGAGTTGTTGGTCGCGGTCCAATGTTTGCCGGGCCGCAACATATCCCAAAGCTCCCAAAAACCCGACAAAGCCGAACGGCTCGATCCTGGGGGCCAATCGCCATGTTCCGACAACGTTATCAACCAGTGCGGCTACCCCGAAAATGACCAGCCCGCGGCGGATGATCAAAAAGTCCCGGCTGACCGCGCCCGGCCAGTAGGACTGCACAAGCAAAGCAACCAGCGCCGTAATCACAACAACGTTGTTGATCAGCTGATAAGTCAGGGATGGACCGAATGCGAACGTCAGGACCGCAAGCGAGGCCACAATGATTCCCATCACGTAGCTGATAATTCTGCCGCTGCGGCGCAGCAGGCCAGCCGCATCGAAGTACAGAAACGCGGGAATGGGGACGATGTAATTGATGCCGGACGCAAGTCTGGGATAGAAAACCGATCCGTGAATGGCGAGTCCGAGCAGGTTCGCCTGAATCCATAAGCGCATGCCGTAGAGGGCCGCAAAGACAGCGAAATAGTTCAATACGGAATCGTGCTTGCGGCGAATGGTGGAGAAGGCCGCAGCAATCAGTCCCACCGCAACGAATGCGGCTCCGAGAAAAAGATACGCAGCGTCGCGATGGAAGGCCCCCAGGACTTGGTCAGCCGTAAGCTCGGAAACGAGCGCGTACATAGCAACAGGATGCTAAATCATTTAACAGATGGCACGTGAGGCCTCGGCAAATTCGGAAAATTAAGAGGGATTCACCGCATTACCAACGTAAGCAATTCACGCGGTTTTCTGCTCCCTCGCGCTTCTCCGTTCGTTAGGCTTGCTATGGGGAGTGGGTCCCAGCCTCCCCAGGAATTCTTCGGTGAGCCCTTCCCTCCTCATTCTTCGCTCGTCGGACCCCACCGGACTGCTGCTCTGGTGCGTCATCGGGTTCTGCGCCGGCATCGGCCTTTTCTTCTACGGATTTCGGCTGCTGCAACGACGGCGCTTGATTCTCGACACTCCGTTCTCCAAAATTCGCAGCGCATCGATGGGAATGGTCGAAATCAGCGGCCTCGCCCTCGGGCCTTACACCATGATTGCGCCCATTACCGCGCGGCCCTGTTACTACTACCGCACGCTGGTGTGGGAGTACAAACAAAGCGGCAAGAATAAGCAATGGGTGAAGGTGGCCGGGGAGTGCATGCATGTGCCATTCTTCGTCGACGACAACACCGGGCGCGTGCTGGTCGATCCGCGCGGCGCCGACCTCGACCTGCATTGCGATTTCGAAGAGCAATTCTGCGATTCGTTCTTTACCACAAAAGACCCGGTGCCGAATAATGTGCGGAGCTTTCTGGGTCGGCACGGCATTGTCACCAACAACAAAATTAAGGTGCAGGAATTTTGCATCAAGCCCAAGAACTCGCTATTCATTCTGGGTACGCTGAGCGAAAACTCTGGCTTGGAAGTCACCGCCGAACCGGTGCAGGACCACGAAACGCTGCAAGGACTTTCTTCCGGAGCTCTTTCACTGTCGCTCGGCTCCATTTCGCTTTCTATGCGCGGTGGATTGGGTAACCAAAGCGTCGACTTCCCTGACGATGGAATCACCACGCAATCCCACACTCCGGCTCAACTCGTTCGACTGACCCCGGAAAACGCACCCGCCAACGCTTTGGAGATGTCGCAACAACAGAAGATCGCCGCAGCGCTGCTGAAGGCAGGAATCTCGAACCTGGCAGCATGGAACGCGGCAGGAATGCCTGTCGCAGGTCTGACCAGTCCCGGGGTGCAAGTCCTCGCCGACCCAACCGCAACGTCGCCCGGTGAGAAAGATGACCGAGACAATGCTTTCGATCCGCACCCGCCCGTCGTGCTGATGAAAGGGACGAACAACAAAACGTTCCTGATTTCCTGGCGGAGCCAACAGGAAGTCGCGCGCTCCCTGGGATGGAAATGCACGTTGATGATCTGGGGCGGGCCCGCGCTCGCGCTGCTTTCTCTCTACATTTTTCTGGGCATCGAGCACCTGCGCTGACCGATCGATTGAGGCATCACGCTTCTAACCTTAGTGCCATTCGGTGCCGCTAGTCCGCCGCACGTCGTCTAGTACAATCAAACCCGTGAGCGACGCCGTTCGTATCGGAATTCTGGGCGACTTTAACGCCGATTTCCGCTCCCACCACGCCACCACGGAGTCGCTGCAACACGCCGCCCGCAAGCTCCACATGGAGGTTGAATCGGAGTGGGTGCCGACCTCGTCTCTGACCGCCGATACGGCCGAAAAGAAGCTCGAGAGTTTCGATGGTTTATGGGGCGCGCCGGGTAGCCCGTTCAAGAGTTTCGACGGCATGCTCAGGGGGATCGAGTTTGCCCGCCGCCGAGATTGGCCTTACCTGGGCACGTGCGCCGGATTCCAATACGCCTTCATCGAGTTCGCTCGCAACGTTCTCCACATCGAAGACGCCGACACTGCCGAAAATAATTCCGGTTCGAAGAACATCATCATCTATCCGGTAGCCTGTGCAGTGCCCAATCGCAAGGGCAACGCGCCTAAGCTGTCCGGCGTGGTTCCGGAGATTCGCCTTCGTCCCGGCTCTTACCTGCAGTCGTTTTATGGCAAGGAACAGGACACGGTGACGGAGGAGTTCTTCTGCAACTTCGAAATCAATCCAGACTTTGAATGGGCGGCCATGGAAGCGGGATTTCCCGTGGTCGCGCGCGGCGCCCAAGGCGAAATCCGCGCGATCGAGTCGCCGACGCATCGCTTCTACCTGGCCACACTCTTTCAACCACAATTGTCGTCCACAGAAAAGAAGCCCCATCCCATCATCCTCGCCTTCGTGCAAGCGGCCGCCGACTGGGGCAAAAAGAAACTCGACGACAGCGTGCTGGAATAAAACGTAGCGAGCCTCTTGTAGCGCCGGCGCCTCGCCGGCTGTCGCGGCGGCAACTTGCCGCCGCACTCTGAAGCGCACGTAAAGTCATCGCACCTGCAAGCGAGCCTCGACTCCACCCGCAGGTTACCAAAGACCCTGCCCCGCCCCACTTTCTGCCAGTCACCATCCGCATCTAGAGCACTGTCCACTCTCCCGCTAGACTCATCGAGATCGCTCCCCCGTTTGATCCAAGTCCCGCAGGAGCAGCGCGTCTATGCACATGCAGTTGGTCAACTCGTACCGCATCCCGTTTACTACGCTGATCAGCTATATTCCCGTCATCGCGACGGTCGTGACTTGCTTCTTCAGTGTGATTCTGGCGCGCGCCACCCTGCGCTACGTGGAGGCAACCGACAAAGGACTGGCCCTGGCCCGCGAGGAGTTCGAGCGCGAGTGGTCGCCTGACATTCACATCAAGATGGAACGCGTCTCTGCCAGCGAGGCCAGGATCATCGCCACCAATCTGGCGAAAACTTCGGTCCTGCTGCAGTTGCTGCAATTGCGCAAGCTCTCGCATGCCGTGCCCTTCGAGCGCTTCCGCTTGAACGATCCTTTGGTTGGCGGCATGACGTGGTCGCAGGAAATGGGGAAACGCATTCTGGCGTGTACGGGAGAAGAGTTTGAAGGCCCCATCGCGGCGTCGATGACCTTCTATGCCGCGGGACGGATGTACCGCACCGACTGGTTTCGCGCGCAGATTACCGTGCGCGACGGCCGCATCACGAGTCTTGAACCCAGCACCATGCCGGCTCGTCGCGTGCGCCAGATCGAGCGCGATGGCCCCGAGCGCCGCCGGGAATTCGCCCAGGACGTGTCGGCCGATGCCGGCCCCGACGAATCCGGAGCCAACGCGGACGAAAGCGCCTTCGCGGCTGAAGCCTAAACCGCGTCGAAAACCACGTGCAGTAATCTGGCGTTCCAGCGGTGCTCCATGCTTTCAGGGGTACGCCGCTTCCGCGTTCGTTTCATAGTGTCCCTGCACCGCCAACGTTCTTCCTAAATCGGCAATCGCGTACTCTCGAATGAACTTCCGTGGTGCCTGTCTTGCGCCTCCGCTGCTATTCTGCTGATTACCTCTCCGAAACTTGAGATCACAATTTGTGATCTCAAGTCAGAAGCGAGCGCCTGAAATATGGCCAAGACAGCGATCATGGTTGCACGAAAAGTCGATTCGAAAATCCTGGTGTTGCGTGGGCAGAGAGTCATCCTCGATACCGACCTTGCCGAACTGTACGGCGTACAAGTCCGGCACCTGAACCAGCAAGCCAGGCGCAACGCGAAACGCTTTCCTGCGGCCTTTCGCTTTCAACTTTCGCCGCACGAATGGAAAATCTTGAGATCACAAAATGTGATCTCAAGTGAAGGTCACGGCGGCGCGCGCTATCGCCCCTATGCCTTTACCGAACACGGCGCCATCATGGCGGCAACTGTGTTGAACTCCGAACGCGCCATCGAAATGAGCGTGTTTGTCGTGCTCGCGTTTGTGCGCATGCGCCGCGCCATCGCCGGGAATCGCCACATCCTGACGAAGTTGGCGGAACTGGAACGCCGGCTGGAGAGTCACGATGCTGAGATCCTGGAACTGATGGATGCGATCCGCGAACTCATGACTCCTGAAGAGCCCAACCGGCGACGCATCGGATTTGAGGCGCCGGTGGAAGCCGAGAGTAAGGCTCTGAGAGTTCGCACCGCCCGACTACGAAGTAAATGAGCGGCCCCGGACGAATGCGTCCGGGGCTACGTGTTCGCGTTTCGCGTCGAGAGTAACTCTTACCAACGATAGCTTATCGCCTCGGAATCGGTGAAGATTCCGAACGGCTCACTCGGGAATAAGTTCGAACGCCGGGTAACTCCCGCTGATCGCCGCGAAATCTTCCACTGGCGAACCTGCCGGAATCGGAAAGTATCGCTGCACTTCGCGGCGAAAGGTGTCCAGGTATGACTTCAGGATCGGGGGCTTCTCTCCGTCGGTTAGCGGACGCAGGCGAAATTTCTCTCGCTTGCTTCCCTTCTTCAGCGTAATTTCTCCAGCGGCCTCGGCGTTGCGTACCCACTGCGTTCGCCCGCGCGGAGCCACCAGATATTTCTTTCCATTCAGTTCGAGCAGGTTGATGGGAGTGGAATAGAGCTTGCCAGTTTTCCGTCCGCGAACCTCGAGCAGGTAGTTGTAGGAGAAGCCCAGCCCGAGGCCGACGAGAAAGCCGAAAATGCGGTTGAAAACTTTTTCGCCGGCGCTGGGTTCGCGGAAAACCGGCAGCGTGGAATTCATGCCTTCATTGTATGCGCGCTAGGTTCTGGCAACGAAGCGCAGAGAGGCGGAGTTCATGCAGTAGCGGAGAAGCGTGGGCTCGGGACCATCGTCAAAGACGTGGCCGAGGTGAGCGTCGCATTCGGTGCAGGCAACCGCAGTGCGCACCATGCCGAAGGTGGTGTCGCGGATTTCCGTCACGTTTTCGGCAGCGATCGGCGCCCAGAAGCTCGGCCATCCCGTGCCGGATTCGAACTTGGTGGCGGAATCGAAGAGCGCGTTGTCGCAGCAGATGCAGCGGTAGATGCCGGAGTCGTGCAGGTTCCAGTATTTGCCGGAGAAGGCGATTTCCGTATCGGCGTTGCGCGTGATATCGAAGACTCCGGCAGAAAGTTGTTTGCGCCACTCGGCCACGGTCTTGACTATCTTGGCGATACGAACCTGCTTGAGGCGCTGGCCTGCGTCGGAAAAAAGAACAACCGTCACCTCTTTGGGCTCACTGTCGACGGCAGGCGCGGCACCTAGTACGGCAGGCTTTCTCCATTGCCAAAACACCAGGCCTGCGATCGTGGCCGCGGACATCGCGAGAAAGGCGCGCCTCTGAATGTTAGGTGGCGACGCAGCCGAGCTTTGCTCGGCCGGACAGCCCCTTCGACTTCGCTCAGGGCAGGCTTGGGCGGCTGTCCCCACATTAGTTCTGTCGCGATTGCGATCTGGCGCCAGCATACCTCTCTCCTACTTTCCGGTGTACAGGTCGGGGAACTGCTGGCGCAGGTGCTCAACCTTGGGAGCATCGTTGAAGACGATATACGGCTGGTTGGGATGCAGCGTCGCGTAGTTCTGGTGATAGGCCTCCGCGGGATAGAACGCTTGTAGCGGCACGACCTTGGTCACGATTGGACGCGAAAATATTTTGGCCTGGTCGAGTTGCGCGATGTAGGCCTCGGCGATGCGCTTCTGTTCATCGTTACTGTAGAAAATCGAGGAGCGATATTGCGTGCCCTCGTCGGGGCCTTGACGGTTGAGTTGCGTGGGATCGTGCACCACTGAAAAGAAAACGCGCAGCAGCTCGCCGTAGGTGATCTGCGAAGGATCGTAGACGATCTGGACCGACTCCGCGTGTCCGGTTTCGCCGGTGCTGACGATTTCGTATTCGGCGGTCTTGGCGGATCCTCCGGCGTATCCGGAAGTCGCGCTGATCACGCCTTTCACGTGCTGGAAGACTGCCTGTACTCCCCAGAAACATCCGCCGGAAAGCACTGCAGTCTGTTGTCCGGGAGTTGCGGCACGCGGCGCGTCCTGCGCCGGCGCAGGCACTGCGACAGCCGATTTTGCTTTGGCGTTGCAGGCGGTGATTGTTACCAGCGCTGCGAAGAGAACCAAGGCTAGCCGAGTAGAAAATGACATTTTCATTCCTTCCTGTTTTGGCGCCAAACCTTGCGGCTTACCAGATTGGAGTTGCGACCAGTCCAAAAGTTTCAAGGGGCGTGGGCCACCGCAGGCAGAGACACAGAGGGCTGCGCCTCTACGGTCAGGACCTTCGCGATGCGCGTTTTTATTTCCTGCTTGCTTTTTCGCCTTCTGTTCGCCAATAATGGCGGCATGGCTATCACACGCAGACAGCGGGAAGTATACGACTTCATCTCGCGATTCGTGGCAGAGCACCAATACTCCCCTTCGTTCGAAGAGATTGGCAAAGGGCTGGAGCTGACCTCTCTGGCCACGGTGCACAAGCACGTCACGAACCTGGAGAAAAAAGGACTGCTGACGCGCGACTACAACCGCAGCCGCTCGATTGACCTGCTGCCTCCCAAAGGACGCCTGAAGCAGGCGATGAGCGTGAACACCGCCGTCGTCCTGCCGCTAGTGGGCCGTATCGCCGCCGGTCAACCGATCGAGGCCGTGCAGAGCAATGAGACCATCTCGCTCGCCGACTTCGTACGCTCGAAAGAAGTGTTTGTGCTCGAGGTGCGCGGCGACTCCATGCAGGATGAAGCCATCCTCGACGGCGATTACGTGCTGGTGGAGAAAGCCCGCAACGCCCACAACGGAGACATCGTCGTGGCGCTGGTGGATTCAAGCGACGCCACGCTGAAACGCTTTTACCGCGAAGGCGACAACATCCGTCTGCAGCCCTCAAACGTGACCATGAAGCCAATCATCGTTCCGGCAGCGTCAGTGGATGTGCAGGGGCGGGTGATTGGGGTGCTGCGGAAGTACTAGCGGTTCTCTGTTTCGAGTCAATTACCATCATTCTTGTCATCACTGCAGATGGAATTCAATTTCCACGGCGATTATCACTGCAACAGGGTGACCGTCTTTTTCGGCAGGTTTGAATTTCCAACCTTCAACAGCATGCACAGCATTGGCGTCAAGGCCGGCTCCCAGACGGCTAAGGATGTGAAAGCTGGTGGTTGTTCCCTCGGCGCTGACCGTGAGCCCGAGAACCTCGGTGCCTTGAAGGTTTAGTCCTCGTGCTGCTTCACTGAACGTAGGGTCAGGAGCATGGATCTGCATTGGAGGGCTAACACCGTTTCCAACTCGAAACAACTGGGTCGGCGCTAAGGAGCGTTGGTTCATCAACGACGGCGCGGACCGAAGTTCAGCAGGAGGTTTCACTCCTTGGATTGCGAGAATGTCCGGAGAGAAGTGGCAACTCTCGAATTTTTCCATCAGTCCAGACCGAACACAGGATTTCCAATAGTCAGGAACCAAGTCCACCAGAGAGTCCTGCGCGCCAAGAAATACTTTTGAGGTCAGGGCTTCGATGGTTTCCATCGAGGCCGCATCCCGGCCCAAGTCAACCGTTATTTCCACAAACACTGGGCTCGTTTCTCTGGTCCCGGGTAAGAGTTGCTCGGCGGGAAGAAGCTTGAACCTATGATCGATGTAGACTGCGACTAGTCTCCTTGCCTGGAGAATCAAGCTCTGTTGGCGGATTTGAACCTTGTTGACCTTGACGAAACCGTCCGCTGTCCAATCTCCAGAAGTCTCATTGACGACGGGCGCGCCCGATGAAGCGTAGTACAGGTGCTCCCCGGTGAGAAAACCACGGACCAGAAACGTCTTGCCTTGGTAACGCTCCCGAAGTTGCAGCTTGAGAAGGTCCGTTTGTGAATAAGCGTCCGAAAAGAGAAAGGCGAGAATCAACACCAGAACGAAGCGAACGGCATAGCCGCCCATTTTATTGTGTTCCGATGTGGCGCTCCACAAATAAAAACGCACGCTGCTCTCAAAAGGCAGCGTGCGTTGAAATTTTAGCTAGGAGCTAAAAGCTAGAAGCTATTTCACCCAATGTGCTTGTTCAGAGCTTGGGCGATGGCGTCTTTCGGCCTGTAGCCGACGATTTGTTCGACGACCTGGCCTCCCTTGAACACCAACAGTGTGGGAATGCCGGTGACTTTGTAGCGCATCGGAGTGGCGCTGTTGGAGTCGACATCCATCTTGCCGATTTTTATCTTGCCCTGATACTCGGTGGCCAGTTCTTCGACGATGGGGGCGATAGCGCGGCAAGGGCCGCACCAGGTTGCCCAGAAGTCTACGAGAACGGGCTTTTCCGATTTCAAAACATCCTGGTCGAAGTTTGCATCGGTGACTTCGACGATTCCGTTACCTGCCATGTTGTTTCTCCTCGTTGTGAACGTCGCGCTTTCGGCGGACGCTCCTTCGGGCGACGCTGCCGGGCGATCGGTATAAGTGCTTCCCCGAAGGGAGCCGAACTTATTATCGTACCACTGTAATCAGATGCCGAGGGAGGTAAGAAAGTCGCAAGGCTTCCTGGTCGGTGATCGGCCGGCTTTTCGCCATTCGCGCTGGGCTGGGACTCTGCACTCAGAGTGATAAGGCTAACCCGTTGCCAGCGCCTGTGATCCCAACCTTTTCGCACGAATCCTAAGGGATCGTTGCGAGTCGGGGAAGGTCACGGCGTCAGTCGCGCCATACGCCTCAATAGGATGCGGGGCTTTGGCCCCTGAGGGTTACTTTTTCTCCACGGGCCTGAAATCCAACGACGCTGAATTCATGCAATACCGCAACCCTGTCGGCGGCGGACCATCCTCGAACACGTGCCCCAGATGCGCATCGCACTTGGCACAGCGCACCTCGGTCCGAACCATGCCGTACTTCGTATCCCGGTGCTCGACCACGTTGCTTGCTTCCCCAGGCTTGTAGAAACTCGGCCAGCCCGTGCCGGAATTAAACTTCGTCTGCGAATCGAACAGCGGCACACCGCAGCACACGCAGTGATACATTCCCGGCTCTTTCGTATTCCAGTAGGCGCCGGTAAACGCACACTCCGTCCCCGCCTCACGGGTCACGTGATACTGCTCGGGCGTCAGTTCTTGCCTCCACTCCGCCTCAGTTTTCGTAACTTTCTCTGCCGTCTTTTCGGCCATGATTCCACTCCATTCTGCTGCTTTTCTTTGACAAGAATTAGATGTTTGAGGGCCGCAAAAGTGACATCCCTACTTCTCGACGTCGTCCCCGACCTTCCGGTACTTCCCGCGAAAAAAGAGCAGCGGTTCGCCCTCCTGCACCACCGCTTCTTCGACCTCGGCAATAAAAATTGTGTGGTCGCCGGCATCTTGCGCAGAATGCAAGCGGCACTCCAGATAGGCCAGCGATCCCTGTAACATCGGGGTCCCGTGCCGGGTGCGTTCAAACCGCGCTCCAGCCTCTTCCTCGGCATGTTCATGGTCGCGCTCCGAATGCGCATAGTATTCCGAGATCGCACGCTGATCCTCGCAGAGCACATTAATTCCGAATCGTTTCTTGGCGTGCAGATGCGCATGCGTGCGCGTGGTGTGATCCACGCAAACCAGCACCAGCATGGGATCGAGCGACACCGAGGCGAACGCATTGGCCGTCATGCCATGCACCTGGCCGTCGAGGTCGACCGTAACAATCGTCACCCCGGTGGCGAAGCGCCCCATTGCCTTGCGGAATTCAGAGGCAGTCATGTTCATAGCGACGTAGGGGCGGACGCGTTCGTCCGCCTTCGAGCGAAAGCGAGCGCGCCGCGGCGATTAAGCCGGGTACGAACACCCTCGGACGAATGCGTCCGGGGCTACGTAACCGCCTACATTACCATGCCGCGCCGTTGTATCATTCGGTCAACGTGGCTGTCCTCTCCAATCCGCTTGCAAGCCGCGCCGCATGCGCCTCAGCGCTCGCGGACATTCGTCCCGGCGTGCCCATCTCGCGTGAGGCCGCACCGCACCTCATTCAGTGCGCGGACGACGATCTTCCCGAACTTCTCGCCGCGGCCCGCGCCGCCAAAGAGCGCTTCAAGCCCGGCGTCATTACTTATTCACGCAAGGTCTTTCTGCCGCTCACGAATCTCTGCCGCGACTACTGCGGATACTGCACCTTCCGCCGCGATCCCGGCGATCCCGGCGCGCATACAATGACTCCCGACGAAGTCCTGGCGGTCGCCCGCGCCGGCGAAAAACTCGGATGCACCGAAGCCCTCTTCAGCCTCGGCGACAAGCCCGAATTGCTATTCCCCGAGATGCGCGACACATTGCGCCATCTCGGCTACAAGTCCACGCTGCACTATCTCGAAGCCATGTGCGAACTGGTGCTGCGCGAGACCAGCCTGCTTCCGCATTCCAATCCCGGCCTGCTCAGCGCGGAGTGGATCGCGCGCCTGGCCGCGGTCTCGCCCAGCATGGGCCTGATGCTCGAAACCATGAACTCCGCGCTGCTTGCCCCGGGAGCCGCTCACGACAATGCTCCCGACAAAGTCCCGGCGAAACGCCTGCGCACCATTGCAGAAGCCGGCAAACAGAATGTTCCCTTCACCACGGGCTTGCTTATCGGCATCGGCGAATCTGCGGAGGACCGCGTCGACACCCTGCTCGCGATCCGCGATTTGAACGACCACTACGGCCACATCCAGGAAGTGATCGTGCAGAATTTCCGCGTCAAGCCGGCGATCCCCATGGCGCACTGGCCCGAGCCCACTCGCGGCGAGATGCTTCGCACCGTGGCAGTAGCTCGCTTGCTACTCCCCAACGTCAATATTCAGGCCCCTCCCAATCTCTCCGCGCCTTACTATGATGATTTGGTCGACGCCGGCATCAACGATTGGGGAGGGATCTCGCCGCTGACCCCTGACTACATCAATCCGGAAAAGCCATGGCCGCATCTGGAACAGTTGCGCCTGCGGACGGAAGCCAAGGGATTCGCGCTGCGCCAGCGTCTGCCGGTGTATCCCGAATTTCTTCCCGCCGTCATGGGCAAGCCCGGACTGTTGTCGGAAAAACTGCGCGCCGCCGCGGATGGTCAAGGCCTCGCTAACATGAAGAGGGCTGCATGATCTGCGTTCTCAGCGGTGGCACTGGCGGCGCCAAATTCATCGATGGACTCCAGCAGGTCATGCCTCCCGAGGAAATCACCGTGATCGTCAACACCGGCGACGACCTGCTGTGGTGGGGACTCTACGTTTCGCCTGACATCGATTCCATCACTTACGTGCTCTCCGGCATGCTCAGCCGCGAGCGCGGATGGGGGGTGAAAGGCGACACTTTCCTCTGCCTGCAGGCCATGGGACAACTCGGCGAGCCAACGTGGTTCCACACCGGCGACCGCGACCTCGCGATGCACCTGTTGCGTTCACGCCTGCTGGCCGAGGGCAAAACCCTCTCCGACGCCACCGCCGTGATCTCCGAGAAACTTGGCGTCAAAGCGCGCGTTCTGCCCATGAGCGACTCGCGCGTCGAAACACGCGTGGATACGCCCGTCGGCGAACTCAGCTTTGAAGAATATTTCGTGCAGCGCTGGTATCAGGATCCAGTGAACTCCGTGCGCTTCGCCGGAGCCTCCGACGCCGAGCCCGCGCCCGGAGTCATCGAAGCTATTGAGTCTGCCGACGCGGTGATTATTGCGCCGAGCAATCCCATCACCAGCATCGGTCCGATTCTGGCGGTGCCCGGCATTCGCGAGGCTCTGCTGCACTGTCGCGGAAAAGTTGCCGCGATCAGCCCGATTGTCGGCAGCGCTCCGGTTGCTGGCCCGGCGGGAATTCTTATGGCCGCGCAAGGACTTCCTTGCTCGATTGTTGGAGTCGCCCACGCGTATGAGGACTTCATCGACATCCTGGTGTGCGACAACCGCGACAATCGCGCTGCCGAATTGCTTCGCGCCAACGGCTTGACTGTCGAGGCCACACAAACCATTATGCGCACCGCGGACGACAAAGCTGCGCTCGCGCGCGAAGTGCTCTCGTTCGTTTCTTCATCGCCCGCCGACGAGGCGCGCCAAGCCCACGGCAATACCTTTCGACGCCTGGACCCACAGCCGTGATTCTTGTTCCAGTAAAGAACTTGTCTTCGGCAAAGCAGCGCTTGGCGGCCGTTCTCGATCAACCGTCTCGCACCGCGCTGGCCCAGGCCATGCTGCATGACGTACTCACGGCGCTACACAACTGGAAAAGGCGTCCACAGGTTGCGGTGGTGACCAGCGATGCCTACGCGGTAAAGCTGGCCCGCGAATATAAATTCGAAGTCATCCCCGACCCCGACAATCCTGGCGAAACTGCGGCCATCGAGATGGCCACACTCGTCTGCGTCGAGCGCGGGGCGGACAGCACGCTGGTGATCCCGGCCGACATTCCGCTGATTCAACCATGGGAACTCGACGAAATCGTGAAGCATGCGCCCGCCGAAGGCAGCGTGCTTGTGCCAGCCGCCGACGGACGCGGAACTAATGCCGCCTTCCGCCGTCCCGCAAATCTGTTTCCCCTCCGCTTCGGCAACGACAGCTTTAAACCGCACCACGCCTCCGCCGAAGCCACCGGGAAACCGTGCATCGTGTTGAAGCTTCCCGGAATTGCGGTGGACGTCGACAATCCTCCGGATCTGGAAGAACTCATGTCGCTCCCTGGCGAAACCCGCGCCCAGCGCCTCGCCCGTGATTACGCACGCACCCGTGTGGGGACGGGCACTCTGCCCGTCCAGCCGTAAAGACTTTCCCAGGTCTGCAACAGATAACCTAAGATGATGGGGTTGCTGTTGGTGATCTCAAAACCTGTCGAGCTGCGCTCGACGGACAGCCGAGGGCGGCTGTCCCCACATAGTCTTGGGTTTGGCCTTTTTTATGCCTCGCGCTCAATCGCGGCCAAAAAATGCACCGGACCGTACCGCGTCCGAGTTGCGCCTGATCCCGATTCCGCTCGCCGATGAAATCCGTCCCGGCGATTCGCTCGCCGACAAATTGCTGAACGCCCTCCGCCGCTCGCGTCTCCGCCTCCAAGCGGGCGACATCCTGGTCATCAAACATAAAATCGTTTCCAAAGCCGAGGGGCGCCTCGTCGATCTTGCCACGATCAATCCGTCACGCGAATCCCTCGCCTGGGCGAAACAATATGCCCTTGACGCCCGCGTCATCGAGCTAGCCTTACGCGAGAGCCGCACTGTCATCCGCCGCAAGAACGGTGTCCTCATCACCGAGACGCATCATGGCTTCCTCTGCGCCAACAGCGGCGTTGACGTGTCCAACGTCAACGGAGGCTCGCACGCGCTTCTGCTTCCCGAGGACCCCGACCGCTCCGCCGCCGGCCTGCGCCGCGCGCTCAAACGCCGCGTCGGCGTGGCCGTTCCCGTGATCATCACCGACAGTTTCGGCCGCCCTTGGCGGGAAGGCCTCACTGAATTTGCGATCGGCATCGCCGGAATGAAGCCGCTGCGTGACGACCGGGGCCGCCGCGACTCCCACGGATACGAGCTCCGCGCCAGCGTCGAGGCCGTCGCCGACGAACTCGCCTGTGCCGCCGGCCTCGTCTGCGGCAAACTCAACCGCGCCCCCGCCTGCCTCGTCCGCGGATTTCGCTACGAGCCCGGCTCCGGGAAAGTCCGCGACCTGCTGCGCAGCGCATCCGCCGACCTATTCCGATAGACTGTCTGGAATGATTTTTCGCGTCTAGCTGTTGAGGAGGAACCCATGAGCAAGGAAATCTCCCGCAGACAGTTTCTGGAAAACATCGGACTCGGAACCGCGGCCGGGACGAGCCTTTTATTGCTGAAGGACATTGCCAACGCGCAGCCCGGGCCCGATCCACTCCCCTCGCGGACTCTGGGACGCACCGGCGCAAAAGTTTCGATTCTCGCCTTCGGCTGCGGCAGCCGCTTCCTCATGTACAAAGACGAAGAGAGCGCGAGCGCGATCCTCAATCGCGCCATCGATCTCGGCATCACGTACCTGGACACGGCGTACGCCTACGGGGATGGCGAGAGCGAAACTCGCGTTGGCAAAGTGATGGCTTCCCGCCGCAAGGAAGTTTGGCTGGCAACTAAAATTCCCGATCGCACCCGCGACGAATTCCTGCGCCGCCTGGAAGGGAGCCTCAAGCGACTTCAGACAGATCACGTGGATCTGGTCCACATCCACAGCCTTGGCCAAGCCGACGACCTGGAGAAAATCGAAGCCAGAAACGGAGCTCTGAAAGGTTTGATGGAAGCGCGCGACCAAAAGATGGCGCGCTTTGCCGGCATGACCAGCCATACCAACGGAGAGGTGATGGCCAAGGCCATCGAGCGCCACGACCTTGATTGTGTGCAGATGGCTCTCAACGCCTCGCGAAACGGAAGGTTTGAAGAGTCGGCACTTCCCGCCGCCAATGCAAAGAAGCTAGGTGTAATCGCGATGAAGGTGACCGGCCAGGAGTTTTTGGTGGGTGACGGTTCAGGGAAAGCAGACATGCCTTCTCTTCTCCGCTATTCCATGAGTCTTCCGGTAACCACGGCAGTTGTGGGCATGCCGCGCCCCGAAATGCTCGCGCACAACGTCGAGATCGCGCGAAGTTTTTCGCCACTTAACGATCAGGAGAAAGAGCGCCTGCGGCAGCAACTCCAGCCCGCTCGTCAGGGACTGGAAAAACGACTGGTAGGGCATCTAGATGGGCCGACAACTAACCCCGAAATGTTTCCCGTGTAGCGCATCCGACCGGGGCGATCACCTCTTAGCACAACTGCCGGTGCTAAACTTTGAATCCAGGAGGGCCGAGGGCTAGCCCTTGGGAGGAAGCCGTGTTTCGCGAACTCACGACATCGGAATTGGAATCCTTCCCGGCACTCGAATGGTCTGACATCGCCGGGCGACTCACTCCCGCATTGCGTTCTTCGTTAGAGAAAGTACTCGAGACGCAAAACGGCGCCCACTTGTCGCTGGATGAATCCTACGAACTAGCCTACTCCGAAGGCCACGACCTCCTGGGTCTGCTGGTCGCCGCCAACCAACTGCGCGCCGAACTCGCCGGCAACATCGTTACCTACGTGGTCAACCGCAACATCAACTTCACCAACATCTGTTTCGTGGGATGCAAGTTCTGCGCCTTCAGCCGCGGCCCGCGCGAGTCGGACGCCTATTTTCATTCTCTCGACGACATGGCGCGAAAAGCGGTCGAAGCCTGGCAAATGGGCGCGACCGAAGTCTGCATTCAAGGCGGCCTGCCCCGCGATCTCCCGAAGTTCTACTACCGCGACATTCTCCGCGCGATCAAGCAGGCGGTTCCGCGCATGCATATCCATGCCTTTTCGCCGATGGAAATTGTCTACGGCGTGGAACTCACGGGCATGCCGCTGCCCGACTATCTTTCCATGCTCCGCGACAACGGCCTCGGAACGCTGCCTGGCACCGCCGCCGAAATTCTCGACGACGAGATTCGCCACGTCCTGTCGGCCAACAAGCTTTCCACCGCGCAGTGGGTCGAGGTCATCCGCACCGCGCACCGCTGCGGCATTCGCACCACATCGACCCTCATGTATGGGCACACCGAAACTCCGGCGCACTGGGTGCGACAGATGCGCCTGCTGCGCGAGATCCAATCCGAGACCGGAGGCTTCACCGAATTCGTTCCTCTCGGTTTCGTTCATCAGAACACGCTGCTCTTCCATCAAGGACTGGCGCGCACTGGCCCAACGCTTGCCGAGCACCTCAAAGTTCACGCGCTGGCGCGCCTGCTGCTCGCCGGTTCCATCAACAACATCCAGGTTTCTTGGGTAAAGCTGAATCGCCGTCTCTCTCAACTCTGCCTGCATGCGGGCGCCAACGACTACGGCGGCACGCTGATGGAAGAAAATATTTCGCGTGAAGCCGGAGCGACCGCCGGGCAGTACACCAGTCCGGAAGATTTTCAATCGCTGATCCTGGAAATCGGACGCATCCCGGCGGAGCGCAACACAACCTACTCCCGCATCCACCTCAAACTTCCTCTCGCCGAATGCAGCGCCGAGCAGTCGTTCGAGGCTGAATTCGCATGAGTCCCGAAGGCATCCGCCCCATCGCGCTTATCGGAGGTACCGGGCCCGCCGGCATGGGACTCGCTCTCCGCTGGGCGCGCGCCGGGGAAACCGTCATCATCGGCTCGCGCGACGAAAAGCGGGCGCAACAGGCCGCTGCCGCCATCCAGCAAAGACTTGGAGGCCAGGCAAAAATTTCAGGGATGGAAAACAGCGCCGCCTGCGCCGCCTCCGACATCCTCATGTTGACCGTTCCCTTTGAAGGTCAAGCTTCTCTTCTCAAGAAACTGAAATCCGCGATCACTGCAGGGAGCATTCTCATCGACGCCACCGTGCCTCTGGCCAGCGGCGTCGGCGGACGCGCCTCGCGCACTCTCGGCGTCTGGCAAGGTTCTGCGGCCCAGCAGGCAGCCGAACTCGTCTCCGAAGAAGTAAGCGTGGTCGCCGCCTTCCACAACGTTTCTGCCGAACTGCTCGGTACCGACACGCCGCTCGACTGCGACGTCATCGTTTGCAGCGACGATCCCGACGCAGCCCAACTCACCCGCGAACTGGCGGCTAAAATTCCCGGCGTGCGCGGCATCGACGGCGGAAAGCTGGAAAATGCGCGCATAGTCGAGCAGATCACTGCCTTGCTGATCGGCATGAACTTCCGCCACAAAGGTCACGCCGGAATCCGCATCACCGGCCTGCCACCCAGCGCTTACCGGTGAGCGCACACGTCAATGAAATTTAGCGAGGAGCGAATGTTTGAGCGAGAACAATAACCTCGACGCCGCCCTGCAGTATCACAGCGGTACCAAGCACTCGTATCAAAGCCTGCGCATGCATCCGCACACGCTCGACTGGGCGAACAAGCCTCTCCTGTTCAAAATTTATCCGACGCTCGAAGTCACGCGCCTGCCCCGGGATTTTCATGATACCGGCCGCGCGGCGCTTTCCGCGATTGCGGCCACGCCGAGTTCGACGCAAGCGGAAGCTATCCCCGATCTCGAAACTCTCGCGCAATTGTTGTTCTTCACCGCCGGCGTCGTTCGCAGCAAGAAACATCCTGAAGGCGAAACCTTTTTTCGCGCTGCCGCTTGTACCGGCGCCCTCTACGAAATCGAACTCTACGTAGTCTCTACCGATCTTCCGGGCAGACCGGTGCCCGGCGTCAAGAACCCTCCGGGACTTGCCGCCGGCATCTATCATTTCGGAGCGGCCGAATTCGGGCTGCGCCAACTGCGCTCCGGCGATTTTCGCCAGGCTCTGGTAGACGCGACCGCCAGCGAACCCTCCGTGGCGCACGCTCCGGTGATCATTGTCTGTACGGGCACCTACTGGCGCAATGCGTGGAAATATCGCTCCCGCACCTATCGCCATTTCGGCTGGGACAACGGCACCATCCTCTCGAACCTTCTGGCCATGTCCGCCGCTTCGAATCTTCCAGCCAAAATCGTCAGCGGCTTCGTCGATTCTCAGGTGAACGCTTTGCTCGGCCTGGATACTAAGCGCGAGGTCGCTTTTTCGCTTGTCCCTATTGGTTCGCAGCAAGCGAATCCGCCATCTTCATCGCCAGTCGAGCCTCTGGAGTTGCCGATCGTCCCCTACTCCGAGATCGAGGTTGACTATGCCGCTATGCGCAAGATGCATGAGGCCTCTTCTCTCGATTCCACGACCGAAGTAGCCGCGTGGCGCGGCAGCACGCCTGTGCAACCATTTCCCGCCCCGAAGGGCGCCCCCAGCGGGCTGCAGCGGCTCGACGACTCCCGTATTCCTAAAGACTCCATCGAACAGGTAATCTCGCGCCGCGGCTCGACTCGAAAGTTCGCGCTTGACCCGCTCACCTTCCCGCAACTTTCTACAATGCTCGACCGCGCCACGCGGGGGATTCCTGCCGACTTTCTCGATCCCTTCGGAAGCCATCTCAACGATCTGTACCTGATCGTGAACAACGTCATCGGTCTTCCGGCCGGGGCCTATATTTATCACTGGAACGAAAAGCAACTCGAGTTCCTGAAGCCCGGTGACTTTCGCGAGAAGGCCGGATACCTGGGCCTAGAGCAGCAACTTCCCGCCGATGCGGCCGTCGACGTATTCTTCCTGGCTGACTTGAAGCGAATTTTGCAGCGCTACGGCAATCGTGGATATCGTGCCGTGCAACTCGAAGCCGGCATCCTCGGAGGCAAGCTTTATCTCGGCGCCTACGCGCAACGCCTGGGCGCTACGGGTCTCACCTTTTATGACGACGATGTCGTCAGCTTCTTCTCGCCTCACGCGCGAGGAAAGAGCGCGATTTTCCTGGTCGCGTTGGGTCGCAGCGCCGTGCGCCCCAATAAATAACAAGTCACTCGCGACGCGGACAACATTCGCTACCGCTTCCGCTGGGGACTATAATTGCGCTGACCGTGTCCCTGACCCTCGGTACAAAGATTAGTCATTACGAAATTCTTTCCCGGCTCGGAGCGGGAAGCATGGGCGAGGTGTATCGTGCTCGCGATTCGCAGTTGGATCGCGAGGTCGCGATCAAAGTGCTGCCGGAACTCCTCTCCTCCGACCAACAACGCCGCCGACGATTTGAGGTCGAGGCCAAAGCCGCAGCGGCGCTGAATCATCCAAATATTCTCGCGGTCCATCAGATGGGAACCTACGAAGGTGTCCCCTATCTGGTGACCGAACTGCTGGAAGGCACGACCCTCACCGAAGTCATCAGGCGTGGACCCTTGCCCCTGCACAAGGTGATCGACTACGGAGTGCAGATTGCCCACGGTCTGGCGGCCGCGCACGAAAAGGGAATCGTTCACCGCGATCTCAAGCCCGACAACCTGTTCGTCACCAAGGAAGGACGGGTCAAGATTCTGGACTTCGGCTTGGCGAAGGTGATCCCGCTCAAAGAATCGCCAACTACGCTGGCGCCTACGGTCACCATGGCGGGCGTTGCCATGGGGACGATGGGCTACATCTCTCCGGAACAACTGCGCGGGCTGGGCACCGATCATCGCACCGACATTTTCGCCTTTGGCGCTGTGCTCTACGAAATGGTGATGGGCAAGCGTTCCTTCTTAAAGCCGACAGAGGCCGACACCATCAGCGCAATTCTGAACGAAGAACCACCCCTCATTTCTGAGCTCTCACCCGAGACCCCCGCAGCATTGGAGCGCATTGTCAGGCGCTGTCTCGAGAAGGATCCCGAGCGACGTTTTCATTCCGCCTCCGATCTCGCCTTCGCGCTCGAAGCGTTGTCGGCTCCTTCGTTGTCTGCGTCCACTTCCGCGCTACATATCTCAAAAGTCGCTCGCCTGCAATTTTTGTGGATCGCGACGGCGCTACTGACTGTTATTGCCGCCGGGGCGCTTATTTATTATCTGTCGCAGTCTCCGGCGGTTCCCCGCGTCGCAAATTACGTTCAACTCACGCGAGACGGTCAGCCCAAGTCGCTCATCGGAACCGACGGCGCCAGGCTTTACCTCCGATTGGGCGGTGCGAGCTCAGGTAACTTCACTTCTCATGGCATCGCGGAGATGTCAATCAACCACGGCGAGCCGAAAAAGATCGAAGGAATTCCCGCTACCGACATGATTCCCGTCGACCTTTCCCCAGACGGTTCTGAGCTGCTGTTCGTCGACGGCCAAGGCGCACCTCCCGAAGGACCACTGCGAACCTTTCCCATCCTCGGCGGCACGCTGCGCCGAGTCGGCGATATCGTAGCGGAAACTGCTGCCTGGTCTCCCAATGGAACGATGCTGGCTTACACCAACCTGGGTGACTTGTTCATGGCGAAGACCGACGGCACGGACTCGCACAAATTGCTTTCCGTTAAAGGAGACATCAAGAACGTCTCGTGGTCCCCTGACGGCGGCCACCTGCGATTTGACTCTTCTGAGACCGCCGGCACTCTCGGCCAGCAACTGGAATGGGAAGTTGCCGCCGATGGGTCAGGCCTGCATCGCCTGCTTGATGGCTGGCACAACCCGCCAAACGAATGTTGCGGCAAGTGGACCGCCGATGGAAAATATTTTCTCTTCCAGTCGAACAGTCAAATATGGGCTCTCCCCAAGAGCGCCGGCTTTCTGCGCGCGAAACCTACGCCCATCCAGTTGACTTTCAGTCCAATGTCCTTGTCCAAGCCTCTTCCCAGCAAAGATGGTAAGAAGCTTTTCGTCATCGGCGAAACCTATCGTGGCGAGCTCATGCGCTACGATTCAAAGGCTGGACAGTTCGCGCCCTTTCTCGACGGCATTTCCGCCGAATACGTCGCTTTCTCGAAAGATGGCCAGTGGGTCGCCTACGTTTCCTACCGCGACGGCATACTGTGGCGGAGCAAACCTGATGGCAGCGAGCGCTTGCAACTCAGTTATCCGCCGATGTATCCCCTCCTTCCCCGCTGGTCTCCCGATGGCAAGAAGATTATTTTCTTTGAGTTCGCCGTGAACACCGACACTCCCGCCAGAATCTATGAGGTCACACCCGACGGCGGAAGTCCGCGTGCGCTGTTGCCTGAGGATCATAGTCAGCAACTCGATCCGAACTGGTCGCCTGATGGTACCAAGATCGTTTTCGCCGGCGAATCCAACGATCCTTCCTCGGCGATTCACATTCTGGATCTGGCAACTCATCAGATCTCAAACCTGCCAGGTTCCGAAAGCCTGTATTCGCCCCGATGGTCGCCTGATGGCCGCTATATTTCAGCCTTCTCAGGCGACTCGAAGACCCTGCTCCTGTTCGACTTTCAGACCCAGAAATGGACGAACCTCGCCGCCGGTTCTCTCAGTTGGCTCAACTGGTCGCACGACGGACAGTACGTTTACGTGCTGGATTTCGGCGGAAAGGACGCTGTGGTCAGGATTCGGGTAAGCGATCACAAAATCGAGCCGGTGGTCGATATAAAGAATTTTTCCGCCACAGGACGCTACGGCAGTTGCCTCAGTCTCGCGCCAGACGATTCGCCCTTGCTGCTCCGCGATACCGGGGCGCAGGATGTTTACTCGATCGACTGGCAAGAGCCTTAGACGCGCTACTCCTCCGCCACCGGCGTCGTCATCTCCTCCGCCGGCTCTCCGCCCGCCATGGCCTGCGCGATTATCAACTTCCGCGCCTCCACCCTGATCTTCGGCAGTTGCGTCGCGAACCACCAGGCTCCCAGCACCGAAGCCAGCCCGCCGATCGCGACTGTCACCGGGGCGCCCAGGCGATCTGACAACGCGCCGCCCAGTAACGCTCCCACCGGGGCCATTCCCATGAACATCATCGAGTACACCGCCATGGTCCGGCCGCGCAGCGCGTCGGGCACCATCACCTGGATCAGCGTATTCGACGACGCCATTTGCAGCATGATGAAATATCCCACCGGAAGCAGCAATAGGACCGACAGCCAGAACGATTTCGAAAATGCAAACAGGATCAGGCTCACGCCAAACCCGGCGCAACACACTGAGACCCACCTTCCCAGGCCTTTCACGCCCGAGCGCACCGCGAGCGTAAGCGCGCCCAACAGCGCTCCCACGCCCGCCGCTCCCATCAGGATTCCCAGGCGTACAGCGCCCAGGTCGTGCGATCCGATCAACGCGGCGAATTGCTGGCCGCCGCCGCGCAAAATTTTGTCGGCAAAAATCGGCATCAGCACCACATACGGCATGCCCGTCACACTCACCAGCCCCAACAGCACCATCAAGGCGCGAATCGGCGCCGTCCGGTTCACGAATTGGAAGCCCTCGAGCATGTGCTCCCACGGCGACGCCTGTGCCGAAACCTTCGCAGGCGCGTGGACATTCATCATCAGCAATCCCGCGATCACCGCAATGTAGCTGACTCCATTCGCGAAGAAACACCAGCCTTCGCCCAACTTCGCGACCAGAACGCCCGCCACCGCCGGTCCAATCACGCGCGCTCCGTTGAACATGGAGGAATTCAAGGCAATGGCGTTCATCAAATCTTCCTTGCCCACCATGTCCACCAGGAACGACTGGCGCCCGGGAATATCGAACGCGTTCACCACCCCAAGCAGCGCCGCCAGCACGAATATGTGCCACACCTGCACCGTGTGCGTGAGAGTAAGCGCCGCCAGCACAAATGCCAGCACCATGGACGCGACCTGCGTACCGATGACAACGTGCTTGCGGTTGCTGCGATCGGCGACAATTCCGCCGAGTGGAGCAAACAGGAAGACTGGAATCTGGCTGGCAAACCCCACCGCGCCCAACTTCAACCCCGAGCCAGTCAGCCGGTACACCAGCCACGACTGGGCCACGGTCTGCATCCAGGTGCCGACTAGGGAGATCAGTTGTCCGCTGAAAAAAAGCTGGAAGTTACGATGCCGCAGCGCCCGTCCGGCCGCCTGCCAGCGCAGTTTTGGGCTTTCGGCGGTGGGTTCGCCATTGCCGGATGAGTTCTCTTGAATGGAAGGTTTCGCCTCAGGCACAGTCACTTTGGATGACGACGCGCTACCGCTCGGTCTACTATATCGCGAAGTCAGGGCCCATTTCGCACCCTCCCTGATCCCGGGCAAGAGTCAAGACTGGGTGGGCTTTGCGGATGCCTGCTTTGACCTCGAAGCAACTTCCCAGTCCATACTTGCTTCCAAATCCGAGCCTCTGGAGGGCGTGGAAGCGTGGAAGAAAATCCACGAAATTCCCGCTTCTCTTATCGCCCGCCGTGAGCTAAAGTAGCCCCTGCATCTGGAGCGGTTCGATGAATGCCACCACTATGAGCACTCCTCCCGTTCAAGTTGAACGCCGGGTCGGGCAGCGGTTTTCTTATCACCTTCCGGTATCTCTCCGCCAGCCTCAAGCCTGCCTCGAAGGCGTCGGATTTACGCAGGACCTCAGTTCTCGCGGCGTCTTCTTCTTCACTGACGCCCAACTCTCCGAGGGCACAGAAATCGAGATCACCCTCCGCATGCCGTCCGAAATCACTTTAGGAGAAAGCATGCCGGTGCGCTGCCGGGGCCGCATTTTGCGCGTGGTCAGGCCCGTCGCCAAAGGCAACCTGGACGCTTCCCACCCTGAAAGGAAAATCGGAGTGGCGGTGCGTCTCGACGGGTACGAATATCTGCCCGAGTCCACCGAGCCTGCCGCCGCTTATCCGCGGGTTTCAAGCCTGCACCCCCATCACCGCGATGGCGATCGGCCGGTGGCTCAACCTTCGACCGTCCGCTCCTAGGCTAAAATCCGCGGGCCGGAACCCTGCATCCGGCGGCCGTTCACAGCAGTCTTCCTTTGAGTCCAAACTATTTTTGCCGGCTAGAAGAAGTTTCTTTGCAACCAGACAATCTTGGCTTACAATGACGCGTAATAAGAGGCGGACAGCCCCAGTAATTCACGTTGAGTAATTCCTCCCAACTTTTGTCATGCTCTTGCGCTGCGTCATGGCGGATCGCGTGCTTGCACAATTTCGGGTGCATTACCTAGGTCACTTGGCGGGAAACAGGTTCTCTTTCTAACATGCAGACACCGAGAGAAATCAGCGAGAACCGCGCTATGCATGGCATCGCCGTCGCCCTCCTTACCGAGGACCAGGACCACTTATCCGCACTGCAGAATCGTTTGGAAGCGACGCGCCTGGGACAGGCGGTATTCAGCCATGTTGGCTTTCCCGCTGGACCCACCGACGCCATTCTGCGTCAGCTTCAGAATTCGCGCGCCGAAGTAGTGATCGTCGACATACCCGCCCATGACGCTCAGCGCGCCGTCCATACCATCGAACTGATTCGCGCTACCACTCAGCAGATTGCCATCTTCGCTAACGGTGAGATGACTCGGCCAGCCAGCATCGTCGCCAGTATGCGCGCCGGAGCCGGCGAATACGTCGACAACTCTGCCGGTTCGGAAGCCCTGCTCGAAGCTCTTACCAGATTCAGTTCAGCCCGCACCCGCAATGTTGGCGGCGCCGGCAAGGCCCGCGTGTTCACGTTGCTCGGTGCCAAGGGTGGCGCGGGTTGCACCACCGCCGCCGTCAATACCGCCCTGGCGTTGCAGCAGTCTCACGGCGACGTAGTTCTCGTCGACTTTGCCCCCATCGGTCACGCCTCGCTTCACCTCAACTTGCGGCCGCAATTCGGCGTATCCGACGCACTGCAGAATCTGCATCGTCTCGACGCCTCTCTGCTCGACGGCCTCATGACGCCGACCAGAGAAGGCTTACGCCTGCTGGCTGGACCGCAACAGCCTTACGCAACCGAGCCCACTCCGGGTGAGTTGGCCCGACTGTTCGATCTCCTGGTCAATCATTACCGCTTCGTCATCGTCGACGCGTCCAGCCGTCTCGACGCCACCACGCGCCTGCTCTCCGATCTTTCCAATGCCGTGCTGGTGGTCGCGCAGGCTGATGTTGTTTCGCTCTGGAGCGCCGGACGCATTCACACCTTCCTGGAAGAAGGCACCGGCCGCAACCGCCTGCGCATCCTCCTGAACCGTTATAAGAAGATTCCCGGATTCACTGAGGCGGACGTCGAGCACGCCACCAACTGCAAGGTCTTGTGGAAGGTGCCCAACGCTTTCCAGGTGGTTTCGCCTTCCATCGACCATGGCACGCCAGTGGTCCTGCAGGAAAGCCCGGAGATCAGCCGCTCCTATCGCGCCCTGGCTGCAACTTTGGCCGAAGCATCCTCCGACGGAGGCCCCGATCTCGTCTACGGCCCGGAAGGCGCACCCAAGAAGTCCCCAGGCCGCCTGAATCTCTCTCCGATCCGCGCCGGACAGTAACCGTCGAGTCGCGAAACAGAACGTCCAGACGAACCTAGATCACTCTCTGCTGCAGTTTTTCTCCGCGCTCTCCGCGAACTCTTCGCGAACTCAGCGGTTAAGAGCTTTTCGCCGATAGCCCGACAGAACTGTTCCCGCTGGCACTACTTCCGTACCACCGGCGCAGGCGCAGCATCTTGAGGAAACATCTTGAACACCACATCCCGCGAGTGCGACGTCACTTTCTTGTTCACGTCGCTCACGTTCTCCGTCAACGTACCCTTAAGCACGTAATATCCTTCATCTCCCGGATTCTCCCCCGGGCCACGCTCCACCTCGCCTTTGAAGTCGAACGCGATCCCGTGAACAATTTCCGTGGTAAAACTCAACTTGTTCCCTTCGAGCTTGCCGCTCTTGAAAAACTGGTCCAGAAACGCTCCCTTGTCGCTCTCTCCATCGCCAAACCGTGAAATGAATCCCGTGACTTTTCCCGCGTCTTCGACCGTCACCTGCACAAACTCGCCCTCTTTTTGGAACGAGTACATCCCGGAATAGTCCTGCCCGCTTTTAGCCGATGGATCTGCCGCGGATTTCGTAGTCGCCTGCGCGCCTAGCGCCGCCGACCCGCACACCAATCCCGCTATCAAGGCAGAAATAAAGATGACGTGAATTTTTCTCATGGACACCGCCCTCACCAATCCTACTCCAAGGTCGCAAGAGCGGCTCTAAAGTAGCGCTGCCGTCCCGGCGGCTGTCGTGGGGGCGTCCCGCCCACACATCCACATGCCCAACTGACTCCTCCTGCTTCTTTCCCAAACGAAAAGGCTCCAGCCGCAACCGGAGCCTCAATCCCCATCGCCAGCCCTACTTCTTCGTCGTCTTCGCATCCATGAATGTCATCCAATTCGTCCCATCCAGCGACACTTCAATCTTCAGGCCATAGCTAGTAGGCGACAGCACTTTCATCGTCGTCTTCTGCTTGACTTCCTGCCCGGCATAGTTCTGCGTGCTGGTAAATGTCCAGGTATCGCCGCTCGCGGTCCCCGTCGCGATCTGCCGCCGTCCATGGCTGTTGAAATCGTCGAAGGTGTACTGCATCGACTCCGCGTCATAACCCATAAACGAGACCGACTTCCCGTCGCCACCCACCTCGGACGGCATTTTGAAGTCAGTGTGGCTTTCGACGAAGAAATTTCCCGGCATCGACTCACCAGTGCGCGTCGACGTGAACCTTCCTCCCATCCCCCACGGCCCTTGCGGGATCGTGCCTTCAGTGGTCCAAGTTCCCACGAAGTAGTCGAGCTTCTTCACCTCCGGCCCGGGACCAGAATTCATCTGCGCCGAGGCCGCAGAGGTAAATATGGCAGTGAACAGTACGAGGGTAGAAACCGGAATTGTTTTCAGATGCACGTGAATTCTCCTTGATCAGAAATCTTTAACAAGGAGATTATGCAAGGCGCCGGCCGCCAACCAGTGCGATTCGTCAGCCACAAGCTATGACAATTGTCAGGCGAACCGTGCCGGAAGTTCGACCTTCGGCTTTTAGGTTTTGGGGTTGGTTTGTTCCTCTTTAGCTAAAGCTAACAGCTGAAAGCTAATAGCTAGTAGCCGTTTCTCTTCGTCGCCTTCCCATCCATTACGGTCGTCCATTTTGTTCCGTCCGGCGACATTTCGAACGAGAAGTTGTACGAAGTCGGCGAAAGTACTTTCATGGTGAACCGCCCCTTCATGGTTGTGCCGCCCATCTTCTCGTCGCTGGTCCAGCTCCAGGTATCGCCATCCAAAGAGCCCTTGGAATCCGTGAACTCTCCCCAACTGTTGAACTCCCGATAGGTGTAAGACTTGTCATCAGAGGAGTATCCCATCACAGACATCCCTGACCCATTTCCCATCGGAGACTTGAAGTCCACCTGGCAAACCAAAAAGAAGCCGCCATCCATCCACGAGCATTTCTCGTTCTCGGTCGTCTTTCCACCCGGCCCCATCGGGCTCGGTTTCATATCGCCATCCAGTGCCCACGAACCGGCGAACATGTCGAGCTTTTTGTGCTCCGGCCCCGGCTTCGGCATTTCCATCTGCGCCTGCGCCGCCACTGCCAACGCCAGCCATGCCACGGAAATAATTCCGATATGTTTCATAGCCTGCCTCGAATTCCTTGTTGATTTCTGATGGTTGATCGTGGATCGAAAATCAGCCGCATCCGCGGCGGAATAGTAGTCTGCCCGCAAACAGCCCGTCAACCAAGCTTTTCTAGGTTTTTAATCAACAATCAACAATCATCAATCAACAATTGTCTTCCTACCAGTCTCCCCAATGCGCCGCCGTCGTCTGCTGAAACTTCATCTTCCAAGCGTCCCCCTGTTTCACCCACACCGTGCTGAAATGTTGATACCGTGGCGGCGGCCCCTGGTCCTGCACCGGTGGAACCTGCACCACCGCGTCGTAGGTCACAATCCCCGCACCGTCACCGGCCGCCATTACCTTCATTCCGTAGGGCTGCAAATTCTGCCCAGCATCGCTGTACTGATCCACCATCGCCTGCCGGTCCCCCAATTGACCGTCGATACCGACGAACGAAAAGTCGTCGGTAAGCGTGCGCTTGAAAAATCCCACGTCGCCCTTCTTCGCCGCCTCCAAAAAACTTTTCTCCGCGCTCACGAGCGTCTGCTGCAGCGGACTCAAGGCCCCCGTCGGTGCACTCGCGATCTGAGCATTCACGCCGCAAGCTGCGCAAAGCAATGCGAGGCACATCGTGAAATGATTCTTCATTCGCCCCCCGAATCTTCAGTCTGCTCCGCCACTCCCAGCAATCCATCAATACTCCGGCGGTTCTTCTCCTGCCGGTAAATCTTCAAACCTTCGGTCCCACGCTTGCGGCACCAGGCTGGCAGAGCCGCCCGTTGCGCCTCAAACTTGAGAAGCGGCACCCCATAGCCGCAGGAGTCGCCGATTCGCGTGACCTCAACCTCGATGATGGCGCGCGTCCCTTCATACACCGGAAAGTGAGCTTGGAGCGCTGCGAACCCTGCCTCGTGCGGTTCCACAACGCGTCCCTGCCCATGCAGCCGCAGAACTTTCGGCGTGCCGTGAAACGAACAGAACATCAACACGATCCGCCCGTTTTCTCGCAGGTGGGCAATGGTCTCAACTCCGCTTCCGAAAACGTCGAGATACGCGACCGACCTCGATCCCAGAATGCGAAACGTGTCCAGCCCCTTCGGCGAAAGGTTGACGTGTCCGCTCGGATCGAGCGGCGCCGTCGCCACAAAAAACATGGACTGAGCCTGTATAAACCGCGTCAGTTCCTCGTCAATTTCCGGATACGTTTTCCCCACGGCTACCCCTGAATCCGCTGCGCCAACTCCCCACGCGGCACCGATACCTGCTCACCCGTCGCCAGATTCTTCAGCGCAAACGCGTCGGCCTTCACTTCGTTCTCGCCCACAATCAGGATGTACTTCGCCCCCGCCTTCGTCGCTGCCTCAAACGATTTCTTCAGGCGGAACGCGTCATCTCCCAACTCGACCACCACATCATGATGTCGCAACTCGCGCGCCAGTTTCGCAGCCTCGCCGTTCATTCCCGCGCCGAGCGGAGCCACGTACACATCCGGCTTGCGCACCACGCCCTCGGCCGTCTCCTTCAGCGACATCACCAGCCGGTCTTCCCCGATGGCAAACCCAATCCCCGGAGCCGCCGGGCCGCCCAGAGCCTCCGAAAGCCCGTCGTAGCGGCCTCCGCCAAGAATGGCATTCTGCGCGCCCAGCGCTCCATGCGTGAACTCGAACGCCGTCCGCGTGTAGTAATCGAGCCCGCGCACCAGCCGCTCGTTAATCCGGAATGAAACCCCCACGCGCGTCAGAATTTCTTGCACCGCGTCGAAGTGCTTGCGGGAATCCTCGCCAAGAAACTGGGTGATGCGCGGCAGCGTGTCGATGATCGGCTGATCCTCCGGCACTTTGCAGTCAAACACGCGCAGCGGATTCGTCACCGCCCGCCGCTGGCAGTCGGTACACATCTGCGCGACCAGCGGCTCCAGCGCCTTGCGCAGCGCGGCATTGAACTGAACCCGGTCCGCAGGCGTGCCCACCGAATTCAACTCGAGATTCCAATCACTGATGCCCAGCCGATCGAGCAGAGTCGCCAGCATCTCCAGTACTTCAGCATCCCGTGCGGGAGAGTCGCTACCGGCAGACGCCGGCCCGATCACCTCAGCGTCGATTTGGTAGAACTGGCGGTAACGCCCCTTTTGCGGGCGCTCGCGGCGAAACATAGGACCAATGCAGTACAGCTTGTTTAATCCTCGATCCCACAGCTTGTGCTCGATGTAGGCTCGCACGATTCCCGCCGTAGCTTCGGGCCGCAGGGTGAGCGATTGCCCGCTGTCGCTGGCCGCGCGTCCGCGATCCTCCCACGTGTACATTTCTTTCGCGACGATGTCGGTCTCTTCGCCCACTCCGCGCGCGAACAATTCCGTCGCCTCGAAAATCGGCGTACGAATTTCCTGGAAGTTGTAAGCGCGAAACACATCCCGCGCCGCCGACTCCACAAAATTCCACAGCGCCGTCTCCGGCGGCAGCAAATCCCGCGTCCCTCGCACCGCTTTAATCATGAGTTCTCAGTGTTGCAGTGATTCTAAGAATTGTCATCCTGAGCGCAGTCGAAGGACCTCTGCCGCCGGTAGGGATCCTTCGACTCCGCAGGACGATTCGCTTCGCTCACCATCCTGCTCCGCTCAGGATGACAATGCTGGAGGCCGGTACCTGCCAGTCATCTTTCTCCCAGATACTCATCCTTATAACCAAGATAATTCCGCGCATACCGCATGATCGCTTCCTGATCCGACGCCTCCAACTTCCGCCGAAACTTCCCCGGAGACCCCATCCACAGCGACCCCGGCTCGACCACGGTCTTCTCCGGAATCAGCGTCCCGGCCGCGATGATCGATCCCGCGCCAATCCGCGCTCCATTCAAAATAATCGATCCCATCCCAATCAGACACCGATCCTCAATCACGCACCCATGCAGGGTCACCGAATGTCCCACCGTCACATATTCGCCCAGATAGACGCCCCACTGCTGCTTCATCCCATGCAGCACGCAGTTGTCCTGCACATTGGAGTGCGCCCCAATGCGAATCTCATGCACATCGCCGCGCAGCACCGCGTTCATCCACACCGAAGCGTGCTCGCCCAACACCACATCCCCAATAATCTGCGCCGACTCGTCTACATAACAGGTCGCCGGAATCGTCGGCCGCACTCCTTTATAAGATCGAATCATAAGTTTGAAAGGAGATTGAAAATACCACGAGACCGCCGTGCGACGTAAGAGCGGTTCTCGAGTCGATTTCCTTCGTGAACCTTAGTGTCCTTCGTGGTGAATGCCTTCCATTCCCACTCCGGGAACCATCCCAAAAAAGTCACCCTCCGATCACAGAACTCTTCTCTCCTCCCATGCTATACAGAACTTGGTTTCTCCACATTCCCGCGGCGCGTCCGGTTAACGCGCAACGGGGCCATCCTCCGAGCTTTATTCCGCACTCTGAGGCGACCCTATGTCTGCGACGCGCATTGTTTCTCTTCTGTTATTCTCCGCGATCTTGTTTCCCGCATCCCTCGCCGCCCAGGACGCCACCGGATCGATCCGCGGCACCGTGCTCGACTCCACCGGCAGCCGTATCGCGCAAGCTTCCATTGCGGTGGTCAACACTTCGACCGGCACGCGTTACACCACGACCAGCGACGCGGAAGGGGGATTCGCCCTCGAACTCCTCCCGCCTGGCGATTACTCCGCCCGCGTCGTCGCGGAAGGCATGTCCCCTCAGGTCACGCCCCAACTGCACGTCGACATTGGCGCCGCCGCGAACCTTGAATTCCGCCTTACTATCGCCAGCGCCCACGAGAATGTCACCGTCTCCGCCGCGCCCACGTTGGTCGAAACCCAGCCCAGCGCCGTCTCCACGCTCCTTGACGAGCGCGCCATCAACGATTTCCCCCTGAACGGCCGCCGCTTCTCCGACCTCGCCCTGTTCTCGCCCGGCGTGACGCAGGATCCCCGCAGCCTCACCTCCTCCACCAACGGCGATCTCTCCTTCGGCGGCATTCGCGGATTCCAGAACACCACGCTCGTCGACGGCGGCGACTACAACAACGCCTTTTTCTCGCAGGCTCGCGGACGCTATCGCGCTCCCTACCAACTCTCCACCGAGGTCGTACAGGAGTTCCGCGTCTCCACCAATTCCTACGGCGCCGAACAAGGACGCTCCGGCGGAGCAGTCATCAACGTCGTCACCAAGTCTGGCTCCAATCACGTTCACGGCACCATCTTCTATCACATGCGGGACAGCTCTCTCGGCGCGGCCAACGCGTTCCTCGCGTTCAAGCCCCACAATCGCCAGCAGCAGTTCGGAGGCACCATCGGCGGCCCGCTCAAGCGCAACAAGATTTTCTTCTTCACCGGATTCGATCAGCACATTTTCCACTCTCCCAACATCGTCGAATTCCTCGACGGCACCTCGCAGGTTGTGCCCGCGGCCGCCACCGGGCCCTATACTCCCGGAGACTATGAAGCCTCCGATCAAGCCCTGGTCTTCGCCGCCGCCGGGAGTCTCACGTCGCTCGCCGGACAATATCCCGCCGCGCAAATTGGCAACTCCTCCTACGCAAAACTCGACATCAATCTAACGCCCCGCCATCAACTGGCGCTGCGGCTCAACACCACGCGTTATTGGGGCGCGAACAACGTTTTCCTCGACCCCGCCAGCCCCGTTACCTACGATTCCATCAGCAACAATGGCCAGGAACTGGTTTCCACCGAAACCGGATCGCTCTCGCTAACGTCCAGCCTTTCCACGCGCTGGATCAGCCATCTCCGCGCCCAGTTCTCCCGTGACCTCCAGCAGTCTTACAGCAACAGCAGCGACGTGCTGATCAAAATTCCCAACATCCTCGATGCCATAGGACGCTCCAGCCTCCTCCCCCGCCAGACCCGCGAACATCGTCTCCACCTCGCCGAAACTATCAGCCACGAAGGCAGCCGCAACACATGGAAGTTCGGCGGAGACGGTCTCCTCACCTGGATCTACGATTTCTTCCCCCACCAGCAGAGCGGCGAATTTCTTTTCTATCCCATCAAGGTCAATCCCTTCACCTTCCAACCCATGGAAGCCGGTCTCCCTCTGAGCCCGCTGCGCGCCTACGCCCACGAAGTCCCGCACTACTATTTGCAGAACTTCGGTAGTGCCGCCTCGCATCCCGACACCAACGAATACGCGGCTTTCGCGCAGGACACCATCAGGGTGACCGACCACCTGGCGCTCAATCTCGGCGTCCGCTGGGACCTGCAAACCTTCGCTACCGCGGGACTCGTTAATAACCCGCTGTTCCCACCCTCCGGCAAAGTTCCCTTCAAACCCTACAACTTCGCTCCTCGCGCCGGGCTGGCCTACTCCTTCGGCAATACACGCCCCCTCGTAGTTCGCGCCGGATACGGCCTCTTCTTCGTCCGCATCCCGCAGATCTACAACTCTGTCATCCAAACCGAAAACGGCATCACCGACACTAGCCTATTTCTCAACAATTCGAATTACTACGACCACCAGGTCTTCCCCAACTATCCCAATCCACTCGTGGCTTGCCCGCTTAACTCGGCGACGTGCGCGCCGCCTGCCGGATTCACCCAAGGCGTCACCAACGATCTCTCCGCCTTCGCCCCCGACTTCGTGACTCCCCGCGTTCAGCAAGCCAGCTTCACGCTGGAAAAGGAAGTCGTTAGCCACACCACCGTGGCTTTGTCATTGCTCAGTGTTCGTGGAGAACATCTCATTCGCGCGCTCGATGTGAATTTGGCGCAACCCGCCGCTCTCAACTACCCTATCTTCGATTCGACAGGATCCATTTTCCAGAACAGCTACTACACCGTCGATTCCTTCGCGACCTGGCAATTCACCCGCTCACTCTCTTGCCCGTGGCCGCCCTGCATCAACCCGCTTGCCCGCCCCATCGCGCAACTCGGCGCCATCAACGAATTCCAGAGCGCCGCCTCCAGCTACTACAACGGAGCCACGCTCTCTATCAATCGCCGCGTCGCCCGCGGATCCTACGCGCGCCTCTCTTACACTTACGCCCGCGCCATCGATGATGGCCAGGACGCTCTCGTCGCAGGCCAGCCAGCCACTGTTGAAAACTCCTACAACCCCAGCGCCGAGCGCGGACCCAGCGTCACCGACCAGCGCCAGCGCCTGGTTGCCGCGATCTCTGCCGAGCCTCACCCCTTTCATCGTGGCCAGGAACTGCTCGGCCACATCTTCAACGATTGGAAATTTTCCAGCGTCGTCAACTACGGCAGCGGACGCCCCTTCAACGCCACCGTCGCCGGCGATCCTAACCAGGACGGCAACGATCTCAACGACCGTCTCCCGGGTTATAGCCGCAACGCCTTCACCGGCCCCGATTACACCACGACTGATGTACGTCTCACCAAACTCGTACGCCTCGGCGAGCGCTACAAACTCAACTTCATCGCCGAATCCTTCAACCTTCTAAACCGCGACAACCAGCGCGTCACCATCACCTCCAACGGCCTGGTCAACAACGCCACGACATTTGTAACCAATTCGGTCGTAGCCAACATCGCCCCCTATCCCGGCTACTACCAGTTGCCGACAAATTTCATGAAGCCCACAGCCGCCTACGCCCCCAGGCAAGTTCAGCTATCCGTGAAATTCATTTTTTAGAGATGAACCACGTAGAGACAGCCGCCTCGGCTGTCGGTCGTGAAAGCGTAACTAGATCGAAGCGGGTGCCCCACCCTTGTCCCTGGGCACTTTGCAGGGGCAGGGTGGGGACTTGGACTTAAGTGGTTGATGAATCGCTAACGCGACAAAGAACGCTCTTGCCGAGACTCGTCATCAGCAACACGCCCCAACTTTCTCCAGCGATAGAAGAACGGAATCCCCGCCACGATCACCAGCAGTCCCACAGTCGATCGCACCGGCCGCACCATCCACAAGTTGATAGTCAAAGCAACAGCCGCAACTAAAAAAATAACCACCGTCCACGGATACCCCCAAGCCCGGTAAGGCCGGACAAGCTCAGGCTCAGTCCTCCGCAAACGCAAAACCGCAATAGCCGTAAGCGCGAAAAAAATCCAAACCGCAAACACAAAAAGCGAATACAGCTCTTCAAAAGTCCCGGTCAGAGCCAGCAGCGCCGCCGCACACCCGAGAAAAATCAATGCCCCGCTCGGCGTATGAAACGAAGGCTGAATCCGCTTGGCAAATTGAAAGAACACCCCGTCCCGCGCCATCGCATAAGGGATGCGCGCTCCCGTCAGCACCACTACGTGCAGCGCTCCCAGTGCGGAGACCGCCATCGCTACCGTAAGCCATTCTGCCCCACGCGCCCCGGCAAACGACCGCACCACATCCGATGCGACGTGCTCGGAGAAAGCAATCTGCGCAAACGGCAAAGTCCGGAAGTAAACCACATTCGCCAACAGGTACAAGCCACCAACGGTCAGCAGCCCCAGAATGATCGCAATCGGAATATTCTTCTGCGGATTCACGATCTCTTCGCCCAAGTCCCCAAGATCGTTAAACCCGTTGTAAGCCCACATGGCAGGCACCAGCGCCGTGAGCACAGTGCCAATCGTTCCCCATCCCCAATACGCGGCCAATGGCGCGGCTTCAATCCCATGATGCGTCCCAAAAAAAAAGCCCGCGATCACAATCGCCACAATCGTTCCCATCTTCAAACACGTGAGCAGCACCTGGATCGCGCCACCGAACTGCACACTCAAATAATTAATCGCCGTCACTGCCAGCACCACCAGCGCTGCAAGCGGCTGCGCCGCGGTGAATGTAAACTCGTAACTCCCAAGACGTCCGCGAAACAGCGGCGTGCCCACAACCGGGAAAAGAAAGCCCGCAAACCGCAGAAGTCCCGCGGCCAGCGTCGCCATGGCCACCGGCCGCTCCAGAAATGAACTCATCCAGCCAAACAGAAATCCCCACAGCGGACCGAGCCCACGGCTGAGATAAACGTAAGGCCCGCCCGCTTTGGGGAATGCAGCGCCCAGTTCCGCATAACAAAACGCGCCGCACAGCACGATAAGTCCACCCGCAATCCACGCCACAAACACCAGCGTTGCCGAGCCCACAGCGCGGGCCATGTCACTGGTCACCAGAAAAACGCCGGTGCCAATCGTGTCGCCAATGACAATCGCGGTCGCAGACCACAATCCCAAACCGCGTACCAGATCCGCTCGCTCACCGTGCTCCGCCAGACATCACCTCAGCCCGCAAGAAGTTCCGTGAGCCTACTCTCGGCGCTGTGCTCCGTCAACCAGAGCAGTCAGAGTATTAAGGTACTAATGTGGGGACAGCCGTCCTCGGCTAGCTTGCCCTGAGCGACGCCGAAGGGTCGAGCGAAGCTCGACTCCTTTGCCCGACGCTGTTCCCCGCGCTATGATCGATCCCGGATGTCACCACAAAAATTCATGCTGCAAGAATTCCCCTGGGACCAGCGTTACTCCGTCCCCGCAATCGAAGACCTGCTGACCCCCGCGCTACTGATGTTTCCAGAAATCATTGTGGCCAACATCGACCTCACCTTGAAAATGTTGGACGGCGATGCCGACCGCTGGCGTGTGCATGTCAAAACCGCAAAGCTGGCGCGCACCCTGCGCATGCTGATCGACCGCGGCGTGCGAAATTTCAAGTGCGCCACCACGTTGGAATTACTGGTGGCTTGTCAGAACGGCGCCGCCGACGTGCTTTTTGCATATCCAGCAATGGGAGCCAACGCACGCCGCGTCCAGGAGATTGCTCAACAGTTCCCCAACGTCCGCATCTCGGTTCTCGCCGAAGGCGAAGAGCAAGCGGATCAATGGCGCGGCGGCAGCGTAGGAATTTTTATCGACATCAATCCGGGGATGAACCGCACAGGCGTCGAGCAGAGCGAGACGAAAAGAATTGTTTCCCTGGCACGCGCCATCACCGATGCCGCGCTCGACTTCCGCGGCCTGCACTACTACGACGGCCAACTTGGAAATCTCTCCGAGCCCGAGCGGACGCAGTCCGCGCACCGTGGCTATGACCATCTGCTAACAATCGTGAGCGAACTCGAGAGCGCCGGAATCCACGCCCCCGAGGTAATCACGTCCGGCACGCCGACATTCCCGTGTGCACTTGCCTACGAGAGTTTTCGCCGAGCAAACTTCGTTCATCGCATCTCACCCGGAACTATCGTTTACTGCGACGCCACCAGCCTGCAGCAACTCCCGAGCGAGTATGGTTACCAGCCCGCAGCGCTGGTGTTAGCCCGCGTAGTGAGCCATCCACACGCGGGCATCGTCACCTGCGATGCCGGCCACAAAGCAGTCTCCGCCGATGCCGGTGTTCCTACCTGCGTCGTCCTCGGACATCCGGAGCTAACTCCGCTCTCGCCCAGCGAAGAACATCTGCCCATCGCCGTAAAAGAGGGTGCGCCAACTCCGAAACTCGGCGACGCTCTTTATTTGCTCCCACGACACATCTGTCCCACAGTGAACAATTTCGACGTCGCGCTCCTGATTCGAAACGGCCACATCGAATCGCTTGAAACCGTCACCGCCCGCGGCCACGAATCTCCGCTGTTGCAACCCTCAGACCACCCAGTTCCAGTCGCGAGGTAGCGACAAACCGGGAGAAGTTTTTCGCCCCGCGATGTTCTCGGAAAGGATAGAGAGTTTTGGGAAGTTCAGAGTTTTGCGAAGAGCACAGTTTTGCGAAGTTCAGATTTTTGGGAAGAGCGGAGTTTTGGGAAGAGCGGAGTTTCGCAAAGCCAGATTTTTGGGAAGGGCACGACTTCAGTCGTGCCGTCCCGAACCCGCAAAGAAGCGGGGCTTTAGCCCCTGAGGAACAGCTTCTGCTTTTTATCGTGTAGATCGTTTTACTTTTTTCTTTGTCTTCCCGGCGCAATAAGCCACGCAATCCATCTCAATCAGCATCCCCGGCGAATGTCCCAGATCACTCCCCACTGTCGTCCGCACCGGATAGGGCTTGGAAAACCGCCGCGCATACACCGCGTTGTAGCGCGCAAACAAACCCGTGTCGCTGAGATGAACCGTAACCTTCACCACATCGCGAAGCGATGCACCATCCGCCTCGAGTATCGCGACCATGTTGTCGATAGCCTGCTCAGTCTGCTGCTCGATCGTATCGCCCACGAGCTTTCCGGTCACCGGATCACTCGGCCCAGTGCCCGTCACAAAAATAAAATCCCCCGCTCGCCATCCCTGCGAGTAAGCCCCGCGAGGCGGCGCCCCCCCCTTGCTCTGAATTTCATACTTAGCCATGTTCCCTCCGGGTGCCCCATCCTTGTCTCTCTGTTCTTTGGAGAGACAGGATGGGGGGTTGACTGCATGTAAAGCAGCTCTTCCGCAGCCGTTGCCCCGCTCGGACGTATAATGCTGCCAGCTTTTCGCCAATACAGATGCACCAATTCTCCCCAGGATTCTCCCCGAGGATCACCATCGCCACCACGATCTTTATCCTCTGCTGTTTGCTGTCGACGGCTCGCATCGTCATAGACGCACCCAGCCCAACCCGCCTGCACCCCGACGACATCGCGCAACGCTCCGACCAGAGCTTCGCCTCTCTGAAAGCAGCCTTGCCCCAGCAAGGAATCGTCGGCTACGTCGGAGATTCAGACGCTCCTGCCGATTACTATCTCGCGCAATATGCCCTGGCGCCCTTGGTCGTCGATCACTCTCCTGATCACCAGCTGGTCGTGGGCAACTTCTCCGCGCAACAGCTGCCACAAGGCCTTCCCTACGCCCATCTCCAACTGCTCAAAGATTTCGGTAACGGCGTCCTGCTCTTCGCCAACCGGGACGCAAAGTAAATGGCAATCGTCCTGCCGGTTCTACTTTGCCTCGGGTGCGGGTTGTCGCTTGTCAGCCTGGGGTACACGCGCCACTCTCAGGCCACCGCCAACCTCCTGCTGTGCACGTCGTTATCCTTCGGCTTCGGCCTCGGAATCTTCTCGATCATCTTCTTCTTCGCGCGCGTCTTCGGCATTACGAACGTGGTCGCACTCGATCTAACAGTCTTCGCCATCCTCCTTGCCAGCTTCTTCTTCCTGCGAAGTCGCGTCAAGACAACCGTCACCGCCCCAGAAACATTCGACGGTCCAAACTGGCTTCATCGCCTCCTCACAGCCTCGTTCGTTATCGCGTTATGCGCCGCAGTCTATGCCGCCATCCTGCGCACCCTTGCCCATCCGCGCGGCGACGGATGGGACGCCTTCGCCATCTGGAATCTCCACGCCCGATTCCTGTTTCTCGGCGGCGCCCACTGGCGCGACGGATTCTCCCCGCTCATTCCCTGGTCCCACCCCGACTACCCGCTTCTCCTTCCCGCCGCCATCGCGCACTTCTGGACCTTTCTCGGCTATGACGCCCCAGCCGTTCCCGCCGTCATTGGATCCGCCTTCACCTTCGCCACAGTCGCGCTTTTGCTCTCATCTCTTTCGATTCACCGCGGCGCACTGCCCGCCATGCTCGGCGGCCTGACTCTGCTGGCCACGCCCTCTTTCATCGCAGTCGGAACCTCGCAATACGCAGACATTCCTCTATCCTTCTTCGTCCTCGCGACCATCGTCCTCCTTCGTCTTCACGACGCGCAGCACTCGCCCGGCCCCCTCGCGCTCGCCGGAGTCGGCGCCGGCTTTGCCGCCTGGACGAAGAACGAAGGCATCCTCTTCGTCGCCGCAATTGTCCTGGCGCGCAGCTTGCTCGTCCGTCCAGACAACTCACTGCAGCGCCAATCCCGCCCCAATGCCCACCTCGCTCCTTTACTCCTCACCGTCCTGCCGATCTTCCTCCTCATTGCCTACTTCAAACATTTCGTCTCACCGCCGGGAGACCTCTTCTCCGATCCCCCGACCATGCTTCACAAACTGCTGGACCCTCTTCGCTACTGGATCATCCTCAAGTGGTTCACCAAAGAATTCTTCCGCTTCGGCCACTGGCTGCTCATCCCATTTCCCCTGCTGATGCCGGCCTACTACTTCTTCACGCGAGAGGAAACTAGCGGCCAAGACTTAAGGGATCGCGCCTCCACCCTGGCCCTAGCCCTGACCTTCGCCGGATATTCCGCCATTTACCTGATCACGCCCTACGATCTTTACTGGCACCTGCGCTTCTCCCTAAGCCGCCTCTTCCTGCAACTCTGGCCCAGCGCGATCTTCCTTTTCTTCCTCGCAGCCCCGCGTAGAGCGGACCTGCCCTGAGCGCAGTCGAAGGGGCCCGCCCGCTGCCGTTGACGTTGCCTTTGTTGTTGCTGTTGATTGACGTTGCCTTTCATATCCGACCTTCCATTAAACCAATGAACCCGTCTCAAAATGATCCTGATTCCTTTTCCGGCAGCGAACGTTGAAATTTACAACCCTCCCTCTTGACTTGCGCTCAAATCCTTGTAATAACTATTCGGTCCATCCGGACGGGTCTGGGGGTGTGTCAGTTTGGCAGAAGTTCGACTGCAAGAGGGTGAATCCCTCGAGAACGCTCTGCGCCGTTTCAAGCGCAAGGTGCAACAGGAAGACATCATCAAGGAGGTCAAGCGCCACTCCTTCTACCTGAAGCCCGGCGAGAAAAAGCGTGTCAAAGCCGCTCTTGCTCGCAAGCGTGCTCGCAAAAAAACGCGCAAAGAACAGGATTAACGCAGCAAAGGGCCGCTCCTTCCCGGGGCGGCTCTGCTCGATCTGGCCCCCACCATCTCGAGCTGCATCAGGGATTTCATACTCATCATTCTTCCGGCATAAAAAGCACGATGGTTTGTACCCACGGCCCTCCTGGGCACGTGGCGGGCCGAGTCCAAGGGGCAGCAAAAGAGGGGGGAGTTGTACTGGACCTGTTTTTTCGGTGTACCACCGCAGTTCTTTCCCCGCGGGTGGGCGCGCGGAAACGGGCTGAAGGGAGCCATCCTCAATGGAATTTCAGGACAAGGTGCTGAAATGTGTGGACTGTGGGAGTGATTTCATTTTCACTGCCGGTGAACAACTTTTCTTTCACGACAAGCAATTCAAGAACGAGCCCAAGCGCTGTAAAGCTTGTAAGACCAAGCGGGTCTCCGTTCTGGGCGCGCCCCCCGCTCCCGGACAGCCCTACCGTTACACCAAGGTCGAGACTCAGGCCACCTGCTCGGGATGCGGAAAACAAACCACCGTTCCTTTCCGCCCCACGCAAGGCCGCCCCGTCTTCTGCCGCGAATGCTTCCAGTCGCGCCGGACGGCCGCTACCGCCTGATTCGCCCCTCCCCGCGTGCTCCACCGCGAGCCCGCTAGAAGTGTGCCCACGCTAACGTAGAGCGGGCGCCCTCGCCCGTTGCCGTTGCCTTTGCTTTTGTTTTTGCTTTGGTGTGGAGCGGACACTCCTGTCCGCTGCTTTTGACTTTGCTCTTAAGTTTTGCGTCTGCAGTGGTGCCCAACCTCCCGCCTCTTTCGCGAGAAGTGGTCATTCCCCCGAACCCACTCTCAATTGCGCTACCATACTCAAGTGTCCGGATACTACATCGAGAACTTCGGCTGCCGCGCCACGCAAGCCGACGGCGCCGCTCTGGAACGCCAGTTCGAAGAGCAGGGCATCTCCCGCGCCTCCACGGCCGCGCAAGCTTCAGTAGTGGTGATGAACACTTGCACCGTCACCGCCGGCGCCGACCAGGACGCCCGCGCCGCCATCCGTCGCGTACGCCGCCAGAATCCCAAAGCCCAGATCGTAGTCACCGGCTGCTACGCCCAGCGCGCTCCTCAAGAAATCGCCGCTCTCCCAGGCGTCAGGCTTGTGATCGGCAACTCCCACAAACATCAACTTGCCGAAATCGTTGGCCACACGCGGACGCCGGACCTCGGACGTGAGACCTCGAATAACGCATTCGTCCCGCTGGCCGTGTTGAAGGCGCCGTCCGGAAGCCAAGGTCCGATCTTCGTCTCCGACATCTTCGCCCACACCGAACTCCTGGCCGCACCTGTCTTCGACGCCGCCAACGAACGCACTCGTCCCAACCTCAAAGTGCAGGACGGATGCGACAATCGGTGCTCTTTCTGCGTGATCCCCTTCGTCCGCGGCCAAAGCCGCTCGCTTTCGATTGAGAGAATTGTGAACGAAGTCAACGGCCTCGTCGCCTCCGGCTACCGCGAAGTAGTAATCAGCGGAATCAACCTGGGCCGCTGGGGACGAGATCTGAACGGGTACCATACTCCACTAACGAATTCCGACGACGTCGTATGGAAGCCGAGCGCTGAAAGCCCGAAGCCCGATCTCCCATCACTGATCCGCACTATCCTCGCCGAGACCGCTCTGGAAAAACTCCGCATCTCCTCCGTCGAACCCATGGACTGGACTGACGACCTCATCTCTCTCGTCGCCTCTTCCCCACGCATCGCCAAGCATGCGCACGTGCCCATGCAATCCGCCAGCGACGCCGTCTTGCGCCGCATGCATCGCAAATATCGTCCCTGGCACTATCGCGAGAAGATCGAAAAGATCCGCAACGCGATGCCCACTACGGCCATCGGCGCCGACGTCATGGTCGGCTTCCCCGGCGAGAGCGACGCCGAATTCGAAGCCACGCGCCGCATGATCGAAGACCTGCCCTTCACCTACCTCCACGTTTTCACCTACTCCGCGCGCCCCGGAACCCCCGCCGCCGCGATGCCAAATCAGGTTCCAATCCATCTCGCCCGGGAGCGCAATAAGATCCTCCGCGAACTTGCCTCCGAGAAAAAATTTGCCTTCATGCGCGGCTTCATCGGCAAAGAAGTAGACGCAATCACGTTGAACGTCATCGGCACCAACGCCGCCGGCGAATTCACCGAAGCCCTAACCGACAATTACCTGAAGTTGCGCCTGCAAGGCCGTCACGAACCAAATCGCTGGCTGCGCGCCCGAATTGAAGAGGTGCAGGACGGCGTCCTTGTGGGATCTTTGCTTGAATTGACCCGGTATTAATGACCTCTGAAACACAAAGAACACGAAGTATCACGAATTCCTTCGTGTACCTTCGTGTCCTTCGTTGGTCCCTGATGCTCTCGTCTTTATAGTGCGGCGAGGATCTGGTTCAGATCGGCGACTAACGTATCCAATATGCCGCTCAGACTGCCTCCGTTCAGCAGGTTGGCAACGGCGCACAGCAAATTGCCCAACAGATTACCCGCGCCCGGAACGGCCGTGATGTTCAGCACGATCGGATTGGGCACCGTGACCACTAGCCCCAAAATATCCAAATTAATTGGGCCTATCGTCAGACTAAGAATAGGGCAACTCGCGGCGAGGTTCGTCACCGGAGCTGTTATGGCTTGGCTCAGAGTCGTGACAACCCCTGCTGCGCTGGTAAATGTGCCGTTGAAAGTACCTTGCGCTACCAGTTGTCCGTTCTGATTCACGAAGTTGGTAATTGAGACCACCCCGTTCAATACGCCACCGGCAATGTTGCTTGTTAGCAGCGCGCTGCTCTGTCCCGATGCTGTTTTCGATGCGGCCATGGCGCCCGTGCTCGCCATCATCATCGTGCAAAACGCAAAAAGAACGGCCAACGTAGTCATACGGAATTTCATGCTGATTTGAGTCATTGAACTCTCTCCTATTTAGTTTGGACACACTATTAGCTAGGTCGTGCGTTACTGAGGAGTTCGGTACACCTGAACTTGCTGCGGGTACGAACCAGAAGCCGGGACTCGTAGCGGGAAGAACCGGAGGAAATTTGAACCTTAGATGTGCCCCGGTTTCACAAGGGTTGCACTGAAAGCGAGCAAAAAAACGGCTCCGGTGGTTAGAAGAGCAAGGTATAGCGCGAGCGTTAAACCTTTGTTGGAGGCGTAGCCTGACTCGTCGCTATGCTGCAGGACCGAGCGAACATCCCCTCAACCCTTAGCCAGACGCTGCCGAGCCGCATAAGCTGCCACCTTCAACCGGTTCCCGCAGAGTTGCATGCTGCACCAGCGTCGTGTTCCCTTCTTGCTGGTATCGTGAAAGTGCAGTACACACTGATCACACTTCCGAACGCGGCTGCGGTCCACACCTGTAAACAGCGCTGCCGCGCTGTAAGCCAGCGGCGCCCACAAGTCTTCGGGTTGGCGCGCTTCGAACCACATCTCTGCCACTGGTTTGCCCCCGCTCGTCGTCAGCCGGGTACGCATGGGATGTTCCGCCATCAGCCGATTAAGTTCCTCCAAAGTTGAGCGATGTACCCCCCCGCCATGCTCCCACGCCAGAACCTCCTTCCGCAATTTCTCCCGCAATTCCCGCATCGCCTCCACTGTCCGCAAAGCTCGTGCCGACTTCTGCCACTTCTCTTTGAGGCGCGCCGCCTCGCCAGCGCTCAGTAACTCCGCCGCCTGAAACCACCGCAGCAGCGCGCTGAAATCTGCCAGCAACTCCAAGGCTTCGCCGTTCTGAAGCGGACGCGTATTCAAAAAATCCAGAGCCAACTGGTTCCCCACAAATAGGAAACCGTCCCGCCAATCAGAGATATGAACTGTCTTGTCGCCGTTCATGCTTAATCTCCCAATAAAATTATAACACCAATAATGAATCATTTTATTGGTTAGTCAATCCTATATACGAAATGCGAACGTCGCCCTTCGGAGGACGCGCCAAATTTCAGAGACAAGGAGACCCGTTATGACTACCTACCAATACGCCACCGTCGACGGCACCAAGATCTTCTACCGTGAGGCCGGCCCGAAAACTGCACCGGCCATTCTCTTACTGCACGGTTTCCCCACGTCGTCGCACATGTTCCGCAACCTCATTCCTGAACTCGCCGATCGCTACCATGTGGTTGCACCCGATCTGCCCGGCTTCGGCTTTTCCGATGCGCCCGATCGCCAGGGCTTCCGTTACACCTTCGAGAATTTGGCCAAGATCATCGACACATTCACTCGCACCATCGGGCTCCAGCGCTACGCCATTTACGTCTTCGACTACGGCGCGCCCGTCGGATTCCGGCTCGCCTTGGCGCATCCCGAGCGGATCACCGCCATCATTTCGCAGAATGGCAACGCCTACGAAGAGGGCCTGAGCGAGGGCTGGAACCCGATCCAGGAGTATTGGAAAGAACCAAGTGACGAAAAACGCGCCGCGCTGCGCGACTTCCTGACTCCCGCGGCAACCAAGTGGCAATATCTCCACGGCGTCCAGGACGAAACCCTGGTCGCCCCGGAATCCTACCAGCTAGACTCGGCGCTGCTGGCCCGTCCCGGCAACGACGAGATCCAACTTGACTTGTTTTTGGATTACGCCAGCAACCTAGCGCTCTATCCCAAGGTTCAGGAATATCTCCGCACCAAGCGGCCGCCGCTGCTCGCACTATGGGGCAATCACGACCCATTCTTTCTCCCTCCCGGTGCGGACGCTTACAAGCGCGATAACCCTGACGCCGAAGTACACTTTTATGACACGGGACACTTCGCTCTAGAAACCCATTCCCGGGAAATCGCCGGTGCCATTCGCGATTTCCTCAGTCGAAAGCTAACCACGCAAGTTAAAGCCGCATAAATACAGACACTCACGCACAAGGAGATTCTTTCAATGCGAGCCATTGTCATCCAGCAGTATGGCGGCCCGGAACAGTTAGTGATTCAGGAGATTCCCAACCCTGAACCCGCTCCCGGCCATGTCGTGATCGAAGTCAAAGCGTTCGGGATCAATCACGCTGAGACTTACATGCGTAAAGGGGAATGGGCTGAGGCCGCGAAGGTGAGCGGCATCGAATGTGTCGGCCTGGTCCGCGACTGTCCCGATGGGCAATTTGCCGTCGGAACCACAGTTGCCGCGCTCATGGGTGGAATGGGACGGACCATCAACGGAAGCTATGCCGAATACACGCGTGTGCCCGCTTCCAATGTCGTACCGATTCACTCCCCACTACCTTGGGAGGAACTGGCGGCGATCCCCGAATCTTACGCCACCGCTTGGACATGTTTGCACAGCAACCTGGCGCTCACTCCCGGCCAAACCGTCGTCATACGCGGCGCTACGTCGGCGCTCGGCCAGGCAGCCCTCAACATCGCGGCGCACGCCGGGGCGCGCGTCATCGCAACCACTCGCAACTGCGAACGCTTCTCCAAATTGGAGTCGCTCGGTGCACAACGTGTTGAACTCGAGGGCCCGAACCTCTCCAGCCGCATTCGCAAATTGCAGCCAAATGGGATCGACGCCGTTCTCGACCTTGTAGGCAATAGCACGGTCCTGGATTCGCTGGCCACGGTTCGGCGCGGCGGAGCGGTCTGCCTCGCCGGCTTCTTGGGTGGCCTTGCTCCCATCTCCTCTTTCAATCCACTGCTTCAGATGCCGAGCGGAGTCAAGTTCAGCTTCTTTGGCAGTTTCATGTTCGGCGCACCAGAATTTCCCTTGTCAGATTTCCCTCTGCAGGCAATCGCGGACCGCGCGGCCGCCGGAGACTACATGGCGAAACCGTCGCAAGTCTTTCGATTTGAAGATATAAGGGAGGCCCACCGCGTGATGGAATCGAATCAAGCCAACGGAAAGCTGGTAGTGAAAGTTTGAATCGGGCCCCCCGCCCTCCTCGTGTCGTTCAAGAGAGGGTGGGGATTCTGATCTTTATGGCCGGCGGCAGGCCAATTTCAGCGGATATCCCAGTCATCACGCTTTCTTCGAGGAATCCTCGAGCCGCTGCTCTTTGTGGTCCAGAAGGTCATTCAATTCCTGAACCAGTTTTACGAATCTGTCGTGGTCCTGTTCCTTGGCAATGCGCTCGCACAGGATATGCATGCGCTCTCGTTCATCAGGGGTCATGGGGCCTCGGGGAAGACTTCGCCGCAGAAATATTTATCCCATCAACAATGCTAACGTCAATCAAAGATCGTCAATTCTCTGTCGGGCATATCACCGATTCTTTGTAGGGAATATTACTGACAGCAACGCAAGACGTTCAGCATCCACGTCTTGATGCATCGCCAAAAATTCGTCCCGCCAGGTTTAAGGAGGCAGTGCTCGACGTTCTATCGCAGGCCTGCCTCCCAGGAACCGACCTGCAGCAACCACCCTCAGGCGCTCCATCTTCTCGTGGATAGCGCCCAGCAATTTCGGCAGGATCACCGCCAGTTCGTCATTGGAAGCTTCGCTGATTTGTGCGCTGAGGCGACGGATTCGGTCATCGAGGCGGCGCGAGGGCATAGACGAAGGCACAAAAAACCCGCCACAGAATGCCTGACCCTTTGCGCTTGTGCGATACCTTACTTACTGTAGACCACCGATAAACCACAAAACCGCCGAAGCGGGCTTTGTCTACGTCCCGAACCGCTCAGCAGCTCGAGCCCTGGCCTTGGCGGCCTCCTCTTCGCGATTTTTAGCTGGCGCGGTAGTCTCCAGCGAGCGCAATAACCGACTCGATACGGCCGCCACCTCGTCGACCGCCTTGACAAACGACTCCTCGTTGGCCTTCGAAGGCTTATTGAAGCCGGTGATCTTTCGCACAAATTGAAGCGAAGCCGCACGCACCTCGTCGTCCGTCACAGGCGGATCAAAGTTGAACAAAGTTTTTATATTTCTGCACATTTAAGATCCTCTCAGCGAGCTCCGCGGCCGTTTTCCGCGATCTTTGCGGTTAAAACCTTTTAGACCCCGTAAGCCAAAGATATTCTGATCAAGATTAAATTGGAATCCCGGGAATCCTCCAACCCTCATGCTATAATTCTTTATTCTCAGTCGCTTAGAGCGCGGAGGACTGTATCGACAAACGTTTTATCCGCATCAACGATCGCATTCGGGCGCGCGAAATCCGCGTGATTGACGACGAGGGGCAGCAACTTGGCATCATGCCGCCCTACGAAGCCATCAAAAAAGCCCGCGAAAAGAATCTGGATCTGGTTGAGATTTCGCCCACCGCGCAGCCTCCCGTGTGCCGCATCATGGACTATGGGAAGTATCTCTACCAACAGGAAAAGAAAGAGCGCGAAGCCAAAAAGCATCAGAAGACAATTACTGTAAAAGAGGTCAAGTTCCGCATCAATGTGGACGACCACGATTACGAGACGAAAAAGAATCACGTGCTGCGTTTTCTCGATGAAGGCGACAAAGTGAAGGCGACCATTTTCTTCCGTGGGCGCGAGATGACCCGCACCGGCCTGGGTCGTCAGATTCTCGAGCGCCTCATCAAAGACGTGGAACCGCAAAGCATCGTAGAGTTCCGTCCCCGCCAGGAAGGAAATACTCTTCATGCGATATTGGCGCCGAAGAAGACGGAGAAGGAACGAGAGAAAGAGAAGCACAAGGCTGCGGCGCACAGTGCGCCCAGCGCACCTCCAGCGCAGGTCGCCAAGCCCGCGTCGTAGGAAAGAAACGAGTCCGCAAGCTGCAATAACGAGTCTCGCCTGAGCGGTCATCTGACATCCTGCGAGAACGAATGAAAACTGACGGCTGATGGCTGAGAGCTGACGGCTGTTTTTGAGGAACTATGCCGAAATTGAAAACGCACAAAGGCGCTGCCAAGCGCTTCAAGTTGACAGCGACGGGAAAGGTGAAGCGGGGCCATGCCAAATTGCGCCACATCCTCACCTCGAAAGAAACGAAACGGAAACGCAAGCTGCGTCACGGAGGCCTGGTCAGCGATGGCGATCTCGCCAAAGTGAAGCGCATGATTCCGTACCAGTGAGGCAGTGGTCAGTGAGCGGTGATCAGTGGTCAGACAAGTTGCAGCGTGGCTTTTTCTGACCACTGGGCACTGATCACTGACCACTGTTTCAGGCGCGTGAAGAGGCCAGAGATTGCCGCCATGGCGAATCGTCCTTACCTCCAGCCGCCAGTACATGTAACTAAAAAAGGAGAACAGCAATGCCTCGTGTAAAACGCGGAACCAAACGCCGCCAGAAACGCAAAAAGATACTTGACCGCGCAAGCGGATATTTCCTCACAAAGTCGAAGCTGTACCGCTCGGCGAAAGAAGCGGTGGAGCGCGGGCTGAAGTTTGCCTACTCCGGACGCAAGCAGCGCAAGCGCCAGTACCGCTCGCTGTGGATCGTGCGCATCGGCGCGGCCGCCAAGCTAAATGGGATGAGCTACAACCAGTTCATCCACGGATTGAAAGTTGCGGGGATCGAACTGGACCGCAAGATTCTGGCGGACCTGGCAGTGAACGATCCGTCGGGATTTGCGAATCTGGCGACGCAGGCCAAGGGCGCGATCAGCGGAGCAGCGTAGAACAGCTGTCAGCTATCAGCTATCAGCTTTCAGCGAGAGAAGACTTGGGAAGGGCACGGCCTCAGCCGTGCCGACCAGCTTTCTTAAATCACAACTTGTCATTCTGAGCGAAGCAAAGAACCTGCTTTCCGAGGCGGCGCTTGAGCCGTGGTGGAAATTCCTGGCTACGCCCGTTGCTTTGACTTGAAAGGGATCCTTCGACTCTGTAAATCGATTCGCTTTTCGCGAATCGATTTACTCCACTCAGGGTGACAACGTAACAGAGATCCGCGATCGCGGCGCATTGGGCAATACAACAACGCAAGCCGCGAAGCGGCGAAAGAGTGCAGCCCACGGCGTAAGCCGTGGGTAAGCGAAAACAAGGAGCAGCAAGCCCCGAAGGGGCGAAAGAAAGAACGTGGCCTACATCGTTCCCAAACTTGCGGACTATTCGGCGGCGGCTCTGGAGAAGGCTGCCGGCGCGTGCGTTGATGCGTGCGCGAAGGAAGCTGCGGAGGTTCGCAACGAGGCGGAGCTGAAGGCGTTTCGCGACCGTTGGCTGGCGCGCAAGAACGGCATTCTCACGCAGATTAATGATCTGTGGTTGAAGGGCGCGCCGAAAGAGGCCAAGCGCGAGGCTGGCATTCGCGTCAATGAATTGAAGGCGCGGATTCAGGAACTAGTGGAAAGCGCGCACGTCGCGAGCGCTGGCGAGGATTCGCTGGCGTCCGAACGGGTCGATATCACTTTGCCCGGAGTGCGGCGGGCGATTGGCGCCGAGCATCCGGTGATGCGAACCTGGCGGGAAATTGTTTCGGTGTTTCAGAAGCTGGGGTACTCCGTCGCCGAGGGGCCCGTGGTCGAGACCGATTACTACAATTTTGAGGCGTTGAATTTTCCGCCAAACCATCCGGCGCGGGACACGCAGGATACGTTGTTCATCGCGGGGCAGCAGGATCAGCCGCAGCGCGAGCGGTTGCTGCTGCGCACGCATACTTCTCCAGTGCAGATCCGGACGATGGAAAAGATGCGGCCGCCGATTCGCATCATCATTCCGGGGACGGTGCATCGCAACGATCCTCCGGACGCGAGCCACTCGCCGATGTTTCACCAGATCGAAGGACTCGCGGTCGATACCAACATCACATTTGGAGATTTGAAGGGGACGCTCGATCACGCGATGAAGGCCCTGTTCGGTTCGTCGGTGAAGACGCATTTCCGGCCTTCGTTCTTCCCGTTCACCGAGCCCAGCGCGGAGTTGTTTGTCACCTGCTTTATTTGCGGCGGCAGCGGGAAGCGCGGAGCGGAGCCGTGCCGTCCGTGCAAGCAGACGGGATGGATCGAGGTACTGGGTTGCGGGATGGTCGATCCGAATGTGTTTGAGTTTGTGAAGGACAACGGATATGACCCGAAGAAGGTTTCGGGATTTGCCTTCGGCATGGGCGTGGACCGGCTCGCACTGCTGAAGTATGGCGTGGATGATATTCAGTTGTTCTTTCAGGGGGACGTCAGATTCCTGCAGCAGTTTGGATGAAAGAAGCTGTTAGCTATTAGCTCTTAGCTTTTAGCTAAGTAAGAGTCAATGACCTTAGAAGAACTAGAGAACACGCTGCCGAACGGATTGCACGACGCCGACGTTCATGGAATCGCAATTGACTACGCAGAACGCAGAGTGACATTCGACCTTGCAGTTTGGGTCGGCAAAATGGAAGATCCGCCGGAACGGCGAGAGGCTTACAAGAGCGGGCGCATTGAGATCTCTGGATTACTGTTCATCGTGATGGAGCCCCCGGACCCAAAGTACCCATTCACCAAGCCCAGTATAACGATCGATGCCTGCGACATGAATAAGAACATCAAGGCCGAACTGTTGGAATCATTGCCTTCTGGCTCAAGTTTTAGAAGTCTCTGGGTAAACGAATGGAATGCGTTTATTCATATTGCCGCCAAGAGTGCCGCTCTCACATGGGCGAACGACGGGGCAATCAGTTACCGAACGAGCTAAGAGCTAGAAGCCGACTTCATGAAACTCTCATCAAATTGGATTCGCGATTTTGTTGATCTCACTGTCGATGATCGACGACTGGCTGAAGATCTGACCAATGTGGGGATTGCGGTCGAGGGCATCAGCGGGACGGGCGCCGATACCGTGTTTGAGATGGAGATTGGGACGAACCGGCCGGACGCGATGAATCATTACGGCGTGGCGCGGGAGGCGGCTGCCATTTATGATTTGCAGCTGAAAGAGCTGTCAGCTGTCAGCTCTCAGCTCTCAGCCTCAGCGGCTAAAGCCGCGGTCTCGGGTGGGAGCACTGGCGGCGCGGCTGAAAGCCGCGCCCTTTCAAAGCACTCTCACGACGCGCCTTTCCCGATCATCGTGGAAGAGCCGCAACTTTGTCCTCGCTTCTCGGCGCGGGTTATCCGCGGGACCCGCATCAAGGCTGCTCCCGAAAACATTGCTCATCGGCTGCAGTTGCTCGATCAACGGCCGATTTCAAATGCCGTGGACGCCACGAATTACGTCCTGTGGGAAATGGGAAAACCTACGCACGTGTTCGATATGGACCTCCTCGAGGGCGGGAAAATTATTGTTCGCAAGGCGCGGGACGGCGAGACGCTGAAGACTCTCGACGGCGTGGAGCGCAAGCTGACTTCCGAAGACCTCGTGGTGTGTGATGCTCGCAAACCGGTGGGCTTGGCGGGAGTGATGGGCGGGTACGACACGATGATCACCGAGAAGGCGCGGAACATCCTGATCGAGTCGGCGTGGTGGGATCCGGGAATTGTGCGGAAGATGTCGCGCCGGCACGCGCTGCATACGGATGCTTCGCACCGGTTCGAGCGCGGGGCGGATTTTGAATCGACGGTGCCGTCGTGCGATCGCGTGGCCGAACTCATTCTGCAGTCCGGCGGCGGGGAATCGGGTAGCGTGGTCGACGTCGTGTCGCGGGGGATGGACCTGGCGCCGGTGGTGCTCCGGTTGTCCGAGGTGCGGCGCATTCTGGGCGGGAAGCTCGACGCGAACGAGATATTTGGATTGCTGAAGCGGCTGGGCTTTGTGCTGATTCCCGAGGGCCAGGGCGACGCGCAGTTTCGCGTGCATATTCCGAGCTGGCGGCTGGATGTGGAGCGCGAGATCGACGTGATCGAAGAGATCGCGCGGCTGCACGGCTACGACAAATTTGATAACACGCTTCCGGCTTATAGCGGCGCGGTGGTGGAGTTGCCGCACGCGGAGATGGATGCGACGTTGCGTCAGCGCGCGCTGGCGTTGGGGTACAACGAGGCCTTGTCGTTATCATTTATTTCGCACGCGGATGCGGAGAGGTTTTCGTCTTCGTCGACTGAGATGAAGGTACTTGAGTTGGAGAATCCGCTGAGCGAAGAAGCGTCGGTGATGCGGACTTCGCTGGCGCCAGGCATGCTCGACATGCTGGCGTGGAATTTGAATCGCGATGTGGCGGAGGCGCGCTTGTTCGAAGTGGGGAGCGTCTATGGGCTCGCGAGCAGTGGACGCGTGGAGCCGAAACGGGCTTCTCTTGGCGCAACGGCAGCCGCAGTTCGCGCGGCATTGCCGGTGAGTGGCGCGTTGGATGTGAGCAAGGGCGAGCAGGCGGTGGCCGCCGAATTGTTTCGCGGATTCAAGGGTGACGTGGAGAATTTGCTCGCGCCAATTTCGGACAACATAAGTTACGACCGCGAGACGGCGGACTATTTTCATCCGGGACGTTCTGCGCGGGCAAAGATCCATGCCGCAGTAGTTGCTCAATTCGGGCAGATCCATCCGGAAGTGGCCGCGGCGCGGAAGCTAAGGCAGGACGTGTACCTGGCGGAATTCGATTTGGAACAGCTGTACCAGATTGGATTGCGGCCGGTTCGATTCACGCCGTTAGCAAAATATCCGGCGGTGGAGCGGGATTTTTCGTTTGTATTCCCGGACCAAGTCGAGTTCATCGAGATCCGGAAGACCGTGGCCGAGTTGGACATTCGCGAGTTGCGCGAGTTCCGCCCGGTGGAAATCTTCCGTGGTAGGTCGATTGCAGCGGGGAAATATTCGGTGTTGTTGCGGGTGCGGTTTCAGTCGGCGGAGCGTACGCTGCGCGAGGATGAGGTGGCACAGTGGTCGGGGAAGATGGTAGGGGCGCTGACGAAGATGGGTGGAGTGCAGAGAGTTTGAACCTTCCCAGCTTGGAAAAATTCCCAATGAGAAAGTCCGGATGATAACGGTGAGTCGTGAGTCGCCTGCCTCAGCCCTAGGAGAGTCAAAATCCCCACCCTCTCGCAGAAGGCGCGAGAAGGGTGGGGCACCCACCTTCCTTCACATCCTTGAGTTGTGGCGTCCAACCCTACCTGTTGAAATTTTTCCGATCTGAGCGGGTTCTTATCTTCGATTCATCCTGGTTTTTCGAAGCGGCCTGACTACTCCCCTTCAGGTTTTGAGGTCGGTTGCCGATAGGTAGCGTATGAGCAATCCGTCTGCGGGAAAAGGTGCGGCCAAGGCCCCGGTCGTGGATCCAAAGCCATGGCGATATGTGGCGCGGCAACCGATTTTTGATCGGGAAGAACGCGTCTTCGGATACGAACTGCTGTTTCGGGACGGGCTGGAGAATGCGTTCAACGGAAACCGGGATGAGGCTTCGCGGGCGACGCTGGACCGTTCGCTGCTGGTGGGACTGGATGTATTGTGCGATGGGCGGCGGGCATTCGTGAATTGCACGCGGGATACTCTGATCAAAGGACTGGTCACGCTGCTGCCGTCGACATCGACGGTGGTCGAGGTGCTGGAATCGGTTCCCGCGGATCCGGACGTGGTGGCTGCCTGCCGCAGTTTGAAAGAAGCGGGATACATGCTCGCACTGGATGATTATGTGGCCAACGACCCTCGCGAAGCTCTGGCAGACATCGCCGACATCATCAAGGTCGAAATGCAGCTGACTACCGCAGAGCAACAAGCGGAATTGATCAAGCAGTTCGGGCCGTGGCGCTGCCGCATGCTGGCGGAAAAAATCGAGACTCGGGCGGATTTTGGGCGGGCGCGGGATCAGGGTTTCGTCTATTTCCAGGGATATTTTTTCCGCCGTCCGGAAATGATGAAGACGCGGGACATGCCGGCCCATCAGATGAATTACATGCGCATGCTGCAGGAAGTATCGCACCCGGACCTGGACCTGACGGAACTGGAGAAACTGGTTAAGGCGGAAGCGTCGGTGTGTTACCGCCTGCTGCGGTATTTGAATTCGGCGGTGTTCGGCTTCCAGAGCGAGATCCACTCGGTGCGACATGCGCTGTCGATTCTGGGCGAGCGCGACGTTCGGCGGTGGGTGCGGCTGGTGGCGGCGGTGGGAGCGGGGCAGGATAAAACCTCTGACCTGGTGCTATCGGCGCTGGTGCGCGCGCGATTTGGCGAATTGCTGGCTCCCCGCGTACCGCACGGCGAATCGGATTTGTTTCTGTTGGGCCTGTTGTCGCTGATCGATGCCATGCTGGAAATGCCCATGGCGGAAGTGCTGGAAAAAATCCCGCTGGATCATGAGACCAAGGCGGTGCTTCTGGGACAGCCGAGCGTTCTCGGGCCAGTGTTTCGTCTAATGCTGGCGCACGAAAGCGGGGATTGGACGGCGGCGGCGCAATTGAGCGCCAGTATGCGGCTGAATTCCGAAGACGTGGCGGGCGACTACTGGCAGGCGCAGCAGTGGGCGCGGGAGGTCTCGAACGGGAGTGAAGAGAAGAATGCCCGCCCGGCCGGCGGCGCCTAGGGAACGGGAAGTCATGACCTCCTGTGCAAAAAGGGAGCCAGAGAGGCCTTGCGCGGTTTGGCCGGGACGAGTACCATTAAGGTGTTCTCATTTAGGCCTCGTTCCCGCGCAGGCCTTCCGCGCCAGCCGATCCGAGGCGGCGCCTTAACGGATCCGATAAACGAAATCGATAGAAATTCAAAGCAGTAAGGTTTTATTCGCGAAGAGCAGTTCGTTTCAGAAGTTGGGGTTCGTTCCACCGTGTGTCCAGTCGCAACCCGCAACTGCGTCGATTCGATTGTAGGTGGCGGGCAAGTCTACGCCCGAGCGGCAGAAGTGCGCGACTGGTGGGGCCTTTGGGATCTGTAAAATTCTGCAACATTTTCGAAACAGCTTGAGAGGACTATGAACGCTGGACCAGGAAGACCCTCCGGTGGTGGAGGAGGAAGACGCAGGCGGCGCGGACGCCGTCCTCACAACCAGCGCGGACAAAAGCCCGGACAGGGCTTGAGCCGCGAGAACAAAGACGGCATCTATACGGCGCCGATGGATCACAGCTACCGGGCCGCACTGGCCGGGGGCAACAACAACGGGCACAAGGGTGGGCGGCAGCGGCCGGGGTTTGCGGCCCAATATCTCCAGCCGGAACCCGAACCCCTGCCCATGAATGGCGACGCGAACTCGCGCATCTTTGCTTTTATTGAGGACCTGTTCTTTATGGCGAAGATTCAGGAGACGGCGCGCAAGCTCAACGTGAAAGTTGAGTTCGTGAAGACCGACAAGGATCTGATGGAGAAGATGGAGCAGAACGGGGAAGAGAAACCGTCGCTCATTATCTTCGATTTGAATCTGGCCAGCGTGAAACCGCTGACCCTGATCCCGAAGCTGAAGAGCAAGCTGAAAAAGGGGACATCAATCATCGGATTCCTGTCGCACGTGCAGGGAGACCTGAAGCAGAAGGCGCACGAAGTGGGGTGCGACATGGTGCTGCCGCGGTCGGCGTTTTCGCAGAATCTGCCCCAGTTGTTGCGGCGGCACGGAGCGCCGGACGATATAAGGCCGACGGTGCAGTAGGTGGATTCCACCGCAGATCGAACGCCAGCGGCACACGAGCTATTGCCCACCGCGTAGGACTTTCTCCCCCGTCATTTTGCCGTTGTCTACTTATCGAGCCCCGGCGCTCGTCTGCCGTCTAATTATTTCCTGAACGATGCCGTAACAATTTAACTGCTAGCCCGGGGGCCAGCTGAGCGGGCGTCCACCGAGAAGGTGTACGTGGAGATGGAAGACGGATTGTCCGGCGCCGGGGCCGACGTTGAGGACGGTGCGGTATCCCTGCTCGATGTTGCGCTGGCGGGCGATTTGGGCAGCGGCGAGGTGGCAGCGGCCAATGACTTCCGCATCAGCGGCCTCGGCTTCTTTCAATCCGGCGAAATGTTTCTTAGGAACGATAAGGACGTGCGTCGGGGCTTGCGGTTTGATGTCTTCGAAGGCGAAGACATGTTCGTCCTCGTGAACTTTCTTGGTCGGGATTTCGCCGCGGATCATGCGGCAGAAGAGGCAATTGGGATCGGTCATCGCGGATTCACCTGGCGGAAACGATAACATTCGGGGCGGAGGCTTGTCAGCCAGATGCTATGGGAAATCCGATGAGCGTACGGCGCGTCTTGTGTCCGTGCGTTCCTCTATCGATATCTTGTGGCGAGATCGTTGAAGGGCTCGGAGTCGACGTTCCACGTGCCTTCGAAAGGATTATCCAGATCAGTAAGCACGAAGTGCGCGAAGAACAATAACATCGTCGCGATGGCGATGGCTACCGGGCCGAGTGCCAAATTGTGAAACGGGAAGAAAAATAACAGAAATAAAATGGTCGCGGCCGTCAGCGTGACGAAAAGAAGAAGCGTGCGAGGGATCCGCTTCACGCTGAGGGCGAGTCTTTCATCGCGATGAGCACTGGCCTGATTGGCAATTTCCAGCAGGCGCTCGTAGACCCTCTGCTCGGATTCATCTTCCGGTTTGACTTCGGTGAGGCTGGACAGAATTCCTGAGAATAGCTTGTCGGTCCGCCCTGTATCTTCACCCCTGGAGAGCATTCCCCACTCCGATTCGACGACTCCGCGGGCGTAGGCGCGTACCGCCCTGACGATCGGATCGTGCGCTGTCTCTTTCAGGCGCTTGCTAAAAAGAATAAGATCCTTCAGCCCGCCCGACTCCCGCAAGATTTCATTTTCAACTGCAGCAAATTGTCCCCAGATCACGTAGGTCGCGAACGCATAAACGACGCTGTAGAGCGTGCCGATGATTTGCAGCAGAGCGCCGATCCCTTCGGCGTCGTCCGCAAACAGCCTGTGAAAACCCGCCACTCGAAGCGCCAGATAAATAATGGCAGAGGCGAGCATGAGGCTTGCGCCACGGAATCGCGTGGAGGAAGGAATTACTTCGATCGCGCTCATCGCGACATTAGTCTAACCGCACCAGGAAGACTGCGCCTTCGGTAGTGCGGGTTTCGGCGGCGAGTTGCTGGGCGCGGGCGTGGTCGTCGTCGGGGACGCGGATGCGAATCCACCAGTTCCCGGAGGGACTGGCAAAGCACAGCACGTCGGCGGTGTGATAGCGGCGTCTTAGGTGATCGGCGAGCTTGGTCGCCGCCGGCTCGTGCGGAAATCCACCAATCTGCACCGCCCACTTCCCGGGAGTGTCCGACGTCGCGGCAGACTGCATCAGTTCCACTTTCACGCGGGCTACACCCGGCTTGTAGACGTCGAGTCTTTGCGCTGCGGCGAGAGAGAGATCGACGATGCGGCCGGGAATGAACGGGCCGCGGTCCGTGATGCGCACCAGGGCGGCGGCCCCGGTCTTGAGGTTGGTGACACGCACAATGGAGCCGAGTGGGTAGGTGCGGTGCGCGGCCGTCATGGCGTGCATGTTATAAATTTCGCCATTCGAGCCGCGGCGGTTGTGGTAGGGAGGACCGTACCAACTGGCGAGCCCGGTTTCCGTGGTGACGGGCTTGGCGCCGGCAGGCAACATGGGCTCGGCCAGGTCGGCGTCTTCTTCCGGTTTGCGATTTGCTTTTTCTCTTGGGCTCGGGATGTTTGCAGACGGCTGACCCTCGGCCTCGGTGGTTGGGGAAGATTTAGGTGCAGCCTCGGGAGCTAGCGGCGGAGGCGGTGGAACGCTCACCTGCGCTTGCTTGGGATGGCCGCAGGAGCTCAGAAACAGTATCGCGATGAAAACAAAAAGAAGCATGAGGATGTTGACGAAGCGTGACGTGTCTCGCGTTCCCGCCTGCATTATTTCGGTGGGTGTTGCTGCTGCTGCTCCATGTAGTCGGCGAATTCGGTAAGCTTTTTTGAAGCCACTCGCAAGGCTTTGGTGGAGTGCGTGCGCACCGCCGGGACCACCTCGTCGTTCAGATACTTGATGAATTCGGGAATCTCTTTCTCCAGACGTTCGGCGGCGTTGCCTATGGTCTTGCTGACACGCGCCGACGCGTCTTCCACCTTGCGGTTGAAGTCGGACATAGTGCTCCTCGCAATGATTCGGCGTGAATGAGCCCACGCGGTGCTGCGGATGCCAGGCTCAACTATTATTTCGTGCTCTTGAGATGGGGTCAATGGAGGACATTCGATTTCGGTGGTTACCTCCTGGGGTACAATGCGGGCTTTAGCAATGAATTCCGCGGAAGTGAAATCTCGAACCGGCGCGCGCAAGCAAATGTTTCGTTCGCGGTTGCTGTCGTGGTACGACGCGCACGCGCGTGCGCTGCCCTGGCGCGAAAGCCGCGATCCGTACCGCGTCTGGCTGTCAGAGATCATGCTGCAACAGACGCGGGTGGCGGCGGTCATTGCGCATTACGAAGAATTTTTGCGGCGGTTTCCAACCGTGGAAAAACTGGCGCGGGCACGCGAAGCTTCAGTGCTGGCTGCGTGGAGCGGGCTTGGATATTACCGGCGCGCGCGCATGCTGCATGCGGCGGCGAAGGTGGTGGTGCGGCAGCGAGCCGGGAAGTTTCCGGCGACAGCGAGTGAGTTGCGGGATTTGCCGGGCATCGGCCGGTATACGGCGGCGGCCATTGCCAGCATTGCATTCGGTGAGCCCGTGGCCGTGGTGGATGGGAACGTGGAGCGGGTGCTGCAGCGGTTCTTCGGGCGGCGATTCGCGGGGCAAGACTTTTGGCTCACGGCTGAAGAGTTGCTGGATCGGGAGCGTCCGGGAGATTTCAATCAGGCGATGATGGAACTGGGAGCGACGCTGTGCACGCCGCGGGGGCCGGTTTGCCTGGCATGTCCCGTGCTGGAGATGTGTGCGACGCGCGGGGAAATGGCGGGATCAGCCAAGACGGCGCGGCAGAAGAAGCGGGAAATTCATTATGCCCTGGATTTCCGGCAGGACGCCGGGCGCGAGGGCGGCGCAGTGTTTCTTGTGCAGCGTCCTCGGGACGCGCGACTGATGGCGGGGATGTGGGACTTGCCGGAGTTGGCCGGGCCGGTGATGGGAGCAGACGAACAGCAGATTCGTCGCTTCGCTCGGAATGACAAGATGAGAGAGAAGGGTCACAGGATGGGAGACAGGACGGTGACGGGAAGTGATCCGCGGTTGTGGTTTACGGTGCGTCATTCAATCACGGTGACGGATTACAGGGTGCGGGTCTGGCGCATGAGGATGAGTGCGCAGTCAGGTCTGCGCGGGGAGTGGTTTGGTTTGGATCGGCTGGCGCGCGTCGCACTTACCGGCTTAGCACGGAAGATTCTACGAAAAGCGGGCCTCCTCGGGATCAGGAAAAAACACACATCCGCTGACGGTGCTGTCTGGTCCTGATCGTCCTCCACGAGGCGGACGAATGCGTCCGCCGCTACGTGAGCTGCGTAGAGCTCTGCTTCTTGTAAGCCCAACAAAAGAAGCCACATCATACGTAAGTGTATGTACAATACTGTGCAAGAAATGTTCCTCAAGGAACATTTCGCCCAAAATCCCCGTCCCATTCTAACGTCGCTTGCGCGGCGCCTTCGCGCCGGCCTTACGTGGCTGCTGCTTCTTCTTGCCGAAGACGCGGGCGAAAATCTTATCGACATTCTTTAGCTGGCGCGACAAGTCAAAGGCATATTCGATCTGCTGGCGCGGAACGCGTGCAATGATTTCTTTGTCGGCGAGGACTAGCTGGTGGAAGTCTAGATTCTCTTTCCAGGCGCGCATGGCGTGGGATTGAACGAGGCGATACGCGTCCTCGCGGCTTACGCCGTGCTCGACCAGGTCGAGCAGCAACTGTCCGCTGAAGATGAGGCCGCGCGTGCTTTCCAGGTTGGCGCGCATGCGGTCGGGGTAGACGAACATGGTGTCGATGAGATTGGCGGTCTTGGTCAGGAGATAGTCGACGAGCGTGGTCGAGTCAGGCAGGATCACGCGCTCGGCTGATGAGTGCGAGATGTCGCGCTCGTGCCACAAGGCAACATTCTCGAATCCAGCTTGGGCATTGCTGCGCACCACGCGCGCCAGGCCGCTGATCTGCTCGGCGGTCACGGGATTGCGCTTGTGCGGCATGGCGGACGATCCCTTTTGCTTTTCGCTGAAATATTCTTCCGCCTCACGCACTTCGGTCCGCTGCAGGTGGCGGACTTCAGTGGCGACCTTATCCAACGTGGACACGATGACGGCGAGTGTCGCGAGATAGTGTGCGTGACGATCGCGCTGAATCACCTGTGAGGAAACGGCTGCGGCTTTCAATCCCAGACGCGCGCAGATTTTCTCTTCGAGTTCGGGCGTGAGGTGGGCGAAGACGCCGACCGCACCTGAGAACTTGCCGACGCGCATGTCCTCGGCGGCGGCCATGAAGCGCGCGATGTTGCGCTGCGTTTCGGAATACCAGTTGGCAATCTTGAAGCCGAAGGTGATGGGCTCGGCGTGGATGCCGTGCGTGCGGCCGATCATCGGCGTGTCTTTGAATTCCCAGGCACGGCGCTCGAGGACTTCGGTGAGGCGCTCGAGATCCTGCGCGATGACTTGCGAGGCCTGGCGGATGAGCAGGGCCTGCGCAGTGTCGACGACATCGTTGGAGGTGAGGCCGTAATGGAACCAGCGAGCATGTGGGCCGACGATCTCGGCGACGGCGGTGGTGAAGGCGATAACGTCGTGGCGGACCTCGGCTTCGATCTCGTGGATGCGTTCGACGCGAAAATCGGCGCGTTCGCGGATGGCGCGAGCGGCGTCCTTGGGCACGAGGCCGGCCTCGGCGAGGGTCTCGGTGGCGGCGACTTCGACGGCCAGCCAGGTGCGGAAGCGGTTTTCGTCGCTCCAGATGCGGGCCATCTCGGGGCGGGTATAGCGCGGGATCAAAGGGTCTCCTGTGGTGGCGGCGAATTATGGACTAAGGATTCTACATGGATGGCCGGGAGAGAGGATAGGGTGCATGCTTCGGCTGGGGGCGATCAGAGGAACGCAAGGTCCCTCCACTCCGCTTGCCTCCCTTTGGTCGGCACGCTGCGGTCGGGATGACATTGCTATTTGCATTCGTTCATATGCGCCTGTTGGTAACTTATATAAGCGCCTCTAACTTATATATCGGTTCACGATATAATATAATTTGACTATCGCGACACGATACAATCGCAGGATGAGCAAGCTCACGATGTCGGATTACCGGGCGCTGGCTGAGTTCCGGCACCAGATTCGCAAGTTTTTGCGGTTCAGCGAGCGCGCTGTGCGGGCGGCGGGGATGGAGCCCGGCCAGTACCAATTAATGCTGGTGATCAAGGGGATGCCGGAGGGAGTGCGGCCGCGCATCCGGGAACTGGCCAACCGGATGCACATTCAGCATCACAGCGCGGTGGAACTGGTGAACCGCCTAGGAGCGGGAGGGTACGTCCGGCGGGAGCGGGCGCAGGATGACAAGCGCGAGGTGTTGTTGACACTCACCCCAAAAGGCGAGCGCGTGCTGGGAGAATTGGCGCTGCATCATCACGAGGAGTTGCGGAGCGCGGCACCCGGACTAGTAGCAGCGCTGCGAAAAGTGATGCAAGCAGAAAAAGCCAGTCCGAGACGATCCTCCGCAAGCCATCTGAGAACATCAGCCTGATATCGGTCAAGATGCTAGTGGCAAAGCTTCTAAGAAAGAGAACTACTTATTCATGAGCAATGACGGACAGCCCATGGTCACCAAGGATCGCACCGTACTCGGCGCCGGACTCACGACGCGGGCCATCGTAGATTCTCAACCGGCACAATTTCGAATTGTGATGGTTTCGTTTCTGGCGGCGGCGATTGGGTTGATCGCGGGCTTGGTGGCGTACGCGCTTTACAAGCTGATCGGGCTGTTTACCAATCTCTTCTTCTTTCATCAATGGTCGGCAACCTTCAGGAGTGTGGGATCGCACCATCTGGGACCGTGGGTAATTCTGGTTCCGGTGATTGGAGGCCTGATTGTCGGAGTGATGGCCAAGTACGGGTCGTCGAAGATCAAGGGGCATGGGATTCCGGAAGCGATGGAAGCGGTGTTGACCAACCGCAGCCGGATCGAGCCCAAGGTTGCGCTTCTGAAGCCGATTTCGGCAGCGATTGCAATCGGCACGGGCGGGCCGTTTGGCGCGGAAGGTCCGATCATTCAAACGGGCGGAGCAATCGGGTCGCTGGTCGGGCAAGTGCTGCACACGACGGCGGTCGAACGCAAGGTACTGCTGGCGTGCGGAGCGGCAGCGGGAATGTCGGCGACATTTAATACACCGATCGCCGGGGTGATTGTCGCGATTGAATTGCTGCTGTTTGAGTTCAAGTCGCGGTCGTTTATCCCGCTGGTCGTTGCGAGCACGCTGGCGACTGCGGTGCACATGCAACTGCTGGGGCCAGGACCGATGTTTCAAGTGGGGGAAATGGACTTTGGGATTCCACGCGCCCTGCCCTTTTACCTGGTGCTGGGGCCACTATGCGGAGTGGCGGCGGTGGTGCTGAGCAAGGCACTTTATTGGGTGGAAGATCTGTTCGAGAAACTTCCGGTAGACGAGTTGTGGTGGCCGGCGATAGGTGCGCTGGCGCTGGGCGTCATCGGTTTCTTTGTGCCGCGCGTGTTTGGCGTGGGATACGACACAATCGGCGACATTCTGAATGGCCAACTGGTGTGGAAACTGCTGCTAATCGTGATGATTGCAAAGTTTGCCGTGCTGGTGATTTCGCTGGGATCGGGGACGTCGGGCGGCTTGCTGGCGCCGACGTTCATGTGGAGCGCGGCGATGGGAGGGCTGTTTGCCGTAGCGGGGAATCACATCTTCCCAGGCGCACATCTTTCACCGGGAGCATTTGCGCTGGTGGCGATGGGCGCGGTGTTTGGGGCAGCGTCGCGGGCAACTTTCTCGTTCATCATTTTCGCGTTTGAGATAACGCGAGATTACAACTCGGTGCTGCCGCTGATGCTGGTCGCAGTGATCGCGGACGGGATTGCGATGCTACTGATGCCCACGAGTTCGATCATGACCGAGAAACTGGCGCGACGTGGATTGCGCGTGCATCAGGATTACGAAGCAGACGCGCTGACGCAGGCCACAGTTCGCGAGACGATGGAGAAAGAGCCGCCCGTGATCGCAATCGATACCAAGGTGGGAGCACTGGCGGCGCGGATTGCGCAACATGATCCGGCGGTGGCGCGGCATCAAGCTCTGCTGATTCTGGATCAGGCCGGAAAACTCGCGGGCATTATTACGCGAGGCGACATTTTGCGAGCGCTGGATAAAGAGCCTTCCGGCCTGGCAACGGTGCAGGAGGCGGGCAGCACTAAGCTGGTGGTGACGTATCCCGACGAACTGGTGTCGGAGGCCGCAGCGAAACTGTTGCGCTATGACATTGGACGGCTGCCGGTGGTGGAGCGCGGGGACGAGAGCAAAGTGGTGGGATACCTGGGACGGGCTTCGATTCTGGCGGCGCGATTGCTGCGCTTCCACGATGAGCATGTGCGGGAGCCGGGGTGGATAAGAGTCGTTCGTCGTTAGTTGTTGGTCGTTCTCCGATTGGTCGTTAGTCGCTGGTCGTTAGTCGGTGGTCGTTCGTTACCTTTGGGCGGGCGCGATCATGCGCTGGAAAATGCGCATGCCCACGGTATAATTTACGTTCATGAGCTCTGGCCGAATCGCAGGAACGCTGGCTGGAATCGCTGTGATCAGCGTGCTGGCGATTTTCCTTTTCCCGGCGACGCAGGGACCGTATTCGGTGGTACACGGTCCAGTGACAGCATTGCTTTCTGTCAGGGCGGCGGTTGGCCTGCGCACGGCGATTGTCAGGGCCGGCCTGGGCGTTGTTCGGAGCTGTCTGAGTTTCGCGTGCCTGGCGCCATTTTCGTTCTCGTTGCGATGGACGGCACTTCCCGGTGCAGAAATTGCGGCGAATAGTTTGGCCGCCGGAATCAATCCTACCTTGCGCTGCTGATTCCTTTCTGTCGTTCCAATCTCTGTCAATTTGTGTCGCAGTTGCGAAGAGCTTTCGCTCGGGCGGGCGTTTCTCCTATGGCTGCGACGTTTGAGGAAGTCTTTCCGCCATTTCAGACTTAACTCTATTTTCGTGATAAGGAGGATTCGAGTGATGCATGCAACATCGAAGCCATTTACGCTAATTGTCATTCTTGCGGGGGCGCTGTCATTTTCCGGCTGCAACAAGAAGGCAGCGCAAGCGACACCACCGCCCCCACCACCGCCGGTCGCGCCAACCGCGACACTGGCAGCAAATCCAGCAGTGATTCAGAAAGGCGAGAGCACGGTGCTGACGTGGCAAACCGACAACGCGACGGAAGCTACCATTGACGGCTTGGGGACGCTGCTACCATCTGGCTCGAGGACGGTGACGCCCAGCCGGTCGACTACTTACACACTCGTCGCCACTGGACCTGGAGGGCACCGGGACGCATCGGCTCGGGTGACGGTGAACGGCAGGGTTGCCGCAGCGGTTCCATCGCCGGCAGAGGAAGACCTGTTCGCCAAGAATGTGAAAGACGTGTGGTTCGACTACGACAAGTCCGATATTCGATCGGACCAGGCTTCGACCGCGCAAGGCGACGCAGCATTTCTGTTGCAGCATCCGTCAATCAACGTTGTTGTCGAAGGACATTGCGATGACCGGGGCTCGGAGGAATACAACCTTGCGTTGGGAACCAACCGTGCGGAATCGTTGAAGAGAGCGCTTCTGCAGCAGGGGATTTCGGAAGATCGCATCAAGACGATCAGCTATGGAAAAGAAAAACCGTTCTGCTCGCAAGACAACGATTCGTGCTGGCAGCAGAACCGCGTCGATCATTTCGCAATGGCTCGCTAGAAGGAGCAGGGCGGCCTGCAGGTTGGGCCGCCTTGCTTTCTCTCTCGTCGGGCGGGATTGCAATTCAAGTCCAGGTTTCCGCATTATCAATTGATGGTCGCAGAGCACGAAAACAAGACGGGTGTTGAGGGGCAGTTCGATCTGCGTCTTTATGTCAAACAACAACCCGTGATGCTGGCTTTGTTGGCGCTTGTGGGAGTAATTTTTTTCCTGGGCGTCGCGGGGTTATCGCGTGGATATCATGCGCAGCGGGAAGCCCTTGGTGACCGCTGGTTCTCCCGCGGAGTGGCGGACCTGAACGCGCAGCGTTATGACGGGGCGGTCGCCGATTTCCGCTCGGCGCTGCTCTACTCGCGCGACAACTACGATTATCAGCTTAATCTCGCAGAGGCTTTGATTGGGCGGGGGCGAACCGCTGAGGCGTATTCCTACCTGGTGAACCTGTGGGAACGGCAACCGGAAAATGGCCTGGTGAATCTGGAACTGGCGCGCATCGCCGCGCAAAGAGGACAAAGGGACCAGGCGCAACGCTACTACCACAATGCGATTTATGCGGTGTGGCCCGGGGATCAGGAAGCACAACGGCGCGAGACGCGATTTGAGTTGATCGAATACTTGCTGCGGATCAACGCCCAGGCGCCGGCGCAGGCCGAGTTGATGGCGCTGCAGGAAAATCTGGGAGAAGATCCGGCGCAGCAAAAGCGCGCCGGCGCCCTTTTTCTGCGCGCGCAGGACTATGAACATGCACTGGCGGCGTACCGCATCAGCTTGCGGACCAACCGTCACGACGAAGCGGCACTGGCCGGTGCAGGCTGGGCGGCGTTTCAGCTGGGACGTTATGCGGTGGCGGAGCACTACCTGCAGACCGCGATGGCCCTCAATCCCAACGACACTGACAGCGAGGAGCGGCTGAAGACGACGCAGCTGGTGTTACGAATGGATCCATTCCGGCGGCAGATCCCGGTGAACGAGCGCGACAAGATCGTGGTCGAGGCTTTTGCGACCGCGGGAACGCGTCTGAGTTCCTGTGCTACGCCGAAGGCTGCCGCCGCGTCTGCGTCGTCGCAACCGAGTCTGGCTGACAGCTGGGCTAAGCTGAAGCCGCAAATCTCCGAGCAACAACTCCGACGAAATCCAGACCTGGTGGAACAGGCCATGGAACTAGTGTTCGAGATTGAGCGGCAAACCAGCGCGACTTGTGGAGCTCCGACCGGGGAGGATTTGGCGTTGCTGCTGATTTCTAAACTGCACGAAGGGAACTGAATTTGGATTCCAATCCACACGAGGGGCCGGCGACGGAGATGGTCGCGAACGGCGTTGAAAACGGAGTCGCGAACGGCGCTATGGCGGGCGTTGCGAGCAGCAGCCAACCCGTGGCCGGCAGAATGATCTACGGCCGATCTCCGAAGGCACTGTTGAATGCGGTATTTCGAGAAGAGCGTTTCTTCCTGATTCTTTCTGTATTTATCGGAATTTTTTCTGGACTGGCGGTGGTGTGCTTCCGCTTTGCGATTGGCTGGAGCCGGCTATATTTGTTGGGAACCGGAGCGGTGCTGTCGCCGACGCGTCTGCTGTTAGCGCCTACGCTGACGGGGCTGGTGATCGCGGCGCTGGTGATTCATGTGTTCCCGCTGGCTCGTGGCAGCGGAGTGAATCAGACGAAGGCGGCGCTTTATATCTACAACGGATTCATTCCGTTTCGCACTGCAATCGGAAAATTTATTACGGCGGCGATGGCGATTGGGTCGGGACAATCGCTGGGGCCGGAGGATCCCTCGCTGCAGATTGGGGCGTGCATTGCGTCAGTTCTGGGGCGGCAGATGCGGCTGTCGCGGGATCGCATGCGGCTGATTGCGCCTGTTGGCGCGGCGGCGGGACTGGCGGCAGCTTTCAATGCTCCCATCTCGGCGGTGCTGTTTGTGATTGAGGAAGTGATTGGACGGTGGACGGCGGGAATTCTTGGGTCGGTAGTGTTGTCGGCGGTTTCGAGCGTCGTGGTGATGCGGTTGTTTCTGGGATCGGAATCGCTGTTCAGGATTCCGGCAGTACAACTGGAACGGCCTTCGGAGCTGATCGCCTATGCCATCCTCGGAATTGTGGGCGGTCTGGCGTCGGCGGTGTTTTCGGTGGGCATCACGACGTTGCGGCCGAAGTTCAAGGCCTTGCCGCTGTGGACGCAATATCTGCAGCCGGCGCTGGCGGGATTGCTGATCGGCATTATTGCGTGGCTGGGCGCGCCCCAGGTAATGGGAGCGGGCTACGAGGCGATGGATGAGGCCATGCACGGGCGGTTCACCTGGCAATTTCTGGCGATGCTGGCGGGGCTGAAGATTGTGGCCACGCTGTTTTCGTTTGTCAGCGGAACGCCGGGCGGAATGTTTGCGCCGACATTGTTTATCGGGGCGATGCTGGGGGCGGCGGTGGGCGGGGCGGAGCATGTGGTGCTCCCGCACCTGAGCGGGTCGCCGGGAACTTACGCGCTGGTGGGAATGGGAGTGCTGTTCGCGGGATTTCTGCGGGCGCCGATGACGTCGGTATTCATGGTGCTGGAAGTGAGCGGGAACTACTCGATCATTTTGCCGGTGATTGTGGCGAATACCATCGCGTATGTGATTTCTCGCGGGCTGCGGCCGATTGCGATTTTCGACATGCTGACGCGGCAGGATGGACTGGAATTGCCGTCGATGGAAGAACTGCGGGAAGAGGGCGTGCTCCACGTGGAAGATGCGATGCGGGCGGTGGATATTCCCGTGGTGGATGCGCAGCAGACAGTGGCGGAGGCGCTCCAGATCGTGCAGGCTTCCAGTGCGGAAGAGTTTCTGGTTCGGCTTAGTCCCAGCGGATGGAACAGCGTGACCAAGCAGCAACTCCGCACGCTGGTGGATGAGGGCAAAGGCGGGACGAGCTTGGGTTCACAGTTGCCGATTCGGCAGATTCCTTTTCTGCATCCTGACCTGCCGCTGGAGACGGCGTTGAGGTATGTGGATCGTTGGCCGCTGGTGCCGGTGGTGAGCCGGGCAAACGTACGCCAGCTCGAAGGCGTGATTTCCGAGCGCGATGTTTTGGAGCGGTATCGGGAGTTTGGAGAGAGCTAGGCCCTGCGAATTTTTTCGCGGCGATACAGCGTGCGCACGCTACGAGACTTCCAGCGCGCTACGGTTGCGGAGCTATTGCTGACTGGCGTCGGACTTGATTTGGTTCTCGGCTTCTTGCAAGAGAGGGCGGAGGGAGTCGACGGAGACTCCGATGGTGCCGCCGGTGAACCCGTCCATGTAGGCGGAGTTGACACCGATGACTTCACCGTTGGAGTTGAAGACCGGGCCGCCGCTGCCGCCGTGGGCGGTGGGGGCATCGTAGATGAGCTTTTCGCCGACCACATCGCCAAGATGACCGCAAGTAGTGGAAGGACGAATCAAGGACAATGCGGCCAGTTCGCTGGCGGCGCTGATGTCGTTATGCCGGTAGGCCAGGCGCTCGTAAATTCCGGTCGGCGACTTGGCGACCATACCGGCAATCCCCATTGGATAACCGATCACGGTGACCAGCTGTCCAGGAGAGCCGGGCGACTTGGCGAGTGGAAGTATGGGTAGACCGCGGACAGCGTCTAGAAACTCGACGTGCAAGATGGCGAGGTCGGACGTTTTGGAAGCGGTTCCGGGCGACAACGTCACGGGTGTGGGTGAGCCGGGGAAGAAGACTACGAGGTTCTCGAGCATGGCGGTGGCGCCTGCATCGATCAACTTCTGGGCTTCAGAATCACCGAACCAAGGCTCAGCGACGTGACGGTTGGTGGCCATCAGGCCATTACCGACCAGAAATCCTGTGCCTGAAACACGGGCTCGAATCGTAGGGCGCTGGTTGGCGAAACCCACTCGATAAACCCCATAGATATAGCCAATCGAATTGCGGTAGCGGTTCAACACGACCGCCGGCATCGCCTGATCCTGCCTCAGTTGTTCCACCTGGGCCGTGAGGTCGTGAACCTCCTTTTGGAGCTCGACTGGCTGATCGGCCAGCGTGGCCTTGGGAGAGTAATAGTGGACCATGGCGAAGGCCCCCAGGAGCAACACGACGCCCAACACCGCCTGCACGGTCTGCTGCCAGCTATCGCTCACGGCGACGGACTCCTGCTGGGCCGGAGCCTCGGAAACCGGGGGCTCGAAGATTTGCTCTTCAGTCTGGGATTCGGCCATGAGCATCGCAGATCCTTGGATTGACTCCAAGCCTTTTTGTTTCAGCCGTTTACGCTTTTAGCGATAGACGGACCGAGGACTTGGAATGCTTATCTTCATCTGTCCGGCTTGGGTTGGCTACGGTACCGAAGATGATGTCCGGGCGATATCTGGAGACGGCGAAGATCAAAGGCTTTGAGCGCAGAGGGCGGAAGGGCACGGGGGGTTTATGGGGGCGTTATCCCCAGGCGCTTCGACATGGCTTCGTAGAGGAATCCCTTGCGCGGGTGGTAGGGCTGAACCCACTCGCCGTCGATGATGAATTGGGGCAGGGCGCGCTTGCCGGTGTGTTGGACGACTTCGTCGATGGCGCCGGGGGTGGCTTCGACATCGATGTCTTTGTAGGGAATATTGTGCTTCGCGAGGAAGCGTTTAGCCTCACGGCAGTCGGGGCACCAGGCAGACGAATAGACAATGAGTTCCATGTGTTCTTAAGAGCCACGAATTGTTGCTACACACGCTCCAAGTCGGGCAGGGTGAGTTCATTCACCACGTTGCCGGTATTTAGGGTGGAAGCGGGTTCGAAGAGCAGCAGCCAGCATTCTTCGTCGGCGACGGGACGGTGCTCGACTCCGCGCGGAACCACGATAAATTCGCCTTCCTCGATCCATTCGTGACGGTCCCGGAACTCCATCCGGAAGCGGCCCTTGACCACGAGAAACATTTCGTCTTCGTGCTCGTGGTGGTGGAAGACGAATTCGCCTTTCAGCTTGTCGAGCTTGACGTACTGGCCGTTGAGTTCGGCGGCGATGTAGGGCTTCCAGTATTCGGAGATTTTGGCGAACTTCTCGGCGATATTGACCTTGGGCATCACGACCATCCTTGGCTGGAGATAAGCAGGGGGCATTCTTGAGATGAGGGTTCGCGTTCGGAGGTCGCAAAGAAAAGCTTCACTACAGAAGATGCTGAGGTTCACAGAGGACTACCCTGCAGCAGCTTGCTAACGCAGGCGCGGGGAGAAGTCGGTTAGGGCCATATAAGTGGAATCAACTTTTTCGACGAGTTTGCCGTTAGCTTCGGATTTCTCCTTCACGCTTTTCCATTCGGCATCGTCCTGGAAGGATTTCCAGTTGGCGGTTGCGGCTTCGCGGCTGGGATGATGAAGGATATAGATGAGGGTGTTGCTCTTCTCCGGTTCGTCGAGTGGGATCCAGTACGCGATGCTCTTCATTCCGTGCCGGTCAAATATTTTGACGGTGTGTTCGCGGAAGCGTGCCAGCAGTTCGGGCAGTTTCCCGGGGGCAGTGTGATAGACGCGGAGTTCGTAGACGCCAGTCGATGCCTGAGAATTGGCGTCGTCACGCGAAGAAACTGCCAAAAGAGATGAGGAAAAGAAAGCGGCGGAAAGAGCTTGGAGTAAGGTTCGTCTTTTCACGGTGTGGATTTTAGCAGAGAGCGGTGCAACGCCTAGGCGGAAGTCTTCAGAGGCTCGGCCGCTTCGCCTTCCGCCGCGACACTTTTTGGGACGGGAATCGATACTAAAACACGAGTTCCAGTATGATCCGATTCGATTTTCATCTGGCCCTGGAATTGAGTCAGGCGCTCGCGCATCCCGCGAATGCCGACGCCTGAAACCCCCGACTGAATCTCCGCCAATCGTTGCGATGACATGCCCTGACCGCGGTCCTGAATCTCGACGACGACCTTCCCATCTTCTCGAGCGATTCGGATCGAGGCTGTCTTGCTGCCGGAATGACGATGGATATTGGTCAAACATTCCTGCACCAATCGAAACACCGCCAACTCCATCTCGCGCGGCAGTCGGCCGAAGTCCTGCGAGATATCGAGTTTGATTTCCAAACTGCTGCGCTCCACAAGCCCTTGCGTGTACCAGGTGAGAGCAGAGTACAAGCCGTTCTCGTCCAGGAGTGGAGGGTGCAACAGATAAGAGGTGGTGCGAATGTCTCGATGCAGTTGCTGAACCATCTCCTGGATCGTCTCCGCCTCAGTCGCAAGTTCGGGTGCGGTGCGTCCAGTCTTTTGGACGAACTGCCCGAGGTTCATACCCAACACCGTGAGCGTCTGCCCAGCACTATCGTGCAATTCCCGGGCAATGTGTCGACGTTCCTCATCTTGCGCTCGCAATAAACGCCAGGAGAGTTCGCGGACCTGTTCGGACTGCCTCAAAATTTCGGTATTTCGTTCTTCCAAATCTCTGGTACGCGCACGCACTTCTGCATCGAGCGTTTCAGCCAGCTTTCGGTATTTTTCTTCGGCTTCCCGCCGAGCTGTTACGTCACTTGCGGCGCCGAACCATTCGATGATGTCTCCCTTTGAATCGAGAAGCGGCACGGCGCGCGAGTGCGTCCAGCCCAAGCTACCATCGCTTCGACTAACCCGATGCTCCAGGTGCAACATACTCTTCGTGCGGAATGCTTCTCTGATGGTTTGCAACGCAAGTGCTCGGTCATCGGGGTGAACATATTCCTGTAACCAGTTTTTCGGGGGCTTACCGGTATCCGACAGGAAGCCATCCCCCTCAAACTGGCGCATCTCGCTCCAGTCGGGGCTCATGCGAAAGACCACGTATGAAGTGGCGTTGACCAGTGCGCGGAATCTCTCTTCGCTCTCGCGGAGCGCCTTCTCGGCTTGTTTACGTTGGGAAATGTCGCTGGTTATAGCGAGATTTGTGACGGTGGCATCCGGATTGCGCAAAGGAGCAGCATGGCTTTCCATGTGCTTCCGTTTGCCTTTCAATCCAATGATGTCGAATTGCAGGGAGCTTTTCTCGCCTCGACACACTTTTTCGTTAAACTCGTGGAACATTTCCCGATGTTCGGGCGCAATCAGGTCATAGACGCTCTTACCGACAACGTCGTCGATTGAGTGGGCCTCGATCATCTGCAGACCGGAGGGATTCATGTGTAGCAGCGTGCCGTCGGCAGCGACCAACTTAACGCACTCCGGCGTGGTTTCAACGATTGCGCGGAAGCGCTCTTCGCTTTCGCGCAGGGCCCGTTCAATCCGCTTTCGTTCGCCAATGTCACGGGCAATGTTTGACGCTCCGACCACGCGCCCGCCGCCCTCATGGAGAGGAGAAATGGTAAGTGAGACGTCAAAGGTGCTGCCATCCTTGCGGCTCCGAACAGTCTCGAAGTGATCGACCCGTTCGCCCCGCGCTAAGCGCCGTAGGATATCTTCTTCCTCTGCATGTCGTTCCGTGGGCACGATCAAGGTGATGTGCTGACCAACCGCTTCCGAAACTGTGTAGCCAAAAATGCGTTCGGCGCCCTTGTTCCAGCTGGTAATGGTCCCATCAAGGCTCTTGCTGATGATGGCATCGTCGGAGGAATCAACGATCGCAGCTAAAAGGCTGGTTGTCCGCTCGGCCTCTTTACGTTCTGTAACGTCCAGCAACATATTAATGCCGCCGACGATCATTCCCTGATGATCTCGAAGTGGAGTCGGAAACGGGATGAACCAGCGACGGCTGCCATCGGGCCGCTCGGCGATCGCTTCGGCTCCTTTGATGACTCGGCCCTCTTTCAATGCGATCGCCATCGGGCACTCATCGTGCGGCATGGGCCGGCCATCAGGGTGGTAAAGCTTCCAACTAACACACCACTGGTCTGTGCCAAGATCGGGGGTTCTTCCGGAGAACTCGACGGCAGAGGGATTAAAGTGAGTCAGTCGGCCTTCCGCATCCGTGGTATAGATGGCCGCTGGTAGAGCATCGATCATCTCGCGGAATCGCTGTTCACTTTCGCGCACCGCCAATTCCGAATCGTGCAGGCGATTGCGTTCGAGCTCCGCCTCCGCGCGCAGTTTTCTCTCCAGTTCCGTAGCTTCCCGCCGCATCTTGACCATAGCCAGGTGAGATCCGACGCGAGCCATCAATTCGCGGGCGGAGAATGGTTTCACGAGATAGTCGTCGGCGCCAGCGTCCAATCCCTCAATCCGCGATTCCTCTCCAGCGCGGGCGGAAAGAAGAATGACGGGGACGTCGCGCAGATCTTTATCTTCGCGAAGAGCACGCAACAGGCCGAAGCCGTCCATGCGCGGCATCATGACATCGGCTAACACCAGATCCGGACGAGTTTGCCGCGCCTGCTCTAGCGCGGCTTGGCCATCTCCACAGGGCGTTACCTGATATCGCTGATTCAGCAGGCTTTCAAGATACTGGCGCATGTCCGCATTGTCGTCGGCTAACAGAATGCGCGAAACCGGCTGAGATTTCCTCTCGGGTGCTGAAGTTGCAGCCTTCCTTGAAACCAGGGACGCAATCTCTAGGTCTTCGGAAATGTCCTGCGTACTCGGCGACCAGTGCAATGCTTCTTGTAAATACGCTCCTGCGCTCACTCCGGTGGAGGCGAGAGTCCGTGCCGCCCCGATGCGTTCCGCCGGCAGGTGATCCTTGCCGAGAGGAATCGTGACAATGAAAGTGCTGCCTCGGCCGAGTTCGCTTTCCACTCGTACACTTCCGCCATGAAGTTTCGCGAGTTCCTGAACCAAGGCAAGCCCGATGCCACTGCCTTCCCACGTGCGTCCACGCGCGCCTTGCACTCTGTAAAAACGCGCAAACAGATGCGGTAAGTCCTCGACCGGAATGCCAGTACCGGTGTCCCGTACCCTTAATTCGGCAGCATTTTCGACCTTTATCAGGGAGACCTCAATTTCGCCCCCAAACGTGAATTTGAGGGCGTTCGAGAGAAGGTTGAAAACAATCTTCTCCCACATCTCATGATCCACATAAGCCAGGTCTTTACCGAGGTCGCAGTTCACGAGCAATTTCAATCCTGCCCGTTCCACGGCTGAACGAAAGAGACTCGAAAGTTCGACGGTCAAGCTGCCAAGATCAGTCGGTTCATAGCAGGCCTGAATGCGTCCGGCTTCGATTCGCGAAAAATCCAGGAGGGTATTAACCAACTTCAACAAGCGTAAGGAATTCCGATGAGCCACCTGGAGGTTGTTTCGGTGTTCCTCAGGCAAGTCTTTGCCACTCGCAAGAGTGTCCTCCAGGGGACCAAGCATCAATGTAAGAGGCGTTCTGAATTCATGACTTACGTTGCTGAAAAAAAGTGTTTTCGCGCGATCAATTTCAGCCAGCGCCTCGGCACGCTTGCGGTCCTCTTCGTAGGCGTGGGCATTCGCGACGGTGGTCGCGATCTGGGTCGACATCAGTTCCAGAAAATCACGGTAGCTCTTGTCGAATTCAAGGCGAGAGCTCAAACCCGCAACCATGAACCCGGCAAGTTGATGCTGAATGTTGGAGCGAATTGGCAGGACCGCGGCGCGGGCCGGTGCGTCCGACCACGGACCCTGCGGGACATGGTCGAACCGGGTTTGGAGATCCTCCACCAGTTGAATGTTCTCGGTTACAAGCGTGTCGGACAACGGCCAGACTTCTTCTCCTCCTGGTGAACTGAGCAGTATCGATTTCGGACAACCGCGATCTTGCTGATCAGCGCCAATACAGCAAGCCAATCTGGCATGCTGTCGTTTTTCGTCAAGCAAATATAGAAAGAGGAAAGGAATGTCTTTTGCGTGCGGTGAGAGTGTTTCTTGAACAATGATGCAGGCCTCTTCCGCCGATTTTGGCTCTACCGAACGCGCGCCCAGGTCGCGCAGGGCACGCACGCGGCGCTCGCCCACAACTTTTTCGGTAATCTCGTGTACGGTCGCCAAGACGCCGCCGATACCGCCAGGAACTGATTCATCCGGCACAGGGCTGTAGGCGATCGTAAAATGCGTCTCCTCGAAAAAACCTCTGCGTTTAAGTTCGAGTGGAATATCTTCCATCCAAGTCGCGGGACCGCCGGAGAAGGGGGTTTCAATCAGCGGCTTGAGGACGTGCCAGATCTCGTTCCAGACCTCGCTGACGGGCCGACCAAGCGCCCACGGGTGCTTTGTGCCGAGAATAGGTATATAGGCGTCGTTGTATACCGAACAAAATTCCGATCCCCACCAGAGCAGTTGGGGGAATCGGTTCGCGAGGAGAAACTTCACAATCATCCGGAGAGCAGGGGACCACGAGGTTGTGGGGCCGAGGGGAGTCCGCGCCCAATCAGTCTTGCGAATGAGCTCTCCCATCTCTCCACCGCCCGCAAGAAAGTCAGATGCGGTTGGGCCTTGGGTATTGGAGGAAGCATCAGCGGCAGCAGTCATGCGAGGGTTAGCGGCGGGATCGGTATCGTGGATCGAACTCTCTTCGTGCAAGGTCGTCCCCCGTCAGACCTTATTCACACGAAACTTACACGACGGCCATCCCCCAGCCAATACAGAGGTTCCCTTGGCAGTCTACAGTGATTTCCCGATGACGCAGCAGCCCGGCACGGCGGAAAGGGCAAACGAGCTATTCGCCCGTTGTCACACACTGAGCGGCAGGGGACCGTTTTCCAACCATCAGTCGATCGTGAAGAGGGCCCTTCACGCTCCGCTTGGGCTTGTTACCGAATCTTCACTCCGTATTTCTGCGTAAAGGGCGGAACGATGCCATTCAAGCGCAGGTACTCGACTAGCTGTCCGTAGTGGTCGGTAATGTGCCAGACCGCGATGACCGAGATACCCAGTTTGGTGTTCGGTCCAGCATAGCGGCCTTCGACACGGTCGAGCGCATTGTTCACCGTGAGCGTGGCGAGGACGCGGTTGGAGTAGTCGAAGGAGTCCTTGAGATACTTGATCAACTCGGCTTTGGTTTTCGCCGGATCGTGACCCCCCTTTTCGCAGTCTTCGGGCGGCTTCTTGCCCTCAAATTCGTTGAAGAAGGCGAACTGGGCGCAGGCGACGTGCTTCACTTGCTCCCCAAAGCTGCGGACACCGTCGAACTTGCCGACCGGGGGGATGTAGGCATACTTGTCTTCGGGCATGGCTTCAGCCAGTCCGAGAAAGTTCCCTTCCGCAAACTGGAGGGTGCCGCTGACGCTTTCCGCGATGGACTTGGGAATGTCACCCGGCTGGGCAGCTTCCTTCGTTGCAGAGTTCTGCGGCCTTCCAGATTTCCCGACAGCAGAGCAGGCGATGCCACATAGGACAAGAAGGGTAGCAACACGAAAAAGGATCATTCTAGCCTCCGCGATTCAGAAGAGGATACGTGAGGCACGGAGGGAAGTCGAACGTGCGGACTAGCCAGCCTGCATACCTTGGGAGGTTGGTAGCGCTACCGGGAATCGAACCCGGGTTTGAAGATTGAGAATCTTCCGTCCTAACCCCTAGACGATAGCGCCTCGGAAGCACGCCAAAATTATACCAAAGCGTCATTTGTCTTCGGCCGTCCGGTGACCGGACTGTGCCCTTTTGGCGTTGGTGTCGTTTCCGGAATTTCGCAGCGTCGTATCGCATTTTTTTGTGCAATCGGTCCCCATCCACAGGCCGGGACGCGCTATAGTAGATGTAACCCACGAATCAACAACTGAATCGTAACCGCCTTTGCGGGGAAGCACAGATGTTGTTCATTCACCAACAAATCCAATCATTCCTAAATTTAGGACTATGTAAGGAGTATTCGATTATGGCTAAACCCAGGTTCCCGAAAAAGACTACCGAAGCAACCAACAACCCGTTGCCCCAGTCCGATGCGAGCGCCCGGTCGGGCAATGGAGCGTCCACGGTCGCATTGGCTGAGACCCAGAGTCCGGAAGCGGCTGCTGAAACACGAAAGACGACGAAAAAGCCGGAAATCGTGAGAAACGAACTCCGCGCCAACCTCGTTCCCATCAATGTGGAGGAGGAAGTTCGCCGCCTGGCGTACTTGCTGGCAGAGCGGCGCGGATTTGAGCCAGGCCACGAAGCCGAGGATTGGCTGGCCGCGGAGCGCGAGGTTCGCCAACGCTATCGCCAGCAGAGCGCGTAGGCCTCCGCAACGTGCACCCGCCTGGCGGCCGAGCCCCGGCCGCCGGCTTTTGGCGGTCATGTGTCTTGCAGGTTGCTGTTCTCGCCTTGTCCCGGTTGCCTGCACCTTCGCTTTCTGAAAAAATACATTGGGGTTCTCCCACATGGCGCAAATAGGTAGTTTTGCCTTGCTCCTCGCATTGGCGTTGAGCGTCTATTCGTTCGCAGTCGGTTTTGCGGCGCTCTTCTTCCAAGGCGATTCGAACTGGGAGCGTTTGGGGGAAACCGCTCGCCGCGCCGGCGTGGTTGTTTTCGGAGCCGTTGTTCTGGCTGCTATTGCGCTGGTCGTCGCCGCCTTCCGCGATGATTTCACCATCGCGTACATCTTTCACCACAGCAATCGCGACCTTCCCGCTCCCTACAAGTTTGCGACGCTCTGGTCTGGCCAGGAAGGCTCGCTGCTCTTTTGGTCGCTGCTGCTCGCGGGATACGGTTTCGTCCTGCGCTTGCGTTACAAAACCGATCCACGCCTGTTCGCGTACGCGTCCGTGGTTCTGGCCGCCGTGCAGATTTTCTTTCTCGCGCTGGTGAACTTCGCCGCGAACCCGTTCGGCCTGCTCGAAGGCCCAATGCGCGCCGACGGCAGCGGCCTGAATCCTCTGCTGCAGTATCCCGAGATGGTCATTCACCCGCCCATGCTTTATCTGGGCTACGTTGGATTCACCGTGCCCTTTGCCTTCGCACTGGGCGCGCTGATCATGAAGTATCCCGGCGAAAAGTGGATTCACATCACTCGCCGCTGGACCATGGTCACCTGGGGATTCCTCACCTGCGGAATTTTTCTCGGCGCACACTGGGCATACGCTGTGCTCGGCTGGGGCGGCTACTGGGGATGGGATCCGGTCGAGAACGCATCGCTAATGCCTTGGCTCGTCGGCACGGCGTTCCTGCACTCCGTCATGATGCAGGAGAAGCGCGGCATGCTGAAAGTCTGGAACATGTGGCTGGTCTTCGCCACGTTCTGGCTGGCGATTCTGGGGACGTTTCTCACGCGGAGCGGCATCATCAGTTCCGTTCACGCCTTCGCGCAATCGTCCATCGGAAGCTGGTTCGCATGGTTCCTTGCCATCAGCATCGCGGTCTTCGTGTTTTTCTTCTTTAAGAACAAAGATCACTTGCGCAGCGAGCACAAACTCGAGTCGCTGATTTCGCGAGAGTCGAGCTTCCTGTTCAACAATCTTCTCTTTGTGCTGCTCTGCTTCACCGTGCTGTGGGGCACGTGGTTCCCTAAAATCTCCGAACTGGCGCAGGGCAACAAGGTCACGGTAGGCGCACCGTTTTATAACCGGGTCGCGATCCCAGTTGCGCTGCTACTCCTGATCCTCACAGCCGTCGGCCCGCTGCTGGCCTGGCGAAAGACCTCCTTCGAAAGCCTGAAGCGGAATTTCATGTGGCCCACCGTCGGCGCAGTCGCCGTGATGGCGTTCCTCATGATCACGCCGTCAAGTTGGGGATCGCCCTTCGGCCTGCGCCCCTGGCAAGACATCTCATACTTCTATTCTTTGATGGCCATCGGCCTTTCAGTGCTTGTCACGCTCACCATCGCCAGCGAATATTACCGCGGCGGCAAAGTCATCGCCGGACACACCGGCCAGGGCATGTTCGCGTCGATGGTGCAGCTCACGCACCGCAACACGCGCCGTTACGGCGGATACATCGTTCACTTTGGAGTGGTGGTGGTCATCATCGGATTCGCCGGCGCCGCGTTCAATCAGGACAAAGAGCAGGAAATGGGTTACGGCGACAAGATGACGATCGGCAGCTACACCCTGGTCTGCCGCTCGTATACGGACGAAGATTTTCCCAACTACGCGGGCGAGTGGGCCGTCCTCGATGTCTTCAAGGGCGGTAAGCAGATCGATACGCTGACTCCGGAGCGCCGGTTCTACAAGGCCAGTCAGCAGACGTCGACTATGCCCTTCATTCGCTCTACGCTGAATGAAGATCTCTACGTGGTGTATGAGGGCTTGAACCAGGACACGGGCCGGCCGATCCTGAAGGCGCATTTGAATCCGCTGGTGATGTGGATCTGGCTGGGTGTGTGGATCATCCTCGGCGGCACAGTGCTGGCGCTGGCCCCGAACGCCCCAGCCCCAGTCCGCGCCCCAGCAGCGAGGCTGGTAGAGCATCCAGCCCCAGTAGCCACAGGAGATTGAGATTAACGTAGCGACAGCCGCCTCGGCTGTCCGCCGAGCGGAGCGAGGCGATGCGGCGATCCGAGAGGAAGCCGCAAAGCGGCGAAAGAATACAGCCCACGGCGCAAGCCGTGGGTGCGGCAGAAGAGAAATTGAACAAGCCCCGGAGGGGCGAAAGAATCTAGCCCAGCGCTCCTCCGATTATCGAATTCGCGCGCAACGGAATTACAAATGACGACGAGACCAAAACGAATTCTTCCCCGCGCGCTACGCTGCGCCCTGCTCACCGTCGCCGTCTTAGCGCTCGCCGGCGCCGGCGATCCGGCCACGCGCTTCAACGAGCTCGGCCACCAGATGATGTGCATCTGCAGCTGCGGCCAGATTCTTCTGGAATGCAATCACGTCGGCTGTCCTTCGTCCGACGGCATGCGCAACGAACTCATGACCGCGGTGAACCGCGGCGACAGCGACAGCCTAGTCGAGCAATCCTTCGTGCAGAAATATGGACCCACCGTGCTGGCCGCACCTACGGGCAAGGGCTTTGATCGCACGGCGTGGATCGTTCCCTTCGTCGCGCTCGCCCTGGGACTGAGCATCGTGGTTCTCGTGATCCGCTCCTGGAAGAATCGTCCCGCGCCCGCCATTGCTGACGGCCTGAGTCCGGTGCGCGGCGCTGAACTTGAACGATTCCGCGATCAGGCGCGCAAGGAGACCGAAATATGACCTTCGAACTGGCGTGCTGCCTTCTGGCTACCGCGGCCGCGCTCTTCTACATTTTCAGTCCGGGCAGCTTTGACCGCGGTGCGCGCAAGACCCGCGCGTCCTACCTGCACGAGCGCAAAGACGCTGTCTACGAAAACCTGCGCGACCTGAACTTCGAATTCAAAGCCGGCAAAATGCCCGAGTCCGACTACCAGTCCCTGAAGGCTTCCCTGCAAGACGAGGCCGCCACGCTCCTGGCTGAAATCGCGCGCCTCGAAGCGAAAACGCCATCCGCAGGGAAAGCGAGATCATGAAAGGACCTCTCATCTTGCGATCGCCCGTCATCTCGAGGGTACGTGTGTGGACGGCCGCCGTCGGCTGTCCGGGCGAGCGGAGCTCGACGGCACTCTCCACGACCAAGCCACAGCCGGGCTTTGCCCGGCCCGACAGACGGGGGCGGCTATCGCCACATATTTCTCTGACAATCCTCATTGTCCTTGCCCTGGTCCTCTCCTCCCTCGCCTCCGCCCAAACTCTGACCGGCAACGTGAAGAATTCCACCACCGGCAAGCCCGCCAGCGGCGACGAAGTCGTCCTGCTAAGTCTCGGTCAGGGCATGGAAGAAGCTGGACGTACTAAGACCGACGCTAAAGGTCATTTCAGCTTCAAACTCGACGGCCAGGGCCCGCATCTCGTCCGCGTGATCCACCAGGAAGTTACCTATCACCGCATGGCCCCTCCCGGAACCACGTCGGTCGAGCTCGAAGTCTACGATGTCAGCAAGAAAGTGGAAGGAATTGCAGTCGTCGCCGACATTATGCGCTTTCAGGCCGCCCAAGGGCAGCTTCAGATTGAGCGCACCTTCGCGGTTACCAACAATTCCAAGCCGCCGCGCACGCAGATGAACGAGCACAACCTCGAGTTCTACGTGCCCGATGGCGCAACCGTAACCGAGGGTCAGGCCATGACCGCGGGCGGCCAGCCGGTGAAGTCCGCGCCCGTTCCCGAGGACAACACCAAGACGAAGTATTCATTCTTGTTTCCGCTTCGTCCCGGCGAGACGCGATTCAACGTGGTCTACAGCGTTCCCTACACCGGCAACGCGAATATCGATCCCAAGACCGTTTATCCGCTGGAACATTTCGTCGCGATTGCGCCCAAGTCGATGGAATTCTCCGCCGCCCCCGGAGCCAACTATCAAGTGGCGCCCTTCCCCGGACAGCCCGACGCCAATGTCGAAGTAGCCTCCAATATGCAGGTGGGCCAGCCCATGGCGTTCAAGCTTTCAGGGGAAGGCACCCTAGCCTCGCCTGGGGACGAAAACGGACAGCCCAGTCAGGGTTCTTCCGCGCAAAACGGAAATCGCCCCGGTGGCGGACTCGGCCCGCCGATTGACGCTCCCGATCCTCTGCAGAAATATCGCTGGTGGATTCTCGGTGGATTTGCCGCAGCGCTCATTATCGGAGGAGTATTTGTAGCATCGCGCCAGCAAGCAGCGAATCGAGTCCGCGCCAAGGGAAAGGCGCTGCCGTCGCTGGAAGAAGATGAAGAATTTGCGGCAGCGGAAGTACCCACAGGGCGCGAGATCCGCGCGAACGAAGCTCACCTCGGCGAGTCTCGCTCACAGCCAGCCGCTCCGCGCCGCTCTTCAGCGATGCTGCTGGAAGCATTGAAAGAAGAAATCTTCGAACTCGAAGTGGAGCACAAACAGGGCCGCATCTCGCAGCAGGAATACGAAAGCGCCAAAGCGGCCCTCGATCAGACTTTGCAGCGCGCCCTGAAACGCGAAGCCCAAAACACCTAATCTGGCAAGTTTTTGGACCTAACTACTTATTTATTAAAGTTTTACCCGCAACTCCCAGTTTTCAAATTCCGACGTCGTGCATCTCTGGCACCCGCGCAACATCCAATGGACTAGCTCCGCAAAATTATGGGAAACACATTCAAGACCGCGTTTCTGCTCACCGCGCTCACGCTGCTGCTGATGTTCATCGGTCGCACCTTTGGCGGCCAGAACGGCATGCTCATTGCTCTGGCCTTCGCCGCCGTGATGAACTTCGTCTCCTATTTCTATTCTGACAAGATCGCGCTGGCGATGTACCGAGCCCAGCCCGTTACGCGTGAGGAATTGCCGCGCGCCTACGCGGCCGTTGAACGGCTCACGCAGAAAATCGGCATTCCGATGCCGAAGATTTATGTGATTCCGACCGAGTCGCCCAACGCTTTCGCCACTGGACGCAATCCGAGCCACGCCTCGGTCGCTGTGACGCACGGAATTCTCAGCTTGCTAACGGACGAAGAACTGGAAGGCGTCCTGGCGCACGAACTCGGCCACGTCAACAACCGCGACATCCTGATCAGTTCCGTGGCCGCGACCGTCGCTGGCGCCATCACCATGCTCGCGAGCATGGGACGTTGGGCAATGATCTTCGGCGGCTTCGGAGGCGGCGACCGCGACCGTCGCGACGGCGGAGGCTTGGGCGCGCTCTTGATGCTGATCCTCGCGCCTATCGCTGCGACGATGATTCAACTGGCTGTCTCGCGCTCGCGTGAGTATCAAGCCGACGCCACCGGCGCGCACTTCACCGGCAATCCCTACGCCCTGGCCAGCGCCTTGCAAAAGCTCGACGCCTACTCGCGCCGCCTGCCGATGCAAGCAACGCCGAGCACCGCACACCTGTTCATCATTCAGCCGTTGCTCGGAATGAACTTCGGCAGTTTGTTCTCGACCCATCCGCCGATCGCGAAGCGCATCGAGCGGCTGACAGGAAGACCCGCGGAGTTTATGCAATAAGCTGTCAGCTATCAGCCAGAACCGATGCAAGAGTGCTGGAAACCCGCGTTCAGTCCAATAAAACTGTCATCGCGAGCGCAGCGAGGGATCTTGATTTGGCTGAGAGCTGACGGCTGATAGCTGAAAGCTGGTGCTGTGACGTAGGTAACTCCTGCCCTCTCTCGCCCAATAGTAGAATCGAAATAATGTCGCCTGAGACCGCCATCGCTGTTTCTCACAAAGCCTCCGAACTGGAAAAGGCCCTGCGCCGCGTGATTCGCGGCAAGGATGACGTCGTCCGCCTCGCGCTGGTCAGCATTTTTGCACGCGGCCACCTGCTGATTGAGGGTGTTCCTGGCGTTGGCAAAACCACGCTCGGACAGGCGCTCGCGCGCGCTATTGACTGCACCTTTCAGCGCGTGCAGTTTACCAGCGACATGCTGCCCTCCGACGTTCTGGGCATCTCCGTCTATTCGGCGCTGGAGCAGGAATTTGAATTCAAGCGCGGCCCGGTTTTTACCAACGTTCTGTTGGCGGACGAGATCAACCGCACCACGCCCAAGACGCAATCCGCGCTGCTCGAGGCAATGAACGAAGGCCAGGTCACCGTCGACTCGCACTCCTACGAGTTGCCGCAACCATTTCTGGTGATCGCCACTCAAAATCCAGTAGAACATCACGGAACGTATCCACTACCCGAATCGCAACTGGATCGCTTCCTGATGCGCGTGCGCATGGGCTATCCCGACGCGCAGGCCGAGCGTCAGATTCTGCGCTCCGAGGCAGGCGCCGCGCATCTGGATGACGTGCGTCCCGTGCTCGCTGCTGCGGAAGTGCTCGAAATGCAGCAGGTGGTGAAGCAGATTCGCGTGGACGACTCGCTGGTGAGCTACGCACTAGAAATCGTGCGCCGAACGCGCGAGTGCGAATTCCTTTCGTTGGGAGTTTCGCCGCGGGGATCGCAGGCTCTCTACCGAGCAGCGCAGGCCATGGCGTTCCTCGAAGGCCGCACCTTCTGTACTCCCGAAGATTTCAAGCCGCTCGTAGTTCCCGTCTTCGCCCACCGCGTAGTCGTGAACGGACTTTACGCCTCCACGCTGAAAAAGTCAGAGCAGTCTGATCAGGTTCTGAAAGAGATCATCGAGACCGTTCCAGTGCCGGTGTAAGTTCAGTGGTTAGTGGTCAGTGATTAGTGGTTTTCCTTATTCTTCCTCTGCGCTTCTCTGTGTCCTCTGTGGTTGATGCTTTGCACTTTCAACTTGAGACTATAATTCTGCGCCATGTCCTTCCTTCGTTTCCTCATGCTGCTATCGCTCGTCACCTGGATCGGCGGTTTGATCTTCTTTGCCTTCGTTCTTGCCCCGACGGCGTTTCAAGTTCTGCCCAATACCCATCTTGCCGGCAATGTTGTCGGACGCGCTCTCAGCAAACTGCACTGGATCGCCATCGTCTCGGGCATCGTCTTCCTGGCCAGTTCTCTGATCTACAGCCGTCTCGCCGACGGGACTGCGCACGTCTTTGCCACGCGTCACATGCTGATTTGCCTGATGCTTGGGCTCACGCTGCTGTCGCAGTTCTGGATCATCCCCCGCATGGACACGCTGCGCGCCTCGGTCGGCGACTTTGCGACGGTGCCGCTGGATAATCCCGCGCGGGTGCAGTTCGACGAACTGCATGTGTGGTCGACTCGTGTGGAAGGCGCAGTGTTGTTATTGGGACTGGTGACGATTTATCTAACCGCAGCGATTTTCAAAAGCCCGCGCTGACAGCGTCGCCGAGCTCATCGGCGGCTTCGGGCTTTCAGCACGTCGCGAATCTTCAGCGCCAGAGAATCCAACTCGAATGGCTTCTGCAGGATCGTAGTCTCAGGCCCGTGCTCCTCATCAGGAACGGCGCCGAACTCGCCTTCGGTGTAGCCCGACATGAAAATAACTCTCATATCCGGACGCGATGCAGAAATCCGCCGCGCCACTTCGGGGCCGCGAAGATGCGGCATCACAACGTCGGTGAGCAGCACGTCGATGTTGCCCTTGTAGTGTTCCGCCAGGGCCAGGGCGTCGCCGCCATCTTTGGCCTCCAGCACGGAGTAGCCGAGTTCCTGCAGAAATTGGCAAATCATCCAGCGCAGGTCGGGCTGGTCTTCCGCGACCAGAATCGTCTCGCGGCCCGATCGCGAAGTTGTGGCGGGAGCTTCCACCGGTCGCGGCTGCGGCGCCGTGGCGACGCGCGGGAAGAAGACGCGAAGCGTTGTGCCCCGTCCCGGCTCGCTGCTCACGCGCACGTGACCGCCGCTCGCTCGCACAATGTTGTAAACGACCGACAGGCCGAGGCCGGTTCCCTCATCCTTCCTCTTCGTCGTAAAAAACGGTTCGAAGATTCGGCTTTGGGTATCGACATCCATGCCGATGCCGGTGTCGGTCACGGCCAGCATCACATAATCTCCGCGCGGCAGCGCAGCCGGCTGATTGGCGCGGCTCGTGTTCCGCGCGATGCGCCCGGTTTGCAGCGTGAGCTTTCCTCCTTGCGGCATCGCGTCCCGGGCATTGACTACAAGATTCATAATCACCTGCTCGATCTGTCCAGGATCGGCGCTGATGCAACAGGCGTCGGGATCGAGCTTGACCACGAATTCCATCTCATCGCGCAACACGCCCAGCAACATCTCGCTCATCTGATCAACCAGCGCGTTGAGATCGAGCACCTGCGGGCTGAACACGTGCTTGCGGCTGAAGGAAAGCAGTTGGCGGGTAAGGTTGGCTGCGCTCTCGGTGGTTCGGACGATGGTCTCGACGTTCTTCCGAACCGCGGGACTCGCGCTCTCTTCCTGCAGCAGGATTTCCGCGTAGCCCTGGATCACCATGAGCAGGTTGTTGAAGTCGTGAGCAATGCCGCCCGCCAGGCGACCGACCGCTTCCATTTTCTGCGCCTGCCGAACTTGTTCCTCAAGGATGCGGCGGCCGGTGACCTCGCGCGAGGTCACGACGATGCCGCCCACCGCAACATCATTGAGGAGATTATTAACTACGGATTCCAGCCAGACCCAGGTGCCATCTTTGCGGCGAAAACGATACTCCGGAGGCGCGGCGGTTCCTACCTCGAGCGTGACCCGTTCCAGCGCCGCCTGCACTGCCGGCTCATCTTCGGCATGAATGAAGGCGAGAAGACTCTTGCCCAGCAGCTCCGACGGACGGTATCCCGCGACGCGTTCGATCGAAGGGCTGTGGTAGAGCATGGTTCCGTCGACCGCGACGATGGTGATCACGTCGGAGAGGTTCTGAATGAGGTAGCTGAACCGATCTTCGCTGCGTTGCAGAGTCACGGCCGCTTCCACGCGCTCCCGGATATCGCGGAAGATGCCGAGGATGGCGGGCCGTCCGCCCAACTCGGTAGCGCTAGTGCTCACTTCGACCGGCACCGCAGTTCCGTCGGACCGCAACAGTTCCAGTTCGCGGCTGTGCGTTGGCCTACCGGAGATCGAGCTCAGAGATTGCGCGCGACCGTCGCCCCTCTTGGCGGGATAGAGCTCGGATTCGAGTTTGCCCACAAGCTCGTGTTCAGGGATGCCCAGCAATTGGCCGGCCGTATTGTTGGCTTCGAGGATGCGGCGAGTCTGGGTGTCGATGACTAGGATGGCATCGTTCGCGGTGTTAATGAGGTTACGGTACTTCTCTTCGGAATTGCGGATCTGCTTCAGCACGGCCGACGACAGGGCGATCCCAATCAGCAACAACACCGCGCTGCCCAACAGGGTTGCAAGCGACAGCATGCGGTTGATCCAGCGAGCTCCTTCGCCCAGGGTTGCTGAAAAATTGTCCTCGAGCGGAGTAACACGGGAATCGACCGCGACTATCTGATCGCTGATCGCGCGTATCCTTAGCGGGTCCGGATGAGCTGCGTTGACCTCGCGATGGAGGTCGTCGCCCAGAGAGCGCAGTTGGTCAATGTAGTTGTCACCATCGGTCCAGATCGCAATGGCGCGTGCCATGTAGCCCACGCGTCCAAACCTCCGGAAGAGCATCACCATGCTGTCCACGTCTTCGGGGCTGTTGCGCCCCTGGAGGAACCCCTGACGAACTACGGTCATTTCAGGAGAAGGACGCTGCAATTGCAAGCGGGCAAGTTTGTCGCCAGTGGGAACCGCGATTTCCGCCAGGTATTGCTGGTAGTCGTTTTCGGCGTGGCTGGCGGCATACTTTGTCAGGCTGAGGACAGCGCGTTTCTCTGCCTTCGACCAAAGTCCTTCGCCGCCAACATAGGCGCGAACTCCCGCGAGAATTTCGGAACGAAGGACGCCCAGGAAAAAGACACAGATCACGATGGCGACAAAAACGCCAACGATGATCCGCAACTTACTGGCGGTAGGAAGGCGACGAAGCATCTCTTCTTGAAATCGCATGCGGACTCCCTGGTCCGGAAACCGGGAGGCGGCTGGAAAACTCAACTTCCGCGTCCGCAAGGCGGAAGATCAATTCAAAGCGGCGCAGCTACACATTGCCTGATGGCACGCCTTTGCGTGAACCGACCGTTTCTCAGGCAGCACCAAAGGTGCTCACAGAATATCGTGCTCCAGTGCGAGACTCAAGGCAAAATGAATCAGGAATCGTTACGGTGGAGTCACTGACGAGGTTACCCGAAATTTGAAGCGGTGCCATGTTGGCACAAAACCTAGCAGTGCTGTTAGTGCAGTTCTGAAATCTCGGTGGACTCTGGTTTGCGATGCATCGACTGATTATTTGGCTGGATAGCGGAAACAATCCACCGTGTGATCGTTCACCAACCCCACCGCCTGCATGAAGGCGTAGCAGATGGTCGATCCGACGAAGTTGAAGCCGCGCCCCTTGAGGTCTTTGCTCATGGTGTCGGACTCCGGGGTTCGCGCTGGGACCTGCCTGAGTGAGCGGGGCGAGTTCAGTCGCGCCTCGCCACCCACGAACTGCCAGATGTAGCGGTCGAAGCTGCCGAACTCGTCCTGCACACGAAGCAACGCCTTGGCATTCGCGATGGCCGAGGCGATTTTGAGCTTGTTGCGGACGATGCCGGGATCGCGCAAGAGCTGGCCGATTTTGCGCCGGTCGAAGCGAGCCACCCGTTTGGGATCGAATCCCTCGAAGGCCCGGCGATAGTTTTCGCGCTTGTTGAGGATTGTGCTCCAACTCAGACCCGCTTGCGCGCCTTCGAGAATGAGAAACTCAAAGAGCGTGCGGTCGTCGTGCGCCGGCACGCCCCATTCTTCATCGTGATACCGGATCATGAGTTCGCCGGTCGCCCAACTGCAGCGAACCGGTTGATTGCCGTGCATGGCCATCGTCATTTGATTCTTGATGACGCGCTTCGGCGCAAAAATGATAAACGCAGAGGGCACAGAGGCCCACAGTGGGCTACTGCAGCGATTTTGGATCCGACTTGTTCACCGGAGACTTTTTGTCGAGCAGGGCCACAAGCTCTCGCGCACTTGCCGGCACGCCAACTTTACCGCCGCGAATGATTTCTTTTGCGGTCAGCTTCCTACCATAGAGCTTTTCATTGGCGCCGCCATCGGAGCGCAAGGTCGAGCCTTCCAGGGAAACGCCGGCGAACAGGCCCTTGTTGCGCGAATAGGATAAGATCTCCGCGCTCATCACGATGTCGGTGGCGCCTTCGGCGGTGCGTCCCTTCGGTCCGGCGGCGGCAGAGGCATCCGCGCCGAGCTTCACCTTGCTGTACAGAAGCGAATTTGCTCCCTTGGGATTCATCACCAATAGCACGAAATCCGTGGCCTGGCCGCCCAACTGAAAGCCGATGCTCACGCCTTCGAGCGCGTACAGAGCCGGAGCGCCCCATTTGCCCTTATAGTGCTCGCCACTGCGGCAGACCATTACGCCGCGCCCGTAGCTGCCTCCGATGCCAAATGCTCCTTTTTTCACCGAGGGCAGAATTACCAGGCACTCAGCCTTGTCGAGCAGATCCTGTGGAATGTCGTCGGGAATATTCAGAATTTCCTTCAGAACCTCGCCCGCGTCTTTGACGCGATCTTGTTCCCGTTCGTCATTGGCGGCGAACGCGGTTACGCCCGAAATCAGGACAACGATCAAGCACACCAAAAGTTTCTTCACGAATGCCTCCAAAAGAGATTCTAAGGAAAAATTGTTTTCGTTATGCCACTATGTTAATCCCTGAATCTGATTGGCTAATAGCGGATCTCAAAGCGAAAGTTCGCGGCAATGTGCAGGCTTTTGTCATGACCTTCCGTGTGCTCCTTTTGTAACTTGGCACATGGGCTGCGGCGCTCCTAAAGTCAATCAGATGGCCGCCTCCGGTAGAGACAGTATTCGGCATCAAGCGTGCATCCAATAGCTTGGGAGTGTGGTTTCAGCGCGGTTAGAGTGAAAAAATTGGATTTTATGGGCATGAAGTACACGAACCGGGTTTTAGGCCTGGCGGCGCTTTTCCTGGCAACCTTTGCCTGCGTCGCCCCGTCGGCGGCTCAGTCTGCCTACATGTCCGGTGCGCCGAAAGTGGATTCTTACAGCGCGACCAACTCAGCGGACGTCAGTGACGATCCGCAGAACGCAATGATCACCCTGCATGCCCGGGTGAATGAAGTGAATGTGCTGTTTATCGCGACCGACAAGCATGGCAAGTTCGTACGCGACCTGAATCAAACTGATTTCAGCATTCTCGACGACCACAAACCGCCGCAGGCGATTCTTAACTTCCGCCGCGAGACCGACCTGCCCTTGCATCTGGGTCTGTTGGTCGACGTCAGCGGATCGGTGGACAGCCGCTTTGATTTCGAACAGACCGCGGCTACCAGTTTTCTGCAACACACGCTGCGCGCCGGTTTCGACAAGGCGTTCATCGTCGGCTTCAATACCCATAGCCAGATGGCGCAGGATTTCACCGACAACGTGCAACTTCTGTCAGCGGGTGTGCACCGGCTGCACGATGGCGGAGGAACCGCACTCTATGACGCGGTCTATCGTGCGTGCAAGGAAAAATTCCTGAAAGACCGGCCGGATCGTCCGGTGCGAAAAGCAATTGTGATCGTCAGCGATGGGGAAGACAACCAGAGCGAATACAGCAAGGCGCAGGCCATTGAGATGGCGCAGCGCGCGGAAGTCATCATCTACGCGATCTCGACTGACGATAGCGGCCTGGTCATGCGCGGCGACAAGGTGCTGGAACAATTGGCCGATGCCACCGGCGGACGCGCGTTCTTCCCTTTCAAGATGAAAGACATTACCCACTCGTTCGCCGCGATTGAAGACGAACTGCGCAGCCAGTACGTGGTTTCCTACAGGCCCGCCAACTTTGACGCGGATGGCCGGTATCGATCGATTGAAATTTCCTCGCTGAAGAAAGACCTGCAGGTGCGCGCCCGCAAAGGATATTTCGCACCACAGCAGTAAAGCCGGAAGTCCTGGTCATTTACGACAGCGCTGCTCCTGTGTTACCGTCCCATTGATTTCCCGTTCATCCCTACAAAGTTCCCGCCGCTGAGGAGAGGCTCATGATTATCGCTTTTCTGGTGATCCTGGTTGTCATCGCCGTGGTGCTCATCGGCATGTACAACAGTCTGGTGCAGCTGCGAGTGCGCTGCGATTCGGCGTGGTCGGACATCGACGTGCAACTGAAGCGGCGGCACGACCTGATTCCGAACCTGGTGGAAACGGTCAAGGGTTACGCCGCGCACGAGAAAGGGACATTCGAGAATATCGCCAAGTTCCGGTCACAGGCGATGCAAGCGACCACGCCGGCCGACAAGGCCGCGGCCGAGAACCAGCTCACCGGGGCGCTGAAGAGTCTGTTCGCTGTGGCAGAGAATTATCCCGAGCTCAAAGCTTCGGAAGAATTCACCCAACTGCAGGGATCGTTGAGCCAGACGGAAGACTCGATTCAGAACGCGCGCCGTTATTACAACGCGGTGGTGCGCGACCTGAATACGAAGATTCAGTCTTTCCCAACGAACATCATTGCCGGGATGTTCGGTTTCACGGCACGGCAGTTTTTCGAGACGGCCGGAGCCGATCGCGAGCCCGTACAAGTCAAGTTCTAAAAAGATTGGGTAATTTTGTAATCGGGGAATTCTGTAATTGAAAATCCCAGCGAAGATTTCTCTTCTCGCGCTGCTCGCCTGTACTTTCGTCGGCGCCGCACAGGCGAAATCGTGGCGCGTCTCGGACTTTCAAGACAACATCACGGTGGAACGCGACGGCACCGCCTTGGTCAGCGAGCGGATCGACGTGGCCTTCGTCGGCCAGTGGCACGGAATTTTTCGGACGATTCCGATTGAATATCCTGGGCCAAACGGGACGAATTACGAACTGTTCCTCAAGATCATCAGTGTCACTGACGGCAGCGGCGGCAAACTTAAATATGATTCGTCCGTTGCCAACCACGCTCGCAATCTGAAGATTTATATTCCCGACGCGGTCGACGCGACGCGAACCGTCGAGATCACTTACCGCGTGCTGGATGGCACGCGATTCTTCAAGGACTACGCCGAGTTCTATTGGAACGTCACCGGCAACGATTGGCCCGTGCCGATCGATCATGCAGCCGCGAGTGTGCGATTCCCGGACTCAGCTGCGGGTTCGCTTAGAGCCCAGGCCTTTACCGGCGTGTATGGCTCGACCCAGCGCGATGCGATCTCCAAGGTCGAGGGCTCTCAGGCGCAGTTCGAAACGACCAACCCGCTGCCCATGCGCGGCGGATTGACCATTGATGTTTATATTCCGGGCGGCATTCTGGAGGAACCGACCGGCCTGACGAAATTTTTCTGGTTCCTCGGCGGGAATCCAATCGTCTTTCTGCCGCCAGTTACGTTCGCCGTCATGTTCGCCGTCTGGTGGTACAAGGGACGCGACCCGGATCCGGGAATGTCGGTTGCGCCCATGTACGAACCACCGGCAGGAATATCTCCGGCGGAAGCGGGCACGTTGCTCGACGACACGATTCATCCCCGCGACATTACATCGACCATGATCGATCTGGCGGTACGCGGCTACATCAAGATTGAAGAGACCGCGGAGAAGATCCTGGTCTTCACCCACCGCGACTATGTCTTCCATCTGCTCAAGCCGCGAGAACAATGGGGCGCGGATCTGGCGCCGCACGAGCGCGTGATGCTGGAGAACGTTTTTGCCGGCGGCGATCAGATTCGTCTTTCCAGCCTGAAGAACCGCTTCTACACCGCCGTTCCCGTCATCCGTCAGGACATCATGGCGGCATTGAAGACGAAAGGAATTTATCTGCTCGACCCCGAATCGGCCAACGGGAACAGCATCGTCGCCGCAATCGCGATCCTGATTCCATTTGCCATATTCCAATATGAAGGGTGGGCGAACTTTTTTAATTCAGCGGTTTTGCTGGTCGTGTGTTTGCCGATCTCCGCGCTGATCTGGTGGTTATTTGCGCGGGTGATGACAGCGAAGACTGTGAAGGGTGCGCGGACTCGCATCGCGGTGCTCGGTTTCCAGGAGTTTATGAATCGCGTGGATGGGGAGCGACTGAAAATCATGCCTCCGACGACTTTCGAGAAATTTCTGCCTTACGCCATGGCACTGGGAGTGGAGCATCACTGGGCGCAGGCATTTGCGGGAATCGTGAAAGATCCGCCGCAGTGGTATGTAGGGCCGGGAGGGGCGTACACGGGGTTCAATCCGATTTTCTTTTCGAGTTCGATGCACAACATGGCTGGGGATATGCACCAGGTTTTTGTGTCGGCCCCGCGTGCCAGTTCAGGCGGTTCGGGATTTGGTGGAGGAGGCGGCGGCGGATTC